>Ga0316207_10000016_pt1 | contig 404051 bp, 341 predicted proteins | sample 6weekpyrite_MG_FD_204943 | JGI IMG/M metagenome (GOLD analysis project Ga0316207, IMG submission 204943) | Microbial mat bacterial communities from mineral coupon in-situ incubated in ocean water Damariscotta River, Maine, United States -... | ecosystem: Environmental > Aquatic > Marine >...
ATTTACTGAAACAAGAAACGACATTAAAGCGAGGAATAAAAACAAAAAGACTTAAATCTGGCTGGGATGAAGCTTACCTGCTCAAAGTGTTAGGAATTGCAAGCTAAATTAAATGCGATTGCCCTGTTGTTTCCTCATCAAGAGGTTGACAGGAATTCCTACTTGTTCTACATCAGTGGCGTCTCTTTCCATTGGGTTTCTGGTGGTAATGGGTTTGAGAAATGCAGCATAAACAAACCATATTTGCATCGGGAATTAATCTTTAGATTACCATAATTACATGCTAGCATTACTACATACAGCCATTATATTAAGTACTTTAGAAAGTAAGCGCGGGTTGTATTTGCAAGTCTTGGATTCAAAAAATATTTTTCCAAACTAGAAAGGTTTTCCATGAGTGATTACGATTTAGAGGCATTTGAGGAGCTGAGTATCGATCAGTTTGAGGAGAAATTATTCAAATTATTGCGGTTGTGTGAACAATTAAAAGCCGAGAATATCGCACTGCGCGCCCGTCAAGTGACGCTTCTGGAAGAGCGTTCAGAGTTGGAAGATAAAAATGCATTAGCACGTTCTAGAGTGGAGTCTATATTGACCCGCTTGAAGGGCAAGGAGGCAGAGATTTGACAGAAAATCAATCAATCGTTGTTGCTGTTGATATATTAGGGAAAGAATATCGAATTGCATGTGGAACCAATGAAAAAGATGCGTTATTGGCATCTGCTCGATATTTGGACGAAAAAATGCGCGATGTCCGGAGTAATGGTAATGTTGTTGGAAGTGAACGGATTGCAGTGATGGCAGCCTTAAATATTTCTCACGAATTATTACAGCAAAAATTTATTGAACATGAGCGTAATAAGTCGTTAAAATTCCGTTTGAATGGACTGCAAGAAAGAATTGAAATGGCTTTGGATGATAGTCCGCAATTGCCGATTTGATTTAACATTAAAGATGTAATGTACATAGTGCTTGCATCTATATAATATGGAATATAAGTGTTAGTTTATTTGTAAAACGATTTTTAAAGTTTGGCGTTCTCTGCTGTGTTCGTGTTTTCTCGGAAAATTTCTTGAGCCGATACGCTATACCCCGGGAACTGATCCCTAACGATGTGTGCATGTCCGCTAGACGGAAAGCCTAATTCTTAGCTGCTGTTCCCACTTGAACCGTTGGGTTCAAGGAGAGCGAGAATATTGTCGGCACAAGTGGAGAATGCCATCTATATTTAAAACTTGATGTTTAGTGGTGATGACTATTTTGTAAATAATCCGACCTATTTTTATCAATTCATATGATTACGGTTGTTGATCTTAGTCTTGAAGTTAAATAAATTTTGCGCATCCCTTTTTTATTTTTGTTATTGACCAGCTCGATGACTTTTTGGTAAAAAGTGTCAGCGTTTTCTACTTACTTGTTAATTGTTACGATTGGAATGGCCAGCAAACCAAGTGGCATTTGTTTGCATCATGCAAAAAATTGGAATAAAAGTTTCGCTCGATGTAGAGCGACAAAGACAAATCAGAATAATTTGAATTATAATTCGATCGCAATTAACGATTAGAAAATTGACTGTATACTCGTAGAATCAAAAGTGTAATTAATCTTATAATCTAAAAAGACATATGTGTTGCGAATATAGTTATTCCTTTGCTAAAACGTGTTGGTCTAGAAATTAAATTTGATTAAAAGTAAACAATCAATAAGGCAAGAGTTGCGTGAAAAGCGTCGAAAATTGACGGCAGTTGAGCGATATAAAGCTGGTGCAAGTATTTGTCATATATTATCACGGAAGTCGTGTTTCCTTTCTGCGAAAAGCATTGCAGTATATTTTTCACAAGATGGAGAGATTCCATTAGACATGTTGGTTAGTCGAATTTGGCAGAGTGCTAAGCGATGCTATTTGCCCATCTTGACCGGATGTGGAAAGCCACAAATGCGCTTTGCCCCATATTTGGAAAGGTCCAAATTAGTTGAAAATCGTTTCAATATTCCCGAACCCGTTGTGCCTCGAAAAAAAAGAGTGAATTCTCAGAATTTAGATTTAGTTCTAGTGCCGTTGGTTGGTTTCGATAGCAATGGTAATCGCCTTGGTATGGGAGGTGGTTATTATGACAGATCCTTTGCTTTTTTACGTCGACGAAAGGTCTGGAAAAAACCATTTTTGCTTGGAATTGCATACGACTTTCAAGAATTAAAAAAGATAAACAAAGATAGTTGGGATATTCCGCTCAGTGGAATAGTTACACCCTCAAGATTTATTAAAATATAGGTGGTCTATGCAGTATTGGTTAATGAAATCTGAGCCTGATGTATTTGGAATTGATGATTTGAAAAAAGTAAAAACTGAGCCTTGGGATGGGGTGAGGAACTATCAGGCAAGAAATATGATGAGAGATCAAATGCAAGTTGGGGATATGGTTTTTTTTTACCACTCAAATTGTGATGTCCCTGGTATTGTAGGGCAAATGAAAGTGGTTAAAAAAGGTTACCCAGATCACACTGCCTTTGATCCAACATGTAAATATTATGATCCAAAAAGTGACAAATCTAATCCCCGTTGGTTTATGGTGGATGTGAAATTTGTTAAAAAATTTAATCGCACGATCAGTTTGGCTGAATTAAAAGAAAACGACGATCTTGTGGATATGCCATTGGTAAGGAAAGGGAATCGTTTGTCAATAATGCCTGTTTCAGAAAGTGAATGGGAAATTATTATGGCAATGTTGTAATTTTAGTATTAGTGAATTTGGTGTATTTGATGTTTTGGAAATTGCTTAATATTATATTGATGAGATTTGGAGAGGAAAAGTGGCAATAACGTTATTCGTTGACGGAGATCGAAAATATTTTCGCGTTACTAGAGCGTGGGGCGGAAAAGAATATCAAGATTATGTGCGGATCAAACGTAGTGAGAGTAAAGCCTATGCCGAAGCACAGGAAATTGATAATAAGCTAAAAGTTCGTCAAGCAGCGTATCAATTAAGGCAACAGAAAAGTGTAAGCCGTTTTTTTCATGCGAACGGTAAAGTTGTTGGATTGTCGAAAGTACTGAGCAAACGAAAAGGTCGTAAAGATCGATGGGAGTTTAAGTTAAGAGTAAACTTACCTAATGAGCCAAAGCCCAGATTTACGGCGATTGGAATTAATAAATACGGATTTGATCAAGCATTTCAACTTGCAATTGACAAGATATGTGAATGGCACGGCATAGACAAGCATTCGGAAATTAGAAAGCTGTTAATTGACGCAAAAAAACAATACGAAAATGATTTGTCGGTACCTGATGCTGAGGAGATTCAAGAATCTACAGCAGTGTTAGATTCTGAAAATGTATCGTTGCTAGACTTTGAAAAAGGATTAACCAAAGAGCGAGAAAATTTTCTTGAAAAGTTCAGTGATTCTAGAGTGATAAATGGTCGATAAATGAATTGGGCTGAAATAGATAAAAATATTTCTGACGCGACACAAACATCATTTAAAACGATTTCTTCCAATTCCATTGGTGGCGGTAGTATTAATTCTGCGTATCAATTGATTGGAGAGCAATATCATTATTTTGTTAAGCTAAATTCCGCATCAAAATTGAATATGTTTGAAATGGAAGTTAATGGGCTTAACGAATTAAAAAAACCTAGTTCAATCAGGGTGCCAGAGACGATTTGTTTTGGCGCAACACAATCTCATGCATATATTGTATTGCAGATGATCCAGTTAGATCATGGAGAGCCTTCATCCGAAGAAAAACTTGGAATTCAGCTAGCACAACTGCATAAAAATACCCAAAATGAATTTGGTTGGGAATTCGATAATTATATTGGATTGACGAAACAAGTGAATTCTCCCACTGATGATTGGGTGGAATTTTACCGAAATAATCGGCTCGAATTTCAAATGCGTTTGGCTCACCAAAATGGAATGCAGCGGAGTATTTTAAAGCTGGCGGATTCACTATGTGAAAATCTTGAAATATTTTTTGATCGTTATACGCCACTTGCCAGTTTATTACATGGGGATTTGTGGTCAGGAAATTATGGTTTCGATCATGTAGGAGATCCTATCATTTTTGATCCGGCAACATATTATGGTGATCGAGAGACAGATCTTGCGATGACAGAGCTGTTTGGTGGGTTTTCGAAAAAGTTTTATCAAGCATACCAGGATTATTACCCTTTAAGCGACGATTATCCCATACGTAAAAATTTATATAATTTATATCACGTTTTAAATCATTTTAATTTATTTGGTAGTAGCTATGAAAGCCAAGCCAAAGTTATGCTACAAAAGTTAATATCTGAAATTAGATAGGTGAATTTTATTGTCTGCCACATTTGTCACAAGGTCGTGAGATTATCGCACATGTGAGAATCCGTAAATCCTGTGAGAAATTCGGGTTAGGGGTTTGGAAAAGATGCCATTGGTTCGTCGGAAGACTCGATTTTAGGCTTAAGTTTGTCTAAAAGTAAGCATACTGTGAGTGCAAATGAATCTGATCTATTCCAGCGTAGTAATGTGAAATAATTTTCGAATACCAGATACCATTTTTTTTCACCATTTAGGTTGGTTTCGATAATGGTAGACATGTTGGTGGAAAATTCTAAATTAGATCCGTCAAACTTGCGCACACCTCGTGCTTGCCATTGATTGATGCTTTTTTGGTGGTTCAGTGTAATCATGCTGTAGTCAAAATCAATGGGTAAACTAATTTCCCATCCCCAGTTTTGTTCATTCTGCCAGCCAACGCTAGTTAAATAATTTGCAATAGAGGCGAGAATGTCAGATTGATTGTGCCAAATGTCATATTTTCCATCTCCATCAAAATCGACTGCAAATTCTCTGAACACAGAGGGTTTGAATTGTACTTGTCCTAACATTCCTGAATGATTGCTTTTTAGCTGATTGGAATTTGCTTGACCCTCATCAACGATTTTAAGTGCTTGAATAATTTCTTGTTGGAAACGTTGGTTTCGAGGGTGAATGTAGGATAAGTTACTTAATACATCTATTGCTGGATAATGTACTTGACGACTTGCTTGTTGGTTAACGATTGCGGCCACCGCTATTATGACTTCACGATCAACGCCAAAAAGGTGTTGTATTTCAAATAATATGTCACTGTACTTATTAAGTTTATTTTTGCTGTTAAAAATAATGTCATCATTTAGAAAAAATTCAAAGGAGTTATTTTTTTTCTGATTTTGTTGTGTGGATTGAATAACATCAGGTATTTGTTGTGTGTTTTGAAAAACACTATCTAATGTTGGAGACGAAATCCCTTTTAAAAAAGCTTGGGTTCTAATTCGGTCAATCCATTTATCAAAACTGAGTTCGTTTTCCGTTGCTTTATTACTTGAGTATCCTGGAAGTGAGGCAAATATTAGAATAATAAATAATATAGATTTTGTCGTTTTGGTTTTAATAATTCTCAAAATTAATGCCTCAGGATTTGATGCCAATATATTAATAAAGCAATTAAATAATTCTAGCAGCTAGCTAAGTATATGATAAGAAGAGATTTTCGATTTTTCCTTTCGATTAAAATTGGATTTATTGAGAGCTGTTATTTTAATCATCTCCATGTGCAAAAGTTTGATAATTAATCGATAATAATGGTCCAAAAAGAATGTGGCGTATTTAGTTTGCGAATATGGGTAAAATATTGTTTTCCACCATTAAACTAATTTAGTAAAATTGCACAATTATTACACCTAACAATGTTTAACCTAGAAAAAGCAGTTGAACTCGAATTTAGAGCGCAAGAAATTGATTCATTAGTGTTTTTACTTGTGCCCTTTGGGTAAAAAATCTTAGCTTCACCCATAGGTTAAGCGAGTATTTTTAAATGTACTAGTGGATCAAGAGCTTGTGTTATAAATCGTTTTCAACTGCTTTTTCTAGGTTTAAATCAGAGTACTAATTCAGGAAACTCAATCAAACAGAATGAAACGAAAAATTTTTATAAAAACACACGGTTGCCAAATGAATGAATATGATTCTAGTAAAATGGCAGATGTTTTGAAACAAACTCACAATATGGAAGCGGTGACAAGTGCGGATGAAGCGGATGTACTATTACTAAATACCTGTTCGATTCGTGAAAAAGCACAAGAAAAGGTATTTTCAGAATTAGGTCGATGGCGTGAACTTAAAAAGAAAAATCCAGAATTAGTGATTGGCGTTGGCGGTTGTGTTGCTAGCCAGGAAGGTGAAGAAATCCAAAAGCGTGCGCCCTATGTTGATATGGTTTTTGGGCCACAAACTTTACATCGCTTGCCTGAGATGTTTGATACGGTTACAGAAAAAAAACAAAAAATAGTTGATATCAGTTTTCCAGAAATCGAAAAATTTGATCGCTTACCAGAACCCGAAGCAAATGGTGTTTCCGCATTTGTTTCAATAATGGAAGGCTGCAGTAAATATTGCACTTTTTGTGTCGTTCCATTTACACGCGGTGAAGAAATTAGTCGACCCTTTGATGACATTTTAGTTGAGGTGGCGACTTTAGCTAAACAAGGTGTTAGAGAAGTTAATCTGCTTGGTCAAAACGTCAATGCCTATCAGGGCAAGACACATGATGGTGATATTGCAGATCTGGGATTACTAATTCATTACGTTGCAGCAATTGAAGGAATTGATAGAATTCGATTTACGACGTCTCATCCAGTGGAAATGAGGGATAGTATTATTCAGGCTTTTGCCGAAGTGCCTGAGCTTGTGAGTCATTTACATTTACCTGTCCAAAGTGGTTCCGATCGAATTCTCGCGGCAATGAAGCGTGGACATACCGCTCTGGAATATAAATCTAAAATTCGTAAATTACGAGACGCTCGTCCGAATATCAGTTTGTCTTCTGATTTTATCATTGGTTTTCCCGGTGAAACAGATACGGACTTCGAGGCAACAATGAATCTTATTGCTGATGTGAAATTCGATCACTCATTTAGTTTTTTATATAGTGCACGCCCTGGAACACTTGCTGCAGGGTTGGTTGATAATATATCACTTGAAACAAAGAAAATGCGGCTTGCAATATTACAGGATCGGATTAAACAAAATGCCCAAGAATACAGTCAAAAAATGGTGGGCAGTATTCAAAAAATTCTAGTTGAAAGGCCGGCAAAAAAACAAGCGGATCTCTTGGCGGGTAGAACTGAAAATAATAGAGTTGTCAATTTTAAAGGTGGAAAATCACTTATTGGACAGTTTGTTGATGTTAAAATAACGCAAGCTTTACCAAATTCTCTCAAAGGTGATTTGATATCGAAAGAGTTTGAAAATGAGAAATCCTACTATCAAGTATGTGAGTGATTATGACTGAAATTATTAATATTCAACCCATCACAAATGCAAAACAAACTTCATATTTTCGATTAGTACCAGAAGACAACAAACGTCTAGCTAATTTGTGTGGTCAATTTGATGAACATTTACATCAAATTGAATCTCGATTAGGTATTGATATTAATCACAGAAGCGGTCAATTTGAAGTGGTAGGAAAAGTTCTCGCTCGAGAAAAGGCGACTGCAATAATTAAGATGCTATATCATGAGACATTAAGCTCTCAATTAAATCCTAAGAAAGTCCAATTATTTTTACAAGAATCAGAAATGGAATCTCTATTGAAAGATGACCCAATATCAAATTCACAAAGTACTTCAATTAAATTAAAGAACAAATCAATTACAGTGCGAGGATCTAATCAAGCCAATTATGTCCAGCGAATGCTGACAGATGATATTAGTTTTGGTATCGGGCCGGCTGGTACAGGAAAAACCTATTTAGCAGTTGCGATGGCGGTTCGTTATTTGGAAGAGCAAAAAGTTAGACGTTTAATTCTTGCAAGGCCTGCAGTTGAAGCTGGAGAGCATCTTGGTTTTTTGCCTGGAGACCTATCTCAAAAAATTGATCCTTATCTGCGCCCTTTGTATGACGCATTGTACGAGATGCTAGGTTTTGAATATGTTTCCAAGCTGATTGAAAAAAATATAATCGAGGTTGCGCCTTTGGCGTTTATGCGGGGACGTACACTAAATGAAGCTTTTATTATTTTAGATGAAGCGCAGAATACAACAAAAGAACAAATGAAGATGTTTTTAACAAGATTGGGTTATGGGTCAAAAGCAATTATCACAGGTGATATGACACAAACTGATTTGCCTAATCAGCATCATTCAGGACTGCATCAAGTTGTCGAAATCCTTAAAGCGACGGATGGTGTGAGTTTTACTTTCTTTAATCATAAAGATGTTGTTAGACATCCATTAGTACAGCGTGTTGTCGCCGCTTATGAAAAGCATGTTAATGAAGAGAGTAAAAAATAATTCAACGTGAATTCTCATAACATAACGATTCAAAATCAGTTACCTGTGCAAAGTTTGTGTGAGTTGCCAAGTAACGAACAAATTATTTCTTGGGTTGAAGCCGTACTAATTGATAAACAAGATGCAGAACTGACGATTCGAATGACAGATGAGTCTGAAATAATCAATTTGAATTTACAATATCGTAATCAAAATAAGCCAACGAATGTGCTTTCATTTCCTGCTGATTTGCCATCAGAGCTAAACTTGCCGTTACTTGGAGATGTGGTGATTTGTGCGTCTGTGGTTGAGAAAGAATCACTTCAACAAGGAAAATCTGTTATATCGCATTGGGCACACATGGTGATTCATGGTACGTTACACCTTCTTGGCTACGATCATTTGGATGAAGTTCAAGCAAATGAAATGGAAGCTAAAGAAATAGAAATTCTTGCTCAATTTGGCTATTCTAACCCTTACCTCGAAATGGACATATAATCTCAAAAATGAAAGAAATTCGGTCCGGTATTAATACGGAATCTCGATCTTGGTTTGAAAAAATTAGTCACGCGTTAACGGGTGAGCCTAGAGATCGGGAACAGTTGGTTGAATTATTGCGAGACTCAGAACAACGAAATTTGTTGGATGGCGATTCGTTGGCAATGATCGAAGGCGTTATGCATGTGTCCGAAATGCATGTGCGGGATATTATGGTTCCACGTTCTCAAATGGAGGTGGTTAAGCGAGAATTGCCACCCGAAGAATTTGTGCCGGCAATTTTAGAATCAGGTCATTCCCGCTTTCCAGTAATAGGCGAAAATCGAGATGAAATTGAAGGCATATTATTGGCAAAAGACGTTTTAGCCTATTTTGCATCTAGCGAAGAAAATAAATTCAACATACGAGATGTTATGCGTAGTGCAGTATTTATCCCCGAAAGTAAGCGACTCAATGTATTGTTAAAAGAATTTCGCTCCAATCGAAACCACATGGCAATCGTTGTTGATGAGTACGGTGGCGTTGCTGGTTTAGTTACGATTGAGGACGTGCTTGAGCAAATTGTTGGTGAAATAGAAGATGAATATGATGTGGAAGAAGACTCATACATCATGAAATATGCGAATGATCATTATTCTGTTAAGGCATTAACACCGGTGCCAGAATTTAATGAGTACTTTGATGCAAATTTGGAAGAGGAAGAATTTGATACAGTTGGCGGCTTAATCATGAAAGGGTTTGGTCATCTACCTTCTCGTGGTGAGTCAATTGAATTAGATGGTTTTCAATTTACCGTTTTACGTTCTGATAATAGAAGAATACATTTGTTGCAATTAACCTTAAATCAATCCAGTCAATCAAGCACACCTGAAGCAACTAAAAATAATAGTGAAATCTAACATTTTAATATTTAAGAATTGGCAAGGTGATTTGCTTGCAATTATTGCGGGCAGTTTGATTCCTTTTGCGTTTGCGCCGTTTGATTTTTCGATATTGGCATTGGTATCGATTTGTCTGCTCATGTTGAGCTGGGCTAATATCTCACGTAGACGTGCTTTTTTCCGCGGATGGTTGTTTGGCTTGTTTATGTTTGGCATAGGCGTAAATTGGATTCACATCAGCATGATGGAGTTTGGTGGAGTCAATGCGTTTTTATCCTATTTTCTGACTAGCCTGTTTGTTATGTTCTTAGCGCTTTTTCCCGCGGTAACCGGTTATATGGCGCGTCGTTTTTCTGATAGAGGTACTCACCAAATTGCGCGAGAATATTTATTAATAATTCCCGCAATGTGGACAATGTTTGAATGGATTAAGGGATTTATTTTTACTGGATTTCCCTGGTTAAGTCTAGGTTATAGTCAGTTGTATTTGCCAGTCTCAGGTTTCGCGCCATTGGTTGGGGTTTATGGTGTGTCGTTTGTTTTGGTGCTGAGTTCTGGATTCATAGTTTATTGGTTATTAATGGGTAAGCAAGTTACTAAAATTGCATTGCCAAGTTTGCTCATATTGTGGATTGTGCCGTATAGCTTAAACCAGTTGAACTGGAGTGATCCAGTTGAAAAGCCAATTACTGTCAGTTTAATTCAAGGAAATATAAGTCAAGATAAAAAATGGTTGCGTGAAGAGCTTCGCCCCACATTGCAAATGTACACTAAACTAAGTCGTGAAAACTGGAATAGCGATTTAATTATATGGCCAGAAACAGCCATCCCTTCATTTCATCATCAGGTTGAGACGTTTTTGCAGGATATTGCTCAAGAGGCAAGAATGAACGGCTCGGAATTGCTCGTTGGATTACCTGTATATAACAACAAAGAAAAACTATATTTTAATTCCATGATGAGTTTAGGACTAAAGGAAGGCTTTTACCATAAGGAGCATTTGGTTCCCTTTGGCGAATTTATTCCATTTAAAGATTGGATTGGTGACATTCTTCAATTTTTTAATATACCAATGTCGAATTTTTCTTCCGGTACTCAAGAATCACCCGTATTGCTTGTTGGTGGTCACAAAGCTGGGATTTCAATTTGTTATGAAGATGTATTTGGGGAGGAAGTCATTGCTGCGTTACCCGAGGCAAAATTCTTAATAAATGCGAGTAATGACGCTTGGTTTGGTGACTCAGTCGCAGCGCCACAACATCTTCAGATTGCGCAAATGCGTTCGTTAGAAACAAGTCGGCATTTAGTGAGATCGACCAATACCGGAGTTTCAGCGTTTATTGACGAAAAAGGCAGGATTATTTCTAAGTCGCCTGAGTTTGAACGACATGTGCTAACATCTCAAGTTATACCCATGGAAGGTATGACGCCTTATGCCGTATTTGGCAATATAACCATAATATCAACCATAAGTATTTTACTCGGAATTGCATTTTTTCTTGGAAAAGAAAAAAGTGAATCAACTAACTAATATTCAGATAATAATTTTGAGAAAAGTAGAATTGCATTTGTAGCTGAGCAATTTAGAGAAAATTCACCCCAATTTTCATTTTCTATTAGTTAGTTGATACGAGTTTGTAAGTTGACTAATTTACTTATGTATTATTATCTTTTTTATTCAACTCATCCTGAATCTGTTTGTCACGCCATTGCTGATAACATTCTAGACCACAGTAGTTGGAAACATACTCGTCAGCTTCTGCGTTTTGATTTACCGAATCAGGAATTTCGCTCAAGCAAACGTCACATGAAATGGTGTCAACTTTAACTTCACTTTTATCAATCATTTTATTTCTCCATCTTTTCTGGTGACAATTGGAATATTTACTCCCAATAATTAAATTATAGCAGGTGCTGAATGGTGAATAGTATTTGATGGTTAAGCTGTTGTTATTATAGAGTATTTGGATATACGAATATTTGACTCATTCTAACGTATACAGTTGCGTTAATTTACGATCAAATCTATTAAGTGCTATCGATTAAATCAAGTTATTGACTCAACCCTTTGCATCAAACACAGCAGTCTTTGTGCCGGATATAATTAATCCTATCGGTAGTTGAGTTGAGCGCTTTAATCTTTTGAGAAATAGAGGTTATGAAAGTATGCAGTTGCAGATTGTCCTGAATTATCTGTGTCAGTCATAATGGCAATAGCGTCGATGATACGAATATCTTTTTGATATGCAATCCTTAAATCATCTCTGACATTTCGTTTTTCTTGAACCCATTTTTTGCTTAGCTTGTTTCCACTTTCAATCGAAATCATTTTCGCATTGCTTGTAAACGGATTGGTCCAATGTGAACTTTTTTTCATTGTGCTAGACCATACATAATTTAATGCGAGGGTGTTCCAAAAAAATACACCGCCATCAACAATAATATAAATTCTGGCAGCGAAATCATCGCCTTCCTTCATAGTTTCAGCAAGTCGATCTAACGTGTTTTCAATTTTCCAATGCCAATTAAGAAAAGGCGTTTGCGCTAGATCGATACGTTTTTTCATTATTAAACCTGAAGCGGAATTATGACTATAAGCTTTTAATACCTGTCCTTTTTCTTCATCATTGACAGACGTGTACAATGTGTTTCCTTTAAAGCTATGTTTTTCCCACCCTTGAATACCATCTTTATCAAATTGTGAAATTCTGATTTTTTCATTAGCTAATGCTGTGTTACCCATTATGAATAAAATAATGAGAAAGAATTTATGTATTTTTATCATATGAATTTTATTCCTCTACGGATATTTGAAAATTTTTCCCACTTGATAAGCAATGATGTAAATGTTGTTGCTGGAATCTTCTGCAAAAGACGATATAAAATAGTCTGTGTTAAATAACTCTATGCTTTTGTAAGCTTCGTCTTCGTTTTTCTCTAAGGCCCAAATTCGACCTGAAGCATAATCGGCAAAAATGTACTTTCCTTCTAATGAAGATATTGTAGAGCTGCGATAAACGAATCCACCAGTAATGGCTCTGCCTAAAGAATGGGAATATTCAAAAACAGGTAAAACGGTATTGCTATTGTCACAGTTATTCTCGGCAAAACAGTGTTTTCCTTCTAGTATATTCCAACCATAGTTTGCGCCGGGTTCAATTATGTTGATTTCTTCCCATTCATTTTGGCCAACATCGCCAAGCCATAATTTATTAGTGACTTTATCGAAACTCCAGCGCCAGGGATTTCGCAATCCATATGCGTAAATTTCTTTTTTATCAGTATTATTTAGAAGTGGATTGTCTTTTGGAATGCTGTAAGGATCTCCGTTATTAATATCAATTCGTAACATTGTTCCATGCCAATTATCGATATTCTGTCCGTTATTTAAAGGATCCCCGCCAGATCCACCATCTCCAAACGCAATGTACAAGTATCCGTCAGGACCAAAGCTAATTTGTCCGCCATTATGGTTTGAGTAGGGTTGCTTCAAAGATAGTATGATTTTTTCTGAAGTAATGTCGGCAACACCATCGCTGGATTCGAAGCGTGAAATTATTGAAAAATCATCGTGGTTAATATATGAAATATAGAATAATCCGTTGTTTTCATACTCGGGGTGAAGGGCCATCCCAAGCAATCCCATCTCACCACTGAATTGAGTTTTATCGATCCAATCTAGAAATATGCCACTTTGATTTTGTTCTGAATTTATCGTTTTGATTGTTCCTTTTTGTTCTACAATGAACCATTGTTTGTTCTTGCTTTGGTATGCAGCAATCGGCTTTTCAAAGCTTATATTTGGGAATGCATCTTTTAGGACAAGCGTTGTTGGCTGGTCGCCTTGTGTATTTGAAGTATTATTGGATGAGCTGTTTTTGTGCTTACATGACCAGCTAACAAATAATATGATCATAAGAGTTATTACTGTTTTCATTGGTTAAAAATATTCGCTTCTGATAAGTTTTAAAGAATAAAGAGTGCTGCTAAACCTAAAAAGGTAGCAAACCCAAAAACATCAGTAATTGTGGTTAAAACAACACTTCCTGCAAGCGCTGGATCTGCGCCAAAGCGCCGCAATAATAATGGAATTGTTGCGCCTGCCAGAGCAGCAATAATAAGATTGAAAAAAATTGCGAAACTGAGAATTATACCGAGAGAAATATTCTGAAACCAAAGATAGGCAAAAACACCAATTATGCATGACCAAAACAATCCATTGGATAAACCTATCAATAATTCTTTACTGAGTAACTCTCTGGCATTTGATTTTCCAATATGACCCAAAGCGATACCACGAATAACAATCGTTAATGTTTGACTGCCAGCTATTCCACCCATACTTGCAACAATTGGCATTAGAACAGCTAATGCTACTAATTGTTCTATTGTGCCACTAAACAAACCAATAACCCAAGATGCCAATATCGCGGTTAATAAATTTATCCCTAACCAAATGGATCTACGGCGGGTACTTCGTAAGACCGGAGAGAATAAATCATCTTCTTCATCTAAGCCGGCTTGACTTAAAAATGAGTGATCTGCTGCATCTCGTATGACATCAACGATGTCGTCAATAGTTATTCTGCCAAGTAGTGTATGATTGTCATCTACAACAGGTGCGGAAATGAGATCTCGTCTTTCAAATAAGTGGGCAATCTCATTTGCATTGGTATTTGCGTTTAAGTATTCCACATCAGGTTTAAATACCTCAGCTACAGTTAGGTCATCATCGTGGGTTAGCAAAATCCCTAAAGGTAATGCACCTAAAAGTTTGTCTTCTCGATTAATGACAAAAAGTTTGTCAGTTGTGTCGGGCAATTCTCCACGGAATCGTAAATAACGCTTTATTACATCTAATGTCACATCTGGTCTGACTGTTACACTGTCAATGCTCATGAGTCCGCCGGCAGTATCATCCGGGTATTGTAGAATTGATTCTAATCTTTGACGATCTTGATTATCCATCGCGAGTAATAATTCATTTATTACATGGTCAGGAAGGTCAGGTAATATATCTGCTAAATCGTCTGTGGGTAGTGAGCCAGTTGCAGCAATTAAATCTTTAGCTGTTGTTTGTTTGATTAGTCCTGCGCGGACTTCATCGTTGACAAATGTTAGAACATCTCCGCTGAGTTCTGAGTCAGCAATGAGATCCCAAACGATAATTCGTTGGTCATGGGGTAAAGATTCCAAGCTATGGGCAATTTCTGCAGGATGAGCGCTATCTAAAGTGGCTTGAATTGCTGATATTTCTTCTTCACTCAGCAATTCATCAAGTTTATTTAGCAGTGCTGTTTGATCGCGAGTTTGTTTTTCCATGTAACGGCAGATTATTCGGATTCGTCAAATTTGTTTTCAACCAACTGTATTAGTTGCTGCATAGCTTGGTCTTCATCATTGCCATCAATAATAATTTCCAATTCTGTTCCTTTACTCGCGGCGAGCAACATTATGCCCATAATGCTTTTTCCATTTACCGCGCGAGTCGCTCTTTTCAATTGGATGTCTGATTCAAACTGTCCTGCCACTGTAACAAACTTTGCTGCCGCTCTCGCATGTAAGCCAAGTTTATTAATGATGAGTATTTTTTGGGAAATCAAAATAGACTCTCCGATCAAGTGTGAATTTACAAAAAATGTAAATTTGGGTTGATTTGTAAACATGTGTCAGAGCTTTGGTTATCAAAGGTTTGAACTTAACCTAGATAAATCAGTTGAACCACGATTTCTACAGTTATGAGCTATGGCCACATGTTTTTGATTCCTTCGTATATGTGAAAAATTCGATTTAACCTATTAAGGGTGTAAATAATATTTCTATTAGGTTTTTTAAATTCGAAACTAAATACTTGTACTGGAATTAACGAAATCAATATTTGAATGGTAGCATTCATACCATTTTCGTTCATACTTTTATTGCGTAGAGAAATCGAAATTTTGTCAAAATGATGAAAGGAGGTTATTGACGTGTGATTGAAAAAGATGATTCGATTGATTGTTGATCTAACTATTGCTTGAATTACATTATTTTGTTAGTTGCGCAATGCAATCTAATATCCCTTCTTTACCACCACTAATCGCTTTAAGAGTGAGATCCTCAAGTGAGAGGCTGGAATAGTTAAATACTCTAATTAGCATAGGTAAATTTAATCCAGATAAGATTCTGATTTTCGGATTATCTTTAAAAGCGCAGGCGATATTGCAAGGTGTAGCACCATAAATGTCTGTTAAAACTAATACACCAGCACCATCGTCTATTCGTTCAATGATATTTTTTGCGATTTCCACGGTTTCATTGGGATCACTTTGAGGGTTTACTGGCAATACTTCGGCGGTTAAAGGACAAAAGCTTAACGTATTCGTTGCCGCAGCCAACAAAGCTGTTCCTACATTGTCATGTGTTATCAGTAAAATATTGACGGTCATTGTAATTCTCGGTGCCTGGCAATTACTTCGTATTTTTCTTTGAAATAATTTGTTAATTTTTCTACCAAATAGACTGAGCGGTGATGTCCTCCTGTGCATCCGATCGCGATCGTTAAATAGGTTCTATCAGCGTCGACAATCCTTGGAATCCAACGGTCAGCAAACTCTTTTAAATCGGTAAACATATCTTCAACAATGGGCTGGCCTTCTAAGAATTCAATTATTGGCTGATCCTTTCCGGTATATTCTCGTAAATGAGCAATCCAGTAGGGGTTGGGAAGGCATCGAACATCAAAGACAATGTCCGCATCAATGGGAAGTCCATGTTTATATCCAAAAGAGAGAAACAATAAGGATATTTTTTTTGTGGCTGATTTAGTAAGTCGATCCTTAATTAAGTCTCGAAGCTGGTGTAGGTTTGTGTGACTCGTTTGTAAGTATAAATCTGCTTCTCGGGAAATTGGATCTAGCATAAGTCTTTCTGACTTAATCGCTTCTGCTAGAGAGACATTTTCATTTGTTAATGGGTGTTTTCGGCGTGTTTCACTAAATCGCTTTATTAATATATTGTCTTCTGCATCAAGAAACACTACTTCGCAATGCAATTCTGCAGATCTTAATCCTGACAATATTGCGGGAAACCGCAATAACTCTTCATTTCGATTTCTAGCGTCAATTCCAACCGCCGCTAACTCATAGAAATTCTCAGGAGTGCTAACCATTTGCGCAGCAAAATTAGTCAGTAAGCCTATGGGTAGGTTGTCTATACAAAAAAATCCCATATCCTCTAATACATGGAGGACAGTACTTTTTCCTGATCCTGATAATCCGCTAATGATAAATAGCTTCAAATTTTCCTCGATAAAATTATTGTATGGTTAATTCTCTTTTAGAATTAACATTGTTAACAAAAATTGAGATCCCATTGCTTAGCAATCAGATGTTGGGCGCATATTTCTACAATACTACTTAAATTTTTGGTATTTTTATAAAATATCCATTTTGGAAATTTTTGTGATAGTAGCGTCAAATTTTTGATAGAGTCAAAGGCTAAGTCCTCACCTGATGTTTTGTGCTTATCGTTACTCAAATGAATGTTAGCTGCAAGTGAATGAGAAAAGACCTGTTTGCATTTGCCATACATTGAGTTCATATCAATTAGACCAAGATTCCGTATGTGTATGTGATGAGGCATGACATCATTAGCATTACAATATGCAATGTTGTCTTTTGATAAATTAAAAAATAACGCATCGTCAGCTACCCACAGATGTCCTTTTTTTACTAGCTCCATAAGTAAGCTGCTTTTACCTGCGCCAGGCTCTCCAGTAATTAATATACCTTGATTATAAACAATGGCAAACGCGCCATGTATTGAAGCCTCTTTGTTTGTGTGTTTATTCAGATCACTTTCTATAATAGTTTTGATGTTTACGTTAGATGTTGACCGAATGATGGAAATTGTATCCATATTTAAAAATATATTATGAATATTTGTTATGTTTGAAAAAATTAATACTTTACAGTCTGCGGTGACCAAATGATCCGCCAAAGTTTGTATTGATTCGGTTGTTAACTTTTCTAAATATGCCATTTCCCGTTTGTCTATGATTTGGATTTTTTTCGGGCATACGGGATTTAGATAACCAATTTCGTTTTGCTGAATTTCATCTGATTGGAAATTATTTGTGATAACTTCAAAATTTGGTGAAAGATTGAAATATGATTCTAAGTGGTTAGTCATAATTAAAATAAATGATACATAAAACTAAATTTATTTCACTTGCATTACAATGGGGCAAAATTTTAATTAATGTTACAACTAAACGCTTATTATAATGTTATTAAGTACTTTATTGTTTGTTTGAATTTAATATAATATTTTTAATGCATTAATAAAATTTGTTATTTCAAGTTAATAATTGTCAGATATGTACGCTTAAAATGATTAAACAGAGGGTGCAAACATTCAAGATGGATGTGATGTTGCTTGATATGGAAGGAGTGATTAATTATTGATTTATTTTCGATTTTTACTAATTTCATTCGCGTTACTTACGAGAAGTGTATAAATTTTATTTGTATCGTTGCTATTTCTTAGTTCTTCCCTTAGTGATCGCATACTGAACATTTCTGATAGTGTTGCAAGAACTTCAAGATGCTCCTCTGAACATTCTGGTGGGACTAGAAGTGCGCATAACAGATCGACTGGTTGACTATCTGGAGAGTCAAAATCAATTCCATTCGATAGTTGAACGAAAGCAGCGATGGTTTGATCGCTTGATTTTAATCTGCCGTGTGGAATGGCAAGTCCTTTGCCGAGGGCGGTACTTCCTAATTTTTCCCGTGCAATTAAACTATCAAAGACTTCATTTTGATGTAAATTGGGATGTCCGGAACAGATTAATTGACTGAGCAATTCTAATGTTCGCTTTTTGCTGACGCCTTCTATTCCACAAGCAATTCGGTCTACGGTAATTATGTTTGAAAAATCCATACTCTTTAAAGCTTATTTTTTATTTGAATAAGTTTTCAATTATACAGTTTCATCAATACGAATTACAATTCTTCGTCTGGAGAGGAATTTAATGAATCACTCGATTTTGTTCGATCGCGATGACCTTTTAGTTTTTCTTTGTGCTTTAGAATTTGTCTATCAAGCTTATCGGCTAATGAATCAATCGCTGCGTACATATCTTGATTATCTGATTGGGCAAAAATTTTATTTCCTTTAACTTGAATAGTGGCTTCTGCTTTTTTTGCCATTTTTTCAACACTTAATATGACATGTACATCAGTTACTCGGTCAAAATGTTTTTCCAAACGACCAATTTTTTCGTTTACATAGTTTCTGAGTGGCTCGGTTACTTCAACATGGTGACCGGATAAATCAATTTGCATTTAAATACTCCTTAGAATTAAAACCTTTGTTTTGAATGTTAATTTTTTAGTGGCTCGTGGTATTTAGGCTAAACGTTTTCTCTCATTCGAGGGTGGGATAGTCATGGCATCACGATATTTCGCTACGGTTCGGCGAGCGACATTGATGCCTTGGTCCGATAGAATTTTAGCAATCTTACTATCACTTAATGGTTTACGAGCATCTTCTGCAGCAATAAGTTTTTTAATTAATGCGCGGATTGCAGTAGATGAGCATTCGCCTCCACTAGACGTACTTACATGGCTAGAAAAAAAGTATTTTAGCTCGAATATGCCACGAGGTGTGTGCATGTATTTCTTGTTGGTGATTCGAGAAATCGTAGATTCGTGCATTCCGACTTCTTCAGCAACATCATGTAACACAAGCGCTTTCATGGCCTCTTCGCCATGTTCTAAAAATGCTTTTTGTCGCTCAACAATGCAGGTTGCGACTTTCATTAATGTTTCATTTCGACTTTGAAGACTTTTGATAAGCCAGCGTGCTTCTTGTAATTGACCTTGCATGTATGTGTTGTCTGGACTTTTATCGGCTCGTTGGATTAAGCCAGCATACAAGGAGTTTATATTTAACTTTGGTGTGGTATCAGCATTTAAACTGACGATCCATTTTTCTTTTTCTTTTCTGACATATACGTCGGGAATAATATACTCTGGCGTGCCAGTGGCGACTTGACTTCCTGGTCTTGGATTTAATGTATGAATTAACTGTACAACTTCCCTTAATTTGTCTTCGCTTAGTTTCATTCGGCGCATTAACAAATTAAAATCTCGGTTAGCTAATAAATTAAAATAGTCATGTAATAACTTATATGCTTCGTGATACCAAGGGATGTCAGTAATTTCGAGTTGTTTTAGTTGTAATAAAAGCGACTCGCGCAAATCTCGTGCTGCGATTCCTGGCGGATCAAAATTTTGAATACGGTGTAGAACTGCTTCAACTTCGTCAAGTTCTATTTCTAACTCATCTTTCAGCTCGGACCATATGTCTTCGGTAGTTGAATCAAGAAATCCGTCCTCTGTTATTGAGTCAATAATTGATGTTGCTATCGCTCGATCAATTTCGGAAAAGGGGGTGAGTTGCATTTGCCAAATTAAGTGATCGGCTAAGCTACCACTTAATGCACTTTTATTTTCGAAATCCCTAAGACTATCTTCGCTGCTAGTGTATGTAGTGCTCGACACAGTGCTGGAGTAATCATATGTATCTTCCCATGAACTATCGACGGGCAGATCCGTTGGCATTTCATCACTTTGAATAGCCGACGATGAATCTTGCGATTCGAATTCATAGGTTTTGTCATTTTGATTATCTGAGTTTGAATTATCGGACCGTTTTTCTTCGTTATTGCTGTTGCTTTCGTCTGAACTTTCTTCGAGCATCGGATTGCTTTCTAATGCTTCCTGAATTTCACTTTGGAGTTCAACAGTAGATAGTTGCAGCAATCGAATTGCTTGTTGCAACTGCGGGGTCATTGTTAAATGTTGGCCTAATCGAAGCTGTAAGGATTGCTTCACACGTTCTCACTCTTTTGGCTAATGTTGATGACTATTGTACGATGTAATTAATGTAAATTATAGGTTAATGTTGTGAAACTGCTGATAAATTTGGTTAAATTTGTCTAAATGTTTTGTAAAAATAGTTTGAATTAATTGATGCAATTGACTACCAGTCTTTCACATAAGTTGGCCTTTGTATCGCAACATATGAAATTAATTATCTTGTTTAACCGCTTATGCCAAATTTTACCATAAATAATTTTGACGCTGACATTATTGGTTATATATCTGATTACTGATAATAATTAATAGTATGTTTTCAGTTCTATGCAACGTTAAATATGAAATACCGTAATTGTGGTCGTATAATACCCAAAATTTAGACTGATTTAGTAAATTTCTTTTAAATTAAAGAAAAACTTTTCTGTTTAAGTTGTTAATGTTTGTGATTCCATTATCAAATCACATACTTCTCGCGCCGCCCCTAATCCACCGCACACAGTGGTTTGCCAGTGAGATTGTAAAATGACAGATGGGTGAGCATCCTTGACCGCTATGGATAATCCCGCTTTCTCCATTACCGGTAAATCAACAATATCATCTCCGACATATGCAATCTGCTCTGATTCGAGTGAAAGTTTTTTGCATATTTCATTATACGCGTTTAGTTTATCCTGTTGGCCTTGATAAACATGTTTGATTCCAAGTTCATCCATTCTATGGGTAACAATGGGGGATGTGCGGCCAGTAATAATCGCAATTTGAACGCCTGATTTTTGCAACATCTTCATTCCATGACCGTCACGGGAATGAAAGGCCTTAATTTCTTTCCCATCTTCTGTGAGATATAGCCGGCCATCGGTTAATACCCCATCGACGTCAAAAATGACTAAACGTATATTTGCTGCTTTTTTTTGGATGTCTTCCATTTAAGCAAATCCAGCCCGTAACAAATCATGTAAATTAATTGCACCCACCAGTTTTTTGTTTTTGTCTATCACTGGAAACGCATTTATTTTCTTATTTTGCATAATTTCCAGTGCTTGTGCGGCGAGCATATTAGGTTGGATGGTCATGCAGTTTTTCATCATTACATCAGAGATGCATAAATTGTGAAGATCTTGTGGCTTGTCTAGTAAGCGCCGTAAATCTCCGTCTGTGAACAATCCGACGACTTCCTTTTTATCATTGACGATAGTGGTGAAGCCAAGACTTTTTTGTGTCATTTCATACAATGCTTCACTCACATTAGCGGTGTCAATAATTATCGGAATAGACTGATCTTTGTGCATCAAGTCTTCAATATGCACTAACAATCTTTTGCCTAAAGATCCACCTGGGTGGGAGTGTGCAAAGTTTTCTTCAGTAAAGCCGCGTGTTTGAAGCAAAGCGACTGCTAATGCGTCACCCATTGCTAAACTCGCAGTAGTGCTGGCTGTTGGTGCAAGACCCAATGGGCAGGCTTCCTTTTCCACGGTTACATCAAGATGGACATCTGCATTTTTGGCTAGAGTCGATTTGGGATTTCCTGTCATGGCGATTAAATGCGTTTTTAAACGTCGAATAATTGGCAATATAGTTAGAAGCTCGTGAGTTTCGCCAGAGTTTGACAGCATCAGTAATACGTCTTTGCTTGTAATCATTCCCAAATCACCATGGCTTGCTTCTCCGGGATGTACAAAAAATGCAGGACTTCCGGTGCTTGCAAAAGTAGCTGCTATTTTACTTCCGATATGGCCGGACTTTCCCATTCCGGTAACGATTATGCGGCCCTGGCATGCAAGTAAATACTGACATGCACAAACAAAATTTTCGTCAATGCGAGGTAACAAGTGGGTAATTGCTTCGGCTTCGGTTGTGAGCACAGCGACTGCCATTTCTTTTAAGGCTTGTGGGGAGGCGGCGTACTTTGCCTGGATTGAACGGTGGGATTTGTTTTGTTGCACAGATTAAGTCCTGTTCAATTGTTATGTTTTTCGATGCGTTAAGTTTTATGTAAATACGGCAAAGTACGTACCAATTTAATCAAAAAATACGCTAAGGACGTTTTTATATTGAGAGGATGGAAAAAGCCTAATATTTTCAATATGATAGGAATAGTCATGTGGACATGTAATACAGTAAACCTAAATACATAAAATAAGCCATTGTCAATCCAATGCCTTCCATGCGAGTTATTTTGCCTGGATTACCCGAAGACCCTTTGGCCATTAAATATATCGCGATGGTTAATAAAAACATGATTGGCATATCTCTGCTCAATACATTTCCATCAAATGTTGCTGGATTAATGACTGCTGGGATACCCAAAACACCCAATAGGTTAAACATGTTCGATCCAATGATATTTCCTATGGCGATATCATCTTCGCCTTTTTTTGCGCTTGTTATTGTGGTTGCCAATTCGGGTAAGCTAGTTCCAATTGCGACAACGGTTAAACCAATAATCAAATCACTGATTCCAAACGCTTGCGCGATTTCAACCGCTCCCCAAACAACAGCTTTTGCGCCAAGAAGTAATATAACCAATCCCACAATTAACCAAAAAATAGCTTTGCTAATGGGTAACTCTTTTGGAATTTCTTCCTCGAATTCGCTTTCGATGGGATCGTCACTTCGACTTTGTTTGCCCAAATGAACCATCCATGCAATAAACAAAACTAAACCAAATAAAAATATAATCCCGTCAAGTGTACTTAGATTTCCGTCAACAAATAGAATTAAGGTTAAGGTCATTATGATAAAGAGGACTGGAAATTCGCGTTTCAATAATGCCGAGTGCACTACTAACGGGCATACAATTGCGGTAACGCCAAGTACAAGAGCGATATTTGTAATATTGGAGCCCAGTGCGTTTCCAATTGCGAGGCCTGTATTTCCATTCCATCCTGCTACACCAGCAACCAGCATTTCTGGTGCGGAAGTTCCAAATCCGACAATAACAAGCCCAATAATTAAAGGAGAGACATTAAGTGTGCGAGCGAGTCCTGCTGCACCAATGACAAATCTGTCGGCACCCCAAATTAATAAAGCAAAACCAACAATAATAGAGAAAGTTTCAATTAGCCCAAACATATGATTTAGTGTATTTATTCAATGTTATGATAAAAGAGATTATGCAAAAATATAGTGTAGAAAAATTCCTGCAAAAATTGATAAGCCAAACCAGTTATTATTTAGGAATGCTTGAAAATAATATTTTTCCGAATTGTGACTCAGTAATAATTGTTGGTAAATTCCTAAGCATAAAGCTGTGAATAATCCAAGATAATACAAGGTGCCGAAACTAAGCAGCAAACCAGCATGAACAAGTAATACAATAGTGGCTATTTGCAATAACCCTATAAAAAGCCGATCAAATTTGCCAAATAATATTGCTGTGGATTTTACACCAATTTTTATATCATCGACTCGATCCACCATGGCGTACATTGTGTCGTAGGCTGTAGTCCAAGCGATGTTGGCAAAAAAGATTACCCATGCGATATAAGGAACTTCCCCTGTTTGTGCTGCGAAAGCCATAGGAATTGACCACGCAAATGCAACTCCTAAAACTAATTGGGGTGTCTGCATATAACGTTTCATAAAAGGATAGCAAGCTGCTAACAACACACCGACGAAAGAAAGTGCAATTGTGAGTATGTTCATAAATAGAACTAAAGCAAAAGCAGTTAAACATAAACCAATAAAAAGTAAAATCGCATCTTTTTCGGAAACACGTTTTTCTGCTAAAGGACGGTGCTTGGTGCGAGTGACGTGGTTGTCTATATCTCTGTCTGCATAATCGTTAATGACACAGCCCGCAGATCGCATCAAGAAAACCCCTATAGTAAAAACTAAAAAAACGAATAGGTCTGGAAAGCCTTCACCCGCAACCCACAATGCCCACCAAGTTGGCCACAATAATAATAGGATGCCAATTGGTTTATCCACTCGCATAAGAAGTTTGTATTCGTTAAATCGATTGTGGTTTTGTGTTAATGTTTTTAATGGCATGTTAGATACTTAGTTGGAATTGTCGGTAAAAAAATTTCACTTACTAATAAGGGTTTTCTTTTTAACGTAAAGCGTGATCGTCTTCCCCAAATATCGGTATTGTTATTTGTTTTCGAAAATTCCATGGCGAATTGATAAATTTCGTTTCTATAATCGATTTTTGCAATTTCAATATTATCTCTTTGAATAATTGGGTTGGCAAATAAAATGGCACCCAAAGGTTGTGTGCCTAAGTGCGTGAGCTTTTCTAGTTCTCCACGTAAAGTTGATATTGGAACAACGGTTCTAGCAAAGATCCAGGGCGTATTGTTACAAAATAAATGGACTTGCCGAATAAAGCAATAGGTATTGGATTGGATATTTAATTGATTTTGTTCGCTTAGCGTCACCTTGCCCCAATGTTGGCGATATATTCTTACTTTAAATTTTCCAACGCATGAGTTTACTACGGCTTGTGTCAACGAATTTTGTTCGTTGAGCCAAGGCTTGAGGATATTGGGTGCGCGATTTACAAAATATGGTGAATATTTGTGCCATATTTGTGTCCGGTTGTGCTGCATAAAATTCGACTATTCTCAATTTATTTTCAACTGATGTATGTAGGCTAAACATTATGATACTTAGTTTTTCCTTTCAACCAGCGGTTTATTAAAGGATCAATGTGATCTGGGAACTTTTCTATCATTATTTGGCTTGCTTGAGATATTTTTGACAATAAATATTGATCTCTTTGCAAGTCTGCAATTCGCAATTGTAACAAACCTGTTTGTTTAGTACCTAATAACTCGCCGGGTCCTCTAATGGCTAAATCTTTCTCGGCGATTAAAAATCCATCGTTGGTGTCACGCATAATACCTAAACGCTGCTTACCAATGTTTGAAAGCTTTCCTTCGTATAATAGGACACAATGACTTTTTGTGGTGCCCCGGCCAACTCTTCCACGTAATTGATGCAGTTGAGATAAACCCAGTCTTTCTGCATTTTCAATAATTATTAAACTCGCATTAGGTACATCAACACCAACTTCGATTACGGTAGTTGCGACCAACAAATTTATTTTTCCTGAGCTAAAATCTTGCATTGCACTTGATTTATCTTTAGTTTTTAGTCGACCATGGACTAATCCGATATTTAAATCCGGTAGAGTCAGGCTCAAGTTTTTTGCAGTAAGTTCTGCTGCCTGGCAATTAAGTGTTTCTGATTCTTCAATTAATGGACAAACCCAATAAACTTGCCTGCCTTGTTGGCACGCCTTAAATACGCGTTGAATCACCTCTTCTCTTCGAATGGAAGGAATAATGCTTGTTTCAATTGGTTGTCGATTTTTTGGGAGTTCGTCTATAACTGATAAATCTAAATCAGCATAGGCTGTCATTGCTAATGTTCGCGGGATGGGTGTGGCAGTCATTACCAGTTGATGCGGTGTTATACTGGAACTGCCCTTGTTACTTAGTGATAATCGCTGATCAACGCCAAAACGATGTTGTTCATCAATAATAATTAATCCGAGTTTTGCGTAATTTACCTCTTCTTGAAATAGGGCATGAGTACCGATAACTATTTGACTATTAGAGGTTTCAATATCCTTCAAGGTTTGCGTTCTTGTTTTGCCTTTTACTTTACCTGAAAGCCAAATACATTTTATATTTAATTTATTTGCCCAAATTGAAATATTTTCGAAATGCTGTTCTGCAAGTAACTCTGTTGGAGCCATAAATGCAACTTGCCAGCCATTGGCAATTGCATGTATTGCAGCAGCCATCGCAACAACCGTTTTTCCACTGCCCACATCTCCTTGAATCAAGCGTAACATTGGATTGTTTTTGCTTAAATCATTTTTTATTTCGTCAACTACTTTAATTTGCGCGTTTGTTAAATCGAATGATAGGGACTGGTAAAATAAGGCAAGCAAGTCCTTTGGAGTTTTGAAGCGAGGGGAGGATTTTTTTTTAGCGCTCAATTTTATTTTTCGAATACTAAGTTGGTGAGCAAGGAGTTCTTCAAAAATGAGTCGGATGTGAGCTGGGTCTTTAAATTCATAAATTTTTTGTAAATTCGTTTTTGGAATGGGTTGGTGTAGTTCAGCAATAGCATGTTGAATATTGATTAATGAAAATTGTGTGCACAAAGAAGTCGGTATTAAATTTGGAATGTTAATTTTATTAGTTTGTAATTTTTTTAATAGATCTGATGCTAATGAGCGTATCAACTTCTGTGATAAGCCATCAACAATTGGATAAACAGGGGTGAGATATCCATTTTCTACTAAGGATTCATTTTCTTCTACGAATTGATATTCTGGGTGAACCATTTCTAAACTTTTTGGCCCTCTCCTTACCTCTCCAAAACACCTTAATGTTTTGTTACTTATAAAACTATTTTGTTGCGATTGTGAAAAGTAAAAAAACCGCAGATTAATTATTGAGCTATTATCGGATATCTGTACGATAAGCGAGCGCTTATTGCCAATTTTTATTTGACTCGATAGTATTTTTCCTTGAATTAAACTGGACTCACCAATTTTGAGAGAGTTTAACGACTTGATGGAGGTTCGATCTTCATATCTGCTTGGTAAGTGGAATAAAAGGTCATCTTGGGTGAATATGTTCAACTTTTCTAATTTACTAGCGATTTTGGGCCCTACACCCTTGAGATTAAGTAATTCCTTATTTTTCGTGGTATTTATTTGGTCAACAATCATTTGAGAGAGTAGATAACTAAATGCATAATGAGAAAATTCATTATATGATCGTAAGTGTTTGAATCATAGAGAATATTTAAAGCCTTATTCATTGAAATAAAAATGAAAGTTTAAAATATTAAGTTTGCCGTTTATAAACTATTGAAATCTAAGGACTCATATGCGGCTGCTCAAATAATGATAAATTAATTCAAGCCAAATAATATTGGCTATAAGGCTGGTTTTTTTTTTATGGCTTGTTAAGATTATAAACGCAAAATTATAGAAACTAATTAGAGATAGAAAAATGCATACTCAAAGAGATCCTATTATAAATAATTGGTACACTAATTTAACGGGGCAGCTTTTTAAGGTTCGCATGGCATCTTACAATGCTGAGGGAATGGGTAGCTTGGTCATCGAATACATTGATGGTACTAAGCAGATCATTTCTAAAACAGAGTGGGATTGTCTGAAGCTGATGACACATAACAATACTCGTCAACGACAATTGCCAGATCATCCTGAAAAACTAACACAGTAAATTTTCAGTTGCGATTAAAAACCAAGCATTCGAGATTTGTTCTTGAGTGTTTTGGGTGGCAAGTTGTGTACTAAATATTTTCTTTCAAATAGTTGTTGAAATTAGACAACATGCGTAATCACGCAGAATTGCTTTACTTTGTTCGCCTTACTTATTTTGTTGTCTGTGATTGCAGGCAATTTAAATACTCTTTTTCACTTGGGGCACTATTTTCCCTCTGTGCTCTCCATATCATTTCACTTAAACACTCCATCATTACATGTTCAACCTCATGAGAATCTTTAATTTTTAGTAATAACTTTTGATAGTAATTTGAAACATCTTTAGGTTGATTTATTGAAAGTTGTTCACGTATTGCCATGTGCATACTAATGTGTAAATAAGGATTGACTTGACCCATTTCTGGAGAAAAATCCTGGTCGATATTTGCTTCACCATTTTCGAAAAAACGGTGATATTCAGGATGTTCAGCGATGGTATTGATAATGTTTTGTTCCAAGGGTTCTAGTGTTTTGGGTGAATTACGCTTATCCCAAGCGTTAATAAAAACATTTCTTAGTTGATTTCTGTCGTGAGAGTAGAGCATTTATATTCCTATGTGATTAATTCAGTGAAGTTATCAATTCTATTTGGTTGCTTCAGAGATGACTCCAGCAAATATAATATCAAGGTGCTTCAGTTTTGTCCTTAAATTCGCACAAGTCTTCAATGATGCAAATATCACACTTTGGCTTTCGGGCAATACATACATACCTTCCGTGTAAAATTAACCAATGATGAGCGTCCAATTTAAATTCTTCAGGAACAAATTTAATGAGTTTCTTTTCCACTTCATCTACCGTTTTTCCGGGTGCAATCTTGGTACGATTGCTTACGCGAAAAATGTGAGTATCTACAGCAATCGTTGCCTTGCCAAATGCGGTATTTAATACAACATTAGCAGTCTTTCTTCCGACGCCAGGTAACGCTTCCAGTTCTTCACGATTGCTAGGAACTACGCCATTGTGTTTATCCAGTAATATTTTGCAGGTTTTTATAATATTTTGAGATTTTGTATTATATAGCCCTATGCTTTTTGTCTGTTTTTTTAATTCACGTAATCCAAGTTCTAATATTCCTTTTGGGGTGTTTGCGATTTTGTAGAGTGTTTTAGTCACTTTATTAACGCTAATATCTGTTGCTTGTGCAGACAGAATGACTGATATCAATAATTCAAAATTTGAATTGTAATTCAATTCAGTTGTTGGTTTTGGGTTTTCCTTTTTAAAGCGGGAGAAAATTTCAAAACGCTTTTGTTTATTCATTGTTAGTTTTCAGGATTAGAACTTATGGTGTTGACCGAAATGTTTGAATTGGTTTGTGATTTAACACGATAATTTTCTATCACATTTTTTAGCGCGATTAGGAGTCCCAAGCAAATAAATGCACCCGGTGGCAATATGGCAAGTAGAAATCCTCGATAGTCTTCGATAATAAGAAGCTGAATATCTCTAAAGCTTTCGCCAAACATTAAGTGGGCATGACTGAATAGTGTTCCTTGGCCAATGATTTCCCTCATCGATCCCAAAATTAATAAAATAATGGTAAAGCCGAGCCCCATTGCAAGGCCATCAATGAAGGAAGCTTGAACGGAGTTTTTTGAGGCAAATGACTCTACACGAGCGATGATAACGCAATTAGTAACGATCAAGGGGATAAAAATACCGAGAATATTGTATAACTCATGCAAGTATGCGTTCATGGCAAGTTCAATTATCGTGACAAACGATGCTATGATTAATACAAAAATGGGAATTCGTAACTCCTGTTTTATATTATCTCTAATAAGAGATACGGTAACATTTGATCCAATCATAACTAGCGTAGTTGCGATACCTAGGCCAAGTGCATTAATAAAGGTAGAGCTGACTGCAAGTAATGGGCATAATCCGAGTAGTTGGATCAATACCGGATTATTGTGCCAAAATCCGTTTAGAGTTAGTTTTTTGAATTCAATGTTTGACATAATTTAACTCGACGTAAATATTTTTTCTCGATTTTCTGAAAAATATTGTAATGTTAGTTTGGCAATTTTAACAATTGCCCTAGGTGTTATTGTAGCACCTGTCAATTGATCGAAATATCCGCCATCTTTTTTGACTCGCCAATTTTTCTCAATTGGATTAGTTAAGCTTTTTAAATGAAATATTTTAATCCAATCGGATTTTTCGATGTCTATTGCATCGCCTAATCCTGGCGTTTCTTTATGGCTTACAACTCGAATACCTGACAATGTTTTATCATAATTAATGGCAATTAAAAGATTAATAGCGCCACTATATCCATCTGGTGCGACAACACTAAAAATAGCTGCAACGGGTTGATTATTTAATCTTGCGCGAAAAATGGTTATCGGTTTTTTTCTATAATTTAACGATTCCACATCCAATGAAAGTTGGTCAGCGTGTAAATCGTTGTTATATTCTTTCGTTGGAACGAGAGAGTTTAACGTTTTTAGGAGAGCCATCCGTTCATTTTCAGAAATTTGCGTTTTGGTTGTTTGAAAGGTAAGTGCCACCAATGCACCAGCAATAATCGCAAATAACGCTAATGCTTTTCCAGCATTAACCATGTTTGAATAAAGTGTATTTTTATTTGTGTCCATACGGCATTGTTTTGGTGTAATAGTCGATTATTGGTACACACATATTTAATAATAATACAGCAAATGCCACAGCGTCGGGATAACCACCCCAGGTACGAATTAAGTAAATTAACACACCAATACTTGCGCCATAAATAATTCGACCTTTAACTGTCGCAGCCGCACTAACGGGATCAGTCGCAATAAAAAAAGCGGCTAATATTGTTGCCCCGCCAAAAATATGAAATATAGGAGATGAGAATTGCTCACTATCGATAAGATAAAATAATAGTGCGATAGCAAATAAACTGGAAATTAGAGACGCAGGAATATGCCAATGAATGACCTTGCGTTTAATTAACCATATCCCGCCTATTAGAAATGCTATATTTACCCATTCAAATCCAACACCACTGAAAAGACTAAACGTCTCGTGATTGTTTACAATCTGCGATATGTTTTTTTCAAGCCCTAATTGTGTTTTTAAATAGTCCAACGGAGTTGCGCCACTAACCGCATCAATTTGTGCTTGTGTCACGTTAAAGAATGAAAATGCGAAGCTATCGAGTGGGCCAAGATAATTTTCTGATAAGCTCAGTGGCAAGGCCCAAGTTGTCATTTCTCTAGGAAATGAAATAAGTAGCATGCAATAACCAATCATTGCAGGATTAAATAAGTTATAACCTAAACCGCCATAAAGGTGTTTGGCTATAATAATGCTAAACGCTGTGCCTAGAAATATCATCCACCAAGGTGCAATACTCGGAATTGAAATGGCTAGAAGCACAGCCGTAACAACGGCGCTGCCATCTGTTAAAAAGGGTAAAAGTGGTCGATTCCTTATTTTCAACATTATTGCTTCGCAACTAAGCGCAGTTACAACGGCAATTAAAATATTGATCAAAATTCCAAATCCGAAAAAAAGCACATACACTGTGATGCCCGGAATAAGAGCATATAGAACAGTTAGCATTATGCTCGTCACATTATTTTGCGAGTGAAAATGAGGCGAGCTGGGCGTGTATAAATTCATTATTTAGATTTATCCTGTGAATCTACGCGTTTTGAACTTTGCTCAACGATATTTTTTTTTCGTCGTTCATCTGCTTCAGTAATTTTTTTTTGCTGGTCTGGAGTGAGGTCTTTTGTGTTTTTTGGTGTAATCCCTTGTTGTTGTTTTTTTAATTTGGCTCTTTCCATTGCGGCTAATATTGCAGCTTTTTTAGGGTCGGATTCTTTTTTAATGTCATCAATTGATTTATCAGCGGTTTTTAGGGCAGCCTTTTTTCGAGCATGTCGTTCAGCTTTTTCTGCTTTTTCTCTTTCAATCCTTAATTGATGGAATTCATGGCGCTGTCGAGCAATATCTGACTTTTTAGTTTCCCTGTCGTTTTTCCAAATTTCTGATTTAGCAAATCGGTAATAGTGAACTAAAGGAATATTGCTTGGGCATACATAATCACAACATCCACATTCAATGCAATCGAATAAATCAAATTCTTGTGCTTTGTCTAACTCCAGTGATTTCGAATGCCAATATAGTTGTTGCGGTAAAAGATTTATTGGGCAAACTTCAGCGCAATTGCCGCAACGAATGCATGGCATGTGGAAATCACTTGTTCTGAAGCTTGAAAATTTGCCGCAATCGATTAATACACAATTGGTGGTTTTAATAACAGGCAGCGTAGCGCTATGCATTGCAAATCCCATCATAGGGCCGCCAACGATTATTCGATGAATCTGATCTATACTATTTCCGCATTGTGAAATCAAATCGTTAAATGGCGTGCCAATTAATACCTCAAGATTGCACGGAGTGTTAACATCGCCAGTGATAGTAACAAAACGAGATATGAGTGGCTCACCAAAATAAATTGCTCGATATACCGCTGCTGCTGTACCTACGTTTTGACATACAACACCAATCTGAATTGGTAGACCATTACTCGGTACTTGTTTGCCTGTAACAGTGTATATTAATTGTTTTTCACTTCCTGCTGGGTAAATTGTGGGAATGGATAATATTTCAATGTGAGATTCCGGAAACTCTCTAACGCTATCTTTTAAAGCTTGAATGGCATCAATTTTATTGGACTCTATAGCAATAACTGCGTGTTTAGCTTTTAAGGCATGTTGGATTATGAGTAAGCCTTGAATTATTTCCTGTGCTTTTTCACGCATGAGCATGTCATCGCAAGTGATATAGGGCTCACACTCGGCACCATTAAGAATGAGATATTCCACGTTCTGATCTGGGCCAGGATTATGCTTTACAAAAGTGGGGAACCCTGCGCCTCCAAGTCCAACAATACCTGCATTTCGAATAACATTACGTAATTCACTTGGATTTAAATCTGTATAATCTTTGTCGTGAGGTATTAATTTCGCCCAGTTATCCTCAAAATCTGGTTTTAATTGAATGCTGGCAGATGACATTCCCGATGGGTGTGGTATGGGGTGATCGCTAATGTCGACAATTGTCCCAGAGGTAGGTGCATGTATTGGCGCAGAAATGTAACCGTCTGCGATTGCGATTAGTTCGCCTTTCAATACGGTCTGCCCTACTTCAACTGAGGGTAGTGCAGCATTACCAATATGTTGGTTCATTGGAATGGTTAATAAACTAGGAATCTTGGCTTTTTCAACTGGTTTGTTGGTTGAAATACTTTTTTGTTCCGGTACGTTTACTCCACCACGAAAGCGAAAAATTTCTCTTATCATACTGTTGTCACGCTGATATCGGTTGGTTTTGACCATTGCCAAACTTTTAAATCAGTTTTTACCGGTTCAATATAAATGCAATCGACAGGGCAGGGTGGTATGCATAAGTTGCAACCTGTGCATTCATCTGCAATAACAGTGTGCATTTGTTTGGCTGCACCCACAATAGCATCTACCGGGCAAGCTTGAATGCACAACGTGCAACCAATGCAGTCGTTTTCATCGATAATGACAATGGTTTTTTCTGATTCTGATCCGTTTTCTGGATTTAGCGGTTTTGGATCACGCTCCAGTAGATCTGCAAGCGCTTGTATCGTTGCTTCTCCGCCGGGTGGGCATTGATTTATCTCAGCTTCATTATTTGCAATCGCTTGTGCGTAGGGTTTGCAGCCTGGGTAATTACACTGACCACATTGAGTTTGTGGTAGTAGGGCATCAATTCGTTCGACGAGCGGATCACCTTCAACTTTAAAGCGAACCGCGCTATAGCCGAGTAATACACCAAATATACACGCCATCAGACCGAGAACTAACACGGCAGTTAACATCATTAACCCTTCACGAGGCCGGAAAAGCCCATGAAAGCCATTGACATTAAACCAGCTGTTATCAATGCGATTGCAGGACCTTGAAAAGGGATAGGGATGTCTGCTGCGGCAAGCCTTTCACGCATTGCCGAAAATAAAATTAAGACGAGTGAAAAACCAATTGAAGCACCAAAACCATAAGTAGCAGAAGAGAGAAAATCCAGTTCTTGTTGAATATTTAATAATGCAACGCCAAGCACGGCACAATTCGTTGTAATGAGTGGCAGATAGATACCTAATACTTGATATAGCAAGGGACTGGTTTTGTGTACAATCATTTCGGTCACTTGAACCACTGTTGCGATTACTAAAATAAAGGCGATAGTGCGTAGGTATTCCAGTTCAAAGGGCGCCAACAAATAAGTATTTACAATATAGCTACAGATTGACGAAAGAGTTAAAACAAACGTTGTGGCTAGCGCCATACCCATTGCTGTTTCTAGTTTTTTTGAGACGCCCATAAAAGGGCAAAGCCCTAAAAATTTAACCAACACAAAATTATTGACCAGAACGGTGCTAACTAAAATTAACGCGAATTCCGTCATGTTAATTATTTTTTGCTAATGAGTTGATAAGTGAAGACACCATTTTCTATTTGATTCGCATTCCAGGTTGAGCGCCATCATGGGGTTCTAAAATCCAAAGATCTTTACCACCGGGACCTGCGGCCAGTACCATTCCTTCTGACATGCCAAATCGCATCTTACGAGGCGCTAGGTTTGCTACCATTACGGTATGTTTTCCAATTAATGATTCGGGTGAATAGGCGGATTTTATTCCAGCAAATACTTGTCGGTTTTCATTACCCAAGCTTAGTGTGAGTTTCAATAATTTATCTGCGCCTTCTACATGTTCTGCATTTATAATTTCTGCCACTCGTAAATCGATTTTGTCAAAACTATTATAATCGATCGTTTCCTTAATTGGGTCATCTGCCAAAGGTCCAGTCGGTTTTACTGTGGTGTCTTGTTTGCTTTCTTCTAACATTTCGTCAATTTTTTCTTTTTCAATTCGTGTCATTAAAGGCTTAAATTTGTTAATAGAATGATCGTAGAGTGGTTTGTCTACATTGCTCCAATCAAGGGGAGAAGAATTTAAAAAGTGCTCTGCATTTTTTGCGAGCTCAGGAAGAACAGGTTTTAAGTAAGTGACGATAATTTTAAATAAATTTATACCTGTACTGCAAATATTATGTAGCTCTAATGCTTTATCTTCTTGTTTTGCTAGAACCCAAGGTTGTTTTTCATCGATGTATTGATTTGCAGCATCCGCTAACTCCATTATGTCACGCATAGCAGAATGAAATTCTCGATTTTCATAATTAGCAGCAATTTTCTCATTGGCAAGTATTAATTTTTCTAAAAGCGCACTGTCATCACATTGAGTTGAAAGTTTGTTGTCAAAACGTTTTTTTACAAAGCCTGCGCATCGGCTTGCAATATTCACGACTTTTCCGACCAAATCTGAGTTTACGCGATTGGTGAAATCTTCAAAATTCAAATCAATATCGTCAACTCGGTTATTGAGTCTGGCCGCAAAATAGTATCGTAAGTACTCTGGATTTAAATGATTTAGGTACGTACTTGCTTTAATAAACGTTCCTCTTGATTTAGACATCTTTTGCCCATTTACAGTCAAAAAGCCATGCGCAAAAATTGCAGTTGGTTTTTTTAGATTGGCGCCGTGCAAAACAGCTGGCCAGAACAACGCATGAAAATTGATGATGTCTTTACCGATAAAATGGTATATTTCAGCCGTACTTTCTTCGCCCCAAAAATCGTCGAAAACAATATTACTTTTTTCACATAGGTTCTTAAAGCTTGCTATGTATCCAATGGGTGCGTCGAGCCAAACGTAAAAATATTTATTTTCAGTTTCGGGAATTTGAAAACCGAAGTACGGCGCGTCTCGTGAAATATCCCAGTCTTTTAATCCTGAATCGAACCACTCCATCAATTTGTGTTTAATGTCCTGTTGAATGGTTTGGTGTCGCCCTTGTTGATCTTCATTATTGATCCAACTTTTGAGAGTTTGTTCAAAATCCGCCAACTGAAAAAACAAATGCTCAGATTCTTTTTCAATGGGTGTTGCACCGGAAATCGCGGAAATTGGATTTTTTAAATCCGTTGGTGAATAAGTGGCGCCACAATTTTCACAGTTATCACCATATTGGTCCTTTGCGCCACATTTTGGGCACTCTCCCTTAACGTATCGATCAGGCAAAAACATGTTTTTTTCAGGGTCGAATGCTTGCTTAATTTTCTTTGAGTTTATGTGTCCAGCTTTTTTTAAGCTAAGATAAATTGATTCTGATAGGATTTTATTTTCGTTTGAATGGGTGGAATGGTAATTGTCAAACCCGATAGAAAATGCGGAAAAATCTGCCTTATGGCTTTCTGCAATTTCTTCAATTAGTTTTTCTGGCGTAATCCCTTTTTGTTGTGCATGGAGCATAATTGGCGTTCCATGCGCATCATCAGCGCAAACATAATAGCATTCATGCCCTTTAAGTTTTTGAAAGCGGACCCATATATCGGTTTGAATATACTCCACCATGTGTCCCATGTGGATGGGCCCATTAGCGTAGGGTAAAGCACTTGTTACGAGAATTTTTCGAATTGGTTTTGACATAAGTGGATATAAACCAGGTAAATTGATAGATAAAAAATGACAAAAATTATTATACCAGAGAACGTGATAATTGCTTCCGACTATTGACGCCTTGTGATATAAAATAAGCAATATCTAACATGCCAGTCACTATTAATACGAGCAGCATAAACATTGTTCTGTTATATCAAAAATGGTCTTTGATTGTTCAGTTCTAAATTAGACGAATAGACATAAAATTTTGGAGGTATTGGAAATGAGTGAAATATCGCAACTACAAGTTGAAACAGCGATTAAAAATTATATTGATCCATATTTAAAAAGTGATTTGGTGAGTACTAAATCAGTCAAAAACATATCAGTGGATAATAACAATATTAATGTTGATGTTTTGCTCGGATTTCCTGCGAAAGGGTATGCTCCAAAACTAAAAGAAGAAATTGAAAAACAGATTAATACCATTCCGGGTGTATCTAGTGCGAATGTAAACATCGAGTGTAAAGTTGTTACACATTCTGTTCAACAAGGTGTTAAACCAATTGAAGGAGTAAAAAACATAATTGCTGTAGCTTCTGGTAAAGGAGGTGTTGGTAAATCAACTACTGCAGCGAATTTGGCATTAGCCATAGCGGCAGAAGGCGGCAAAGTGGGTGTTATGGATGCAGATATTTACGGCCCTAGCCAGCCACGAATGTTTGGTTTGAGTGGACAGCCAGAATCTAAAGACGGCAAGTCAATGGAGCCCATGGAGAATTACGGTGTACAAACGATGTCAATCGGATTCCTCATTGACGAAGAGACACCGATGATTTGGCGTGGTCCCATGGTGACTCAAGCGTTAGAGCAATTACTGGGTGATACTAATTGGAATGACCTGGATTATCTCATTATCGATTTACCACCGGGTACCGGCGATATTCAATTAACACTTTCACAAAAAGTGCCGGTAAGTGGTGCGGTGATTGTAACAACGCCTCAAGACATTGCCTTATTGGATGCAAGAAAAGGTTTGAAAATGTTTGAGAAAGTGAATGTGCCAGTAATGGGTATTATTGAAAACATGAGTATTCACATATGTAGTCAGTGTGGTCATGAAGAGCATATTTTTGGTTCTGGTGGTGGAGAGCGAATGTCTCAAGACCATGAAGTGGATCTACTTGGTGCGTTACCGTTGGATATCGGTATTCGAGAGCAGGCGGATGGTGGAAAGCCCACAGTGATTGCTGATCCTGACAGCCGGATTACCGAAATCTATCGTGACATATCACGTCGCGTAACAGCTAAGTTGTCACTGCAAGGAAAGGATTACTCGTCAAAATTTCCAAATATTGTTATTCAAAATACATAGAGTACTAAAAGCAAATGAGCATCAAGTCTGATAAATGGATACAACGAATGGTGAAAGAAACTGAAATGATTTCACCATTTGAGCCATCGCAAGTGAAATACGGTGAACAGGGTAGGATGATTTCATATGGAACGTCTAGCTATGGTTATGATGTTCGATGTGCGGATGAATTTAAAATATTTACCAATATTAATTCTGCAATCGTTGATCCTAAAGACTTCGATGATAATAGTTTCGTTAATGTGCAGTCAGATGTGTGTATTATCCCACCGAATTCATTTGCATTAGCGCGAACAGTCGAGTTTTTTCGAATTCCACGAAGTGTACTAACCGTCTGTTTAGGTAAATCGACTTATGCGCGTTGCGGGATAATTGTTAATGTAACGCCGCTTGAGCCTGAGTGGGAGGGGCATGTTACTTTGGAGTTTTCAAACACGACACCATTACCCGCGAAAATATATGCAAATGAAGGTGTTGCGCAAATGTTGTTTTTTGAATCTGATGAAATGTGTGACGTGTCATATAAAGACCGAAATGGAAAATATCAAGGTCAGCAGGGTGTTACATTGCCAAAAGCTTAGTGATTTTTTTGAAAACTGTATTGCAAATTTACGCCATAAAAACTAACGAATTTTAATTGTAGTTAGGTGTCTAAAGGAACTGATTGGCTATAGAATTGTGTATTTGTTAGAGTTTGTAGCCATTATTCCAAAAAAATAAATGAATTGCTTCTAAGAGTGTCACATTTTTAATAATACGGTATTCATCTTGCGTAATTTTTAATAGATATAAGGCAAGGATAGTTTATTGACACATTAGTTGTATTCACAACAGTGAAACGATTGTGAAAAACAAAGGAGTGACATCTTATGGGATTTGTATTTGACATGACTAATAATGAATTCTCTGAGGACGATGACAATACGTTAAATACTGGTTTAAGCAGCGAATTATCGCCAGACTTCATTATCCCAGATAATCAAGGTTCACCATTGCTTGAAGAGTGTAAATTTGAAGAGCAGTCAGATGTAAACAATTCTGATTGGATAATTGAAAGCAGTGTACTATCATCGCTAACACATAAAAATTAATTCAAAATAATGTAAGTTGGTTTAGATATTTTGGATTAATTTTCCTTCCTCAATTCTGTATACCCTAGCGCCAAGATCTTCAGAAATTTGTTTTTCAATGCCTCCGACGATAATTGTCGTTGCGGAATAAATAGTTTTTTCGACAATCAGTCTGACATTATTTATCCTTTCCTTCTCTTTTGTTAAGATTTCTCTTTCTTGCCTAAGATTTGAAATCTCATTTTCCAATTGTTTTTTTGCTTTTAAGGATTTTTGCATCATTTCTTTTGCTTGCTTGGTCGGATTATTCTTAAGAGATATAAATGCCTTACATATTTCGACTAGCGATTTTTCGCGCCGTGTGATTTCACGATTGTTCTCTTCAAATTTTTGTTCTATGTCTGAGTCAACACCAACCTGTATCTTAGTTGGCGTGCCGGCAGATGAGCCAATGTTCATCGCTTTAACCAATATGCCAGATGTGACTTTGCCTCCAATAATCTGCCCTTTCCGCGCATTTTTATTGCCGACAATAATTTCATTTACGGCAGTTAATTCCGATTTGATTACCCAGTCTTGAATAAAAATACTATCTTCTGAATCAATAAATGCATTTTCGATAAATTTTGCGTTTACTGAGCCTTTTGCTTCAAGCATAGCCGTTTCTGGGTTTTTTTGGTTTTGTTGATCTCTCAATTCGCCCCGGCCAATTATCGCACCCATTATCACGATATCACCTCCAGCCACGATTTTTGCACTTTCAACGCGGCCCAACACATTGATATCACCACTTGCTTTAACCGTCATTCCATTTTCAACATCACCTTTAATCAACACAGATCCATCAAAAACGATATTCCCTGTTGTGAGATTGACGTTTTCAACTTCCATTGTATTTTCAATGGAAATTCCATTGTCCAATACAATGGGTTGCCCGGTTTCTGTAGCGATTAAAAGGTTAGGGTCATCTTCTGAAGTGGTTACGCCATCTAATCCAGATGCAAATTTATGATCTATTCCTCTTTTAGGATTAACCGTTTCACCATAAATATTGCTAGAAGGAACGCCAGCCGTTGCAGGTTCTCGTCGCATTAATTTTTCGCCAGGATGAACGACCACAATCTCACCTAGATCACGATAGTCGACATTTCCGTTTTCATTTACTTGGGGTGCCCTTGTTTTCATGTCGGGCAAAAGGCAATGAAATGTAGCGTCTTCACCCTGAATCAAGGGATCTGCTTCAGCAATACACAAATCACTTGCTTCGCCTGATAATATAGATTCTTTTATTGCAGTTGGAATAAATCCATTACGGATTCCTTTTTCCGCAAATGCTTTTTTAATTGCGTCAAGATTAATCGGATCGCCGCCCTTTGGTGGTGAAAGTGTGAGGTAGGCAGACATTTTGTCTTCAGCGACCGTAATCTCAACTTTTGCATCGGATTTACTGGCAACTTTGATAGTGCCGCTGTCCCCAGGATTACCCTTATTTATTTGATTTTTTAATTCGATTATCCCGCCATTGATCAACTCTAAGTTGTCATAATTATTTTCATGTAGTTTGTTTTTAATCCATATTGCATCAATAATGAGTTTTTTTTCATTTGGAATTGTATATGTTGCAAGCAAGGATTTTTCATCCTCGTCAAATGCAAACTGTAAATTGGATTTGGCCATAAAAATATTGATAACTTTAATTTTGAAGATTGTTTAACCGTGATGAGTCAAGCCACGAGTGAGTTATTTCCCATTAACGTTAATTATTCGATATGTTGTTATTTATCGGACAATCGTGACAGTGTCTGAAATGATTTAAGAGAATTTCGTATATTTTGTGGTTATAACTATTAGAGGTGAAGAAAGGTAATCTAAGAATTACGGAATATGGATGATTTGATAAATAAATTTAATAATTAATAGCAATCCGATTTATCAATATTTAATCAAACAAGCTGGGTGGCTGGAATACATGAAAAGATAGTTAAAGCAAAATGGAATATAGTACATTATACTCATAGGGATAAATGCAAGTGATTGTGTTTATAACCTATCCTATGCAAACTTCAAAAAGAAATAACGGGATTATGTGCTCTCATTTAGAGAGATTCGATTTAATCATCAACATAATATACAAGGATTGACCCATCTATGTTTGGACGTTTTCGCGGCATGTTTTCGAGCGATCTTTCAATTGATCTTGGTACTTCAAATACACTCATTTATGTTCGTGAACAAGGAATAGTATTGGCAGAACCATCAGTTGTCGCTATTCGACAAGATAGTGGGAGTGGTGGTCCAAAAAGTATTGCAGCAGTTGGAATAGAAGCAAAACGTATGTTGGGTAGAACGCCAGGTAATATTCAAGCGATACGTCCTTTAAAAGATGGAGTTATTGCCGACTTTACCGTGACAGAAAAAATGCTGCAGCACTTCATTTTAAAAGTACATGAATCTAAGTTTCTAAGACCAAGTCCCCGAGTTTTAGTTTGTGTGCCTTCTGGATCCACACAAGTTGAACGCCGAGCTATTAAGGAGTCAGCTGTGGGGGCAGGGGCTCGTGAAATTTATTTAATTGAAGAGCCCATGGCCGCTGCGATTGGTGCTGGAATGCCAGTTGGTGAGGCAAGCGGATCAATGGTGGTTGACATTGGTGGTGGTACAACTGAAATCGCAGTAATGTCATTAAATGGCATCGTGTATTCAGATTCTGTCAGAATTGGCGGAGATCGTTTTGATGAAGCGATTGTTGCCTATGTCCGTCGAAATTATGGCACATTGATTGGCGATGCCACAGCCGAACGCATTAAGCAAGAAATTGGTAATGCATACCCAGCGGATGAAGTGAGAGAAATAGAAGTGCGTGGAAGAAATCTCGCAGAAGGTGTGCCGAGAAGTTTCACATTAAGCAGTAATGAAATACTCGAAACGTTGAGTGAACCGCTCGCAGGAATTGTCAGTGCAGTAAAGACAGCATTAGAGCAGACACCACCAGAGTTGGGAGCGGATGTTGCGGAAAGGGGAATGGTGTTAACGGGTGGAGGTGCTTTGTTAAAAGGTATCGATCGTTTGCTAGCTGAAGAAACCGGGTTGCCGGTCATTATTGCAGATGATCCATTGACTTGCGTTGCCCGTGGTGGTGGTGAGGCGCTTGAAATGTTAGATGCGCACGGCGGTGAAATTTTTGCCCACGAATAAATGAGAATCGTCACATAAATTAATCAACGGTCTTTACTCGGTTGCGCCGTGTCTTTTTAATAAGCGAACGATACTTTCTGAACCAGACATTTGCGCATAATTAAGAACATTATAGTGATTGATATCTCTCTTCGAAAAATCACCTTTATATTTTAAAAAAACTTTAATGATGTCTCGATATCCCAAACTAGCAGCTTCGTGAAACGCCGTGTAACCATGAATATTTGCCATATTGATATTGGCGCCATTATCAATTAAAAGTACTGCAGCTTTATCTAATCCATACGTCGCGCATATAAGCAAGGGCCATTGGCCTTCCTCATTAATTTCATTAACATCTTTACCTTTTTTAATGAGTAGCGTTATTTTATCTAAATTATTGGCTAAGACGGCACTATGCAAGTCATTTGCAGATGCGAAATTTGTACATAAGATTATGCTAAACAAAACGCTAATAAAAACGTATTTCATCTTTTATCTCTTAAGCGCAGTAGATGAGTTAACTATAGCTTATTGTCAAACTTGATGGTATTGCTGTCTATTTGTTACAGATTTTTTCGTTCTTCTACGCAAGCTTGTAAGCCACTTGCGAGATTTGGGTATCGAAGTGTGATATTTAATGTATTTAATAATTTAGTTGGATGAATTCTTTTTGATTCGTTTAAATAAGAGAGCATGCCTGGAGATAACTCTTTGTCAGCCTGCTGACGGGAAATGATTGTTGGTTTTGTTAAATTGAATATGTCTGCGATTTTAAGAAAATAATCACTAATAGAGCTGGGATTGCCGTCTGCTACGTTAAACAATTCATTTTTTGGTCCATCGAACATTGCAGTGACACAAATATTAGCGAGATCATCCGCATAAATTCGATTAGAAAAAGGTGCAATTTCTGGCGGGAGAATTTTGACACCCCTTTGAATTCGATCAATAGGCAATTTCTCAAGACAATAAATTCCCGGTACCCTAAGAATGATGTATTCAATGCCAGTTTTTGTGCAATGATCGATTAATTGCTTTTCCCCATTTAAACGTCGTTTAGCGCGATCACTCATTGGATTAATTGGGCTGTCTTCTGTTATCCAATTTCCCTGATGATCTCCATATATTCCAGTTGTACTGATGTACGTAATTCGTTTAAGAGTAGAATAATTTTTTAGAAGCCCAAGCGCATTATTCATTCTACTATCCATAATTCCACTGTTTGGTGGTGGAGCAAAATAAAACACATGGGTAGGTGAAATTGAAATATTTGTTAAACTGATGGGGTTATCTAAATCACCCCGAATAGGCTTTATTCGTCGTGCAGCTAATTCTTCAATTGAATGCTCGCTGTGTGATAAAGCGCTAATGGAATTGGGAAGCTTGTTTTGAATTAACTGCGCCGTTCGCTTTCCAATACTGCCACAACCGATAATAAATACATTAGGTTGCATAGCTGCAATCATAACTTTGAGAACAGATATTTAAACGCATTATCATAACTGGTTGGTATCCCTATAATCTAATAATAAAATAGTGACTATTCAGTTAACGCTTGATTTGCCCGATGACGGTTCCAAAAATGAGCATTATCCAGAATTATTCATATTATACTTCACCATTAGAAGACATAAAATCATCTGAAATTAAATGGATTTGTGTGATATTCAGTCGAAGATATAGCGATGAGAGATTTAGTACTAATAATCGAAAAAGTAGTAAATTTTGATATACCTTTAGTTTCATTTCTACTAAGTTTGTTAAAAACTGATTGTTTTACAGAATAATTCGAGGAGTATGCTATGCATGGTAACTCGTGTAAAAGCTTGGTATGCTTGTTTTTTGTTACAGAGGTGTCGAATATATTGTCTCGTCCGCCTTCTCACAGGGTCGTGCGATTATCGCGCAGAGAATAGATTCCACAAGGAATTTTCTAACTGAGCGGAATACGGCCTGTGTATTTCAGAAGGAAGGAAATTCCTTGTGATCAAGAATCAAGAGAGAATCTATGAATCCTGTGAGAAATGCGAGCTAATAATCTAACTTATTCAAAATCTCTCAAGTGAATTTATGTTTGAGTGTGGTCAAACAACCTAACTGTCCGAGTTAGAAATAACCAATGGAAGATCTATGAGTTATAAAATTGTTATTAAACCCAGTAACCATGAGTTTGAAATTGAAAAAGAAGAAACCATTTTGGAAGCAGCATTGCGCCACGGTTATGCGTTTGCCTATGGATGTCGCGCAGGTTCTTGTGGATCATGTAAGGGAAAAGTGCTAAGTGGTGAATATTATTACGAAGATGATGAAGAGCCATTAGCACTAACGCCATATGATCAAGAAAATGGCGTTGTAGTTTTTTGTCAGGCTCATCCTTCATCTGATCTAGAATTGGAAGTGAAAGAAATCGCTGCAGCAAAAGATATTGTGATTAAAACACTTCCCGCTCGTGTTGTTAAGATGGAGAAACTAGCGCCACACGTAATGAGAGTTTATATAAAGTTGCCGATGATCGAACGGTTGCAATTTTTAGCAGGTCAATATTTAGATGTATTGTTAGATGATGGGCGCAGAAGAAGTTTTTCCATCGCGAATTCACCACATGATGATGAGTTCATTGAATTACATATACGGCACGTCGAGGGTGGGCAATATACGACTTATGTGTTTAACGAAATGCAAGAAAAAGACTTGATGCGGATCGAAGGTCCCTTAGGTAGTTTTTTTCTGAGAGAAAAATCCAAGAATCCAATCATCTTAATGGCGTCGGGGACAGGTTTTGCACCCATTAAAGGGATTTTGGAGCATGCGTTTTCCGAAGGATTAAAGCGACCAGTTTATTTTTATTGGGGCGCAAGAAATTTAGAATATTTATATATGGGTGATTTGCCAGCACAATGGGCAAAGAAGCATGAAAATTTTCACTTTATTCCGGTATTGTCTCAATCGTTACCCGAAGATAATTGGCAAGGTAGAACCGGATATGTCCATGCTGCAGTTGGGGAAGATTTTCCTGACATGAGTGAATACGATGTTTACGCAAGTGGTCGGCCAGAAATGATTGATGCGGGACGAGATTTATTTTTGAAACAAGGTATGAATGAAGATCGATTTTATTTTGATTCGTTTACTTTTGGCGTGGACTGCATTTGATCAATTATAAAATTGGAAATTAATTATCACATTTGATTTGTTTCTGACGTTGTATCCAATGGAAAATCATAAAAAAAGCCGCAGTAAACACTGCGGCTTTTTTAGTTAATAAAGATTTACTTTACGCGGCAGAAGCAGAAACATTATTTTTATTATCGCTCGAATCTTCTAGCGCAGTCATTTCTTCTTTAGTCGCAGTTTCATCCTTTTTTGCTAATTCTGCTCTCTGTGCATTTTTCTTCGCAGTGAGTGCAGCCAATTCAGGTAAACCTTTATCGGAAGCTAGCTCAAGACCTTGTCGATACATATTCGCTGCAAGTTCTGGTTCATCGATGTGCTCCAAAACCTGTGCTAATGCGTGATAAGCTTCAGGTCCGCCGCCATTCTCTATGCTTGCTTCAAGATAAGAGCGTGCTTTACCCCAAAGTTCACTACGACTACTTAGTCGACCTAAGGTTAATAACAACATGGCACTATCTTGATGTTGCTTATACCACTTTTCTGCAGCACTTAATTCACTGTATGGATTATGCGTGAAAAGCAATCCGTATAAATACACTAAGTCATCATTCCAGTAAGCTTTTATCGCAGTACGCAAAACGGGTTCAACTTCATCGTGTTCCCCGAAGTCGATAAGTTTCTTCGCATAAATGCCTAAGATATCAGCATCTTTTTGCAAATATTTCGGCACGATACTCCAAGCATTTTTAACTTCGAGAATCCGGTCTGACGCACACGCTTCTTCCATTAGTCCTGCAAATATTTCTTTTTCCAGTTGATTATAAGCTTCATAAGCCAACACTTTATTCCGCTTCAAATCATATAGAAGTTCGGATAATTTTGACCAATTTTTGCTTTCTTTAAACAATTTAGACATTAACAGCAAAGCACGCGTATTTTTTGGGTCTTCATGCCTAATGCGTAATAATGCTGCTGTTGCTCGGTCGTATTGCCCACTATCAATTAGCAATTCGGCTTGCGTTAAACGTATCGCAGAACTTGCGCCAGGGTCCGTTGCTTGAGCCATGTCAAGATATTGGTTAACTCGATCATTTGCGCCTTGTGCTTGAGCAGATTTCGCAGCAGCTAAATAATTAATGGCACTATCGGTTTTTTTCGCATAGGTTAATAATGCTTTTTCAGATTGGCGCCATTTACCTTCTGCTTGTGCTAATAAGCCACGTGTTAAAGCTGTTGTGGCAACTCTGTCTCGTCTGTGGTTTTGCCATTTTCCAATATGAGATGGCGCATGAAAGACTAAACCTAATAAGCGAATTAAAAAGTAAGAGACAAAAATCACAACTAAACTTGCCGCAATAAAAATCACGAGAGACGTTTCGATGCTGTATTTGTCAAATCCCAATAGCACATATCCAGGGTCATCACGTACAACGAATGCTAATGCAATCCCAGCACATATGGTTAAGATAAGTTTGATTAATAGTTTCATATGATTGCCCTCTTTTAGTTCATCGCAACGTTACTAGACGAATTTGTTTGGCTAGCATCACCAACGTTTGGAATATTCATTTCTAAACGTTTTGCAACTTTGCGAAGCGTGCGAAGAGAAGAGGAAATGTCAGGCACTTTTAAAACAACTTGTTTTGATTTTAAATAATTTATGGTGTCGACGAATTTCTTGGTGCTGACTTCTTCAGTGTTGAAGTGCTTATTGGTCCAAGCGAGCGCGAGATCCATGTTTGTGTCATAAAGTTTTTGATCCCCTCTAAGCAACACAATTCGTGCTTGCTCAAGTTTTAACTTTAAGTTCTCATGTAAATTTTTTACTTGAGTTGGAGACAGTAATGGCTCAATTGGTTTGTCATTATAATTAACTGAAACCATACCTTTTAAAATATCTAAAATAGCTAATGGTAATTTTTGCCAATTTTCCACAGTCATTGCGTCGTCTGCTTGAAACTCGGGAGAATCCTTGTGGACTGGTTGAGTGCGAGCAGTTAATGGTAACTGATCAACCTGGTCTTGCAGTTTGGACAATTGCATCGCGACGCCAGCTTGGTCAGGAATGGGTAGCGTTTCAAGAGAAATCAATTCTTGTGCAATCACATTTCTGACTTCATTTAACGCAGGCTCTGACAAGGAATTAAGGCGTTTATCCGCAAGTGTCAATGCTTGAATTGATGTTGTTACATCTTGCTCCAGTTGCAATCGATGGTTTGCGATTTTTAATAAGTAATCTGCCTCAGCGATAACCCATTCTCGCGATGTGTTACCAATCCGTGAATATAATCCATCAATACTAACTTCCAATGACTGTTGACGTTTTTGCGTTTCTTTAATGTCGTGATGCGCTTTACCAAGTTCGGCTTGCGCACTTGTTAGATTGCTTTCTGCAGCAGATATTTTTTCAGTTGTGGTGCTTTCTATCTGTTGGGATAGGTCGGCGATAGTTTTCGCTTTAGCATCCAACTCAGATTTTAGAGCGGCTTCATTATCCATCATGGATTTTTTCAAAGCGGCTTCCGTTTGCTGTGCAGCTTGTTGGGTTTGTTTTAATTGTGAGGTTAACTCTGATTGCAAGCTAGAAATTGCAGATTGTAATTGAGTTGCGGCGACTTGCTTCTCTGCTTTAGCTTGTTCGGATGTCCAATAAATACCATAACCAGCTGCTGCACTTAAACCAAATGCTAAGGTAGCCATAAAAGTTGCCATTCCCGATCCAGACTTTTGTGGAGCTGGTGGTGTATTTGGCGTGGTTTCCGTCGTTTTGTTAGCCTTTTTGGCTTCTGTTTTCTCAGTGGTGTTGTTTGACGCAGGCATATTCTCTTTCCTAGCTCCCTAATAATGTATAACGAATTATGTCTTAAGCGGTAAAATTAACCGGGTCAGACGGCCCAATTTATTATTCTCAAACGTGATTATTTTTACAGCTTAGCCCAATTTATAAAACACACAATCAATGGTTCTGTATATTACTCCAAGCAATGAGAGAGTTCAAAATTGCTTCATCATTAGCTTGGTTTGAGACTACTGGTTTCGATTTAAAACCTAACTGCATTGCGAAATCAGCAGCGCGGTCGCTTATCACTACCATGGGGGATTTAATTAACCATTGACGTCCGACCTGACCAACCATGTCATATAAATTACGAAGGCCTTCGTTGCTGGTCGTGACAATGATGTGAATTTCACCTCTTGCCCAAAGCTTCAACAACTTAGACGCATCCGTCTTTGGTTTACAGCGTTTATAACATTCCGCATATTCCACTGTTGCCCCCCTTGCCTTCAGTGTTTCTGCTAAATGTTCTCTACCACCTTCACCGCGAAAAATAATGATACGCTTTTCGCTTACATTTTCCAATTGCGGCATCGCTAATAATGCTTCGCTATTGAATTTAGTGGAGGGAAAAATATCTGCTATCAAGCCCAAACTGTCAAGTGCTTTAGCGCTTGTTTTTCCCACAGCCGCGATTTTTGTTGATTTTGGCCACGTTCGTTGCGCGAAAATTTGATTAACGGCTTTTTTTACAGCATTCGCGCTGATGAAAATTGCAATGTCAAAGGTGTGGAGTGATTCTATTTGTTTTGCTAAATGTGAGGAATCCGCAATATCCTTAATTTCTAAAACAGGGAAAGCTATTGCGCGCCCACCACTTTGCTCAATAAGTGAGCATAAATGTTCGGATTGTCCTTCAGGCCGAGTCACCAGAACATTAATTCCCTCCAGTGGATTATTTTTTGGCACCGTAGACTTCTTGTAAAATTTCTTTGGCGCCCCTAGAAAGCAAGTCATCTGCGAGGACAGTGCCCAATTCTTCTGCATCTTCAGGCTTTCCACTGATATCGCCGCGTATGATTTCTGTGCCGTCGGGTTTGCCCACTAAGCCTCGCAACACAATGACGCCATGTCCTAATTCTGCATATCCACCAATCGGAACTTGGCATCCGCCTTCTAGGCGATTATTCATCGCTCGCTCTGCTTTTACACGAATGGCGGTCTCAGCATGATTGAGTGGTGCGATTAACTGGTTGATTCTCTCATCATCAATTCGACACTCAATGCCAACAGCGCCTTGTCCCACTGCAGGTAAGCTTTGTAATGGATCAATGGCTGATTTAATTCGATCGTGAAATCCGAGACGTTTTAAGCCTGCAGCTGCCAAAATAATTGCATCGTACTCGTCATTATCTAATTTAGATAAACGCGTATTGACGTTGCCCCGTAAGCTGAGAATTTTAAGATCTGGCCGATTAGCACGTAACTGAGTTTCCCGTCGTAAACTGGATGTACCGACGCTAGCACCGTTGGGTAGCTCGCTTAAGTCGCTGAATTTATTAGACACAAATGCATCTCTTGGGTCTTCTCGCTCGCAAATGACAGCCAAATGTAATCCGTCAGGAAACTCGATTGGAACATCTTTCATGGAATGCACAGCAATATCAGCTTCACCGTTTAACATGCCAGTCTCCAATTCTTTAACAAACAATCCCTTTCCACCCACTTTGGCCAAGGGCGTGTCCAGAATTTTATCGCCTTGGGTTACCATTTTAACTAGTTCTACTGTCAAATCTGGATGATGTTTCAGGAGTTCAGATTTAACAAACTCCGCTTGCCATAATGCCAATGGACTTCTTCGGGTTGCAATCTTGATTATATTTTCCGACATATTGTTCTCATTTGCTTGTATTAGGAACGTAAGTGCAAAATTGACAAGGGCCTAAAAATTCGCCCTGCGATTGATGTAAACACGTTTCGTGAGATTAAAAAAGCAAATATAGCAAAATTGCTTCTGATAAACTAAACACTATTTTGCTAAGTAAAATAAATTCTTGGATTTTAACTGGTTTAATTGAAATGCTTGAGATCGATCAAGAAATAAACGGATGCCTTTAATGAGTAAATATAATAGTGTTACCAAACCTTGGGGCGGGAGATTCACTCAGCCAACGGATAAATTTGTAGAAGCATTCACTGCGTCGATTGAATTTGATCAAAGAATGTATAAGCAAGACATTCAAGGCTCCATTGCCCATGCAAGCATGCTGCATAAAATAGGCATTTTAAGTGAATCAGAAAAAGAGGCAATTACCGTTGGATTAAACGAAATCCAATCTGAAATTGAATCAGACTCATTTGAATGGTCCGTTGAGCTTGAAGATATTCATATGAATATTGAAGCGAGGTTAACTGCAAAAATTGGTGATGCTGGAAAAAAATTACACACTGGGCGATCTCGTAACGATCAGGTCGCAACTGATATGCGTTTGTATTTGCGCGATGAAATTGATGATATACAAATTCATTTAAGTCGACTTCAAAATACCTTAATCGATTTAGCCGAAAAAGAAGTTAACACCTTGTTGCCTGGTTTCACGCATTTACAAGTTGCACAGCCCATTAGTTTCGGTCATCACCTGTTGGCCTGGTTTGAAATGCTAATGCGAGATGCTGAGCGTTTAACGGATTGTAGAAAGCGCGTCAATGTGATGCCATTAGGTGCAGCCGCATTGGCAGGAACCAGTTATCCCATCGATCGTCAATTCACGGCAAAATTATTGGCGTTTGATGCGGTTGCTTCTAATTCATTGGATGCGGTAAGCGATCGTGATTTTATCTTGGAATTTTGTTTTGTGTCAGCGCAAATAATGACGCACTTGTCCCGCTTTTCAGAAGAACTGGTTTTATGGGTATCACAGCAATTTGATTTTATTGAAATGGGCGATAACTTTTGCACAGGCTCATCAATCATGCCGCAGAAAAAAAATCCCGATGTACCAGAACTGATACGTGGAAAAAGTGGCAGGGTTAACGGCAACTTGGTGGCGATGTTAACTCTAATGAAATCACAGCCATTGGCATATAACAAAGATAATCAAGAAGACAAAGAACCGTTATTTGATAGCATTGATACAGTGAAAGCATCCATTAGAGTGTTTGCGGATATGATGCAGACAGTGAAAACCAAGCCAGAAAATATGATGCTAGCGTTACAAAAAGGATTCGCAACGGCGACGGATTTGGCCGATTATTTGGTAGGAAAAGGCGTGGCATTTAGAGATGCCCATGAAATTGTGGGAAAAGCCGTACGCTACGGAATTGATAATGCCAAAGATTTGGCGCAGATGGAATTACACGAGCTAAAACAATTTTCTGAAGTAATAGAAAAAGACGTTTATGATCTTTTAACACCGCAAGGGTCGTGTGATGCCAGAGATCATTTCGGTGGTACAGCGAGAAGCCAAGTAAAACAGGCCGTCATTGCAGCCAGAAAACGAGTTTAAGCGACTTCTTCTTTGCCAATATCACTCACTAAATTTTCACGAGCGCGAGTGAGCAACATGGTGGTGTCATCACCTTTTTCCCAATTGGCGACACCAAACAGCGCGTTAACCGCTACTGTGACATCCGGGGTGTCTGGTAAGCTAAGGCTTTCCATGCGTTTATTGATTTTTTGCGAAAGTTTTAGTGCGTCTTCCTGTTCGGTTTCCGGCAAAATTAATGTAAATTCGTTGTCATCTGTTCTTCCGACTAAATCAACCCAACGCATTTGGTCGCGCAAATAAAAACTCACTGCGGTAAGTACTTGATCCGAAACTGGAATGACGGTGTCGGTTGACGTATTAAAATCAGTAATTTTAACAACAATGACAGATAACGGATTATTATAGCGTCTGCTACGAGAAACTTGTGGTTCAAGTGCTTGCATTAATGATCTGTTATTTAATAAGCCCGTGAGTTCATCTGCTGTACTGTGGTTATCTAATTGATCTTTTAGGTTTCTACATTCTGTTTTTAATTTCATAATTTCAGAAACATCGACAAAATAGCGTACATTATTGGGTTTAGTTTCTTTTTCATCGGGATAATTTAAGGAAATTAACCATCGACTTTGGCGTGATGCCATATTTGACACTTTCCATAAGTCAGGGTGATCGGAAAATCCATCCAAAAACCGAGTGCATATGTCTGTAAAGCTGAGTTTAAGCAGGTTGTCCAAGCGTACTGTCAAAAACTCGCACATCGTTTGATTTGCCCACTCTAAACGACCATCATCATCAAACACCATAACGCCTGATGGTGACATTTGTAAGATTTTATTTGCTAGATCAAGATCGAGAGGTGGATTCATGAATCTCGTTTCCTTTTATTCAAATTAACCAATAAATATCATTATTCATAAAAGATGCCAGAGAAGTAAAATATTGGTGCTGAGAATCCGTTATAAATGATAAATGTAGTACGATTATTGCACCTAAACTTTGGATCAGATTCAGTGAATTACGTGGCGCACAGTTTTTCAGGCTTCTATGCAAATACAAATACAAGATCTTTTATCTTCTCAACAGATTGATATTAAAACCATTCAAGGTCGATTTTTACAGATCAACCAAGATCGTTTGTCGCGTACCTGTTCACTTTTAACTCTAAAACAACAAGAAATAATGGAAATACTCCCCGCGCTTTTTCAAATCAATCACAAAGATTTGCCAGGTTTTGTTGACGATACAACACCCGCTGGAATTTATAATTACATTCCCGACGATAAAGTCACTTTATTAGTTAAAAATCGATGGAGAGGATTGGAATTAAAAAGGCGAGGTGTATGGTCATTTGACATCGAAGCCATTTTTTTAATGGGTAGTTGTGGGACAATTGCATTTAATAAAAAAAGTGATTTTGATATCTGGTTATGTCATCACCCAAAGTTAAATGAAGGTCAAATTTCCAAGCTCAAACAAAAAGCAAGAAAAATAGAAAATTGGTGTCTCAACGTCGGATTAGAAGTGCATTTCTTTCTTATGAATGCTGAATCCTTTAAGCGGGGAGAGTTGCTAAATCTTTCTACCGAAAGTAGTGGGACTGCACAGCATCATTTATTGCTTGACGAGTTTTATCGCACCAGCATTTGGTTGGCAGGCAAAACACCGTTTTGGTGGTATGTTCCACCTGCGCAAGAAAAAATGTATGACGAAATACGACTGGCATTTATCAGTCAAGATATAATATCTGAGCTAGAAATCGTGGATTTTGGTGGATTGCCAGATATCCCGACAAGTGAATATTTTGGTGCAGCGGTTTGGCAAATTTACAAAGGAATCGAGTCACCTTACAAGTCAGTATTAAAAATCACTTTGATGGAATCATATGCCGATAGTTATCCTCTCAATACCCCATTATCGGCTGAGTTTAAGCAGCGAATTTACGATGACGAGTTGGACCTGGATGCGCTTGATCCTTACATAATGATGTTAGGGAGAATCGAAGAGCATGTCCGAAAACAAAAAGAAGAAAATCGCCTGGACGTGATTCGACAAAGTTTTTATTTGAAACTCGAAATGCCACTATCCAGTACATTAGAAAAAAATAACTGGCGCAAACGCAGTGTTAAAGCACTAGTTAATCGTTGGGATTGGTCGAGTAAGAAAATTAATTATCTCGATAATAAGCGCTCTTGGCTGTTAGAAGATGTTATAGATGAGCGAAAACTCTTAATAATGCATTTAACGCAAAGTTATAGTTTCTTGTCAAAGTTCGCAAGAAAAAATGCAAAAGAAAGACTGATTAACCAAAAAGATTTGAGTATTTTAGGTCGAAAGCTTTATTCCGCTTTTGACAGAAAACCTGGGAAAATAGAGATATTTAATCGTGGTAATACGGATAAAATCACAGAGCTAAATGTGACTGTAATGCGATTAAAGGGAAAAGATAAGCGAGATCATTGGCATTTATATCGTGGCAAAGTGATAGGGGATGCATTTAAAAATAAAAGCGCATTAAAGCAGTCGTTTAGCCTAGTGGAGTTAATTACTTGGGCGCATTGTAATGCGGTTGTGACAAATGAAACTCAGAAGTTACTTTATGCGCCAGGTTGTGAATTCGGTAATAAAGAACTCAATACGTTGTTAGCTGCGATCATGAATGTCCTGCCGGATACAAAGGCCTTAACACCGCATGCAAAAGATCTGCTTGATCAATCCAAAGTTGAAATTAGCGAACTATACGTTAATGTTGGCAATCAGCCGAGAATATCCGATACCTGGTCTGAAAAACAATTGATGGGTGCGGAAGTGGATATTTTAAACTTCGGTACAAATATGACATGTTTAGTGTGTTCGTTAGAATACATGTTAGTTACCAGTTGGAAAGAAGTTTTTGTCTACAAATATTATGGTATTGACGGTTTAGCCATTTGGTTATGCGCAGCATTAAATCAAGAGAAATTATCCGCAAAAGACACACTAAATAAAAAAATGTCGGTAAAATGTTTTACCAGTTACATCTCACATGACTTAATTCAACGCTTAGATAAATTAAGAGCATCGTTAATCAGGCACTTTTTAATTGTTGAATCACAAAGTTTGTATATTTATTTGGCAGGCGGTAAGTATTTCTGTATTTATCTAGAAGGAGATAAGTATAGTTATAAAAAACTACCCAATATAAACGCGTTAATACAATACTTGTCCGCTTCCCATGCTAAGTTTCAATCCATTTATTTTGACGAGTTTGCAACATCCTCAAATCATATATCTGCATTATATTCAGTAAATAAACGTAACGTTGTGCAAGTATTTTTTGCCCAAGTGAAGGACAATGTATTACTTTATGTTTTGGATGAAATGGGAGTGCTATTTTTTCAAAAAATGCCGCAAACCAGTGTGGGAGATTTGTTACGGCATTTTGTCACATTTTTAACTACCATTATTGATAGACGGTATTTGTTGCAACAATGTTTAATGAACGAAGAGGTTGCATTTTCAAATATTGAAGACGAGCTGGAAATATATAAACTTGAAAAAGAGCGTTATAACTATGTGGCAAAACTACAATCACTGCCTGAGCCAGAAATTGACGACAATTTTAGCGTGAAAGTTGTTGGTGACATAGTTGAGAAGAAAACAATATTTACATTTATTTGTGATGATGCGGAATTTAGTACACATGAATGGGGAAGTGACGTTTTTAATCAAGTCGCAAAACACATTGTAAAGAAGCGAGAAAACAAACAAAAATATTATGTTTACATCACTGATTTAGAATTGTCACCAGCCGTACTGAGAAAAAAAACGCCCGGTGATGTTAAAATGGCTGAGTTATTACGATATAAAAAGAAAATAGAAATTAGTTTAAATAGTGCATTAAAAAAAATCTGATTTGGTTTTTATAATCAAATTCTCAGTCTAAATTCTAAATATATTATCAAGCCAATTACTGATATCAAAAATTTGTTCCTGATCAATTTCATGCGCCATGTTGTATTCCTGCCATTTATTATTTTTGATTAACGGGATTAATTTTTCAAAGGACTTTGTGGCCAAGGTTATCGGAACCACTGGGTCAGATTTTCCATGCATCATCATTAGGCTGCCTTTAAAGGAAAAACTATCATCCAAATTACTGAGGGCGTTATTTGCAAGATAACTGGAAAGGACTAATAAACCAACAACGCTAGGATTATTTTTTAATGCAGTTTGTATCGCGATAAGGCCACCTTGCGAAAATCCCGCGAGTACAATCGGTAATGTAGGATGCTGATTGGCCAAATCGTTAACCAAGGATTGTAATAATTCACTGGATTTTTGAATACCCGCCCAATCTTGATTTTGTGCCAAGTCAGCATCGGATATATCGTACCAGGCTTGCATTTGCATACCCCCATTAATAGTGACAGATTGTATTGGGGCGTCAGGAAAAATGTAGCGAATACCCGGTGCAATACGATTAAAATATGGGATTAAAGGTTGAAAATCATGTGAATTTGCACCAAGCCCATGAAGCCAAATGACAATGCCGCGCGTTGTCGAATTTGGGGATATATCGAGCGTTTTTAATTGATGTGATTGTTGAGTCATGGTTATTTATTAATATCTCTTTTCAGTGTTAAAATCTTACTTTTCATTATCCCGTTCCCTTTTGCCATAAGGCGCATTGGGTGGCATTCCAAAATACAGAATAAGATATAAGAGAAGTAGGTTCAAATGGATTATTTTAACTACCGTGACAATGCGTTATACGCTGAAAATGTGCCTGTGACACAAATCGTCAATTCAGTTGGCTCGCCAGTATATATCTACTCAAGAGCAACATTAGAACGGCATTGGAAGGCGTTTGATAATAGCTTAAAAGGCAGGGAACGTTTAATTTGTTATGCGGTAAAAGCGAATTCTAACTTGGCAATTTTAAATCTTTTTGCTCGATTGGGCTCCGGATTTGATATTGTTTCACAAGGCGAATTACAGCGAGTTTTGAAAGCGGGTGGAGATGCTAGCAAAGTCGTCTTTTCTGGCGTAGGAAAAACAGCTGATGAAATTGAGTTCGCACTACAACAAAATATTCAATGTTTTAATGTTGAATCAGAACAAGAGCTAAATCTAATAAACCAAGTTGCAAGCAAGTTAGGTGTTGTTGCACCAATCGCATTGAGAGTGAATCCTGATGTTGATGCCGAAACCCACCCTTATATATCCACAGGCTTGAAAGAAAATAAATTTGGTATTGACATTGATATTGCATTTGATTTGTATCAATGTGCCAGCAAAATGAAACACACCAAGATAATTGGTATTGCATGCCATATAGGATCTCAATTAACCAGTGTAACACCATTTCTCGATGCCCTTGAGCGTGTACAAGCATTGGTGAGAAAATTAAATGCGATTGGAATTCAGTTGGAACACATTGATCTAGGTGGTGGATTGGGTATCCGTTATCAAAACGAAGCACCACCATTACCCGAAGAATATGCCAAAGCCGTAATGGAAAAATTAGAAGACAATGACATAGCACTTCATTTTGAACCGGGACGCGCGATAGCGGGAAATGCAGGGATACTTGTCACGAAAGTAAATTATATTAAACACACGGAACATAAAAACTTTGCGGTGGTAGATGCTGCAATGAACGATTTGTTGAGACCATCACTTTATAGTGCTTGGCAAGAGATAATTCCGGTACAGGTTAAGCAGACTAAACAAGATGCACCAATATACGATGTTGTCGGGCCAGTGTGTGAGACAGGAGATTTTATTGGAAAAGATCGCTCGCTTGATTTAGATGTCGATGATTTATTAGCAGTGAGATCGTCGGGAGCTTATGGTTTTTGCATGAGTTCCAATTATAATTCAAGACCCAGGGTTGCAGAGGTCATGGTTGACGGAGATCAATTCCACATAATACGGAATAGAGAAACATTTGAGGATTTGATTCGAGGAGAAGTTTTATTGCCCGAATAATTGAAGTTTATTTTAACTTAAATCTGGCGACAATCGCTTGCAAATCATCTGCTAAATTGGCGAGTGTGTCGCTGGATTGCGAAGTCTTGGTTGTACCATTCGCTGTGACTTGAGTTACCGCACTAATATTTTCAATACTTTTGTTGATTTCTTCAGAAACCGCATTTTGTTCTTCCGCAGCGCTTGCAATTTGTGTATTCATGTCTGATATATTTGTCACAGCAGTCGCGATTTCTTCTAATGCCTTTCCTGCTGCATCAGCTTGTTCTACTGTGCTAGAGGTTCGGCTTTTGCTATCTTCCATTGCTTTTGTAGCTTGATGGGCGCCAGATTGAATTTTTTCAATCATGGTTTGTATTTCTTGTGTGGATTCCTGAGTTCGACTAGCTAAAGTTCTGACTTCATCCGCAACGACAGCAAATCCACGTCCTTGTTCACCAGCTCTGGCAGCTTCAATTGCCGCATTTAGTGCAAGCAAATTGGTTTGTTCAGCTATGCCGCGAATAACATCCATTACAGAGCCGATATTTTCACTTTCTTGAGTCAAATTGTGTATAACTGTTGTGGATCGATCAATTTCTTGCGCTAATGAATCGATTTCTGTGATTGTATCATCTACTACTTTTTTGCCTTGTCTAGAGGAATGATCTGCATCCTGCGCAGCAGCCGCAGCGGTTTCTGCATTTCGCGCAACTTCCTGCACAGTGGCGGACATTTCATTTACGGCTGTCGCAACTTGATCAGTTTCTCGCTGTTGCTGTCGCATAGCGTCATTTGATTCACTTGTGACAATGGAAAGTTCACCCGCTGAATTCGATAATTGAGTCGCATTGTTAGCTAAATCACTAATTTGCTTGTACATGCTGTCAACAAGAGTTTGAAGTGCAGCAGCGATTGCGCGTAACTCCTTTAAACCATCGTTTGCAATCGAAATTGTAAGGTCGCCGCCAGCACAATCTTGCATGTTTTTAATAAGTTTGTTTAATGGAGAAAAAACATAGCGTGAAAACACGTATAAAGAGACAAATATACTAAATGCCATGATACATAAAAACGAAATTAGGCTAAATAATTCTGTCCGATCAAATTTTTCTTCAAATATTTTTATATCTTCAATTATTTTTAAGTGTAACGCAGGATTGTTTTCAGCATCCGGTAATTCAAAATTGACCACGAGTGTATCTGCGGCGTCAATTTTCCAGTTTTTACTTTCAAACGTAGTTTTTTCTGAACTCGCAATAATTTTTAAAGGTACATTGAGTATTGATTCGATGGATTTTAAATTTAATGAGGGATCTGTTACGATTTCAATATATCCACGTAAGCGTAGTCCACCAATAGGTGCAAGTACGGAATAGTATGCATTGCGACTGTCTTGCCATAATCCACCAATCGCTTTTAATCGTTCACCGCCCTTTCTGGATTTTGCCTGTTCGTAAATAAAATTCGGCAACTTTTGAGGTAATGTGGTACTACCTTTACTGCTTTGTGCGATTAAATTAAATTCTAAGTCATAGATGCGGATTTTTTCTAAATCAATAATTTCCGCAGTCACCCAGCGTTGACTAAATTGGTCGTTTAAGCGTTTAACAATTAATTCTTTTTTATCGGGTTCGTTCGGAGCTTTTAGTGCCTTGCGGAAAGAGTTAGCTTTTTCAGTCACCGCAGCCAATTCTTTTGATTGGTCGTGTAATTTACTGATGACTCCATTACTGGCTAGTTTAATAATGCGTTGTAAAATTCGCGTTTCATCTTCAAGCGCAGCACTGCGATAATTGCTGCCTGCGAGGATAGAAAGAATGACAGCCGAAATGCCAAATATGAAAAAATTTGTGACGGTTAAAGATTTAATTGAAAAGTTTTTCAGCTGCATTTCCTAAACTCACTACTAATTCAATGCAAATTTTCTCGTTTATGGTCTAACAACGGGTAAGCCTTTCTCTTCCCACTCTTGCATTCCACCGCGAAACCAAAACACGTTTTTATAACCTTCTGCTAATGCGATTTTTGCCGATTTAACACTACGCCCGCATTTAATGCCATTGCAATAGAAAACGATGGGTGTCGTTTTGCTTGGTATTTGACCCGCTAACGTGTTGCCGGTTGTTTCGGTGTTGGGCAAGCTCACAGAGCCTTCAATAAAACCTTTTGAAACGTCACTTTTTTTACGAGCATCAACAATGACCAGGTTATCGTGTTTCTCGACAAGAGAAATCATTTCTTCTGCGCTAATTCTTACCGTACCTTCAATAAACTGAGGAACTTCCCGTTCGCCTGCGAATGCAAAGCTTGATATCAATGTCATCAATAATAGGACTGAAATTAGACGAAAAGAGGTGTTCATTGTGTAACTCCTTAATACAAACGTGATTTAGCCATTAATTTCCAAGCTACTTTCTTTGATTAAGTTTTGTTTTTCGCCCTAGTAGATCGGAAATTCAATATTCAATCGTTGTTACGGCAGAGTACAAATGATCTTTAGTAAATTGATTAATGTGCGACCGAAATTAAGGATTTGGGGTGTCTTCAGTTAAACATATAAAAGGTAATGTGATGAAGCTCTCAGTTTTTGTGGTGAGATGGTGTGACAGAAATCCAAGAGGGAATTTAATTCAATTGTACCGGTTCTTTTAATAATTTTCCTTCACAGTAAATTTGGGTATCTTCTAATTTGATTTTTCCAAGTGCAAGCCATGTTGTTGCAATGGGTAAAATCTTATGTTCTTCCGCGTGAACTTTTTTTGCGAGCGTTTCCGCCGTGTCGTCTTCATTTACAGTAATAGTGCTCTGAATAATGCTAGGGCCACAATCTAATTCTGGAATGACGAAGTGGACGCTAGCACCATGCACAGAATCACCCGCTTCAACGACCCGTTGGTGAGTATGTAAACCTCTGTATTTTGGCAATAGAGAAGGGTGGATATTAATAATTTTCCCCAGGTATTGATTAACAAAATCTGTTGCTAATATTCTCATAAATCCGGCGAGAATAATCATATCGGGAGACAGTTCATCAACAACATTTTTAAGTTCAGCATCAAAATCGTCTGTTGCGGGAAATTGTTTTTCATCCACAACAAAATGATTAATCCCAGCAGCTGTTGCCCGGTTTAATCCATTGGCTTCAGCTTGATTGCTCACGACGCCAACGATATCAATTGGCAGACTTTGATCTTTGGCTTGATCAATTAGTATTTGTAAATTAGTGCCTTCGCCAGAAATTAATATAACGGTTCGTTTACCAGAAAATGTGTTCACGTGATGATATCCAGATTAAATAAGTACTTGAGGCGTTGAAGAGTCAGATTTTACAATCTGTCCAATATAAAAGGCGTTTTGCCCGCTTAAACTTAATGAGTTTATTATGTCGTCACAATCGTTTTGTGCAACGCAAAGTACCATGCCAATGCCGCAGTTAAAGGTACGATACATTTCGCTTGTTTCAATGTTGCCATTTTTAGCAAGCCAAGAAAAAATTTCTGGCATTTGCCAACTTGTTGCATCAATTTGTGCATTCAATCCGTTTGGTAAAACGCGGGGAATATTTTCCAGTAATCCTCCGCCGGTAATATGAGCCAGCGATTTTACAGAATATTTTTGATGAATATCTAATAGTGGTTTTACATAAATTTGAGTTGGCGTTAACAGAACTTCACCCAATGTGGTGTTGTTAAAAGGTTGATGAAGGTCAGCATTAACGACGGAAACAATTTTTCGAATCAACGAGTATCCGTTGGAGTGCGGTCCGGAAGAGGATAATCCAATTAAGGCATCACCTTCCTTTACGTTACTACCATCAATGATTTCACTTTTTTCAACAACACCAACACAAAAACCTGCAAGATCAAAATCACCTTCTTGATACATACCAGGCATTTCTGCGGTTTCACCACCTGTTAGTGCAGCACCTGCTTGTTCACAGCCCGCTGCAATCCCACTAATAACATCCGTGGCAATGTCAGTGTCTAATTTTCCACAAGCGTAATAATCCAGAAAATAGAGAGGTTCGGCGCCAGTGACAATAATGTCATTCACGCACATTGCAACTAAATCAATTCCAATGGTATTGTAAATCCCCAATTCTTGGGCAAGCTTTAGTTTTGTGCCAACACCGTCGGTGCCTGATACCAATACTGGATTTTTATATCGATTAGTGGGTAGTTCAAATAATGCACCAAATCCGCCTAAGCTGGATAAGACTCCGTCTCTATGCGTCTTGCGAGTCAGCGGTTTGATGTTTTCTACCAGCTGATTGCCGGCGTTTATGTCTACGCCAGCGTCTTTATAATTTAATGGTTTTTTAGTCACAAAAAATAAATTCTCTTGGTTTTGTTTAGTGAAAATACAGAGGCAAATTTGGTCATCTTTCGTTTTACTGCGTCGAATTATCTAAGAAAAATACAATTAACGCGAGTTTGTTGTTTATTCTGTTGTAGTTTCATTGTTTTCTAATAATCTAATCTATTATTTAACTGGTGATTGGTTTGATTATCCTAGAATCTAACTGCGTAATCTATGATTATACCCTCAAGGGGCAAATTGACCAAAAAATAAGTGTTTAAATTTAATTGTAGTGGTTGTGTAAAATATTCTCTATTTTTATGCTGTCGAGTGGATATCACGATTTTATTTGAGTTATGAATAGTCAAAGTAAAAATTTCTCAAGTTGGAAAAAATATAATGTGGGCTAGCCCGCATTTCTCGCAGGGTCGCGGGATTATCACACAGAAATTTGATCCCACAAGGGATTTTCTGACTGAACGGAATACAGACTGTATTTCCGAAGAAAGAAAATTCATTGTGAGATTAAGGATCAAGTGAGAATTCGTGACTCCTGTGAGAAATGCGGGCTAGGTACAGGCCTAAATCTGTTATAAAATTAATTCATTAGCCAAATATTGTCATTGTTATTATGTGGAAGTTGTTATTAATTGTTAGTTTGTTTTTCCTGCCTTCAACACTACTCGCTAAAACGGTAGAAAACTTGTACGAGGTTGCGGTACCCGTGTTTTCGCAAAGTCGTCAGGAGCGAAAGTCGGCTAATGTCGCTGCTTTTTCTGAATTATTAATTCGCATTACTGGCCGGCAAAACGTAATTAAGGAGGAAAAAGGTAAAGCATTACTGAAAAAAACCAATTCCTACATTCGTAGTTTTCGATACGAATCAATTGAACCCAGGCCATCGGTTCTCGATGAAACTGCTGACGCTGATGCACTCCAAGAAGGCGAAAATGGCGCCGAGGTCGACATTAAAAAAGTGGTGAAGGAACCTGAGGCGACACAAGCGCTTGTCGTATCCTTTGATGAAAAAGCGGTAAAAAACAAATTATGGAAGTTGCAATTACCTGTATGGGGAGCAACTCGACCTAATACATTGGTATGGTTGGTTGTTCAGCACGATGAGCAACGCAGTTTAATAAATGAGAGTGAAAATTCAAATTTTACGTATCAATTAACAAAACATGCGAAAAAACGGGGTTTACCCGTAATGTTTCCCAAGTTAGATTTAATCGATCAAGCACAAATTAATGTTACCGATGTATGGGGTGACTTTGATGATCCAATTTTAGCCGCATCTGAACGATATTCGACAGAGGCTATATTATCAACACGCATTTTTAAAACGACTGAGGGTGGATGGCGTTCTCGCTGGAGTGTTCGTCAAGGTGTTGATGTCACAAATTGGCGAGTGGAAAACACCGATCTTGATGGTTTGATTGCCGAGGGTATGTCGGTGCTTGCAGAAAACCTTGCGGAGCGATACGCCCATGTTTCTACCGGTGGTAACACGGATGCTATGTTGATTTATATTTCAGACGTGAAGAATATATCTGATTATCAACGTTTGGAAAGATATTTAAATTCCCTGTCTACGATAAAAAAAGCCATGCTGTCACAGATTAGGGGAGAGGAGTTAGTTTATGAGTTGCTGCTAAGAAGTGATCAAAAAGCACTGACTCAAGCCATCTCACTCGGCAAAACATTATTAAGCAATGCCGATCCATTAGCCATGGAGTTAACAGACAATAGATTAAGTTATCGGCTAGTTCCATGAGACTCAAAGATATTCCTAACCTGATTTGTGTGTTGCGCATATTGTTAGTGCCGCCAGTTGTTTATTTTATTCTCAATGAAAGCCATTTACTTGCATTTTATTTATTTATTATTGCCGGCTTATCCGATGGCATAGATGGTTTTCTTGCCAAGCATTTTAAATGGCAATCGCGTTTGGGTTCCATTTTAGATCCCATCGCAGATAAACTTTTATTAGTCAGTACTTATTTGTCCATAGGTTATGTCGGACTCGTACCCTATTGGTTAGTTGTTGCCGTGTTTGTTCGTGACATATTAATTGTGACAGGGGGTTACTGTTATCATCGGCTAGTGGGCAAATTTCAAATGGCCCCGAGTTTAATCAGCAAAATAAATACAGTAACGCAAATTTTACTCATCGCCACTGTATTAAGTGTGGAAATGACGCGAATCCCTCAGCATGTCATCGACTATATGGTCCTTTTTACCCTTTGCACAATCGTACTCAGCGGTCTTGATTATGTTATGGTTTGGGGGCGAAAAGCGTTACGTTCCAAGGAAAGATTGAGTAAACATGACTGATTCACGGCGTTGGTTTATTTTAGTTGGATTACTGGTTTTTATCGGCCTGGTGTATTTATTATCACCTGTGTTGACGCCGTTTTTAATCGCTGTATTGTTAGCGTATATGGGCGATCCAATGGTTGATCGATTGGATCAAAAAATTCCGCGAAGTGTATCCGTATTAATTGTATTTAGTTTATTGAGTATTGTTGTTCTCAGTTTGATATTTATTCTCTTGCCAATGATTGAGCGGCAATTAAGTAATCTTATTCATCAAATTCCCAAATATCTTGAGTGGTTTCAAGATGCGATTGTCCCTTGGTTTATGACAAATTTGGGCGTGATCGAAATGGACCTGGGATTGGAAACCATAAAAGATTCCATAAAGGAGCATTGGTCAAAAGCAGGCGGAATTGCCGCCGGTTTTATTACTACGATATCTCGATCCAGTATGGCAATTATCGGGTGGGTTGCAAACATCGTATTGATTCCTGTATTAACGTTTTACATGTTGCGGGATTGGGATGAATTACTGCATCGCGTACGATTATTAATTCCACGGCGCTATGAATATGTTGTATTGAAAATCACATTAGAATCAAATGGTGTGTTGAGTGCTTTTTTACGCGGGCAATTAATGGTAATGATTGCGCTTGGTTGTATTTATAGTGTTGGTTTGTGGATGATTGGATTGGACTTTTCGCTGTTAATTGGCATGTTAGCCGGTGTCGTGAGTTTTGTACCTTATCTTGGATTTATTGTCGGCATGAGCGTCGCGGGAATAGCTGCATTAATGCAATTTCAAGATGTCTTTCATTTATTTCCAGTGATATTAGTGTTTGGCGTTGGCCAAGTAGTGGAAAGTGTTTTTCTTACACCACTACTCGTCGGTGATAAAATAGGATTGCACCCTGTCGCGGTTATATTTTCAGTTTTAGCGGGTGGTCAGTTATTTGGTTTTTTCGGTATTTTAGTGGCGCTCCCCGTTGCTGCAGTCATCATGGTTTTATTGCGTCATGCCTATAATAAATACATTAGTAGCCAATTATACACTGGGTAATAATGTAAAATGCAGTTGCCACTCTCCTTAAAAATTCGCACTGATGCCAGTTTTGAAAACTATTATCCTGGTGACAACCAACTGGTATATCAAAAATTAATACAATGTTTTGAAGAAAAAAAAAGTGGCGGTTCAATTTATATATGGGGTGAAAAAAGCGTTGGCAAAACCCATTTGTTACAAGCAACCTGTTTATTAGCTGGCGAAAAAGAGCTGACGTCAGCCTATGTGCCACTAAGCGATTTCAAATCCTTTAATGTTCAAATTCTTGATGGCTTGGAAACCATGCGCTTTGTTTGTGTAGACGATGTAGATGCGATACACGGATTGGAAGAATGGGAAGAAGGGCTTTTTAATTTATATAATCGAGCGTTGGAAACCGGTAATCAATTAATTTTTGCGGCGTCTAAAAACATAAGCCAATCAAGTATCAAGTTAGCAGACCTTCAATCTCGTTTTAGTTGGGGATTTGTTTATGCATTGAAATCATTGTGTGATGAGGATAAAAAAATTGTTTTACAAGAAAGGGCAAGATCACTTGGTTTAGAATTGAATGACAATGTGATTCATTATTTATTGAATCGATTTCCCAGAAATTTAACAACGCTTTTTTCAATAATCGATGATTTAGACAAAGCGAGTTTAATCACACAACGAAAAATAACGATTCCACTGATAAAACAATGGGTGGATGTTTCCTATAGCTCCGAATAATAAAAAACAATTTCAATAGAAGTATCAAAATGAATCTTTCAGCATTAAACGATCGACAACAGGCTGCCGTAAAATATATCGATACGCCATTATTAGTATTAGCGGGCGCAGGCAGTGGAAAAACCAGCGTCATTACCCATAAAATTGCTTACCTCATTGACGTTTGCGGGATAAAAGCAACAAACATTGCAGCAATCACATTCACCAATAAAGCGGCGCGTGAGATGAAAAAGCGGACTGCTTCACTTGTTGATAAATCCAAATCCAGAGGGCTTAAAATATCGACCTTTCATACCTTGGGATTAAATATTCTAAAAGCCGAGCATTCTGCAGCAGGCTTACGTCCCGGCTTTTCAATTTATGACTCACATGATGTGGGCAGTGTTTTAAAAGAAATTATCGTCAATGATGTGACTAGTGATTCAGAACAAGTCCAGCAATTGCAATGGAAAATATCAAATTGGAAGAATGCCCTAATATCACCTCAACAGGCAAAATCAATTGCAGAAGAAAGGCTGGATGTCGTCTGCGCAAGTTTATATGAAAAATATCAAGCAAGCATGCGCGCATATAATGCCATTGATTTTGATGACTTAATCTATTTGCCGGTTGAATTATTTACGACACGTGCAGACATTTTAGAAAAATGGCAGCATAAAATTCATTATTTATTGATAGATGAATATCAAGATACCAACGGTAGTCAATATACCTTAATAAAACAGTTATTAGGTAAGCGAAATAGTTTGACAGTAGTGGGAGATGACGATCAATCGATTTATGCCTGGCGTGGTGCGCAGCCGGAAAACCTGGCATTGCTGCAGTCAGATTATCCTCAACTGCATGTCATAAAGTTAGAGCAGAATTATCGTTCCATGGGGCGTATCTTAAAAGCAGCAAATAGTTTGATCGAAAATAACCAGCATGTGTTTGAGAAAAAGTTGTGGAGTAATAAAGGTTATGGCGACCCAATAAAGGTGATGAAGTGCCGTAACGATCAGCATGAAGCACAACAACTGATAAGTGAAATAATGAGCCATCGTTTTAAAACGGGCAGTTCCTATTCCGATTATGCTGTTTTATTTCGTGGTAATCACCAATCTCGCATTATCGAAAAAACCATGCGCGAACAGCGCGTCCCCTATTATCTCAGTGGTGGCACATCGTTTTTTGAAAAAGCCGAAGTAAAAGATATTTTAGCGTACATCCGTTTGTTAGCAAATGAAGATGATGATGCGGCGTTTTTAAGAATTATTAATACACCTCGGCGAGAAATTGGTGCGGCAACATTGGGAAAACTGGGGGAGTATGCACAAAATCGAGGATGTAGTTTATTCCGCGCGTGTAATGAAATGGGATTGCAACAAGTTTTACCAACTCGCGCATTGGAAAGCCTACAAAAATTTCACAGCTGGTATTGTGGTATTCACGAACGCTTGGATCAGCAATCATTAATGATAACCATTCGTGATCTCATTCATGAAATTCGTTATGAGACCTGGTTAATCGATACGTGTAAAGATCAAAATACTGCCGAAAAACGCATGGAAAGCGTTAATGAATTGTTGTCGTGGATAGAGAAAATCAGTGCCGACATTGATAAAGAATCTCAATTAAACGAAGTCGTAAATTACATGACACTGATGAATATTCTGGAACGTCAAGAGCAAGAAAATGAAATGGACAGTGTTAATCTATTGACATTACATGCTGCAAAGGGATTAGAGTTTCCCAATGTGTTTATTATTGGAATGGAAGAAGAAATCCTGCCTCATAAAACCAGTGTTGATGAAGGCAATATTGAAGAAGAACGTCGCCTGGCTTATGTTGGCATCACCCGTGCGCAAGAAAATTTAACAATGAGTTATTCACGCATTCGAAAACGTTATGGAGAAAAAGTCGAGTGTGAATACAGTCGTTTTATCGATGAGTTGCCTGGAGATGATTTATTGTGGATTGGCGGTAAGGACGCAGCTATCGATCCAGAAGAACAAAAACAGCGGGGTAATGCGCATTTAGCAAATTTGAAAGAGTTGTTAGCGGATGAAGCCAGTTAAAATAATTCAGACGCCTTGCAAATATTAACAAGGCGCCTGAGTTAAATGGTTATCGTACTGTTGGTAAACCTTTGTTATTCCAAGAATCAATTCCGCCTGGTAAAACATGCGCATTATTGAAACCTAAAACCGTTGCAACTTTCGCTGCATCTTCACTCGCATTGCAATCCGATGCGTTGCAGTAAAACAATACAGGTGTTCCAGGTGATGTAACGTGTTGGGCCAAGTTTTCCTTTGTAAGTTGATCGATAGGGATATTCACTGCTGTTTCAATGTGACCCATGTTGTAAGAAGAGGGTTGACGAGTGTCAACAACTACAACAGTTGGATTCCATTCAACAAATTCCTGTGCAGTGGCAACATCCACTTTTTCATAAGATTCAACAAAGGTTGGTTGGCTTTCAGCAAATGCGTTTCCAAACATCAACAAACCGGTTAATAAGGCAGTAGTATATAGTGATCTCATATTCCTAAGTTCCTTTCATTAAGTAAGTCAAATAAAATTATTTACTTCATTTGCTCAAATTTAACGGCGCGAAGGAAATTGTCTTAAGTGCGTCTACGCCAAGTAGTTCACACTTTCCAGAACATCCATAAGAGAACAATTATTAACCATCCTGTGGAGTGAAAATATTTTAGTATTGAGTGACTTATGTCGCTATGGAACCTGGAACACCTGAAATTTGGAATGTGCAAAAACAGATCAATGGAAGATTCGGCACAAATATGACCCTAATACGACCAAAATTGCTAATCGCCTCAATCATTCTTGCTGTCCTTATTGGGGTGGGCAGTCAACAATACCTCAGTTTTGGTGAAGTAAAAGTCGAGTCAAATCAACTGCCCGTGATATCTGAGATGTTGCCACCTTCCGCCTGTGATTTTGCGGTTATTGGTCATCGAGGGAATTCCTATCGTTTTCCAGAAGATACAGCTTTATCAGTGGATAAAGCATTTGATGTAGGCGCGAGTATTACCGAAGTTGATGTTCGTCTAAGCAAAGATGGTGTTCCGGTATTAATGCACGATTTACTAATTGATCGGACCACCAATGGTTCTGGGCGGGTGGATCAGTGGACCATTGCCATGCTCAAAACATTGGATGCCGGTAGTTGGAAGGGTGAACAATTTGCTGGCATCAAAGTCACAACACTTGCAGAGGCAATAAAGGCAGCTGCGGGGCGAGGTCCTTTATATCTTGATATCAAATCTGCCGGTTTGGCAAAACCCATTGCAAAAGTGTTAAAAGAGAATAATTTTCCGCCGGATAGTATCTATCCTGCCGTTCAGTCAAATCAAATGCTAATGGAGTATCACCGAGTGTTACCGAATACTCCGATAATTTGGTTTCGCACCGTACCCAAAAACTGGGGAAGTGGTTGGTTAGATTATTTAAAAGCAAATGGTGTTGTTGCCCTAGAATATTTTTGGCCAACCATTGAAGAGATGCCAAAAGGAAAACAGTTCATCAATTTAGCTCGTAAAAAAGGATTATCGTTTTGGACTTACGTTATCAATGATGTTCCAAATATGAAAAAGGTCATGGCCGCGGGGATTAATGGCATAGAAACAGATCGGCCAGAAATATTGCATAAATTAGTGTGTAATAAAGTGGATCAGGATATGAGGCCAATTCCCAGGGTGATGGGGCAATGGAATTTTGAAAAACAAAAGCTGAACGGTTCCCCTGGATCTAATTTACGTTTTTGGGGAAAGCCGGATAAAAATAACGTTCTAAAATTTGGTACTACAGTTGATTTTTCATTGCCTGCTATTCATGGCGAATTTGCTGATGTCATTTTTATTCCATCGTTCTCATCAAATCAAGGTTTACAAATGTTTCCTGGGTTTCACCATTTCGGTCCAGGTTCTGGTTCACGAATGAATACATATAGTGTGATATTCGATTTGTTACGACCAAAATCCAGTGAAAGGGTCAAACAAGCATTGCTGCAAACCAATGAAAATAATCGTAACGAAGCGGAGTTATACATTTCAGAATCCGGTGAAGTCGGATCACTCAATAATACCGTTGGCTTCCTTCCCAGTGATGAATGGCACCGCTTGGCATTTGTTGTTGACCTAACAGAAGGAGTAAAAGGAAAAATCCGTTTATATCTTGATGGATTGGCGATTGGCGAATTTGATGGTGATGGAATTGATGGGCACTATTCTGCTCATAGTAACTTAAATAGTCGACGATTATTGTTGTTCACCGACAATACAGCTCGAACAGCACCGCTATATGTGAGTAGCATTCAAGTGAGAGACTATGCTATTTCACAAACTGAAGCGTTTGTATTAGGCGCGGCAAAAGCTGGTGGAATCTCAAAGCAGCGTTTACTTAAATAATCATGTTTGATCGACGTTATTCAAAAACAGAAACGGCTGGCATTGTCGTTTTCATACATCTATTTATATTAATCCTGGTGCAACTGGAAAATTATTTTCTCTATATTTCACCAGGCAATCCGGAAAAAATTGAATATCAATCCTTTATTGGATATCTGGGATTATTGCAATTTGACAACATCTTAATTGCGCTAATATTGGGTTGTTTCGCGTATTTTTGTTACAAAAATCATTGGACACAATCTTTCTATTGCATCTTGGTCAGCTCTGCAAATTTGTATCTCATATTAGATCAAGTTGCATTTAAAATATTTTTTGATCATGCGCGGCTCAATTTGCTTGAAGGCTCCGAAGCATTTGATGTATTAATCAGTTCCGCATTGGCGGAATTGGATATCGCGTTTTACGTGAATGTATTTTTATTTGTGATTGTGACAGTCGTGCTAGCGATTGTGATATATCGTCCGCAAAGTCGATTAAAACCTTGGGAAATGGAACCCTTATTTGATTTAAGCAAACAATTATCCTTTGCCATGATAATCGTAAATGCCATGCTGGTTTCTTTATTTTTTAGTAATAAAGAACAGAATGGTCACCAACATGCGTTTACCAGTGTGCTGGCAGATTTATCATCCGCAGAGCAACTTTATGCTGCGCCTAAATTAGACGAGTCCAGTCGTAATCTAGAGGTCTACCCTACGCGGTTTTCTCAAGTAGCGGAAGATGTGGTTGTCGCAGCGAAACTGCATCAATTTAAGCAAGCCGTGCAAAAAACAGAAAATGACCTCAATATTATTTTAATTGTGATGGAGTCAGTTGGATCGCTACAACTGTTGAACGAAGGCGGTTTACCATCCAAGACGCTAACACCAACGTTACACAAAATGTCAGAAAATAGTATTATTTTTGACAATATGTACAGTGTCTATCCTGCAACGGTATTGTCCCATGTTGCCTTAAATACCGGAGGCGTTGCAGTAACCCTGGGTAATGTCCATAAAGACCTAACGTATTATTATCAAGGGCCAACATTAAACAAAGCATTACGCACGCTGGGGTATGAAACGGCGCTTTACTCCAGCCAGCGATTAGATTATGGCAATATGGCGGGTTTATATAAAAATTTAGACTATCGTCGATATTTTGATTTTGGTGAATCCAATGCGCAATTTCAAAAAAAATATAAATTAAACTCCTGGGGTGGACAAGATCAAGCAGTAATGGATAAAGCAGTGGAATGGGTTGACAATAATCGATCCACGGGCAAGCCATTTTTCTTACATTTTCTTACCAACGCAACACATCACCCTTATGATGTGCCCGATGATTTTGAGTCACCAATTAATGCAAAAACGAAAAAAGAACATTATCTAAATACGCTCGCGTACAGTGACAAAGTCATTCAATCATTGTTAAATTATCTGCAACAAACTCAATTGATGGATAATACGATTATTGCCTTAATGGGTGATCATGGTGAAGCATTTGCGGAAAGACATGCCAGAAATGTGACGCATAAAAATTATTTGTATGAAGAAAATGTGAAAAATTTTCTGATGATATACAATCCCAAACAAATAAAGTCCCGAATAATCTCTCATCGTGTTGCCACGATTGGTGATGTCATGCCGACGCTGTTAGATGTGGCAAAAGCGCCGAAAATCAATATTAGAGGGCAAAGCTTATTGGCAAAAAAAATCGAGTCTCGCATTGTTTATTTTCATAAGAATTCAGCGCCTGTATTGTGGGGGCTACGAGACGGCTATTGGAAGTTTATCGACAGACGTTTGGGCTCAAAACCAGAGCTGTATAATCTACTGCAAGATCCAGTGGAAAAAATAAATCTCGCTTCCGCTCATGCTGACAAAATCGAATTGTACCGTAAACTAATTAGCAAATGGTATATTCAATCAAACAATGAATATTTGGCCTTATTAAAAAATTACAAACCAATTGGAGGTGAGGTGCCAACAGAGGCAGACCTGCTAAACCCAGGGCCAAAACGTGTGACGTTTGGAGATAAAACCGATGATAAGTTTACTGAAGTAAAGAAATTAAAAACCCACCATAATATTGCGGCCTGGGTGAGTTGGATTTCATTTGAGACGGTAAAAGAATTTACCATTGAATGGGTATCACCCAGTCGGGAAGTTATTCAAAAACAGTTTTCAGTGGAGCCGGGTTGGGCCGATACCTGGACAGAATTGCCAAAACCCACTCCCGTTGAAAACGGAAAGTGGGTTTTTAGAATTATTGACAATGACAAAGAGTTATTGAGTGATACGTTTACTGTAACAAACTAACTGCTGCCAGTTGCACCATATGCGTTAACGCCAGAGCCACAGGACGTGGGGGAATAGCCACTGGCGCCTGAGCCGTAGTCTCCGTAAGTTGTACCGGTCCAGCCAGCACCATTTAATGCGAGGGTGTTGCATTTTTCAGTTGCTCCTGCTGCTTGAAAAACTGGTGGAGGAGCTGCCGTCTCTGCTAGTGCTAGTGACACAGATGGTTGATAATCCGATGCGACTGTGGCAAGTTTTACAATTGTTTCATTCGTGTATTCGCCATTTTTATTTTTCCATTTTACTTCTGCGGTAATGTTGGTTTGTCCTTTGTTAACGTTACTGAAAGTCCAATTCCTTACATAAGTAATATTATCTTTTACAATGGTATCAGTCCCACTTTGCGCAGTGTTGTTATCACCAGTCATAAAAGCAAATCGTAGTGTTTCCAATTGTGCTTCAACTAACGTTGCTGCTTCGAATCGATTTTTTGATTCTGAGGTGCCATGTAACATCGTTGTATAAAGTTTGCCAACGCCAATGGAGCCAACACTAATGACAATTAAAGATGTTAAAATTTCAACGAGAGAGAATCCTCGCGTTGATCTTTTATGGCTAATATTGCTAGATTTCTTCATTCACATTTACCTCTTTTTGCCAATAATTATTTAAGCTTCTTGCCAGGTGCCTGGGATGGGGACGTAGGCACCAGTGGTTTCGATGAGTTTATCAATAATCAATCTATTGTATTTCATACGCAAGGTGCCGCTGGCAGACATATTACCATCAACAATAATGGCGCCCCGCATTAAGCCACCGGTTGCACCGGTATTATCCCAACCACCATTTGCCGCATTGTCGATGAAAACCATTCCGTTAATTTCGACACCGGCATTATTCACTCTTAAATTCCCCTCCACAACCAATAACACGGGATCGCCAACACCACCAGCAACGTGTGTGCCTACTATGGCAGGGGCGTCCAGATTTACATTGCCGACAACCCAAACTAAACCGGTTGTGCCATCCAGGTCTGCCGAGGTGCAACCCCCCGAAGGACAGGTAATTAAATTAGCCATTGCCTTAATGTTTTTCTTTTTATTAGTAAAAAATGTTTGAAACAATGCATCTCCGGTGGGAAGTGGTGTTGCACCAGCGACGGTATTGGATTGCGCTTGTACTCGTCGGAATGCTTGACCTGTGCCTAAAAATTGAGATTGTGTTCGAACCAGCGTTGCAGCGGGTTGCAAATCGTCAGATCCTTTTGATTTGAGCATGCCACCACACCAAATTGTCGCTTCAGACGCGGCGTGTTTATTATCAAACTCAATCGTTGGGTCCTGAACGGTAATATCACCACTTACATTAGTCGTAGCAGGGGGCGCCATACTGACAAAAGGTGCAAATTTATAGTTTTGTGTGACGGTTCGTTTTCCAGTGCCATCAACGGATTTTCCCTCAACTGTTACAGTTAATTCATTAGAGTCAGCTGACGTCACATTATATGCGACAGTAAATGTTCCAACATCTTCTATTGTATGAATATTAGTGGAGCTACCCCCTGCACTTTTAGTTTGTAAATAATCACTGGTTTGCACGCCAGCATTTGCCATGACTTCAATTTTGCGAATACCTCGCATGGCGACATTCAATCCAGATTGTGCGGTTTGTCTCGCTTGTTTGGCACGTATTTGGTTGCCAGTAACTTTTTGTTCCACAATGCCAACGCGAGCGGTATAAATCATGACAGTGGTCACGCCAATGAGCACAACGCTAGAGACAATCAATAACGCGGCGCCACATTGTTTTCGTTTATTAAAAAATGAAGTTCGTCTAATCATTTTTACCCTACCTGTGTTTGACAAAATCTACGGTGCGACTGAAACGATATCATTGCGAACAATGACATGATCGACTAATGACACTGTTATTTCTGGTGCAGATGCCAATTCTGCATCTAAATTGATGGTTAAACTATTGACGCTAACCAGTATGTCGCCTGATGCTGGTGCTGTATAATTTGCATCCCCAACAGTGCATACACTATTAGTTTTATTGGTTATATTTGTGCAATTTGTTTTGCGCGTAAAATCTAATTTGGTGACCTTTATCATCGAGTTATCGGTGAGTAAATTCCAGTTTGTGGTATCTGTGCAAGCTGCAGCATTCGAACGTATTTCAATGGCGCCAGACGTATCATTTAATCTAAAGCCATGTGTTTCAGCCGGGGATTGCAATGTTCCATTTGCGTTGGCGTCATCATAGGTATAGGTAATGCAGCCAGGCGATTGAACGACATCAGTGATACCGAACGGGTTGTTTTGGCCAATAGACGTCGTTGCATTTCCCCAAAAACCCGCTCGCCTTACGTCTGCCGTAATCAAGTCTAATACTGTGCGCATCTCCTGATTGATGCGAGTAATTTTTAAAACGTCAGAGCTCGCGCGCGAATTGTTAACAAATAAAGATATCGCGCCAGCTACCAATGTTGCGCTGATCAACATTGAAACCAACAGTTCTACTATGCTAAAACCAAATTCAGATTTTTTTCCATTAAATCTCATATTGTTTACTCGCAAAAATTAAAATTCTCATTTCCTCAAGGGCAGGATGAATACCCTGAAACAGTTGAACTACAAAGTGATACTTGTCCTAATGCACTCAGGTTTATTTTGATGACGCGAGAGCCTGTGCCTTGCACCTTCAGTGTTAAATTTGTTGGATTGTTTGAGTTGTTGAGTACCGATCCGTTGGGTTGTAAATTGATGCCACTAGAATAAGTGCTACTATCTTCGCTTAAGGCGGTATTGCTCACTGCTCCAGTATTACTTTGGCATGCTTGTGTGCCACAATTACAATTTGCTACGGTGGAAAAGCCATAGCACCAACCTGATCCGGACGTAAAAGAAAATCTCATTGGCTGATTGCTTTTCACTGCCTCACTGCGCGCGAGCTGAATGTTGGAATACATGTGCTCTGCAGCACCCCTGACTTGAGAGGTATTAATAAGATCGCCCATCATTGGCACAGCCGCAACCGCAATGATTGCCACGAGAGAAAGGGTCAGCATCATTTCAATTAACGTGAAACCGAGCTGACGGATTTTAATCATTTTTATTATAAATGTTTTGTTCACTTTCAATCCCCTATTGCCACTACACACCATATGTGAAATGACTTGACGACCCACAATGAAAAAACCAAAGTGTGAAGTCGAAAATAAATCTATTTTTACCCTGTTGTTATTCAATTTAGAGATATCGTCCACAGTTTTGGAAATTTTAGGGTTAGGGTGTAAAAAATTTGAGCAGATTTTTTGTAATCGTTTAGATGGCTGACGAGACAGGATTTAAAAATGCTTGAAAATTGTTCTTACATGGCGAAATCGTAATAAACAAATCCATTCAATGAGATGTCTTAATTCTCAGATTAAATCCATTTTATCCACTACTATTTGTTATAGATCAGCTGATAAAAGATGACCTGAGGGGGCTAAGGATGAAAAATAATTATTGCGTAAATAAGAGTTTATGTTATTTGTTAACGCTTTGTTTTCCTACCATGGTGTTTGCAACCAATGGCATGAATATGGAGGGTTATGGGCCAATTGCCACTGCAATGGGTGGGGCGGCTCAAGGCTACGACAATGGCAGTGCCGCGATAATGGCTAATCCAGCAACAATCGGATTAATGCAGCGCTCACATCGTTTAGATGTTGCTGTAGGCAATTTACGTCCATCGGTGAAAGCCACGGTTACAACAAATGCGGGTGATCTTGAAACAGATTCCAATGGTGATTCTTATTTCATGCCCGCGCTTGGTTGGGTCAGGCAAGGAAAAAAATTCGGATTTGGCTTCGGCGTGTTTGGTCAAGGGGGCATGGGGACAGACTATGAGGGAACCAGTTGGATGGGTAATCCTGCGCAATCGGCAACAAGCCCGAATCTGGAGAATCGCTCGGAGTTAAGTGTTGGTCGTGCCATTTTGCCAATCATTTATAAGGTGAATAGAGCATTGACTTTTGGTGCCAGTGTGGATTTTGTCTGGGCAGGAATGGACTTAAAAATGGCATTGAGTGAAGCACAATTCCAAAATTTAGCCAATCCTCAAGCACAAACAATTGGCACAGCATCTGGGACGCTGCGGGATAGCTTTGGCGCGATTTATGAGCCATTCGATACAACACAATCAGTTGTTGGAATTAATAACTTACACTACGCGTACTTTGATTTTTCCAATAGCTCGGATTATACCGGCGAAGCCAGCGCAACCGGTTATGCAGGAAAATTGGGATTCACCTATCGCATTAATTCACTCATTACCATTGGTGGCAGTTACCATTCCAAAACAAGGTTGTCGGATTTAGAATCAGATAATGCGACCATGACCATGGCGGTGAATGGTGACACCGGTGTGTTATCCACTGGCACTGCCTCTGGTACGGATGGTGACGTGACTATTCCTGTAACGGGAAAAATCAAGGTCAATGATTTTCAATGGCCAGCCAATTATGCTTTAGGTGTTGCCATTAAGCCCACCAAAAAGTGGTTATTAGTTGCAGACATCAAATACATCGCGTGGGAAGACGTCATGAAAAACTTTTCCATGACCTTCACTGCAGATGCGGTTGCCAGCAATGGAAGTTTTGGTGGCAAAATAATGGATATGAGTTTGTTTCAAAACTGGGATGATCAAACCGTTTATTCTGCTGGCGCAGCCTACTCGGTGACAAAAGCGCTCACCCTTCGTGGTGGTGTGAACCATGCGAGCAATCCTATTCCCGATAAATATTTAAACGCCTTATTCCCAGCAATTGTTGAGACACATATCACTGGCGGTATTGGTTATCTTTTTCGTAATGGTGCGTCAGTGGATTTCTCTGTCGTAAAAGGATTGGAAGGGGAAAATGCGAATCCTGGAGACGGTGTAAATTTAGCAAAAGTGACATCAGCGCATTCTCAGTTAAATTGGCAATTAATGGTGAGTTATTTGTACTAAATAGTGTTTCTAGATTAAGCAGCGAGTAATTCCCTAAATTTTTATGCGGGCTAGCGTTAATTATTTGGTGGGTTTGGGTAAATTACAGTAGAATTCGACCTCTAATTTTTTAATCCAAATAAATCACTAAAATAGTGAAAAATCTAAACTGCCTGTTGCATAAAATGAGAGAAAGGGAATTGAACCATTGTCGGACAAAAATAATTAAATGCGCCCTGATAGTACAATTATAAGCCGCCTAACTCTATTCACTTACAAAAATGCAGCGTCCATGATTGTTGTGATTTTGTTGCTGGTAGCTGCATCAATTATCTCAGCAAAAAAGCTTGCATTAAATGCGGATTTGTCAGCCCTGTTACCCAATTCATTTGCCAGTGTGCAAGATCTGGAAGAAGTTAAAGCGCATTTCGGCGGTATAGGATATGTGGTTTTAGTGGTTAGTGGTGCAGAGCCAGATGCACTGCGAATGTTTGCTGATGAAATTGCACCGCAGTTAAAAACCATACCCGATGTTAGCTTTGTAGATTATCGTCGCCCGGTTGAGTTTTTTCAAAACCACGCCTTATATTTTCTCGAGCCACAAGATTTAAAAGTCATTCAAAAAAGGATCACCAAACGTTGGCGATGGGAAAAGAAAAAACGAAATCCCATGTACATCGACTTAGAAGAGAGTGAACCGCCATCAATTGAATTTGAAGACCTGCAAGAAAAATATGCCGATGAAGGAAATTCCCATTGGTTTGAATCACAAAAATCCCCCGAGCCATATTACTTTAATAAGGATCTTAGTAAGCTGGTGATTTTTGTTAAACCAAAAGTCCCATCATCGGACTTGGCTTTTTCAAAACGCATTTTAAATGATATTCAACAAAAAGTGGATCAACTGCAATCATCGGATATAAACAAAACACCTAAGGTTGAATTTACTGGTCGCTATCAAAAGAAGATTGATCTGCAAAATCAAATGCAAAAAGATTTGGGGATCGCCTCGTCCGTCGCGTTTGTTTTAGTCATCTTTTATTTGATTTACCACTTCAAGCGAATCCAAGCGTTGTTTTTAGTGATTGTGCCCTTGCTCATTGGGATTTCTGCAACCTTTGGTTTTACCGCATTGGTGTTTGGTGAGTTAAATATATTGTCAGCATTTATTGGTGTGATTTTGATGGGCTTAGGCATTGATCATGGTATCCATTTGTTAGCCCGCTATCAAGATGAGCAAGGCAAACCAACAACTCATGAAAACAGTTTGATTAAAACGTTTGCCAATACGGGGCGATCAGTCGCAATTGCTGCGTTTACCACATTTGTTATATTTGTTGGCTTGGGTTTGTCAGAATTCAAGGCATTTCATGAGTTTGGTGTTATCGCTGCAGCGGGTATGCTATTTATCATGGGGGCTTATTTGTTTTGCATGCCACCATTATTAAAAATCATGAAATCGCATTTGTGGCGTGAAAAGAAAAAAAATCACGTAACCGTAAATCATGTGACTCGACGGTTTGCCGAACGTGGAAATTGGATTTTAGGCGTATTTTTATGTGTGCTGTTTATCTCAATTTTTAAATTCTCGGAAATTCAGTTTAATTATGATTTTGAATCCCTGGCTAATAATCAATTACGTTCATTTCAGTTAGATCACGAAGTCAATGAGTTGCTGGGTTATTCACAAACCCCCATGGTGGCATTAACGCAATCAAAACACGAGGAAGCGTATGTCAGTCAAGCACTTCGATCTCAAATGGAAAAACTGGCGGATAAATCGGGGGTTGATTTTTTATTATCAACCTCCGATCTGGTGCCGACGGAACAAGAAGAAAAGCATGAGGTGATTAAAAAAATTGCCAAGGTGGTACATCGTGTCAAACTCGATTGGTTAGAAGAGAAAGATCAAGACAAATTACAAGACTTAAAAACCATGGTTGATACGGGACCATACAGTTACTCAGATTTACCGGAAGAAATTCAGCAGCTGTTTGGTGATAATAAAAAACAAAATGAAAAAGGCGCCATCATGTTGTTCCCTGGCATTGCGTTAAATGATGGCCAGCGTGTCATGGCATTGGCAGACGAAATACGAAATATTAAACAAAGTGATGATGCACGAGTGGTTGTTGCGGGCGAGAGCATGATATTAGCGGACATTCTCGATCTCGTATTCAATGAATCGCCAAAGGTATTATTGATATCATTTATTGCAATATTCAGCATCGTGTGGTTGTACATCCGCAGAATAGATTACACCGTAATTTGTTTATTACCTGCGACCTTAACGATTGTGTTTTCGTTAGGCATTTTGTCGATGCTGGGTATAACGCTTAACTATATCAATATAATTGTCATCCCGATTCTCTTAGGTATTGGTGTGGATAGCGGTATTCACATGATGCAGCGCTTTAAAGAAGGTGAGACCTTGGATGAAATTGTTGATGAAACCGGGATGGCGATTTTTGGATCTATTGTGACAACCGGTCTTGGGTTTTCTGCCTTATTATTAACCGACCATGCGGGATTAAACAGTTTAGCAGTGCTAGCGTTGATTGGCTTGGCTATGAATCTGTTGGTATCTCTTTTATTATTACCCGCCATAATCAAGAGACTACCGTCGGAGAAAAATCATGCAGTTGTGTAATAGCCAGAGTTTAATAAAAAGACAAGTGATGGAAAAATCTCAAGTGTCCAAATTTTATTCTGCTCAACTGGGATTATTGTTAATAACGTTAATATTTAGCCATGGAGTTTTCGCAGATCCATTAAAACGTTCCCAAGCGTTTGTGGATGCGTTTAAGGCAATCAGTAGCAATGACGAAGCTGCATTTAAACCCATTGACGAATATATCGATTTTACCTATTTAAGCGAACAAGCCATTCAGCCCCATCGTGATAAATTTAACGAAGATCAAGTGAAAGTATTTAAAGAGAATTTCAAATCATTAATCCGTTTAATTGCGTATCCAGATACGGGTAAGTTTTTTCGGGAGAACAAATATGAATATGGCAAGGTCGTCGAAAAAAATAATATGTCATTTGTTCCCATGAATGTACTGGTGGTTGCTGAAGATCTGGATATGGAATTAGGTTATTACTGGCACCAAGTGGATAAACAATGGCGTTTGGCGGATATGAGCATTGATGGGGATTCCTTAATTAAGGACTACCAAAACCAATTTGGACGCATCATAAATAAAGACAGTGTTGATGAGTTGTTAAAAAAGTTAAAAAACAAAATTGCTGAAATTAAAGCTAAAAACAATGCGTAGTTGTTGGCTTGCTTTATTATTATTTTTTCTGTCGCAACCGATTTATGCGCAAGCAACATTTTCCGAACCAGTTAACTTGCAACAATGTCTGTCTATTGCCCTAGAGCAAAGTGCTTCAGTCAATGAAGCAGAAGCGAAAATTGATTTACACCGTGCAAAACTGTCAGAAGTGCAATCCAATTATTATCCTAAACTTTCAGTGTTAGGGTATTTGGCACCAATGTTTACAGTCAATGGAAATGCCTTTACACAAGATGTGGATCGTGAATTTGATCTTGGTTCCTGGGGGCCATCAACACATTTAGAAGCGTTGTTAGCCATGCCAATTTATACGTTTGGTCGTTTGGAGTCAGGTGAATATGCTGCAAAAGAACGTTTGGCAGTGGAAAAGGCAAGGCTACGAGAAGCACAAAATCATGTAAAACTGGAAGTGAAGAAATTTTATTATACGTATCTCTATGCAAAAACCATGTTGCCGCATTTAAAAAAAGCAGAAGGGTTTGTTGCTGAAACCTTAGTGGAGGCCAAAAAATTATATGATGCATCGACTGGTAAAGTAACAAAAGTAGATTTGCAAAAATTAAAATTTGCGGAAGCGGAAGTGAAAAAATACATACTTCAATCTGAAGAAGGAATAAGTTTAGCAATGTCAGCTTTAAAGCATACCATGGGGTTAGAGGAGAATGCCACACTTGAGTTGATTGAATCAAAAATTCCAAAACCGGTTGCTGATTGGCAAACAAAAAATATGGCAGAGCTATTATCCTTTGCGAAGGAAAACCGACCCGAGTGGCAGCAAATACATCATGGCTTAAAAGCCGCAACTGCATTTCGACAATCTGAAACTAAATCAAAATTACCGATTCTATTTGTCGCGGGCACGATAGAACACAGTTGGGCTCCCACCAGAGACGACAGTAAAAACCCATATCATTATGATCCCTACAATGAATTATTCGGTGGTGTAGCGGTGGGCGTTAAATGGGACTTAGATTGGTATTTAACAAAGGCAAAAGTGCAGGCGGCAAATGCCACATTAAAGGAAGTCACAGCCTTAAAGCAGTTAGCGGTAACCGGTATCCCCTTGCAAGTAAAAAAATCATTGAGTGAAAGTCAACGATTTTATAAACAAGTCAAGCTATCACGCAAAGCGCAAAAAGCCGCATCCAAGTGGATTGCATTTGCTGGTACCGCTTATAGTAGTGGAACAGGTGAAGTAAAAGATGTATTGGAAGGAATGGTAGCCATGTTAACCGCCAAGCGGGACTATTATGAAAACATGTTAAATTTTCATGTCGCAAAAGCGGAATTGGATTACGCGATTGGTCAATAAGAATTAGCAAAAGCTATATCAATATACCCTAACGTTTCAAAATATATCGGTAAAAAAACGTTCCACTGCTTTATTTGCCAGCATACAGCAACTAAAGCTTTTTTTCTGGAAATATTTTGAAACGTTAGGGTATAATCTGTTGAAAAATCTGATTTCCCCAATAACAATACCCAGTGCTAGAAAATGTCGATTGTTTTAATTACCTAGAAATTAAAACGTCCGGGTATAATTTATGTGAGCAAATAAGTTGTAACAGGCAATACTTTATAAGTTTAATCCTGCACCTTCTCGAAATCCTCGAATATATCCTTTGCACGTCGAGTAATTTTCTCGTGTAAAAGCTTCAAAAAGTTTATTGTTGTTTTTGTACTTTTTTTGTAATTTGATCACTTTGTTTTGGTATTTTTTGTTTGTAATCAATTTTTGGTGTAAGTTCATTGCGACTAATTTACCTATTTTTGAATCACTTGCATAATGAACGCCTGCAATTTCTCTATTTCTCGTGATTTGATGTGCGGCTTTAAGCAAGGCACGTTTCTTATTAGGAAATATATCCGCTAAATTTAGCGCTAACATATGTGTTTGAATTGAATGGTTGCTCGGGTAAGCAGCGTGATTGGGAACTGGAATTGATGGCTTAATACGCTTGTCATAATGACTTGGTCTCACACGATTAATCTCCTTTTTCAGTTTATAGCCTGCATGTGTAACATCAAAAAAAATATCAATAAGAAAACCATCAATTTCTTTATTGCTGCCAATGATAAATCCATCCATGTTCCAACCACAAATTCCCATTTCTCTTTTAATTAGCTTAACATCTTTTGAAGAGCGTTTTATTTGTAGCTGTAGTAATTCTTCAACTTCAATGGCCATTGTTTTTGAATTATTGTTTGGAGGTGGGGATAGTTTTTGTTTATCCTGATCAGATAGTGATATCCAAACTGGATTCCAGGTTTTGATCAAGTGAAGTATTGTAGAACTCCATTGTTGAGTATTTGAAAACCGAAGTTCAGATGGATTGTTTTCCGCTATGGCTATCGACTGGATAGCTAAGAAGATGACCATAGCCAAAATTATTCGATTCATATTATTTCCTTCATTTATTCTATGTTGAATCAATTGCAAAAACTATGACAGGGTTTCCATATCAATTGGCGTTCATAGTGGTTGTTTTGTGGGAAGATATGCGAATCTTATTTGTCCAATAACCATCGGTTAATGTCTGTAGAAAGGCAATAATATCGTCTACTTCAGTTTCAGAAAGTTTCAGCTTGCCCAGATCATGTTTATTGATATTCTGAGCGACTTCCGGTTTTGGCCAGCAGCCTAGCTTCATCACCGTACTAAAGATTTTACAATCATTGGTAAAATCACTACTGTTTTTAATGGGAACACCTATGGCTTTAATAAGGAAGCCTATCCGCGATGGTCATATCTAATAAGATATCGTATTATAATAGTTGGCTTTTTTACCTTAAGCCTTTCTCAATTCCTCAATATTTTCTTCTGACTTACCGATATGGAACCTAAGTGCCCTTAACCTAGTTTTCTAAGTTTTGGAGCTGTCGCATGCATTTAAAAACGTTTGTTCGGAAAATATGCCAAATCAACACCCTGACATGATCAATAACTATCCTGGAATGGCTTTGCGATTTAACGCAAGTACTGGAAAGTTATTGCAATACGCTGGAAATCAAATAAAACAGGTCTTGGGGTCAGACTTTGATGCGGAAGAATACAGTCTTTTCGATTTTCGACAACGTATTATTGTGGAGGATCAGTCCCACATAAATGCAACCATTAATGCCGCCATGAGAGCCAAAAAGGGTTGGAATGTTGAATACCGAATACAAGAGTTGCCGGAAAGTATTTGGTTACGGGAGCAAGCCATTACCTGGGAAGATGAAGGTTATACCATAGTTGATATTTTTGCCTATGATGTGAGTCATTTTAAAAAAGAAAATACCCTGTTAAATGGAAAGCTAGAGGACGCCAATACCGCTGCAATCATGAAAAATGAATATTTTGCCAGTATGAGTCATGAAATTCGTACACCAATGAATGCAGTCATGGGCATGGCACAAATTCTAGAAAAAACTAACTTAGACTCAGAACAAAAACAATATGTCAAAACCATTAATGACTCCAGTATTGCGCTGGTGCAAATCATAAATGACATTCTTGATTTATCAAAATTGGAAGCAGGCAAGCTGGAGTTTTTTGAACAAGATTGCGATTTAGAAAAATTGTGTTTAGATATATGCCATTTATTATCCCCACGGGCAAACGAACGTGGTTTACGTTTGTTTATCAAATTTAGCAATATTGCAAAAAAGAAAGTTAACGTTGATATTGGTCGATTACGCCAAATACTAATTAACTTGATCGGAAATGCCATAAAATTTACCGAATCGGGGCATGTTGAAGTATCGATTAAAGTGGATGAAAGCGATACTAAAAAACCATTTTATCGTTTTGAGATTATCGATACCGGTATTGGTATTAGTCAAGAAGCGCAAGAAAAAGTGTTTGATGCATTTATCCAGGCAAATAGTCAGATTCCCAGCAATTTTGGTGGTACGGGTTTAGGACTACAAATTTGTCAACGCTTAGTCGTGCTCATGGGTGGTGAGATTGGTGTGCAATCTGAAGAAGGTGAAGGATCAACGTTTTGGTTTACGCTGCCATTAGTTTTTGAGCAGATTGATGTTTCTGAATGGCAAACATTAAAAGATAAAAAATGTATGCTCATCGATGATTACCCTTATTCATTAGCGCATTCACAAAAATTGCTGGAAGACAAAGGTGTTGATGTCTGGCCGGTGCCGGATTCTGACGATGCAGTTGCATTATTATCAACATCTACAGGTTTGGACTTTATTATTATTTCGAAGCACATGCCCACACTAAACGGTTTAAAGTTTGCTAATTTAATTAAAAACGATAAGCGTTACAAGTCAACACCGATAATTATGATCAACAATTTTGGTGAAACAGAAGATAAGTTGGAAATTTACAATAATGGTGTGAATGTGTATTTTTCCACGCCTTTCACCTCAACGCTTTTTTATCGTGCCATTGATGCTGCGATGGAATATGCAGGCATTCAAAAACAAGCCATTTATTTTTCTGCTGACTCCATTTCTGAGGCAACCACAAGAGAAAACACAAGAACACATTACTTTGGCAAAGCCTTAATCGTAGACGATGTGGAAATCAATCGGTATATTCTCAATGCAATGTTATCTCGCATTGGGCTAATTAGTGATTTAGCATCCAACGGCCAAGACGCTGTGGATAAAGTGAAAAACAATGAATATGATATTGTTTTTATGGATTGTCGCATGCCCATCATGGATGGATATGAGGCAACAAAACAAATTCGCTCGTTGGGAACGGAAAAATCAAATACAACCATCATTGCTTTAACTGCAAATGCAGAAGTGAGTCAAGTATCCCAATGTGTTGAGAGTGGAATGAATGAATATTTATCTAAGCCATACACAGAACAAGATTTAACAAAAGTACTGTCCAATTACTTAAGTGAAAATGCAATTGTTTCTGAAAAAGCCGCTCCGTTGGTTGCCGTGGATATTGATAATGACATATTTGATTTTCGACAGTTTGGTATTATTCGGGAAACGTTAGCAGAAGAGTTTGATGATTATGCATTGGGTGTTGCCGATAATATTCGTGGTTATTACGTTAATATGCTTGAAGCAATGAAGCAAGGTCAACTTGACGACTTGCATGAGAACGCGCATGCGCTAAAAGGTTTGGCCGGATTGATTGGTGCTAAACAAATAGCTGATTTATCGTTAAAGCTGGAAGAAGCGTCAAGCATCCGTGATTTGGAAACGATTAATTATAACCTACCGAAATTGGATGCCTCTCTCATCAAGACAAAAGCGATCATTTTGTCTAATGTTAATCCTGAATTGGATGAGTCAATTATACTATTCTGATTGATATTTTTAAAATGTTCGCAATTAAACAATAAAAAAGGCTGTCCAATGACAGCCTTTTTTTGAGAAATACTAATATATAATCTTAGTCGTCGTAGTCACTTCTCCAGTAAACTTTTCTGACGCTCTCAACTTCTTCCTCTTCAATTTCTGGCGTGACTGGATCAGCTATTTTGTATTCAAAGCTGCAGACAGCATATACATAAGATGTCGGTTCAGGTTCGCAATCGAAGCTGTCAGAGCTATCAGAACTAGAACTGTCGGAGCTATCAGAACTAGAGCTATCGGAGCTATCAGAACTATCAGAACTAGAACTGTCGGAGCTATCAGAACTAGAACTATCGGAGCTATCAGAACTAGAACTATCGGAGCTATCAGAACTACTACATTCGCTACTGCTAGAGCTATCAGAACTATCAGAACTATCAGAACTATCAGAACTATCAGAACTTTCTCCGCTAGTGCGAATTAAAAACTTATTGATATCTACTTCAAGCGAATTCCGGTCATACCCTTTTCTAAAATGTTTCCAATTCAAAGTGCCATTACTTAACACCTGGTCTCCACCGTAACGCGCTTTTTGTAGTAGTTCTTTTTCTATTTTATCTAAATGGGCAAAATATTGTTCTTTTTTGAGTTGCTCAGCTGCTGCGGTTTCTGTTGCAACTTGATCGCAGCATAACTCGCATTCGTCGCTTAATCCTGTGGTGGTACTTTCTTTCGATCCAGTGTCCCAGTCACCATCCATGCCGCCTTCATAATAATCTTCATCATCATCATCATCATCGCCATCGCCAGAGACTTTAACAAACCCAAAGGACGGCATTGATTCAATCGTGTTAAACGCATAAGCGCTACCAGAGGAACATTTACATTGTGTTGTGACATCGGCGGGATCAAAGTTGGGGAATGATATGGGCGGATTTGGCACCATGGGTTTGGGGCCAATTGGTGTTAGGGTTAATCGCTCTGATGATGCATTGGATACCATTGTTGCTAAATAAATTGTAGAGTCCGCATCGGCACCGCCTTCTCCCATGGGATTGGGCCAAGATACTTTGACAGAAACGGCAGCGCCCATTCCCTTATTCTTTGGTGTAATTGTCCAAGACAAAGTGTATAACGCCGTATCCCCTTCTTTCTCTGCCTCTTGTGTTGTTACAGAGTTTGCATTGCTGGATATCTTGGCTTCATATTCTGCACTGGTGGCAAAATGTTTGAGTTCAGCCATTTTGTCTCGAGCGAAATGAACAGCTTGAATTCGTTGTTTTGTTAAGGTGCTATCCTTAACGACACTGCCCTGAAATTTAGCTGCGCCGACGAGCCCTGCACCCAATATAGATGTCGCTACTAATACTTCAACTAACGAAAATCCATTTTTTTTTGATCGTTTGATTAGAAATCGCATTTAATAACCTCCAAAAAATGGTGCGCTAAACATCGCTCCAACTACCGGGTAATCGTGCGTAGTTACCGACACGAGACATATTATTTAATACAGTTGCATCATAGTTTACATTTATATTTTGAATATCTGTGGTGCTGCCATTCACGATGATGGATCCATTAACCGTGGCGGATTTATTGTTATTATCCCAATCACCATTGATGATAAGAATGCCATTTATGACTGTGTTATTTCGAATCATAAAATTTGTGCTATCTTCAACGATAATAACGACTGGATTTTCTGTTGTACCAACCGTAACGTTTTTTAATACCAAATCGCCTTCCACATAATGCATTTTTGAATATCCCGATTCTTCAATCATTTCAGTGGGGTTTTCACACGAAGAAGCCGTGCAGCTTTGTCGAATTGACATATGTTTAAGTGCCAGATTTTCCTCTTCCATCATTTTTGGTGGGAATAATTTTGACATTGGGTCGGATGCGCCCGGGTCATTTTCAAATATTTTATCTACCAATTTTCCCGATGCCGTGCTTGGAATTCCCGTGCCGGATACTGCACCGCCAGACCAAATCTTTGCTGGAGCAAGATTTCGAGTTATGTTTGCTAATGTTAAATCACTAGCAGTTCCAGTTACAATAATAGGTGAGACAATGAAATTCGTAGCATCTCCACGCAAAGCGGAGGCAAAAAGTAATTTTTGATTAACGGTAGCTGTCGATGAACGATCTGCAGAAAGGCCATTGGAAGTTAAAATGACATTGTCTGGATCCGTGTCATCCACTGTGACTGTGTAATATCCTGTGGTAATCGTATTATCACCTTCAGTGATTTCAATGGCTGTTTCCGCAATGTCAGTTAAATCGGCTTTACTCAAGTTAGTTAACGCGAAGTCTAAACCCGCTTGCGCAGATAGCATGGCTTGTGTTGCGCGATAATCATTGGCTCCGGTTTTGGTTTCCATTACACTGACATTGGCGGAGAATACTATGACCATTGTGATTAAAATCAACATCGTAACCGATGTGATTATGGTTGCCATTCCAGATTGTAATCGAGAGGAAGTGTTATTCATGATTTGCTTGCCCTAGCTTATCGTGTCGATAACTTCGTTGTTTAATGTGACTCTGGTTGAAACCGTTTTTTCAAGTGAGTCGTCATGGGTTGGGTGGCCAGTAAGGGTAATATCAAGTTGATATTTTCTAACAACTTTGTCTCCTGAAACGGGTGCGACTGTCATACAATCTGATCCATCTTTCATATTTGTGCAAAGTTGATTTATAACTAAATTCATATTACTAACGGTGACAATTTTTGGATCGTTGATTGCCGTCCAGGCTGAACCAGAACTGCAAGAATCTATGTTTGTACCAAACTCGACAGTATTGTCGCTACTGCGATAAGCAAAGCCAAATTTTTCAGTGTCTTCCAATGTGCCATTTGCTGGTGAGCCAACATCATAACTGTAACGGATGCAACTACTGGTTGTTTCGAGTAAGCCAAAGTCCGTATCGCTGCCATTAACTGCATCAAAGTCAAAACCCGTTCGCTGTGTTTCTCGTGAGATTAATTGGACGATTGCTTGCAGTTCCTGATCAAGTCTTGTCATCGATACGGAGTGAGCGGTGCTGGATAAGGTGTTAGTGTAAACGGTTGTTACGCCAGTCATCATTGCTGCACCAATGGTCATAGAGACCAAAAGCTCCGGGAGAGTGAAGCCTTTTTGTTTTTGATTAAAAGTTACATTTCCGCGCATATTCTGCATCCTGTGTTACTTAAATGAAAAGTCTTGTGGTTTTACAGGTAAAATAACCCGTGGTGGTTCAGCATTGGTTATCGGACATATTTGAAGATTCTTGAAATTTGTGAGGGAGTTTGCGATTTATTTTTTTAATGTCTTGATTTGTGAACAATTTTACAGAATGTTGATGAGTTATTTTATCTGATTTGTGAGGCGGGTCTAATTTTCTTGTACAAAAAAATTAAAGTAGATTTTATTTAAGTGCAGTCTGGAAATTTACTGATTGAATCAGAGCAAACAGAAGGGCGACCTAACAGGTTCATGGATATGGTTGCTGAAATAGTGCTGTCATCACTATTTGTTATCGTAATGCTACCAGTTGATGGCACCCCTGCTTTTTCCAGGATACCTCTGGTTGGATTAAAATTAGCATTTTTTAACGCTGTCGATACGGATAAACTGGTGTTGTTGTAATTATTATAAGAGGAAGACCGGTCTATTCCATCAATTTGACAACTATTTGTTGTTCCGCAATCACAAACTCCTCCATCACTTAAACCGCTACACCAACTACTACTTTCTGTGAATGACAGAGTGACCGGTGAATTGAGTTTGATCGCTTCGCTACGAGCGTATGTTAAGTTCTGATAAAGTTGATCTGTCGCACCAGCAACATTGCCTTTATCCACCATGTCTCGAAAATTTGGTACCGCCACACTAGCAACGATGCTGACTATGGCAATAGTAACAAGCAATTCCATTAACGTGAAACCAGATGAAATTTTATGTTTCATGCAATTCAAGTTCTCTTTTTGAAATGGTATGGGGTAATCGCTTAATGACATTCCCCTGCTGCCTTATTTTATCGACAAATTGTTAAAAATCTTGATCAATAAACTATCTAAATTAGGGGGTGCCAGATTAGTAAAATTCCAATATGAGGTAAATAAATTACTAATTTGGACGTTCTATAGAATCAAGTCGTGTTGAGCGTAAACAGAGTTTTAGAGTGATTATGAAGAAAAAAATGAAAGGGTTTTCCCTCATGGAATTGATGGCTTCCATGGCAATTGTAGGAATACTTGCTGCTGTAGCTGTGCCAAGTTTTATTGACTATTCTCGTAAAGGTAATCGAAGTGATGGGTTATCATCTTTGTTGTCAATTCGTCTGGCTCAAGAAAAGTGGCGCTCCACTCGGACGAGTTACACTGCAACACTGGGATCGGGGGGATTGTCATTTCCAGCAAGTTCTGATTTAGGGCATTATACGTTATCAATCACTGCTGCAAATGCGACGTCGTTTACGGCAACAGCAACAGCGACGGGCAACCAAGCGGACGATACGGATTGTGCAGTCATTTCAATAAATCAGAGCGGCCCTATTGCTAACACTGCACAAGAAAAAGAATGTTGGGGGCAATAGATTAGGATTGTTGTACCTTTAGGACAATTTCTTTGCCGATCCATTTTAACAAAAATTGAGCCGCCATTTGTTCAGGGTCTGTGCCATATTCTAATGAAATTTTTTCGCAAATTTCCGAAAAGTTATTTTTCTGTTGTATGGTATTAAAAATAAAACTTTCTTCTTCATCCAGTGACTCGAATACAGTTTCAAGTTGAGGTCGCCAAATTACCCATTTTTGCGTTTTTTCTAATTCATAAGGCGCTTGAGGATCTTCTTCCTGTATGACCGCTTTCCATAATGACACGGTGTTCCATTTGAAGTGACAAAATTTTACGGCAGGTATGAGCGTAAAGGTTAAATTAGGCCATGTGTTTGCTTCAATATTGGCCATGTCTTGAAGTGTAAAGGGTGTTGCATTGATGGCATCAAATACGTCCCGAATTGACCATTCGAAATTGGCCATTTCAGACAATATTGGAATACTAGAAAAATCAGGATGAGATGATAAAAACTCATCCAGATTTGCGCCAAAATAACGGACAGAAAAGTGTGTTGACGGAAATGTTTGAATGTATTCCAACCCAAGATTTTCAAAATCATCATCGCCTAATAATGTGTGAACAGCAGGGTAGGTATCAGATAATGCGTCAAGCAGACGTAATCGATATGCTTCTGCGTAAATATCTAAACGCTGTTGTGCAGATAATCGATCGTCTCCAATAACAAAATCATTGTCCTTAAGTTGATTCGATTTTATATAGTGTAAAAATGTGGATTGCGTTTTTGTTAATTTATTCATTGTTGGTCATATTGCGATTTAGCAATGTCTCTTGCAACTTGGAGTTCATGAATAAGTTCATCCAATGCTGGAATGTTATCATCACGTTCGATCATGGTTGATATTTCCCCAAATCGCGCTAGGGCTTTTTTGTACAATTGCCAAACCTCATCAATGACGGGTTCGTCGTGGGTGTCGATAATATGTGTACCACAATTGGTATGTCCTGCTAAATGAAATTGTTGCACACGGTCCTGAGGAATGTTATTTAAATAATCTTCTGCATTAAATTTATGGTTAAAGGCACTGACATGAATATTGTTGATGTCTAATAATATAAAACAATCTGCGCGTTGACTCACTTCGCTAATGAATTCCCATTCATCCATTTCCGACTGCGTAAAATTGACATAACTGGATACATTTTCTAGTAAGATTTGTCTGCCAAGATACTCTTGAACCATTTCAACACGATTAACAATGTGATTTAGCGCGTCTTCTGTGTAGGGCATGGGCAGTAAGTCGTGGCTTAGAAATCCGCCCAACCCGGTCCAGCATAAATGATCTGAAATCCACGCGGGTTCGACTTGTTTCGCCAATGTTTTTAGTTGTGATAGATATTCTGTATTGAGAGGATCCATGCTGCCAATGGAAAGTCCGACACCGTGCATTACCATTGGGTAAAGGTTTCTAATTTCCATTAAAAAATGATACGGCTTACCGCCGGGTATCATATAGTTTTCGGTTAAAATTTCAAACCAATCGACATTGGGTTTCGTGTCTAATACAGCTTGATAATGATCGGTTCTTAAGCCAAGACCAAAACCGAGATAGGGTAGGTTTGTTGACATGGTTGATATGCAATTTACGAATAATAATTATTTTATACAGTATTCACAAGCAGGGGCACTTTATGAGGAGGAAAGCCCCCTGTTTGTGAAAAGCCTGTTAGGATTTTAAACTGTACCGCCTTTTTTCATGCACTCTTCTTTGCTGGCTGTTTTTAACCAACCTTTGCCTTTACAACTGTTTTGTCCCTTGCAGTCATTTGTTGCACTTTTACAAGACGAATGGCCTTTGCAGGAATTGATGCCTTTGCAATGTACGCCAGAGTCGGCCATTGCCATGCCATCGCTTTTACTGCCACCCATGCTATTGCAGCCCGCTAGAAATAATCCTGCTGCTGCGACCGCGACAACTGCACCAGCTGTCTTATTTTTCATTAACATATTTTACTCCTTTACGCATTTATCATGTGTTAGTGGGTAGATGTAGTCTCGAGAAGATTCTACAAAACCGGTCTAACGGGATTTGATTGTCTAACAATAGCAACAAATATTCACAAAACAATCACGTGAATTGGCTGTCGTATGTACAAATTGGTCTCAAAGATGGAATTTTTGTTACAAATTTATTTAGATTATGATTTGCCAGTTACTGGAGCAGTTTTGTATTTTGATAATTTAACTTTTTTATCGTCTTTTTCTAATATACCCGTAGCGCTACAGGTATATGGCCTGGGACTGTTTGAAGCGACGAATCGCTCATGTAGAATTGCGTTTTTGAAAAGAGTGAATATCCTAAGGATTTATGCGCCTAGCCTAAAGTAATTTGTTATGTTTTTTTTATTTACTTGAATTTAAAATTTGAACATTGATTCCAATTTTTGAATCCATGTTTTATCTTTTTCAAATCATGTCTTTCCCATTTCCGCTTTTTCATTATTAGTCGTTGCTAATCTTGGTTTGTTATTTAAACGAAAACCATAATATTTTTTTAAAAATGTCATTTTTTTTTAAAAATTTTCCTTGAAATTTCATATAAATGACTCTAATTTTACTGATAGTAGAAGGTTGGAGGATTTGATTACTTTTCTATTTAGCATTGCATGTTATACGAGCACTTTTCACGAGTTCCAATCATAGTTTTCTCATGTAAGTTGCCAGGTCTGATTTGCAATATGTGTTTATTTAACGTTTTTAAAAAGGTATTTACATGGTAACTGGTACTGTAAAATGGTTTAACAATTCCAAAGGTTTTGGTTTTATTACGCCCGCAGATGGTGGAGATGATGTATTTGTTCATTTCTCTGCAATTGTCTCCAACGGATTTCGATCTTTACAAGATGGTCAGGCTGTAAAGTTTGAAGTGGAAAACGGACCAAAAGGTCCTCAAGCCACGCAAGTGACAGTACAAGAGTGATAGGTTAAAAAGCCTGCTTTATCGCAGGCTTTTCTCAATTTGGTAACTCATTGAGGTTTATGATGGTCTGGCTTTACGTCGATTGTCGTGTTGTCATCTAAGTTCATTACCAATATTTGCTGGTTTAGTCCACTCAGGGCAATGGTCCCCTCTCGTCTTTCTTCTCCCGAATGAGTAAATTCAAACGAAAAATAACGCAGCACTGGACTGGATTGCAGTGTGAGCCACCTGATGCGAATTTTTTTTAAAGACACAGTGCCATCAAGCAGTTGTACGTTTTCACGTTTACATGCTTCTCTAGCGAGTTTTTCTGCGACTTCTCGCGCTTGCATTGTTTGCCACCAAAAGCGCAAAATGATAAAAGCTACTAATAAATAAACTATATGTTGGAGTTCCATGGTTGTCGCTTATGTCAATTGATTCTGTATTTAAGTTACTTTTATACCCAAAAGAAGCCTATCGAAGTTTCTCCGATACGCAATTTATTGTTGATGCGTTACAAGATATCGAATTTATATGTAAAACAAAAGGTATCTTTGAGAGAAATCATTATCACATTGGAGACAAATTTTTCGATTATGTGACATTTTTAGGTTGTTCACCGGCTTTTAAAACAGAGCCAGACCAAACTGGTGCCTTGGATTTTCTGCACATTGAAATGAGTGAAAGCACTGAAAAGGCTAATTTCCATTATAATTCTTTAGGGGTTCAAGCGCGCTGTTTTCAATGTAAATCAAAATTAAATAATGTATTAGATAAGGTAATGGCTGATAAAGCGGACTTGAAAAAAACTCAGTTTTCTTGCGCTAAGTGCGAGGTGAATAGTGATATTCTCAATATAAATTGGCGAAATACAGCGTGTTTTGTTAACCAGTTTATTGCTATTCATCAAGTTTTTCCCCATGAGGCGATTCCAAATGAGTCACTATTATTGTTACTGCAGGATGTCACAAATACGCCGTGGCACTACAGTTATGCTGATCTTATTTTGACATAGTATCGGGCGCCATGAGTATATCTCGCAAACATAATAAACTGGAAATATTATGTTGCACATAATCAATTCTAATTTCACCGGATTGGAAAGAACCGTGAAAGCCGCCCAGCGCTTTTAATCTGCCTTTTAAATAAAGTAAGGTAATTGGTGTGACTTGAGTTTGTAATTGAAATGTAACACCGCGTTTGATTGCCTCTAGAATGTCGTTTAGATTTTTACTTGTTCCTGATCGACTCAATAATTTGTACGCCGCGCACAATCCCTCACTTCGGGTGGCAGTGGGAGTTGTTCTTGGAGGAGTGTAATAACTACCAATCCAGTCCTGTTTTTTATGGGTTTTTCGTTGTTTATTTAGAATGCTCTGGACAATATTTTCTGCGTGGGGAACATATTTGTTGTGTGGTCTAAATTCATGTATTGCATTTAATCCATATAATAGCCAATGATCGTGAATTAGTTCGTCCACTGTTTTGGATTTGTCGCGAATATTGATTAGATATTGAATGTTCTTTTCTGCAGTATCGAGATAGGTTTCGTCTTGAGTGACTTTATAGGCTTGGCTCAATGCGAGTATCGCTTCACCTGGATAATATTGAGAGCGAAACTGACTTGGAGTTGCGTCCGAATAACGCTGTTTATGCAGGAATGAACCGTTATCTCTTTGTGTCAATACCATTTGATTCGCTAATTTTTTGATGATTTCGTTATATTGATTATCACCGGAAACATCAGCATATTTCGCCAATGCTACGATAGCTAAACCATTACCACCTAATTTGGTTGTGTTGTTTTCAACGACCACACTTGCATTTTTATTGTCTTGAGGTGATGGTTTGATTTGACGAATTAAAAAAGCGATTGCGTCTTTCGCGCTGTCTAGCAGTTCATCATCTCGGCTCTGTTCGTAAACTTCCAGCATGGAAAATATTGTGCCGCTGTGGCGCAATATATTATAAGACTCCTTCGATTCGTTATAAATATAATCATAGGCGTAGTCGAACATACCATTATTTAATACTGCATCTGTGAGGTATTCCGCTGCTTTATTGGAATAATCTAATAGAGATTTTGAATCCAATGATTCATAAATGCGGTGGCCACTGTATAAAGGAATGATCGAATCAGAAAATCTGCCGATGGCATAACTCATCGTTTTGAACACATAATCAACTTGTTTTTTTTGTTGCAATGCGTTTCTGAATATTCGTCGTTTAATTCTAGGATTGTTTAGCGCAAAGTAATTGGTTAATCTTTTTTTACGCAGTATATTGTTGTTATCCATGAGTTTATTGGCAGATACTTCTTCATTGATAAAGGCGGCTTTTGTATTTCGGTCAAAGGCAATGCCGAGTTGTTTTGACTTTACGATGGAAAGTTGTGACGGGCTGAATTTTTCTACATCGTAAACGACATCCAATTTAACAAATTGGAATGGTTTTTCAGATGGTTCAACTTTCATTAATGCATTATTGATGGCTGATTCTAATCCCAATCCTCTTCCCATGAACACGTTAGCTGGGTTGGATGAGTTTGAAATAGAGAGAAACAATATGACGGGTGTGTTTGTTTTACCAGATTTAAGTAAACTTTTATCCTGATTTAATAAGTGTTGTTTAATCTTTTTCATCGAAGTGGCTATTTTATTTTTATCCGGCGTTTTCTTATTGATTAGATCATCAAACCAAATGTTTGCCGTGTTTTTCTCAATTTGTAATTGTCTTGCCTCTTTGTTTAATGTGGGGATTTTAGCTCCTTGATTGAGTTGTTGTTTTGAAAAAAAAGCGATACTGCCAATGATAATCAAGAAGCCGAGGGCCAGTGTAAAATACAATTTTAAATTCAATCGATCAAATAACTTGGGGCGTTGTTGCAGTTTTTGCGTTTTTTCAGGAGATAATGCTCTGCTGATATCGTTTGTATAATATAGGATGGAGCCAAGGATCAGTATGGCTCCCCACATTTCTAGCTGTTCTTCAAATAATACTTCTAGCCGATAGGTTTCGCCCCCTAAGTGTTTTGCACTGCCGCGACTGCCTTCCAGTAAAATGGCGATTGCCCAGCAGATCAGTCCCGAAGCCATAACGTAAACAGATAGTCTACTTGCGTTAAATCGATTAAACAAAAAAATAGCGAAATAACTGAGCACAATTAAAATGACAGGTGTAAATGCGATTTGCCATTGAGTGGCGTAAGGTAGAAAGCCCCCAATGTCATGACTTAAGCTTCTGACTTCCACCCAAAAAAGGTTTTCATGTAATATTGTTATTTCATCCAATGACATTAAAATGCCAAATAGGGTTATACCAGCCCATAACCAACTGTGAACGAAAATGATATTGGAGTTGCGGTTTCCGGATTTAAGATGCAAAACATTTTGTAGGTGTTCAGTCCGCCATGCAATCAATGCTGAAATACCAAATAAAAAAAACAAGATCCCGGAGAACCATGTCGCAATGTTTCTTTCTTTATCTAAATTAAACCAATAAACACCACTAATATTGGTTGCGTGATAAAAGTAATCTAGAAAACCTAAGGCTATTGCAATGGCCGAGAGAAAAAAGAGTGTGTAAGATATAGTTCGTAGCATGGGAAGTCGTTATTTTGGCTTGCTGGAAATATCGTATATATGATCTGATAGTTTGGGATAATACTGTTTTACTAGCGGATCATGTCCCGGAATGATAAAAAGTGGATCACTTGCCATTTGATGCATTTGTTTGATGGCATGTCGATTTGACGATTTTGCCACAGATGACCCGGGGATGAGATGTCTCTCAATTGATCTATACAGATAAGCGTTATCGCTCGCTAAAATGGTATTTCCATCAATTGTTGCAACCTTTGTAAATAGCGATCCTAAGGTGTGTCCGCTTGCAGGGATTAATTCCAATCCTGGCAAAATTTCAATTTCCTGATCAATCATGATTAATCGTTTTTCCGATTTTGCCTTATTCAAAGCTTCAAATGCTTGTGTTGCAGTTTTTTGTACAAATGTCATTTTATGTTTTGTTGTATCTGATTTGATTTTTTCATAAGCTTCTTGTGTCATCCAAATTCGGGCATTTGGATATTTATGTAAACCACCGATGTGATCCCAGTGAGAATGGCTAATAATAACATCGGTAATGTCATTTGCTGTAAGGCCCAATTGATTTAATGTTTGACTAGGCGATTGATAAAAAGCAAATCTTCTATTTCTTGCACGTTCCTTACTTTCAAATCCGGTGTCAACAAGAATATTTCGTTGTTCATTTTGTACTAACCAAACATACCAGGAAAATGGAATAAACCGATTTTTATCACCATTTTCCATGGCAAGGCTTTGTCGGTAGTTCGATTTACCATATTCAATGGCTGTGACGGTAAAAGTGGATGACGCAGGTGGTAATAACAATACGTAAGCTGATTGAGCAATCGGTAATGATAATATTAATAATAGGAAGCAGCTGGAGAATAGGGTAATTGTTGATTTAATTTTTTGATTATGTAGATGCAAAAACAGCAATAACACCAGAAGATAAAAACAAATGCTGATGAAAAGAGTGAAGTTAAAGCCCCATGATGTAGAAAGATTAATTGAAAGTGGAATGGCTATCGCAGCAAAAACCCCATTAAATGCGAATAAAATCGCAGGTGAAGTTAAATTGGAATCGGATTGTACGTGTCGCATTAAATAGGGAAAGGGTAAGCCAAGTATGAAGCCAAGCGGTGCTAGGAAAACAACGCATAAAAAAACTTTTATGGTTATTGGAACACTGGCTAATGCCGTCGTTACAAGTGATGAAAACGCCATCCAAAACACAAGTAATATTATTGATATGAATATGGCAATGAATACATTTTTTTGGCTAATATTACTCGAATATAAACTGCCTAATCCTGAAAAGAGTAATAAGGTGCCTAATACAGTGGTTAATGCAATAACGGGTGTGGTAAGGAAAATACTGAGTTGTTGTATAAAAACCATTTCAATAAAAAAATACGCGCTGCCAGTTAATGCGACAATCAGCAGAACTTGATTATTTGTTTTTATCCATGTGTGTAGTTTAAATTGTGGATTTTTCTTTTTGATGTGAATTAAGAATGGTAAAAATATGAGACACGCAAACACAATACTTAAATAATCCAAAGTTAGATTTTTGTGGGATGGATCTGTGTCAAATGGGAATGGTTTATTGTCTAAAGCTGGTTCAAGTCGATGGGATTCCAAAATGATTTCCGATATTTTTCCTTGAGCTGCTAAACTATAATTTGATTCGCTGGGATTTAATGGATTATGCAATAGGGTTGTTTTTGCCGTTCGAATGGGTCCCCACTCTTTTGACGAACCACGGATAGCGAGATTGTCGACCTTTTTGAGCCACTGTTTTAATTTCACAACGTCTTGTTTTGTAAATGGTGTGTTTTTTACGAGTGTTTGAATATAATTGCCTCTGCGTGTACGCCAACGGAATATAAAAAAATGCTTTCCCGTATTCGTTACAGTAATACCTTTATTGATTAATGCTTCTCTTAGTGTGATTGTTGCTTTGACAATACTAGGAATCGTGTTTGGACGATTCAAGACAGATTCAATATTGATATAACCATCGGGATTAAGGTGCTCAAGATATTGTTCATACGCTTCTAGGGTGTGAAGATATTCCGGCGACCCGGATCGTTTTTTTGTGGAACCTTTAGCGAAATGGGCATTCATTAGCGTGATGACATCATACTTTTTATCAGTTTGTTCCAGGTAGCTTCTGCCGTCCATAGCAGCTACTGAAATTCCCTCATAATTGTTTCCATTATACGGTTTTAGCTTATTTTGCATGAGATCAATAATGGCGGGATTTATTTCAACACCGTCTACCTTATTCCCGATTAGACGACTGGTTTTCGTTATGCCATCACCAGAGACACCAATGATTAAGATGTCGGGTTTTGTGTGTAAATTATGAGGTAAGCGAGGGTCGATTTGATATTGGTTATAGGTGTTTCTACGTATGGTATCAATCGTATTTCCATTCTCCATACTTTTTAAAACGCGGGATTGCGGGTCGCGCTTTATAATGTCGTATCGACCAATTAATGAGGAAGTGCTGTGTAATATTTCATTATTTGGATATTGAGAATGTATGTTTGCGGCGGTGATGTTTAGCCAGTTTTGTGAAATATTATTGTGCGCTAATGATATGCTACAAATTGTAAAAAACGATAATATCAGCGCTGCGTTTAGCCGAGTTTTTGCTATTGACGTGCTCATGTAAAAGCAGCATGTGGCTAAAAAACCCAATCCGGCTAATAGTAGATATGTTCCTTCTTCGCGAAGCCAAAGTAACAATATATTTATTAATACGGCGCCAATCGCTGCACCGAGTAAATCAAAAAAGTAGATTCGACTTGAGTGGGCATATAACAAACCCAGTGTAATGACAGTGCCAGTAATAAAAAAAGGCAATATCAATATTAACTGCATTACCCATTGAAGGTGGTTCAAATTTATTATAGAGAAAAAACTAAATAATACAGTGACGGGTAATAATAAGCTGAAGGTGAATAAAATATTTTGCCTTTTTGCTTCGTTACAAAGATAGGCGACCAGTGCACCAAGGGAAATGCCCAGCAATGCAATTGAAATGATGGTGTTTGCGGTATTGTAACCATTAAAATAGGTGACGGTTTGAAAAGTAAGGATTTGAAAGTTTATCGCTATAAACGTTGTTATGCTAATTCCGGCATATAACCAGGCGGTTCTGGGTTGTGTGCTCGATTCAGCTATTGGGTTGTTGATTTGTTGTGAATAGCTCAATAATAAATAAATTGAAAAACTGGCGAGCAATAATTTGGATATGCCGGTGATAAATATTGTGTATGAATTTTCTGTGGCAATTGAAGCGCACATGAACACGATGGCCGTGATTAACCAGATAATGTTGATCAATCTTGGTTTAGGCGCATTTTGAAAATGGCGATGGAATATTCGAAAATGCAAGATCAAAAAGAGACCGAGTAAGCTCATTAACCACAGTTTTGGATAAATGTCTGGATAGCTAGATGTGGCGATAATGAGCTTATTTGTGAGTAACGTTATATCCGCTACTGATATAAAAATGAGTAGTAAACTGGTAAGTGCCCAAATTGTTTTCTCACCTTTTGGCGAATTCAGCAGACATAGTAATGCAACCAAGGCGGCAATGAAAAATTGCATGCTAGAAAACCAATTCGCAAGTGTGAGTTGATTTTCAAAATTAAAATAGGAACCCCTGCCTTGCCCCCAATAATATTCAGGAAAAATGAGATGTAAAATTGCAAGTACCAAATCTATGCAAATTAAACACAAAAAGATTTTTAGAATAAGTGAAGGGTTGAGTTGTAGCGGATTAACAATAACGTCACTAATGTTTGGATGACTGTTTTTTTGCGGCAAGTTTGAAAAAATTTTCATGGGCTAAGTATATGAAATTATTTTGCATTTTATAGTGCTATTTGATAATTCGCAGTTTAAAATCCCAAATTGCTTAGTCTGGTCGCAACCGCACGGCGTTGGCTTGAATAGGTTGGCTTGTTTTCTGTTAAGGTCAAATATTCACGATAAGCAAATACCGCAGCATTCACTTTGCCGAGCGCATCGTTAGAATATGCAATGTTTAGTGTGATTTCTGGTGCCTTGGGTGATAATTGTTGCGCTCGAGTCAGATAATCTAACGCTGTTTTATGATCATTTTTTTCTTGAGCGATAATCGCTCGCTGCGTCCAAAGCTGTGGAATTTCTGATTTAATTTGTAGGGCTTGTTGAAATAATTCATCCGCTTGGTCAAATTCACCTAATCCTAATTTTGCGCTACCCATCCAAAAAAGGACTTCCCAATTTTTTGTATTTTTCCAGATTAACGGTTGCAATCTTTTTTTCGCAATCCGATATTGACCGTTTAATACTGCTTTTTCTGCGAGTTGAATGCGTTGAGTTAGAGTGAGTGCTGGTTTGTCCGGTTCTGTGTTTATGTCGCGTTTGATTTTTCCTGCTTTTGTTAGTTCAGGTGATGCGGTATCTTGTTTATCCAATTTGATGGATTGCAGGGCATTGATTTGTTTTTGAATGTATTTTTTATTGGTTGCAAATGGTCGTCCGCCAATAATCTTTTCTACAATGGGATAAAAAATTTGCGGCTCTTCTTTGTTAGGAATCGTTAATATAAAATAAGCTGGCGCGTTTTTAAATGCTGCTTTTAGAGCAAATGCATTGATATTTTTTGCTATAAGTTGTTCTAAATTGTTTGTTGCTGAATTGGGTTTTCGGTTCACAATAATCGATACAACAGGTTGATCATTATCCATTTGTGAAAAACCATTTTGCCAAATTTTCTCGGCACTGAGCAATCCATTGGTTTTAAAGTCTTTGGTTCCCTCCATTACCCAATCTAGCGTGGTAGTTTTTTCTAATACCAGTTGTTCCTCTACTATTGGCTCTGGTTTGCTTTCAATGTCACTATTTTGTTCTAGTGATTCAGCTTGTTTTTCTGATGTGGCCATTTCTTCCGTTTTAGTTGAATCAATGTCAGTTGTTATGCTTTCTTCTGCATTGATTTCTTCTGTCTCTGCGATGCTTTCCGGCTCATTTTCAATTTTTTCACTTTCTTGTTCTGCTGCTTTTTGTTTTAGTTCTGCAATTTCTGCCTTTATTGCTTCCAATTTCTCCTCTTCTTTTGATGGCTGCTCAACAGGTTGTTGAATGGTATTTTGTGATGCGTTTTCAATTTTATCAGTGGCGTTGATGATGCCAATTTGATTAGATTCCTCATCCAGTGGATTGCTGGTTTCTTTATTTTGTGTAATTAAAAAAACATTGACTGCGATTGCCAAGAAAATCACACCAAAAACAATTTTAGTTTTACTTATTCCAGTGTTTTCTGAGCTGGGTTCTTCTAGAAAATCGAAATCAATATCAGAGGTAGTGAACTCTGAATCTGAGGTTCGCGATGATTGAATTTTTTCTAGTGTGTCAACTATGATGCTCATGACTTCATATCTTAAATGTTATGCCAAAATTTCACTGGCTGCTTTTCGTAACAATTTACTGGTGATTCGAGGCGTCCTGTAATTAAACGCTGCCAGTAAAGCACGATCACAAATTTGATTGATGCGTCTTGGGGCTCCTTTGGTATACCAGTAGGTTAATAACATGGCTGTATTGGTAAATCTGACGCCACCTTTTAGACGGCAACTTTCTAATCGATAGTTGATGTATTCTTTGGTTGCTTTAAAGCTTAAGGGCTGCAAGGTATAAATGACACTGATACGTTGCGCCAGTGGTCGCATTTTTGAAGTAGATAGTGTTTTTCGCAATTCCGGTTGACCTACCAAAATCAATGATAATAATTTGCGCTTTTCTGTTTCAATGTTTGAGATTAAACGCAGTGCTTCCAATAATTCGGGATTCAGTCGATGGGCTTCATCAATTATAATTGTTGCAGTTTCACCTCTTTGCGCGATGACTAGCAGTGCTTTATAAATCGCATTGTGGAGTTGTCCGATGCTTTCGCCTTTTGGTACATGCCCGGTTAAATCGAAATATATGGATCGTAGTAAGTCGGTAATGCTTTGCATAGGATTAAATATATAGGCTGTGCGAACTGTTTTTGGACATTCCCGCAATAGTTCGCGACATAATAAAGTTTTACCAAGGCCAACTTCACCAACAATTAACGTGAATCCGCCAGTATGCAAACCGTATTGCATATGTGTTAGTGCTGTAATATGTCCTTCATTGGGGAAGAATAAATGAGTGTCTGGCGTAATGCTGAAGGGTGCACTTTTAAATCCCATTGCTTGATAACAAACAGAAAAATCCATCATGTTACAATACCAATCTCGGGATTAAAAAGATTACCAATTCCTTTTTTATTTTGACTTTGTTGGTGCTTTGAAATGCTTTTCCAATCCAGGGAATATCCGCTAACCATGGGACTTTTCGAACAGATTTGGATTCTTCATCTTGGATCAATCCGCCAAGAATTATCATTTCGCCATCGCGAGCTCGAATGAGTGTTGAGGCTTGCTTGATATCGAGGATGGGAGCGGTACTACCTTGCGAAGAAGTAATGGTGTCTATTACTCTGGTAATGACTGGTGCGACATCCAACATTACCCAACGATCTTTTGATATTTGTGGTGTAAGTGAAAGTACCAATCCATCTGTCACAGTGCGAGGTTCTTCTGTTATGACCAGTTCCGCTGGACCGCCGCTTAAATTGGGTACTCTATTGGCGGTTTGTGTGAAAAAAGTTAGATCCGTTCCTACTTTGATTAATGCTGGTTGATTGTTTAAGGTGCGAATGCGTGGTTGAGACACCATGCGAATTTTTCCTTGTTCTTCTAATGCAGTAATTAGTGCGGCGAAATTTTTATTTTTGTATTGCAAATTAACTGTATTCGTTTTCAACTCCAATCCGGAACTGGCAGCATCAGTAATTGAAGTGGTTAGTGCACCTGTTATTTTTTTAATACTAATATCATTCCAGTCAATACCAAATGCATTATCATCTCGAAATGTGATTTCCAATATTCTGGCATCAATTTCCACTTGTCGATGCAATGCGCTTGATAAGGATACCACGTAGGTTGAAATTTCACGTATACGCGATGGTGTATCAGTTACCTGTATTGTGCCGCTGAGACGATTAATGACAAGTCGGCCTTGATCGGAGAGTAGTGTCGATAATTGATTTTCCAGTTCCTCCCAAAACGCAATATTGTCACTTTGTTGAATACGAGAGGCACTTGGGTCAGCTTCACCTGGTGCGCTTTTAACGGATAGGTTTGAACTATTCGATCCTTGGCCTGCGCGAACCAATCGTAGATAATCAATTACGAATGATTTTGTTTGCAAGCGACTGACACGAATTAGACTGTTGTCCCATTCCCAATAGTAACTCAATGGACCAATTAGTAATTCCATGGCATTTTGCAATGAGAGATTGGTGAAATTGACAGAGACTTCTCCCTCAATTTCCTGATCAATCGCAATATTTAAATTATGAAGATGGGCAAACTCTCGTAATGCATCTGCGATTTCAGTTTCTTCAGTTGCATAGCTGTATTTCTTTCCGATTTGATTTAGGGGGCTAATTCCGGGCGCAGCCACCAATGACATACGATTGTTGATGCTAAAATTTTCTTTTAGTTGTTTGAGCTTTTCTGCAGGGGATAGCGACGTTTCTTCTGGGGCATTTTGTTTAGTAGCGTGTTTGTCCCATTTAGTTGTTTTCATGGGTAGATCCATTGGATCTGGTTTTGGTTTACTGTTTTGTTCTTCCAATGACACACATGCAGTGAGAGCTAGCATTAAAATGGCGAAGGAAAGCGACATTAAAAATCTAACGGCAGATTCTAGGATGATAGTTTTGTGATTCTCATTCATACTTAATAAGTATCGGCAAAACAATATGATAGTTGATTGAAATTACCCAATTAATCAAGGCTTAGGCAGATTTCGGGTTTCATTCCAAAGCGGTTAAATATTACTCGCTTTGATTGCTTAGGTTGACGTGGATTTTCTTTTTAAATCCCGCAAAAAGAAGCTGATCTTAATGCGGAATAATGAAAACTAATATTCTAAAAGTATTTTAAAATCAACAGGGTAATGGGGTTAGTTTTTAACTGACAGATATTCCTGGGTGAGTTTGAATACGATTGGTGCGAGTAATATTAGCGCAATTAGGTTTGGAACAGCCATTAACGCATTTAGAGTGTCTGCCAGTAACCAAATAAAATTTAACTCGGCCATTGCGCCAATGGGTACAACTACGACCCATAAAAAACGGAAGGGAATGATCGCTTTTACGCCAAATAAGTACTCCACACAGCGTTCACAATAATAGCTCCAGCCTAATATTGTTGAAAAAGCGAACAATGCTAGCGCGACCGCGACTAAATACTCGCCGCCTGGAATGCCTGTGGAAAAAGCCAAAGACGATAACGATGCTCCGTTTTCTCCGCTCGTCCAGGCACCAGAGGTGATTATGACAAGTCCAGTTATGGAGCAAAGAATAAGGGTATCAATGAAAGTCCCTAGCATTGCTACCATGCCTTGCTGAACTGGGCTTTTGGTGGCAGCTGCTGCATGTGCAATAGGCGCGCTACCCAATCCCGCTTCATTTGAGAATATGCCTCGAGCGACACCAAATCGAATGGCCGCCCAAACCGCTGCGCCAGCAAATCCACCCTGCGCAGCGGTTGAAGTAAACGCACTGCTGAAAATCAATTGCAAAGCAGAGGGGATTTCACTGATGTTCAAAAGTAAAATGAGTAAGCCAATAATGACATAACTGCTCGCCATAATCGGGACAAGTTTAGTTGCGACAGTTGATATTCTTTTAATACCGCCAATCAATACCATTGCAACTAGCGACATAAGTAATAAACCGGTTAGCCAGGTTGGAATGGAAAAAGAAGAATTCATCACATCTGCAACTGAATTGGCTTGTACGGAATTACCAATGCCAAATCCAGCTAACGCGCCAAATATCGCGAACGTTGTTCCGAGCCAAGCCCATTTTTTTGATAAGCCATTTTTTATGTAGTACATGGGGCCGCCAACATGCATGCCCCTTTCATCAACTTCGCGATAATGAACGGCACAAACTGCTTCAGCATATTTGGTTGCCATGCCAATGAGAGCGGTGCACCACATCCAAAATAACGCACCGGGACCACCGAGAAAAATAGCAGTTGCAACACCGGCAATATTTCCGGTACCGACTGTTGCTGCAAGGGACGTCATCAGCGCACTGAATGGAGAAATGTCGCCTTCGCCTGAAGCGTATCTGCCACGCCATAAAAGTATAAATCCCGTTTTAATTTGTCGTAGCGGTTGGAAGCGCAAACCCCCCATAAGGAAGCAACCCGTACCGAGAATTAATATCAGCATGGGGACTCCCCAAACAACAGCATTTATTTCTGAAACGAGATTGCTAACACTTTCCATGTCTGTGTGTTTTCCTTATGCGCTATCTTCACTGTGACTTTTTCAACAAAGGTATAAGTATAGTCGTAAAAGTCAAATTATGGATTGTCTGAACAAAGTGTTTTGATATCTTGCAAAATAACATCGGTCACAGGCGATGCTTTTTTTCGCAATAATGAGCCAATTGCGTTGGTTTGAGCCAATATATGTGTCAAATCATCTTCACTGATTTTCGATAAACGTGATATGGCTTCAATTTGTTTATTTGTTAAAACATTGTTTGCCAATAATTCATTCAATGTTGCGAGCAGTTGTTGAGTAGAGAGAACATTAAGGGGAGCAAAGTAGTTTTTTATTGCATTGAACAATGATACGAGAGCATCTTGATCGGTAATTCCCAGAATAGATTTAGCGCATGTCTGCAAGAAATTTTGTCCTTTGCTGCTAAATAATTTACACAAAAAGTCATGAGCAGATAGTTCTATATTGCCTGAATGACTGATTGTGGATAAGTTTTTATGACATGTATGGGCAGCGTAATTTTCTGGTATGTTTTCAGGAATAGCATGTAAAAATCCAATGTAATAACTGGTTTTTCGTTTGCCTTTTTTCCACAGGGTCGATTTTTTACTGTCATCAACCAAGCTATTTTTTAATAATAATGTAACAGTCTGAATAATATTTTCGTGTGACTCTTCAAAAGGCAAGAATTCATAAAGAAAATCTGACAATTCGGCACTTAACTCACTTTTACATACCATGGGATTGAGTAACATTTGGCGTGCAATTTCAACAGAAGGGGTGCTCCACCAAACATATCGTGCTAATTCATCGGTTAAATGATTCGAATGGGCAACGGCAATCACAGCTTCTGGCTCAGCAATTTTTAATAACTCGCGTAATTTTTCCGATTGAAGTTCGCCTGTTCTGCTCCAACGTTTTAAAAAAATGGGGTAACCAGCTGGTGAATTCAAAATTTTGTATGATAGAAACTCCCGCACAGTTTTTAAATAACGATCTTCGTTTCCATTGGGTGATAATGGTATCGTCACTTCTTTATCTTCTAACAACGCATGGAGTGTCATTTTTGACTCGTTGATACGAATGGCATTAATATTTTGCGATAATAAAATATTCAATCGAAGCGCGTCTTGGTGTGATAGTTCCATAATGTATTTCTAATTCAGTTGAATTCGTGTGCCCCAGGGTGTTTCTTGCTTGCCTTTTATAAGCCAAAACACAGGGTAGTGAGGCTCTTGTTTTGGAAACGCAGCTCGGCCATCGGTAAAATAAATGAGTACATCAGGTGCAATATCTTGTTGATTTACCCAGTTAAACACCGGCGAAAACTCTGTTGTACCACCACCTTTTAACATTTTTAATGTTGGGATTTCATCCCAGGGTTCGAAGATCATTGGGCTTGTATCTGAGAGTTCGCTATCGCATGCTAATATGGAAAGTCGGGCATAAAGTTGACCTTTAATGGCGTTTATCTCTGAAATAAATTGTGAAATTTCAGCGTCTTTTACTGATCCACTAGAGTCAAGTGCGACAACAATGTTGATTTGCTTGCTGCGTAAGCTGGGGTGAATGGCTGGGCCTTCACGACGACTGGAAGGTCGAGTGTAACTGTAATCTTGTTTTGCTAAACTCGTCATGTATTGCGCGAGTAATTGATTCCAAGGTGTGACTGGTTTTAATAATTTTTCAATTAATCGTTGCATGGTTTGGCTTAGCTTGCCGGCTAATTCCGCTTGTTGTGCAGCGCTTGCCATGCGGCGTTGCCATTCGATTTCTAATGATTGTTTTTCTGTTTGAGATAAAGTGCCGGGTTGATTTGACATATTTTGTGTTGATTCTGAGTTATTGTCATTTGGATTGTTTTGCGATGTAGAATTATCAGGCGTGTTAGTTGGATCTTTTCCATTGTCTTGGTTTTGTTGATCATACAGGTGTTGATCTAGTGTTTCTTGTTCAGAATTTTCTTCAATACTTGGGTAGATTTCTTCCGCAGTTAGACCATCAAATGCAGCATTGTGAAGTGCACCTGGCGGTGCAATCAAACCATCTTTTATCAAAATATCATTTACGGCAAAATCACATGCAATATCCCACCGCGCTTTATTGCGGTGTAGTCGGCGAGAAAAATGAGATAATGCGCAATGCAGGGCTTCATGGGATAGCATGAATTGAGTTTGTTTGTTGCTCAGTGAATCAATAAAATCGGGATTATAATAAAAGTTGTGTGCATCGGTTGCAGTACTTGTGCACCATGAATCAGTAACGTCTTTTAACGGTAAATGCAGCACTAAATTACCAAGAAAGGGGTTGTCTAATATTAACTGCGTTCTTGCTGCGCTGAGTTTGGTTTGAATTTCTTTTTGTTTTTTTTCGTTAGTCATATAACACTAGATCAGCAATTAAGGTGGCCCAATCGTTGAATTTTTCAGCTTGAAAAACGGGTTCCCCGATAACGCGACATAGGTCAGATACAAGCATGATACCCATTTCCCTTTGGCTAAACTGACTAGCATAATTTAATATGTGATTGAGCAATTCACCAAAATTTGGATTTCCCTTTTCTTTTATGGCACGACCAACTAGGGCGGATGCTACGGCATATTGCAAATCGATTTTTTCGGGTACATCGAGTAACGTTCCATTAACAATCGCATCAATGTTTGGTAGTGATTTATAATGTTGAACAAATGCATGGGCCTCAACTCCGGCAGATGATCCCACACAAGCCTGGAGTGCCCCTAGTAGCAGCATCGTGTTTTTTTCAAATTTAAATAATGCACGATGCGCAAATTCCCACGATCTTGGTGTTGGAAACGCGTGAGAAGAATTGCTTGGATCGTAATTGAATAATAGCTCAGGTTTAAAGCGTAAAAATGCAATGATGCGTTCATCAATATGGTTGGCGTAAGCCCATTCTACCCAATCATCTAGATGGGTTTCCAATTCAAAGTGAGAAAAACGATTGGCTAGCGGAGTGGGCATGTTATACGTTACGCCTTTATCCCCTTGTCGATTTCCTGCTGCAAATATTGCCCAACCGTGAGGTAGTGTGTAATTTCCCAGTTTGCGATCTAATATCAGTTGATATGCAGCCGCAGAAATACTGGGTGCAGCGGCATTAATTTCATCTAAAAACAAAATGCCAGTTTCACCGTGACGTTTTTCGTTTGGCAAAATATCGGGAATGGCCCATGTGACCGTATCTTGATCACGGAAAGGGATGCCTCGTAAATCGCTGGGTTCTATTTGTGATAAACGAATATCAATGACGGGCACTTTATTTTTATCTGCAATTTGAGCAACCAGTTGAGATTTTCCAACGCCAGGTGCGCCCCAAATCATGACAGGCGTATGTTGATTGTGTTGTGTGCTATGAAATTCTTGTTCAAGAATTTTTAAAATATCGTTTGGGCGCATAGGATAGTTTCATTAATTTATCGATGATAAGTAATAGTATCGTCAGATTTTACAATAAACTATATCTCCAGCGGGCAGGGGTTAATCAAGCCAGTTTACTAAGTAAAATAACCTTAAACCTTCTGAGGAACGACAGGGTCCTAATACTTTAGCAGCTTGAATGTTGGGATTCTTATTTGCCGCAGCAATTGCAAGGTCTTTAGACTCAAAAATTGTGACACAGTTTTCTGCAAACCTATCGCGTTTGCGCCGTGTTACTCTGACAACTGCGAAGTGTTCTTGTACATTGTCGTTTTGATTATCTAAATAGTAGCCTTGCATTATATGAGCCTATTGCTGTGTGTATTGGTTAATTTGAATGTAGATAAGCGAAAAGTTCACCAAATTCGAGATTGAGATTGATTATTGCTCATTTTGTGCGAATATACTTTAAGAGTTATATGCTATTTTCAATATTAATTAATCTAGATAGAATGGAATAATTAATATTATTCATAAAAGGACAAATTTACTTATTATCTTTTTGATAAAAAATTTGGTTATAATTTATATATAATAATTTTTGCTATTTGAATGACCAAGCGAATTTGTAATGTTGTTTTTAGTGCTCACTTGGCGAGAAAGCGAACATACATGAATACCTAAATCAAAATTAATTGAAAATAATTGCTTATTTATTAAATTGTTATATTTTTATGCTTATTTTAGAGAACTTGAAAACTGATATTTAAGCGCTAGTCTTTTAAAGTAATAAAAGCAAAAACTGAAAACACTTGTATGTTTTCTTCCGTATAAAAAATACATTATAAAAATAGTTTCAATATGTGTGGGGGAGACGATCGAATGAATTTCTTCATTCCCGCCTAGGCAAGTTCTTATCCCTATTTAAAGTAATATGTGGATGTTTTACTTTAAAAATTTAGCCGTGTTGTTTTGATAATTACTATGTAAGTGCTATTTGTTGTTGCAACAATTATGGCATTTTAGTTTTTATCCATTTTTTTATGTATTTGTTGGTAGCGACATTAGTAGTACTACTTTATGTTTCGGTAGGCAAGGGTAAAACAGGGATCTAAATTTTTGAAAATACAAAAATTTATTTAAGTGGTATTTATATTTACAAAGTGGGTTGGGAGTAAATTTTATGAATCAGAAAAATTATGTTGCAAAAATAACAAGTCAAATTAATAAGCGTTTTTATATAAGTGTAATCGTGGATAACGGCAAGAGTGAGGGGAAGTTATGAATAATATTAAATCCAAAGCTTGTATCATCATGTCTATGCCCAAGAAAAAATCGTTGCTTTTTACTAGTTTGATTGCCTTGATCGCAATTTCAATCTATGGATGTACAGGTGGTCCGATCGAAGGTGGCAGTACACCTGAGCGAGCGATTGAAACTGTTGATCCTTCTATGCCGCATATTCTTGGTGCTGTAAATAATAGGATTGCAGGTGGTACACCAATACAGGCGCGATCTGCACATACTACCGGTCTTGATCCAAGTCATGTTCGTGGTGCTCGTATTTATGATGATTTCACAATTGAACTTGGTGTGACACCGCCTGGAGGAAATCCATTGGCTGCGGCTATAGATGGTGGAGCTATACCGGCGGGTGCCAATGATTGGGCGTGCAGTAGCTGTCATGGGTATGATTACGAAGGTAATGTAACTTTCAATGGCGGAGCGGAAATTAATCTACAGGATTTGCTTCCTGTGCGAGGTCGTGATGAGCAGTTTGTAATGGACATGCTAGATGTTGGGTTTACGATGTCCGATGGTACAGTCGTACATAATTATAATGGCATATTAACACCGCAAGCCATGGTAGATGTTGCCGACTTTGTGGTAAATGAAATTTATGATGTTCATGAAGTGGTAAGTGCTGCAAGAGGGCAAGCATTGGGAGATCCCGGCGAGGGTGACGCGATGTTTAATGACAGTCTTGCTGCTCTGCCGACAGGTGTACCTGCATTTATACGTGCTGATGGTTCAGCGTTTAATTGTGCGCAGTGTCATGATGGTACGGTTTCAACGAGTGTAGCTGAGTTAAAAGTTATAGCGAATGCGGATCCATTTAGATTCATTCATCGCATAAACTTTGGTTCTCCACGTGATGCGGGGGCAAAAGGATTTGGATATGGAGATAACACTGTAATGCCTGGCTTATACGAAGTTGTGTTAACTGACGGTTTACATTTTGGTGGCCCAGAGCAAGCCAGTGCAACCATGGCGTTTGTTCAGCAGTAGTTTTATGTTGCCAAGAGGGATTGGCGCATCAAAAGGTAAAAAAATGCAGAAGTCAGATTTTTGACTTCTGCATTTTCGTTTTTATGCAAAGTGTTTTAGTTTATTCTGTCACAAGATGCATACGTTTATGCTGATGACGACTGTATTCGTTTAACCAACGAGTGATGTGATCGGATATAGAATCTAAAGAATAATTATCTATAAGATGTATCAAGTCTGGAAATTGTGCTTTCAGTTGTAACACATTTGAAATATTTAATGATTTATGTTGTGTGTTTTGATTTAAAAAACCTAATATGGGCTTCCTTTCATAAAGGAATCGCATGACATTAACACCCGAACCAAATCCGGCTTCATCAAAACAATATATGGCAACTTGCGCATTTGACCGAAATTCATTATCTCTTTCTAGCATGAATCGGGTAATCATTTCTGCTTTGCTCATACTACGCTGATGTGTCGCTCTATACTGCTCCCAATCTTTGTCGTAATATTCAACCGGATCACAAATCATTCTGGCTAATTGTTCAGTTAACATATCGGGATATTGTTTTCGATAATACTGAAAACGGGTGTCGTAACCTAACTGAGATTTATCTAGAATCTCTAATATAGTAGTTTTGAATGACCAAGTCACTTCGCTCGCATACATGCCTTTGCCGCTGACATAACATGGGATCATAGTTCGTTCTCGAATTGTTAAATAGTTTGTCTCTATTGTATATTAGACAATTTAGTATTTATGTTAAATTAAATTATTTTGATGTGATGACACAATATGGAAAAAAGTGTTGAATATCAATGCTTATTTGGCCAATTGTTGTGGACAACAAACCCTCTGGATATCTCACTTATTTTACGATTTGAGTCTTGCATAAGCTCTGCCAGGTGAAGTGGGGAAGTCTTATTTGCAAAATGATGTTTGACCAGCGACTGCAAGTCCTTATAATTTAATAATTTTTGTGGATTGTTTAAAAGGCAATTGTGAATTGATAACCAGTACGGTTTAATTAATACTATCCAGCGTGTTTGCTCATTGTCTCTCGGAATTGTATTAATTTTATCTGCTTTTATCCACCAACCTCTAGCGTGATCAGGTGATATGATCTGGGGGAATTGAGTATTGACTCGCCAATTACTATTGGCTGGATAATAAAGTAGGCCTTTTAATAGGATGAGTTTTTGAAGTGGCAGGCGGTAATTTTCAAGATACTTTTTTGCATATTCTTGATCTGATAAATTAATCTGATGATTGAGCATTTTATCAAGTTTTTTCTTTAAACTGTCTGATGAATTTGGGCCAAGAAATTGGATGTTTTCGTCAGTTTGATGTTGAAGATAAAACTTTACGGCAACTTCTAAATGTGTACTCTGGTTTGATTCTTTATTTATAACTAAGAAATCAAATTCGCCCTTGGTTTGTTTATTGAAAAAGACTGTTTTTCTGTGGCTGATATTTTTGTATTCATCAAGAGATGTTAAATATAGTAAAACCAATTGCTCAAAATAATCACCTAGTCTTTTGGTTTTAGGTATCGAGATTTCTGCGAAGGTTTTATTTTCGAAGTGAGTTTGAATTTTTTGCAGCTGACGGATTTGTTGTTCCTGTGGGAATACATATTCATTATCGTCAGCGAGTAGGTTAGGATTGTTAAATATCCAATTCAATTCGTTTATTATTGGGTTGTTGTTATCCACTGTTTTAATAATGTGCTTTCTAAATTAGTGTAGTATTCATGAAAATCTCAGTTGTTATTCCAACGTATAATCGAGTTGAATCGCTTAGTCGGGCGCTAAATTCCATTTTGACGCAAATCGAGAAGCCGGATGAAATTATAGTAGTTGATGATGGATCAACTGACAATACGGCTGAATTAATTAAAAACCATTTTCCAGATGTTAGATATATCTTTCAAAAAAACAATGGTGTTAGTGCTGCACGGAATGTAGGTATTGAAGCGTCAAATTACGATTGGATTGCTTTTCTGGATTCCGATGATGAGTGGATGCCGCACAAGCTCATAGAGCAAAAAAAACATATTTTGGAATCTCCAAATTATCAATTTTGCCATACTGAAGAGATTTGGATGCGTAATGGTAAGTTTGTTAATCAAATGAAAAAACATAAAAAGTCGGGAGGGCATATTTTTGATAAATGTTTGCCGCTTTGTGTTATATCTCCTTCATCAGTATTAATGAAAAAATCGCTTTTTGAAGAAGTTGGGCTGTTTAGAGAAGACCTTCCTGCCTGCGAGGATTACGATTTATGGTTAAAAATATGCGCGAAGCAAGCGGTGGGATTTGTTGAGAAACCTAGTATCATAAAGCACGGTGGGCATGAAGATCAGTTATCAAAAAAGCATTGGGGTATGGATCGATTTAGAATAAAATCACTCGTGAAAATATTGGAAGATGATTTATTGAAAGAAGAATACAAATTATCGGCTATTCAAATGCTACAAAAAAAACTAGGCATTTTTCTTAATGGCGCAAAAAAAAGAAATAATATGACAGATGTTACTTATTTTGAATCGATACTAAAAAATACCAATTATGATTAATATAGTCTGTGCCCTTCCATGCGAAGCAAAGCCATTAATAAACCGCTTTAAACTGCGTTGTATATCAGATAGTGTATTTCCGTTATATCAAAATGAAGAGATTTTTTTGATTGTATCGGGTATTGGTAAAGTCGCAGTGTCTAATGCAATTGCGTTTTTATTTGTAAAAACAGGTGAAAATAAAAATAGAGCATGGTTGAATTATGGGATAGCAGGGCATAAATCGTTGGCGATAGGTGAGAATGTCATCATTAACAAAGTGACAGATTCGGTGACAAATCGACATTATTATCCCGTTGTAATGGAAAATGTTAAATTGCAAAAGAAAGGAATTGTCACAGTGGATCAACCGGCAGATAATTATGCCGGCGATTCTTTGTATGATATGGAAGCGTCCGCGTTTATGGAATCTATTTCTCGATATGCATCAATAGAGTTTGTGAAATTATTTAAAGTTGTATCCGATAATGAGTGCCAGTCAATTTCAAGTATTAATAAATCCTTTGTCAGTTCTCTAATTGAATCCTCTCTAGCTGAAATCGTTTGTCTTATGGAGCGTATGTCAAATTTGCAAGCAGATTATGCACGCATTTATGTTCAACCAAAAATTTATGATCAATGCATAGCAGAATGGCATTTTTCACAATATCAAAAAAAACAATTAATGAAATTATTAATTAGATGGGAAGCAGTTGTGGGCGTCATGGAATTTTCTCGCTTGTCTAAATTCAATAAGAGTAGTGAGGTGATTGATTTCATTGATCAAGGGCTTAGATCTTATGAGTTTAGTCTATGATTGACACTATATATATAGAGCAGGAAGTCGAAAACCATACTCGCGTTAAAGAAATACTATCACGTTTTAGTCATTGTGATGTCGTGTTATGTGATCATTATGGGGAGTTATTTAACAGAAAATCACAAAATTTTCGAATACAAAAGCGTGCTCCAAAATTGATTTTGTCCACCAAAAAAAATAAGAAAGTATTGGAAGCGCCAGCAGCGTATAATATTGGTGGAAAAAATAACTATTATTTTTCGCATATGATGAATTGCATATATGATTGTCGATATTGTTTTTTACAAGGTATGTATCGATCTGCGAATTATGTTTTATTTGTAAATTATGAAGAATTTGAGCAAGAGATATTATCTACGTTAAAAAATCACCATGGAGAAGATGTATATTTCTTTTCAGGATATGACTGTGATAGTTTAGCTTTGGAGCCGGTGTCAAAATTCATGGAGTTTGTAGTCCCAGTTTTTAGGGGATTATCAAACGCATATTTAGAGTTGAGGACGAAGAGCACACAGATTCGCTATTTGTTAGATGCTGAGCCACTTGAGAATATTATTGTTGCTTACAGTTTATCACCAATTAATGTGGTGTCAGCATTGGAAGATAAAACACCATCATTGGAAAAAAGAATTAGTGCATTGGAAAAATTACAAAATCACGGATGGACAGTAGGATTAAGATTTGATCCGGTAATTTATCACAAAAATTTCGTGAATACTTATGGGGAAATGTTTAAGCAGGTGTTTGGCAGGCTTAATGTAAATCAAATTCATTCTGTTAGTTTAGGTGGTTTTCGTCTACCGTTAGGATTTTATAATAATATTCAAAAGCTATATCCAGAGAGCAAATTATTTTCCACTTCGCTGCAGACTAAAAATGATATGGTGGCGTTTGAAGAAAAAAAAGAAAATGAGGTTTTGAGATTTTGTGAGAAAGAAATTTTATCAAATGTGAGCCAGGATAAATATTTTCCATGTTTTTAGATAAGTCATTCATTGTTACTGGCGCGAGTTCAGGTATTGGAAAAGCCATCAGTCTATTTTTGTTGGAAAAAGGGTCGACAGTTTATGGGCTGGGGAGAAGTGTTGAGGCTATAGAAAAATTCCCATTATTTTTTCCTATTGCAATTGATTTAAATGATTTAGATGTTGTTGAGAATATTACGAAAGAGCTGACTAAAAAAATAGGATATTTAGATGGATTAATTTGTGCGGCTGGTTTTGGAAGATTTGGTGGTTTAGAGCAGTTTTCTCGAACTCAAATATTATCAATGATAAATGTAAACTTCACAGCACACGTATTAATGACAAAAATTGTGTTGCCAATTTTTAAAGCACAAAAATCAGGATATATTATATTTCTCGGTTCAGAAGCGGCGTTATCAGGAAGTAAAAATGGCTCAATTTATTGTGCCAGTAAATTCGCGCTTCGAGGATTTGCTCAATCTTTACGTGCAGATTGCGCAAAAAGTTCGGTTAAAATTTCAGTCATCAATCCTGGGATGGTAGATACTGCATTTTTTGAAACCTTATCTTTCTCTCCAGGGGAGTTGCCAGAAAACTTTATTTCAACTGAGGATGTCACCAATATTGTTGACATGATTTTGAAAGCAAAAACCGGCACAGTTTACGACGAAATTAATTTGTCGCCTCTTAAAAAAGTTATTCAGTTTGATTCAAGCTAAATTATCAATAATTTCATTTTAGATTAAATCTAGTTGAGTAGTGTGCGTCGGTTTGACGCGTGAAATTGCTAATAAGGTAATTCAATATATTGATTTAACGCATGTTTAAAATTTCGAGTAATTCTTGTTCAGATGATGTACTATTGGATTTTGATGAGCGAAAATACATCCGTTTTCATGGATTTATCAAATTGGATTGGACAAGTCTATAGATTTCATCTTAAATTAATTGTATATTGAAGTTAATAATTATGAATAACAGCAGTATGCATTGATTCAATTTTGAAATTAAAAATAATAAAAATTGTTGTAATTGGGTTAAGCATTTTTATTCATAGATGATTGTTGCGGTTCACTCGTTGAATGTGGGGAACGAGTAAAAAAACTCTAATAATTTATCTTTACTTGCTACCGTGAAGCAGCAAATAAAAAATTTGTTAAAAGACGAGTAGTATTGGCAGGTAAAGCTCCTTAATTTCCTCCACTACTGATTTAACTCCAATAGTTTTTGATTTATTTAGCCGGATTGATGAAGTGATTAAGCGCACAAGGTTGTGCCGTTTTTCTTACATGTGTATTGCTAAATGAAAATTGTTTGTAACTTTTTAATGTAAAAATTAACAAACTATTGTCAAAAACAAATTGCGCAGTGCATTAATAAAAGTTGTTTTGCCACAATGACGGGTTTTTTATATTTTGTGGCATGTGGGAAGTTAGGGGGTGTTAAAGATGTACCATTTCGAAAAGCAATTTTCGGTATTGCTTGCTTGTGTGTTAATTATTTTTCTTACTGCTTGTGATAATTCCACGATAAACCGTGAGAAGCATTCAGCCAGCAATTCCGGCAATCCTGTTGAAAGGCCTCTTGTAAAAGAACCGGCAGAGTCTCGCAATGCTGCAGAAGAATCTCGATTACCAACTTCAATATTGAGTCAAATTAACATTCCCGCAAGTCCATCTCCAGGGACGTTTGATCAGGCAACCTATGACGCGTTGGGCGCGCCAGAATTAGCTTATGGTGGATTGTTGTATGACAAATGGTTTGTTGCTGGAGCAGCTGCTGGCGCGACAACCCCAACAGCAGCACATCCGCTTTGGCCAAACCCGCCTCCACCAACAGTTGAAGATACATGGCGATGTAAAGAATGCCATGGTTGGGATTATGCAGGAGCCGATGGAGCCTACGGAACCGACCCGGCAAGTATTCATTTTAGTGGATTGTGTGGTGTGCTAGATACTGCAAACTGTACAACCAGTTTTTCTGCAGCGGCCGATACATTGTGGACCTTTATACATGATGGTGGCGCGACGGCAGGCATTGCAAATCCTGTTGATCATTCATTTGCTGCAGATTTACAAGATGCAGAAATTTATGCATTAACCAAGTTCATCATGACTATCCGTACGGAAGCCGCTGATGGCATGGCACCAAGTAGCTTCATTGATACTGATCCCGCTAGTCCGACTTTTGCAAAAGCGACCGCAGATCAAGGGCGAGGATTAAAATTTTATAGCATTCCTTCAACGTTTGGTGGTTGTAGTGAAAGTTGTCACGGTGATGATGGTAAACTAATTGATATAAAGCCGCCTAATGAATTGTTTATTGATGAAGTCGCCAACGATAATCCATGGGAAGTTTTGCACAAAATTCGTTTTGGTAATCCTGGAACGACTCCTCCCATGCCAGGTACTGTTCAATATGGAAATCCCGAATTTAATGTAGTGTCAGCTGCTGATGTATTGGCCTATGTTCAAACTGCACTTGGTCGTTCAAATGAACGAGGAGGTCGTTTGTTTGATAATTGGATTGTTGAATCTGGCAGCGCTGCACCAGGTCCAAATCCGTTAATGGCGCTTGCTCCAAGTCCAGGCGGAGCAACAGACGCAGAAAGCTGGCAGTGCGCGGTGTGTCATGGATTTGATTACGAAGGTGGTCGATTTGGATTTTCCAATAATCTTGTGGAATTAAAAGAAGTAAATTCATGGGATATGAGCAAGGTTTATGGCGTTTTAAAAAACGGATATAGCGCAGTAAATCCCGCTGATGGTACGTTAACAGTCTTTCATAATTATAGTGATCACCTTAGTGACTTAGCTTTATGGGATCTCGCTGCATTTGCGATGAAAAACATTATTGATATGCATGAATTTATACGGGTTGATACCGGCGGCATTCGTGCTTATAAAGCGGATGCTGTGGAGGGTGGTGAAATATATAATGGCGATAAGCCCGGCACGTTTGCGACGGGAGATCCAGTAGATTGTGTGACATGTCACGGTCCTCAAGGAAAATTAACAGGTGCTGATATCTTCAGTTTGTCATGGAGAGATCCATTTAAGTTTTTTCATCGCACAGCGTTTGGAACACCTCGTGATCCTGCCGCTGCCCCAGCAAGTTTTTCTCCCAGTTTATATGATGCTAATGTGGTTGGCGGGCATATTGACGATCATGAAATTGCGGATGTAGTTTACTTTGTTCAAGAAAGTTTGATAACGCTTTCACCAGCGACGGTTACAGAAATATTACAGCAAAAAGCAGCCGAAAATAAACCTTAGTTATTTTCGGCTTGCGAATGCAAGGCTGAAACATTGAATCCAACTGTGACTTGTAATGTTTAATATATAGCATTGTTGAGTTGGCTTATATATTTTTTAACTGTAATTTTTTTGTGCGGTTTGGATTAACTGAACAATTATCAAAAGGGTTTTTGCAAATGCAAATTTACTTGAAAAAACGTTTAGTGAATAAAAATTATTACTCAAAGTGGTTTGGGATATGTTTGCTAGTACCCTTAATTTTTGCTTGTTCTGGTGAGCAAGCCAAACAAGGTAAGTCAACAAGAGTAGAGTCTGCCATTGGGAATACTGATAGTAAAAGTCAGCCAAAAGGAAGAGATGAGCAAGCAAATAATGTGAATTCACCGCAATTAGCTGGAACACCTTGGCCAATTTTAGATCCAACGCCAACGCCAACGCCAACGCCAACGCCAACGCCTACACCTACACCTACACCTACACCTACACCTACACCTACACCTACACCTACACCTACACCTACACCGCCACCTCAAGGCGTTAGTACTCAACAGTTGCCAATTACTGTTGCCATAGATAAAAATCCCAGTGACAATATTGTTGAAGTCGACTTGGTGGCTATGGAGAGTCAAGTTGAGTTTTCACCTGGTGTGTTGAGCTCAAATGTTTACACCTACAACGGTGTGATTCCTGGTCCACTGATTAAAACAAAAGTAGGTGATACGTTAATTGTAAACTTCACAAACAATTTGCCTGAGCCAACGACCATTCATTGGCACGGATTAAGATTGCCTGCAGACATGGATGGCTCAACGGTGGGGCAAACACCGATTCAACCTGGAGGTTCATTTGTTTATCAATTTGTCGTATCAGATCCTGCGTTATTTTGGTACCACCCACATGTTAGGAGTAACGAGCAAGTTGAAAAAGGATTGGCAGGAACACTCTTGGTGGAAGATCCCAATTCGCCGATACCCGCTTCTGAAGTTGCCCATGAAATCATGATATTCGACGATATTTTGTTGGATAGCGCTGGTCAAGTGGTCAATGCATTTGCTGGAACGCCAGAGGAAATATTATTAGAAAAAATCAATGGCAGAGAAGGTAATGTTTTCTTAGTTAATGGTAAAGAGGCGCCAGAGATAACGGTTGAAATTGGTAAGACTCAGCGCTGGCAGATCGTAAATATTGCCAACACTCGATTTATGCGAATGACAATTCCAAATGTTGAATTTACTCGAATAGGTGGCGATGGAGGATTGTTATATACGCCCGAGACCGGATTAAACTCTATTTTTCTGGTGCCTGGTCAACGTGCAGATGTTTTGTTTACTCCAACAGGTACAGCGGGGGATACAATACCCGTAACCTGGAATGACACTGCAAGGGGAAAGCATACTATTTCTATTGTGAATGGTGAAGTGACCATGGGTCATGACCACTTTGATGGAGTTCAACCAAAACGAGAAGTTGTCAAATTGAGACTTGTTGATCCTGTCAGTCCTGTGAATCTTTATCGCCCACCAGCAATCATGAAACCGGTTGCTGCAATCGATACAACTAATGCAAAAACAGCGAAATTTACCTTTTCTCATGGCATGCCGATGGCAAATGGCATGGTGGATTTTTTTATTAATGGTAAAACGTTTAATGAATTAACTGTTGATGATGCCATTAACATTCAAAGCGGAGAAGTTTATATTTGGGAATTGGTTAACATGTCTGGTGGTGATCATCCTTTTCACCTTCACGGCTTCTTTTTTCAAGTGTTAGACACAACAGAAAAAGATGCGACGGGTACAGTTCTACGAAGTTATTCTCCAGAACAAGTTGAAGATGTTGATATGGTAAATTTACCTCGGAGACCTGCAGAGCGAGGAACGACTACAACGGTAAGAATCGCCATAGATTTTTCAGCCGGTACGGGACGAACAGTTGATGATATTATTGCTTTTGGTGGAAAAGATGCAATTGTAAATGGTGATATAAAAGCGGGAATAAGAGGAACTTCAGGTGGTTGGCAATTTCACTGTCATATTTTAGAGCATGCTGATACAGGGATGATGTCCTTTTTTGAGTTGGTGCCATAAGTTTAGTTTGATTTGAACACTTCGCTTACATCAATTTTAAGCTTTTAATTAAATTGAAATAACCCTCGTCGACTATCATACCCGTCACAAATGGGTAGTTGGCAGCGAAGCCAATTGCTCCGCCTAAGCATATCAATGGAATCGTGTATTTCAGGGACTTTCGATTCAAATAGTTAGTTACTACAAAAGCGATGGCCAATATTAATATTGGAACAAATGGAAAAAAATGATAGATAAAAGTTGTCCTTGTGACAAGAATCCACGGCATTGCTTGAACAAAAAACACAATACTTAAAATCGCAGCTGTTTGATTTCCTCCTGAAAATCCTTTCCATAAAAGTATGCCAATACAAATCATCCCAATCCAGTATATGACAGGGTTTCCCATAATTTGAATAATCGCTAATTGATTTTCTGAGAGCCCACCCGTTGTAAACATTCGAACAAGTTGAATATTGAAAGGCCAAGTATAAAACATGGATGCACTTTTATGGACATCTTGACCTTCCGAATGATGATTCCAAATGAATTTTTGCTGCTCTAAAAATATGTGTAATCCATCATGAGAAAATAGCGAAGTGCCAGGTGATATGGACTGAATAAACTGAAAATGACTAAAATAATAAATTGTTACTGGGGTAACTAAAAATCCAATCGCCCAGAAAAATATGGGGTGTACGTTCTGTTTAATCTGCGCGAAAAAAATTCCCGGCACAGGCTTTTGGTAGATGAAATTTTGATAATACATCGCTAATAAAAACAAAACAAATATTGAAAATCCAGTGAACAATGCACTCCATTTTATTGAAATTGCTAACCCAAAAAATATTGAAGCAAAACAAAATAAAAGTGTCTTTCGGTCGAACTTAAAATTCCCATTTGTATTTTTATGCCACTTAAATAGAAGCAGTAGTGATAATGTAAGGAAAAATACAAGAAATGTATCTATGTTTGACCAGCGACCATGGATGAATGGTATAAGCTCGATAACAATTAAAAATGAAGCCAAATATGCACCTAATTTATTTTTTGTTATCCACAATCCTCCAAAAAATAATAAAATTGGAAATAGTGAAATGAAAACAGCGTTCGTGATTCGCCAACCATAAGGTGTCATGCCATATGTTTTAATGCCCAATCCAATTAGGAGCTTTCCAAATGGTGGATGGGATTTTTCAAATGGCTCCATTTGATGTAGTAAGTTATACGCAGATCGAGTATAAAATATTTCATCCCAATAGGTTTTAGTTAGATAGTTTTTGGTCTGTGTAATTTTATTTTGTTCGTCAAAAAACGGATGAGTTACTGCTTCTTTAAAAGCGAGACCGGTTTGACGCAGAGCAACAGGGGTGATAATTTTATTATTTGAGTCGAAAAACACAATTTCATTAATATCTAGTTTTTCTCCAGATGATAATACTCGGATTCGGTCAATCTTTATTTTTAACTTCACACTGTGCCACGAGTGTGTGAAGGTTGCTCTTTTTTCAATTTTCAATTCGCCATTATTTTTTTTCCATAACGGCAGCCATTTTCCTTTTTTATAAAACTCGAATTTGATTTTACCGTTGCCACTTTCACCAATATAAACGCGTGTGTGTTGAATTATTTTTGGTGAGTCGAGCCAAAATTCAAAAATTTGTTTTTCGTTGGTGATGGAATAGGAAGTAACAGGGTAGTTCTTTTCGCCAATATTCCATGTGATTAAAATAAAACTTGTAAAACAGAAAAAAATGACAACTATGATATCGTACCATTTAATGTTTGTATTTTCGTACCACTTTTTTTCATCTATTTGACTTGAATTCAAAAATAATTCTTTGCTTATAGTTTTTAATTTAGAAAAACTGTATGTAATCAGCTCATATTTGCGAACTGTAAAAAACCAAGTAAATATTATTAAAATGTAAATTAATGAAGTTGCGCCATAAATTTCAGGTGAAGAAATATTTAATTGTTGGTAATATTGTTGAGACGTGAAAATATAAAGCGATAACAAGCTGGTGATAAATGGCATCCAATAGGAGTTGCGAGATTTATTAATACTAAATAAGTAGCATGTAAATGCCAAATAAACAAAATCCTGATGTTGCGGAATTGCAGCAATACTTAATGATACAGTGCCAAATAGGAAGATTATGTTTTTTCCACGCCCCTCTGCATTAACAAAAACCGATCTTTTCTTGTGCAATAGGAATAAACTGAAAAGCAAAATAATTGATATTATCAATAGATTTGAAATAAAATTCTGTGCAAAAAACTTAGAGAAATATTGTGAGTTTATAAATTGAATTTCTGATGTTAGAGAATTTATTATGAGTATTGAGATGAGCGAGCTAAATGTTGCAAGTATGATGAATTTGAAAGTATTTCGATGTTGTTTTTCTTGATATATATAATATGTCGCAACCAAATAGGGTATTAATAGTAAAAAATTACTCGCAATGCTGATGCCAAAAAATAGTGCTGATAATGTTACTTTTTTGTGAGATAGGGAAATCACTGCTAGAGAAAAGATTCCAGCGGTGACAATGATGTCGTATTCCACAAATGAAAATAAGAATATACTTACAGGATTGAATAGTATTAAAAGTATTAGTATTTTTGTCGCAGCAAGCGAGAAAAATTGATGAAGTTTTCTAATTGCAAAAATTGTGATGAATATTTCAAAAGCAAATATTGGAAATCTTGTTAACAAAGGGAATATACTGGAGCCTTCCAAGTTTAAAAATTTCACAAATAATCCACATGCAAATAGCCAAATAGTGTAGATTGTTGCATGATTGTCATTAGACGTAAGCGGGTCAGAAGATGCTCCTGAAAGTAAAAGTGCTGTTTCTGTCGTGCTAACTGACTCTGGATTTTGTGTAATTGTGAGTGTAAATGCTAATCGCAGTAAAAGTGCGATGGCTAAGCTAATTAAAAAAAAATAACTGTGGAAGATGTCTTGAGATGCTTTTTCCTGAGGAAGGGTGGCATTAGTGTTGATTTTATTGTTGAGTAATAAATGCAAAGATAAAATTAAAAAGGGAGTTATGATGAAAAAGCTTAATATTCTAATTGGCTTACTTATTTGTTTTTTATCAAAACGGTCATAAGTTAGGATTTGATAGGAGTGGTTCCAATCATTAAGCTCATAAAGAGTTATGTTGTCGAACCAAGCATCGCCAGAAGCGGTGTTGTTTGTAAATCCTAGGCGCAAAGAAAAATCGACTTCTGTATTTTCTGTTGCACGAAAAACTAATTCAAGTGGTTTCCAATTGTTTTTTCCGGTTAATGATTTGCGGGAGTGTAAATTGCTACCATGTATTGATAAATTTGCGCCAATATTACCAGTCACATTTTCTGTGTTTACTAATGCTCCAAACCGGTAATATTTACCTTTCTTAATTGATTTTCTAAATTTTAGCCCAACGTCATTTTTTTTAGTTGAGCTAATTCTAAAGCTACCATCATCTGAGGCAGAAATTATTTTATCAACTAGGATTTTTCTATTATCTTTCCATGAAAATGGTATCCATTTTGCCAAATCATTGGATATTAAGTTTTCATCAGATTTAATGGCAAAAGAATGAGTTGGGATGAGCAGAATTAAGAAGAAAATAAAAATTAAGCGTTTATCGTTCATTGTTTGCTTTTCTAATAACGTATTTTTATTAGATCACGATATGAAATAAGTTGAGTCTTGTTTTGCTGAATTTTGTTCTTCGTTTTATCGTCACATAATGTATTGAGTTCAACTTCTTTGTTATATCTCCAGTATGAATAATGCTTTGAATTGAAGCCAGGATGACACATAAGTTCATTCACTGTTTCTTTTGGCATATTGTTGAGTAAATAATTGAATGAGTATGAGTTTAGCTTGCCTCCGGATAAAAATCCAAAAAATGAAATGTCTTTATTGAATTCATTTGTCTTACATCGTTTGCAAAATGCTCTCAATATAAGCAGCTGCAACATTCGAGAAACGCCAGTAATTTTTTGTCCATCTGCAAATTTGATTTTTTCATTTGGGATTCGTATATACGGGATATTATATTTCTTAGCTAACGCGGTTGTTATTGACCATATTTTTGGTAGTACGTGAATGTGCTGATGGCCATCTATGTGGGTAATGCTGATATTTTCTTTTAGCACTTTTTTGATTTGTTGTTCTAATTCATTATTTACTTCAATTAGATTTATTTTCCCTGTCATGTATTGGAGTAAAAAACGATTTATATGTATGTGGAAATCTCCACTTCTAGAAATTAAACTGTTGACTTGCTCGGTGGGTAAAAGTGGTTTTGTTTCAGTGAGGGTTAAATGTATTCCGATATCTAGTTTTGGTGTTGTTCGTGCAATTTGTATTGCATGGTCAAATGCCTCTCCCGTTGCCATTATCGATGTTGATGTTAAAATTCCGTTATTAAAACCATACTGTATTCCTAGGTTAGTTTCTTTGTCAATGCCAAAGTCATCTGCATGGACAATTAGTGTAATTACATTAGGATCTATATTCATTTTCTTATCAATAAAATTATTGATTCCTAACGCCGATTTTTTCACTAATAAGGTATCGTGGACGATGGCGCACTTCAACAAGTATTCTGCCGATGTATTCTGCAATTAAGCCTAAATACATGAATAACATGCCAAACAAAAAAGAGTTGATTGCAATAGAGGATGCCCAGCCTGGTACTGCATTACCATCGATATACTTGCTGTACATTGCATAGGCAATACCGATAAACGATACAACGCTAATAACTAAGCCAGTGATAACACCAATTCGAAGAGGTACAGTTGAAAAAGAACTGATCCCATTCCATGCTAAGCGAAGCATTTTACTGAGAGAGTATTTAGATTCTCCAAATTTTCGTGGCTGACATTGATATGATAAATTGGTTTTTCTAAATCCAACCCATTCAATAATTCCCCGTAAAAATAATCCTTCCTCTTTAAACTTTAATATGTCATTTACTACTTTGCGATCCAATAATCGAAACTCCGCACAACCATTTTGTAAATTCACGCCACTTAAATAGGAGAATACTTTGTAGTAATATCGAGAGAACAGATTTTTTATTACAAACCCATTTGCTTGTTCAAGGCGAATGGTATTGACAATCTCGAATCCTTTCCGCCATTCTACTATCAACTCTGGAATCATTGCTGGGGGGTGTTGGAAATCCGCATCCATCGAAATCACTGCATCGCCATTTGCATGTTCCAAACCGGCAAAAAGCGCATATTGATGACCAAAGTTTCGGGAAAATCGAATTCCTTTGACTATGGTATTTTCATTGTGTAATTGTGAAATAGTGTCCCATGATTGATCGTTGCTGCCATCATCCACTAGAATAATTTCCCAAACTAAATTCAGTTTATTCATCTCGGTAGAAATAGTACTAACAATGCTCGAGATATTCTTTGCTTCGTTGAATATGGGCAGAATCACAGATACAGATTTTTCTTCTTGGCTTCCTTGCACAAATAATCGTCCTAATTATCCATCTTTAGTATAGATATGATTACTATTTATCGGTTGATTTGTTTAGTTTCTATAATAGCAAAACTGGATCATTTAGAGGAATGTTCGCCAATTTTGTGCTTTTGGGGGATTGTATTTTAATCGGCCACGAGAGGATTTACCATGAGAAATGCGGGCTAGCAATTCAAATTGTGTGATGGGAAGTGATATTTCCAATTGAATAATGGCCTGTCATTAACGCAAGTAAGTTATTCATTGTGCGTTATGGTGGGAGAGGATTCAATGGTTGCATAAAAGAAGTTGTATTATGACAATCAACGCAAGCGGTAGTGACTCCTACTAGAAGATGAGTCAGTGGTGGCGCATGGCAAGTTTCACAAACGCCTAGAACCTCATTGTGATCAACGGCTGTAACAGGTTTGAATATTATTGTGTTATGACAGGATTCGCATACATCGGTTGTTGTAATGTGGGCTGGGGGCTTGCCCATTGCTATGACAGCGTTGTGGCAGGCGCTACAAACACCAAGAACTTGTGCGTGGTCAACTGCTCCAACTGGTTTCCATGCAGTGGTGGTATGGCAGCCATCACAAATATCAGTTGCCGTTATGTGTGTGGCAGGTTTGCCGGTAGCTGTTACGGAATCATGACAACTAATGCACGCTTGTGTAATGGTTGAATGATCAAAGCCAGAAACTGGTAACCACGCGGAATCTGAATGACATGCGTCGCAATTTTCAATTGTCTCAACATGGCCGAGAGGTTTGCCAGTTGCAATAACGCCATTGTGACAGAATTGACAATCATTTAATAAAATCTCTGCGTGATTAACAATAATTGGTGGTATCCAGACAGTTGATGAATGGCAAGCGTCACAAATGTCGCTTGCAGCTATGTGTGCCGTGGAACGACCTATGCCACTGCCCTCAAAATGGCATGTGACACAATTGCCAAATACTTCATTGTGATCCACAGCGACGGTGGGTATCCAGAATAGTGCGCTATGGCAAGCTTCGCAAATGGTGCTAGCTTCAATATGATGCAATGGGTGTTCATGACAATTGGAGCACGAGCCTGTGATATTGTTGTGGTCAACAAAGTTCGCAGGAGTCCAGAATGTTGTATCGTGACAAGTTTCACATGCGTTGTCAGACGGTATATGAGCGCTTCCTTTTCCACGCGCAATCGTCGAATTATGGCAATCAAAACAAGCGCCAATCACTTCAGCGTGGTCAATCGCGTGAATCAAAAACCAATTAAGTGGTAAGTGGCAAGCTTCACACAAATCTGAGGTGATTAAATGTGAAGCTGTTTTGCCTTGGGCAAGTAAGCCATTATGGCAACTCACACAGTCATTGCTCACTTCGTTATGATCCATAGCGGCAACCGGAACCCAAAGTGATGTTGTATGGCACTTTCCGCATAAATCCGATGTTGGAATATGAGAGACGGATTTGTTAGTTGCTTGCGGGCCAACATGGCAATCAAAGCATTCTCCTATGACATGTTTATGATCAACACGAATGACAGGAATCCACAATTGTGTTGCATGGCAGGCGTCGCATCCATCTGTGGATAGTATATGCCCCGAAGACTTTGTTGCGGCATCTACGCCATTGTGACAGTCAGAACATAATGCTTGAACAGCCACATGATTCACGACGATAACCGGTGACCAAACTGATGTAGCGTGGCAAACTTCACATGCGTCCGATGTTGGCACATGCGCAGCATTTTTCCCAGCTGCTAAGGTGCCATTATGGCAATTGCCGCAAATATCTAAGACTTCATTGTGGTCAACAAAAATGACGGGTTTGAATGCGCTCGTAGCATGACAGGCATCACATTGATCTGTGGATTTAATGTGAGTTATATCGATTCCGATTGCTCTTGCGCCATTGTGGCAATCACTACAAAAACCGAGCACTTCAGCATGATCAACGGATATAACCGGCGTCCACCGTGTTGTCTCGTGGCAACCATCACAAACATCTGTTGATTTGTAATGAAATGGTGATTTGCCAGCAGTGATAACACCATCATGGCAATCGATACAAATAGCATTAATTTGAGAGTGATCAATTGTAATTCCGCCCAGCCAAAGTGACGTATTGTGGCAGCTTCCACACAGGTCGGAAGCGGGTATATGGTCAAGTGATTTTGGCTCAGCAATTATTCCGTTATGACAATCGATGCACTCTCCCAGCACTTCCACATGGTCAATCCGTTGAATAGGCAGCCATGCAAATACCGAATGACAGTTTTCACATAAGTCGGTTGTGTTTAAGTGATTAGCTGTTTTTCCTGTACCAATCACCCCATCATGACAAGCAATGCAGGCTCCAATCACTTGGCTATGATCAATACGTTTTAAAGGGACAAATGCGAATGTGGAATGGCATGTATGGCAATCATTTTCCGCAGGAATATGATCAGGAGCTTTCCCCGACGCGATTACACCATCATGACAACCTTTGCATGTGCCTTCAGTTTGAGAGTGATCCACAAAACCAACCGGTTTCCATCGGGCAACAGAGTGACATGCTTCGCAATTGCTGCTGGTAACAATGTGCTGAGGAGATTTTCCGGTAGCATCAATGTTGTTATGACAGCTAATACAACCTGTTGTAATACCTGTGTGGTCAAATAAATTTATCCCATTTATGGCCCTTGCGCCAAAAGAATTATGGTTTTGTTGGTTTAATGCAATGGAGTTTTGTTGATCTATAATGTGCCACGCATTGGTATTATGGCATGTATCGCAGAGTGAATTATCAATCTCGAGCTGATGTTGGACATTATTCGCAATTAATGATAAATGGCAGCTACTACAAGTACCAATAACGGCGCTATGATCAATATCGAGGTTAGTATTCCATACCATTAGGTCTGAGTGACAGTTTTGGCATTGATCATCTGAGGGTATGTGGTGTATCGGTTTGCCCGATGCGTTTATCGAATTATGGCAATCATTACAAGAGATGCTATTGGAATTTACTAAGTCATGTACATTATTGTTTGCAAAAGCTCCCGGGCTTAGCATGATTAGCAAAAACATTAAGAACGTAGCGAGTAAATAAATAGTATTCGAGCGTCTCGATTTGTTAACTTTAAACAATCTCATTGAATTGGCTAAACCAAATTCATGTTGTTTTTTAATGTGAGAAAAAAATTTCAGGGCGAGAGGTGCGGTAACTTTCCATTGCAGTAGAAAATCAATTAGCGCAAACACATTGTTTAATCCGGCATTGGTGCAGGAAAAAATATGCGTAAGGTGTTTTGTAACCGTAGATGTTCTTAACACGGTTCACCCCAACAATGGCTTTTGTAAAGCCATTAAGCCTACTGCTAGTATCCGGATTTGATTCACGCGTGTAATTAAATTACCAACACGAGAAATATGATTGATTTTATAAAAAAATCCGGCCCCACATTCACATGATTGACTTGCTAAGAAAGTAAAAAATTTTTAGCATTCTGTGCCATGTTTTTTACACACCAATCAAAATCGATTGTGTGTAGATAACTGTCTTTTTGATTTTTATTAGTGCAAGTTTATTACCTGATAAAGCAAATCAAATAAAAACTTGGTAAATAATGTTTGGTGCAATTTGGTATATTTCTGAAATGCCCAGTTTGTAGTGTAGAGGACACACTAAGCGACTTAGAAATTTGTTGTTCTCTACCCCATAGTATAGTTTATTTCTGCTGAAATAAGCAAATTAATTCAATATCTTAGTGGGTTATTGGCAAATAAAAATACAGCAATAATTGCCAGGAAATAATTCCATAATTTAGGTTGCAATCTGCTTGAAATTTGCGGATAGTGAGTGTATTGCTTCTGGTTAAATTGCGCGCAGTTGGACAAAAAGATATCGAGTCGAGATGTTGCTTCAAACCCATTGTTAGTATGTTTAGTGATCATCTCATATTTAAAATATATAATAAATACACTTATATCTAACTGCCGCAATTCAATAGCTTGAGAGGGTATAAAGCAAGTATTATGATTTGTGAGGTTTTTAATTTACGAATAAAGGGAGGCGTTTTAATGAAGATTAGTTCATATATACGTGTAGTGTCAGTAATAGGTGTGAGCAGTTTGCTGGTGATTTCAGGTTGCGCAACGACATCTAAACCGGTTGATAAAAGTGATAAAACTGCGGCTGTGAGTGAGCCGGATAAATCTTCCCCAACTGTGCCTGTTTCGCCAATAGTGGTCGAGGCGCCAAAAGCACCACCTAAAGCGCCAGAACCCCCACCCAAGCCAGGCAGTGTTGCAAGTGTTTTGAAAAAAATGGAATCGAGTGCTTATACGCTGTATTGGCGTGAAAAAGATACCTATTCATATTATATCGGGGGTGTTATCGACGCTGAATATCAACCCAATAAAGGATTAAATGTCCGAGTTGATCAAAATGACGATCAGGGATTGGTTTGTGAATACAGCGAAGATGGAAAGCTAAGCAAATTTGAAAATATTGATTCTCAAGATAAAGCACAAGAAGCGTGCTCAAAATTGATGTTTACACTTGATGATGAATTGAGCGATTAATTTCTTTAAAAATTTAAGTTTTTTAAAAAAGGCAAAACACGTATAGTTTTGCCTTTTTTTATGTGAGTAAATATATGTTCGATCGACTTATTAAATCATATCAATCCGGTGATAAAGCATTAATAACAAATACTGTCGCCCTTGCATTAATCTTCATCGGATTAATCGCACCGTATGCAAACGAACAAATTTATACCATGGGACTCTTTGCTTTTTCTGGTGCAATAACAAATTGGCTAGCAGTGCATATGTTATTTGAAAAAGTACCTTTAATGTACGGTTCTGGGGTTATTCCAAACCGCTTTCATGAATTCAAGCGTGCGATAAAAGCATTGGTAATGGATCAATTTTTTAGTCAATCCAATTTGAAAAAATTTATTGCAGATGAAGAAGCCTCAATTTCAAAATGGCTGAAACCTGGCCAGTTAGTCGAAAAGATTGATTATGACAAATTGTTTGACCGATTGGTTGATGCAATTATGTCTTCTTCATTTGGAAGTATGTTGGAGATGATTGGTGGAGCGGAAGCGCTACAAGGTCTAAAAGAATCCTTTATTGAAAAAATAAAGCTTAGCTTGAACGAAATGGTTGAAAGCAAAAGTTTTCAAGAAACGCTCAATCAAAGTATCGATGATGCGCAATTAACAGAAGATATTGCTGAGAAGATTGAATCCATTGTTGATAAAAGACTAAATGAATTAACACCAGAATTGGTGAAAGAAATAATTCAAGCCATGATTAAAGAGCATTTAGGTTGGTTGGTTGTGTGGGGCGGTGTTGTGGGTGGAATGATTGGCTTGTTTGCCAGTGTGCTTTTGTGAATTTAATTTAGATGAAAATAAAAAAGCCCCAATTAACTGGGGCTTTTTTTATGCAGCTCTTGATAGTGCGATGTAAGCGATAAATCCGTAAACAGATAAAACGCCAATCAACATGCATGTGACGCGAAATACTTCGCCTGTCATATCGATGCCTTTCATAGTGATGCCTCCCTTTGTTTCATTGTAAATTCTGCAGCTAGTATAGGTGGATGGAGAGCGGCAAACAATAGTTAATTACCGTGTTTTAGGCTATATAATGGGCGTTTGGAGCATGTTTTGGTTTAATGTTGTCCAGTTGCCCAATGGGAGCATTGAGTGAGTCTGGCTTTACTTGGTTAGGATAAATTTTTTCACGCAAGGACTAAAGGGGCATTGGTTGTATATATCAATCTTTCAATTGACCTGCACTTCTCACAGGATCGTGAGAATTTGTGAATCCTGTGAGAAATGCGGATTAACCGTAATCAAATTAAAATAGCGCCGACATCATTTCTTGTCCCAATTGATTTGACAGTTTTTTAACTGATCGCGACTGTGCTTCTGTTTCGTCACTGGAAACACCTTTGGCTTTTGCTTGAAACGCTTTAACCACCTTGTCGGTTTCATCCTTAATCCAGATATCACCATTTGTAATCGCAAAATAAGATCCGTCACGTTTAATGTTATTGACTGAGAGTTTATACACAATTTTTAAATCACTTTGTCCCGAGTCTGAAATTCGCATACCCTTTTTAGTTAAGCTAGCAATCAAACCAGTTTTTAAGGCGCTATTTTCTTCTCCCTGGGATTCGACTGATACGGTCATTTGCGCGATGCGATCATACAGTTTTGCGATAAAGTCTCGTAATTCCATTGGCAATAATGCCGTTGATTTTTGTGATAACGCATTGTGACGAGCTTGCAATTCACCACGTTGATCAACCAATACTAATACTGGCGCTACTAAACGAATTGCGCTCATTCCCGTTGGATTGGATTGAGTAAATTTTTGTTCGAACTCATCAATTTGATCATCCAATTCACTGATTTGACGACGTAACGCTTGAAGTTCCTTAGTAACATCCAATTGTACTAATACAGAAACTCGATTTTTGTTTTTGTGACTATCCATACCCTTAACATTTGTTAGCTTAAACTCAGGGACTTGGCTTCTTACCGCTTGGCGCAATTTTTCAGTGAGGTTGGTCGCACCATTTTTTACCGTTTCCTTAATTTCTTGTTCAACTTCTCCACTGACATTCACTTCAATTTGTTTAACTAATTCAACTCGTGCAATGTCTTTTGCTCGTGCTGATGCACCGGATTCATTTCCGCCAAAGACTTCTGCCGAACCGACGCCATATAAAAAGCCTTTTTCCACAGGTGTGTTAATTATCCATTCAGGTTGTCCAGCGGATTTTTTATTGCGTTTTACTTTCTTATTTCCACCGCAAGCGGCTAATCCGCATATTAAAAGGAAAAGAGTAATAAAAACGAATACTTTAGATTGATTGGATTGGAAGTGATAAAGACGATTCATAGGTAATTCCTTTCTCTTCGCAGCGATTGCTGTAGAACAAAACAGCCGAACATTTTGGTGTTCGGCTGTTAATTATGACTTTGTTGAGGCTAAAGACTAAAGGCCAAATTTACTTTTTTCTTGAAATTTCTTGATTTTCTTTGTGCCATTCCAGGCTTCTCTTGTTGTTTGAAGGTTAATTAACTTCAAGTCGACTTGGTATTGTGTGACACGTTTACCATCCAGTTGATCGACAAAAGAATTAATGCTTCCTGATAACGCAAAGTTAGCACCCATTTCTTCGCCTTGTTCCATGCGAGTTGCTTCAGAGGCATTTAAATCTTGTTGCTTCACTTCAGCTCTGACTCTTTCTCGTTCCGCTCCACTGACGATGAATTCGGCTAAACCGCTACGCATTACGGCACGTTTAATATCGTTAACAAAGGTGTCGGTAGCAATATGTTCGTGAGATTTGTTTCTAACACGTTGAATGGTAATTGTGGGCTCTTTGCCTGGGAATTTTTTCTTGAATCGTTTCAGCCATGGGTATGAAAACATATCGTCAATCATTTCTTCGGACACTTGTCGTGAGTCTTCATCATTCCATTTGTCTGTTAGCGCCATTTCCTTATCTGCAGCAACACGCTTTACTTTTGTGCCGCCACAACCAACAAGAAATAATGCAATGCAGGTAAGTGCAATGGCCATTTTTATTTTATTAGAGTACAGATTGTTATACATATTTAAAATCCTCTTTACTGGTTTAGATTAAATTAAAAATTACGACTTATTTGATTTGCTACTGTGAATTTGCAAGCAAAGGTAAATTGTCAGCCTTGTTTCCATCGAGTGCGGCATTTGATGGTTTCGCGTTGGACGCTTGTTTTAGTCCGGCCACTTTTTTGTTACTGATAGTTCGGTTGCGCAATATGTAAATTTGTCCTTTACGCAACTCAATTTCATGCTGTGATTGTGCAAATATACCAGCGTTAGATATGCCTTTTGTGACGAGTTTTACTGAGTGTTTGCCTTCACTCATAGGAATGCGAGAAATTTTAATTGTTTGCGGTAAGGTAAGCCAATTTCTGGTTTCAGTTTGACTCGTGGCGGTGTTAACTAATTTAGCTGCCAAGCTAAGGTATCCATTGCCACCAGCAACACTGGCAACGTTCTCGGCTAAAATGGCTTTTACCAATTCTCGCGCGAGTGCTTGTTGCAAGTCAGAGCCGGCACTTAACAGTTGTTCTTGCAAAGCAAGTTGTGACAAAGACTCTGCTGCCACTAACTCGCCTTTTTTTGTATTGTTTACCCAGACTTCGGTATCACCGTAGGGATTTGTTCTAGGTCGATAATATGGAACCGTTATGCGAATCCCCAGTGTGCCAATGGCTTTTGGAAGTCCGATTTGTTCTGCTAATCCCCACAGTGGTCCGATTCCAAAGCGTTTAGACGTGAGCCCTTGAACAACGCCAGATACGCCGCGGGCTTTATAATTACTGATTGCACTGAGTATTCCCTTTTCAGAATACATTGCAAAAAACCAGGCAAGTTGATCATCTTTTTCTCTTTTCTTTCCAGTGAGGATGGGTTCAACAACCAATTCTTTTGAACGCTTGTCGAGAGTAAGGTGAATATTCATTTCATCTCGACCCGGAATTAAGCCAACGTGGTCAATCACGAGGAGTTGCGCAGTTCCTTTTTTAAATGTATCCAGCTCAGCGCGCTTAGCCGCAGACAATTTTGTTTCAGCTAATCTAGGCCAATCATCTTCATAACCGCCAGCCCACTGCATCATGCGCACCACATCAAACCAAGCTTGTTCAGTAATGTCACTTTCTAGCTGATACTGATTTTGGTAGCCTTTTTCATAGAGTTCTGCGGCTTGTTGGTATGAGATTCGAGCGTCGTCATATTCTCGATTGGACTCATATATCACACCGGTAATGTATCGAATATAAGCATCTTCTCGATATACTAATAAATCTTTATCTAGAAAGTCTCCGTTTAAGGCATCAAAGATTTTCATTATTTTGGCGAACATGCCTTTTTTCTTATCCGCGACTTCGGTGTAGGTTCCTTGTTCATTTTGTAATGCCGTCAACATAATTTCGACTTTTCGTGATTCTATGCGCGCACCTTCGAGGAACTCTTCACTTTTAGCGGGATTATTCGCTGCCATAAAAGCAAAATTTAGTGATTTGTAATAATGAACAAAAGCACGTTCAAATTTTGTACCTCGATAATCGGATTGCCTTGGATTTGTCAACGCAGCGCCGAGTTCATCACTCACACGAATGGTTTCCAGGTCCTCTGCAATTTGAGCAGCTTGATTCAATAATCGATTACTGCCTTCGTAATCATTGTTTAAGTGTTTTAATAATCCGATTTCAAGAAAATAGAGTAAGCGATCATTGCCTTCCGGTTTTAAGTTTTTCTCCATTTCCTTGATGGCGACTGGATAGTTACCTTTTTCCATTTCCTTAAATGCTTTTTCTTGTCCTTTTTTATAAGTCGCACATCCAAAGCTCATCACAACGACCATCAGCAGCAAAAATACCTGAATAAACCGTTGATAATTTTTTATTAACATCATTTAAAGCCCTCCCAGGCTAATTTCAAATTTTTGTTTTTCATTTTCTGCACAGTTGAGTATTTAAACTACATGAACAATAAAATGCCACAGATGCCAGTTAAGCAAGTATTTGACCTGTTTAATTTTATTTTGAAAAATTTTTCCAAAGACATCACTGAATTTAGAGCTAGATCAGCGTCAGTATTATCGCAAATATAACCGCTGCTAGTTACCAAAATTTCAAAAAATTCTATTGGAAATTTAGTAATTTTGGTAAATATTTTGACGTTTTGTTACTTTCTTAACATATTGGCGTGTTTCATCATAAGGTAATTTGTTAACCAAGGTTGAATAGATTTGTTGTGATGACATGCCATTGATTTTGTTGCTTGCTTTATAAATATTTTTGTTTCCCGTAATCGCTCTGCTCACATTTCCGCCGCCCGTGTTATAGGCTGCGATCATTAAATAGGTTTTACTTTTTTCGTCAGTGACTTTTTTAAATTCTCTACCCGCTAAAACAGCAAGATATGCTGTACCCAGTTGAATGTTTTGATTGGGTTTATATAGGTATGAGGCGCTAGGTGCTTTGTCTTTGCCAAATGCTTTGCGGTAGGCATCACGTCCACCGGATGACGGTACGAGCTGCATTAAGCCATAGGCAGGTATGGGGGAGCGCGCTTTGGGATTAAAATAGGATTCCGTATGAATAACGGCAAATACCAGTGATGGCGCTACGTTGTATTGCTTTGCATATTTTTTCACTGGTTTTCGGTATTTATCGGCTCGAATTTTCAAGTGATTTGGCACCATTTTTACCGTGACTTGTGCTTTAATTCGTGGCGTCCCATCCTTGGCGATAAACGGTTTATTTTTAACGACAACTTTTTTATCCAGCGTTTTTTTAGTAAAATTCTCGACATTTTTTTTCGTGAGCTTTTTGCCTGATTCTGTTTTTAATTGATTTTGAATAGGGCTTTCGCCACCAATGGAGCTGGTGTCGGTCAATATTTTTTCCAATTGTTTCTTCATTTTTTTTAACGCTGCTAAGCGTAATTCTGCAGATTGCTTATTTGAAGGCTTTTTGTTTGTTTGTACTGGTAATACCACTTCAATTGTTACTTTACCTTTTTCAAAGTCGACGATACTACGGCTGGATTTATTGTTACCATAATCGACCCATTGTTTTTTTGTTGAAGCGCGAAATTCGTCCCATTGTTTCTCTATTTCTCGTTTGTAATTGGCAAATTCCCTGGCTTCGGCTTGTTGTTGTGCTTTGGCTTCTTTTAAAAATGCATCAAATTCATTATTGAATGATTGGCGTTGATTGTTATTTTGCTGCGAATTGATCGACTTTTGAAATGCTTCGAATTCTTTATCAAATTCATCCGCTGCAAAACTATTACTGAAAATCAGGAACGTAATAATGTACCCAGCAATTTTCGCTGGCATTATTCTTCTACGACGAGTACCCATACTTTTTTATTCTCCCAATCTTTCCAGTATTCTTGTATTTTGGCTTTGATTTGAATTTGTTGTCCACGAATAGTGGCATATGACGTAACACTGGATTGTTCTTTAACGTCATCATTTTGATCAACGACTTTTTGGTTGGCAACCTGACCCAAAATATCCACAGAGCTGCCTTTTTGAATGGCTAACTCTGCCATGGCTTTTTTAATGGCGTTTTGCCTAGCCTTGGACTCTCCAAATATATCGTAACTTGCTGATCCAATTGCCACTAGCCCACTTCGCGGCGGCGAGTCAATCCAACTTGGTCTAGTCTGTGGATTGCTTGCGCATGCAAAAACAGAAAACAGTAAAACAGATAAAAATGTTAGATGTTTTGCAAATCGAATATTGGAGAATTCAAGGTGATTAAACATGATGTGAATGTCATGAAGTTAAGTTGAGCTACCTGGCTTTAGAATCACAAGCCAGGTAGATTTTGAAGACGCTTATTGAAGTTGCTGATTTGCGATTTTATCAATCTCAGCATCTAACTCGGCATGGGCTTTTTTTGCTACAAAACGTTGCCACATGGCTTTTTGGTTGTTGTAACTGGTTTTTAATGCTGTTTGTGCATTTGTTGCAGCATTTGCTGGATCCATACCAACAAGAACATACATTACTCTACTCTTAGGATTTACTCGGGTTTTAAATACCTTAGTACCATGCAAGGTTTCATTCGTGATTTGTTTGCTGACATCAGAGCTCACTGCATCCACGGTTTCATCATCACCAACACCGGTTGTTTCAACATAATTTTTCACAAGTCGTTTAACGTGAATCTTCATTTGAGCCGCTAGCTGATTCCGTGCAGCCGCTGTTGCTTGTGTTTTTTGAAATTGGGTACCCGCTGCTGTTTTTCGAAAAGAACCGACTGCTGAAACTGCTATGCCATCTACTGGTGCATCACAGATCCAGTCTGGCGCTGCAACTTCGGGAGTATCTGGGTAAGTGCAGTCTGCAACTTTAGTCGGTTTGCTCGAACAACCTGCCATCAGAATTCCGATAGTGGCAACTGTTAGGACGATTGGTTTAAATTGCAATGACATGTTGTTCTCCTTAAATTTCTAATATTTACAAGTTATCGAATTATTTTAAACGAATGACATTAAAACTACTATCTTTACGTTATTTTTCAAGTTAGTAATTGAAAAAATTATTAATCTTTAATAGCGAGGTCGTTTTAAACATCATCCAATTTAGCCATGAGTTATCTGCTAGCTATTCTAGTCTTTTTAAACCTCTATGTACTGTGAAATGTGACACACATACTTATTTGATAAACGTAAAAATCGTCAAAATCGTTGTCATCTATGTGAATTGATAAATTTATATGAAAAACTTTTTTGATAACTGGTTTAGATGAGACAATATGGGTGTTTATTTTATTCTTCATCAGCTTTGGTTTGTTTTTCGATCATTACGTATAAGCTGGCGATATTATCATAAGTAAGACAACTTTTGACGAACAAAATACAATCAAGGTGATAGTTGTGTCTAAAAAAAATACTCATTTCAATTTGAGCGTGGCAATTTTTGTACTGATTTTTTTCTTATCTCCATTATTAGTTAATGCAGAGGAAAAAACGTATACAGGATGTGCCGAAAATGCAGAGGATGCCAGACTGGAGCTGGGGAGGAATATATTTAGTCAGCTGGCCAGTGTTTCTACCACAAAAACCACAGTGGAAAATGTTTCTTTTATACAAAGGCTAATTGGTGAATCGGTTAGTGATAAAAGCACCGAAGTGCGTACCGCAAAATCGCGAATCACATTATGTGATATACAAATGACCACTAAGGACGGTAATCAATGCGCGAGCGTAACCTATAAATCGCTTGTTAAATGTGCGAAAAATAATATTGATACCCAACTGGGATATGCAAGTAAGAACTTGCCGAATAATGATAATAAGTTGGAAATAGCACAGGATTGGTTAACAAATATAGCGAATAGCGAAGGCTTATACACGGTTACTAGACCTGATTTGAATAAAAACAAGCTTGAGAAATTAAAAACGATTGAAAAGCAGCTGCAAAAAGTTCTCGATAAGCAGTTTGTGATGTTTGAAATCGTTGGAGCTAATATTCAAATTAAGATTGATGATGAAAAAAGGGTTCGTCCAAATCGTTATCAGGCACTAAAGATTGGTAAACACAGTTATGAAATTTCCGCTCCAGGTCATTGTGTCATTACGGGTAAATTCAGTTTGTCAGCGCGAAATAAAAAGACAGTCTCTGTCAATTTGTCAGACTATGAATATCCTAAAATCACGTTTACCTCAAATCAAGGCCAGGTTAGTTTGTCAGTTGATGGTATTCGAACTCCAGTCGGTAAAACAAATGTATTTAAAAGATGTGGCGGCGTGGTTGCCTACGCCTATACTTACCAGGGTCAGACTGCTGACGGAAAAATTACATTAAGTCCTGGAATGAAAAAGACGGTTCGTGAAACCTTCTTAAGCGCTAAAGATATTACGAAAAATAGAGCCTTGGCTGCTTCCTATGGTAGTGGGACGTTATGGCAAGCCCAATTTGTTTACATGAATACCAGTCGGGATGCCAATGGTGTAGATAGTTTATCTGGAATTCGTTTGGCCCAGACTAAACTAAAAAAAGTGTTTCGTTGGGGGTATGATGTCCTTTTTCTCAAAGGTGAAAAAGACTCCTATGCTGTCGAGGCAAATATGCAGGCTAAATTACAATTACTCAATTTTGGTAAAAGTAATATGCCGTTATATTTAGGCCCAATGATATTTTTGCCTCATATTGGAGCTGAGCTTGGTGTGGGCTACCATGATTTAGATGGCAAATATACATTTGAAAAATCAGACGACTCTGATTCAGAGAAGTTGTATAAAAGTCATTTAGTGTTACGTCCAAGTATCGGTGTCGATATTCCCTTTAGCAAGGAATATAGTATTTTGTTTCAATACAGTAAAAGTCTTTTTATGAACCGTTCAAATGTTATCAGTATTGGCCTTAATATTCGAACTTGATGTTGGATGTCGGACAAAATTTATTTTCAAAAATAGTGGCTATTATACTGTGTTTTGTGTGAGCTTACTCACTCGAGAATAGAATCATATGCGGTATAACGTACTATATTACATGTTACAAAAAGTTAATCTGGGATTGATATTATGAAATGCTTGTTAAATCGACATGCTAAAAAAACAAACCAATTAAGCCGGTGCTTAATTAATTTTACTGTGATTTTCATTATTCAAATGCTTTTTTATCCTGTTATGGCTGAATCGTTAAATCAATTGCAGGGACAATATCAACAGCAATTGGATGCCTACAATAATGTTAGTCGTGGGCTGACACACATAAATACTGAGATAGAAACTAGCCAAGCGCGACTCAAGGATTTGAGTGAAGAAAAAATTAATGCAGCGGCTGCATTAAAAGATATTCAACGCATTGATCGAGAGAATCCCGGGTTGGGATTGGCGTCAAAAGTTGATGAAGCCCGACAGCATAATCGCGAGGCGTTCGCATCACATCGAGCGGAAGAGGAAAAATTAAAAGATTTACGCAGTCAAGCCATTCAATCCAGTAGCCAAGTTAAGAAAGAGGCTATCGAATTAAATAGACTTGCAGATGAAATTGATTTTGCCGGCAACCAAATTATTAACGCAGCATTGGATAAACGGATTAGTAAGTTTAGCCAAGCAACCGAAGTTGAGGGATATGCGGAGGTAGGTTGTGGCGATGAGTCTGCACGTAAGTGTCAAAGACGAGCAAAAAAATCAGCAGAACGCAATGCATCAGAAAAAGGCTCTGTCGTTTTGGTTGAAGCGGCGACCAATATTGATAATTTTGAAATCACACAAGACCAAGTGAAAACTGAAGTCCAAGCACAACTTTCCAATGTAAAAGTGTTAGAGAAAGGCTGGGTAGGTGACGAAAGTTATCAGTATCGTATTAAAGCAACGGTCACACCAATTATTTCCAGCAATCTACGAGAAAAATTCAAGTTATCCATAGCGCAGGAATTGGGGTTAATTATTCCAACCAAAGTACCAACCAGTGGCGCTGTTGTAACAGCCGCACCCTTTGTTGCTACTACGGCAAGGTTTACACCGGCAACACCACCGCCGGCTAAGCCAGCAGCCGATGCTCAGGGGAAAGCAAACAAATTTTCTCGTGCAGACAAAGCATTTGCGGAATTGGATGCAGAAACCGGTACTAGTGCAACAGAGCGAGAATTGGAAGTTGAGCACAAACAGGCCCGTGCAAAAGTGGTAGCTCGTCAAGAGCCGGTTGCCTCAGAACCTGAAGCTGATGAAATTGATAATAGACGACGTCGTATATACGGTGTGTGGTAATTTAAGTAGCGAGAATGGGAAATGATTAAAAAAATTATTGTTTTGTTTGGTTTGATGGCTATTGTTAATATTGTTCAAGCGAGTGAGAATTTGTTTCAGCCACGTTTTGGTGTGGGTATTGGATCTTATGAATTTAAAAATTTAGATGATGATACAGACGAACCACGCACCGCTAGCTATACATTAGTGGAATTGGGTGGTACCTATATATGGTCAAAATGGTATGTGGATTTGGCGTTTCAGGGATCTGCCGATACAACAGTAGATGATGCTGATCATATTGACTTTAAACGAAGTGATGGTGCGTTAAGTGTCGGAAGAATGTTTTCGAGCAATGGATCAATTTTTTTTGGAATTTCTTCTCAAACAGATAAAAGCACTAATAATATCGCAGATATTGAAGTTACATATCAGTCGGCCGGTTTGCATGGTGGATTGAGTTATGGCTGGTTGATTGGAAATAGTACTTCAATTGCTTTTTCCGGTGCTTTAGCGGGAGGGGGTAGTATTTCTAAAATCAAGAATTTATCCGGAGATGGAGAAGTTGAACTGGAAGGGGATAGTGTTGGAGCCAGTGTTAGTCTGAAGTTATCACATTATTTTGGTAAATATGCTGGCATAGCAATTAAGTTGGCGGGTAGGTCAACTATCCATACCAAAAGAGAAAGTAGTGACGGATTACTGAGTGGTGATGACGTGCAGGGGGCCGCGGGTTCTCTTTTGTTTACCTGGTTTGCAACTATATAGGAAGTAACAGGTTATTATTTTGCTAATTCGGAATTTAATAATACTCCATTTAATATTGTTTTGCTGCGCATGTACAACTCAGCCAATTAATAAAAATCCGAAACATGAGTCGAGTAAGTCTCATCAGCAACCTTCATGGGTAAATACCCCAACGTTACCTGGATACATCGCAGTTGTCAGTTCTGCCAAACCCCAAAAAAAAGGTGGCAAACAAGCGCAACGACGAACCGCGTTATTAATTGCAAGGGCAGAATTAGCGAAAAGTGTTCGCATTCACATAAATAGTGTTCTTCAAACAGAAACGACGACGCGAAATAATAGCGTTAGTGAAAAATCCAATTCAAAAATTTCAACTCATGCGTTAGAGTTACAACAATTAACCCATGCGAAAGTTAAGGCAGAATGGTTAAATAAAGAAACAGACGAATTGTTTATTTGGTTTGTTGTTCCCTTGGGAAATTTGTAATTGTATGAAGTATTTAAATAGATTTTAAAACGTTATACCGGTCAAACTTCTGTTTCCAGATTATGAATTACCTTTTCCCGCGACACCGCTATTTTTGATCCCAGCAAGTCTTCAGAGACTAATCGTTGATGTAATGTTTTTGGCGGATAATGAATATCGACAAACTGAATACGGCGAGATAATAAGTATATTGTATTTGTGCAAATGACGAGTGCTAAACCGTCTGCAATGTCTAAGGTTTTTAAATTGATGACTAATTTAGCGTTTGGCTTAAACGTTTGTTGATTCACGTTGTCGACCAATAATGAAACGTTTTGATGGCTCAATTTACCCTTTAGCGTAATCATGTTTCGACTTATGCTAAACGAAAAAAAGTCTGCTGGTCTATCCATTATACTATTCCCGTCAATCTATATTAATGATCGCTAATGTTGCGATTCAAGTTAAAACACAGTTAATTGATTACAGAAATACAGCGTGGGAGTCAAAATGACTTCCACACTAGTATAGGTTATTAATTTTGGATTGTGAGGTGAGCAATTGCTGGAAGAGCAAATGTCTTACAAGAACAACGTGATAATTGAGAAAATTATGATCAACACTGTGTGGTAATTTAAAAATCAGCAGTATTTTTGTTTATGCCAATCTCCAGACTTCATAACGTTTTTCAATTTGTCGAAAAATTAATCTTTCAAATGCCCAGGATAGGCCGCCAATGAGTACAATACCTAACAGCACTTGACGTGCATTGCCGATTTCACCACCCATTGAAACCATCCACCCAATGCCCGATGTGGCGCCAATCATTTCAGCAGCGACTAATGAACGCCAAGCTTGGCTGAATCCAATTCGAAGCGCGGCAGTAATAAAAGGCAAACTTGCAGGTAAGTAAACGTATCTAAAAAGTTGGGTTCGTTTGGCACCAAGGACTCTTGCAGCTTTAACTTGTGTACCTTGTATTTGCAGCACACCTTCCATAATCGTGATAATCATGGGGCAAACTGCGGCAATAAAAATAACGATTATAATAGAGGTATAGCCAATGCCAAAAATAATCAGCATTAGTGGCGCCCATGCTACCGGTGGAATCGACATGAATAGACCGTTTAGAGGCGTGATGTATTCTCTAAACGGTTTGTAAAATCCTGCAAGAAATCCCAATATAAGTGCAACAATAAAGGCGCTACCAAAGCCAACGATCTCTTCGAGTAAACTGATGCCCAAGTGGCTAAAGAGTTCACCATCCATCATCCATTGGTAACCCTCTTCAGCAACCTCCCAGAATTGCGGCAATATGTATGAAGGGAACTGACTGGCAATGATAGCCCAAACCAGGAGAAGTGATGGGATTGAAACCCAAGACCAAGAAAATTGGGGCAATCGGCTTTTTTTCTCTTGCTCCAAATTTATTTTTACGTCATCGGGTGTCGTGCTCACCACTCATACTCCTAAATGTAAATAAAACGTTTTTGATAATTGTTATTGCGACGCGTCGGTAAATGCCGTGCTTGCCATTTCTTTATTAAGACGTTGCACCAGTGATACATCAACTAGTTCGGCTGGCGTTAAATCTTTTTTGATGTAGCGTAACTCTTTAGACCAAGTCATCAAGCGTTGAATAAAATCCAAGTCCGTCTCTTTAAGTTCCCACTCCCAGCCAATGCGCTCTCGAGCCATTTTGACGACATCAGTTGGAGAATGTTTTTTGCCGTTGGCATCAGTTACTTCACTTAGTTTAAACGCAGTGGCAATTTCTTCATTACCCGCGTCTGGGCTAGAATTTAAAAAGTTAACTGCCAATCGATGTGCTTTTAATGCTTTATAAACAGTGTCAGGATTTTTTTTCAAAAATTCTGGCGGGCTCATAACGATGTACCAAGGATAGTTTGGAACCGCTTTGTTCATATCGAATATGACTTTAGTGTTACCACGGATTAAATATTGCGACGTGAATGGCTCCCAAATGAAAGCAGCGTCAACTGTGCCCGATTCAACTGAAGGTCCCATGTTGCCAGGTGGCATTGGAATAACGCGAAGGTCTTTATCTGCGATTAATCCATTGGCTTCATTTAAGACATAACCACGGAGTAAAACATCCATGCCACTGCCTTTCTTAACGCCGGCAAGTTTTTTACCTTTAAGGTCTTTAATGGAGTTGATGTTAGAATCATTTCTAGCGATTACGGCAGCTTGTCCATAATTGACTTTAGCAAGAATTTTGCTTTTTAAGCCGCGAGAATACCAATGATAAACTGGTGGGGACCCGATGTATGCCATATCCAATTGACCCGCAGCGAGTGCTTGATGCACAATTGGGCCGCTGGTGAAAGATATAATTTCAGCGTCAAGCCCCACTTCTTTATAAAAACCTTTTGCTTGTGCGATAACGATCGGGGCGTTGGCCATGGCAAACACCCAGCCAATTTTAATTTTTTCTGCAGCAAATGTTGCAGAGCTTAATATTAAGCTGCTTACAATAATGAAGCAGTTAATTCCATTTTTCATTCAGTACCTCCAGTCCATATTAATTAGTTGAAACTACGGGTCTTTCGTCACTTTGCCGATTAATTGCAGATACTTGTGCAATGTCGGACATAAGTTCTTTTTTATATTGCCAAAACAATTCGTGTGTTCGTGTTGTTGGGCCGGATCGTGGTCGAGGTAGATCATTTTTCATTTCACGATAGACTCCGCCAGGCGGTTTGCTTAAGACAACAATGCGATCTGATAAATAAATGGATTCGTCTATGTCGTGGGTGATGAATACGACTGTTTGGCCAAGCTCGTCCCACAAACGCAACAATTCATCGTTCATTGTTTCTCGTGTAATTGCATCGAGTGCTGCAAAAGGTTCATCCATTAATAAGAGACGTGGCTCTAACGCTAATGCTCTGGCTAATGATACTCGTTGCTGCATGCCACCGGATAATTTAGCTGGTAAGTAGTCTTCAAAACCGGCAAGTCCAACGAGGGCAAGGTAATGTTTTGCTTTTTCACTTTGTTCTTTCTCAGGCAGGGCGCCTGACATTTTTAAGCCAAATTCAACATTTTTAATTGCCGTTAACCAGGGGAATAATGTTGGTGATTGGAAGACATAGCCTAAGTGTGGATCTTCGGGTGTCATTTTTTTTCCCCGAAGTAACACGTTGCCAGAATTTGGTTGGAAAAATCCAGACAGCAAATTGAGTAATGTGGTCTTACCGCAGCCCGAAGGGCCAATGATTGATAGAAACTCGCCCGCTTTTACATCAATATTAAAATTACGAAAAATGCTAAGGGACTCATATGAAAAACACATATTGTCGATTTTTAAATCGTCACCGCCAACGCGTTCGATTTGTTCGATCATTTTTATACCCTTTTGGTATTTTTTTAATATTCGGCATCATCCCCAGATAAAAACAATTAGTCTGTCGGCTAGCCGACAAAGCAAGAAAGATATTTACGCAAATGTGGATAAACTTTTTTGCTTATTCGCGGCATGCTTTAGTGATAAAGGCGTCGTAGATTGTCTTGAGTTGAACCAGGTATCTTTTATCAAATGTATGTGATGATTTTTTACCTGTAGACGATTTTGTTTTTTGAAATGATTAATAGTGCTAGTGACGGTTTGTCGACTAGAACCTATCATGTCGGCAATTTCTTGATGGGTTATATGGAAATCAATTTTTATAAAATGCGCATCGTTTGTCCCGTGAGATTCTGCTAAAAGATTTAAGACATGAATGACACGTGATTCGACATTTTCTGTTGCTAAAATTAACAGAGCGTTACTTAATCGACACATTCGATCAGAAAGTAATTGAATAATTTTAATGGCACATTTGGGATTGTTTTCTAAAAAATGCTTAAATTCAACGTCTGGAATAGATAACACACTACTCGTAGTACTGCTGACTTGTGCGAAAGTTTTTCTTTTTTCACCCACTAAACATTCAGCAAGGCCAAACATCTCACCTTCGGAACAGAACCATAAAATAACCTCTTTTCCCAATTGAGAAACGTGAAATATTTTGGCATGACCATCGAGTAATATGTAGATGAATTTATCAGACTTAACTGCTTGATAAATGTATTGATCTTTTGCGAAAACGTGGATTTTCCCCAATGCATGTAATTGAGATTTTTCATTCGCACTTAAAAGTGAGAAAAGATTTTTGGGCGTTTCAATTTTTTTGATTTCCATCTACGATTCAACTGAAAAAATAAACGCAAGCATATGAGTTGTCTTTCTTATTTTGCATAATGTCGTTTAAATCAGCGCTTGTGCATGGCGCTAGTTCACAATGAGTCTGTCGTCCAGCTGACAGACTCATGCATTCTATATGAATTAGTTTCGCTAATACAAGTGTCGTTTATCCTAAAAAGATCAGTTGAATGCGAATTGATAGTGCATGATATTGATTCGCTAGTGCTTTTAAAAAATCTTAGCTTCACCCTTAGGTTAAGCGGGCATTTTTTGAAAGTGCTAGCGGATCAAGAGCTTGTGCTAGCGATCGAATTTAACTGATTTTTTTAGGTTTATATTAAGAACGACTGCACATGGGGTTAGTGGCTATTAAGAATTATTCGGGATGTATCGATGAAAAAAATGACAGAACAAGCGTTAAAAAATAAATTGGGCGAATATACTGCACCCATTGGTTTGTATGAAAAAACCAAAAGTATGCCGTTTCTTGGTTCAGTATCCTGTGAAGTAGAAGAGTTGGTTGCAGGATCTTGGCATGAAATTGTTTTGGACTATGAAGTGGGTGCGGCTGGTTTAGCAGATGGTGCTTGGATAAAAGCGACATTTAAATTTTATTCTGATTGGGCATTGTTTCAAACTGTTGATCCTAAGGCCGCAAATTTCGTTACTGCGGAATATCAAGCCGGGCCTTTAGTCGAAGGACAAAGCCCCGCGACGGTACAGTCGCTAAAAGTTCGCTTTGATCAAAAAGGCCATGAACGACCGTTTCAAAAAGCCATAATTGTTGATGTGGTTGATGGTTTTTTAAAGCCGGGTGACCACATAATTATTCGACTTGGCGATAAAAGAGCAGGTGGACCGGGAACACGTGTTCAAACATTTGTGGAAAGTGATTTTCGGTTTCGGTGTTATATCGATCCGCTTGGGACATCAAAATTTGCGGCGATTCCCGGTGATATTGTTTTTGATGTTGTTGCGGGAAAGCCAACGCAATTAGTCATAAGTGGTACTCGATTAGTCAAGCAAGGTTCTGCTGTAAATTTACAGATTCGTGCAGAAGATGCGTGGGGGAATACTTGTATCGATTTGCCGGAGCGAGTATTCGTTGTCGGTATTATGAATAACGCACCGGTGTTTGAGCAGGTTGTAACATTAAACGCAGAAGGCTGGGCAACACTTGCTTTAAATGAAGTACCAACCGATCAAATTGGGGAAATGGAGATTAGGGCTAATTTGCCACAACACGCGTCGGTACCAGAAACTTTGTTTTATTTAACAATTGAAGAAGATCTTGAAGTCGAGAGAATTTATTTTGGTGATTTACACGTGCATTCTGATGATACGGTTGGTACAAACAATACGGTTTATAATCTTTCGTATGGAAGAGATGTTGCAGCATTAGATGTACTTGGGTATACCGCTAACGATTTTCAAATTACGGAAGCACGCTGGAATGCTGCGGTAGAACTGTGTAGTGAATTAACTGTTGAGGGTGAATTTGTTTGTTACCCTGGAACTGAGTGGTGCGGGAATTCCTGTGCGGGTGGGGATCATAATGTTGTTTTCTTGCGTGATAGCAAACCCGAATTTCCGTTTGATAAAGATGGAAATGTTTGTCGCTCATTTGAATGGAATGAAGATATGAGTGGCGACACATTACAGCCAGGTGCATGGCCGTTGGAAGAGTTGTATGCCACATACATTGATGATCCTGAGGGACATCTGTTAATGCCACATGTTGGTGGACGGCGTTGTAATTTAGATTGGCATCATCCGCAGTTAGAACGCTTGGCGGAAGTTGAGTCCGCGTGGGGACATTTTCCCTGGTTATACGAAGATGCCATGCGTCGAGGCTATAAGTTAGGAGTCAGTGCAAACGGTGATGAGCATCGAGGTCGTTGTGGAGGTGGCGTACCCGGAACAGCGGTATTTGGTACGAAAGGTGGATTAACTGGTATTGTCGCGACAAATTTGTCTCGACTGGATATCGGAAAAGCATTGAGGGCCAGGCACACATATGCAACCACTGGTGAACGATTAGTTGCGTTAACGAAAAGTGGCAAATATAAACAAGGTGATGAATTTGAGCAATCTGGAAATGCACAAATTGAATATGCTTTTTATGGTGATGTCGGCTGGGATGAAATTGCCGCATATGATCACAATGGAAAATTTTGGCAGCGCAATTTACAGGAAGAAGAAGGCTATTCGACTCGACGTTTTCGATTGAGATGGGGTGGCGCTAGGATTAAAGATCGCTATCGATGGGCAGCATGGCAAGGGAAATTGCGCGTTCAAAATGGTGTGATTAACTCTTTTCATGCCCATGGGTTTGAACACAAAGAAGAATCCTGTTGGCGGGAAGATGCATTAACTATTGGTTTTCGCTCAGATACTTACGGTGATGCAGATTGTATCGAACTGGATGTAAACCAGCTGGAGCACTGTCAAATTAGTGTCGAAGGCACGATTGATGGGTATGTCAAAGTGGGTAATCCGTTAGACGGTAATCCATTTCCCCATTGTCCGGATTTTTCTTGGAAAATCAGTGGTAAAGAGTTGTTGGAGCAAGGTGGTTTACGTCTTGAATTGGGCGGTGCTGAATTGTTTTTGGCGCTTGAACGTTTGAGTGATAAACCTATGCCGCGAGAAATTAAAGGTGTTCTTGATGTAACGCCAGAAAATGGGCCACATGGTTTTCGGCCGGTATATTTTGTTGGGCGACAAATTGATGATGCTAAAGTGTGGACCTCATCAATGTTTATCAATTTTAAATAAATTATTGCTTGACGTTATAAAAAACAATTGCCAAACTGAAAGAATGAAATTCGAAATGCACACAATTATTTTTATCAGCCCAGTATCACCTCGTCTGCGATGGAGTGTGAGAAAGGCAACCGTGTGCCGGAGGAAATTTAACATTTAACGTTATATTTTTAGTTTACTCAAAAGGCCACGGATCAAAAAAGACCGTGGCCTTTTTCGTTTTTACGCCTTTGTATTTTTTAGGAATATATTATGTCTGTGCCGTTAGCATATGTCGGAATTGTAATTATTTGGTCGACAACACCATTAGCGATCAAATGGAGTGGTGAAGATGTTGGTTTTCTGTTTGGCGTTAGCCTCAGAATGTTTATCGCTTTGTTAGTGTGTTTCCTAATTTTGACACTAATGCGACGCAAAATTCCTTTGCATAAACAAGCGATTCATCTTTATTTTGCTGTTGGGTTGCCACTGTATTCTGCAATGATTTGTGTTTATTGGGCAGCGCAATCAATTCCTTCGGGATTGATATCAGTCCTATTTGGATTGACGCCAATATTTACTGGCGTGTTAGCAACAATATATTTAGCAGAAAAAAGTTTTTCACTGGCAAAATTAATTGGCTTAATCATTAGTTTCATTGGATTAATTGTTATTTTTCACCGCAGTTTAGAAGTGGGTGAAGCGATGGCTTGGGGAATGGCAGGCACTGTGTTAGCTGCTTTCCTTCATTCATTGGGAACGGTTTGGGTAAAAAATGTTGTTGGTAGCTTGCCAGTATTAACCGCAAACACGGGCGGATTAGTTGTGGCTGTGTTTTTGTTTTTTATAACGTGGATGCTAATGGATGCAAGTATTCCAGCTAACATTCCTGATCATGCGGCATATTCAATTATTTATCTGAGTATTGTTGGGTCAGTATTTGGTGCAGTATTATTTTATTTTGCCTTGAAAAATGTCTCTGCTATGAGTATGGGATTGTTACCGCTTATCACACCTGTTATTGCGCTATTCATTGGCCAGCAGCTCAATGATGAACAAATTGAAATATCAACGCTGTTTGGAACAGCCTTAATATTGTCCGGATTGGTAATATATCAGTGGATAACGATTATATTTGAATCTGTTAAAAAGGCGAAAATTTATGTTTCTTCAGAGATGGCTGGCTCGATTCGATGGTTACGAGGAAGGCGGTCTAAATAAATTGAAAACATTTCGGCTAATGATTGCTGAATGTTAGTTCAAGTTTTCGTAGGCAAAACATTTTTATATTTCATTATTGAAACTCGCGAGGTAGGACCCATCTTGTTATGATACTTAGCTAATTCAGAATTGAGTTTCTTTGTTGAGCTTTTTCTATTTGAAAATAAACGAATAACGAAAATGAGGAAAAAAGGGTGGATTTTTTAATCGAATATGGGATGTTTGTCGCCAAGAGCTTAACTATCGTTCTAGCGATATTGATTGTTGTGGTTGGCATAATTGCCTCAGCGACAAAGTCGAAAGATCAATCAAAATCACACATTGAAGTGTCGAAACTCAATGAAAAATTTGATGATTCCCGGGCCCTGATAAATTCAGAAATGCTGGGAAAGGATGCATTGAAAAAATTTGAAAAGCAGCAAAAGTCAAAACTTAAAGCCGCTAAAAAAGAAGAAGATGCAGAGAAGCAGCGCATTTTTGTGATAGATTTTGAGGGTGATATTAAGGCATCTGCAGTGACATCATTGCGAGAGGAAATTACTGCTATTTTATTGGTGGCGAGAAAACAAGACGAGGTGTTTGTGCGTTTACAAAGTCCCGGCGGTATGGTGAATACCTATGGATTGGCAGCATCTCAGTTAAAGCGTGTTAAAGATAAAGGTATTCCCCTTGTTATTTCTGTTGATAAGGTTGCCGCCAGCGGTGGGTATATGATGGCTTGTGTTGGAGATAAAATTTTATCGGCTCCTTTTGCTATCTTAGGATCGATTGGTGTCGTTGCCCAAATTCCTAATTTTAATCGCTTGCTGAAAAAACACGATATTGATTATGAAATGATTACCGCAGGAGAATACAAACGCACCTTAACCATTTTTGGCGAAAATACCGATCAAGCACGCAGCAAATTCAAAGATGATATTGAGGATATTCATGTATTATTTAAAGATTTTGTTTCCGAGCAACGCCCCATTGTCGATATAGAGAAAGTCTCCACTGGTGAATATTGGTTTGGGACTCGAGCAAAAGAATTGGAGTTAGTGGATGACATTAAAACCAGTGATGACTACTTGTTAGAGAAATCCGAAGGAACAGATCTTTTCCACATTAAGTATATTGAGAAGAAAAATCTTGGTGACAAATTTTCACATTTTCTTCAGCGTGTTGCTGATCAAACCATTACAGGCTGGTGGAGCAAATCCAAAGAAAATGAGTTAGTGTAAAGATATTACCAGTTTATACCGAGCTGTAATGCGGCACTGACATCTCTTACTTCAGTGATGTCAGTCGTCTGTTTTGCTGCAACCGCAGCATCTATATTTAATCCAAATAAATAAAGTCCGATGCCAAGCGACGGTATATTGCTGTTTTCTGTGCTTAAATTCATTCGATAACCTGCTCGCAATTGTAATAGCCATACATCAAATTCCGCACCGAATGCAAGAAAGCGTGATTTGTTATTTGTACTGACGTCCTGATTGTCTGTTAAATCTAAATCGGTACCTATGGTAACCCAATCAGTAAAAAAACTTGCGCCAAATCTTGCGGATGGAGAGAGTTTAATATTCTCACCAGAAGGGGTTTTAAATGATTTTGGAATGAGGTTTTTAACCGTAATGCCAGTTTTCCAATTGCGACTGAGTTGTTTGGACACACCAAAATCCAAATTAAAGGTATCGTATTCTCGCCGTCGATCTAGGTCGATAATTTCACCACCTTCGTCATCCAGTTCATTCAGTTCTTTTATATAGTCAAATGCGATAACGTGTTGGTATTTGGGTGTAATTCCCACATCTAATGAGTAGCTTTTCGGGTCTGATTTTCGTGCCAGTGAGACGCCAAACTCCATAAATAATGCGCCTTTTAAGGAGATCGTTGAATCGAGAGTGACATTCGCGATTTGATTTTGCAGAGTTTGAAAATCTATAGATGATGATGTTGATGGCTCTAATGCACTTACGATGTTATTCATAACCGTTGTGTCATTGTTTGATAAACTTCCATGTGCTTCTAGGTTTGTCCAGTTATTCCAATATGCGGCCCATCCGAGATTTCGATCTGGAACGCTGGCAACGATTCCTGCATTTGAATCCGCTGTAAGTGATTTGCCACTAATGGAATTAATACCCCTGTTTAGGTTTCTTGCTGAGATGACTGTTTTTTGTTGAGACGTATTTACCAATGCTATATTAGTTGGTGTTGATCCATTGTTTAACGCATTCGCGATATTTTTAGATAAGTCAGCTAAATCAGTAAAAAATGTTGTGTATAAGTCTTGTTCGGCAAAATCATAAACTGCCTCTATAAGTTGGTTATTATCTGTTATGCGCAATGTTGCATCGATTTCAAAGTTAAAGTCCTCATTTTTTCTCGCGCTTGCTAAAAGAGAAGGATTGTAATAGTGCGCTTGACCACTATCTGCAGCCGCTACGCCGACTCCACCCATGGCTAATCCCCTGGCTTCTTGTGGTAAAAAGGCGCTTGCGTAACTTGGAGGTTGAAAAAAAAGTAAAGTAAAAGTGAAAAAAAATGGAAGCAATAATAAACGATGTGATTTCTTTAGCATCGTGTGTGACGATCTCAAGTAGTTTAACATAATGGAAATAAAGCAAAAATCTGCCCGCCTACAAGTATTATAACACTTCCGTCTTTGTGACTTATCTTCTACTAAAAATTTATTATCGAAAAGCGCTGGTACATTTCCAATTGATTGATTTATTCCGATTCACTTTTGTGAATTTTACAGAGACTAAAATTGGGTTTATTAACAAAAGGGGGGTAAGTCATAATTAAATTTAAAGTGAATTAAAAAGCAGCAGAAAGCGAATTAATGTTCACCAATAAGCGCCTCTTTTTAAGTCTATTTTCAGTTAACTTTCTCGTTAAATTTAATCTACCTGAAAATGAAAAATACATGAAAAAAACGCACGAAAATTATTGAAAAATTTGCATTTTTTCTTATTTGTTAAATGGCAGTGTTGCCATTTCTTTGCTAGTATTACCTAGTATTCAAAACAGAAAAAAGAAAAGTTTTGAACAGGTGTGGCGAGGGAAGTTATAAAAATCTAATAATAATCAATAAAAGCAAAATTTGTGTGTCATTGTGGGAATTTCTCAACTTTAAGTTTAAACATAAAAACAACCATAATTGTTTTCATTTAAAGCCCAAATTATTGCACCTAGACTCTCGTCATCAACATGAGCTGCTGATTACATTAACCTTTTTTTGCCAAAGCATTTTATATTGGCATTCATTATAAAATCAGCATCAACCGGTAGGATTTTGATACTAGCCAATAATAATTTTTAAGCTAATGGCTAGTTCTAGAAATTCATTTCGGTAAGGCGGTTCTCAGACCAAGAATTCGCTAACTCTTTTGTGGGGTAGGTCATGGTTCAAGGAATTAAATTGCCTGAGCCTTTGATGGTTGTCGCAGGGCGTTCAAAGGTAACACGTCAATTGAAATCGCTAAATGCAAAATCGGGAAGATGGAATTTTCTCGCAAGTTGTCTCATCGCTTGTTTTATTTCGTTTTTCATATCTAGTTCAGCTTTCGCTGACATCACAACTACATTAACTCACGAAGAAAGTGGATTTGCATTAACAGGTGGTCATGCTGATTTGATCTGTAATGACTGTCATATTTCTGCCGACGACTATGGTTCATTAAGCAGTACATGTAGTGAGTGTCATTCTCTAGCAGACAATTCGCATATTTCCGTCGATGGAGATTGCGCTGTTTGCCATACCAGTGAGAATTTTAGTACTGACATAGTAGTCGATCATCGCTATGTGAAAGGTGAATGTGATGACTGTCATAACAACGAGTTGTTTTTAGGAAAACATGAAAAACATTTAAACACAGATGATGCTTGTTCATTGTGTCATACCTCTGAAGCTTGGTTGCCCGTTGTAGTTGAGCATAATGCAGTGGCAGGTAACTGTATTGATTGCCACAACAATGTGGTGGCTGCAGGTAAAGGATCGTTTCACATAGTGACAAGTGAAAACTGTAATGCTTGCCACACTGCAACCCGTTGGGATGCGATCTTGAATTTTTCCCATGATGAAGTTAGTGATGTTTGTACCAGTTGCCATAACAACCAACAAGTTGTTGGCAAATCACCTTCACATTTATTAACAAGTGATAACTGTTCGGCGTGCCATGTTACCGTGGGTTGGTCTCCACTCAGTGTTATGGATCACAGTAATGTAAATGGTTCTTGTGAATCTTGCCATAACGGTGCGCTTGCAATTGGCAAATCAGCCTCTCATCCGACAACGATTGAATCTTGTGATTCGTGCCATAACACATTTAGTTGGGTAGCAGACGAAGTTATTGTGACTCCCAGTGGAAAAGTGACTGCAAGAGCCCGTTTCGATCACACTGGCATAACGGATAATTGTACTAGTTGTCATGGCGTGAATGCGACAGGTAAGCCCGTTGGTCATTTGGAGTCTTCCCCTTTTTGTGAGTCTTGCCACTCTGTTTCCGCATGGGTACCGGTATTACGAGTTGACCATAATCAGCTTTCTCCTGTTTGTACTGACTGCCATTTTGTGAGTTCTGCCGTTGGTGTTGGCAAGCCGCCCAATCATATTCAAAGTACCGATGTTTGTGATGCATGTCATGCGCCTTCAACGTGGAAGCCTGTTCGATTGGTTGATCATACGCAAACCCTAGGTGCTTGTGTTGATTGTCATAATAATTTCGTATCCGTTGGTAAAAATACTGGTCATGTGTTAACAAGTGATGATTGTGGAGCGTGTCATTCAACTGCGAAGTTTCGTCCGGTAACTCGTGTTGATCACACGAATGTCATTGGACCTTGTGAAAGTTGCCATATCAACGACAAAACAACAAATCATCCGCCAACAACCAATTTTTGTGGGTCATGTCATCGTACAACAACTTGGGTTGCAGGCATTACATTAGATCATGCTGAGGCCGTCGGAGCCTGTGAATTTTGTCATAACGGAACGTTTGGGATTTACAAGCACGCTATTCATATTCCTACCACTGACGTCTGTGGTGCTTGTCATAATACAACAATTTGGCGAATTGTTGATATCGTAGATCATAACGAAGTGGTGGGAAATTGTTTCTCTTGTCACAATGGTGTGACAGCGGTTGGAAAATCTAGACGCCATCCACCAACATCAGATTTATGTCAAGCCTGTCATGTGACAACTTCATTTTTAACAGTTGATTTTGTCGATCACGATGAAGTATTAGGATCATGTAGCGTATGTCACAATGGCAGAGATGCCACTGGGAAAAGTGCAAATCATGTGGTAACGAATCAAGAATGTGATGCATGCCATACAACCGTTAGATGGGATGAAGTTTCAATTATTGGTATACATGCGGGTATCACAGATAACTGTATCCGCTGTCATGATGGCGTTGGCGCTACCGGTAAGACCGCCAATCACATTCCAACAACCGATGTTTGTGAAGCATGTCATGCTGTGACGAGTTGGATAACCAATGTAAGAACCGATCATGAAGAAGTTATAGGCTCTTGTGAGTTATGTCATAACGGCATTATCTCTACCGGTAAAAATGCGGGTCACATAACGAGTACAGATGATTGCGCAGCGTGTCATACTCCCGCTGGTTGGGTGCCCATTACAACTGTGGATCATACTCAAGTGACTGGAGAGTGTGTTGGTTGTCACAATGGCAGTGTTGCAAAATCCGCTAAATCACAAGATCATATAAGTTCGTCTGCCGATTGTCAGGCCTGTCATGTAACGGTTGCTTGGAATCCAGCGCGAAAGGTGGATCATACGCAAGTATTAGGTGAATGCGTTTCCTGTCATAATGGAACCATAATTGGTGGTAAAGAGTTAGCCAATCCAACCCATATTCAGTCCTCGCAAATATGCGGATCTTGCCATTCAACGCAACGCTGGATGCCGTTGGTTACTGTTGATCATCAAGAGGTCGTTGGTGAGTGCGAATCTTGTCATAACGGTACCATTGCTAAATCCAGTAAAGCGGATTCGAATCCACCACATGTGCCAACTACTGATGTCTGTGGGAATTGTCATACGCCCATTGGCTGGCCAAATGCGATTATGGATCATTCGCAAACAGCAGCAAATTGTGAAACTTGTCACAATAATTTAAGTACGATCACAGCTGGGTTACCTGATTTTCATATTCCAACAACAGACAATTGTGAGCCTTGCCATAATACTGTTAGGTTCCAACCTGCGATATTCGTTGATCATGCCGAAGTATTAGGTGATTGTAATGTTTGTCATAACGGCACGACTGCCATTGGTAAGACAACAACTCACATTGCGGTTACGGGTGATTGTGCGGGCTGTCATGATCAGTTAATTATGGGGCAAGCCAGTTGGCAAGTAGCGCCATTAGCGACAGATCATGATCTCGTGGTAGGTGAATGCTCAAGTTGTCACAATGATGTTCTAGCTATGGGTAAATCTGCCAATCACATTAATACAACTGATGTCTGTGATGCCTGTCATGCGGTTTCCCCAGTTCTTTGGGTTGACGTCATTGGGGTTGATCACGACCAAAATATAGGTAGTTGTATCTCTTGCCATGACGGATCGGGTACAGCAGCAAAAACCAGTAAGCAGGATTCGAATCCACCGCATATAACAACAACGGATGTATGCGATACGTGCCATTCAACCAATAATTGGACGCCCGCAATCATTGTTGATCATTCACAAGTGTTTGGTAATTGTATCGATTGTCATGACGGCAGTGGTACTAAAGCACAATCTAGCAAAATTACTATGCCAGATGGATCGGCGGTTGATCATATAAATACGTCAGATGTGTGTGATGCATGTCATTCTACATTGATATGGAAGCCACAGATTGTGGTGGATCATAATGAGGTCATAGGGGCATGTAACGATTGCCACAATGGCAATATAACCATTGGTTTTTCCGCAGATCATATCGATACCACCGTCTTTTGTGACAAGTGTCATTCGACTAGTAAGTTTATACCGGCTATCCGAGTTGATCACACAGAAATTAACAATGTAGATGTCTGTATTGCGTGCCACGAAGGCAATATTGCGCCAGCAAAAAATGCAGAGCATATTACAACATCCGATGCATGCGGTACCTGTCATACGACGGATACTTTCGTTCCCGCTATCGCAGTGGATCACGCGGAAGTCATTGGCGTTTGTTTTGATTGCCATAATGGATTGGTTGCCATTGGTAAGAGTGCAGCGCACATTGTAACAACTGAAAATTGTGAGCCTTGCCATGTAACGACTACGTTTGAACCGGCTTTGGATGTAGATCATGTGGAAGTATTGGGTACGTGTTTTAGTTGCCACAATGGTTCAACAGCGGTTGGTAAATCTTCCAGTCATGTTCCAACAACGGATGCTTGTGAAGCCTGTCATGAAGCTTCGCCGGTTGATTGGGTTAGTGTTACATTTGTTGATCACGAACATGTTTTAGGTGATTGTATTGATTGTCACGATGGAATATCTGCGTCAGGTAAAAGTGTGGATCACGTTCCTACAACGGATGTTTGCGATGCTTGTCATGCTAAATCGCCTTCAACCTGGATTGATGTTATTACAGTTGATCATGGCGAAGTGGTTGGTGCTTGCGAGACTTGCCATGACGGCACAGGAACAAAAGCGCAATCAGGTAAATCTGCAACACATATTTTAACTACGGATTTTTGTTCCGCTTGTCATTCAACCGCATCATGGATTCCAGCGATAGTTGTGGATCATAATGAAGTGTTAGATGTCTGTGTGGGGTGCCATGATGGTTCTGGTACGAAGGCGCAATCCAGTAAAACAACAATGGCTGATGGCTCGCCAGTGCAACATATTGATACAACAGATTTGTGTGATGCTTGTCATTCAACAACACTTTGGTCGCCAGTAATTCGCGTTGATCACAACGAAGTTAATGGCGCCTGTGATAGCTGTCATAATGGCGCAATAGCAATGGGTAAACATCCTGCCCACATTACCACGTCAGAAGCATGTGAAGCTTGCCATGCGACACAATTCTGGGCACCGGTTATAACAGTGGATCACGCTACCGTGGTAGGCAATTGTATCGATTGTCATAACGGAGTGGTTGCGGGCGGTAAGAGTGCTACACACATTCTTTCCACCGACATTTGTGATACCTGTCATTCCACTTCATTATGGATTCCAGCAATTACAGTAGACCATAATGAGGTTTTGGGTGTGTGTGAGAATTGTCATAATGGTATAATTGCTATGGATAAAAATTCTGGGCATATTACGACCACAGATGTTTGTGATAAGTGTCATTCTACAACTCAGTGGGCACCGGAAATTCGTGTTGATCATCAAGAGGTGATTGGTAATTGCGGAAAATGTCACGACGGAATTACTGCAATTGGTCGACATGCGGCACATATATTAACAACTGATGTGTGTGATGCTTGCCATTTCACGACGACTTGGGTGCCCATTGGCGTTGATCATAATGAGGTTATAGGAACGTGTGAGTCATGTCATAATGCGCCAGCTTCACATTTGACTAATCCAATTCCAGTAACGGGAGGGTGTGATCAATGCCACGGCACGACAACCTGGTTTAATCCAACAAGTCCTCTTCCATTGTAGATTTGTGAAGTGCATAGGTGATCTAAAAAGGAGTTTTAGTCAGAAAAAATCGCAGAATTAACGATGTTGCGGTGTAATTTGTGCTTTAATTATTTAAGTTACACCGTCAATGTTCAATAAATAAAAAATATTGTATGAGTTCTTTTTTTTCGTTAAACAATATTCATCACTCAACCAAATCGGCAAAATTGTCTTTTTGCTCGATACTATTTTGTTTTTTATCACCTTTTTCTTTCGCCGGCGATTATAAAATCGGTGTATTAGCCTATCGGGGCGAATCAAATGCGATGCAAGCTTGGTCGGCGACAGGCGAGTATTTGACGCGAAGTTTGCCTTCTCATCAATTCACCATTGTGCCATTGAATATTCCTGAAATGAAGCAAGCTATTGCTGAAGCCGAAGTGGATTTTGTTATTACGCAAGCGACTCAATATGTCAGCATGGAAGTGCAGTATGGTATTAGTCGAATTGCCACCATTAAGCGGGATTATCAGGGTGAAGATTATGTGCGTTATGGCTCAGTAATATTGGCTCGTTCAGACAGAAACGACATAAATGAATTACTTGATCTTGGTAAAAAAGTGTTTGGTGCTGTTGATAATTCTGCTTTAGGCGGATGGCAAATGGCAAATGGTGAATTTGATCGTGAAAACATTTCCCTTTCAAAAATCAATTATTATGGTTTTCCTCAATCAAATGTCGTATTTGCGATTCGTGATGGATTGGTTGATGCGGGTTCGGTGAGAGCAAGAATCTATTATGATTTGGTCGATAAAGGTGTAATTAGCTTTGATCAATTCAAAATAATTTCCGCAAGAACGACACGAGGTTACCCATTTTTACATAGCACGGATTTATATCCTGAATGGCCAATTGCTAAGTTGAGCCATATGTCTAAGGTCGTTTCAGAGCAAGTTGTTAATGCGTTACTCACATTAGACAAAGAACATAAAGCGACGAAGGCGGCAAACATTTCTGGTTGGACCGTGCCACTAGATTATCGCCCCATTCATGCATTAATGCAGCAACTCAATATCCCGCCATTTGATAGTCAAATAGAACCAAGAATCGTATATGACGTTAAATTGGAGGATAACAAATATTATTTACTATTAACGTCGTTACTTGTGTTAAGTATGCTGTTGTTAATTTGGAATAATCAAAAATTGAGACGAGGATTGGTTGGAAAATTAACAAATAAGAATGGCGATGATTATTTGCCGGATGAGATGGATGAAAGTGTGCAACTTGCGTTATCAAATATTGCGTCAGCTGTTCTAATTTTAAATAAACAAGGTGAAATTAGTTATTTAAACCAAGCGGCTAAACGGATGTTGGAAGTCGAAGATAATGATGCCTTTGGGAAAACGCCAGCGGAATTAATTGCGTTTGAGTCTCATCACATTGATTTAAAAAATACATTGTTAAGTTCAAATGATGAATTGACGGATGCTAAATCGCATCCAAAAATTACGGGGACCTTCACAAGTAAGAATGGCAAGCATTATAGTATTGAGCTATCGACAAAATTATTACAAAACAAATCTGGCGATTGGGTTGGATCTATGCTTGTGTTGCAAGACAATACTGATGCAAATAATCTTCAGCGAAAAATAATCTACCAGTCAAGTCATGATTTACTAACTGGCTTGATTAATCGACGACAATTTGAGATGACGTTGGCTGAATCAATGACTGATGTGAAAACAAAAGGATTGGATAGTGCGTTACTCTATATTGATCTTGATCAGTTTAGATTGGTGAATGATAGCTGTGGTCATAAAGCAGGTGATGAATTGCTGAAAATGATTGCAGATAAAATTACACAGTTAACGAAAACTGGAGAATGGATCGCAAGAATTAGTGCCGATGAGTTTGCTGTATTATTAAATGATTGTTCTCTGGAAAATGCTTATCAGATTGCTGAGCGAATTCGAAAATCCATAGAACAATTTCGTTTTGTTTGGCAAGACAAGATGTTTGAAATATCGGTCAGTATTGGCGTGGTTGCAATTACGCAACAATATGGATCAGTGGTTGAATTGTTAAATTCTGCTGATATTGCCTGTTTTGCTGCAAAAGACAGTGGCAGAAATAAAACACATGTTTATTCAGAAAAAGATAAAGTAATCACACAGCGCCGTGGCGAGATTCAGTGGGCACAGGAGATCCAGTTTGCATTAGATAGCAATTCCTTTAATTTAGTCTGTCAGCCAATATTGGCCACTAAGCAGCAATCGGCAAGCACAAATTATGTTGAAGTACTGGTTCGGATGAAAGACTCCAAAGGCAGAGAGATATTGCCCATGGCTTTTATTCCTGCCGCTGAGCGTTATCATCTTATGACAGCGGTAGACCGTTGGGTTGTTCAAAATACAGCAAAAGCACTTAAAGCAGCAGATTTAACACATTCTAAATATATTTGTTGTTTTATTAATATTTCCAGTCAGACCATTTCAGATAGGGCATTTTTGACATTTGTACTTGATGTCATAAAAGAAAATGATCTTGAGCCATCATGCTTATGTTTTGAAATTACTGAAGCATCAACCATCGAAAATTATAAGCAAGCATCACATTTAATTAAAATTTTACAAAACATTGGCTGTAAATTTGCTATTGATAATTTTGGAACAGGACTTAGCTCATTTACGTTTTTAAAAGAGTTGCCGGTAAATTTTATCAAAATCGACGGTTCTTTTATAAGAAGTATGGAGAAGGATCCTGTTGCCCGTGCAATAGTAGATTCCATTAATAAAATCAGTCATACAATGGATATTGAAGCTATTGCGGAATATGTCGAGAATGAGGCAACGTTGGAAGATGTTCGCTCATTCAATTTGGATTATATTCAAGGAAATTTTGTCAGTAAGCCAAAGAAATTATCTTTAGTATTGGATAATATTCGTCGAGAAGTGTCAGTTGTCGATTTGCGTTTGAATTGAACTAAAAATCATTTGGTTGTTTGTAATTTGGTCTCCCCTTTTGGTAAGGCGAAGGCTGGTTTAGTTGCGCCTTGTTTTTCTAAATATTCAATAATGATTTGTTTTTTAATTTTACTGGCGATAAAAATGGCCGACTCACCTTTGCGATTTGTTTCGTCAATGGGTGAGTTGTTTTCAATTAGAATTTTAACTATTGGTAAGTTACCCGCTTGTGTTGCTAACATTAATGCATTCCATCCTTCTTGATTAATTAACCCAGGAGTAGCATTAAATTCAAGAAATAATTTTACCATGGCGGCATGTTTTCTATCGGCTGCGAACATGAGTGGTGTCCAGCCTTCATGAGACTGTGCATTTACATTGGCACCTGCATTTAGCAAAATTTTAGCAATGGTTAAATTATTGTGCGCTGCCGCCATCATAAGTGGTGTAAGCCCCATACGGTTACTGACTTCTGTTCTTACATTGTATTTCAGTAATAGGCGAGTGAAGTTGACAAAATTATTTACGGTAGAAATTGCTAGAGCTGTATTTCCATAAATGTTGACAATGTTGGGATTTGCTCGGTTTCTTAACAAAGCGTTGGCGACAACTGTTTGATTGTTTTTTGCAGCAATGATTAATGGTGAGTCTCCGGTGCCTAAATGTCTAAAATTTGGTTTAGCACCGTTCTTAAGCAGTTGGTTCACAATGGCTGATTTGCCAGTTCGTGCAGCAATGTGTAATGCGCTAAAACCATATGAGTCAACAGGCGTTGTTTTCGCACCCGCTTGCATTAATATTTTTACAATTTCCGTGTTGCCCTTAATGGCGGCAATAATTAACGGTGTTCTGCCTAGGTTCTCAGGTGCGTCTAAGGGTGCGTCTGTTTTTAGAAGCGTTCGAACGATGTCTGGATTACCTAAGTTAACTGCGATGTGTAATACGGAATCCAAATTTTTATTTTTCTGTTTTACATCTGCTCCTTTTTCTATTAATAGTTTAACTGTCGATAGGTGGTTGTTTCGTATTGCTAGAAATAAGGCGGTTTCATTCGCGTTATTTTTTAAGTTTATATCCGCATTGGCACCTAATAGTTCGTTAACAATGTTGTTGTTTCCCTTAATCGCTGCTTCCATCAATGCGGTATATTCATATTTATCCGTTTCGTTAATTTGAGTCGTGGGTAGTAGTTTTTGAACAGCAGCGACATTGTCACTCCTTGATGCCAATCTCAACAGTGTTTCATTATCAAGCGCGTATTTATCATCACTGGATTTATTGTTTAAGAACCCTAAACCTTCATTTGATATATTTTTTAATTTTGTTATTGCGATTCTGTAGCCCTGCTTCGCTGATTTGTTGTACCATTCTAGTGCTGTATCATAATCCTCCTTTACTCCATTCCCTGCTTGGTACATAAAACCAACATTGTATTGTGCCCGTGCATGGCCATGTTTTGCCGATTGAAGAAATAAATTGAATGCTTTTTTAAAATCCTGTTTTACACCGTTACCATTGCGGTACAATCGAGCAAGGCGATATTGTGCATCGGCATCACCATTTTCTGCTAAGGGTTGCCAAAGTGAAATTGCTGTTTCAAAATCGCCAACCTTGGCAGCGTCAACACCTTTTTTAAGGTTATCTGCAAATGCGCTTGCAAAAATGAAGCATTGGAGAACAATGATGAGTTGTAATTGCCAACTATTAATTCGTTGTGACATCGTTAAGATAAATTTACAAGTTCAGTGCTGGTAGAGAAGAATTGAATTTATTTTAGCAAATATTCTACCATTTAAATCAAACAATTATTTAGGTCGTAGAATGTACAAAACTTTTTGTTTTGCTCTATCGGAACATTTGGATCTTTGGAATTTATTATAGACATGATTAAAATTGGGATCGTTCAGCAAAATTATCATTTGGGTGATATTTCTGCAAACACAAACAAAATAATTCAGACAATTGATCATTTAAAAAAGAATAATGTTGATTTGGTTATTTTTCCAGAGTTAACGATCACGGGATATCCTCCAGAGGATTTGCTTTTTCGTGATGGATTTCATGAGCAAGTATCAATCGCTTTAGAGCGAATAGTCCTATCATCCACCGATATTGGGGTGGTGCTAGGATATCCTAGAAAAGTGAATGATCAACGATTTAACTCAGCTGCGTATCTCTTTAACGGGGAAATTTGTACCATTTATGACAAATGGTCCCTGCCCAACTACAGTGTTTTTGATGAAAAGCGTTATTTCGACAAAGGTAGTCATAGTTGTGTGTTTAACTTAAAAGGCGGAAAATTTGGCTTATCAGTCTGTGAAGATATATGGCAATCGGAGCCAACACCGGCGGCAGTGAAAGCGGGAGCCGAACTCTTAATAAACTTGAACGCATCTCCGTTTCACCTTGGTAAAATGGAACAACGTGAGGCAATTGTTTCATCACGAGCTAAGGAAAATAGTATTCCGATAATTTATACTAATTTAGTTGGTGGGCAAGATGAATTGGTTTTTGATGGCGCGTCATTTGTGTTGGATAAAAATGGCAATACTTTGTGCCGACTTCCCACGTTTGAAGAGCACATTGAAATCATAGAATATGATCCTGCGAATAATGAACTCGTGTGTAAAAATACATGGTCTCATCCTGAAACAGAAAAAGCAGTATTTGATGCGCTAGTGTTAGGTGTAAAAGACTATGTTAAAAAAAATAAATTTAAAGGGGTCGTAATTGGATTGTCAGGTGGTATTGATTCAGCATTGACCTTAGTGATTGCCGTACACGCCTTAGGTGCTGAAAATGTGGAAGCGGTTATGTTGCCAACCCGATTTACCTCTGATATTAGCTTAACCGATGCTAAAGCGTTAGCAAATACATTATCAGTCGATTACAAAATAATTGAAATTGAAACTGTTTTTGAATCCTTTTTGTCAATTTTGAGTGATGAATTTAAGGATTATTCTGAAGATGTGACCGAAGAAAATATTCAAGCTAGAATTCGTGGCGTTGTCCTAATGGCAATTGCCAACAAGAAAAATAAAATGGTGCTAACAACAGGGAACAAAAGTGAAATGGCAGTAGGATATTCCACATTATATGGAGATATGGCCGGTGGCTTTGATGTGCTTAAAGATGTGCCCAAGACATTGGTGTTTGCGGTTTCGGAATATTGTAATAGAGATGGTGAAATAATACCGAAGCGTATTATTGAGCGAGAGCCTTCCGCAGAATTACGTGAGAATCAAACTGACCAAGATAGTTTGCCAGCGTATGAAATATTGGACGTTGTATTAGATCAATACATTGAGCAAGAAAAATCAATCGATGAAATAATAGCAGCGGGATTTGATGCTGATCTCGTAAAGAAAGTGACACGAATGGTGGACATAAATGAATATAAACGAAGGCAAGCGCCACCAGGTGTTCGAATTACACCCAAGGCATTTGGTCGAGATCGCCGTTATCCCATCACGTCTGGATTTGTCGACATGATTCAAGCAACTGATGATTAATAATATTTTAAAAATTTGAAGGCTTATGTGTTTATTCGATATTGTGCTAAAGTTCCGGTGTGAGTAGGGCAACCAATTTATCTATTGAAAAAAGAGGGGAAGCTTGTGAAAAAAATTGAGGCGATTATTAAGCCGTTTAAGCTTGACGACGTCAGAGAATCCTTGTCTGAAATTGGTATCACTGGCATGACGGCAATTGAAGTCCGTGGATTTGGTCGGCAAAAAGGGCATACGGAGTTATACCGGGGTGCCGAATACGTAGTGGATTTTTTGCCCAAAATAAAAATCGAAGTCGTAGTGGATGAAGTACGTGTCGAAGCTTGTATCGAAGCAATTACCAATGCAGCAAGAACGGGTAAAATAGGTGATGGAAAAATATTCGTTACATCAGTGGATAAAATAATTCGAATTCGTACCGGTGAAACCGATGAGGAAGCGATTTAATTATCCATTTGTTTCAATTGAGATTAACGAAAGTGAAAAGTTATCGTTAAATTAGCTGTTGTTATTTTTGAAATTGAAATGATAAATTCGTTTTGTATCATCTGCCAGATCTTTAAGTCTTAGGTTTTTATACGCTTCTTCCAATAGTAATAAGGCTTCCGGTGTAGATGGGCTGTATTGAAAGTGCGTTAAAATGTATTTTGCCCTATTCGCTGCAGCAACGTTTGCACCTCTGGCCATGTAATGCTTTGCAGCAAACAATTCGTGTCTTGCCAAATTATTTCTTAAGTACTTCATGCGTTGTAATGCATCTTGTGTGTATTTGCTTTGCGGAAATCGTTTGACGAGTTGTTCAAAAAACTTAAATGCATTTCGCGCGGCTTCTGGATCCCGTTTTGCTGGATCTTGAGAAGCAAAGTCGTCAAAAATGCTGACACCCTGGCTAAATTTGACGACACCTCGTAGATAATAAGCATAGTCTACATAAGGATGACGAGGATACAGTTTGATAAAACGATTAGCAGATGCAATGGCAGATTCGGGCTCTTCAAATTTGTAATAAGCAAAAGCCATGTCCAATTGAGCTTGTTGCGCATACTTACCAAATGGAAAGCGGGCTTCCAATGTTTCTAATTTTTGTATGGCGGTTTCATAATCTTCTTGAGATAAGGCGCTTTTGGCTTCTTCGTAGAGTGCGGCCGCGGTTTTATAAGACTCCTCAAATGTTTCATCTTCATGGGTGGTTGCACAAGAAGTAATCAGAAGAAGGAAAGGAATTATGAAAATAAGAGGGAATTTAATTGCTAATTTTCCAACCGAATGTGTCATGATTTGGTAAACTTCAAGATTTAAAAGTTAATTATAACGCGTTTTTTAAGTTTAATCCGTATTTGCAGATCTTCAATATAAATAATTTCCAATATGCCTAATCCCAATGACGAAGATACGATTCAGTTTCTGGTCTCACCCGAACAAGCGGGAAAGCGAGTTGATCAAGTGATTGCACATGAATTGTCAGAATATTCTAGAGGAAAAATTCAGCAATGGATTAAGTCGGAGTGTATTTTACTCGATGGGGATTTGCCAAAATCCAAACAAAAAGTTTGGGCTGGGCAGGAGATAACAATAGATTTGAAAACTGCTTTATCCATGGAGGAGGTGGAGCATTGGAAACCTCAAGCGTTACCACTTGATATCGTATTTGAAGATGAAGACATTATTATCATTAATAAACCGGCGAGTGTTGTTGTGCATCCTGGTGCCGGTAATAAAGATAATACGCTGGTTAACGCGCTGTTAAACTATGCGCCGGAGTTAAATCATTTACCACGAGCTGGGATTATCCATCGAATTGATAAAGACACAACAGGATTACTTGTCATTGCCAGAAATCTAATTTCACACAATGCATTAACAAAAATGTTACAAGCACGAGAGTTTAATCGACAATACCAAGCATTAGTGAATGGCGTTATGACCGCAGGTGGAACAATTGATGCGCCCATGGGACGTCATCCACAACAGCGTACAAAAATGGCCGTGTTATTGCAAAATGAAAACGCTAAAAATGCGATTACGCATTATCGTGTTGAAACACGTTACAGAGCACATACCTTAGTTAATGTTAAATTGGAAACAGGACGAACCCATCAAATTCGCGTCCACATGGCTCATATTAAATATCCGATCGTTGGTGATCCTGTTTATGGTGGTCGATTTCGAATTCCACCGGGTGCGAGTGAAAAATTTATCAAATCACTCAATGCATTCAAGCGACAAGCATTACATGCAAAAAGCTTGGGATTTGAGCATCCCGTAAAGGGAGAGTACATGGAGTGGCAAGTGCCGTTGCCAGAAGATTTTCAACTGTTGCTAACAGAAATGGCGGAAGATTTTCAATCTCATTTGAATGATGAATAATAACAGTATTTTTGTACCCGATTGGCCGGTTTCTGCAAATGTAAAAGCATTTGCTTCAACTCGAAAAACTGGTGTAAGCGCCCCCCCTTATGATGAAAATAATTTAGCACTTCATGTTGGAGATAATCCCCATCACGTAGAAAAAAATCGAGCTCAACTAGTTGATACTGTGGCTATGCCTAGTGACCCAAAATGGCTAAATCAAACGCACAGCAATATAGTGATTCATTACAACGAAAATGAGACTAATGCAGATGCTTGTTTTAGTGACAAAGCACAACAAGTTTGTGTTGTGTTAACCGCAGATTGCTTGCCAATATTGGTTTGTAATGAAAAACAAGGTGAAGTTGCTGCCATTCATGCAGGCTGGCGAGGCTTGTTAAATAATATTATTGAAAACACAATGATGAAGTTTACAGGTAATCCAGATGATACGTCAGTTTGGTTAGGTCCAGCGATTGGGCCAGAGCATTTTGAAGTAGGTGAAGATGTGTATGCATTATTTATCAATGAATCAATTGAAAATGCTTCATGTTTTCAATCAACAAGACAAGGTAAGTACCTCGCTAATATCTATGCATTAGCAAAACAACGATTCATTCGATGTGGCGTGAGAAAAACATATGGCGGTACATTTTGTACCTTTACGGACAAAGAGCGATTTTATTCATACCGTAGAGAAAGCCATACCGGTCGCATGGCAAGTTTGATTTGGCTAGAAAAATAGAGTGTTTTGATGGATTAATTTTATGGCAAGAATAATATGACAGTACTTCCTTGGTTACTTTTTTTTAGTTTATTGGGTGCAATTTTAAGTGTTGTTGCTGCTGCAAGTTATCTTTTATTACCCGAACGACGGCGCCAGCAATTGCTACCCCATATGGTAAGTTTTGCCATTGGTACCTTGCTGGGTGCAGCGTTTTTAGCATTAATACCTCACGCACTTGAATCGCCACATGTGCAGGACATGCACTCTATTACCGCAACCATTTTAATCGGTTTGCTAACATTTTTTGTGTTGGAAAAATTAGTACTTTGGCGGCATTGTCATGCCTTTGAGTGTGAAGTGCATGGCGCTGACGATCATCATCATGCAGCACCAGAAACTGCGCCGGCTGGAACCTTGGTGTTAATTGGTGATGCGGTTCATAATTTTGTGGATGGTGTGCTTATAGCAGCGGCATTTTTAACAGACTTTCATTTAGGTGTTGTGACGGCCATTGCGGTTGCAGCCCATGAGATTCCGCAAGAGGTTGGGGATTTTGCTATTTTATTGCAAAGTGGTTTTAGCCGAGGAAAGGCATTTCTTTATAATATTTTAGCGAGTTTAGCGACAGTGATCGGTGCACTGATCGCGTATTTTAGTTTGCAAACCATCGAGCAATATATTCCGTTTGTACTTGCGGTGGCCGCGTCGAGTTTTATTTATGTGGCAGTGGCTGATTTAATTCCTGGTTTACACAAGCGAACCGAAGCCATAGAAAGTGTTAAACAGATAGCGTTGATTGCGAGCGGTATTTTAGTGGTTTATACCGCTCATTTACAATTGCATTGAGAGACCTAAGTGTCGATAGCTTAGCCACCGTTTCGGACGAGAATGGCGCCGTTTAAAAAAGGTTGCTCTCGGTCAGAGCGGCACGCTTTTTCATGACCTTGCATTTTACCTTGCCATAGGTGAAAGCCAAAAGCACGATCTGGTCTTGAACCAACAGTTTGAGACGTCCAACGATGTAGTGTATCGCTGGCGTGAGGAAAGAATGTCATATCAAGCATTGGATCCGCTTGTGTGCCGAGTGGTTTGTCATAAACAACAATTGATCTTAATTCTTCTGCGGTTGGCAAGCGCCAATCTGTGAATCCGCATAACTTTTCATTGTTAACGGCCTTAACAAAGCTAGCAGTGTCACTTTTTATCACTGCTGATGTACAAGATCCACCATTTTGTTGTCCTGGATTTCCGCCGTTGGTATTGGGATTTGGGTCGTACCAAGAATAGTATGCGGTTGAATCATGAAGATCCTCATACTCAGGATCGTTTAGCTGTTGGTTGGGATGGATTTTATTTTCCCAAACTAAACCAGAGATTTTATCTTTAACGCAGCCAAAGTCTGTGGCATCCGATGAGAGTTCTGCACCGCTTAGTTTGTCTAATTTTGTAAAATCAAATGCGTGCAGCCCATTCGCATTGTTAATACCTTCGGGAGTCGCATCTCTACCTTTGCTACCATCTTGTCCTGGAAATGCAGCAGGCTCAGTTCCGCCACCAAATTGATCTTCTGGGTAATTTCCTGGATTTGGGGTGTAAAGCAGTGGTTTTAATGTGTTTGTTGTAGAGTCAATAAAAAAGCTGACGCCAGTGTCATTGAGAGGTGTTGGGATTAAACCTTGTGGACGATCCGGTCCAGAAGGTCCATCAACTTTTTCTGCACAAGCAAATAACAAACTTACAATCACACTAGCAAACACAACTTTTCCAGTGGCAAGTATTTTGTCGAAATTAGAAGAGTATCTCATTGAATGTCACCCATTAATTGTAATCTGATAAAACGACTTAGTTACCACGTACTAAACGAGCGAATAGCTCTTCGTCTATACTTTGCCGATTTGCACCAAGATTGATTGGGTACCGATAGTTTACGGACCAAGCTTGATTCGTGACAGGGGGCGTTTCTACCGGTGTTGTGTTTCGGTCTGGGGTTGAGCTCCAATAAACTACACCTTCAACATCAAAAACCTTATTGTCGATTGCTAAATTGCTTGTCATTGATATGCAATTGAGCTCCATAATGGAAGTTAATTCTTTTATGTTAGGTAGGCGCCAATCAGTAAGGCCAGCTAAGCCAACAATGGATTTTGCTTGTGCGTCCACTAAGGTTTGTTGCCAGTTTTTTTTGATTCTACCGGAACCACCGCCGACCACAGGTGGTGGATCTGCGCATTCTTTTTTGACGTCATCCCAGTTTAAATCCAAGTCGCATTTCATCCACATGAGGCCCGTTAATCTATCGGTAATGGTACCGTTGTTGTGATCTTCAAAACGGTCGGGATAATAGCCAGGAATGTCTGCCTTACATTCTGCCAGTGCAACTTGATGGCTAATGAAAAATAATAAACAGAAAAGCAAAATACGTTTGATCATTTTAATTCCTATATCTCCCACACAGAGACTGTATTGTTTATGTTTGAACCGAAACAAACGGTGTAGTGTTATTTTATAACAAGAAAAATTGATTAAAGATGAATTGCAGTAGAGTGAAACGTTGAACGTAAAACACGATACTGCACTATTATTCTTAATCCGCTATTTAGAAGTTAGGGTGGGTCTTGAGTTCCCTTATTCGAAGTAAAGAATATGGATATATTGGCTTAATTGTAAAGGAATTTAAAAATATTTGTTGAGTGGCGCGGTGTGAAAAAATGAATTCATTTGGTGTTAAGTTTCATTGAAAAAAAGCAAAGATATTGATCGATTTATTTTCAATTTTGCGTACAAAAAAACACGAAACAAAATAAAACAATTTTACTAAAATACGTTGAAAAGATTTCCACTGAGCAATAATGTATTTTTTCGTTTTTACGAGTGTATGAATGTATCTGGAATGATTAGCGCATCTTTATCGTAGCCATAAAAAAAGGGTACTGAAAACAGTACCCTTTAAGGGAGGATGAAAGAAAAATGCGTATCATCTAAGGGAGGTTTAGATGAGACATGTATAGTATTGCAGTCACTGTGCCAGATGTTTGGTTTTCTATATAATACAATGACTTAATCTGTGATCCAGTGTTGGTCTTAGTCTTAATAAAGACAATAAACTGGCACAAAATTTCCGATTTTCTTACAAATGTTGCACGGTTAATTGACACGTCTGTCAACATCCAGTCAATAACCGACCCCTAAAAAATCCAATCAGGTGTGATAATGACTAATAAGTTTAATAAATAAACTTAGTTGTTCGTGGCCAGAGAATGCTGCTATATTTATAACTTATTGAAAAAAAAGCTAATATTTATTTATGAGAATGATTTTTAATTCGGTTAAAGGTGTTTTACGATTTGCCGAAAACGTTGTATTAGCTTCTCAATTTAAGGGTTTGTACCATGGGTAATTCATCCGACGAGCCAGTGGGTGCGGAAAAAAGACGCCATGAGCGGAAAAATCTTAGCTACCAAGATATTCCGGGCGAATTTCATATTGTGACAAAATATGATCGCATACCATTTAATCAAGTAAATGACGTGTCCATTTCTGGTATGGGTGTCTTATTGCATTACGATCTTGATGCTCATACCGATGTTCATGTGACCTACACATCTGATGAATATTCCATTGATCTCGAAGCGAAGATTGCGTGGAAAGAAATATTGGCTGACGATGTTTTTCGATATGGAATCGAATTTGAAATCATAAACATGGATGACAATGTGATGTTTTTCATGACTCTGCGCGAATATATTGATGATTTTGGCGCATCGTTCTAATTAAATCTGTTTCTAACTCATTTTATTTCCCGTATCAATCAATCTCTCATTCTTTTTTTTGTAAACTATCGTTATACTTTTTCTTTTGGCTGACCAAGATGAGAAAACTATGGCTGTTGGTTTACGTGCTCCAAATTCATTGTTGAAAGTTAGTGGGATAAAAATCGGTACGGCGCAAGCTGGAATCAAATACCAAAATCGCGCTGATCTGACGTTGATTGAAATATGTGAGAATAGTAGCGTTGCTGCTGTTTTTACACGGAATGCATTTTGTGCTGCCCCGGTGATAATTGCGAAAAAACATTTGACGGAAGGCGCGCCCAGTTATTTAGTCATAAATTCTGGAAATGCAAATGCAGGAACGGGAGAGCTCGGTTTATCACATGCGAAAGAAACTTGCCAAGCACTAGCAGATCTTGAATCCTGTTCGCCACAGGCAGTATTACCCTTTTCTACAGGAGTGATAGGTGAGCCACTTAAAATAGATAAATTAACGAAAAGTTTACCCAAAGCGATTGGACAATTAGCTGAGGATAATTGGTTATCCGCTGCAAATGCAATAATGACCACAGACACCATTGCAAAAGGATTTTCAAAACAATTTGAAATCAATGGAACTAGCTTTGTCATTACAGGTATTACAAAAGGTGCAGGGATGATTTGTCCGGACATGGCGACCTTATTGAGTTTTATTGCAACCGATGCAAAAGTTGAAGCGACATTACTCAATAAATTATTAAAAGAGGTTGTAGCAGATTCTTTTAATTCGATCACCGTAGACAGCGATACGTCCACTAATGATTCCTGTGTTTTAATGGCGACGGGTAAAAGTCAACTCGTTTTGGATGAAAATACGGACATTACAATTGTTTCGCAATTTAAAACATGCTTGGACGAGGTTTTTCAAGCTCTAGCACAAAGCATTATACGAGATGCCGAAGGTGCGACAAAATTTATAACCATAAAGGTTCAGGGTGGAAGGACAAAACAAGAATGTAAAGCAGTTGCCTATACAGTTGCACATTCTCCACTGGTAAAAACGGCATTTTTTGCATCGGACCCCAATTGGGGAAGAATTTTAGCTGCAGTGGGTCGTGCAGGAGTTGAAAATTTAGATGTATCATTAATATCAATGTATCTCAATGATGTCTGTATCGTCAGTGACGGTGCAAGAGCAGAAAGCTACAAAGAAGAAGATGGTCAAACGGTAATGAACGAATCAGAAATTGTATTGACAATTAATTTGGATCGAGGTGATGAGTCGCAAACGCTTTGGACCAGTGATTTATCCCATGAATATGTAAAAATTAATGCGGAATATCGGACATAGTCACATGACAACTAACGAAACAAAAGTTGAAGATAACAGTAATGTGACAATGCATTTTCGCATGAAATTGGAAAATGATTTTGTCATTGAAGATACATTTGATGATGAACCATACTCCTTTACGATAGGTGATGGCAGTGTAGTTAGCGGTATTGAAAATGCCCTAATTGGGCTTGCTCAAAGTGAAAAAAAACACATTGTATTACAGCCACAAGATGCATTTGGTTTTGCTTCAGATGAAAACATTACAAAAATGCCAATCAAGGATTTTCCCGATTCTTTGAAAATTGAAAAGGGCAATGTGGTAGGATTTTCAACCCCATCTGGGGAAGATGTGCCAGGCACTATTTTAGAAATTGGTGAAGACGAAATAACAGTGGATTTTAATCACCCATTGTCATCACAAGTTATCATTGTGGATGTTGAAATTTTATCAGTGGAACCGTCTGATTAAGGTTTGGATTCCTGTAAAACTTTAGGAAGTGGAAAAATAATATTTTCTTCTCTACCGGCCTCTTCAGTCACGACCGATACTCCCCACTCTTTCAATTTTTCAATAACACGCTGAACTAATATGTCTGGTGCAGAAGCACCGGCAGATATTCCGATAGTGTTTATATTTTCAAGCCATTGTTTTTCGATACCATCTTCATTATCAATTAAGTAAGCAGGTGTGCCTCTTATTTCAGATACTTCTCGAAGGCGATTTGAGTTTGAGCTGTTTGTGGAGCCGACAACTAACACGAGATCACATTTCGCTGCCAGGTTTTTCACTGCCTCCTGCCGGTTTTGTGTGGCATAACAAATGTCATCTTTTTTGGGACCTTGAATACTGGGAAACTTGCTTTTCAATGCATCAATAATGTCAGACGTATCATCCATTGATAGGGTAGTTTGGGTTACAAATGCAAGATTGTCAGGGTTATTGATTTCTAGGGTTTGAACATCCGTTACCTGCTCGACTAAATAAATCGCGCCTTTATTTAATTTTGGATTATATTGTCCAAGTGTTCCATCAACCTCTGGATGTTTTGCATGGCCAATTAATATAATCTCTTTTCCGGCTTTTTGGTGACGTATAACTTCCAAATGTACCTTGGTCACTAAGGGACATGTCGCATCGAGCACACTTAATTCTCGATTCTGTGCTTCTTGTCGAACCGCTTGAGATACGCCGTGCGCACTAAAAATTACGGTTTGGCCATCAGGCACCTCATCTAATTCTTCAACAAAAATGGCGCCTTTGGTTCTTAAAGAATTAACCACAAATTGATTGTGAACAACTTCATGCCGAACGTAAATTGGCGCACCAAATAATTCCAAAGCGCGTTCCACGATCTCAATCGCTCTATCAACGCCTGCGCAAAAACCCCGTGGATTGGCTAATAATGCTTCCATGAAAATCCCTATTTTATATGTAATTAATTGTAATGCTTTACTTGGTATTCATTTAAATAAAGTGAATCAAAGTTTACCAGAATGTCCCGTTGAGTCCATCAACATTACAAAATGATATGGAATGGATCTGATGTGGAATAAAAAATAAATTGAAGAAAAATCATTGCAATGTCGATATTGGCTGGAGCGAGTGCTTTTTCCTGACAAAGCTTTATAAGTCATTGAAACCTTAGGAAGCAGTTTGGGGGAAAGTCGGAGTTATCATGATCAAACATGGTGTAAGTAAAATTGTGGTTATCTATGGTTGGGTGGAAATATGAGCGATTCTGATTCTGAAAATTTTGTCATTCAATGTGCGCCTGTGGTTGATATTAATAGCGCAAATGCACTTTATGAAAATCTCAAATTAGTAATTGAAGAAAACAGCGGAGTTGATATTGACGCTGGGGATGTTGATCGTGTTGATGGAGCAATATTGCAGATTTTTGTTGGTTTTTATCGAGAAGCAAAAACACTGGGTTTACCTGTGACATGGACTAAGGTTTCACAAGCATTTTATCAAGCTTGCGATCTACTAGGGTTGTGTGAGGTTTTAGAATTGCCTGCGATGGAATCATAAATAGAGTCGTAACAATTCATCAAATAATGGATTTGAGAACGGTATTAAGTAACAGAACACTTATGCCGATGTGCATTAGTAGGAGGTAGATATGGCAAAAATATTAGCAGTTGATGATTCAGCTTCAATGAGGCAAATGGTGAGTTTCACTTTAAAAGGTGCAGGCCATGATGTTACTGAAGCAAAGGATGGTGTTGAAGCATTAGCTTTGGCACAAAATAATCAGGTTGACTTGGTATTAACAGATATCAATATGCCTAACATGGATGGTGTTACGCTAATAAAAGAGCTGCGTAATTTACCCAACTATAAATTTACACCCATGTTAACGCTCACCACAGAGTCGGGAACAGATAAAAAAATGGAAGGCAAGCAAGCTGGCGCAACAGGTTGGATAGTAAAACCATTTAGCCCTGATCAGTTATTGGCAACTATTAACAAAGTATTGGGGTAGAAACATGTCTATTGATATGTCGCAGTTTTACCAAACTTTTTTTGAAGAAAGTTTTGAAGGCCTGGATGCAATGGAATCCGGGTTATTAGGTTTGGATGTAGGTGCAGCAGATGAAGAGATTGTCAATACAATTTTTAGAGCAGCTCACTCTATAAAAGGTGGAAGTGCGACATTTGGGTTTACCGTAGTTTCAGATTTTACTCATGTAATGGAAACACTATTGGATGAAATGCGATCCGGTAGTCGAGAAGTGACACGTGAAGCGGTAGATCTATTGTTAGTTTCGGTGGACTGCCTGCGTGAAATGTTAACGGCAGTGCAAGCCCAAGAAGACGTGAACACGGAAAATGTGTCGGTAATTCAAAAGAATTTGGAATGTTTGCTTCACGGTGAAGAAATCACGCCAGGTGTAGAAGCTGATACCAGTGTGGAGGCTGATAATAGTCAAAGCGAAAGTACAAATAGTGATGAAGTGGAAGGCTGGAATATTTCCTTCACACCCCATGATTACTTACTTAAAACCGGAAACGACCCCGTTAGAATTTTAAAAGAACTATCTCAGCTTGGTCAAATGTCTGTAATAGTATGTTTAGACAAGTTGCCTCCATTTTTGGAGATGATACCAGAGGATTGTTATTTATATTGGAAAATTGAATTGTTGGGTGATGTCGCAAAAGAAAGCGTTGTTGAAGTATTTGAATGGGTGGATGAAGATTGTGATCTAAAAATAGATCAAATAGGAAATGAATCTGAAAATACCAAAGATGACAACGTTGCAAATGAAGCAGAAGAATTAACAGAAAGTCCAAGCGTAATTGAAGATCCTATCGAAATAAAATCTGAAGTGAAATCTGAAAAAGTTGAAGAGCCTGCTACTTCTGCTATTGAGAAAAAAGAAGAGCCATCAACGCAGACCTCGACTGAAAAAGAAGAATCAAAACCAAAAATAGCGTCCGTACCAAAATCCAATTTAGTTGATGTGGACGCCAGTAAAAACAAGAAGGCCCCAGCTGCCGAGCAAGGCTCAATACGTGTCAGCATTGATAAAGTAGATGAGCTAATCAATATGGTGGGAGAGCTAGTTATTACTCAATCCATGTTGGGACAGTTAGGTGAAAATATTACTACTGAAAATGTCGAAAAACTACAGGATGGATTAGCTCAGCTTGAACGGAACACAAGGGAATTGCAAGAAAGTGTTATGCGTATACGTATGTTGCCTATCAGTTTCGCATTTCAACGATTCCCACGAATGGTTAGAGATCTATCTCAGAAACTAGAAAAAGAAATTGACCTTCAGTTGCTTGGTGAGCAAACAGAACTTGATAAAACTGTCATGGAAAAAATTGGTGATCCTTTGGTTCATTTGGTGAGAAATTCCATAGATCATGGTATCGAGTCACCAGATGTTCGAGAAGAACAAGGTAAGCCACGTCAAGGAACAGTACAATTAAATGCGTTTCATCAGGGTGGAAATATTGTTATTGAAATCGCAGACGATGGAAAAGGTATTGATAAAGATGCTGTGTTGGGTAAGGCGATTGAAAAAGGCCTGGTATCCGAAAATGAGAATTTAACCGATGAACAAATATATGATTTGATTTTTGCGCCTGGTTTCTCTACTGCTGCAGAGGTAAGTGACTTATCTGGCAGAGGTGTGGGTATGGATGTGGTGAAGCGAAACATCAGAGAATTGGGTGGATTGATTGAAATTAAAAGTCAGCCTGGACAGGGAAGCACTTTTACTATTCGCTTGCCTTTGACACTAGCCATACTTGATGGTCAATTGATTCGTGTGGGAGAAGAAACCTATATCGTTCCATTGATATCAATAATCGAATCACTTCAAGTTAAATCAGATCAAGTTAATGCCATAGCGGGTCAAGCAGAAGTATACAAATTACGTGATGAATACATTCCGATCGTGAGACTTTATGATATTTTTGGATTGCTGCCGGATTCAGAAAATTTAAAAGATGGTCTGATAGTCATTGTAGAAGGTGATGGCAACAAAGCGGGATTATATGTTGATGATTTGCTTGGGCAGCAACAAGTTGTGATCAAAAGTTTGGATACCAACTTTCGACCAGTGGATGGCGTATCGGGTGCAACAATATTGGGTGATGGTACAGTTGCCTTAATATTAGATGTTACTGGATTAATTAAATTGTCACAACACTCTAGAAAAGGCCTTGCCGCTTAAAAAAATTTGGAGAAAATAATGAACGACGCAGTACAAACCCAACAAAATATTTCTGATATCGGAATTGAATCAAATGCTGAAACGGACCAATACCTTACGTTCATAATGGCAGATGAAGAATACGGTGTCGATATATTAAGAGTACAAGAAATTCGAGGTTGGGATACCGTAACGCCAATTCCAAATACCCCAGAATACATCAAAGGTGTTATTAACCTAAGGGGAACAATTGTACCAATCGTTGATTTACGTACTCGCTTTAACCTAGAAACCATAGAATATAGTCAGACGACTGTCGTAATCGTTTTGAAGGTTATGGGTAAGGAAACAGAGCGGGTAATGGGGATTGTCGTAGATGCCGTATCCGATGTATACAATATTGAATCTACCGATATGAAACCAGCACCCGATTTTGGTAGCGTTGTTAATATTGAGTTTGTTAGTGGTTTGGCCACTGTGATGGAAAAAATGTTAATTATTTTGGATATTGACTTGATGTTGAATTCAGAAGATTTGGCTGCAATAGATAATCATTAAATTAAAAAATATTAGGGGTTGGCGGGGTGGTTTTTTTTGCATTTTATGTGAAAAAACAGTGAAAACACAATTGGTGAAAATATGGAAAATACAGCGAGTCAAAATAACAACAGTCCTGAGCCCGATACTGGATTAAATGTTGAAGTTTTAGAGTCTTCATTTAAGGCGCTAGCGCCAGTTGGAGAATCTTTAACAAGAACATTTTACGAAAGACTGTTTGAAAAATTTCCTGATGTTAAACCCATGTTTGCAAATACATCAGTTGAAGAGCAACACAAAAAACTACTAATGGCATTGCAAACGGTAGTGAGTGCATTACGTAATCCGGCACAGCTTACGCATGCGCTAAAAGAGCTAGGTGTAAGACACAAGAATTACGGTGCTGTTGCTGCGCATTACACCGCAGTTGCAGAAACAATGTTAGAGGTAATGCAAGAGCATGCAGGGGATTTGTGGACGAGCGAAGTGTCCACTGCCTGGCAAAATGCATTAAATACAATAGCGAACATTATGATAGAAGCGAGTGAAGAGGATCAAAACATGGCAAATAATACTGCAGCTGCGAGTACGGACATAACAGCAGAATACACCCAAATGAAAGCAGCTGTTGATGGTGCGATGACAGCCATAATGATGGTAGATAGGGACTTCAAGGTGACATATGCTAATAATTCAACAATTGAGTTATTAACCAAGCATCAAGACACATTAAGAACGGTATTCCCTGGATTTGATGCAGCAAGCTTAGTTGGTCAATGCATCGATCAATTTCATAAAAATCCGACGCATCAGCGACAATTATTGAATAATCCCGCTTCGCTACCGTTCAAAACTGATATTCAAGTTGCTCATCTCACTTTCTCATTAAATGTAACTGCAATTGTCGATGAGAGTGGTAGCTATCTTGGAAATAGCCTTGAGTGGTCAGATGTAACAGAGCTTCGACAAAAAGAAAATGACGCGGCTCGATTACAAGGTGCTATTGATAATGCAATGACGGCGATGGTAATGATTGATCGTGATCTCAATATTACCTATGCAAACGATGCGACACTTAACTTATTGAGGAAAAATCAAGTTGAACTGGCAAAAGTTTATCCCGGATTTGATCCAAATAAACTTGTTGGCTCATGCATTGACATGTTCCATAAAAATCCCTCACATCAACGAAATTTGTTATCAAATCCAGCAAATTTACCCTATAAAACGGATATTGAAGTTGGCCCATTGAAATTCGAACTTAATGTAACAGCCATTACAGATGCGGGCGGAACTTACATGGGCAACTGTCTTGAATGGAATGATGTGACAGAGCAACGAGCGAAAGAGATGGAAGTTGCGCAGTTACAATCTGCGGTTCAGGGTGCACAAACCAATATGATGTTGTGTGACAAGGATTTGAATATCACGTATGTCAATCCTGCAGTTCAATCAATGTTGTCTAAGCGTCAGACAGAATTACGACAAGCATTTCCCGGATTTGATGTTAATAATTTGGTTGGACAATGTATCGATCAATTTCATAAAAACCCTGCGCACCAACGTGCTCTGCTAGCAGATGTAAGTCGTTTACCAGCTAAAGCAGAAATTTCAGTAGCAGGATTAGAGTTCCAAGTAAATGCAACCGCAGTGCTAGATCCACAAGGAAATTGGATGGGCAATATGGTTGAGTGGTTAGATATCACCGAGCAAAAAGATGCTGAGAGACAAATCGACAATTTGATTACTGCTGCTGCTGATGGAGATTTAAGTGAGCGAATAGATACTTCGCAATATACTGGTTTTCTTAAAGGTGTTGCCGACGGCGTTAATTCATTAATCGATGCGGTAGTGAATCCAATAAGAGAGAGCACACGAGTTGTAACTGCATTGGCACAAGGTGACTTGCGTGAAGAAATGACTGGAGAGTTCCGTGGCGAATATGCGGAAATGCGCGATGCATTGAATCAGTCAGTCAATAATCTTCGAGGTATGGTTGGTCAGATTCAATCTTCTTCCGGCAATATCGTTTCTGCAGCGGCTGAAATTGCACAAGGAAATACAGATTTAAGTCAACGAACAGAAGAGCAAGCATCTTCACTGGAAGAAACTGCCTCAAGTATGGAAGAACTTACCAGTACGGTTCGACAAAATGCCGATAATGCACGACAAGCGAACCAATTAGCTGCGGGTGCACGCGATCAAGCGGAATCAGGTGGTGAGGTTGTGCAAAAAGCCGTGGGCGCCATGGCTGAAATCAATAGCAGCAGTAAGAAAATTGCTGATATTATTGGTGTAATTGATGAGATAGCATTCCAGACTAACTTACTTGCTTTGAATGCTGCAGTAGAGGCAGCGAGAGCAGGTGAGCAAGGTAGGGGATTTGCGGTTGTTGCGGGCGAAGTTAGAAACTTAGCGCAACGCAGTGCGGGTGCAGCGAAAGAAATTAAAACCCTTATTCAAGATAGTGTTGAAAAAGTAGAAGACGGTACTCGACTAGTCGATCAATCGGGTAAAACGCTTGATGAAATCGTTGCATCAGTTAAAAAGGTAAGCGATATCATTGCTGAAATTGCAGCGGCTAGCCAAGAGCAATCCTCCGGAATTGATCAAGTGAATAAAGCAGTCACACAAATGGATGAGGTGACACAGCAAAATGCAGCACTCGTTGAAGAAGCCGCTTCCGCAAGTGAGTCAATGGATGAGCAAGCGAAAGGTCTGCAAAAACTGATGGACTTTTTTGTTGTCGATGACGGCGCATCATCAGCCATGCCATCGATGAATCAACAGAATTCATCGATGGCAAATAGTGCAAGTTCAGCAGCAGCTCCGGCACCTCGTCCTAGGCCTGCAGCACCACGACGCGCTGCACCGCCGCCACCAAAAGCACAATCTGATAGTGGATCAGACTGGGAAGAGTTTTAATTTTTACGAACTGATAAGCCGGCCATTTCCAATGAGGAAACCCGGCTTATATCCTTCAAATTAGAATTCTAAGTGCTGTGAATTGTAGTAGATAACAATATTAAGTCGTAATGATAATATGGATGAAATAGACGTACATAACAGAGAGTTTAAGTTTTCAGACGAAGATTTCGAAGATATCCGAGAATTTGTTAAAAACGAAACAGGTATTACACTCTCAGATGCTAAAAAAAATATGGTTTATGGTCGTTTATCTCGTCGATTACGTCAATTAAAAATTACCTCATTCAAAGAATATCTGCAAGTTGCGCGTAGCGATGGGTCTGAAGAAAGAGGTAATTTCATAAACGCCATTACGACAAATTTAACTTCCTTTTTTCGTGAAGAGCATCACTTCGATTTTCTCAAAGAAACTGTTATTCCTCCTTTATTGCAGCGTAATGCGAGTTCTAAAAAAATTAGAATTTGGTCGGCGGGTTGTTCCACCGGTGAGGAACCGTATTCAATTGCGATAGCATTGTATGAAAGTATTCCTGATATTGAATCTTGGGATGTTAAAATTCTTGCAACTGATTTGGATACAAACGTTATTTCTCATGGGGAGCAAGGTGTTTATGATATTGAAAGAATCGCTAGTTTAAGTAAGTTGAGAAAAAGCACTTGGTTTTTAAAGGGGCGCGGACCCCATGCAGGTAGCGTTAAAGTTGATAGTCGATTGAAATCACTGATTTCATTTCGACAATTAAATTTAATGGGATCTTGGCCAATGCGCGGACCGTTTGATTTTATGTTTTGCAGAAATGTCGTAATATATTTTGACAAAGATACCCAAAAAGTATTGTTCGAGAGGTATTCAAAATATTTGGCAGATTCTGCTTATTTGTTTCTCGGGCACTCAGAATCATTATATAAAGTGAGTGATAAATTTGAGTTATTGGGCAACACGATTTATCAAAAGAGATAGTTGTGTCCAATATTATTCCAGATTATTCCCAACCCCTTTATTCAAAGCCGTTAGCATTACCGGGTTTTGAAGGCATAAATCGATATTGGGATAAAACGCGAGGAATATACGGTGCAAAAATATTACCGGGCGAATTTTACGTAACTATACATGATGAATTAGTGTCTACTGTACTAGGTTCATGTATCTCAGCGTGTATTAGAGATGCAAAGCTTGGTGTTGGCGGTATGAATCACTTCATGTTGCCCTCGACCAGCGATGCAAGTCAACTGAGTTCCGCAAATCGATACGGCAACTTTGCCATGGAAAATTTGATTAATGAAATTCTAAAAAATGGTGGTCGTCGTGAAAATCTAGAAGTGAAAATTTTTGGCGGCGGAAAAATATTGACAAATATGACTGATATCGGCATGCGAAATATTCTCTTTGTAAGAGAATATATTCACACGGAAGGTATTAGGTTGATATCGGAAAATGTAGGTGACGTGTATCCAAGAAAGGTAGTTTATATGCCCTCCAGTGGTAAGGCATTTATGAAACGCTTGAAATCACTACACAATGAAACTGTTGTGTCTCGCGAGCAAGACTACATGAAGAATTTGGATAAAGATCCAATTAAACCAGATATTGAGTTGTTTTGACATGGAAAAAGTTACTGTACTAATTGTTGATGATTCAGCACTTGTGCGTCAGGTGCTAACTGAAATTTTGAATTCAGATCCCGGGGTAGAAGTGATCGGTGCTGCGTCAGACCCTTATGCAGCAAGGGAAAAAATAAAACAATTAAATCCTGATGTCATTACATTAGATGTTGAAATGCCGAAGATGGATGGCATTACATTTTTAACAAATATTATGCGTTTGCGCCCAATGCCGGTTGTCATGATTTCCTCGTTAACGGAAGCGGGTGCAGATATCACATTGCAAGCATTAGAATTAGGTGCGGTAGATTTTGTCTCTAAGCCAAAAATTGATGTTGCACAAGGTATGACTGATTATGCGGAAAGTATAATCGAAAAAGTAAAAATTGCGAGCAAAGCGAGAGTCCGAACAAAAAATATTGTTAGTGAAGACTCCGCAATACCGGAAAGAAACAATGCGGATGTTGTAATCAAAAAGTCGTTTAATAAAAAACATTTTGCGTCCACTGAAAAAATTATTGCGATAGGTGCCTCAACCGGTGGAACCGAAGCAATAAAAGATGTTTTAACGGGATTGCCGGCAGATACGCCAGGTGTGGTGATAACGCAACACATTCCGGAACAGTTTAGTAAACCGTTTGCAGATAGAATGAATCGCAGTTGTGCAATGGAAGTGTTTGAAGCACAAGATGGTCAGCAAATATTACCTGGTCACGTATACATTGCACCGGGTAGCCATCATTTATTGGTAGAGCGCAGTGGTGCGAGATATGTGTGTCGTTTAAGTGATGGGCCGCCAGTTAATCGTCATCGACCCTCTGTCGATGTATTATTTCGATCAGTGGCAATCAACGCTGGCATCAATGCGGTTGGGGTTATTCTCACAGGAATGGGAAATGATGGTGCGGCAGGATTGAAAGAACTAAAAGATATTGGTGCTAAAACGATAGTGCAAGATGAATACACCAGTGTTGTATGGGGAATGCCAGGTGAAGCTTACAAATTGGGTGCGGCAGACGAAGTGTTAGCGCTTGACAAGATATCACGAAAAATACTCACCTTTGTTAAATAAGCGAGTATTCTATTTACGCCACCCTATCTAACGAGTAAATTGGCGGTAAAAAGCGATAATTATGCTATGCCAAGTGAGCATTTTTCAAATAGGCTTTGAAATAAAGTCCGATTAAAATTATTATAAGACGATACTGGATGTTTCATGAATTGTCAGAATCAAAATAATGATTTTTAAATGACAGAGAATTATCCTCAAAATGAATTTAACATTGTACGAGACTCGCTCGGTTCAATGTTTAAATAAGGTATTTTGAGAGAATTGTTTAGGGAATTCATAAAACATCTAGACTAATAAACAATTTGACTTAGTCCTTAAACAGAAATAATAACGTGTTAAACACAAATCAAAAAAAACGGACCTACCCTCGTGCAGAGCATAACATATCGCGCGCAAATATTAGTCCAAATGCCTTAAAAGTCCTGTATCGACTAAATGGAGCTGGTTTTGATGCTTTTTTAGTTGGTGGTGGTGTGCGAGACTTATTGCTCGATAATCATCCAAAAGACTTTGATGTTGCGACCAATGCGACTCCTGATGAGGTGCGAAAATTATTTCGCAATTGTCGATTAATTGGTCGTCGCTTTCGTTTGGCGCATGTGCACTTTGGATCAGAAATCATTGAAGTCGCAACCTTTCGTGGTCAGCATGAAGGTGATCAGGGAGATGAAGGTCAAATAGTGAACGGAATGATTGTGCGTGATAATGTGTATGGCACATTGGAAGAGGATGCTTGGCGGCGGGATTTTAGTGTCAATTCGCTTTATTACAATATTGAAGACTTTTCCATTGAAGACAGAGTCGGTGGCTTGGAAGACTTGCATTCACGGCGTTTACGAATCTTAGGTGATCCAGAGCAACGGTATCGAGAAGACCCTGTTCGAATGTTGAGAGCAATTCGTTTTGCGGCGAAGTTGGATTTTACGTTGGATGCCGATAGCGAAGCGCCATTGTTTGAGTTAGGCAGCTTGCTGGAAGGTGTTCCACCAGCGCGTTTGTTTGAAGAAGTTTTAAAACTTTTTTTAACAGGTCATGGGGAAAAAACGTTAGTGTTACTACGCCATTACCACTTATTTCATTCTATCTTTCCGCAAACCGAAGTCAGTTTTAAAGAAAGTGACAACTCAGCGAGTCTTGATTTTGTTTTCAAAGCATTAATTAATACCGATTTACGTTTAAAGGAAGGAAAATCTGTCACACCTGCATTTATCTTTGCAGTTTTTTTGTGGCATCCTGTTTGTGCACTAAGAGAAAAATATTTAGAGAGAGGTATGAGTGAAAGTCAAACTATGACGGCCGCTGCGGATGCAGTCATGTCTGGTCAAAGTCGTCGCGTTTCAATACCTCGTCGATTTCATACTCCCATGCGAGATATTTGGCATTTGCAAGATCGATTCACAAAGCGGGCGCCTAAGCGATCTGTTCGATTGCTCAAACATCCTCGATTTCGTGCTGCTTATGACTTTTTGTTATTGCGAGCAGAGGTTGGCAATGTTGATTTAGAATTAGCGCAATGGTGGACGCGTTTTTATCAAGCGGAAGATCAAGAGCAGCAGCAGTTGATTGATACGTTTAATCGTGGACGTCGACAATATAATCGTAGACGTAAGCCGCGAAACAATTGATTTATGTCAATTGCCTATATTGGTCTAGGTAGTAACTTAGGCGAATCAAAATCCATATTACAAAATAGTATTTCTCGATTAGCCACCGAAAAAAACATTCGTTTGCTTAAAATATCCTCTTTGTATGCCAGTAAGCCGTTGGGAGAGAAAAATCAGCCCAATTATATTAACGCTGTGATATCCGTATCGACACAGCTATCACCCCATCAATTGCTACAACTTTTGCAAGAAATTGAACTAGAATTTGGTAGAGAGAGAACTCATGAACGCTGGGCATCCCGGACACTTGATATGGATATATTATTGTATAATCAATTGATATGTTTAGACGAGCGATTGACACTGCCACATCCAGAAATGACTCAACGAGATTTTGTTCTAGTGCCTTTATGTGAAATAGCGCCAGATACAATGATTCCTGGAATTGGAGACATTGAAACAGTATTAAAAGCCTGTGACATTCGAGGTTTGGAGAAGTTATGAAAACAATTGCAGAGTTAAAAAAGAAAAAAGCAGAAGGTGAAAAGTTAACGTGTTTAACGGCATATGATGCGAGTTTCGCTTTTTTGTTAGAGCAAGCGGGAGTGGAGGTTATATTAGTAGGCGATTCATTGGGTATGGTGGTTCAAGGGCAAAGCACAACATTACCTGTAACACTAGACGAAATGATTTATCATGCCGCAGCAGTTAAACGGGGTGCGCTTAATACGTTTGTCGTTGTGGATATGCCATTTATGAGTTACGCAACCACAAATAAAGCGGTTGAGAATGCCGGTAAAATTATGAAACAAACAGGTGCAAACATGGTGAAACTCGAAGGTGGGGAAACCATGGTAGAGACTATCGCGGGTATTTCCAGAATGGGTATACCCGTTTGCGCACATATTGGTTTATTGCCGCAGTCAGTTCACAAATCCAGTGGTTATCGCATTCAAGGAAAAACACCAACGGATGCGAAAAAATTACTGGAGGATGCTTTGTCGTTGCAACAAGCTGGCGCAGACTTGTTAGTGATGGAATGTGTGCCAGCAGAACTCGCGAAAGAAATTTCCAAAAACCTTGATATTCCAACGATTGGAATTGGTGCGGGTGTCGATTGTGATGGTCAGGTACTGGTGTTATACGATATGCTGGATATTACCAAAGGTAAGCGCCCTAAATTTTCGCAAAACTTTATGTTAGGTAAGTCGTCGATTGAAGATGCTGTTAAGGCCTATGTTAACGCTGTAAAGGAAAAAGAATTTCCAACGGTTGAGCAGAGTTTCTAGTGTTACAAATTAATGATCATCATCGAATAAAGCAAAAAATTTCTGAGTGGAAGAAAAAAGATTATAAAATTGCGTTAGTTCCAACGATGGGAAACTTACACGCTGGTCATTTGGCGTTGGTAGAAAAAGCGAAGTCCTTAGCTGATAAAGTCATTGTCAGTATTTTCGTAAATCCCATGCAGTTTGGAGAAAATGAGGATTTTGATAGTTATCCGAGAACGCTAGAGGAAGATGGTAAAAAGCTACAACAGCTGAATGTTGATTTATTGTTTTCGCCTCCAATCAAAACCATGTATCCGCGATCTGCCAATGAAGCGACATATGTTCATGTTCCTGGGATGTCTGAAATATTATGTGGTGAATTCCGGCCAACACATTTTCGCGGTGTAACCACAATTGTAAATAAATTATTTAATGTATTAGAGCCAGATATTGCGGTTTTTGGTGAGAAAGATTTTCAACAAGTTGTTGTTATCAAACAAATGGTATTTGATTTATTAATGTCTGTGGAAATTGTCAGTTTGCCCACGATTAGAGAAGACGATGGGCTTGCAATGAGTTCACGCAATCAATATCTTGATGTGCAACAAAGAAAACAAGCAGCCGCTTTGTATACTGTTTTGCAGGAATTAAAAACGCAATGTCAAAGTTCGACGGATCTGCGTGATTTGGAAAATAATGGTAAAGAATCCTTGGTATCCAAGGGTTTTGAAGTGGAATACTTGAGTTTTCGGAATCCAGTGGATTTGTCAGAAGGTGATATTAACGATTCTTCTTTGGTGCTACTCGTTGCTGCTTGGTTGGGGAAAACGCGTTTGATTGATAATGTGAGAATTAAATAAGTTATTGAAAAATATATTGTTAATGCATAAGCTTCCTGCTAGTCATGTGGGGTTTCTTACAAGATGTGATCATAATGCGGTCGGCTCTTGTATATTCAGTGGAATGTAATAGAATTTCTAGTCTAGATGTGTTGTTAAGCCGACAAATTGCTATTCAATTGCAAGTTTTAGGTATAGGGGTAATTTAGACTAGGGAATCTTTATTCGCTATAACAAATTAAAAGCTAAGCGAATAATATACGTTTTAGAGAACTGATCAAAGGGGGCTAAAAGATGAAAAGGTGGATAGGTTTTTTAATCGCACTAATATTTTCGTCAGCGATTAGTGCAGGACAAAATGTCAAAATTGAAAGTACAAATGATCTAAATTCAACAGTTACGCGATATACTGGTGCGTTAAAAAAAGCGCAGATACCAGTTTTAAAGCAAAGTAAATTTAAGCAAAAATTACCGGGTGGGTTTTCACGAGAGGGTTTGGAAATTGTATTCCCCAATCCTTTTTATGGTTGGAGTTTAGGTGAATGTCATCGCGGAGAAAGAAAGGATAAACCATTAGTGGCTCGAGTGTGGACGGACAATGAGAAAAAGGTCTGGCTTGAGTACCCTCAGCCAGAAGCATACATGAATGAGTTTGGCGTGATCGAATGTGGCAATGAAACAGACATGGTGAGTCGTGCACTATCAAACTTTGCGGACGCTGCTACGGAGTAACAATTTTTTAATGAAAAAAGCAGCAATCAAGCTATGTTTGATTGCTGCTTTTTTTTATCTGCTAACTGCATGTGTTAGCTTCCCTATTTCACACACCCAACCATCCGATGATGACTATTGTGGAAATTTTTATTCTCAATTAGACAAACTTGTCTATGATGCGAAAGTTCAGGATGCCCAAGCTGTTAAATTAAAAGAATATCCGTTTTTGAGTGTAAATCGATTTTTAGTTTCCTTTAAAAATGAATTAGACAACAATGATAAATTCACCGAGTGGCTTGAGCAATCTGCTTCGTTGAATAAAATTACGCGTTCGATTGAATGGAATAATTTGTCACTAAATGCCAAGCAACAAATAAAATTTGAATACTTACAGCATTATCCGTTTTCTAATAGATTAAATTATTGTAGTTCGAAAATGCGGGAAAATGTAAAGCTTAAGCAGAAATCACAAATTATAGCGGCTTTGCAGATCGAAGATAATTATTCAACCGCAAGTCGAATTCTGGGGGCTTATGCAATTACTTCAATGTATGTTACTGCTCAAATAAACAAACATCATGCGCTGGAGAAAGAATCATTTAATATACCGCTAGAAGATTTGTCCGTTTCCGGTAAATTGCAGAGTTATGGGCTGCCACCTATTGGAATGAATAAATCAGTTTCTAAGAATATCCAAAAAAATGTGTTAAATACGCCAGTGTATAATAAGCAGCAACTGGATGTGTTGTTCGCAAAATTTGCACCGGTGCTAGAAATTAACGAAGAAGATTTCAATGATAAAATTGGCAAGATGATTGTAAATAATGACAGCAAGCCAGAATTAAACTTGGATCAACCCACGTATTATGTATTGCCATCCTATGCTCGTTTTCAAGGCAAAATATTGTTACAGTTAAATTATGTATTTTGGTTTCCTGCCAGGCCGGTTAAATCTATTTTAGATATTTATGCTGGAAAGTTTGATGGCATCATGTGGCGAGTTACATTGGATAAAAATCACGAGCCTATTATTTTTGAGTCAGTCCATGCCTGTGGTTGTTATCACAAGGTGTATGCGACAGATTCGGTTTCATTTAAAGATGATATTGCAAGCAAAGAACCTGAGCCGATATTTTTAGCCCAGAAATTAAAAATACCCAAAAATGATTATCAAACTGTGTTGCGAATTGGGAGTGTTTCACATTTTATTCAACGAGTGTATTTTGAAATGGCTGATAGGGGTGAGGCGCATACAGTAGGATTATTGCATTATGATAGCTTGAGAAGTTTGCCAAATAAAAATAAATTTATAAATCTATTTTCACCAAGCGGAATTGTTAATGACACAGAGCGGGCAGAGCGTTGGTTGTTATGGCCAATGGGGGTTGAGTCTGCTGGTGCAATGCGTCAGTGGGGAAATCATGCAATCGCATTTGTTGGCAGACGGCATTATGATGACCCATATTTGTTAGAAAAATATTTTAGCTGGCCGTAGCGACCCTAACGTTTCAAATTAACAATAGGGCTGTTTTTTTTCTAACCTGTGTTACGCATTCCTGTGGCAATGGCATTTATCCCGCGTAATAATATTGCTAACCACTGTTTTTTCTCGTCACTGTCGTCCGGTAATTTCCTGTATTCACGTAAGATCTTGACTTGAATATAACACAATGGATCGAGGTAAGGATTACGTCGAGAAAGTGATAGTTGTAATGTTGGGTTTTCTTCCAACAGTTCCGTAATGTGCACAATGTTGAGCAATTGGGTTAGCGTTCGTTTGTATTCCTCTTGAATAATATTGTAAACGGCTTTTGCTACTTTTGGATCCTCGCACAACGAGCTATATTGTTCCGCGATATGCATATCTGCTTTATACATTGCCATTTGTGTGTTGCTAAGTAAGGCGCGGAAAAATGGCCATTCTAAATACATTTGTTGTAATTTCGCCAATCGCATTGGATTGTTATCACGCCAGGTTTCCAGTGCTGTGCCAATTCCAAACCACGCGGGTAACGTGTGTCGTGCTTGTGCCCAACCAAATACCCAGGATATTGCTCGCACTGAATTTTTTGAGCGATCTCCTTTTTTTCGATGAGAGGGGCGCGAGCCAATGTTCATTAATCCAATTTCGGTGACAGGCGTGGCTTCATAAAAATAATCTAAAAAGCCATCCGTATTCTCCGTCAAATTTCGGTAACTTTTCTCACCAAAATGGGCCAAACTATCCATGATGCCGAGATAGTCATTTCTGTCTTCTTCCGGCGGATCAATGATGCAACGACTTGCTTTCATCAATCCAGAGCTTCCCATTGTTAATTCATAAATTGCAGTCGCAATATTGCTATATTTAAAAGATAAAACTTCGCCTTGCTCAGTAAATTTTATTTGTCCGTGCACCGTTCCTGATGGTTGTGAAATAATTGACTCATAGGTTGGGCCGCCACCACGGCCAACAGTGCCTCCACGTCCATGAAAAAGACGTAAACCAATTTGATGTTCATTCGCTAAATCAGTAATCTCTTTTTGAGCGCTATATAAATTCCAAACTGATGCGAGAATGCCGCCATCTTTACATGAGTCCGAATAACCGAGCATGATTTCTTGCATATTGCCCGAGATATTTAATAACTTGCGATATGTTTCATTGGTGAAAAGGGCAGACATAACAGGCCCGATTTTTGAGAGGTCAACAACCGTTTCAAATAAGGGTGCAATTTGAATATGACAATAAGGTTCGTTTCCTGTCATGCTAGCTAAGCCATTCAGTTTAGCTAAAAACATGACCTCCATAACGTGGCTAGCTTCATGCGTCATTGAGATAACATAACTGCCAAAACAATTTTCACTTAAACTCTCACGCATATTTTTCATTACTTGAAATACGGCAAGTGTCTCATTCGTGTTTTCTGATAATAATTCGGAATTTAATTCAATAGAGTTTGACTCTACAACGAGCTGTTCGAGGCATTTCAGTCGCTCGTTTTCAGGCATTTCCTGATAATTTATATCTGGATGCGTTTGTTGCAGAATATTTATCACGGCATCAGTATGTCGTGTGGATTCTTGGCGGACATCCAGTTTCAATAAATAAAAACCAAATGATTCAATTAAGCGAATGAGGTCTCTTAGTTTCCCATTGGCGGAATGTTTGTCACCATGGCTAATCAGAGAGCGGTAGATGATATTTAAGTCATTTAATAACTCTTGTTCGTCCGTATAGGATTGTTCGCATTGAGTGCTAGTTGAATTATCGAGAATATTGTTAACATTATGTAAATTACATTCTAATCGATAGCGAATTAAATGCAGTCGGCGGCGGTAGGGTTCAGTTAAAAATTTTTCTGGTTTGTCTTTAAAAGCATAACGTGATAATGATGCATCTCGTTTATCAGATTCAATTAATTCGTCGCTAGGCTGACAAAAGTTCACAGAATGTGTGAGTTGTCTTTCTAATATTTTTAGTCGGCTAATGTATTCCGAAAATACCACTTGCGCTTGCATGTATAACGCTTCTTTCGTGGTATGAGGTTTTACAAAAGGATTGCCATCTCGATCACCACCTATCCAAGAACCAAAGCGTAAATAGCTTGGGACAACGATTGATGGGTCGCCATGTTCGTTTGTACCATAATATTTTACGATCGCCTTTTCCAAGTTTCGATACACTTGAGGTACGGTTCGAAATAAACTTTCTTGCGCGTAGTGCAGGCCCATTCGAATTTCATCTGTGACTAGTGGTTTGTGGCCACGCACTTCATCTGTTTTCCATAAAACTTGAATTTGATTTTGCAGTGATGCAATTAATTCTTGTCGTTCTTCATTGTTTAATCGAGGGTCATCTAAGGCCTCAGAGCTGCGAAAAATGTGGCGTAAATTTTCTAAAACGCTGCGTCGTTTTGACTCCGTTGGGTGTGCCGTGATAACAGGAATGTATGCTAATTCGTTTAATAATGTTTGTAACTCTTCGGCACCTATTCCATCATTGTGAAATTCTGCAATGGTGCTTTCGAAGCTGCCATCAAATGTGATTTTTTTGCGCGCCATTTTTTTTCTAAATTGATGTTGGTGCGCTTCTTCTGCAATGTTAACTAAGCCAAAATAAATGTTAAATGCACGGATCACTTCTGCAAGTGTGTTTTGATCGAGTTTGTCAATCAAGCTAGAAAGTTGTTTGCGTTTTCCAGGGCTGTATTTTTTGCGCAATTGTATAAAACCTTTTCGTAATGTTTCTACGGTTGTGTATACATCGCCTCCGGCTTGTTCATTAAGAACCTTGCCCAGTAATTTTCCGAGTAATTTAACGCGAGTTCTTAGTGCCTTGTCAGAACTGATTTTCATTCAAACCTTCTTTAACTTTTAGGTAAACGGTTTTGCTAAAATGTAATTGGTAACAATTATGTACTGAAATGATTGTGTCTATGAGGTAAAACAAAACGGCCTGTATAAAGAATACAAGGCCGGGATTATACCGATTAATTTGCCTTTTGTAGCTCTTGACTTTGAATTGCTTTGTGGTAAAGGTTTGTATAGTTTTGCGCGGATTTCGACCAGCTAAAGTCCATTTTCATGGCGTTGGTCATTAAGGCATTCCACAAGTCTTTATTTTGGTATGTTTGAAGTGCACTATGTATGGCGTTTTCAAGCTCAATTGTTGACGAATCTGCAAAGGTAAATCCGGTGGCAGTTTTGTTTAAAATGCTATTGCTTGTAATATTTTCCACAGAGTCAGCCAAACCACCGGTACTGCTGACGAGGGGAATTGTACCGTATTTTAAGCTATAGAATTGATTGAGGCCGCAGGGTTCAAAACGAGATGGCATTAAAAACATGTCTGCGCCAGCCTCAATAAGGTGCGAAAGACTTTCGTCAAAGCCAACCTTAACCGAAATTTTTTCTGGATAAGCATTGGCAATTTGGATAAATTGATTTTCAAGATTTGCATCGCCAGAACCCAAAACAACAAACTGCACATTTTTTTGAAGTACACTGGGTAAAACGTCTATTAGTAAATCAAATCCTTTTTGTTCCACCATGCGGCCGATCAAGCCGATGAGTGGCGTATCAATATTTTGTGGTAAGCCAAATTCATTCTGTAACGCGGTTTTGTTTTCAGATTTGTTTTCTAACGTTTTTAAAGAATAATTTTTTACGATGTGTGTGTCTTTATTTGGGTTCCATTGTGCATAGTTGACACCATTGAGTATACCACTTAAGGCATTTTTGCGATGTTGAAGCAAACCTTCTAGGCCGTAAGCGTATTTTGCTGTGCAAATCTGTTTGGCATAAGTTGGACTAACGGTATTAATTTGGTCAGAAAAAACCAGGCCACCTTTCATAAAGGAAAGTTGTTTGTGGAATTCCAATTGTTCCCAGGTATTCCACTCTTGTGGCATATCGAGTAATTCAATTGTATCTAACGGGAATAACCCAAGATAGGCCATATTGTGAATGGTAAATACCGTGGCAGGCCTGCTTTCTTGTTGCGATAAATAAGCGGGTACTAACGCAGTTTGCCAATCATTACTATGAACGAGGTCGGGTTTCCAATTTAACCCGAAGGCATCGTTGCTGATTTGCGTTACCACTTTTGCGAATGTATTAAATCGTTCTGCATTATCGGGCCAATCTATTCCATTTGTTGCTAAATAAGGCCCCCCATTTCGATAGAATAACTCTGGCAAATCAACAAACCAAATTTTAACTTTGCTGCGAGGCAAATGGCCCTCAAGCAATCTACCGGAAAACGGTTTAATCGTGTTTAATCGAATGTCATATTTTTTTGCATTATCAACAATGGATTTGTAAGCCGGCATAATGACACGTACGTCATGTCCGAGATGATCAAGTGCCAATGGTAAGCCTGATGATACATCGGCCAATCCACCGGTTTTAGCAAAAGGAAACACTTCGCTGCTCGCGAATAGGATTTTCAAAGATACATTATTCATTAGCAATTTAATCGCAGTTGTCTATAGTTAAAGTATTGATAATGAGAATCATATTACGTTTTAATCATGCTTTGGTTAATAAATATGCTAACCAAGTATGTGGCATTAGTTGATCATTTAGGATCAGCTAGTCTCAAGCCAGCTCATTAAAGAATAATGTAAATTATAATCGTTTTTGGCTTTCATTGGTGAACAAAAATTGTGGTTTTCAGTTATTACTAAAGATGATTCTCAATCGTTTTTGGCGAAAAATGATCGGGATCATTTTAATTGCAACGTGTTGGCCTGTGTTATGCCTATATACTTGATCAATTCCCTTACGTGGAATGAAATGGAAAATATAGGCAACCTGAGTTGATTACGTTTGTGGTTTCCTAAAACCTGGCTTTTAAATTTCCAGTTTTAAAACTATTTGACTAGAGTGGGCTCTATCAATTGCTATTGTTGAGTTCAATTATCAGTTTGGAGAAGGAATAAACAATGAGTAAAGCGGATATTGGTTTGATCGGTTTGGCCGTCATGGGACAAAACCTGGTATTGAATCTCGCAGACAATGATTTCCATGTGGTCGTTTTTAACCGCACAAAAAGTAAAGTTGATGAGTTTTTAAATGGAGAAGCGTCAACTAAAACGATTACGGGAACCCATTCGATCACTGATTTTTGTGATTCGTTGTCGACCCCTCGAAAAATAATGTTAATGGTTAAAGCCGGCGACGTCGTTGATGAAATCATTTCACAGCTATTGCCTCATTTGGATAAGGGGGATGTCATCATTGATGGCGGAAACTCACTTTATACTGATACGCAGCGACGGACTGACACATTAGCCGACAAAGGAATATTGTATTTAGGGATAGGTGTTTCCGGTGGCGAAGAGGGTGCGCGCAATGGACCGTCTCTTATGCCCGGCGGAAATAAACAAGCTTGGCCGCTTGTTAAAGATATTTATCAAGCGATTGCAGCAAAAACAGATGGTGAGCCCTGTTGTCAATGGGTGGGTGAAGGTGGTGCAGGTCATTATGTCAAAATGGTGCATAACGGCATTGAGTATGGAGATATGCAACTCATTTGTGAAGCGTATCAATATATGCGTTTTGGTTTGGGTTTGGATACTGATGAGTTGGCTTCGGTATTTTCAAAATGGAATGAAGGTGTATTAGATTCTTATTTAATCGAAATTACAGCAGATATTCTTAAAGTAAAAGAAAATGGAAAATGGTTGGGTGATGTCATACTTGATACCGCTGGGCAAAAAGGCACAGGAAAATGGACTGGCATTAATGCATTGGATTTGGGCGTGCCACTAACATTAATTGGTGAAGCGGTATTTGCACGTTACCTTTCTTCTTTAAAAAGTACCAGAGAATTGGCGGAGAAAAAATTTAAACCACTATCCAACAATCCAAACGTTGATAAAAATGAGTTCATAAACGCAGTACATGATGCGTTGTATGCGTCTAAAATTATATCTTATGCACAAGGCTTTATGCTTATGCGTCAGGCCGCTGATGAATACGGTTGGTCATTGAGTTATGGCGATATCGCGTTAATGTGGCGAGGGGGTTGTATTATTCGAAGTACCTTTTTGGCGAATATCAAACAAGCATACGAAGAAAATAGTAATTTAGAGAATTTGTTGTTAAATGATTTTTTTACCAATGCAATTGAAGATTCTCAATCCGGTTGGCGAAAAACATTGTCCTCGGCGATTGAGTCAGGCATTGCAATGCCTGCCATGTCGTCTGCATTGGCGTTTTTTGATGGTTTTCGAGCAGCCAACAGTCCGGCGAATTTATTGCAAGCCCAGCGTGATTACTTTGGGGCGCATACCTATGAACGGACAGACAAACCGCGAGGTGAGTTTTTTCATACAGACTGGATTAGTTTGGCAAAGGATTAATGAGATGACAGGTGATAGAAAAAACATATCATCTTGTAATGCTATATATTGAAACAAAGGTCATAACATTTTATGAATATAAACACAGTTGAGCCGTGTACCTATGTGATATTTGGTGCGACGGGTAATTTGTCCCGCCGCAAATTGATGCCGGCCTTATATCATTTAGAAGTTGCTAACCGATTACCGCAGGGGACTGTAATATTGTCAGTGTCGCGACGAGACTGGAATCGGGAATCCTGGATGGAAGAAGTCCGTGGCATGATTGAAGGAGAAGCAAGGGGCGGTTTAGATCATGAAATTTTTCATCGATTTGCTGAGCGCCTTCAATATATCCAAGGGGACTTAAATAATGAAGACAGTTATGCGCAAATTAAAAATCGATTGGATAACGATGATCATTTTCCAGTAAATGCTGCATTTTATATGGCATTGCGCCCAGCTGAGTTTGGTGTGGTGGTAGACCACTTGTCTTCGAGTGGCTTATCCAATGAAGAACATGGTTGGCGTCGGATTATTATTGAAAAACCGTTTGGTTATGATTTAGAAAGTGCGCAAATGTTGCAGAAACGTTTGCATCGTTGTTTGGATGAGCACCAGATTTATCGCATAGATCATTATTTGGGAAAAGGAACGGTGCAAAATATATTGGTGTTTCGTTTTGCGAATGTCATGATGGAGCCGCTGTGGAATAGAAATTATGTGGATCATGTGCAGATTACACATTCTGAAACCATGGGTATTGGAAGTCGCGCAGATTACTATGAAGGTGCTGGTGCATTGCGCGACATGATTCAAAGTCATTTACTGCAATTGCTAACGTTAGTCGCCATGGAGCCTCCCGCATCCATGGATGCAGAATCGCTGCGAGACGAAAAAGTGAAAGTGCTAAAATCTATTCGACCAGTCACCCAAGGCGCGGTTCACGCACAAGCCTTTCGTGCACAATATTCCGGTGGTGTGGTCAATGGTGAAAAGGTCAATAGTTATTTAGAAGAAGAGGGTGTTGCACATGATAGTGTGACGGAAACTTACGCAGCACTAAAATTTTATGTGGATAATTGGCGTTGGCGTGGCGTGCCATTTTATGTGAGAACTGGTAAACGTATGGCTGAGGGAAAATCTGCTGTCAATATTCGTTTTAAAGCGCCACCGCAACATTTGTTTCGCAATACGCCAGTTGAAAGATTAAAACCAGATTGGTTGTTGATGGGTATTCAGCCCTACGAATGTGTGCGCATGGAAATGCAAGTCAAAGAACCAGGGTTGGAAATGAAAACCCGGACCACCAGTCTGGATGCGAGTTTTCGTTTAGAACATGATGCAGCTTATGATGCATATGAAGACTTGTTGCTGGATGTTATCGAAGGGGATAGGACATTATTCTTGCGCTATGATGAAGTGGAATGGGCTTGGCGAGTAGTTGATCCTGTTTTACGAGTGTGGGCAATTGAGCGTGATTACATTCATACTTATCCAGCGGGAACCTGGGGGCCAAGTGAAACCCAACGATTATTTGAGAAAGAAGATCAATTTTGGCGTCATTCCTTGGAGCCTGATGAAGATTAAGTTTGAACTACTAGATATAAAGGAAAAGGTCGAACGTATTATGTTAAGGACGATACCAGTTCTTGCGTAGGGCTTTTAATACTTTTCCAGGGTATCGAAAACTGCCAAGGCTGCCATTATATCGGCCAAGTGCTTTTATAATGTTGCCTTTTTCTTTGTCCAAATAATGTCTCAATATTGTACAGCCCATGCGCAAATTTGTTCTCGCATTAAATAAGTTGTCGCCAGGGCGCCCAATTTCTTTTAACCAAAATGGCATGACTTGCATTAAGCCTCTTGCGCCAACACTGGATATGGCCCAACGATCAAATCCGCTTTCAATTTGAATGACAGCTAAAACCAATTCTGGTTGAAGATCTACTCGGCGCGCTTCCTCATGAATCATGTTTAACAAACTCAAGCGTTCTTCGTCATCTTTTACTCGCCGTTTCAATCGTTGATTCATATCCGTGAACCAAACTTCAGCCTCAAAACGGTCTTTAAAACTCTGTGTATCATTGACTGCTTTTTTTAATAAATCCCTTAGTTCAGGATCAAGTGTGGAGGAGGCAGCTTGACATTGAAAGCTGAGAAAAAAAAGTAAGATGACGGGAGCTAAAAAATGTTGAGAATTTTTCATGCACAAAATCATACGCACCTTAAATTAGTTTAATCTGAAGAGCAATAGTTGCTCAATTGCCAGATTGTTTTATCAACGGTGTAATTTCGTGAAGCAGATTTTCCATTGATAATTCGCCACTTTGTTTTGAAGCTCGATGAAAATATTCCACTACATTATTTTTTAAACCTCTTTCGCCAATAGTGAGGCGAAGCGGGATACCGATTAATTCCATATCCGCAAACATGACGCCAGCGCGCTCTTTTCTATCGTCCAACAGGACCTCTATTCCAGCATTGAGAAGTTGTTGGTAAATTTTTTGTGACGCAGTTCTCACATTGTCAGATTTGTGCATATTCATCGGGCAAATAACAACTGAAAAAGGCGCCATTGCGTCAGGCCAAATTATTCCTTTATCATCATTAAATTGTTCAATGGCAGACGCCACGATTCGTGAAACACCAATGCCATAACAACCCATCGTCATAACGACAGATTTACCATTTTCATCTAATACCGATGCTTTAAGGGCTTTACTGTATTTATCCCCTAATTGAAATATGTGTCCAACTTCAATGCCTCGTTTGATTGAAAGTGTTCCCTTACCATCAGGGCTTGGATCTCCTTCGACCACATTTCGCAAATCAACGATTTCAGCTTCTGGTAGATCTCTTTCCCAATTTACACCTGTGAAGTGAAATCCCGTTTCATTGGCGCCGCAGCAAAAGTCACTGACTGTGCTTGCACTTCGATCTACAATAATAGGTATATTCAATCCAACTGGCCCAATGGAGCCGGCATCACAATTTGCCGCTTGTTTAATTTCGTCCTCATTAGCGAACGTAAGTGGCGATACGATGAGGTCATGTTTTTCTGCTTTGATTTCATTTAAACTGTGATCACCACGAAGGACTAATGCGATTACTGTTTCGTCTTCGCCTTTCACTAATAATGTTTTAATTGTTTGCGAGGCCTGTAGGTTTAACAGTTGACATACTTCCTCAATACTGTGTTGGTTAGGTGTCTCAACTTTTTTCATTTTCAATGTTGGCGCTGATCGTTCAACGCTGGGTGTCAATGCCTCGGCTAATTCAACATTTGCTGCGTAGTCACTATCAGAACTAAATGCAATGTCGTCCTCTCCAGAGTCAGCTAAAACATGAAACTCGTGAGATACTGCACCACCTATACTGCCAGTATCTGCATGAACGGGACGATAAGTTAAACCGAGCTTTTCAAAAATATTACAGTAACATTGATGCATGGTCTCGTAGGTTTCTTGCAAAGATTCTTGAGAAACATGAAAAGAGTAAGCGTCTTTCATGATGAACTCTCTCGCTCGCATGACACCAAAACGAGGACGAATTTCATCGCGAAATTTTGTTTGAATCTGATAAAAATTAACGGGAAGTTGTTTATAACTGCGTAATTCTTTTCTTACTAAATCCGTTATAATTTCTTCATGCGTCGGTCCAAAGCAAAATTCCCGTTGATGGCGATCCTTGAATCGCAACAATTCAGGCCCATATTGCTCCCATCGTTCGGATTCTTGCCATAGTTCAGCGGGTTGTACCGCTGGCATTAAAACTTCCTGAGCGCCCGCGCGATTCATTTCTTCACGTACGATATTTTCCACTTTACGTAAGACTCGTAAACCCATGGGCAACCATGAGTACAAGCCAGTTGCGAGTTTGCGAATTAAACCGGCGCGCAACATGAGTTTGTGGCTAATAACTTCAGCGTCTGCTGGTGTTTCTTTGACAGTGGCAATAAGTAACTGGGATGCTCGCATTTTGTTGATGTCCTATTCGGGGTTAATACTGGAATCAACACGCATGGATAAATCGATTGCGTGAATGTTTTTCGTTAATGTACCAATTGAGATAAAATCAACACCTGTTTCGGCAATGCCGACAATGGTCTCTAAACTAACATTGCCTGATGCTTCGAGTTTTGCTTGATGTTGGTTAATGGCAACTGCTTGTTTTAGCATTTGCTTGTCCATGTTATCGAGTAACATAATATCCGCTTTTGCATTCAATGCTTGTTTTAATTCTCCAAGGGTCTCCACTTCAACTTCGATTGGCATGTCCTTATTCTGTAATCGCGCTTGGTTTACCGCGTTTTGGATACTGCCAGCCGCACTAATGTGGTTTTCTTTTATTAATATACCATCGTATAAACCTTTACGATGATTTTTTCCACCACCACATAAAACTGCGTATTTTTGCGCATCACGTAATCCTGGTATCGTTTTTCGCGTGTCGAGAATTTGAGTCTGAGTGTGAGTTATTTTTGAAACAAACTTGTTCGTCAGTGTGGCAGTTGCCGACAGCGTTTGTAAAAAATTCAATGCACATCTTTCACCGCTTAATATACTGCGCGCGGAGCCTTGCAAACGACAGAGTTCTTGGTCTGGTTTTACTTTTTCACCGTCATTAATTAACCATTCAATTGTGACATTTTTTCCTAATTGCTCAAACACCGCGTTAAACCATGGTATTCCGCAAATGACTGCATTTTCCCGGCAGATAACATGCGCATTAATTCGTGTTTTTTCAGGAATCAGATTGGCGGTAATATCACCATTGCCGATATCTTCATCGAGTGCGATTCGAACTGATTCTGAAATATTCTTTGGCAATTGCGTGCTGTTGGTCATGATTAAGTTGACTGTTAATCGTACGGTTTCTGTGAGCTCAAAGAGTGTTTTATACCTTATTGTTAAATGACTGACTATGTATTTTTACTTTATTCAACAGATTAAGAATTATTTCCAAAATGTCGATAACAAAACCACATAAGTTTATTGTTGTTGTTTATATGCGATTGATATTTTTACTTTTTTGGTTTTTTTCTAATCTGGTTTGGGCGGCTGACTCGAATTTGGATCTAATTTATGCTGCGCGCGAGGGAAATTTAAGTAGATTAAAGTCCGCTCTTATTGCTGGCGCCGACGTCGATGCGAAAAACAAGCAAGGTAAAACGCCACTCATGGGCGCTGTTTCATTTGGAAATACCAGAACGGTGAAATATCTATTGATCGAAGGGGCGAACGTGAATTCGATTGATGCCAATGGATACACCGCGTTAATGAATGCGGCTTTAATTGGTCACAAAGCAATTTTTAAAGAATTATTTACGCAAGGTGCAGATATCAATGCAAAGGGAAAAGATGGTACCACTGCATTAATCAACGCTGCATTTTCAGGGCAAACAGAAATCGTGCGCTTGTTGCTAGCCAGAGGTGCGGATGCGAATGGTAAAACCACAGACAATACCACCGCATTACACAATGCCGCTTATTTTGGGCACACAGAAATTGCTGCCATGCTAGTGGGTCGCGGTGCAGACGTCAATGCAGCAGATAATAGTGGAATTACTCCACTTATGAATGCAGCATTTTATGGACATGAAGAAATAGTAGAATTGTTGGTGGCAATTGGTGTTGATCTAAAAGCCGAATCAAAAACAGGCCGAACTGCATGGAAAAATGCACAAGCACATCATCATGATGACATTGCCGATATTATTGAAAGCGCAATAGAAGAAGCAGATGCCGCGCCAGAGGAAGGTGAAGAAGATGCTAAGAAGAAAAAATAGCGATGCTCAACTATCTGCCTAAAATATCATTTTCAAAAGAAATGAGTGCGTTGTAATGTCGAAGGTGTACTTGATTGATGATGACGAAGACATTAGGCAATATATCGCTACTATATTACAATCAATGAAAATATCGGTAATTCAATTTTCCAGTGCAGCAGAGTTTTTACAGAATTACAGTAATGAAATGTGTGGATGTATTTTGTCAGATGTGCTTATGCCTGATATGGATGGATTAGCGCTGCAAAATGAATTATTAACACGTCAAATTACCTTGCCTTTGATTCTAATGTCAGGACACGGTGATATTGGTATAGTTAAAGCCGCTTTGAAAAAAGGTGCCGTCGATTTTTTAGAGAAACCATTAGATATAAAAGAACTAGTCGATGTTATCAAACAAGGCGTTTCAATTGCTGAGTCTCGAAACCACATTGATACTGAACAACAATTATTACGGCAAAAAATTGAATCACTGACTGAAAGAGAAAATCAAATTCTTGAATATCTCGTTGCAGGAAACAATAATAAGGCAATAGCTAAATTATTACATATTAGTACTCGAACTGTGGAAACTCATCGAAATCGAATACTTAAAAAAATGCAATTCACCTCTTTTCAAGATTTTATCCATTTTTCTCATAAAATTTCCTTTTTTGATTAGCTTTTTTATCCCATAAAAATCAATATCTTACTGTCCTTTCGTTTGTTCATGTACGTGCAAATACGTAGCTAGTTATTAATAATTTACGTAATCACCGGTATGTAAACCAATGATTAAAATTCGATAAATGTAAGTACTTCAAAGCGACAGTGAATCAACTTAGATTAATCACCTAAAACACATTTGTCAGCGGTAACGTTTAATAACGATCAAGATAAGGAGCGGTAAAATGGCTTTTCAAACTAAACAAGTAGCAGATCAATTCTCTCAATTAAGAAATTTATATTCGAAAAAATTACCGATTTTAGTTGCCGATATTGAAATGAATTATGCCAACCTTGAACAAGGCCGCTCAAAAAATTTTTCTGAATTTCAAAGAAAGATTCACAGCTTAATTGGTTCGAGTGGCACATTTGGATTTTTTGACGTGAGTGCAAGTGCAAGAAGCTTGGAGAATTATTTAGTTGAAAATGTTGAAGAATGTAAGCAGAAAAGTAAACCTAGGATGGATGAAATCTGGAGTTATTTAACGTCCATTAAAAGTTTAACCCAGCGAGGGCAAGAGATGGGAGGTGAAGCTGAGGATTTTCCAAGTATAGACATAGGTGATATGAATATTCCAGAGCTAAATATTCTCATTGCCAGTGATGATGATGACATTAAATCAAAATTGAATATAGACTTAAGCATAGTTGGTCATCGACGACAATTTGTTGACAATGGTCGAGAAGCATTAGAATACTATCTGAAAAATAATGTGGATCTGTTAATCATAGAAATATCAATGCCCATAATGGATGGTTATAGCGCGGTGAATGAAATTCGAAATGAGCATAAAGACAGATATACGCCGATCATATTTTTAACTGCGAGTAATCGAAAATCGGATTTACTGAAATGCATTGAATGTGGTGGTGATGACTTTATTCAAAAGCCGTATGATTCTGATTTGCTAAATTCCAAATTATATGCCTTGGATAGAATTGTACGCAATAAGTTATAAAGACGGTCGACGTTTTAGTATGATTGATTAGATTGTGTCATAGTCTTTCGCTGCAAATAAAACATCAATTTGTAGTCCATTCATTTTTGATGTTTTTAATTCAATATCCACATGATGCAGATCCGCAATACGTGTGACGATGGAAAGACCCAATCCGCTACCGGATTCTTTGGTGCCTAGGCTACGATAAAATCGATTAAATACTTTACTTCTTTCTTGTTCAGGTATGCCTGGGCCGCTATCAGCAATTGTAAGAATGACGGTGTCATCTCTACGATCAGTGCTGACTTCTACGATTCCATTTTTTGGCGTATAACGTATTGCATTATCAATAAGGTTTCGCATTAAAACTTTTATCGCATCGAGATTGCCGGCAACGAATTTACCACGTGTTCCAGCCAAAGAAATTTCAATGTTTTTATCAATGGCAAGATAGGCTTCATTACTTAACACGTCTTCTGCTGCGATAAATAGATCAAAACGACGGATATTGGTAAATCCAGTATCTGGATCAAGCCGCGCTAATGTTAATAATTGTTCTACTAATCGGGTTGCGCGATTAACCCCTTGTACAACTTGACGTAGTGCTTTGTTTTGTTCTTCAATATTTTTTGCTTGTAGAGCAATTTCAGCGTGGGTTTTTAGTGCAGCTAGTGGCGTTCTTAATTCATGAGCAGCGTCAGATGTGAAGCGGCGCTCAGTATCAAATGCTGTTTTCATTTGTGCGAACATATCATTAATGGATTCAAAAACTGGTTGAATTTCTAAAGGTGTGCGCTTTTCATCAATAGGAGACAAGTCATTAGTTTTTCGTCTTCGCATGTATCCCGCAACACTTTTCACCGGCGCCAGACTTTGATTTACGCTTACCCAAACCAATAAACCGAGAAATGGTAAACTGATTAACATTGGAATTGTCATTCTAATTAACATGCTAGTTGAAATATTGGTTAAAACGGCCTGTTCTAGTCCTATTTGAGCATTCAGGATTTGGTTGTCACTGGATAGGGAATAAATTCTCCATTCCTGATCGTCAATTATTGTCGTGGAGAATCCATCTTTGATCGAAGTCAGAGGCAGAGTGGGCGCATTTTCTGAGCGTAAAGCTAGGTTGTCCTCGTGCAGCCAAACTTGAAATATTATTTGCGTTTCATACTCGTTGTTAAAGCCGGGGAAATAATTTTGAATGATGTCGGAGTCTGGTTGCGCGGCGTCTGTTAGTAACTGTTGTTCTACAACTTCATGTAAACTCATGCTGAGAAGTGCGCGTCCCAATTGTACTATTTGCGCATCATAGATTTGTTCAGATTCTCTCTTAATATCAAGATAGCTGAGTGTTATCGCCAGAATCCAAACGACAACAATGCTGGGAAGTAAATAGAGTAATAACCGCTGACGTAACGAATTAATCATAAGTGCCTATCCATAGGCAATGGATTGAATATTTATAATTGAAATCTAAGCGGCACTTATTTTGTCAATTATATAACCAACACCACGTATTGTGCGAATTAACTCAGCACCAAGTTTTTTACGCAAATGGTGAATATGTACTTCAACAGTGTTACTTTCCACCTCATCATTCCATGCATAAAGACCTTCTTCGAGTCTGCTTCGAGACATAACCTTATTTTGATTTTCCAGTAACAATTGTAAAATTGTGAATTCCCGAGGTGATATATCCACAGTTTTGTCGTCTTTGGTAACTGTGTGGGATGCCGGATCAACTGTGATGTTGCCGTGTTCAATAACGGGCGTACTACGGCCGCCTCTGCGACGTAACAATGCCCTAAGTCTGGCGGTTAACTCTTCTAAATCAAATGGTTTTGTTAAATAATCATCTGCGCCACTGTCCAATCCCTTAACACGATCATCCACACCATCTTGCGCGGTTAAAATAATAACGGGCATATCATCGCCTTTTGCGCGAATGCTTTTTAATACTTCCAAGCCAGATTTTTTGGGTAAACCGAGATCGAGTACCATGAGCTCATAGTCGTTGGTGAGTAGCGCTGTTTCTGCGGCTTCGCCATCTTCTACCCAATCGGCTGCGTAACCGTTTTGCGATAATCCATTGCGTATTCCATCACCGAGCAAAGTGTCATCTTCTACAATTAAAATTCTCATAGCATTTACCTTAATTAAATTCCGTTTTAACTACATAAATTGTCAGTGGGGCGAAGTATAACAATAATTTATTCACTGTAGGTTGGTCATGTGATGACCGCCGTGACAATTGACCTAATTTCACAGTGATTTTATCGACAAATTTGTGAATTTCCTTAATGTTAAAAATCACTCCAAATAATACTGATTATCGTGACAAATATTGTTGAAATTTTTGAAAATTATCCCCATAAACGAGGAAATAGTGAATTTTGAGGAATTGAATAAATGCGAATGGAAAAATTGACAAGTAAGTTTCAAATGGCGTTGGCAGATGCGCAAAGTCTGGCCGTTGGGCGAGACCATCAATTTATTGAGCCATTACATTTAATGGCTGCACTACTTGCGCAAGAAGGTGGTAGTGTTTCTCATTTATTAAGTAAATCAGGTGCAAATGTTGCCGAGATTCGAACGCAAGTTGCGGCGGAGTTAGAGAAACTGCCTCAAGTAAGCGGTACGGATGGGGAGGTTCATGTTTCCAATGATTTGGGTAAATTATTGAACGTCGCCGACAAAATTTCACAAAAACGCAAAGATAAATTCATTTCCAGCGAATTGTTTGTGTTGGCTGCGTTACAAGATAAAGGTGTGCTGGGGAATATCCTTCGGCAAAATGGTGTTGCAACAGGTTCGTTGGAAAAAGCCATAGAGGAACTGCGTGGTGGTCAACAGGTTGATGATGCCAATGCTGAAGAACAACGTCAAGCATTAGAGAAATTTACCATTGATTTAACAGAAAGAGCTGAGCAAGGAAAACTTGATCCTGTTATTGGTCGAGATGACGAAATCCGCCGTACTATCCAAGTATTACAGCGTAGAACCAAAAATAATCCCGTATTAATCGGCGAGCCAGGTGTCGGTAAGACCGCAATCGTAGAAGGCCTGGCACAACGAATTATTAATGGGGAAGTGCCAGAAGGTTTAAAAGATAAAAGATTATTATCCTTAGATATGGGTGCGCTAATTGCCGGTGCGAAATTCCGCGGAGAGTTTGAAGAACGACTAAAAGGCGTATTAAATGATTTGGCAAAACAAGAAGGCCAAGTCATTTTATTTATCGACGAATTACATACCATGGTGGGTGCAGGTAAAGCCGAAGGTGCCATGGATGCGGGTAACATGTTAAAACCGGCACTTGCTCGAGGTGAACTGCATTGCGTTGGTGCAACAACGCTGGACGAATATCGGCAATATGTTGAAAAAGATGCTGCTTTGGAAAGGCGCTTTCAAAAGGTGTTAGTTGATGAGCCATCGGTTGAAGATACCATTGCTATTTTACGTGGTTTGAAAGAAAAATATGAGGTGCATCATGGGGTCGATATCACTGACCCAGCGATTGTTGCAGCGGCGACGTTATCGACACGTTACATTACCGACCGGCAATTGCCTGACAAAGCGATTGATTTGATCGATGAAGCTGCCAGTTTGATACGTATGGAAATAGATTCCAAACCCGAAGACATGGATCGCTTGGATCGTCGGTTAATTCAATTGAAAATTGAACAAGAGGCAATGAAAAAAGAAAAAGACGAAGCGTCTAAAAAACGATTGTCATTATTGCGAGACGAAATTGGTACCTTAGAGAGAGAATATTCTGACCTCGAAGAAGTTTGGAAAGCAGAAAAAGCCGCCTTGCAGGGATCTCAAGGTGTAAAGGAAGAATTGGAGCGTGTTCGTTTGGAATTGGAAACTGCGCGCCGTGCGGGTAATCTTACCCGAATGTCAGAGTTGCAATATGGTCGTATTCCAGAACTGGAGGCCAAATTAGAGCAATCCAGCAAAGCGGAAACACAGGAAATGACGTTGTTACGTAACAAAGTTAGCGATGAAGAAATTGCAGAAATCGTATCAAAATGGACTGGTATTCCTGTTTCTAAAATGTTGGAAGGGGAAAAAGAGAAGCTCTTGCGTATGGAAGAGGAAGTCAATCAGCGAGTTGTTGGCCAAGACGAGGCGGTTCATTCTGTTTCAAATGCCATTCGTCGTTCCAGAGCGGGTCTGTCTGATCCGAATCGTCCCAATGGCTCATTCCTTTTTCTTGGTCCAACTGGTGTTGGTAAAACAGAGTTAACCAAAGCGTTGGCGACGTTTTTGTTTGATACGGAAGATGCCATGGTGCGTGTAGATATGTCGGAGTTTATGGAAAAGCACTCAGTGGCTCGATTGATAGGTGCGCCTCCTGGGTATGTTGGATATGAAGAAGGTGGATATTTAACAGAAGCGGTTCGACGAAAACCGTATTCTGTCATTCTGCTCGACGAAGTGGAGAAAGCACACCCAGATGTGTTTAATGTGTTATTGCAAGTTCTAGATGATGGTCGATTAACGGATGGCCATGGACGAACAGTGGATTTTCGAAATACAGTTATTGTCATGACATCAAATTTAGGATCGCAAGTCATACAAGAAATGGCAGGCGAAGAAAATTATTCGAATATGAAATCTGCTGTCATGGATATCGTAGGTCAACATTTTCGTCCAGAATTTATTAATCGTGTGGATGATGTTGTGGTGTTCCATCCTTTGGGAGCGGAGCAAATTCGATCCATTACACAAATTCAAATTCAGTATTTGAAAGCACGTTTGTTAGATCGGGATTTAAATCTTGATATCACTGATGCCGCATTAGATTTCTTGGGTAGCTCAGGTTACGACCCAGTTTACGGTGCGCGACCATTAAAACGAGCAATTCAACATAATATCGAAAATCCATTGGCGCAAGAAATTCTCTCTGGCAAGTTCGTGCCCGGCGATACAATTTTTATTGATAACAAAGATGACGGTTTAGTATTCGAAAAGAAAAAATCAAATGTGACAGCTGTTGCTTAATTGAAACTTCGATAGTTGTTGCTGCGAATAATAACTCAGCTATAATTTGTCATTAGGAAATGAAGAAAAGCCCGAGTCGTAAGTCTCGGGTTTTTATTTTTTGGATCAATTAATTTTCGATAGGAAAATGTTATGACGAAATCAAATAATCAACCCGACTGGCATGCGATAGCAGAAAAATTTGATATCTGGTTGCCACAACTCAAGCCCGTTGGTGACGCGATGTTAGATATTTTGCAAGTGAATCACGGTGATTTAGTATTGGATGTTGCTTCTGGTACTGGAGAACCTGCACTAAGCCTTGCAAAATTACAAAGAGATGTTGTTATCACTGGTGTTGATTCAGCTGAGGGTATGATTAATGTGGCTCAGTCAAAAGTGGAAAAACAAAAATTGAAAAATATTTCATTTCAAACCATGCCAGTTGAACATTTGGCGTTTGATGACAATAGTTTCGATAAAATTTTATGTCGTTTTGGTGTTATGTTATTTGAGGATCCCCAAGCTGGATTAAATGAAATGTTTCGTGTGTTGAAACCAAATGGTCAATTTGTTCTGGCGGTTTGGGGTGAGGCAGAAACGATGCCGAGCATGTATTGGAGTTATCAGATATTTAAAGACAAAGTTGATGAGCAAGCTTATCCACCATTACATAAAGTTACCTGGTTAGGAGAAGATGGTGTATTTGAAACATTATTAAATAATGCCGGATTTGAAAATATAACTATTGAGCATAAAACGTTTAATTATCAATTTGATTCAATAGATGATTACTGGGATGCATTGGAATCCTCAGATATATTGAAACAACAATTTGAAGCCATGGAAAATTCCAGCAAATCTGAGGTCCGAAATGAGTTGGCGGAGTTTGCTAAGGAATATGTTACAGCGGAGGGATTGCGTGTTCCTCATGATTATTTATTGGTTCATGGGAAAAAATAGCAATTAAATTCAATTATCGCGTAATAATCAGCCGATTAATGCCTGTAAGTACTTGTGTCCAATTGATGCTTTTAGGGATAATCCTACCTCATAATTTTAATCAGAATTTGATGTATTGGTGGAGAATAGGATGAATATGAAAAAGCGTTTCGTATTAGCGTGCCTTATGATTTTTTCTATGGGGGCTGCACAAGCACAAGAATTCGTGTTTGATATAAAACAATTGTACGTCGGTGGTGGATTCGGGTTCAATAGCCCAGACTTTGGTGATAGTGCCATTGGGCTACACGGTTTTGCTGGATATGAACTAACAGACTTAGTTGTATTAGGCGATGACAAAGTTGGATTGTATGCAGAAGCGGGTTTAGCACACAGTGGCAAATTTGAATCATGCTTTGCTAATCTTTGCGGCGGCCCTTCGTTATTTGGACTTTGGGGTAATGGAGTAATTGATTATCAGATTGTTGACAGAATAAGTGTTCTAGGAAGGTTAGGTCTTGAGATTGGAGACGACACAACATTTATAATTGGTGGCGGCGGTGAATATCAAATTAATGAAAAGATATCTGCAAGAGCCGAATTCATCATTCGAGATTTCTACACTTCGCTTCAGCTAAATGGAATATACCATTTCTAGTAATATAACAGTTATACTAAACAGGAAGATTCTCTTCTTGTTTAGTAGTAATCTAGTTGCCAAATCACCACTTCCAATTCAATTTAGTCGTATTTTTTGTTAAACCTAAAACAGGATTTGCGTGCCAGTTTTGGTTGCTTTTCCCCGCAGATAAGACAAAGTTAGAAAATTGTGGGTATGCATGTATTAAGTCGATATTTTCGATTGGTGGAAACCAATTGTCTGGAATTAACATTGCGAAGGGATAACCATTTGAATCTCTAAATTCGTTGAGACCATCAGTTATATTATTGCTATTATTTGTTGCGGAGTGACCTAACAAATGGATTTCGTATTGTGTTTGATGGACATATAGATATGGGTCATTTTCGTTATAGGAGAAATCTTGGTAAGGGATCGGTGTGTCGAAGATGATTTCAAACTCACTTTTTGGACCTGAAATTAAATGTTGGGCGCTCAACGTATTCACAAATTGATGATCTGGATCCTTAAAAATGTCTTTAGTATGAGAAAATACCTGCGCAATGGGGCTGCCATTAAATGTACTCTGAGTTGATAGAATATCGTTATTTTCACTTTGATAAGACATGTTGACGTTAATGACACCAGATGGCGAATTTTGTAACGGAAATCTGAGTCTCCAGTCGTGATCATACGATGCGCCGCGCGTAAGTAGATAGGCTATTCCGATAATTTTAGTAATATTGTTTTCGTTGCTTACACCAATCCCGAGTTGATATGCAACCGTAAGGTCATTGAAGTCATAATCTCCGAGTTTTGGGAATTTGTCTTCATAAGCCACAATATAAAAAGATGATGTTGTAGGTAAATAGCTCCAAGAAGTTATGTCTGCTCCAGGAGTATCAAGGGGATCAGTTAAAAAAACCGTAGGTGCGTCAGACATGCCCGCAGCATAATCATTAATAAAATCTGCATCTATCCCATTTACAATCGCTAAGTCCTCGTGTCCGTTGCTAAAATCATAAAATTGTTCTGGGTCACCAAGAGAGGCATTTGTTTCCAATAATTCAATATAAAGTTGTACGCCTATTGCATCATCTAGGTTATCCTCAACTCTAATTGAAAAGGTACTATCATATTCATTTTGTATTGTATTACCGGCGGTTATGCGATTAGAGCCGGTTTCTCCAAGTAGAGTATAGTATTCATTGCGTATAGAAGATTGACCTTCGGCGACTAACGTTTTCGTCGCACTAAAAAAATCACTATACACTGTAGTTGATGAGCTACGCGTTACAGTTAATTCAACTGTTTTTAATGTTATAGCTTGTGATCTTGCTTTCTCTGTACCGTTTGCTGCTTCATTTACATCAACGGCAAAAGTTAAATTCCCATTATTTGAATTACGAAACACTTCAAGTGATGCTGTACTGATGTCATTCAATAAATTGATATTTCCAATACCATTACTTTTAATTACCCCTTTCAAGCGAGACGAATTCTGAGCAGTGCAGTAGTTCGAGATAAACAGAGAGAAAAATATAGCGTATAAGTAATATTTCTTGTTACTAGTGACCATAAAATTACTCCTTTAATTGCTAAGAGACTTTGACCATTTGTGTGAACCTTCATTTTTTGTAATAATTTCAAAGGTTAACTGTTTGGTTTCTGCTGGAATACTCACCGCAAGGTTTACGTTTGTAGTATTTGGTGAAAGCTTCCTTAAATAAACTGCATGTTGTGGTTGGCCGGTGACTGAAACTTTTAGAATGGCTGAATCATTAATAAAAATTCCCCTGTTTGCAAAACTCTCAGTAATATTGATTGTTTTAAAATTATTGAAATCAAATTGAGATGTATTTGCATTATTGAGTGAATTGTTTACTTCACTGCCGGCGTAATCAGAGGTGTTTTTGGATAAATTGTTGCACGAAATAGAAGAGATCGCGCAAACCATCACTATAAATTTGAATGTCGTTTTCATGCTTGCCACCATTAAACTGTTGTCTTTTCCACGTAGAGACTATAAGTAATTAAAATATTATGGTTTGATTTCTTCCCCCTTCTTTTGCTTTATATAGTGCTTTATCTGCTTGGTCACTAAGTTGTGACGAGGAGATGCCTGAAGTGAATTTACTAATTCCGCAACTAAAGCTTACAAAAAAGTCATTATTGTTGTGTATTTGTCTTATTTTCGAAAAAGATTTTCTCAAATCATCTAAAACGTTATAGGCAGCATGAATCGTTGTGTCAGGCATAATTATCGCGAACTCTTCTCCGCCGTAACGCCCAATAACATCACTTTTTCTTAATCGTTGCTGTATTAATCTAGATAGATTTTTGATAACGATGTCTCCAGATGAGTGACCAAAACTATCATTGACTAGTTTAAAATGATCAATATCAATCATTGCATACACTAAGGAATCAAAGTTACGCTTTGCCCTAATCACTTCTGAGTCTAATCTTGATAAAATTGCAGAATGATTTAATAGTCCTGTTAAACTATCTTTGTGCATAAGAGACCTTAGTTTCCGAGATCGATCAATTCGAGCGGCGATAATTTTTAAAAGATGAGAGCTTGAAATGTCTTTGTTTAAAAAATCCTCTGCACCATCCGTCATTGTGGCAACTTGTAAGTCTAAATTAGATTCGCCTGACAAAAATATGATTGGAATGCTAAAAAATGCCTCTCTTTGGCGGATCATCTGTGCTAAATCATTGCCAGAGCAGTCTGGCATATGCATATCCATCAAGATTAGATCGGGATTGAATTGCTTTAATTGTTTTAGTGTATCGAATGGATTTGTTACAACTCTGGAATTCATGCCATTATTGTTTAGCAAGTTTTTATAAAAATTTGCCATTGACTCAGAATCTTCAATAATCAATACCCTATAAGTTTCGCATATATCATGATTTTCAATTTCATCAAGTTTTTCAACAATCGCCGCAATGTCATAGTTATCCGCTAAGTGGACACAGCCATTGTTAAGTGCAACTTTGTGTTGTTCTATATTCATTTCCTTCGAGAAAACAATAGTGGGTGTTTTGCGTTCTAATTTTTCTTGAACTGTTACTAATGCGTTAATCGAGTAATGATCTGCATTAAACAGCAGTGCCTTCGGGGAAATATTTTCAATAACAGATAAGTCAAAAACATTATCTAGTGTTAGCAGTTCAAATCCAAAATAGGATAACTGATTTCTCAAATCAACATCCTCGACACTATTACCGATAGTCAAAATTAAATTATTTTTAACCTGAGTTCCTGATTCAGATGTGATGCTGTTCTTCATAAAATTTAGCGCTTGCATAATCGTCTACCTCTGTTTTAAGCTAGGAAGCCATTGAATAATTAGTCTCTCGATAAGATAACATTGTGTTATAAATACCATTTCCCAAAGATGTTGGCATTATATGATTAAAATAAGTTTGAATTTTTCGAGGATCACCGATTGATGAATATATTTCTTCATACTTTCTTGGTTTATACGTTACTTTGAGTTGTTGTCCAAAAATGGTAAATACTGTTTTTACAAACTGGTTAACAGAGGTTCCTTTTCCAGTACATATATTAAATATTTTGTGAGAAGGATTATTGATTTGTATTGCACTTGATAAATATTTTATTGTGTCATCAATAAATATAAAATCCCGTGTTTGCTCGCCCTTGCCATATATATCAATGGGATTCCCCTTATTGATGGCTTTTAGTGCGACACTCATTAAGTCATCATCAATGTACATGTTTCCCAATTCAGGTCCATACACATTAAAGATCCGAAAGCCTATGATCGGTAAACCATGCATTACTGAAGTTAAATGCGCATACATTTCCGCTGAAACTTTATCAACGCCAACAACAGATATGGGGCTTGATACCGATGATTCAGTTAGTGGAATACTGGCGTTATTTCCATATATTGATGCATTTGATGTATATACGATTGGTATGCGTCTATGCGTGATTTTTCGTGCGGCTTCAAATAGACTGATAGAGCATTCGAGAGTTGAGTAATTTTGGTTCATCGTCGAATAACTAGAATTTGGATTGAGAGTGTTATTGACTAAGTGGAAGCATCCGTCAATGGAATGAAATAATTCACTGAGCAGGCTTGAATTACGCATGTCATCTTTGATAAATTCAATGTGTTGAGATCGATATAAAGATCCTTCACTCGACAAGTTATCTAAGACAATTACATTGTGTCCCTTTTGTTTCAAATGAAAACAAAGATGAGAGCCGATGTAACCACAACCACCTGTTATAAGATATTTGGCCATCAAATTTTCTCTCTAAATTAACTTGATTATGATAGAGCAAGTAATTTGCCATAACGTAAATTGCTGTTTTTAAGAGAAGGTAGTAAAGTAAATATGAAAAAACTTTGCATTTTGCTAATCAAATTAAGAAGTGTTGCAAATCTCCATCGTAAATATGCCCAAAGCATCATGGATATAATGAGTAGAGGCAAAATATGCAAAAAGGCACCTCTTTTGCTCTATTGAGTAATATTACTGGAGCCAAACTTATGAACATAACGCTTGTATTAGATAGTCGAAAAATGGGTGGGATTGAAAGTCACGTATTCAATCTTGCAAGCTCGTTGAAAACGATGGGGCTGGCGGTTAACGTTCTATTTATACGTGAATATCCAAATCACCCATTACACGAAAAATTAGCAAATAATAATATCGAGTTTAAATATTTGGAAGGCGGAATTTTTTCATTAGTGAAATATGTTAAGAGAAACCATATAAGTCTTCTGCATTCCCATGGTTATAAGTCGGGAATATACTGCAGAATTGTAGGTTTATTGTTGAGAATCCCAATCGTATCGACTTATCATGCTGGAGAACCAGGTCAAGGTAAAATTAGACTTTATAATAAGCTAGATAAGTTATTATCAAAGTTATGCTATCCAATTGCAGTCAGTAAAAAAATAGCGAAGGAACTACCCACCGACAGTGAAATTATATCTAATTTTGTTACCGTAGAAGATAGGGTGGATAGGAGCTATATGAATCGAATTGCCTTTGTTGGAAGATTAAGTGAAGAGAAGGGGCCAGATACATATTGTGAAATTAGTGGGAAAATTCCCCAGGCCAAGTTTCAGATGTACGGTGATGGAATGATGCGTGAGAATTTGCAACGACAATATTCTGAATCGGTTACTTTTTACGGTGCATTGAATGATATGCGAAATGAGTGGCGAAATATTGATTTATTATGTATTACCTCAAAGTATGAAGGAATGCCATTGGTTGCGCTTGAAGCTATGTCCCATAGTGTGCCAATAATTGCATTTGATGTGGGCGATATTAATAAACTAATTTCAAAAAATGATGGGGGATGGCTAATTCCAGCTGGGGATAAAGATAAAATGATCCAAAAAATAATGCAATTTTGTGGAATGACAGAATTGAATAAAATAGAAATGGGTGCTAAAGCACGTACAAAAATTATGAATCAGTATTCATCAGATGTTGTTGTGCAAAAAATTTGTGATATTTATTACAAATTAGTTAGAGTCCATTAAACTATTTCTAATTCCATAGAGGTAAAGGATTTTGATTGTAATAATAAAATTTGTTCGAATCGTAAGATGGTGCTGACTTAATAAAATAACAAGTCGTAGTTTTATAAAAAATTGGCCTTTTACTTCCCGTCGCAATTATTCCGATTAGTCCAGATAATAACGGGAGTTAAAGGCCAAGAGTTACCATATTATTCCCATTTAGTAGCTGCTTAGACCCATAATATTCTTTAAGTTTGTTGCGGCAGCTCTTGCTAGCCGAATAGAAGGAGTGAATAAAAAAGCGGAACAATGGTTTTTAAGCGCTTTTACTTGATACCTTTGAGATTGATAATATTCGGCATATGCACAGGATAATCGCCCTTTTACATAATTGATGGATGCTTTGTCAAGTTGCCTGATTTGATGTTGATACCTGTCAACTATAGTATTTAAAGCGCTAAGCCGTAGCAAAGCGTTGCTCGAGATTGAGTTGGGCCTTACGAGATAATTCATCATTATGCTGTTATTAAAACCGATGGGACCTGATAACGATAAGCTTAACCATAAATCCCAATCTGAGGCGGAATTCAAAGAAGTGTCAAACCCTTTCGCATTCTGCAATGCATTTCGAGAAGCTACAACGGAAGAAGTTCCGACAACATTTTCACTGAATATTAAACCCGGGCCTCGTTTATTTAATCTAATAAAGCCGGTTTTGTTTTTGCAAAATTTCTTAAATCTTGGCCAATAGTCAAAGCAAGTACCGAGCGAGTTATTATCGGGACTAAAATGCTCGTAATTTGTAAAACTCATCACAATATCTGGATTGTGTTCGTGAAATTCTAGTTGCTTTCTCAGTTTTCCCGGTAGCCATATATCGTCAGCATCCAAAAAAGCGACTAGTTTTGACTTAGCTTTGCATAATGCAAAATTGCGCGCGGTTGAAACTCCTTTTCGATCCAATGTGAGAGGAATGATTCTTTTGTCTTTTTTTGCTAGATCTTTTAGCCATTGGAATGTTCCGTCAGTAGATCCATCATCGATTACAATTATTTCAATATTTTCAACATCCTGATCTAATACACTTTGAATTGCTAAAGGTAAATACTCTAAGCAATTATAGGTTGGAATGATCACACTAACAGATGGTTTAGTTTCGTTATTCATCTCATTCTCCTTAGTAAAATTTCTGTGGCATTTAAATTGCCCTATGTGTAGAACGCATCGTCTATGCCACAAAATTATTTTAAATAATTTGGAGAAAATTATGAAAAAAATTGGTTATATCGTATCGGAATTTCCTGTTCTAACTGAGACATTTATTACTACCGAAATAAGGGCGATGGAAAAAATTGGTCACAATGTGCAAATAATCGGGTTTAAAAAACATAAAGGAAAAATGCAGCCATCAGACGATGATTTATTGGAGCAATCGGTATTTTTAGATGAAATACGCTTGACGGATATGATACCAATTGTATTTAGATTACGATTTTCATCTATTGCCGGATTGATTTTTATTTGTAAACAAAAAAACCTGTCCAAATTATCTTTACTTTATTCATCGTTAAAGCTTGCATTTCTTGCCAGCAAATATCAATGCGATCATCTCCATTCTCATTTTGCTTTATCCAATACTGCGGCAGCAATAGTCGCGGGAAAAATACTTAATATTCCAGTTTCTTTTGTCGGTCATGGTTTTGACATATATGTTAATCCAAGTGATTTGAGGGAGAAGCTCAGGTTTTCTAGTTTCGCAATCGCGGTATGTCGTGATATGGCAGATCATTTTCGTAACACTTCACCATCATCGAGAGTTAATGTTGTACATTGTGGTGTGGATACAAGTCGGTTTAAATATATGAAGGAGTACCGTTACAAGAATAACAAAATTCTTTTTATAGGAAGATTGTGTGAGAAAAAGGGATTGCATGAACTTATAATGGCAATTCAGAAAATACCGACACCTCAACGCCCTTATTTGGATATTGTTGGTGATGGGGGAATGAGAGATCAATTGCATTTGTTAATAGATAAATTCAACTTGAATTCATACATAAAGCTCTTAGGATCAAAATCGTCGAATTGGTTGATAGACAATGCAAATAGCTACCGCGCCTTGGTTGTGCCATTTAAAAAAGCTCAAAATGGGGATAGGGATACGGGGCCCGTGGTAGTTAAGGAAGCGATGGCAATGGGAATCCCCGTAATTACAACGAATTTCATGGGTTGTAAAGAAATTATAACTGAGGACTGTGGAATACGGGTGAGCCCCAATAACATTCACGAGCTTTCGCGAGCAATAAAAACAATGATGAATCTTAGCGAAGAGAAAATATCTTTGATTCGTCTAAAAGCAAGGAAGAGGATAGTGGAAAATTTCTCTGACAGCAAGCAAGCAGAAATGTTATCAAATTTAATTGAGTTGAGTTAACTCTAATGAATGCCTCCCTAAAACAAACGATTTATTATGCAGCTGGGTTAGTGATAAGTAAAGGCATGGCTCTAATTATGTTGCCTTATGTAACCCAGGTTTTATCGGTAGAAGAATATGGTGTATTGGAAATTTTATTGGTGATTGCAAATTTCTCGTGCGTTATTCTCGGTTTTGGATTAGTTGGAGCGATGTTTCGATTTATTGGTAATACGAATAGTGAAAGTGAAAAACAAAAAATTCTTAACGTAGTTTTTACCTTAGTGCTAATAATTAGTGGCGTGTCCTTTATATTATTACAGTTAGTAGTGGATTGGGGATTGGGGTCAATGCCAGCGAGCGTAACTCAAACCCAGTTAAGGTTGATAATAATCACTCTTGTGTTAGATGGTCTAATCGCAATTCCTCTATCTTATTTACGTATTAAAGATAGAGCTAGGACTTACTTTCTCTTAACGTTATCAAAGGAGATTGCGCAACTTTTAATGATCTTTTTCTTGTTGGAAAATGGATTTGGCGTGACAGGTGTAATCGCTGCTGGCGCTATCACATCTATCATTTTTGTCATTCTACTTCTACTGATTTCTTTACCGGAGTTCAAATTGAAATTTGATTATTTTCTACTGCGGAAATTGATTATTTATGGATTTCCTTTGGTAATTAGCGGTATAGCCGGATTCATAATTCTTGGGTTGGATAGATGGTTGTTGGCAAACAGTTTGGGAGTGGAAGTTTTAGCGCACTATGCGATAGCGATTAAGTTCACACTAATTGTTTCAATGATGGTGCAACCTTACGGCCTTTGGTGGTATCCGAGGCGTTTTAGTGTGTTGAGAACAGAATCAGGGTTAACTCAAACAGCACGATATTCATCAATAGGTGTTTGTTTAGGGTTAATTGCTGCTTGCTTCATTGGTTTGGTTTCACCAATTATAATTGATTTACTACTTCCAAAAGAATACGACGTTGCTAAACAATATATACCTTTTTTGGTTATCTGTATGGCAATTAAAAATGCATCCGAATTCATGAACATTGGGTGTTTCAGTGAAGAGACTAGTAACACTCAAATGTGGATAAATTTGGTTTGTTGCTTAATAGCTATATTGGGTTATGTTTTATTAATTGAATATTATGAGGTATTCGGCGTTATTATTACTCTTTTGTTTTGTTATTTGGTTCGTTTTGTCTTATTTTATTGGGCTAGCCAACGTGTAATTTTCATTCCATATCCCAACAAAGGCTTGGTGGATATATTTTTATTAGTTTGTTATATTTTATATGCAAACCAATATTTTCAAGCAACTGCTTATAATTTATGTTACGTAATATTTTCAATGTCAGTCCTAATGTTACTATGCTTTCGGCTGAAGCTTTTACCGCAAGTTACAAAGTTAGTGTTTTTTGGTAAGACTGTTCAAGCGGTTTAGAAAATGTTACATCCAACTGAAGGAGGCAAATTTGGTCAAAATATATTTCTAATAATATTTTGTTTTTTGCTTGCCTCTACCTGGTATTTCGTTCCTCATCCTTTGTTTATCATTGCCCTTTCAATATTGCCAATTGTTCTATTCGTTTCAATTACCCAGCCTTTTTTAGTCATTTTGGGATTTATTATATTTTCATTTTTTAGGATTCACGAAGCCTATCCCGCATTATATTCTTTAAGAATACCTCAAATGCTTGCAATAGGGTCGATGTTAATAATTTTTTGGCACCTAATAATTACTAAAAAGATAGAGATGTTTTGGAGTCGTGAATTAAGTGCATTTTTTACTTTTTTTGGACTAGTTACTATAGGTCTTTTATTCTCCTCAAATCGCGATGTCGCGATTAACGCATGGTCTGGAAATTATGTGAAAATCGCTGTGATGGTGCTTGCGATTGTATGGCTAACGAGAGAAGCAAAAGACTTTTCTTTGGCAACAAGGGTATTTGTCTTTTCGGGCATCGCAATTGGGCATATTGCTCTGCTGAATAAATATAATAATATCGGATTAGTTGAAGGAACTAGAGTAACGATAAGTCGGGATATTGGATCAATGTTAGGGGATCCAAATGATTTGGCCTTGGTGCTGCTATTTCCTGCAAGCTTTTCGTTAGCGTTGTTGTTTGTTCCGGGATTAAATAAATTTGATCGAATATTGGGATTAGTTGGTTTTCTTGTTGTGCTCTCTGCAATCATAGCTACTCAAAGTCGCGGTGGATTGCTTGGAATTATATCGGTGTTAGGATTCTTTTTTTTATTGAAGATAAGGTCAAAAATTGTATTGTTATCCTTGGCCATAATGGGAATCTTGTTCTTATTTGCTGTAGCTGGGATTTCGGATCGCGCATCCGGTGGCGCTGTAGAGCAAGGTGTAGATGAATCTGCAATGGGAAGGGTGTATGCGTGGGGTGCAGCTGTCAAAATGGCATTGCATAATCCAATTACAGGCGTTGGCATTGATAACTTTTTTGTTAACTATTTTTTCTATTCTGATCATTGGGACGGAAAAAATCATGCAGTGCACAGTACCTGGTTTGGTGTACTAGCGGAGACAGGGTTTGTTGGCCTAATTGTTTTTGTGTATTTTGTAATTCGTATTTCCAAAACGGCCTTTCGTAGTAATCAACTGCTAGCAGACCCATCCTGTAAAATAATGACAACCCAACCAAGCGTTAACGTAATGGCAAAAGCAACGACTGCTGGGTTAGTCGGTTTTGTAGTCTCTGGAACATTTCTAACACAGGGTTTTACCTGGCCGATTTACATTCTTCTCGCACTAATCATTGCGACTCATCGTTATATTATTATCTCCACTCGAATTGCAAATTAATTCGCAGAATGCGAATAGAGTGAATTCGCAATATTGTCTTCATCTTATAACTCATTGAATTTAGGGGTAATCCCATGTGGCCCATAATCTGCTCTTACAGTATAAAGCGGTTGAGTTATGCCTTTGTATTTAAAAATTATGTTTACTGGGGTGATGAATAAATGAATGAATTATCTTTGACGTTGAACAATTTTAGGCAATGGATTAAAGCGGGAGACCATCCAATAGCAAAGAAACTTTTTTCTTTTGCGATATTTTTACGATGTATTGAAATCCCGGCGCCCAGATTCTTGTTCAAGATTATCTGGCTGGTTCATCAATCTATAACAAGGGGTATGATAGAAATTATTCGAGTATTCTATTGGACTCCAATATTTAAATCGCGCGTGCAAGCCATAGGAAGCAATCTTTATCTGTATAGTGGAATGCCACTGATTATTGGTCCACTCAAATTGGATATAGGAAACAATGTACGATTGTCCGGACAAACAACCTTAATCGGCAGAAATGGTAATGCAAGTTTACCTACGTTAAAAATAGGTTCTAACGTTGATATAGGCTGGCAATCAACAATTGCAGTCGGGCGGAAGGTGAAAATCGGTAACAATGTGAGGATTGCTGGTAGGGCCTTTTTAGCGGGATATCCTGGCCACCCAGAAAACCCGAAAAATAGAGCTAAAGGTTTGCCAGACACTGTTGACCAAATAGGTGACATTGTTTTGGAGGATGATGTTTGGTTAGCGACGGGTGTCACTGTAATCGCAGGGGTTAAAATTGGGCGAGGGTCAATCATTGCTGCTGGAAGTGTTGTAACAAAAGACATACCAGAATACGTGCTAGCAGGTGGTTGTCCAGCTCGGATAATTAAAGCAATTAATCACTAGGGAGAATCGAATTGAAAGATAACATGATAATGTTTGGTGAAGATTGGGGAAATCATCCAAGTAGTACCCAGCACCTTGCTAAGAAGTTTAGCGAAACTCGGAAAGTTCTATGGATAAATTCAATCGGCCTTAGAAGGCCAAAGCTGAATATTAATGATTCAATTCGGGTTATCTCCAAATTATCCAAAATGATAAAAAGGGAGCAATGCCCAAAAATTGAGGTGCCCCAAAATATGTCAATTTTTCAAGCAAAAGCGTTGCCGTTTCCCGGAAATTCAATGGCAAGAAGGATAAATAGCTTTTTATTACCAAATTCAATAAATGAATTTGCGCGCAAGCAGGGAATCGAAAAGCCGGTCTTGTGGATATCACTGCCATCGGCGGTAGACGCCGTCGGTACATTGAACGAGAAGCTTTCAATATATTATTGTGGAGATGATTTTTCTAGTTTAGCAGGTGTTGATCATGACGCCATAAGTCGGATGGAAGAAGAGTTGGTGGGCCGTGTCGATTTGATTTTTACAGCCAGCGCGAATTTAACGAAAAAGTTTCCCAGTGGAAAAGCCCATTATCTTCCCCATGGTGTAGATTATGATTTGTTTCATCAAAAATATGAGCGACCTTTTGATTTGCCGACCGGAAAGCCAATAGCGGGATTCTATGGATCAATTTCTGATTGGATTGATGTTGATTTATTAGAACACACTGCGAAATATTTGCCTGATTGGAATATCGTATTAATTGGGGAAGTCAAAACAAATATTCAAAAATTAAAAAAATTTGAAAATGTTATTTTTTTGGGTCGAAAGAATCACATTGAACTACCCGCATATGTACAGAACTGGCAAGTTTCCTTATTACCATTTAAAAGAAATCAACAAATAGAATTTTGTAATCCACTTAAGTTACGAGAATATTTAGCGGTTGGACGCCCTATTGTTAGTACCGATATCCCAGTTGTTGGTGAGTACAAAGATCATGTATATGTCTGTGGTAATGGGGACGATTTTTCTCACAAGATATTGGAGGCAAGCTTTGATGGTGCAAAGAGTAATAATAATATTTGGAGAATGTTTAACAATTGGGAAGGTATTGAAGCACTCCAACTTAATCAGCTTGGACGAAAGTTGTCAGTTAAGGATGAGTCGTGGAGTAACCGAGCAAATGAAGTGCTAAATAAACTTTCAAAGACAGCAACTACATCGTAATTGTGGATTTCATGATATGAAAAGCTCAATATTTGAAAATATACACTATATCATTTCAGCAGCTTGGCGACGTCGTTATCTAATAGTCTTGCCAATCGTAATTTTTCCTTTTGTTGGATTGTTGATGGGCACGTTTACACCAAAAATGTATCAGACACATATCTCATTTCTTGTCCAGGAAACAGCGAAAATGAATCCCTTTTTAGAGGATTTCGCTGTATCTACCAATGTGAAGGAACGAATGGGTGCATTGAAGGTTTTGTTACATAGCAGGCACGTTTTAAGTTTAGTTGCGAAGGATTTAGATCTGTTTGATAAAAACACCAGTAACCCTCAAAAGGATAGAATTATAAACCGTCTTTCAAGATCATTGAGTGTGGAACTTGCTGGTTCAGATGTTGTGAAATTGCATTACAAAGATTCTCAACCAAAGGATATGGCTAAAACGATAAATGCTGTGAGTTTGCGTTTCATTGAAAATCTTCTGGCTCCGGAAAAATCATCAATTAAAGCATCGGAAACGTTTTTATCAAAACAACTGGAGTTGAGAAATAGTGATTTACTAAAATCAGAAAAAAGATTAGCAATTTATAAAAGTAAGCATGCTGCGGAGTTGCCGGAACTGCATAGTAAAAACGTTAATCTCTTGCAAGTAAATAAACAACTATTATCTGAAAAAAGAATTGAAATCGCCGGAGCTAAGGCGAAATTTCTTGCTATGAAACAAACTCTTGGTAGAACGGATCCGATAATTGGAAAAATTGAAGAGAAGATCGTTAGTCTAAAGAGTGAGTTAACGCTTCTGCGATCAAGATATACTGATAAGCACAGTAAAATACAGGCGTCGTTACGAAACCTTGATCATTTGGAAAAAGAACGAATAAAGGTGATTAAAATCAACTCTAATATTGGAGCAATTGAAATTAATACATTGTGGAATATGGCAAACTCTGTATTGACGATTGATAGTGACAAGCAGCTCCATCCATTGCTAGTAAGCCAAATGCAAGAATTACAGAATATAAAAAACACGCTTAGCCAAATGCAGGAAGAAATATTTATACTTGAAAAAAACATCAGCATATTAGAAACGAAAGTGGGATCCTATGGAAAACATGAGCTAAAACTGAGTGAATTCGAACGTGATTTGCTCGTAAAACGCAAGCTTTATGAAGACTTATTAGAGAGACATGAAATGGCGCGGGTTACAGGTGCACTAGGTCGATTTGAGTTTTCTGAGAGAATTAAGATGATTGATCATCCATTTGTTCCAACTCAAAGTATTAATCATCCAATGATAGTATATATATTAGCTGGTCTACTGGGAGGAATTTTTCTTGGCTCCGGATTGGCAATAATATCAGAGCAAACGGATACAACTGTTAGAAGGGCGGATGTGTTGGAGAAGTTGAGTGGATTGCCGGTCTTAAGTCGAATTCCCAATTTATCAACAAATCTAAGCAATTTAAACGATTTAACCAATTCAACTATCGTTGAGGCGTAAGGAGTATCTGTATGCCAGAAAAAATATTGCAAATAGTTCAGCATCTAAAACCAGGTGGAATTGAATCTTTGGTATTGACGCTTAAGCAATTGGAATTAGCCGGTCAAGAGATACACATTGTTAGTTTGGAGGGGAGTAAAACCGAAGGGATTTCCAATTGGCAAAGGCTAAAAAAATATTCTAAACATATTCATTTTTTGGAGAAAAAGCCAGGCATAGACATTGGGGTGATACCCAAACTGATTAAACTAATTAAATATTTAGAAATAGATGTGATTCATTCGCATCACATTGGTCCACTGTTATATGCCGGTCTCGCAGCAAAAATTGCCAAAAATACTCGAATAGTCCATACGGAACATGATGCTTGGCATTTGCATAATTTGAAAAATCGAATTATCCAAATGTTTTTGCTAAAAATTGTAAAGCCTAATTTGGTGGCTGATGCAAAGTTAGTCGCGTCCGAGTTGAGGAATAAGATTTCGTTTGCATCGCCAATTGTGATACCCAATGGAATTGACACTCAACTGTTTGAGCCAGGTGGAAAAGAATTATCAAGGAGTTTATTTGGTTTTCCTCAAAATGTAAAAATAATTGGTTGTGCGGCGAGATTGGTTAAAGTTAAATCCATAGATTTACTAATTAACGCATTTTCAAAGCTTGGTGAAGATACGTATCTTGTAATTGCCGGTACTGGTCCACTATATTTCGAACTAAATAAGCTGGTTGAAAGTCTTGGGTTGTGTTCACGAGTTAAATTTTGTGGACATGTGGAGGACATGGTTGCCTTCTACAGATCGTTGGATGTGTTTTGCCTTCTTTCAAAAAATGAAGGAATGCCGTTATCACCGTTAGAAGCTCAAGCTTGTAATGTGCCCGTTATTATTTCTGAAGTTGGTGCAACAAAGGAAGTTTTGTGTCCCCGTACCGGTACCTTGGTTTCACATCAAGATGTTCAACTAATTGCGATTGCAATAGAAAAGACCTTGATTGAGAAGGTTGATATTTCGCCAAGAGAATTCGTTTTAAAATCGGCGGATGTTAGAAATATGATTACAGCTTATCAGTTGTTGTATAAAAATAGGATAGGAGGTGTCGCCATATGAGCACTTTATTGGTTTGGGTAACAATGCTAATTGGATTTTTAATTGTATATCATCACATTGGATATCCATTGATATTAAAGAAACTATCTATTCGATATCCCAGCGGTGGGATAAAATTGAAAAGTCGAAAATTCGAAAAATGCGAAGATGATTCAATATTGCCAAGTATTCATTTAATTATGCCAGCGTTAAATGAAGAAGCTACGATTGCCGAGAAAATTAATAATATCGCCGCAATAGATTATCCAGAAGATAAATTGGCTGTGTCGATTATCTGTGATGGCTGCAATGATAATACTGCTAAAGTGGCGAGAGAAACGATAAAGAAGTTTATTTGTCGTCATCTACGTGTTGAGGTTATAGAACATCGAAAAAATCGAGGCAAGGTGTCCATTATAAATGAAGCTGTAGGTCGCAGTAGTAGTCAGATTATTGCCTTATCAGATGTGTCAGCACTAATTTCCATTGATGCATTGCTTATTGCTGCAGAGCATTTTAAATCAGACAATATTGGTGTCGTTAGTGGATCTTATGCATTTCTCAACAGTGAGAGTACAGGTGAGGAAACTTATTGGCATTATCAAACCGCAATTAAAAAACGAGAAAGCAATCTTGGCTCTACGTTAGGTGTACATGGTGCATTTTATCTCTTTAGGAGGCATTTATTTTCCCCTTTGGAAGAAGATACGATTAACGATGATTTTGTTTTACCAATGAAAATTGTCGAAAATGGTTATCGTGCCATCTACGAACCAGATATTAATGCAGTGGAATTAGAGCAAGTGAGCGTTGAGTCAGATTTTGATCGTCGTCGGCGAATTGCCGCTGGAAATGTTCAGCAATTTGTTCGCTTATGGCGACTTATTCATCCTAAATATGGTGGAATTGCATTTAATTTTATTTCTGGTAAAGGATTACGAATCTTGATGCCATTTTGTCTACTATTTTTCTTTATAAGTAGCCTATATTTAGCCATGAAATTTTGGCTCTTTGTTCCACTTTTATTGAGCCAAGTTATTGTGTATGGAATAGCATTGTATCGTCATATAACAATGAAACCCGAAACAAACAAATATGCTCAAACAATTTATTATATTGTAAGTGGATATGTCGCTAGTTTTATTGGAATTATTAGGTTCTGCTCTGGAAAAGAGAAAGGGCGTTGGAAAAGAATTAGCTAATCACTAGGAGAATAAATATGAATTCACACTCGTACGTTCATCCGATGACTAGATATTTAAAACGAGTATTTGATTTATTAGGATCTATATTTGGGCTTGTGCTGATCTCGCCGATTGTGCCAATTATTATGTTGGCGATTAAGCTAGATAGTAAGGGCCCGATCTTGTTCACTCAAGAACGAATTGGATTGGCACTACCAATGTATGTGAAGATATTTCGTGTAATTAAATTTCGAACCATGTATGTTGATGCAGAAACTAACGGCGCTCCACAATGGGCAAAAGTAAATGATCCCAGGATAACGAAAGTAGGATTGTTTTTGAGAAAAACACGAATGGATGAGTTGCCTCAACTCATAAATGTGTTGAAGGGTGAAATGTCCTTAGTTGGGCCTAGACCTGAACGACCTGGATTTTACAACAAGCTGGAGAATGAAATACCTTTTTATGTCGAAAGAACGTATGGAGTAACTCCGGGAATAACCGGATTGGCGCAAGTTAACCAAGGTTATGATGTTACAATTGAAGACGTGAGAAGTAAATTAGCCTATGATCATGCTTATGCGCTGTCATTAAGCGACCCACTAAGTTGGTTAAAATTCGAATCAATAATTCTATTTAAAACGTTAAGTGTTGTGTTATGTGGACGCGGGCAATAATAGAGAGAATTATTATCTAAAAAGGCATCCAATTGAATTTGTAAAATAATGATGTAGCACCAGGTTTTGGCGTTAGTATTATTTTTACTTATTTGTTTTGGGGATCGATTATGATGTCTTATTAATTAATATTTAAAAGTCCTTCAAAAAAATATATCTATAGTTAATAACTCAGATTAGAAATTCGGTTAGGCCTATTTACATAGGGTGTCACGTTTTCTGCTTCTCCTTATTCTGCTTCCATCTTGTATGAATTTCGCAATACAAAATATTTTCTATTCAATACAAAGTCTAACAATTTAGTTTTCTCTTATTTGCGATTAATTAATTGCAAATTGCAAATCAATATACAAATTCCATTAACGCAATCTCGTGAACATAAGATAAGTCATTGATATATAAGCTTGTCACTAATAGGCACGCGCTCTGCAATCCTAAACTGAAAATCCAAAGGAGAAGTGTTATGAATTTTACTCAATACCCACTCAATGATCATTATGTTTTAACGTTAGAGGGAGAATTCGATGCACAGTTTGTTAAAGAGGGGGAGGAAGAATTTAAAGAATTTGTTGAAGAAAACTCTAGCAATATAATTGTTGATTTATCAAATGTAACTTTTATTGATTCTTCGGGTATAGGGGTTTTGGTTTTTTATTATAAACGACTGAAATCTCAAAAAAGGAAATTAGTTTTAATAGGAGCAAACGGTCAGCCACTAAAAATCATGAAAATGTTGAGAATTGATGAAACCATCGAGTCTTACCGGTTCTTGAGTGAATACTTATCTTCTTTTTACCAAGAATTTCGGGTCGCCGGGTGAAGATGGCTATGCGTATATTTCTATTTTTACTCGTTGTTATATGTATCGGAGGCTGCACATTATGGCCTTCCACAACGCAAGAGCAGAGTAAGACAAGAGTTGAGGATTCTATTTCAAACGATATAGAACAGAAACTCATAAATGCGACTGTGCAAATTGAAATCGCAAAACTTAGGGGGGCTGAGTCATGTATTCCTGCACAATATGAAAAAACGTTAGGAAAATATGAGTATGTTGAGGACTTGAACAAAATGGGTAGTTTGACTTCGAATTTAAGAGAATTGTTGGTGCTCGAATCTAAGGTGAAGGAAATGCGCCATAATTTAAACTACTTGTCCAAGCATACCCATTGTAATAAGTATTTTTCTTTTCAGGTTAAAAAAAACAGGCTAGATAGAGAAATGCAATTGTTAAGACATCTAATAAATGTGAATTCGCAGTTCTCAATAAATTCCAAAAAGCTATTGCCTCAGTTTAAGACTGTATTGTTAAAAGCAATCCCTCTAATCAAGCAATATGATGACTACTTAATTAAAATTGTTGGACACGCTGATGATCAAGGTAGTGAAAAATACAACTTGGCTCTTGGAGAAATGAGAGCGAGAAGCGTATTGGAGTTTTTAATTGCAAATGGATTGTCAGATAAGAAAATTTCTATCAAATCGAAAGGGGAACATTTACCAATTGAAGATAATGTAACAGATTATGGAAGATTAGCGAATCGACGAGTCGAGATTGCTTTGAGTTTTAGTACCAAGGATTTAGTAAAGAAAAATGAAACCATTATGGTTAAAGACTGGCGCCATAAAAATCTATTCATTAACCAAAAATAGGGGGTTTTTGGAATGCGCAATTCTATCCATATTGGACAACGAATATTCATTATGCTAATGATTGTTTTACCGGTCATAATTACCAGTGCAACACTGGCAAATGATATTACGGAAAGAAAGAATCGTTTAAGTCATTTGAGTTCCGGAGATATTCTATATCTATATTTGCCTGGAGAGGATAGCTTAAGTAAGACCTATCAAATTGACAGAAATGGACGAATTCTTCTTTCCGAACTAGGTGAAATCTCGATATCTGGATTAACGTTGGAGGAAGCTAAAACAACGTTAAAGTCTGCATTATCAGAAGTTTATCGAGATATGACTCGGTTTAACCTAACTTTAAAAGAAAAACGCTTACTAATAACTGTTTTGGGATATGTTAAAAAACCAGGTTTGGTAGATTTAGCAAAAGAGGGTGGAATTCAGTCTGCAATTAATCAGGCTGGTGGTTTAGTTCCTGGCGCGCAATTAGATAAATTTCAATTACGCAGGAAAAATGAAGTAATAATATTTGATTATAAAAACTATTTGGATTCCGGGGATGTTAACTCTCTTCCTCAGCTTTTCTCACTCGATACGATATTTGTACCTTCGTCTCCACTCATTGGAAATGTACAAGCAGATTTTGATGCAGCGGCGGTGATTTCAGGAGGTGATGCAAGCGAAGACAAGTCAGCAATCAGAGTATTTGGAGAAGTCAGAAATCCTGGGGTATTTTCTTTTAAGGAAAATATGACTGTATTGGATATGATATTGCGAGCTGGTGGCGCAACTAGATTTGGTAATGTTGAACATATCAGGGTTATTAATAACAATAACACGATTTTATTTAATCTAAAATCGTATCTGGATGGCGAAACCAACTTAGTACAACCAATTTTATACCAAGGAGCAACAATATATATACCAAAAGAATCTGAAGAACTTAAGTCTGGCGGTCGAACTGTATATATAATGGGTCAAGTGCCAAAACCTGGTGCATACGAGAGTAATCCAAACGCGACATTGCTAGAAATATTGGGTAATGCAGGTGGGTCAACCCGATTTGCCGATCCATCAAAGATTAGTATTATTAGATCAACTGGTTCAGTTGATCGGTTTGATTTAAATGAATATTTGAGCAATCCCCAGGGGGTGGAGGCATTGCCTCGAATTAATTCTGGTGACGCGATCTATGTTCCAGAGCTTCCGAAAGATCCTGCAAACAAAAAGAGCTTGTGGGTTCATTTACCGAAAAATAAATCAATTTATGTAATGGGGGAAGTTAATTCCCCAGGAAGATATCGATATGAAAAAAGTTTTAATTTTCTCGATGTCTTATCCGCCGCCGATGGACCAAGTACCAATGCAGATTTACACAATATTCGTCTTACTCATAGGAGCAAAGCAGGTATCCAAGTGAGTAAATTGGATTTGTCTCTGTATTTTCGGACTGGTGATGAGTCTCTGTTACCGAATATTGACCCAGAAGATACAATATATATACCACCAAAATCCCAGCATTGGCTGGACGAAAAGAAAGAAGACACAGTTCGAGTAATAGGCGCGGTGGGTAAGCCGGGTAGATATCGGTTCGCAAATGAGATGACATTGTTGGATATCATCGCTGAAGCAGGTGGAACGACAAGTGAAGCATACATAGAAAAAATAATTGTAGTGAGTAAGTCATGTTGCGAAGAAAGCTCAACCACTTTCAATTTGAATCGATTTTCCAAAACAGCTGATTATTCAATGCTACCGTTACTCAGTCCTGGAGACACGGTATATGTTCCAAATGTTAGTGAAAGTCATTGGAAAATTGTCATGGGTGGATTAAGAGATGTTGTTTCAATATTGTCCTTTATTGTCTTATTGGGGGCGCTATGAACGAATTACCCATTCAATATCACGAGTTGGAAACAATTTATTCCAACTCAATTGGGAGAGGTTATCGCTCCATTGCTATTACATCTTCTGACATAAAGGAAGGTGTAACAACATTGGCATCTGCCATCGCTAGACGAAGTGAAGCTGGCGGACATAAAACACTAATTGTGGATCTCAATTTAAGGCATTCATCACAAGGACATGAACATGGATTAAAACCTACAAGCTGGAATATTGAAGATGACCACATAGTAACAAAAGCAATAAAATTATCGAATGAAAATATCAGTGTTATTCCATCTCCATCTCTGGACCAAAATTTATTAAAAATAAGAGAGCGCCGTTTAATTGAGAATAGTATTAAACGTTGGAAAGAACACTACGATGTTATTATCTTGGATACATCGCCATTAAATGCGATTAATCGCAATAATATACCCGCGGAACTAATTTGCGCCAGCTGCGATGCAACAATTTTCGTTGTAATGGCAGGAAAGACCTTGGAAAAGAACGTTAAACAGTCTTACACACGCTTATCAAACGCAAAGGCAAATCTACTCGGAACTGTAATAAATGATCAGCATAACCCGAATCTAGTGGATGAATTAATTCGTGAGACATATCGATTACAAAGAGTGATGCCAAATGTTATGAATGCATTAAGACGAAAATTGCGTAAGTCAGAGATTATTAATCAAAGATAAAGGAGTTAACGATGCGAGAGATAAATGTAGTTTTAATCATTATTTTGTCTGTATTTAACAATTGTGTTATTGCGGACGATGTAAAACCAAAGAGTTATAGCTTTGGCTTTGTTCCTCAACAGTCTCCGAGTAAGCTTGCCAAAAATTGGTCTCCTATTTTAAAGCGAATTGAAAAAATCACTGGTGTTAAGCTTTTGTTTAAAACGGCACCTGATATTCCAAGATTCGAAAAGCGGTTAAAAAAAGGTGAATATGATTTTGCTTACATGAATCCATATCATTATACCGTTTATCACGAAGATCCAGGCTATGAAGCATTCGCAAAACAAAAAAACAAAAAAATTAAAGGAATTGTTGTAGTTCGCAAAGATAATGACATAAAAAATGTCAATATGTTGTCAAATAGAATATTGGCATTTCCGGCGCCAGCGGCATTTGCTGCAACAGTGTTACCAAAAGCAAGTTTTAAGAGAGTTGGAGTTCCCATTAGTTCTCAATATGTCAAATCTCATGATTCTGTTTACCGTGTTGTTGCAAGTGGTTTATATCCGGCGGGTGGTGGTATTCAACGAACCTTCGATAGTGTTGATCCAGAAGTGAGAAACAAATTACGTATTTTGTGGGAGACTGATAAATATACTCCTCATGCGTTTGCTGTACATCCACGAGTTTCGTTTGAAACCGTAAAAAAGGTAACCGCGGCAATGTTAAGTATCTCATCTACGTCAGAATCTAAATCATTACTGTCACCCATCAAATTTGATGGGTTTGCGAAAGCGGAAAATTCACATTGGGATGATGTTAGGTCTCTAAAAATCAATTTATTGGATTAATCATGCAGTTGAGTTTTAAATCAAAAACTATTCTTGGTATAGCGCTAATTGAAAGTTCATTATTGATTGTATTGATATGGAGTAGTTTGACTATTTTGTACAATTCGAATGAAGAAGAATTTTATCATCGCGCTAGTTCTATCGCTAACCTATTTGCCGTTACAACAAAGGATGCAATTATTTCAACTGACTTGGCATCCTTAGAAAGTTTCGTAACAGATATCTTAGAAAATCCAAGTATCGTTTATGCGCGAGTTCGAAATACACAAAAAGTACTATCTCAAAAAGGAGAAGAAGAAATTATCGATCGAAACTTTGTGGAAGACGATGATTTGGCTAATGTTGATGATGGTGTTTATGATATATCAAGAATCGTCAGTGAGAATGGGTTTGTGTTTGGGTCGATAGAAATTGGAATTTCATCAAAACAACTCAATGACATTATGTTAACGACAAAACGTAGGCTTATAACAATTGCGATAATAGAAATTATTTTAGTTGCACTATTTTCTTATATGTTAGGTACATTCTTAACTAAGCAATTAAAAAATCTTCAAAAAGCGACTAAAAAAATTAGTCAAGGAGGTGTCGGTTATCAGCTCCATGTTAATGGGCGGGATGAAATTGCGCAGACAATAATGAGTTTTAATGAAATGTCATTAAAATTAAAATCAATGCAACAAAAAGAACAAGTTGCTTTACAGACCCAAAATTTGAAATCGGAAGAGTTGTCTTCAGTTCTTAGAAATATTCCTGAAGGGGTTGTTTATATCAATGAGCTCGGTAATATTCAAGGCATTAACCCTGCAGCAGTTGATATTTTTGGATATAATGAAAATGAACTAAGGGGGAGGAATGTGAGCCTTCTATTGCCTTATCAATATTTTCAAGGAAGTTTGGCTAATGTTGAAGAGTTTATTTTGAAGTATATTCTGGCCGCAGTGGAGTGTCCAAAAGAAATTACAGCAATAAAAAAATCTGGAGAAAAAGTTCCGCTAGCATTATCTATGAATGAAATAGTTACGCATTCGGGACGAGTTCTCATTTGTATGGTAAAAGATATTACTGAACAAAAAAGAACACAGAAAAAAATCGAAGATCTCGCGAGATTTCCTGAAGAAAACCCTAACCCGGTAATTCGATTTGACAGGAACTTTGAGGTTCTATATTCCAATATTAGTGGGGCAGAGTTACTTAGTGAATACGAAAGGCTAAATAGTGCGCCTCTTAGTGATATTATTCATCGTAACTATTTAGCAGAAATTCAACGTGGCGAAAGAGTATTGGTAGAAATAGATACAAAAAGTAACGTGTATATGTGTACGGTTGTGCCACTTATGGAGTCTGGTTATATAAATATGTATGCGGCAGATATAACTAAGCTAAAAAAATATCAAAAAGAAATGAAAGTTGCGAAAGAAGAGGCAGTTTCTGCTAATCAAGAAAAATCTCGGTTTTTGGCTACAATGAGCCATGAAATTCGAACCCCTTTAAATGCAACACTTGGTATTCTAAGTTTGTTATGTGATACGAATTTGTCAGATAAACAAATTCGTTTTGTGGAAACGGGATTGCAATCCGGCGAGGCATTGCTGGCAATTATAAATGATATATTGGATTTTTCGAAAATTGAAGCAGGTGAATTAACTCTTGAGAAAGAGCAGTTTAAATTAAATGACTTGATTTCAAATTCTGTTGAAATTATGGCGACAAAAGCTTTCATGAAGAAAATTGAAATAGCTTATTCTATAACTGGTGAATATGTATCATGCTTAGAAGGCGATACAGCAAGAATAAAGCAAGTGTTATTGAACTTGATTAGTAACGCGATTAAGTTTACAGAAGATGGTGGGGTTGGAATAAATGTTAGCCAAACACGTGTTTCAAATAATGAGGTTGATCTTAGGTTTGATGTTAAGGATAGCGGAATTGGAATACATAAAAATAAATTGAATAGATTATTTTCAGAGTTTTCTCAAGTTGATAATACCACGACTCGTCGATATGAGGGTACAGGCTTGGGATTAGCAATATCCAGAAAATTGGTATCGAAAATGGGTGGAGAAATCGGCGTAGAGAGTGTTTTTGGTGAAGGAAGTAATTTTTGGTTTACCTGTCGACTGAAGATATCCGACTCAACGGTTAAAAATGATATACAAAGTTTGCAAGGTAATTGCTTGTGGTTATCAAATAACGAGGTTATCCGAAAAAATGTAACTGAGATATTAGCTACCTTTGGATTTTGTGTTGATGCTCCTGAGACAGAGAGTTTATCTGATTTTTTCAAAACTAATTTAGTTAAAAGCAGATTAGGTAAATACAAACTTGTAATTATTGATGACTCACTGGATATTTCTCAGATCCATGAGAAATTGATTAAACAAGCTCATGTCTCTCTATTAAATAGTAAATTGGTTTTGCTGACTAAATCATCTGAAGATTTTGCAATTTTGGATCCTTTTACTAAGTTAACTAAGCTAATAGTGCAAAAGCCAATAAATTTTGAAATATTTGAACATTCATTGCGTGATTTTCTGGGCATCAATCCTAAGGAAAGTATTAAAGTCAGTGATAATCAATCAATTCGGTCACAAGAGTGTCTCACAGTTGATTCGCTCAGAATATTGTTAGTTGAAGATAGTGCGGCAAATGTGATCGTGGCAAAAACAATGTTAGAAAACGGTGGACACAAAGTAGAAGTTGCTGGAAATGGTTTAGAGGCAATTGAGATGGTGTGCCAATTTCCCTATGATCTTGTATTAATGGATATGATGATGCCTGAAATGGATGGGGTAGAGGCTACCAAGCAAATTCGGTGTATTGAAAGGTTAAATCCAGATTTACCAATTATTGCAATGACCGCGAATGCCACTGAAGAAGATAGAAATAAATGTATTTCAGCTGGAATGGATGGTTTTATCACAAAGCCGATTAGCAAACTGGAATTATTTTCAACTATATTTAAATTCTTTAAAACAAAGAATGCTGCTTAGTTTAGGAACTATACTATGGATCAAAAAAGCGAATCGCTGTTAATCGATGAAAGTATGATTAAGCAATTGGAAAATGATACTTCATCGGAATTAATGCCAAGTATGATTAAAATATTTATTGAAGAATTAAACCGTCGAGTCAATTCCTTAGCAGCGTGTATTGAAAAGGAATTGTACGATCAAATTGAAAAAGAATCCCACGCGTTAAAAAGTAGTGCAAAAACATTTGGGGCGGTAAAAATTGCCGACCTAGCATCTGAAATTGATACGTTGTGCAAGAATGGGAGTTTTTCTTTAGTGAGTGAGAAGACCAGACTATTGTTGGAGCATGCTGAGCCAACTGTGACAGAACTAACAAATAAATATCTATAATATTATATTATGTATCCCTTTTGTTTACATCTTGAGGCAAAATTGGAGAATGTTCGGGAAATTAGAAATAAAGTCTCGACTTTTCTTGAAACAAGCCGTTTATCCGATTCAGTAAAGGAGAACATCGCCCTCGTTCTTTCTGAAATATTGACGAATATTGTTCAACATTCTACGCCTAAGGCATCCGAAATGAGTGTTAAGGTTTATCAGGATGATCACTTTATATTTTTGAATATTGTGGACAATGGCGGGCATTTTAAGCAACTAATAGAATTAGTTGAATGTCAGAAGCGATCGTCAATGGAAAAATTGTTTCAAGTTTCTGGTATGGGGTTAAATTTTGTTGCTACTTTGTTTCCAGATGTAAAATATATTGAAGAAACTCACAGCGGAGTAACGACTAATCGAATGATAATTTCTGTGGAGAAATCAAATAAAAAGAGAATAGCCGTTGTCGATGATGACATATCAATGTTGAGTGTCATGAGAATATATTTAGAAAATGATTATGATATTGAAACTTTCGAGTCGCCGGAAAAGGCATTGCAAGAACTTAGTACGCAGGAATTTGATTTAGTGATATCCGATATTTCCATGCCGCAAATTGACGGGTTGATGTTAAAAAGGTCGTTGGCATCGTCAGAAAAAACATCAACAATACCATTTATATTTTTATCTGCGAATGAAGAGTTTGAAACGCAAAATTCAGCTGTTGATTTGGGAATCGATGATTATTTAATAAAGCCTGTTAGAAAAGAGCAACTCTTAATAGTGATTCGAAGAGTTTTAAATCGGTCGCAAAAATTTAGAGAAATGTTGGGAAATAGGCTAGATGAAAAAATTACAAATGCGCTACGACCAGCTTTACCAAAAAAAATTGATACTTTTCGAATTGAAGTAAGATCACGATCAGCGACCGCTGGTGGCGGTGATTTTATATTTTATGAACCCTCTAAAAATGGTTTGGGGTTTATTTTAGGTGATATTATGGGGCACGGAGAACAGGCAAAATTTTTTGCACATGCCCATGCGGGATTTTTACAAGGGTTGCTGGTCAATGCGGTTAGTCGTACTCCACCAAGTTATTGGCTAAATTCTTTATCTGTTGCAGCAGGTGATAATAGTATATTAAATAAAACATTAGTTACCTGTCTTGCCGTTGAGTTGCAAGACAACAATATGTTAAAAGTTGCCAGCGCTGGTCATCTTCCTCCAATTATTGTTAATTCCTTCGGTCTTTATGAAGCAGATGTTAGTGGCGGTCTCCCTGGGCTAGCTGCCGAATCAAATTATGAGGAACAGTTAATTCATTTAGACAGTGGAAGAATGATGTTATTTACTGATGGTTTAGTTGAAATGCCCTGTGCAGGTTCCCCCAAAGAATCTGTTGAAAATAAAATTAGGGATTTGATGAGCTCAGGCATTGACCTGACCATTGAGGAATCATGTGATCAATTAATGAGTTATATCGATGAGAATGCCCAGAAATTAGGTGCATTACCGGATGACGTAACCTTAATTATGATCGAAGCATGCCGATAATATTACATCTGAGATAGTCATTTTACGGTAACAAATTCTAATGCCGACGAAGCTGAACCCAAGTATATTAATTGTTGATGATAGCGCGTCACTGGGCGCGGTATATACCGGATATCTTTCCAAGCTTCCAATTGATGTTACCCATGTGGAATCAGGTAAAGACACATTTCATTTTTTAGAAAATAATGTTCCAAACTTAGTTTTACTCGATATTCAATTGCCGGATATCAGTGGTTTGGAAATACTGAAACATATCATTTCAAAGGGTATGCCAATTGCTGTTGTCATTATCACAGCGCATGGATCTACCGAAATGGCAGTTGAAGCAATGCGTTTAGGTGCATCTGATTTTTTAACAAAACCATTTGATGCTGATCGGCTTCAGGTTACTGTCGCTAATACAATTAAAAATCAACAGTTAAATCAAATAGTCGAAGTATATAAAGAAAATTTCAATCGGGAGTCTTATCATGATTTTGTGGGAAGTTCGCTTTCCATGCAGTCAGTTTATAATATTATTGATAGCGCGGCTCCGAGTAAAGCAACAGTATTTATCACAGGAGAAAGTGGTACGGGAAAAGAGTTATGTGCTGAAGCGATTCACAAGCAAAGCACCCGAAAAGCGAATAATTTTGTTGCAATTAATTGTGCAGCAATACCCAAGGATTTGATGGAAAGTGAAATATTTGGGCATATAAAAGGTGCGTTCACTGGGGCATCTAGTGATCGAAAAGGCGCAGCTGCGACAGCGGATAACGGCACTCTATTTCTTGATGAAGTGTGTGAGATGGACCTGGATCTACAGAGTAAATTATTGCGCTTTATTCAAACTGGTACGTATCAGAAAGTCGGTAGTAATAAATCTGAGGATGTAAATGTTAGGTTTGTTTGTGCGACTAATCGAGATCCGTTAAAAGAAGTTCAAGAAGGCCGATTTCGGGAAGATCTGTACTATCGTTTGCATGTTATTCCAATTATTTTACCTCCTTTAAGAGAAAGAGATTCAGATGTTTTAATTTTGGCCAGATCGTTTTTGGAGAAGTATGCCAAGGAGGAAGGTAAGGAATTTTCTCGTTTTGATAAGGCAGTGGAATCAATTATTCAACATTATGATTGGCCAGGTAATATTCGGCAGTTACAAAATGTTATTCGAAATATTGTTGTTTTAAACCAAAATCAAATTGTTACGGTCTCAATGTTGCCGCCACCTTTGAATGAACTAGATGGTTACCAAAATGAAACAATGAATCCTCGAATTACTGAAAGAGACCAAGTTTCGACTCCACCAGAAGATGAGGCGGTTCACACAAATTTAACAAACAATAAGTTAATTAAACCCCTTTGGCTTGTTGAAAAAGAAGCAATTGATCACGCAATTGCACTTTGTAATAACAATATTCCCAAAGCTGCAGCACTGCTAGAAGTTAGCGCATCTACAATATACCGAAAAAAGCAATCGTGGATTTCACAAAATAAAGCCAGTTGAGTCTCCATTAGTTATCTTCATTTCGAGCGATCAACTGCGGATTTTAGGTTTACGGTTGATCACATTCTTCTGCTTTTTCTAGTTTAAACCTCACTAAGTAGAATAATTTATTACGAATATTAGACTACTTTTTATAACGTCAATAAATAACTTGCATGATAAATAACCATTTTAAGGCCGATAATTTATAAGAGATCTATGATATAGGTGTTTTGGTTTTGCGAGTTACGTCACTAAATTTGTTATTTTTATATTTGTTAATGCCCCATTTCAATGCCGAAGCTGTTGAAGCCCCACTACCCCCTGAATCATCTCAAGAAAACCCTGAAAACAATAATTTATATATTCTTACTGGATTAAGTATAAATTATCTTGAAGTGCCCGATGCAACCGTGAGGGGTAGTACGTTTGCTTTGGGTTACGATTTGATTAGGCCAAATTTGGTAAACGTGGGTGTTTCACTAGAAATGGGATTAAGCACAATATCTAGTTTCAAAAATAATCGTTGTCCTACTTGTGCGTTGAAAACAGATTATGATGCTGTTTCCCTCAGTGCTTTGGTGCATACACCTCTCACTCGACGTATGAATGGTATTGGACGATTGGGTATTGATAAAAATTCGCATTTTTCTGCAGGAATTGGTGGTGAATATTATTTGAATGAAAAGTTTCGTGCACGTGTGGAGTATGTTGCAGGAAATGAAATGACCTCAATGATATTTTTGTTGTTATATCATTTTTGAAACCAGTTTATTTTTGTTCCCCTTCTGATACTTTAACTAAAACCCAGTTCAACCATTTGTGAGGCAGTAGTCGCTTTAGTGTGGCAAACAAATAGGTCGGTACGGTTACATAATATCGAATTTTGGGTGAAGGACTCTCCAGCGCATGAATGACTTTTTGTAGTACCGCATCAGGTGGTAAAGTAAATGGGACTTTTCCAGAATTCGTCAAGCGTCTTTCCATAGCGTTGTATATTTCTTTGTGTGCACTGCTTTCTTTATTAATGTTACGTTGATATGCAGCAAATGCATTTGCCCGAAAACGGCTTGTTATCGGGCCGGGTTCTATTAAACTAATTCGTATATTTGTCTGTCGTAGTTCCATGCGCAAAGTGTCAGTGAGTCCTTCCAAGGCAAATTTACTGGCATTGTACGCACCACGATAGGGTAAACATATTAATCCTAACACTGAACTATTTTGGATTATTCTGCCAGAATTGTGTTCTCGCATTGAGGGCAATATCAAATTAGTTAACTCTTGTAAGCCAAATACATTGGTTTCGAAATTATCACGTAAAACCTGTCGCGATAAATCCTCGACTGCGCCTGCTTGCCCGTAACCTGCGTTATTAAAAAGTGCATATAATTTGTTGTCGGTTTTTTCAATAACGAAATCGACTGCTGACTTAATGCTATTTGAATCATTTAAGTCTAATAAACAGGCATGCTCAAATCCTTTTTTTTTCAACATGTCGACATCTTCATGTTTTCGTGCGCTAGGAAATACCTGGTATCCTCGGTTTTTTAAACCTTCTGCGACACACAAGCCGATGCCGGAGGAACAGCCTGTGATTAATATACTTTTATTCATGGTATTTCATTAAATGCTTTAGCTAATGATGGAGAGAGGTCGATAACATTTGTATCATCGGAAATGGAGTTTGTGCTGTATATGTTGTTTATCCCAGATTTATATAATAGCTCTTTTGCCTCATTAAAAAACAGTGGGTGTGTTACCAGTACGTTAATTTCATTTGCGCCAGCTTGTTTAAGTAATGTTGTTGCCAATGCAATGGTCTTTCCCGTACTTGCCATGTCGTCGACAATGATAATGTTTTTACTGTTGAAATTTTGTTGTGGCAAGGTTATCTCAACATCTTTATCGCCTTTACGAATTTTTTTGGCAACGGCATAGTGCATGTCTGTTTGTGCCGCAATTTCTTTTACCCATTGTTCTGATTCTTCATCTGGTCCAAATACGATGTGATGCTGTTTTACAGTTTTGATGAATTCAACCATGCCGTCAGTGGCAAGTAAATTGATTGCATTTTTTATTGGAATTGCTTGTGATAGTTTGTTGATGCGATGTAAGTGACTATCCACTGTAATAACGTCATCAAACAAATCAGCTAGGAAACTTCCTATCACTTGTTGGCTAATTACCTCGCCAGGGTGATTGACAGTGTCCTGTCGCATGTAACACATATATGGCGCAATTAATGTTATTCGGTTTACACCGCGTTGCCGTGCTGTTTTACAGCTTAATAGTAATTTCACTAATTTTTGGTTTGGATTATCTAAGCTAAGAAATACAATTAAATGCGGTGCTAAGGGTTCAGGCAAAGTGATTAGCAATTCATTGTCAGGAAATAAGTGTGTTTTTACATTTAAAGTGGGTAGGTTTAAATAGTCTCCAAACTTTTTTCCTTGCTCAGCATATTCTTCGAATAATAATACCGCTTGTTTTACCATTAAATTGTATTCCCTCGTTTTTAAAAATATTGGATTTTAGATGGCTAAAAAAGAGTGTGGAATGTCTTTTTCCGTTCCAATTGAATATGCGTTATCTTGTGTGCACAAGTTGATGGCAAATTGAAAGTCAGCAGGAAATTCTGCGTGAACACAATAAATAGTATCTCCTTTATTAACTTGATCTCCCATTTTTTTGATTAAATCTACACCTGCATATTTGTCAATGGGTGCGCCCGCAATTCTCGCAATATGGGCAATGCGAAAATTATCAATGTGGGATACAATTCCATCTCGTTCTGCTTTCACTTCATGACATAATTTTCCCGCTGTTAAGATAACATCTTGTTTTCGTCCTTGTGCGTCGATAATCGCATTCATTTTTGCATTGGCTCTGCCGGAGTCTAATATGTCTCGCGCGATGGAATAGCCTTGACCTCCACGCACATCAGGATCAAATTCGATAATACGCCCTGCTAATTGGAGAGCTTTTTGACGTAAATCATTGGGTGCGTCGGGATCGTTCTCTAACACTTGCATGACATCCCGCGCTTCTAATGCTGGCCCGATGCCTCTGCCAATGGGTTGACGACCGTCTGTAATTATTACTTCCAAATGAACATCCAGAGAGTCACCAACAAACTCGAATAACTTGCGTAACGCTAATGCCTCGCGCATGTGGCGCACTTTTGCGGTGGGGCCAACGGGTATGTCAATTAATAAATGATTTGATCCGGCGGCCAATTTTTTTGATAAAATCGATGCAACCATTTGGCCGCGCGAGTCAATACCCAATGGTCTTTCAACTGAAATTAATTTGTCATCTACCGGTGCGAGTTGCGCTGTGCCGCCCCAGGCTAAACATCCCCGTTCTTGATGAACAATTTCATTCAATTTTTCTGGGAGTAAATTGACTTGCGCAAGTATTTCCATGGTATCTGCAGTGCCCGATGGAGAAGTAATTGCTCGACTTGATGTTTTAGGAATTAACATTCCGTGAGCTGCGATGATTGGAACGAGCAACATTGACGTTCGATTGCCCGGTATGCCCCCAATGCAATGCTTATCTGCAACGAGATTTTCCTTCCAATCCAGATGTTCGCCGGAATTCAGCATTGCGCGAGTGAGATACAAAATCTCATCCCGATCCAAACTCGTTTGTCCCGATGCTACAAGAAAAGCGGCCATTTCCATTTTGGAGTATCGATTTTCTACGATGTCGCGGGTAATGGCGTCAAAATCCTCTGCGGATAATCGTTCGCCATTGATTTTTCGTCTGACAGCATCCATTGATAAAGGCGGTTCAGCATGATCAACTCGGACTTCAGTGCCCTCGTCACTATTGAGTTGTTTAAACGCCTGTTCTGATAAGCCCAATTGATTGGGTTGTACAATATTTTCATCATCTACGATATTTAACAGCGCGAGAACTCGCTTCCCATTTGCGTGTATATCGATTTTAGACAAGGCTTGAAAGCCCTCCGCGCGGTATAAAGCGCAATCTCGGTGCATATATGCAACATTTTCATGGTAGGTGTCTATGCCGACACGGCGCACCAGTAAATTCTCGTCGGTCATTATTTGTTCTCCTTGAATTCTATAGGAATCACCTTACCTTAGTGTATAATGCGCGCGCGCAAACTTGTGAAAGCGACGCGTATTAAATTTAGTCTTGTAACTCATTGTATAGTATAAAATTAAAGAGGTTTTTACGATGCCTATTTACGAATATGAATGTAAACAGTGTGGGCATAAAATGGAGGCACTGCAGAAAATGAGCGATGATCCATTAAAGGATTGCCCAGAGTGCGGCAAGCCAGACTTAAAAAAATTGATTTCTGCTGCTGGTTTCCGTTTGAGTGGGGGTGGTTGGTATGAAACGGATTTTAAGAGCGGCGACAAAAAAAAGAATTTAACCAACAATGAACCTGCGAAAAAAACCACGGATAAAAAATCCAAGGAATCGAAGGATTCGAAATCTAGCGGCAAAGAAGCTGCAAAATAATTTAAATCGTTTATAGAGGTTGTTCCCATGCGTAGCCATTACTGTGGCCAAATTACTGAAAAATTAATTGATCAACACGTTGAAATTTGTGGATGGGTTCACCGTCGGCGTGATCATGGTGGCGTCATATTTTTTGATATGCGTGATCGCGAAGGATTGTTACAAGTCGTATTTGATCCGGATATACCAGACATGTTTGCCATTGCGGAAAGTGTTCGTAATGAATTTGTGTTAAAAATTCACGGTCGCGTGCGTCATCGACCGGATGGTACTGTTAACGAAAATATGAAAACCGGTAAAGTGGAGGTGTTGGGTAAATCCATCGAGATTCTTAACAAATCTGCAACACCTCCTTTTCAAATTGAAGATGAAAACGTATCGGAAGATCATCGTTTACGTTTCCGCTACATTGATTTACGACGTGAAGAGATGTTGAATCGATTAACGTTTCGTTCCCAGGTAGTGCGTTATTTACGAAATTTTTTAGACGACAATGGCTTTCTTGACATCGAAACGCCGATGCTAACGAAAGCAACACCGGAAGGGGCTCGCGATTACCTTGTTCCTAGCCGCACACATGATAATGCGTTTTTTGCATTACCACAGTCACCACAGATATTTAAACAATTACTGATGATATCTGGTCTTGATCGATATTATCAAATTGTACGTTGTTTTCGAGATGAAGACTTGAGGGCGGATCGTCAACCAGAATTCACTCAATTGGATATCGAAACTTCCTTTTTAAATGAAGACGACATAATGTCTTTGATGGAAGAGATGATGTGTAGTGTTTTTTCAAAAACACTTGATGTGTCATTGCCAAAACCATTTCAACAAATGACGTATGCAGAAGCCATGCAGCGTTACGGAAGTGACAAGCCAGACTTGAGAATTTCCTTAGAGTTGATTGATGTGGGTGACGTAATGGAAAAAGTCGAGTTTAAGGTTTTTTCCGGGCCGGCTTCTGATCCTAAAGGACGCGTCGCGGCGTTAAAAATTCCACAAGGTGGCACATTAACCCGCAAAGAAATTGATGACTACACCAAATATGTTTCCATTTACGGTGCAAGAGGTCTTGCATACATTAAAGTGAATGACATAAGTAAAGGTCGCGATGGACTGCAATCACCGATTTTAAAATTTTTACCGGACGATGTCATCGACACGATTATGCAAAGAGTCGCTGCTGAGGATGGTGATTTAGTGTTTTTTGGTGCAGATAAAGCGAAAGTTGTAAATGAGTCCTTAGGTGCATTGCGAGTGAAAATTGGGGAAGAAAAAGGATTTGTTACCGAAGGGTGGAAGCCGCTGTGGGTTATTGATTTCCCCATGTTTGAATATGATGAAAAAGCAAAACGTTTTGTTTCATTACATCATCCATTTACCTCACCAAAAGAAGAACACATAGATTTACTCGAAAGTGATCCAGAAAATTGTAGTTCACGCGCATACGATCTGGTTTTAAATGGATCAGAGATTGGTGGCGGATCGATGAGGATTTATCGTCCAGAGGTGCAAAAACATGTGTTTAATGCCCTAGGTATCAGTGATGAAGAAGCCAATGACAAATTCGGATTCTTACTTGATGCGCTTAAATATGGTTGTCCACCACACGGTGGCTTAGCATTCGGATTAGATCGCTTGGTTATGTTAATGACTAATGCTTCATCAATTCGTGAGGTTATGGCTTTTCCTAAAACCCAAACAGCCTCCTGTCTGTTGACAGGTGCGCCGTCAACAGTATCAAATGAACAATTAAAAGAATTAAAAATCAAAGTAGTGAAGCCGCCTAAAATTAGTACTTAATAGAGTTTATAGGGGTGAGGTTTATATGACAGTGGAAAGTGCAGTCGCGTTTAAGCCCTATCGGTTGGATGAGACTGAATCAGTTCAAGCAAGAATACGCGCAGCAAAAGCCAAACTTGGTGATAAGTTATTTATCCTGGGGCATCATTATCAGCGAGAAGAAGTGTTTCAACACGCGGATTGTTCCGGTGATTCGTTAAAATTATCTCGCATGGCTGCAAAATCCAATGCAGATTATATTGTTTTTTGTGGTGTGCATTTTATGGCCGAAGTGGCGGATATTCTTACCCGTCCTGAGCAAAAATCCATATTGCCCGACTTAGCTGCTGGTTGTTCCATGGCCGACATGGCGAACCTTGCGAAAGTAGAAAAAGCCTGGAGAGAATTGAGTTCCGTATTGGGAAATGCGGATGAGGTTATTACACCAATGACATACATTAATTCTGCGGCAGATTTAAAAGCGTTTTGTGGTCGTCATGGTGGTATTGTGTGTACCTCTACCAATGCAAAAAATGTTGTTGAATGGGGTTTTTCACAACGAGAGAAAATTTTATTTTTTCCTGATCAACACCTCGGTCGCAACACCGCATATCGCATGGGAATCGGTTTAGACGAAATGGTTGTATGGGATTTTGAAAAACCATTGGGTGGTTTAACCGAAACCGAAATTAAAAACGCTAAGATGATTTTGTGGAAAGGTTTTTGTTCTGTTCACCAAATGTTTAAACCAGAACATATCGATAAGTTTCTGGAAAAATACCCAAATGGCAAAGTGATTTCCCATCCAGAAGCATCCTTTGAGGTTTGCCAAAAATCCCATTATGTCGGTTCGACAGAATATATTATTAAAACAATTACCGATGCAGAGCCGAATACGCAATGGTTGGTGGGGACGGAGTTAAACTTGGTCAATCGACTTGCTGAAAAACACAAGAAAGACAATAAGCATGTGCAGTTCATGGCGACGACCATTTCCATGTGTTCTACCATGTTTCGAATTAGCGCAGCTCAATTGGCTACTATTTTGGAAGGCCTAGTTGATGGTGAAGTGAAAAATCAAATCAAGGTGTCAAAACGTGAAGCGGAATATGCTTTGTTAGCCTTGAATCGAATGTTTGAGGTTTCACCTTAGTTGAAAGCAAATGAATTAAAAAAAGGTGCTGTCGTCGGAATTGATGGGACCAAATACGTAGTAAAAGATATTACGGTAAAATCGCCATCTTCTCGCGGAGCAAACACGTTGTATAAGGTGCGATTTAATAACGTGGTCACCAAACAAAAATTAGAAAACACCTACAAAGGTGAAGATAGTTTTGACGATGTGGACTTTGTTCGTCGCTCAGTGCAGTTGTTATTTAGAGAATCTGAAAGCTGTACGTTTATGGATGTTGAAGATTATACGCAATATACCGTCGATAATTCATTAATTGAAGAAGAACTGTTATACCTCATTGATGGACTGGAAGGCATATATGCACTAATTGCCGATAATGAATTGTTGGGAATCGAGTTACCCTCCAGCGTTGAGATGGCAATTGTTGAGTGCGCACCGAGTATCAAAGGTGCATCTGCATCTGCAAGGACAAAACCCGCTACGCTTTCCACCGGTTTAATTGTACAAGTGCCGGAATATTTATCACCCGATGAAGTGGTGAAAGTAAATACCAGTAATGGCAAATTTATGTCACGTGCTTAAAAAAATAAATTATGAAGGGTAGATGAAAATGGATGAAGCACAAGCACTAGAAAAAATGCATCAATCTCAACGTCAATGGCGTATGAGGTGTAAAATCGGTTTTATTTTTACTGTTGTAGTTTCTTCTTTTATATTTATTACCTTACCAAATGTGTTACCTGGGTTTTTGTTTCAAACCATCATGGTTGCCAGCATGTTATCTGTTTTTGGCTTGGTTTTTCTTGATCAGGCGTCTTTTCAAATCAATAAAAAGTTTTATCCGATTAAGGATATCTTGAATAATTATTTGTTTAAGCATTCAAAAGCTGAGGATATTCATAAAGCGGTTGACGTAGTAGTCGAGCTGATAAAAGATAGACGCGCATTGTCTCAAGAGAAAAAAACGCTACAGTAATTATTAATCATGCACCAGTCTGACAACAACTAGCACCTTATCTTTACCATGTGTTGTTGCATGGCCTGTATCAAAATGAACAACCCAGGCGTTACTTCCAGTATTATCAAAATCCACTTCTGTTTGCGATGACCAATTATCGGTATCTAAGCCATTTGGGAAATAATTCACGTCAATCATTGAGTTGTTGGAAGATGTCGTGCTTGTGGGTGATACGCTATAATCGACCAAGGAGCGCAATTCTTCCCGTAATGGTAAGCGCCAATTGGTTAAATTACATAGTCCTTTGCCGTCGTTTAACTGATTAATCGTATTTATATATTCATGGGTATTGCAATTAGTTAGCGTTCCCTGGCAATTTGCATCACTGACCTGTGTGCCTGCATTGTTACCATTCGTGGTGCTATCGGGGTTATACCATGTATAGGTATTTGTCCCTTTTTGCAATCCACTACTTGTTTTAACTTCCCAAATTAGTCCTGTAATTTCATCTTTCACACAAGACCATGGGTTGTCAGTGTAGTTGGCGGTTTGGTCAGCTAAGGTGTTTCCCAAGGCATCCATCTTGATGAATACAAATCCCTTTGCTCCGTTTGAGTTGAGACCATCTGATCTGTCATTACCTAAGTCGGCATCTTGTGTTAATGCGGTAACATCGGGCGTTAATGTTAAGGCTTCGGGTTTGGGATCGTTGGGTAAGCGTTGTGGTAGTTCTTGCGTGTACAAATTCATACCCGTGTCGTTTAGTACTAAACGTTTTTCTTCAACTGGAGCTACAGTATCTGGCGTTTGTTCGCAAGCGATTAAACTTGCTACGGATAAGATCAGGGCGATTTTAATGTTCAGTTGGAGGTTTATCATAACGCTTACCGAGTTGATGTTCCGCGCACTAACATCGCGCCATAGGATTCTCTTTCCCATGTGTCCCAAGAATCTTTAGCTGTGCTTGTGTTGACAATCCAAATTAGATTTTTGTCCGTGTAACCGGTTATCAATGTTGGATCATTGACATCATAAATTTCTTCAGAGGTGACTCGAAATGATATGGGTGTCGAAGTCCATACAACCGGTACTGGGTCAGGGAATATAGTTGTATCCAATGCGGGATAAATGCATTGTAAATTTAACACACTCGCTTGTTCTTTTATGTTTGGTAAGCGCCAATCACCATCGAGTTGTTTGGATATTTGATCTTGGTTAAATAAATCAATTTGTTGAAGCGTCTCTTTCCAATTGTATTTTGCAACAAAATTTTCACAGCTTGATGTGGCTTCATTCCATTCCTGGGTTAAATTGCATCGACGCCAAATTAAACCAGTGTAATTGTCCGTTGCGGTACCATCCTTGTTATCAGTAAATCGGTTTTCAATCTCACCTGTGTTATTACTGATGCACTTTAACGGGTTTGCAGCATAACTCAAACCTACGTTACAAGAGAAAAGTGCCATAAGGATTAGGGGCAAAATTTTGTTAAAGCTGTATTTCATTAGAGTAATTCAAATTAGCAATTTGATTAGGTTATCGGTTGATGTGGGAAAAATCTGAACAGTTGCGTGACTACGAAAATGAGGTAGAGGTAATGTTAAGTTGTTGAAAAGGGAAAACTAAAACACGAGACATTAGATCGACTATAAAGTCGAATTCAACTGCGGATTCTAGGTTAACGAAAAGTTCTTACTGAGATTCCGAAAGCTCCTCTAATTTCCAGAGTTTGGCGGCACCTCTCACGCCGCTAGCATCACCATATTTGGCGGGAACGAGTTTGGTAGCAATCTCATCTGAAAATATATACTCGTGCCAAATTTTGGGGATGTTTTCATACAAGCGTTTAATATTAGATAAGCCACCGCCGAGTACAACAATGTCTGGGTCGACAATGTTAATCACATGTGCCAAAGACTTTGCGAGGCGGCGTTCATAGCGCAACAAGCATTGTTCTGCCGCATTGTGCTTCTGTTGGACTAATTCAATGATTTTTTCGCAACGGATTGTTTGGGATTGATTGTGATTTTGATAATCTGTTTCCATTCCAGGACCAGAGATAAATGTTTCTATACAACCGAATTTTCCACAATAACAAGCTGGGCCTGGTAATTCAGATGGATCTGGCCAGGGTAACGGGTTATGCCCCCATTCGCCACCAATGGAGTTACAGCCATTAACAATCTGTTTGTTAAATACCAAACCGCCACCAGTCCCTGTGCCAATAATCACTCCAAATACATTGTCATAGGTTTTAGCGGCTCCATCGAGTGCTTCTGATAATACAAAACAATTTGCATCGTTGCTTATTCTAATTTCTCGTCCGAGCAATTGGTTTAAATCTGAATGTAATGGTTGGCCATTTAAGCAGGTAGAGTTGGCGTTCTTAATGGTTTGTTTGGATTTTGAAATGGCGCCGGGTGTACCAATACCGATACTGGTTTTTGTTCCGAGGTGTTTATCCGCACTGTTTACTAGGTCTCGAATTTTATGAAGTGTTTGTTGATATTCACCCTTTGGGGTGGTTGTGCGCTGTTGAAATAATATCTCATCATTAGGCCCAAGTGACATAACTTCGATTTTTGTGCCACCTAGATCAATTCCGGTTCTGATTTTCATGGGTTCACCAAAATAAAGTGAATAAAAACAAATGCTTCAAAAATATGAATTCTGTCAAAAATTTCGAAGAAGGATGTGCTTTTATGCATAAGTTTTCTCATTTTCTTGCCGATAACCTGTTTAATGCAAAAGAAACAATTCCAAAATCTTTTTGTTGCTTTATGTGAGGAGCAAACATTCAATTCATTAACTGTTTTACTAAAACGGTTTCGCTCTATTTTGGCAAAAACAACGTGTCCTGTAAAAATTTCGTTATTAGTTCTTATTCTGAGTTCAGTATCTGCGTGTAATGATAATACAGATGATAATTCAGGAAAACCCACGGGAAAACAAATACGGGTTTCCTCCGAGGCCATTTTTTTGTCTGAAATTGATAGTCAAATTGAAATCAAAGCAGAAGTGATTGATGAAGAAGGTAGCGCATTTGTGGAGCAGCCGAACTTTTCTTGGCAAAGCGACGCAAGCAATGTGGTTAGTGTTAATGAATCTGGTGTATTAACTGCGATTGGATTAGGCGAAGCAAATGTAACGGTTACAGCCAGTGGTATTACAAAAGTGATAACGGTTGTTGTAAATACAGAAGTGATTACTGTCAACGGCGTCGTGACCTATCAAGATAAAGAGCTTTACTCTAATGGTTTTACAAGCCGGAGTGATTTTTATAAAGCGGTGCGTTTTGCCAAAGTCGATTTGATTGCGGAAAACGGTAGCCAAGTGTTACAAACAACGCATACTGATAGCAATGGCGCATTTTCATTTTCCGGTGTTATCACTAGCAATCAATTCATTACCGTGTCAGCAAAAACAGATACTAGTGTTGGACTGGACATTATTGTTAAAGATCGGTCAGATTCATTGTATGCAGTAACGAAACAAATTGATTTAAATGAGAGAGAAAACTTTTCAATAAAGATAGATACTTCAGTAGACGCCGCTGGTGCGTTTAATATTTATGATGTGTTTATTAATGCTGGTCAGTTTACCAGAGAGTTTTCAGATTTATCCATGGTGTCCTTGGCTGCGTTTTGGGAGCCAAATAATAGTGATGGGACTTACTTTTGTAATGGCTTTGATTCTTTGTATTGTACACAAGGCCCAGGTGTTTATGTTTATAACTCGGTAGGAAGAGATACAGACGAATTTGATGACGATGTTTTATATCATGAATTCGGACATTATTTTTTAGATACCTTATCCCGTGACGATTCGTATGGTGGTTGCCATTTGTTATCGAGTAGAGACCTTGATTTACGCTTATCTTGGAGTGAAGGTTTTGGTGATTTTTTTCCTGCCGCAGTAAAATCTTGGTTGGCTGATGATGAAGGACGATCGCAATTATTATCCACTGAAGTTAATATGCCAATTGCGACGTATGTTGATACGTATAATTTTGGTTCTCAAATTTATGTTGATTTGGATACCCTTAATCAAAATAATTACAGTACTGCGGGTAATGAACTCGCTATCTCTAAAATTTTATGGAGCCTTTATCAGCGCTACGGCATGGCAAAAATGATAAAGGTATTATCGAACTATTTGCCCACGATAAGTACTCCAGTCAATCTGGAGTCCTTTTGGGATGGTTGGATCGTTACGCACAATCCAGCGGAAAGTGACATGCCAGTTTTGCAGCAAACGTATAGTGAACGATTGGTTTATTATATGAATGACGAATTTGAAGAAGACAATAGTATTTCGGCCATTCGAAAAGCAACCTTGGGTGTTAAAGAGACACACTATTTATATAGTTCGACAGTCAGTACAGATTTGGATATGGTAGCGTTTGATGCGGTGGCTGGCGAAACTTATGAATTACGCACCAGCGATTTAACCAGCGGCGCCGACACATTCATAAAAGTTTATGATAGTACGGGTGCTGCTTTAGTCATAGATGGTGTCGCCGTGGAGAATGATGACGCGGATCCCAATGCGTATTTTGGCTTTGATTCTATATGCGGATCATCGCGAGTAAAGAATAATGGTACTGGGTTATCATCCAAGTTAGAATTTACTGCGCCAAGTGACGGCATATATTATGCTGAAATAAGAACCACTCCTGATGAAGTGCCCTATTTATCAGCGGGTCGTTATGGAACTTACGCTTTCCGAGTTAGCCAAAAATAAACAGGCCTCGATTATTCGGTATTCAAATATTATGTTCAAACAAAATACAAAAATGTGTGCATTCATTCTTTCAGTTGTTATTCTGATCACACTAAGTTTCAGTAATACACTATATGCTAAGCCTAAGTCTTCATTGGGACTGAGTATGGAATGGAAAGGTGGGCTTAGTGTCGATCAAGCTTCATCATTATTGGTTACTGTTACGTCATATTTAACAACAGAAGATTTGCACGTAATTTTAATCTTACCCGAGGGCGTCACGTTAAATGAGGGTAAGTTAAAGAACGTACTTTCGGCTGAACGAGGTGTGCCGGTGGAATTAGAATTTCAGGTTGTGGTTAGTAACAACGCAACGGGAAAAATAAACGCGCAAGCTAGTATTGGTTCGCCAGAACAGGCGATGTTTAATGCGTTTACGTCATTATCGCTTCATACCTCAACCGCAACGCAAAAAGCGCAAGCTCGCAGTGTCAATTCCACATTTAGACGCACCGAGCGAAACGGTGTTAGTTTGCGCGAATATCAATTAGATAATTAGTCCAATAGCTCATATGAATCAACTGCTGAATATTAAGCGATGTGTACAGTGCCTGCTAATACTGATTAGTCTTAGTCTAATAGCTTGTAGTGATGATGAAAATGTGATGTCGAATCAAGTTGCAGATATATCGATTTCCCCGCAAAACTTAATCGTAGCAAATCTTGATTCATCATATGATTTAAATCTTGAAGCAGTGGACACCAAAGGTAATTTGCTAGGTTCAGATCAGATTAGCCAAGTCACCTGGCAAAGTTCTGATGACTCTGTTGCGACAGTGAATGCGTTAGGCCAAGTCAGCGCACAAAGTTTAGGAAAAGTAACAATAACCGCAATAATTGGAAATGTGAGTGAAAGCACAAATGTTGAAATAGTTTTGGTGGATCAATTATCGATTTCTCCTGCAAGTGCAACGATTTCTGCGTTAGACACTACCGTTGGCCTGAACCTATTAGCGACAACAAAATCAGGGCGAACGATAATGTTTTTGGATAATGTGGATTGGCAAAGCTCTGATGAAAATGTTGCAACCGTTGATGCGGATGGCAATATAACTTCCTTGCAAGCGGGTCAAGTGCAAGTGACTGCGAGTTTTGGGGACGCGAATTTCACAAGTGAATTTACTATTGATGATAGCGGCATTTCAATTCGGGGTAAGGTGCAATACGAGGATAAGTTGTATAACAAGGATGGTTTTTTAAATTCGCAGCAACCCTCTTTTAAATCAGTGCGTTTTGCAACGGTGGATTTGTTAGATGAAAATGAAAACATTATCGAAACAATAGCCACAGATAACAACGGGTTTTTCTTTTTTAGTCCTTATGTTCCAAGCTCATATAAAGTTCGTGTGCTAGCTGAAATTGCAGGGGAGCCTGCTAAAAATTTTCGTGTAATGGATTTAAACAAAAGTATTTATGCGGTGACTAAGTCATATAATTCATCGGACACAAATCATGATATTAAAATATTACAAAGTACCAAATCTGCCGGTGCGTTTAATATTTTAGATGTTGTGACGTTTGCTGCTGAATATGCGCAGGAAAAATTATCTGTCACGTCATCGGATTTGTCGATTTTTTGGGAGCAGGGTAACTTATATGGCACATATTACTGCACCGGATTTGATATTGGTTTTTGTTCAAATTCCACAGGTATTTATGTGTTAAGCGATACATCTGAAATTGCGTCGGATACCGATGAATTTGATGATGACGTTTTATTGCATGAGTTTGGTCATTACTTGATGGAAACCTTTGCAAAGGATGATTCGATTGGTGGTTGTCATCGTTTAACGCAAAACGATTTAGATCTTCGACTCGCATGGAGCGAAGGTTGGGGTGGGTTCATACCCGCTGCAATAAAAGATTGGTTAAGTCAAACCAATCCCACATTGCTATCCTCTGTGGAAGCCGCCTCGTGGTATGTTGATACCGATGGGGAGAAAGCATTAATTACACATGATATTGATCAAGTTGCAGATTCGAATGACACTTTTTATTATGCCAGTAATGAATTGTCTGTTAGTAAAATTTTGTGGGACATTCACACAACTTTTTCTGACGCGAAAATATGGCAAGTGGTGTCAGGTTATTTTCCCAGTGCATCAACGCCAACCAATCTTGCAACTTTTTGGGATGGATTATTAGAATCAGATTTGTATCAAGAAAGTGAATTAGGCCAACTGGAAACCATATTTAATGGCAGGCAAGTGTTTTTTCAGGACGATGTGTTTGAGCCAAATTTGAATATAGCTGATGCAACAAATTATGGAGTGAATGCGACGCTGGTGTTTCAGCACAATTTGTATCGCACAGACACAAATGATTTAGATTTGGATTTATTTACTTTTCGAGCAGAAGTGGGTAAAAACTACACTATAAGAACCGATCTCCTTCGCAATGGGGCGGACACAAATATTCGAATTTTGGATAACAACGGGGCAGTTGTGGTTCAAAACGGGGTTCCTCTTGATAATGACGATATCATTCCCAGACGTTACAAACGTGCCGATCCAGATTGCGATGGAACTGTCAGGGTGTTTAATGATTCCAATTCATTAGCATCTTTGCTGAACTTTTCGGCATCGCTAAGTGATCAGTTTTATGTTGAAGTGACGCAATCCAGGAAAGATTCAGATAAAACCGATTTTACTGGGCATTATGGTAGCTACAAGCTTTATATCGAATCGGAATAATCGCTGTTGTTTTGTCATTGTGTTTTATCAGTTACAATAATTGGTTGTTCGTTTGTGTACTAATCTTGCTTACCGATAAGCAAAGGGTTAATTTGTGGAACTTGTGATAATTATTTGAGCAATATCACAACTAATTTGGAATGTGTATGTCCAACGGGCGTTGATGCAAGCTAAGTTAAAGTAAATATTATCGTAAACAGTTTTTAAAGGAATGAGTTGACGTCAGGAATGTTGAATTTGGAATTAAAAAAAATAGATGCTGGCGAGTGGATACAGCTTCTAAATAACAAAATACCACCATATGTAACTGGCTTATTTGTTATTCTTCTCGCTCACACAACGGCGACACTCACTTGGCAATTTGTCCCTTCGTCGCCTGATGTCTTGCCTCCGCCCATAGCGAAAACAGCAACGAGTTCATCTACGAAAACACGTCCAGATCAAAATAAGCAAAATTATGCTCAATTATCCAATTGGCATTTATTTGGCGCGGCACAAAAAGAAATGCCAAAACCAGTTCAGCGAGTCATACCAGACCCTATTCCACAGGAAGCACCCGATACTACGTTGCGGCTCGATTTAAAAGGTGTTTTTGCTTCTAAAGATATGATGGATGCATTTGCCATCATTGCGGATCGCATGGGCAATGAAGACAGTTACAGTATTGATTCAGCCTTACCCGGTGGTGCAATATTAAAAGAAATTTATTCCGATCGAGTGATATTACTTCATAATGGACGTTTAGAAACGTTGCGCTTATTACAGGACGGATTGGCAACAAAGAAAAAGAGTTCTAATCGAGCAACTAGTCGATCAAATAATCGACACAGTCATCGCAGGAATGTTTCGAGATCTCAGCCACGAGGGAATGTTAATCAGGTTTCGTTTGAAGCAACTCAAGTCTTAAAGGGCTATCGCGATAAGTTAATAAACGATCCTCAATCAGTTATGAATACAGTAAGAGCTGAGCCTTATCGTCAAGGCGGACGGTTGCAAGGATATCGCATATTCCCTGGGCGTGATAAAGATTTGTTCAATCAGCTTGGTTTGCAACCCGGTGATGTGGTGACGACAGTTAATGGAATAAATTTGGATAGCCCATTAAAAGGTCTTGAAATTATGCAAAATATTCAAGATGCAACTGAGGTGAGTGTTGATGTGTTACGAAATGGTGTGAATCAGACTTACGTCGTACCAATGAATTAACATAAAACAATAACGAAAGGTGTTTATTAGGGAAATGGCATTAATTACAAATTGGAAAACTCAATGCAATTGCGGAAAATAATACAAACTTTGGGACTATTACTGTGTGTTCTCATGTTCATGCAGAACGCGTGGGCTAAATCGATTACCTTGAATATGAAGGGCGCGGATATCAACGCGGTAATCAAAACTGTTGCCGAGGCAACTGGCAAAAACTTTATCATCGATCCGCGGGTAAAAGGTAAAGTAACAATCATCTCAACTAAGCCGCTTAACAGTAGTCAGTTGTACCAGGTTTTTCTTGCCATATTAGATGTCCATGGTTTTACCGCGGTACCCTCTGGCAATAATGTTATTAAAATTTTACCAGACTCCGATGCGAAACATTCCGGTACGCCATCCAAAGGTGATGGAGAAGAAATGGTAACTCGAGTTGTGGAAATTAATCACATTGCTGCAGCGCAATTGGTTCCCATCTTACGACCACTTGTCCCACCACAAGGTCATTTAGCAGCACACGCACAAACTAACGTATTAATCATTGCCGATCGTGTCAGTAATATTAGTCGACTTATGCGAATAATTAATAAGGTAGATGAACCCAGTGGTAGTGAAATAGAAGTTATTCAATTGGAGCATGCTTCGGCTAGTGAAGTGGTTAGAGTGTTAACCAGTTTACAACAGAAAAATCGGGGTAAAAGTAAGAGTTCTGCGTCACAGGCACCGACGTTGGTCGCGGATGAGCGAACAAATTCCATATTGATGGGGGGTGATAAATCAGTTCGATTACGACTTAAATCGATTATTGCTCATTTGGATACACCTTCCGAAACGGTCGGTAATACACATGTTATTTATTTGAATTATGCAAAAGCAAAAGACTTGGTTGCTGTCTTAACCGGTGTTGGTAAAGTCAAAGCAAAAGGGAAAGGTCGCAAAGGTAAAACTTCAGCGAGAGCAAAAGCGGCTACCGATTTTAATATTCAGGCAGATGAAAGTTCCAATACACTTGTTATCACCGCGGCTCCTGATATTTTTCGTTCTCTACAAGCGGTTATTCGAAAGTTAGATGTGCGACGCGCGCAAGTGTTAGTGGAGGCGATCATTGCTGAAATTGCCGCAAACAAAACCGATGAGTTGGGTGTGCAATGGTTTGTTGATGGTTCTCAATCTGGGATTGCGCCTGTGGGTGCAACCAGTTTTGGAAATCCTGGGTTGGGTGGTGTTGTCGCATCGTCGGTAACGGCTGATACAATTTCGCCAGATGCTGCAGGATTATTAGGATCTGGATTATCCTTGGGAGTTGGTCGGTTTAATAGCGACACCTTAAATTTTGGCGCATTGCTTAGAGCATTAGCCGGCGCAAGTGCAGCAAATTTATTATCTACACCGAATATTGTTACCTTAGATAATGAAGAGGCGGAAATTTTTGTTGGTCGCGAAGTATCGGTCCCAACGGGTAGTTTTACGCAAAGTAGCACCAGTTCGACCAATCCATTTACCACATTCAAAGCGAAACAGGTGGGTATCCGTTTAAAAGTAAAACCGCAAATCAATGAGGGCGACGCAATTAAGTTGGATATCGATCAAACTGTTGATGCGATTACTGCAGGTGATGCAGGCGCCGCAAATTTGGTGACGAGTCAACGAACCATAAAAACCAGTGTATTAGTTGATGATGGCCAGGTAATCGTTTTAGGTGGATTAATTTCTGATGATGAGAGTACCACGGTACAAAAAGTTCCATTGTTAGGAGACATTCCATTACTGGGTGCGTTATTTCGATACAAGCGAAATGTGAAAGATAAAACAAACTTAATGGTATTTTTACACCCAACAATTTTACGAGATGAAGCGTTAACCACAAATATTTCAACGTCAAAATACAGTTTAATGCGTGCTGCTCAAATCGATTTACGAACGAATTCCGATAAAGAATTTGTTGAAAAAGAACTAAGACCCATCATGCCTCGTGTTGAAGACCTTTTGTCTAATCAGCCAAAGAAAAAAGACAAGGCGGCAGATTCAGAGATACCAGATGTGTTAACAGAAGATGACGCGTTTTAGATAATCGCAAAAGAGAAAAATGAAATCACCAGCTGATAAAATAGAGATGTCTGAAGAAGCCAATGACAACTTAGAACAAGAGCTTGCTTTAACCGACACGGTGGAAGAAATTCCGAAGCTTGAAACTAAGGTTAAAGGAATTTCTTTTGCCTTCGCAAAACGGCATCAAATTATACTCGGGTCACAAAATGACGGTGTTTATACACTGTATTGTGGACCTGAAGTTTCTACTAAAACGATTGGTGAAATGCGTCGCTACCTCGGCGCACCAATCAAACTTCAAATGTGTAAGGCAGAAGAATTTAATCGTCGTTTGCCAGAAAGTTATGAACAAGGTTCCAATGAAGCCATGCAAATGGCAGGCGAGCTAGGCGAAGAACTAGATTTATTCAGCGTTGCGCAAGAACTGGCTGAACCGGAAGATCTATTAGAAGCTGCCGATGACGCACCGATTATTCGGCTTATTAATGCTTTATTAACAGAAGCCATTAAAGAAGGCGCGTCAGACATCCATATCGAACCTTTTGAAAATCGGCTTGTGGTTCGCTTGCGTGTTGATGGTGTTTTACGTCAGATTCTGGAACAACAGAAAGCGATTACATCTTTAATTGTTTCTCGTATTAAAGTCATGGCAAAACTGGATATTGCTGAAAAACGTCTGCCACAAGACGGACGTATTTCATTACGTATTGCTGGAAGAAGTGTTGATGTGCGGGTTTCCACCTTACCATCGGGTCATGGCGAACGCGTCGTATTACGGATTTTAGATAAACAAGCGGGTCGCATCGATCTTGAAAGACTTGGGATGAATAAAACATCCTTAGATGTCATGAACGAGATGATTAAAAAACCCCATGGCATCATTCTCGTCACAGGCCCAACTGGATCAGGTAAAACCACCAGTTTATACGCCGTGTTGACTCGGCTGAATGACCGTCAACGAAATATCATGACAGTGGAAGATCCCATTGAATATTATCTGGATGGCGTTGGTCAAACCGCAGTAAACACGAAAGTGGAAATGACCTTTGCAAAAGGATTGCGTGCAATTCTACGACAAGATCCCGATGTTGTCATGATAGGTGAAATTCGTGATTTGGAAACTGCAGAAATTGCGGTACAAGCCAGTTTAACCGGACACTTGGTTTTATCAACCTTACATACCAATACTGCCGTGGGGGCAGTTACCCGTTTGCGAGATATGGGTGTAGAACCCTTTTTATTGTCTTCTAGTTTAGTTGGTGTTGTTGCACAACGTTTGGTTCGTAAGCTTTGTCCTCAATGTAAACGGCCAGTTAAGGCCAGTGAAAAAGATTGTGGTTTACTTGAGGCAACGGCTTCAAATCCCCCCATCATTTATCAACCACAAGGTTGTGAGCATTGCAGTCATTTGGGATACCGCGGCCGGGTTGGGATATATGAATTAATCGAAATTGATGATGAAATTCGTAACATGGTTCACGATGGCAGTGGTGAGCACTTGTTAGAAAGTTATGCGCGAACAAAAACACCGAGTATTCGGGATGATGGGATTAAACGTGTGCTAGATGGTGAAACATCCCTGGAAGAAGTGATGCGTGTTACCCAAGAGGGCTAATTACTTTCCTTAACATTGATTCAGATTGGTTTGCAACGTAAATAACAGTTTTTTTCATTAGTCATCATTACCGTCCAATCGACTCAATTGTAATTTAGTCAACATTCAAACTGTCATTAATCCAATAAATTGCGGAACGTCGAAAAATAAATGAGTGCATTCGAATATAAAGCATTAGATGCTGCAGGAAAAGAAACCAAAGGTGTATTGGAAGGTGATAGCTCACGTCAAGTGAGGCAATTGCTGCGAGAAAAAGGTTGGATGCCACTATCGGTTGATGAGGTGCGCCAGCGAGAAAGTAAAAAACAAAAAAATGTATTTTTAGCCGGTGGTATTAGTGCTGCAGATCTTTCATTAGTAACACGTCAACTGGCAACCTTGGTTAAATCTGGGTTACCAGTTGAAGAAGCATTAAAAGCCGTTTCTCAGCAAGCGGATAAACCACGCATCCGTAGCATGTTAATGGGTGTTCGATCCCGAGTATTGGAAGGTTATACCCTTGCCACTGCCTTAGCAGATTTCCCCCATATTTTTTCTGAGTTATATCGCAGCACGGTTGAAGCGGGCGAACATTCTGGACACATCAATATTGTGTTAGACCGCTTGGCTGACTACACGGAAAATCGTCAAATATTACAACAAAAAATGATTCAATCTTTGATATATCCCATCTTAATTAGCGTTGTAGCGGTCGCGGTTGTCACATTACTTTTGGCATATGTTGTACCAAAGATTGTAGAAATGTTTGATAACATCGACAAAGAATTGCCAGGAATTACCCAAGGACTAATATTGGTAAGTGACTTTATTGTTGCTTATGGATTGTATATTGGATTTGTCATCGCAGTGGCAATTGGGTTGTTCAACTTATTTTTGCGACGAGAAGGATTCAAACGCCAGTATCATCGATTTCAATTACGGTTACCGTTAATTTCTAAATTAGTGAGAGGCATGAATACCGGGCGATTTGCGAGAACATTTAGTATATTGGCAGCCAGTGGTGTACCGATTCTAGAAGCCATGCGGATTTCTGCACAGGTATTGGTAAACCTGCCCATGCGAGAGTCAGTCTTAAATGCAGCGAATCGAGTTAGAGAGGGAACTGCGATTAATCAGGCTTTGGCAACAGATGGTTATTTTCCGCCAATGATGATTCATCTCATTGCCAGTGGAGAGGCCAGTGGTAATTTGGAGGAAATGCTTGAGCGTTCTGCTGATACCCAGGAGAGGGAAATGGAAACCCTATTGGGTACTTTAATGAGCTTGTTTGAGCCCCTAATGATTATTGTGATGGGTGTTATCGTGTTGGTGATAGTGGTGGCGATTATGTTGCCGATCTTGGATCAAAACCAATTGGTGGGGTAAACTGGGAATTCTGTTTAGGCTTAATCTAGATAAAATGGAGGAAAGGTCGCCTGCTTTTATTATTGTCGACGACCTAACCAACCTCCTCGACCTCCCCCAACAAATTCGTTGAAGAGATGAGTATAGGGGTTGGGAATTAAAAGCTCATTAAGTAGACAAAATTGAGTTTATAAACACGATCCAATTGAGCCTGGCCGACAACGTCGACGATCCACCCATATGACGTTTCCTAATTTAGCGCCGCTAAAGTCTACTCCCGTAATATCGGCATTGTGCAAATCAGCTCCTTGCAAATCGGCATTTTGGAAATTGGCGTCGGTTAAAATGGTATTATCCAGTTTAGCCTTGGTAAAATTAGCCCCTTCAAACACGCCAGACTCTAAGTTCGCCTGACTAAATATTGAATGACTAAAGTTTGTGTTTGTTGCGACTACATCGCTTAAGGTTGCTTGCTCGAAATTACTGTCGCTAAAATTACCGCCGGATAAGTCCGATGAGGATAGGTCTGTATTATAAAATGTTGATTGTGTCACTTGCGTGTTAGTCAGTTGGCTTCGTTGAATAATTGCGCGGTCAAATTTCGAGTTATTCAATCTTGCTCCGTTGAGAAATGCGTCACTGATTAATGCTTTCACAAATCGAACTTTACTGGCGCTGGCTTGCTCAAGCTTGGCTTGGTTGAGATTGGCAAATTCTAAATCTGCGCGGTTTAATTTAGCCTTTTGTAGGTTGGCTTTTTGGAAATTGGTCTCTTTTAAAACGGCATCCCGTAAATTTACACCTGACAACAAGGCATTTTGTTTATCACAACGTTCCCAATTTACTCTGTTTTTGGCAGGATCATCACATCCAGCGTAAACGGAGTTAAAACTTAAAACGGAAAAGCAAATGGTAGAAAGGGTAAATGAGCAGCGTTTAAATTTCATATATCAACAATAAATGATTAACTGACGAAGGAATTATGTTTTTTGTATAAACCATGGTCGATTGAATGAGCATGAATTTGAAAGATTATACCAATAAGTTGATTAAATTATGCAGTGTAAAAAAATAAAAGATATGTTAATTATGTATTGGCATGGTTTACTGTAATCGTTTGCGTTTGTATGTTTTAATACCATACTTATTCGGTGCCATTTTGCAAACGGAAAGTAAGGTAAATGGCTAAGAAACCAATAGTTGTTGGAACGCTTAATCTTAGCGATAGTCAAATTTCCACTAAACATAATTAATTGATGGAGACGATGTTGAAAACACAAAATAAAATGAAAACCGCTGGTTTCACGTTAATAGAACTGATGGTTGTCATCGTTATACTCGGTATTTTAGCGGCCATTGTTGTGCCGCGAGTAATGGATAATCCCGATAAAGCAAAAATCGTAAAAGCCAAACAAGACATACGTGCGTTGGAATCGTCATTGGACTTTTATCGGCTGGATAATTTTAATTATCCCAGTACCGACCAAGGGCTTGAAGCCTTAGTTTCTGAGCCGTCTGGAAGCCCAGAGGTGAAAAACTGGAAAGAAGGTGGTTATATGAAACGTTTGCCAAAAGATCCTTGGGGCAACGAATACCAATTCTTGAATCCTGGTGTAAATGGTGCAATTGACATCTTTTCTTACGGTGCTGATGGTGAAGAGGGCGGTGAAGGATTAGATGCCGATGTTGGAAACTGGAATTTGGACGAATAATTCACGCAACCCAATAAATCAAATGCGTTTAAGCGAAATCGCTTTGAGGTTTAACACTTCAAAGCGTAAACATTGCACCTTGAATAATCCCACCAAAAAAACCAATTCTGGATTTACGCTAATTGAGCTTATCGTGGTGATATTCATTGTGGGTTTGCTGGTAACAATGGCAACCATCTCGATTTCCACTAGTACGGATGAAGAAATCAAAACCGAGGCAAAACGGTTTGCTGCATTGGTAAAACTCGCGTCTGAAGAAGCAATCATGAATACCGTTGAAATGGCGGTGGAAGTCGGACCAAAAAGTTACTCCTTTGGAATGTTTGTGCAAGGTCAGTTTCAACCCATGGAAGAAGATAAATTGTTTCGACGCCGAGAGTTGCCAAAACAAATGAAAATTGAGGGTGAAGTTGCAGATGAGAAACTGGATTTTAGTGACTTTAGTGAAGACCTAGAAAACAGTGAAGAAGATCAGGATTTACCAAAAATATTTTTGTTGTCCAGCGGCGAGACAGTCCCTTTTGATATTATCTTTTCACAGGAAGATGGCACGCAATACCAAGTTGTTTGTGACACCTTCGGGAAAGTTGAGTTCAAAGGAAAAGTAAAGAGTGCAGACTTTTGAAGCGTAAGCATTCAGGATTCACATTATTAGAAATATTAGTGGCACTTGCTGTATTAGCCATTGCATTGGGTGCAATCACGCAAAGTATTGGCTCAGCAACGGGAAATATTTCGTATTTGCGTGATAAAACCTATGCTCATTGGGTTGCTATGAACCGAGTGGCCTATCAACAAATGATCCCCGCGATTAAAAACACGTGGCCAAACATCGGAATCCAAGATGGTGTAGAGGATATGGGTGGACATGAATGGTCTTATCGGGAAATTACCAGTGAGACAGCGAATATAAATATTCGTCGAGTGGATGTGGAAGTCCGGCGTGATCGTTCCGAAAAAAACCCGTTGGTAAAAGTCAGTGTATTTTTGGGGCGTCCTTAGTGAAAAGCCGTGGATTTACTCTGTTGGAGCTGGTTGTCGCTATGGCAGTATTTTCCATATTATCCATGATGGCCTATGCGGGCCTTAACAATGTGATGAATACACAACATCGAGTCAATGAAAAAGCCGATCGCATCGTGCAGCTCCAATCGGCTTTTATGTTTATCAGTCGAGACATTCAGCAAGCTGTCAGGCGTAGTGTGCGAGATCAATATGGCGATCGACAAGGTGCCATGCTGGGTGCTGAAATCGGTACGTCGTTAATGTTATTTACCCGCTCAGGTTATACTAATCCGGCAAAAACCCAGCGCAGTAATTTATTGCGGGTGGCCTATCAGTTTGAAGATGAAAAATTGTATCGTCTGCATTGGATAACGTTGGACCAACAATCAGAAGACGAGCCTATAAAACGATTGTTAATTGATAAGGTGGAAGAGGTTACCATTCGATACCTTGACGGAAAAGGTGAGTGGCAAGATCAATGGCCTTCCGCTTTTGGTTTAGAAGAAGATTTTGAGACCTTGCCCAATGGTGTTGAATTTAATATTAAAGTTGCTGGCATGGGTGAGTTTCAACGATTGTTTCGTGTTGTTGATGGCGTGGTGGCAAATCAAAATTGAAAACAATAAACAATAAACAAATCGGAATTGCCCTAATAACTGCCATGTTAGTCGTAGCGCTAACGACGTTAGCAGCAACAGCATTATTATCCAGGCAATACATGGATATTCGTCGCACCAGCAACATTATGTTGTTTGATCAAGCGTTTTTGTATGCACAGGGTATGGAAAATGTGGTTGGGCGGTTGCTACAAGAAGCGCGGGAAAGTGGTCAGCAACGATTTGATGATCGTGCCCAATTTGATGAAGTGTTAGCGCAAATGTCATTGGGTTTTAGTTTTGAAGGCGGTAACGTTACCGTCAGTGCAGATTATGTTGAAGGGCGGTTTAATGTTAATTCATTGGTGGATGAAAAGGGTGACGTGGTTGAAAAACACAAAGAAAGTTACAAGGCCTTGCTCAATGCCGTCGCAATTACGTTAGAAATTCCACAGGATCATGTTAATGTCTTGGTTGATAGTTTAGTTGATTGGATGGATAAAAACAGCGAGCGTGGACCTGAAGGCGCCGAAGACGAAACCTATGAAAGCAAGGAAATTCCTTATAAAGCAGCAAATCGACATTTGTTAAGTATATCCGAATTACGGTTAATCGAGGGATATACTGAATTTGAGCAGTTATTAGAAGGTATTCCACCAGAATCCGAAGACGAGGAGCCTATTAAAGGATTGTTAGCGTATGTTAGCGCAGTGCCTATTAAGGATTCTAAATTAAACGTTAACTTGGTAACCGAGCCACTTGTCTTTAGTTCATTATCATATACTGTAGATGCAAAATGGGTGGATCAATTAATGGTAATCGATGAACCCTATGAAACAGTGAGCGCATTTGTAGCCAGTAATGTGTTTGATCAAATTAGCGGTTCAAATGAAAATCCAGTGAGCGGGGATAGAAAAAAATTCAATGAGGACATTGGTAACGGACAATCATTATCAGTCCAAAGCAACTATTTCCAAATCAGAATTGTCTCAAATTTCGACCGTGTTTCTGTCAATTTAAATAGTTTACTCTATGTGGATAAAGCCGGTACTAAATTTGAAGTACTTTCACGCGCAATTGGGACAGATGGAATATAGTAAAGTAACCGTTATCAAGAAATTTTTTGTGCTTTTTATGGTACAGTAAAGGATTAAAAACAGTATAAAAACTATGCGAGATCAATTCATAATACGCTTGTTTAAACTTGATTCACCGGAGAATGTTGGGTGGGTGAGAGTGAGCGACAATAATCCCGAGCCAGTCATTGAGTATGGTGCATTGGAAGAGGCTGCTAAACAATCAATTGGTGCGCAAGTCATCGTATTGGTACCCACGGCAGACGTGTTACTCACCTCAATTAGTGTGCCCACACAAAATCGACAAAGAATGCTGAAAGCCATTCCATTTGCGCTGGAAGAAAATCTTGCCAGCGATGTAGAAGATTTGCACTTTGCCATTGGTGAAAAGGATGCAGAAGGTCGGACATCGGTTGCGATTATAGAGCGACACATCATGGATAGCTGCATTAGCGAGTTTAAATCAGCCGGTGTGAATGTGGATGTTATGTTGCCCGATGTGTTTGCCCTAGGCGTTGAAGAAGGGCAATGGGATATGTTGATTGATGGGCAGAACGTGTTATTGCGTTTATCCCAAGCGCAAGGGCTCAGTCTTGAGGTGGAAAATCTCGGTGTGATGCTGCCCTTGGTAGTAAAAGAACAAACCGAGGAATTACCCAGCAAAATTCATGTTTGGCAAAATGAAGATACCTCTGCCGTTATACCCATGTTAAATGAAGACATTGAGCGAGTCGCATCTTCCTGTGAGAAGGGCTTACTCGAAGTCATTAGTCACAATGGCATTGCAGTTAACGATAGCATCAATTTGATGCAAGGTGATTACAGCAGACGTGAGCAACTCGGAAAAATCTGGCGTCCCTGGCGATTTGCGGCATCTTTAGCAGCAATTTTATTTTTAGTGCATGTGGTTATTGCGATTACCGAGTCGTCACAATTAGAAAAAGAAAGTGAAATATTAAAAGCTGAGAAGATTAAAATATTCAAACAAGCGTTTCCGGAAACGAAAAAATTCAATAGTATGAAGAGACGAATGGAGAATCGGCTTGCGGAATTGCAACAAGGCGGTGGTGCAAAACGTGCGACTTTCATGGGGCTAATGTTAGATAGCGGTGGTGCGTTGAACCAAACATCTGGATTAGTGTTACGCAGCATTCGCTATAAAAATGGTGCTTTGGATATCGACCTGGAAGTACCAAATTTACAAGCGCTTGATCAGCTCAAACAAAATTTATTAAAAACCAAGGGCATGAGTGTGGAAATACAATCGGCAGCGTCTCGTAACAATAAAGTCCAAGGGCGGATACAAATTAAGGGGCAAGCCACATGATGAAGTTTTGGATGCAACTTAAGCCTCGCGAAAGGAATTTAGTTTCCATAATGGGTGGCGTTATCGTTGTACTAATGTTGTATGTGTTATTGCTAGAACCTTTTCTTGGTAAGGCTGAGGAGTTAACTGAAAAAATTGCACAACAAAAAACGCAAATCGAATCCATGAAACAGACACTTGCAGACATTAAGCAGCTGGAAAGAACTGCGGATAATTCCACATCGAACAATCGCAAAGGTCAATCACTCTTAGTAATTGTGGATCAAACCGCAAAAGAGAATAAATTAGGAGATTCCATGAAGCGTGTCGAGCCAGATGGTTCGACACGTGTGCGTGTGTGGTTGGAAATGGCAATTTTTGATGATGTTGCACGTTGGCTTTCACGGTTACAGACGCAGTATTCTTTGGAGATTGAGTCGGCGGTGCTTGATAAAACCGATACAACTGGGCGTGTAAACGCGCGCTTGGTTTTTACTGAAGGTGCTGCATGAAAGCATCAATAAAATATATTGTACTGGGTATTGCTGCGTATTCCATTTTTATTCTCATGCAATTTCCTATTAATAAAGTCTATCCCTTTGTTGAAAATGTACTAGAAGATAAAAAAATTGGTTTAAAAGTTTACGGTTTGGATGGCAGTGTTTGGCATGGAAAGGCAGCCAGTTTAATCTATGATGGCAAACGATTCGATCAGCTCACTTGGGATTTTAAACCACTGGCATTGTTCACAGGTAATGTTGCTTTGGATGTGGGTTATCGGAATAAAGATAGCGCTGCCAGTGGTTCAGTTAGTCAAAGCGTTTTTGGCGAAACGAGCCTGAAAAATTTCGATGCAAAAATAACCGCGCCAGAATTAATTAAAATGTTAAAAATTCCCGCAATTAAGCTTGAGGGCGATCTTACTCTTAGATTGAATGAAATGAGTTTGGTGGATAAATCATTAAAATACATTAATGGTCGATTGCTGTGGGCAAATGCAGCATCTAAGTTTCCGCAAAAGCTGGTGATGGGAAATTTGTTTGCAGATTTGACCACATCGGATGACGGTGTAGTTAAAGCAAAACTCGGTGATGGTGGCGGACCCATGGAAGTGAATGGTGAGGCGACTTTAAATCCGGATGGTAAATATGATGTTAAAGGTGCGCTAGCCGCACGGGCCGGTCGACAAAGTGCGTTGGGCCGATCTTTGGGATTTATTGGAAGATATGATTCTAAAGGTAAAGCAAATTTCGCCCAGACCGGTAATATCTCGGAACTTGGTTTCTTAATTAAATAAAGCACTCTAATCCAAAATTTGATGTCCTAAATTTGATATTTTGGCATTAAGTTTTTCCCCATTCTGGGTCGCAGTTCACGTTAGCAAACTACTTCAGAGTCGATAAACAAATAACGAAGATTTCCAAAATCTTGTTATTTTTTTCACGGTATACCCCTTGCTTGATTACCAGTTTTATCGATTTTTTTCAGGAGCTTTTGTTAATGAATTCTCGTCTTTATGTGTATCCATTTTTAATATCCACCGTTTTTCTTTTATCGTGTAGTAGTGATTCTGAAGATCCTGTGCCTGCATCTCCAGTAACACTTTCAGGTATTATTTCTGCTCCTGGGAGTACCAGCTTTGCTAAAGTGGAGACGATTAAAAATAGGTTTGCTAGCTGGTTAATGAACTCCGCGAATGCAGCGATTGGGTCAGGTACCGGAGCGATAGGTGCTGGTGTTGCTGTTAAGTTGGTTGATTTGACCGATGGCTCTGAACTCGCGACAGGCATCACAACTGCGGACGGAAGTTACACATTAGATGCACCATCAACTTTCACTGCTGGCGCACAATTTGTTGTTCGTGCTGGCAGTACAGATGTCATTGAAGCAAGGGTAATAAGTACCAACGTCGACGTTGATGTGAGTACTCACGTGAGTAGCCAACTCATTTCTGAAATCGCAACGGGATCAACAATCAGTAATTTGACGGTTGATGAAGTGACTCAAATTCAAGAGGAGATTTCAGCGAGTGTTGATACGACGGAAAATGATGTTGATTCATTAACAACATTAAGTGAAATAACCACCGAATTAGTGGAATCTGCAAAAAGTGAAGATGAAACCATAAACGTCATAACCAGTACGGCAGCGACAGGCAGCATTTGCGGCACAGTGACGGATAATAACGATGCGCCTCTAGCCAATATTCGTATGGTTGCGCGAGATTATGGTAATTGGGTGACTCGTGCGAAAAGTAAAACAGATGCAACGGGTGCTTATTGTTTAAATGTACCCGTGAAGGATGAAACAGTTTTAGGGGAAGCGCACAATGGTGAATTTATTGTTGGCGCGATTAATCGAACCGGTGATGGCAATGACCCATTGCTGTCAGCAAGTGAATGGTACACCTCAAGTGGTGGCGGGATAGGACAATGGCAAGGTGATAAAATTTCTCTTACATCCGCCGCTACATCTGCAACAGCAGATTTTAAACTTGCACTAGGTGCAAGAATTAAGGGCTCAGTAATGAAAAGTGCTGATGGAACCGCTGCAAAAGGGGTGAAGGTAATTATTCGTGATTTTAAAACCTGGATGCCAATCACAGGTGCTAAAGTAAAATCGGATGGAACCTATCGTGTTAACGTTCCACCCGGTGATTATATTGTAGTAGCGCGAAATCGAACGCGTAAAGCATTGGCGACAGAGGTGTTTCACGATGCGGATGGCAATGGCACGAGTGATCAAGATGTGTTTATTCGCCAAGAAGGCAGTAAGGTGACTGTCGCCGCAGGCGATAAATTCACAGCGAACTTTAATCTGGTTGCCGGTAATCATGTGAAAGGAAAAGTCACCAAAGGTGATGATTCTGCAGCGGCAGGTGTTCGAGTTAGGTTTAACAATAATGGATTTGCTGCAGCGTTACGGACCAACAAGAAAGGATTTTATCGTATTGGATTAAAACCGGATACTTATGTTATTCGATCGCGAGGTCAAACTCGTACTGTTGATATAACGTCTGCAAGTGATGCAAAAGGATTTAAGCAAACTGTGACGCCGGTTACGACCACTATTACCTATAATGGTGCTGCGGTGAGTGAAGTGGTTGCATTGTTAAGATACAAAGCTGACGATGCAACGAATAGCATATCTGCAAATCAGTTAGTCAGTCAGGAAATTAGCAATAGTGATGGATCGATAACATTATATATTCCAGATACTACAAAAGACTATATTTTGCAGTTGCGTGTTAAAGATGGAAATAGTGGTGCTGCTTCTATTACTTATAAAACACAAACCACAGGTAATACCGAATATGCCGACAATTGGACGGATGGAACAGCCGTAACATCCACATCGTTTCCAACAGAGATCCGACTGCCTGCCGGTAATGAAGTGACTGGCACAGTGACGGTTTCTGGCGTAGCAAAAGGCCGACAAAAAATTATTGTAAGAAAGGGGGGTAATAATAGTAGTTTTAATGTCGTAACAACCACAAGTCTTGGTGACGGCAGTTACTATTTATATTTACCTGCTACGACCTACGACCGGTTTCTTGCATGCACCATTGAGAGCGGTTCTTGTAGTTCCACATTAAAACAATCACAAGATAATGTGGTGGTACCATTAACGTCACCACCTTTGAGTTTTTCATATTAGAATTTCATGTAATATGAAAATAAAAAAGGGCAAGTGAATTAACACTTGCCCTTTTTTTTATCACCCGCCCCCGGAAACAATTCTTTACGGTTTTTTATAAATTTATATTTTGAATACTTAAATATTTGACTTTGTTCACCTGAATTTCACCTGAAATTTTGGTGCCACTGATTTGAATTTTGTCGCCAGTTAACAACGGCACATGGGGTTTTCCAGTATCGAATAACAATTTAATGGGTTCGCTTTTTGGATTGATGTATAGAAAATATTCTTTATTTTTAGTGCTGTAACTATTGTGCTGCACATTCACCACGCCCACATAAGTTTCATAAGCAAGGCATTGAAAAGAAAAGGATAAGCTGAAAGTTAACAAACCGAATGCGGGCAAAGTGTGTTTCAAATAAAATTTCTTCATCGTGATTTTCCTCCATGTTTATTCTTATTAGTTGCAGTAAACCGTTACTGCTTATGAAAGTAATTTAGCAAAATCAAAGCCAGTAAATTAGAAATAATCTAGAGTCGTTTGCTCTGTCATGGGATAATTAATTGATTATAAGATAATTTTTCGTTTCCTATTGAGGGTATACAGCATGACAAAAAGTCAAAAGACGACATTACCAAAAGGTAAAGATGCCACCACGCGTTTAGTGCCCATGCCGGCGGATACAAATGCAGCAGGCGATATTTTTGGTGGATGGATTATGTCTCAAGTGGATATCGCAGGCTCCATTGCTGCCGTCAGAAAAGCCAAAGGCAGGGTTGTCACCGTTGCAGTAAATGAATTTCAGTTTCATCAGCCAGTATTTGTTGGTGACTTAGTGAGCTTTTATGCTGAGATTGTGAAAGTGGGGCGATCTTCCATGACCGTATTTGTTGAGGTTTATGCTGAGCGGCGTCGCGAGCAGGAAGAATGCATTAAGGTAACTGAGGCAACTTTAACCTATGTTGCAATTGATGAGAATCGAAAATCCCGAGCAGTTGAATAGAGTGTCTGTTGATGTTTTGTTCATAGATTAATTTATGGTCAATATTCACTTGGCTCGACTATCGAGAATTTCGAAAATACGCTATGATCTGCGCTCAATTTTTGTAAGATCTCTGGCAAATAATTATGATGAATTTATCAAAAAAACCAAAATTAAAAACCCACACCGTTATGGTTGGCAATGTTGCTGTTGGTGGTGATGCACCAATAGTTGTTCAATCAATGACAAACACAGATACCGCCAATCCCATCGAAACGGCGATCCAAATTTCCCAATTAGCCAAAGCCGGATCAGAGCTAGTGCGCTTAACCGTAAATTCAGAAGATGCTGCCAAGCAAGTGATTCACATTAAGGAGCAACTGGATAAAATGGATTGCCATGTTCCTTTGGTTGGGGATTTTCATTTTAACGGTCACAAATTATTGGAAAAATATCCAGACTGCGCGCAATCCCTTGCAAAATATCGCATCAATCCGGGTAATGTGGGTAAGGGAAAAAAACGCGACGCACAATTTTCCACAATGATTGAGCTAGCTTGTCAGTATGACAAACCAGTGCGAATAGGCGTTAACTGGGGTAGTTTGGATCAGGAATTGTTAGCGCGTATGATGGATGAAAACGGCAGTCTGGATCAACCCAAAGAGCCCGAAGTTGTCATGCACAATGCGTTAATTCGTTCTGCATTAGAAAGCGCTAGTCGGGCTGAAGAAATTGGCTTGGGAAAAGATAAAATTATTTTGTCATGCAAAATGAGTAATGTTCAGGATCTTATTTCAATTTATCAAGATCTTTCATCACGCTGTACTTATCCGTTACATTTAGGCTTAACGGAAGCTGGGATGGGTTCGAAAGGCATAGTCGCGTCAACTGCAGCGCTTGCGATTTTATTGCAGCAAGGCATTGGTGATACCATTCGTATTTCATTAACACCTGAGCCAGGCGGTGATCGTACGCAAGAAGTGATTGTTGCTCAAGAAATTTTACAAGCCATGGGGTTACGTTCTTTTACGCCCCAAGTTATTGCCTGCCCGGGATGTGGCAGAACCTCAAGTACTTACTTTCAACAATTAGCACAAGATATTCAATCTTATTTACGACACCAAATGCCGGTATGGAAAACAAAATACAACGGTGTAGAGGATATGAATGTCGCAGTAATGGGATGTGTTGTGAATGGTCCTGGTGAAAGTAAGCATGCCAATATCGGAATCAGTTTGCCAGGCACAGGGGAAAAGCCAGTTGCGCCTGTATATGTCGATGGGGAAAAAACAGTGACATTAAAGGGTGAGCATATTGCCCAGGAATTTCAACAAATCGTGACAAATTATGTCGAAGAAAAATACGCTGTTTAACTCATGTCGCAAGTAGAAAAAAAATTACGCCATTACATGGCGAAAGCCATTTCCGAATATAATATGATTCAACATGGCGACAAAGTGTTAGTGTGTTTGTCCGGTGGCAAAGACTCTTACACAATGTTGACATTGCTGCATCAACTTCGATTGCGCAGTGGCAGAAAGTTTGAGTTATTTTCCTTGACGCTTGATCAGGCCCAACCTGGATGGGACGATTCAAAAATGCGAGCCTGGTTGGAGCAAAAGCAATTTCCCTACGAAATTTTGCATCGAGATACCTATTCAGTTGTAAAAGAAAAAGTGCCGGAAGGAAAAACCTATTGTTCTTTGTGTTCTCGATTGCGTCGGGGTAATATTTATTCTTATGCTAAAAAAAATAATTTCACAAAAATTGCATTGGGCCATCATCGAGATGATTTAATCGAAAGCTTAATGATGTCGACTTTATATAGTGGTGAAATTCGTTCAATGCCGCCTAAGTTGTTAACCAATGATAAGCAACATATTGTTATCCGTCCTATGGTATTTTGCCAAGAAAAAGACATTATTACGTATGCAGAAGAAAAGGCATTTCCTATTATTCCCTGCAATTTATGCGGCTCACAAGAAAATTTAACACGGAAAAAAGTGAAAGCATTGATTCAAGATTTAGCCAAACAAAACCCGAAAGTGCCAGCAAATATGTTGCATGCGCTAAGTAACGTTAGAAAGTCTCAATTGATGGATTTCAACTTGTGGGATTTTAAAAACTTGGAATCTGATTTGATCCCAATTGCAAATAGTAATACATCTGTGAATGAACCACTTTTCGGTGATCAGGCTTCGGTTGAACCAGATGAGTATAGTGTTGTTAAGTTAGTTTAACTTACTTGTAATTCTTCTGATTCAAAATGACATGCGGAAATCATTTCGGGTGTATGTTTAATGAGATTGTCTGCGATATTTGTTCCCATTAGTTTGCTAACGCAATCATACCCTTGGCGAAGGTCGGGCGGACGATGATCTTCATTATGTGCATCGGTTGCAATAATGGATACTGTGTTATTCATTAATAACGTTTCAGCAACATCTTTACAAGAGACGCCAAACTTACCAGCAAGAGAACCCGCTGTTAATTGAAGTAAACACCCCATGTTTACAAATGGAGATATTTTATTACTATCTGCCATGATTTCCTTATTCCGCTCCGGGTGAGCGATCATGGGTTTTATACCCTGTTTTATTAAAAATTTTACCAGGTTGTCACTGCCAAACGGAATGTGACTATGGGGAAATTCAAGCAACATAATTTCAAACCCATCCAGTTTTCCTAAAAATGGAATTTGGTCTTGCTTGATCATTGGAATTATTTCAGGGCAAAGTCGTACTTCTGCCGCCATTCCAAGCGATAAGTTCACGCCAAGATTTTTTAAGGTTTGTTTGAAATCTAGGAATACACTGCTAATTGATGTTTTGTTATTTTCGTATCTGCCTGGGTGAATATGAGGTGTCACAATCGCCTTGCTAATGCCGTTGTTAACAGCCATATTCGCCAATACAACAGCTTCTGCCATACTTTGTGGGCCATCATCGATTTCAGGTAAAAAATGGCAATGTAGATCGATCATACGTTATGTGACTCAGTTGTTTGATGTGCCATATTGTCCATAATATCCATCTCCATAATATTCATAATTGCTAAATTTCAGTGCTTTTTTAACATCGAGTTGATTTAAAACAACGCCAGTAAGTGGTGCATTGGAATTCAGTAATCGTTTAATGCCAGAATTTGCAACATGTGCTGGAGTGGAGTCAGCTTTAACAAGATATATAACAGATTGTGCATGACTCGACAGGATTAACGCATCGCTAACTGCTTGAGTGGGGGCAGAATCGATAATAATTCTATCGTAACGTTTTTCTAACTCTTCCATTACTGATTTTAATCTTTTAGAGGACAATAATTCCAATGGGTTAGGTGGTGTTAATCCAGATGGCATTAAATCTATGCCGGCTTTACCCGTCGCATGAATACAATTATCCAGTTCATCTGATCCTGCTATAAACGTTGATAAACCTGATGTGTTTGTCGGTAATTCAAAATTTTTGGTTAACGAAGGATGTCTTAAGTCTGCATCAATGAGCAGTACTTTTTCAACCTGGCCAAGAGCCACGGCTAGCCCAATTGAGAGTGTTGTTTTACCTTCATTTGGAATGGATGAGGTTACCAACGTAACTTTTTTACTTGTTTCAAGACTCGACAAGAGTAGACCAGTCCGGATTGTTCGAATCGCTTCTGCTAAAGGGACGTATTCACTTCGCGAAAAAATTTCCAATGCTTTGAGTCTTTTTAACGGTCCCGATTTAGTAAGTGGCAATATTCCGATGGAAGGTAAACCTAGTTTGCTCTCCACATCTTCTGTGCTTCTAATCGTATTTCCTAGATGCTCTCGTAAAAGGGCTCTGGCTACTCCGAAAATTAAACTAGCAAACAGTGCGATAAGTAATGATAAGCCTTTTTTTGGTTTGGCAGGAATGAGTGGTGTAACGGCACGATCCATTATTCTGGCGTTGACAGTTTGTAAGTCACCGGTAGCACTGGTTTCCTGAAAGCGATTAAAGAATGTATCGTAAAGTCGACGGTTTGTATCTGCTTCTCTTTCCAATGCTTTGAGTTTAAATTCCTTTCGATTCAAACTTTGAATTTCTTTCTTACTTTTTTCGATTGCGCGTTTTAATGTCTGTTCATTACTTTTTGCAATTTGATACTCTTTTTCTATGCCTGAAATTACGGTTTTGATTTGCTTGCCAATATTCTCTCGAGTTTTATCAAGCTTTGATCTGGCAGCAATCATTTTTGGGTGCTGTGGGCCATAGCGTTTTGCGAGTTCTGCAAGCCTACTTTCTGACTGGGATTCTGCTTTTTTAAGGTTTTGAATAAGATCATTTTTGAGGATAATAGGAATAGATTCATACCCGTTTTCAGATGTATCGTCGATTAGGTTGATTTGTTTATATAGATTTTGTGCTTTACTGCGACGCTCTTTTGCACTTATATAATTTGTGCTTATTTCTTGAAGATCTTTTGCAGCTAACGTTCGAATACCTTCTAATTCAATAATGTTTTCCTTTTCCCTATATCGCTGTAATTTTTTTTCTGATCCGGACAGTTTCTTTTTCATGGTTTCCATTCGCTCTGTTAACCATGAAGTTGCTGTTTTGGTCATTTGCAGTCTGGCTTCCAAATGGCTTTCAATATACACATCTGAAATTGCATTAGCTGCCTTAGCTGCAAGATGCCTGTCTCGAGATTCAAATATTATATTTACCAACTGTGTCTTTCTGATAGGCTCAATGCTTAATTGAGATATAAATTTTCTTACAATATTGTGATGCATTAATTCTTCGTCAGATTCTATTGTTTCTTCTGGTGTTGATAAATCTAGGGTAGTAGATAATTTTTCTATTGGTATATTCTTTTGTATCCATGCTTTAACGGGTGCAAGAAAATCGCTGAAATTTGAACTAGATTGGTACTCTGGATGATCTTTTAACGCCAAACGCTCAATGACTTTTTCAGCGATTTCTCTAGATTTTAAAATCTCAAATTGCGTCGCGTAATATTCAGAATTGGTTGTGTCCAAGCCGTAAATTTCTTCAATAGAGACGATTTTTGCTTGTTGAGACTCTATTAATAGTGTCGACTTTGCACGATAGACAGGGTTCATCGAATAAACGACTATGGCAGTAATCATTACGACTAAACAACTGAATGAAAATATACTCCATTTATGACGTTTTAGTGTAAATATATAATCTTGCAAGTCAAATTTTTCACTTGCAAGCAAATCAATTTGTTTACGGTCAATTGCGTCATTCATAGTTTAAAAAAAACTTTGTTCAATTGTAATTATGTCACCTGGCGAAACAAGATCATTTAATTTCGCCTCTATTGGTGTTCCGTTAATATCGCTTTCTCGCACAACCAATATTGATTCTTTTGCTGCGCGTTCAGTGAATCCACCTGCTAGAGAAATGACTTTTTGCAGCGTTAATCCAGGTTGATAATCAAAGCTGCCAGGCCTTCTTACTTCTCCATCAATAAATATTTTTTTATAAGCAATTATAGTAATGATGTCGCCGGGATTAATGACGGAGTCAAAATTCATTTCGATTTCGGATTCTTTTGGATTTTTTTCTCTAGTAATGGTTGCAAGCTCCAAAGACGCCCGCGGTGTTGTTCCGCCAGCCAATGCGATTGCTTTTCTCAAAGTGAGTCCAGGTTGATAAGGATAACCCCCAGGGGACTTAACTTCGCCGTTGATAAAAAATGCTCTATATTCCAAGATAGAAACATTGACTATTGGGTTAACTAAATATGACCCTCTTAAACCTTTCGCAATTTTTGCTTCGAGTTCGGGAATGGTTAAACCGTTGACTTTTACATCGCCTAAAAATGGATAAGAGATGTTGCCTTCTTCTCCAATCAATGTTTCAAGCTTTAAGTCGTCTTCATTGAAAACTTGTATTCGTAGTTTGTCACCAGTAGACAAATGATATGAGTTTGATTGTATTTCTTTTGGAAGGTCTAAATTACTATCATTCGCCATACCGGAATGAGTGCACACAAATAACATTTGTATCAAAATGAAACTTGAAAGTATGAGTTTTTTCAATAATCGATTATTGGTGGACATGATCTTGTCGTATGGTTCTCATCTATGAAATTATTGAATCAGAATTGTTCAGGACAAATTGTAGTGAAATACAAAAAGGCATTCTATTTTAATTAGATTAAATTAGTAATAAGTGATGAGTTAATTTTGGTATTTATTGTTTTGATAATGATTTAAATTTATAGATCAATTGTTAGCTTCAAAAAAATTAAATTACGCTTAAAGTCTAAGCCGGTTTGAGATGATGATCGGTCCACGTTGGAAACCCCAGTGTCGAAACTTAACCAGCGCCGCATTTTATAGGTAAATAGAAGGCTAAGCGACCATATTTCCTCGTGATGATCTGTTGGTTTAAAGTTGTTTTTTGTGAATTTGGCTCTTATTTCAGTAGCCCATTGTTTATGCCATTGATGTTCCCAGCCGACTAAAAATATTTTAGATTCAATGTAATCACTCGTGCCAATTGTTTCATTGGTTTTTCCTGATGTTTGAATGTTCACTGTGGAATAGGTTAACGGCTTCCAAACCGCTCCAAATCTCCATCCAGTGCCCATAAATTCCTCTCGCTCTTCGCTTTCAAAGGTCTTTTTTATGACGCCGATTTTTAGAAAGCCTGTTGTGATTGCTGTTATATCCCATTCGCTACCAACAAATAAGCGCTTCTCATTATTGTCCAAGTTGTTACCATTTGCTTCTATTCGATAGTCGATGTCAGAGTTCTCTAGTTCAAATAAAAGCGATGTTTTTGGGCGTATTTGGTAGTAAAACGCAATGCGACTGTCGATATAGTTTCTATTGCCCAAATACACTATTTCATCACGATTACTGTATCGCTGTGCTAATCCCGACATTTCAAATTCTAAGCGACCAGTTGATCTCACTGAGCCGTATCGATACATTAGTCCAATTTTTCTAATATTGTATTTATCTGGTTGATCAATGCTGTCACCGGATCCATGAGTAAATCCAGTGCCTCGGTCGTCATGCAAAAATAGATATTTCATTTGTGCTCTAAGTAGACTTTGGGCTGAAAACTGCAATGATATATTAGCGACTAATTGCTGATCCAAATATTCGTCTGATTGACTGTTTAGGTATTTTGCATATTCGAGATCGTAGAGTACCGAGCTACGAATGGCGTTTTCTCTCTTACTTATGTTTAGTGCAGGTGAAATAACTGAAATAAAGGAGCTTTTTTCATTGTCATTGCTAGATAATATATTGCTATCGAAGGTCTGGTGAAGAATCAATGTTGGCGATACGATCAAACCAGCGATATGGTGATTTTCGGCATAAGCAGAAGAAGGGAATAGGACTGAACAAAAAATCACTGCGCTGAAAATTAAATCATTTTTGTTTTTCATTGAAAATTAAATGCAATGCAATTACGAATATTTTTTCCGAGAATGATAAAATTGTTGGTAAATGACATATCCAGTTATCCCTGCAATTATGTTTAACATAAAGTCATCTAAATCAGGCTGTCGACCAGCAATGGTAAATTGCATTAACTCACTACTACTAGCGATTGCTATTAGTATGAGTGGCCATAATTTTTTAATGAGCTTTCCTCTGCTTAAACCCAGGACAACACCGAGCAATGTAAAAGCGGTAATGTGGCCAATATTGCTCACAAAAAGATTGGGATTAATCGTGCTGCCTCCTGCTTCGCTAAACCACAATCCAATGGGTGATTGCGAAAATATCCCCATATCAGACCATTTAAGTATTTCGGAAACGATAGCGCTTCGTGTTTCTTCGGGTAAGAATGTGACTATGCCTAAAAGGGCAATGGTGACAAGAATGACGATGGCTTTAAGATTAATGTTCATATGTCAATAACAAGTGTTTATGTGTTTCAAATGGTCGCAAATCCATTTTTTGGATATGATTTTACCATGGCGCCTGAGTAGGTGAAAATTCCTGGGATTATTCATCCTTATTTTGTAAAAGCGTTTACTGGCTGTGTCAGGCTATATCCAATCCATGAAAAATTCTGCTCTATGCGTATGTTGTAACAATTTGTCTTAATATTTCGTTATTTGACGCAGAATTTTTGTCGATATGAGTATACACTAACAAATCAATTGTGTTATAAAAATCGCCGATTTTGTGAAAATGCACGCCATTAAAGAAGAAAAAAGGAAGTACTAATTAATTAAAGGGTAAAATCAATTTAACCTGTAGTAGGTCAAACCGAGTCATTTAACTTATTTGTATAGTAATTGACTATACAAAATAAATCCGATAATTATTACCAAGAGTGTCAATTTTTAATACAAATATTGCAATTCATTTTAGTAAAGCAATCGTTGTTTCGCTTGCTTATTGCGCTAGAGAATGAAGCTGTAAAACTCTGTATTAGGACAAAATAATGAATAAGTTCAAACAGTTTTCGTTGATCATAAGTGGCTTTGCCTTGGGGCAGGGGAGCATGTTTCTGGCACAAACATGGCTTGTGATTCAGCAAAGATTTGAGCTACTTGCCGCAGTTGGCATTGGTTTGGGGGTTTTATCTCTTATTCAATGGGCTGCGGATTGTGGAGGCGTTTTTTTACTTCCAAAACAGCTTACACAAGAAAATTTTCGCGGAAAATTTTGGTCATTCGTAATAGCCAGATTAATTTTTTCGATTCTTTTTGTTGGGTCGATTTTAATAGCTCTTAAATTGATTGGCGTCAATCAGACAATTTATGAAATTACGTTATACGGATCGCCAGCAGCCTTAATTTGGTCATTTAATCTGTCTGGTGTTTTAGATAGTAAGCAACGTAATCATTTGGCAGGTCCTTTGTCAGGATTGTGTTGGGTGTTTGCTTCGACTCCAGTTTTATTAATGATGGAATCGGAATATTACGGCCTTACTATAGGAGTAGCCTATTCGGCAGGTTTGTTGTGCACAGTACTAATTCAATACTACAGTCTAAAAAGTATTGACTTAAACCTCCATCCCACTTATGTAAATGCTGCTCTTGTATTTGATCAGTTAAAAAAAGGGTGTAAGTTTAATGGGGCATACATTTCTGCCCAGGCTTATGGTCGAACGATTCCCATTTTAGTTGACAAGTTTATCGATAGCCATACAGCGGGTATTTATGTATATGCGAAAAATATTGCCAATACTGCTTCTCAATTTGTCAATTTTTCACGTAGAGTTGAGTTTTCTTCCGTGGTTAAATTGGTAAGCAGCAACAGTTTAGGAATTTATTCAATTTTAGAAAAACAAAAATTAAGTTTTGTCATTGTAAGCATATTTGTGTTTTTAAGTGTTTTGTCGCTTTTAATTTTCCATTTTTACGATAAAAACAACTATTTCCTCATTTCCCAAGTAACACTCATATTAATCGCAATTTTATTTTTATGGACAGTATCCAGCGCATTAGGACAAGCAATGGTTGCGTTGGAGAGAACGGGATTTTACGCATTGACAGTAACTTCCACTTTGCTAATGAGCATTATCTTTATTTTCAGCACCATTGATCAACTAGGATTAGTTGGAGTTTATATCGGTGAGAGCGCAATGTTTGTGGTACAAGTTATCGTTTATATATTGTTTTTCAAAAAGTATCTCGCTCAGAAAAGTAATGAAATTGCCTGATGTTTGCATTATTAGTTATTTGTAATGTTTGTATACTTTTGTGTCTCTTATGGTTGGCTAATTCAAGTAAATTATCCTTTCTAAGAGGGAGTGCGCTAAATCCAATTACGTTTGTAGCAATCTTAAACTTGTTTTTTATGTTGGACTTTATTGGGCTTTATTTTGACCCGGTAGTTGATATCTATGAAGAGCCTTTTCCAGTTTATGAAATCGATATTATCTATGGATATGCATTTTATCTTTGTAGTTTAATGTTTATTACGATTGGAATTGGGCTCGGTCTTCAAAACGATAATTCAAATTCAAATAAATTTATTACATATCTAAGCAGTATTTCCAAAAGCTATACTAATATAGCGTACCTACTAATATTAGCCGCCTGTATTTTTGCTGCGAGTATTTTGTTGCTTTCTCTTTCTGACTTAGTATCGGGTAATTTAACTCGCCAAACCTATTTTTCGGATAACAAACTACTTAATATCGCTTTTTCAACGCTACCCATTGCATTTGGGTTTTATTTAATGGGTAAGAGCCCGCTGTCGGTCTATGCGATATTATCTCTTTTAATCTGTAGCTTGGTAATATTTGCAACTGGGTCCCGAGGTGCTGTGATTCTTATCCTAATAGTTTTTGCATATTCAGTTAATTCAAATATTAAAAAAATACCGACAGTGTCGTATTTGGTTGCCATACCCTTTATTGCAGGATTGTTACTTTCCATACGATATTTTTTCCGGACATCCATGCAATATGATTCTATATTTTCATTTGTGCAAGACAATGGCGGGTTGTTCTCCATTTTTTTTAATACGGCTGAAATTTCCATGGCTGAAGTGATTGTTACAATTGTAAAATGGGGAGATCAAGTTTCCAGGTATCCATTTGAAAGCTTTGTCAGTGGGCTTATGTACCCTTTGCCAAGGTCCATTTTTACATTTAAACCTTTGGGTGCTGGTGGTGCGTTTACAGAAGAGTTCTCTCCTGTTAGGTGGGACTTAACGCGGAGTGAAATCGTCACAACAGGTTTTGGCGATTTATATTTGCAGTTTGGTTTTATTGGGTCGTTGATATGTGTTTTTATATTAGCTTATTTGTGGACTAGATTGCTTCAAAGTTCGTTATCTATTTTGGGAATAAGCTCAATCGTGATAGTGCCTTTTCTAATGTGGTGGGCATATATTTTTCTTCGATCTGGTATTTTTAACATGGCTGGAGATATATGGTCTTTTATGCTTGTTGTGGTCATAATTAGATTAATTAGTGTTTTTGAACTTAATCGTAACGAAAGAAAAAGATGAAGGATAAGTCGTTAACTCTATATCATAAAGTTTATCAATTAAAAAATTGGAAAATATATTATGCTTGTAATTCAGTAAGACCAATAGTCTTTTTAGATAATAAAAAACAAATAATAGGCGACTTATGAAATATCTATTTTTCCCATCAAAAAAACACCCGTCTTTCATTCTAGAATACTATGTTAATAGAAACTTCCCACAGACTGATTATTTGGCATTTTGGAATCCAGTTAAAAAATATAAAAAAGTGCTCAAGCGTATATTAAACTTATTTTACAAATACAATTTACTAAGATTCATCCTTCAATCGTCAAATCATTCCAATATTTTATTAGATAATATGTTTGTTGATATGAAGCTCAAGAGAAATGAATTTTGCGTTACTGCATTAGTCGGGGGAAAAGACAGGAGAAACTTTGTGTATCAACTGACTAGCCATTTTGGCCCTATCTATTTCGCAAAATATGTATGTGATAATACTTTAGGAAAAAAAACAAATGAGGCGGCCATTATTAAATCATTGGATGAGATTGTTGAAAACGAATTGAGTTATCCTAAAGTTTTGTACGAAAATACGATGGGAAGTGAGTCAATAATGCTTACACTTGCCCTAAAAGGAAAGCATCCGGTAGAATCAGTTTTTAAAACCGAGTATATGAATGTTTTAAAGTCCCTAATAAAGCCTGGTGAAATGCGGGCGTTATTAGATTTACCTAGAGTCAGAGAAATGGCTAGAAACTATGATTTTGGAAAAATAGCCGATAATGATTGTAATAATGAATTTGAAATGCTGTTGGCGGAACTTGAAAATGTTCGCTGTGTACCTGTTGTAGAGCACGGCGATTTTAGTTTTTGGAATATTTTATTAAGCGAGACTAAAATTGGATTGGTGGATTGGGAGTATGCTGAGTTAAAGGGAGTTCCGTGTGCTGATTTGTTTCATTTCTTTCTACAAAATTATTTGTCTCAAAATACAGGGCCTAATATTGAAAAAACGATTGAGAATATTCGAGGCCACTTTAATATATACATGGATGGAGCTAAGTTGTTTGAATACGAAGATCAAAGTAATGAATGGATATTTAGAAGGTTATTGTTGTTGAAAACGTATATGCTGATTCATCGTGATTTTATAGAAAATAAAAACAAAGGAGATGAATCGGTAAAGAAAAAACTTGTCCTGTTGAAATATTTGCATAACATAACTTTTCAGGAAGATTAGTGGAATGTCGAAAAAAAAGTTGGCAATAATTGGTTCGTTTCCTCTTCCAATAACAGGTGAGGCAATTTGTAACGAATTAATTGGGCATAAACTCAAAAATCACTATGACATTTTGATTATCAATACGGCGTTAAATAAAAAAATAGACAAGCCAGGTAAGTTCAGTTTTAACAAAATGTTTTCTCAATTTCGGGGTTATATGAAACTTGGTGAATTGTTATCTTGCGATATCATATATATGACGCCTGGGCAAACACTTCTTGGGATCATTCGATTTCTGCCATACATCTATGCTTCAATTGTTTTCAAAAAAACATCGATACTACATTTTCATGGGTCTTCAATACCGAATGTTATTGTCAATGCTCCTTTCGCGTTACGTCTAATTTTAATAAAAACAATATCTCGTGTGAAAAAAGTTATTACCCTGTCAAATAGTATTGATACAGAATTTAAAGAAAAATTGAATATCAACAATACAGTGGTGGTGAACAACTATGTGTCAAATGAATTTGTACATCAATGCAAGCCAAAAAGTCGAAATAAAGAAGTATTAAAGGTTTTATATTTGAGTAATTTGATACCTGAGAAAGGTATTTTTGAAGTGGTGGAAGCGACGAAAAATCTCCTTGGTAATAATTATTCATTACAATTGGAAATAGCAGGAAGTGTACCTGATGATATTGAGCAGCAATTCTATTCAGCTATTCAGGATCAGTCTTGTATTCAATTTCATAGCATTGTGACTGGTAAAAACAAGGTTGATTTATATTTGAGTGCAGATGTTTTTGTTTTGCCATCGTATTATCCCATTGAAGGCGTTCCATTAACTATTTTGGAAGCAATGGCTGCAGGTTGTATTATCATATCAACAACTCAGGGTGGTATTGTAGATGTTGTCAAACATAATGAAAATGGATTTATTGTGAGAAAAAGAAATAGTGAAGATATAGAGAATGCAATAATTAACGTCATAAAAATGGATGAAAAAGATTTCAATAGTGTATCATTGGCAAATCAAAATAAGATTATGAAAGAATATAGCGAAAATCATTTCTTAAGTGAAATACAAAATGTACTAGAGCTTAGATAAATAGGTTATTTTTTTGAAGTCCACAATTTTAGACGAATGTAGATAATGAAACCATGAATAGTAAAACTAGGGTTCTCTTGATTTCTCCATTTTTTTATCCTGAGGAAATATCGACAGGAAAATACAATTCTGCTTTAGCTTCCGCGTTGGTTGACGCAGATTGTCATGTCACTGTTATTTGTTCACATCCATTATATCCTGACTGGAAAGTGTCTGAAACTAAGGAAAAGTTAGAAGGGGTTGAGATTATTCGAGGTGGCTTGGGGGTAAAGTATCCTCGATCTGCTGTTCTCCGACGTCTGGTGCTTGAGTTTTGGTATATGATGTTTGTAGTTAAAAATATGCGGAAAATGAAAAACAACATTGACATCATAGTCCCAATTTTTCCACCAACGTTATATATGATTTTGCTAAAATATTTTCTTCCTGAAAAAAGATTTTGTGTTGGTATCGTGCATGACTTGCTAGGTGTGATGGCAAAAAGTCAAAAAAGTAAACTGAGGGATCTAATCTCTAGACTTATCACCAAGGCAGAAATTTCAGCTTTTAATGTTTGTGATCAAATAGTATGTTTGTCTGAGTCGATGAAATCAACAATCCACACTCAATTGAAAATTCCGAATGAAAAATTAGTTGTTAAATATCCATTTGTATCGATTGGTGAATTGAAGGGAAATGGAAATTTGCATTCGATTTTTCCAGAACAATATATTCATATTGTTTATTCGGGTGCACTGGGGGAAAAGCAAATTCCCAATACATTAGTCAATTTTTTTCAGCGAGTTTGTGAGAATGATCAACGTGTAATGTGCCACATTTTTTCTCGAGGACCGGTGTTTGATCAGTTATCAAAAAGAAATGGCGGCTTATCGGATCAATTGGTATTTCATGACTTAGTTAATGAAAGTGACTTAGCAGAATTGTATGAGCGATCCGCTATCCAAGTGATTCCTCAAGCACAAGGCACAGGTGCGGGCGCATTTCCGTCTAAGTTGCCGAATCTGTTAGCGGCTGGGGTACCTGTTTTTGCGATATGTGATATTGAGAGTGAGTTGGGGAAATTAGTCGATATATCTGGCGTTAGTTATGTAGTAAAAGACTGGAGTTTGGATAGTTGGACTGATGGGATGAAAAATTTCATACTCGAGACACAAAAAGAAACGCATCGTGAGCGACAAGAAAAAACAAAAAATATTATCGCAGAACTATTTAGTGTTAAGCCTTTGGTTAATACGATTTTGAATAAGTAATCGTCGTTAGAATTAATAGGCGTTCTTATGAATGAACCCTTTCGTAATCGTCATCATGATAATCTTCATGTCGAAAGATAGGGACCAATTTTCAATATATTGAATATCGCACTCAATGCGTTTTTTTAGATCTGTGTTCCCACGCCAGCCATTAACTTGTGCCCAACCGGTTATGCCCGCCTTGACTAAATGTCGTTGCATATATTTTGGAATTTCATCCTTAAAGTTATCTACAAACATTGGGCGCTCAGGTCGCGGTCCAACTATTGACATATCACCTTTTAAAACATTAAGGAATTGTGGTAATTCATCTAAACTTGTACGCCTTAGAAAAGCGCCAAAGCGAGTGGCTCTGTTGTCGTTGGGATTTGACCAAGTTGGGCCTGAATTATTTTCAACATTAATAGGCATGCTGCGAAACTTGTACATTATGAAAGATTGGCCGTTCCAGCTAATCCTTTCTTGTTTATACAAAATAGGGCCTCTTGAGCTAAGTTTTATTCCTACGGCAATGCAAAGTAATAGAGGGCTGGTTGCCGCTAAAATCAAGAGTGAGAGCACTTTGTCTTGAAGTGTTTTAAATAGTTTATAAACACCATATATGGGAGTTTCAGTAAGATTAATTGTATGAAGGCCTGCAAACTTTGTCGCAGATTGATTTACCACCCTTAATCCGTAAATATCAGGAATTAGTCGGATTGTGACAGTGGAGTGTCTTAATTGATGAAGGATTTGCTCAATCTCTGCAACTGAAGTCAACGTAAGTGTAATAATAACTTCATCAATGGCGTTTTTTTCAATTAAGTGATTCAAGTCATATGATGTACCTTTCACTGAAACATCATTAATGGTTTTTCCAGTTAGACTAATATCGTCATCAACAATACCAAAGACTTCATATTCGCTCCAGGAGGGGGTTGAAAGATTTTGAATAATCCTTTGACCTAGTTCTCCAGCGCCCACGATAATAACTTTTTTACGACCCCAACCTTGCGCACCCACTATGTGGACATATTTCGTTAACGCATATCGATAAGTAGTAATTGCAAGCCAAGTTACCAAAGCCCAGTAGGTCATCCATTCTCGAGAAAATGATTCACTGGTTTTTGTGAAAAAAGCAGTAACGATTAGTAGGACACATACTAGCAACCAAGCTATTGTCATTCTTTTTACTTGTGTGAGCCATGTCTTTCCTCGCCAGGATCGATATAAATCTGTTAAAGGAAAAATGAGTAATACTAGCGAGATTGCAAACACAAGTGCTATTCGGTATTCCTGTGTTAATGTAATGCTGTGAAATTTAATGAAGTAAGTTAAATAAAATCCAAAAATAACAAAACTAATCTCGAGAAGTCTGGAGCCAAACGATAGAATTGAAGCGTATTCTCTAAAGGCAGAAAATGAAGATTGGTCGCTAACAGCACCTTTCTTAGGATTAACTATTACAGTATCAGACATAAATGTGTTACCAGGATTATTGTTTAGTTATAAATTGTTTGAGTAGCGTTTTGTAAATTAGAGTTTTAAATTTTAATTACAGATACGGAGCAATCGAGTCGTTTTGGCAAATGCTACAACATGGGCATTGGATTTGACTTAATCGTTCGTAATTGGTGAGATTATACACGATTGTATTTCGGAGTTTCAAGTTTGTGGTTTTGGCTTAATTTATAAGGAACAGTAAATAACACCGTAGCTCAGTGTTGAGGCTTGGTATTTATGTAAAGTGTGATTATCAAATGGTGTTAAATTGAGCATATTCTGCGTTGGAGCTTCAATTTGGGAATGTTATGATTGGAAAGTATGACTCAATCTATTAGCTCGTCTTCTTTTTCAAAATTATTTTATACGCGTGTGATATTCGATATTTTTCTGGTGGTAATTCAAAATAACTACCATAGAATGTTGTTAAGTAGTCGTGAGAATTATTTGGGGTATAACATGCCATATCTTCAAAATTCTGTTGTTTTAACGGGAAAATCGTTTCAGTTTTAAATCGCTCTGAAGAGCCACTGTTCAAGTTATATCCTAAGTATTTTTTGGATGTTGCGTCTTTTCGATACAGCCAGCGATAGACTAAGTTTAAAGGCATTAGTTGAAGTATAGCGAGTCTAAATAGTCTGATGAGATCGTAAAGTTTATTGTAATTTCCACTTCTGTATTTTTTGAAAATTTTCATACCCAATTTTTTTTGTGAAAACAATTGCGCAAAAACCTTATCGTAAAATCTTGTTTCTCTGTCATAAAAATCAAACGGATATATGTCGACAAATATCCCGTCATTTTCAAAACCTTTATATTCAACTAGGTAATTCTCTTTGTCAGTCAATTTGGCGTAGAAATGTTCGTAATTTTCATCAAGTTCTTTACACTTGAATTGATATCTATCGTTTTTGTAACTTTTTATTATCTCAATAAATTTATTGTAATCTGATCTTTCCATTGCAATATCTAAATCATCATCCCAGGGTATGAATCCTTTATGCCTGATCGCGCCCAAAAGAGTGCCTGCATCAAGCCAATATTTAATGTTTTGGTCTCTGCATATATCATCAATGACTTTTAGCATATCTAGCATTATTAATTGCGCTTCTCGCAAATTCTCCATTTTTTATCCTCGTTAGGAAGTCATGTATGTGTAGTTTAGTGAATTGCTTTATTCATGTATGTCAGCCCGTATTTCGCTCAGTTAGAAAATCCCTCTTAGGATCGATTCTCTGCGCGATGATCTCGTGCTCATGTGAGAATTAATGATTAGAATTATATAAGTAAAGCTTCAATTATTGGTTTCAATTCTGACTTATCTTACTTTGTTGCATATTTTATATTGCTTGATGGGGCGCGTGAGAGGTACACGGCGGCTGTTTTGAAATCAATAACTTACCTGATTCCTCGGAAAAATTCATTTCGGTTTGTTTTAGTAATCTATTGAATAATATGGATTAATTCTAGTCTAGATCAATTTATTTAGGATATTTTGATTTGAAGATAGCTTTAGTATTGAATGGTGGCATTCAAATGATAAGTATTCCGTTATCGTTAATATCATTAACATTTATTTTACATTATGATTGGCGCCAGTATACTTGTCCACACTACAAGAAAGGGAGCAGGTCATTATGGCTCCACAAGATCAAAAACTAGATAACCCTAATATTTAACTAAATCGAGGAGATTATTAATGGCTAAAGGTTATAGCGCTGGTGTTAAAGAATACCGCGAAACGTATTGGATGCCCGAGTACACGCCTAAAGATACTGATTTATTAGCGTGTTTTAAAATCACTCCACAGGAAGGTGTGCCTCGTGAAGAAGTTGCAGCTGCGGTTGCTGCTGAGTCTTCAACTGGTACATGGACAACAGTATGGACTGACCTTTTAACTGATTTGGATTATTACAAAGGTCGTGCTTACGCTATCGAAGACGTTCCTGGCGATGACACTTGTTTCTATGCTTTTGTTGCTTACCCAATTGATCTTTTCGAAGAAGGTTCAGTTGTTAACGTATTAACTTCATTAGTTGGTAACGTATTTGGTTTTAAAGCATTGCGTGCACTTCGTTTAGAAGATATCCGTTTCCCAATTGCTTACGTTATGACTTGTAATGGACCACCACAAGGTATCCAAGTTGAACGTGACATCTTAAATAAATATGGTCGTCCTTTATTAGGTTGTACCATCAAGCCTAAATTAGGTCTTTCTGCGAAAAACTACGGTCGTGCTTGTTACGAAGGTCTTCGTGGCGGTCTTGATTTCACAAAAGATGATGAGAATGTAAACTCACAACCTTTCATGCGTTGGAAGCATCGTTTTGACTTCGTAATGGAAGCAATTCATAAAGCAGAAGCTGAAACCGGTGAGCGTAAAGGTCACTATTTAAACGTTACTGCTCCAACTTTCGACGAAATGATGAAGCGTGCTGAATATGCACACGAAATTGGCGCACCAATCATCATGCATGACTACTTAACAGGTGGCTTAACTGCTAATACTGGTCTTGCACAATGGTGTCAAGATAAAGGTATGTTGTTACACATTCACCGCGCAATGCATGCGGTACTTGATCGTAACCCACACCACGGTATTCACTTCCGCGTATTAACTAAAGTCCTTCGTTTGTCTGGTGGTGATCACCTTCACTCAGGTACTGTTGTTGGTAAATTGGAAGGCGATCGTGACGCAACGTTGGGTTGGATCGACATCATGCGTGATTCATACATCAAAGAAGATCGTTCACGTGGTATTTTCTTCGACCAAGATTGGGGCTCAATGCCTGGTGTAATTCCAGTTGCTTCTGGTGGTATCCACGTATGGCACATGCCTGCATTGGTTAACATCTTTGGTGATGATTCTTGCTTACAGTTTGGTGGTGGTACTCTTGGTCACCCTTGGGGTAACGCTGCAGGTGCTGCTGCAAATCGTGTTGCGGTTGAAGCTTGTGTTGAAGCACGAAATGCTGGTCGCGAAATTGAGAAAGAAGGTAAAGATATTCTTGTCAATGCAGCGAAATCTAGCCCAGAGCTTAAAATTGCAATGGAAACTTGGAAAGAAATTAAATTCGAATTTGATACAGTCGACAAAATCGACGTTGCTCACAAGTAAAAAACGTCATTTAGCACGCTCTGGCGGCGTTGCTGAAAATGGTTATGTATTATCTATACACTCCCATTTTCGCGCCTAGCCAGAGCGCACTACCTAACGTTTTTGTGAGACACACATTCGAGACAGATTTTAAAAAGTATATTGAGGAAATAATACAATGAGTGATATGCAAGATTATAAATCAAGCTTAAGCGATGCATCTGGAAGCCGCAAGTTTGAAACTTTTTCATACCTTCCAACTTTGAGTAAAGAATCTACTCGCGCACAAATTCAATATATCGTTGATAAAGGTTGGAATCCTGGCATTGAGCACACTGAGCCAGAAAATGCGATTAGTAACTACTGGTACATGTGGAAATTGCCCTTGTTCGGCGAAACTGATGTTGACGCAATTCTTGCTGAAGTTGAAGCATGTCACAAAGCTCATCCAAACAACCATGTTCGTTTGTTGGGTTTTGATAATTATGCTCAGTCTGCAGGGACTGCAATGGTTATTTACCGCGGTACTGCTGTTTAATAACGGTCAGGTAAAAACATAAAAATAAAGCCCCTGACCGGACGTTGTGCATCGGGCAGGGGTTTTTTTATGGGTAATTACTCTCATTTAATCATCGTTTTTTCATGTTAAGCTGTTTGTCAGTTAATTAACATATTAGTACATCGCAGTTTAATGAAATCAAAGAGAGGATTTAATGGCAAGATCAAATATATACGTCGGTATCAATAATGAAATAAATGGTGGTATGACAACCATTGGGAAAATCATTCGTGATGCTTGGGTATTCGAGCTGATTCCAGAAACTGAAACCTGTGAAGGTTGGAATTTAGCGAGGTTTGATGCGCTGCTAGATAAAGTAAACATCGAATGGGATAAATACGGTTGTCTCGTCAGTAATCTACCAAAAGAATTATTTGAACGTCACCAAGAAATTCATACTGCTGCAGTTGAAAGGGCAAAAGCGGCAGGTTGGAGTGGTGAAACTGAAACCGATGATGAAAGCAAATAAACCAAAATATTTTAGTAAAGGTATGTTATGTCTAATCAAGATATGAGTGTCGATCCAGAACAATATATAGTCAAAAATGAGCCTTACTACGAGCCTGTTGCTAATGAAGTGGATCTATATGAAGCCGCTTATAATGCTCGCATGCCCATGATGTTAAAAGGGCCTACTGGTTGTGGTAAATCACGTTTTGTTGAATACATGGCGTACAAATTAGGTCGCCCATTAATAACCGTAGCGTGTAATGAAGATATGACTGCCTCAGATTTGGTGGGGCGTTTCCTATTAGATGCAGATGGTACTAAATGGCAAGACGGCCCACTCACAACCGCCGCGAGAATTGGTGCGATGTGTTATCTCGATGAAGTTGTCGAGGCTCGTCAAGATACTACTGTTGTAATACATCCCTTGACAGATCATCGTCGAACTTTGCCATTGGACAAAAAAGGTGAGTTAATTGAAGCACACCCTGATTTTCAGCTGGTGATTTCATACAATCCTGGTTATCAAAGTTTAATGAAAGATTTAAAGCAATCCACAAAGCAACGTTTCGGTGGATTGGATTTTGATTATCCTGAACAAAAAACAGAAGTGGCGATTGTTTCTAAAGAGTCAGATGTTGATGTGGAAACTGCCAATAAATTAGTGCAAATCGCACATCGCGCACGTAATTTAAAAGGCCATGGTTTAGACGAGGGTATTTCAACTCGATTGTTAGTTTATGCAGGTCAGCTAATTAACAAAGGCATCGAACCAGTTGCAGCTTGCAACATGACAATGGTGACGCCACTAACCGATGACCCAGATATGCGCGAGACCTTATCAGCAGCAGTGAGTACTTTTTTCGTATAAGCTGTTGAGTCACTAAATATTCAAGCTTTGAATAGGGGTCTGGTAGAGATCATATCTATTGTTTGGCATCGCCTGCAAAAGTAATTAATTTCTATCGTAGAATTGTTTGCCTAATCGGTTTTTGTATTAAATCAAAAATCGAAATTAGGCCCAAATCAAGTAATTGAGCTATGTCCATTAGTCTAAAAGATTACGAAGATGAAATAAAAGATTTCGCACCTGAGATATTAAGCGTTCTTGAGGGAAGTTTTCACGAAGCGGCGCGAGTCATGTCGCCAGCGGGCTTAGAAAGTTATCTTGATGGTGGAAAGAGTTTATGTAATTTAGGTCGCGGATCTGATCTTGTAATTTCCTATTTGCAAGAAATGCCTTTAGTGGTGAAAGAATGTGGTGAAGATGTAATTGATGACTGTTTAAATGCTGCGTTAAAGTTATCATCCATGACCTCAGGGGAAGTGATTACGTTGCTGTTTAATAGCCTTCCCACGGCTGCTCGACGTTTGGGTGACGCGCAGTTATTAAGAGGTTACCTTACTTTAATTCATCAAACCGCTTCCACAGCGTCTCGCGGCGTGCGACCAATGTTAAATCACATTGATGAGCTTTTATCAAAATTAACATTAAGTGGTTTACGTCGATGGACAAATTTTGGAACTCAAGCATATCGACGCGACTACAATAATCTCGTTGCCTATTTCAATTTAGAATCACAAGACAGTCGCGCAGTATTGCAACGGGAACGCCGGGGTGTATTGTTTATCGATACTCAGCGGAAACTGAATTTTTATTTGCGAGCACTTTGGGGGCGAGACTTCTTTTTAAGACCAACTGGTGCCGATTACACCGACTTTCGTCCGTATATTGATAATTTGATTTTTCATATGCCTGATGCGGTAGATGATATTGGAGAAGTAAGCGGTTTGGAGTTGTATCGCGCAACCGCAGCACATATGGCATCTCATTTATGTTACTCCACCTCAGCCATTTCTGCAGAACAATTAAGTCCCGCGCAAATGTTTTTTATTGGTTTTGTTGAGGATGCTCGAGTTGAGTTTAAGGCAAGTAATGATTTCCCCGGCCTGAAGAAACTTTGGTTACGATTGTTGAAAATTGCTGACGAAGATGAAGAGCCAGAGCATCCAACATTATTGATACTTGAGCATATTGCCCGAATGTTGCTGGATGAATCAATCAAATCTACTGACGATGAAATTAATCGCTTCGCAGATAAATTTCATGGGGAAATTGAAAACAAGCAAGACGATAATCAGTTTTCCTGGCATATGGGTATGGAGCTTTTTCATATTTTTGCTGGGCGTAAAGAGGTGCCTAGTCTAAGAATACTTGAAAGAATTCGCATTCCCTATCGCGATGATAATCGGTTTGTTTGGGAATTTGAGGAATTTGATTGGGAACAGGGTGTGGATTATATCGCTGCTAGTCAACGTCAAGTGCGTAAAACCGTCAGTGTAATTGAAATGGCCAATGAAGTGGATTGTGAATTGGCGGGAGATGATGCACAAGAGATTTGGACTTGTGCAACAGAAATGTACCCCTACGAAGATGACTTGGAAAATACAAAAAGTTTCAACGAAATGTGGGGCAAAGAGCCAGTATCCGATCCGTTTCATTACCAAGAATGGGATTATCAAATTCAACTGCACCGTCCCGATTGGGCAACGGTTTATGAAAGACGCCAACCCAAAGGTAACCCAGAAGATATTGAAAAAATTAGACTGGAATATCGGCCCATTGCTCACCGAATCAAACAAATTATTGATTTGTTAACACCGGAGGGTGTGCAACGTGTTCGGAATATGGAAGACGGAGATGAGATAGATTTAAATGCTGCAGTAGATGCCATGATTTCCATACGCATGGGTGAACAGCCAAATCCACGCATTACAATGCGCAATGTCATTAAAAATCGGGATTTATCCGTCGTATTGTTACTTGATCTATCCGAGTCAACAAATGAAGCCATGAATGGTTCGGAAAAAACAGTGTTGCAATTAACTCGCGAAGCAGCGACATTGGTTTCCACTGCTATCGACGGTATCGGTGATCCGTTTGCGGTACACGGATTTGCTTCCGATGGTCGTCATGATGTGCAATATTATCGCTTTAAAGATTTTAATCAGCATTTTGATGATGAAGCAAAATCTCGGTTAGCAGGAATGCAAGGTGGTTTATCTACCCGCATGGGCACCGCGTTGCGACATGCTGGTCAACATTTGTTAAAACAGCAGGAAAAACGAAAATTAATTCTGTTGCTCACAGATGGAGAGCCCGCTGACATTGATGAAAGAGATCCGCAACATTTACGTCATGATGCAAAAAAAGCAGTAGAAGAGCTGTATGGTAAAGGCGTGTTAACGTATTGTTTGACGTTAGACCCCAATGCTGACGCTTATGTTAAGCGAATATTTGGTTCGAACAACTATACAGTGCTTGATAACGTTGACAAGTTGCCTGAGCAATTGCCCGTTTTATTTGCAAGTTTAACCAGTTAATTATGCACTACCATTATTTCAAATATTCACAAATTGTTATATGAAAAAAAAGCTAGAAGGCATACCACGTTATAGTAGTGAAAAAACACAAATAGACGCGCGTTTATTTAATGAAGTACGTTTGTCATTTTTGCGTTTGGATGCTTCAATTCGATTTTCGCTTCCTGGATTGCGTCATTTGGATATTATGCTTGATGAAGAGACATGGATTTGCGTTGATAATTCTTTAAATGATATTCCCGTTTTTGCGTGGACGGAGTTTGAAACCCATCATCGGGCTAATCTTCATGAGCCCATTTCATGTATGTTATTTACCTATCACCAACATGCCGATGTGATTATTGAGCAAGTTAAAAAATCCATTTACGAAATCTTGGATGACCAACTACATCCGGACAAAAATGACAAAGATTGAAACATGTCTGAGTTAATCATTGATTTGATGCGTCATGGCGAACCTGTTGGTGGATCAAAATATCGGGGTAATTCAATAGATGATCCGCTAAGTGAACTAGGCTGGTCACAAATGCGAGCTGCCGTAAAAGAGTTAAATCATTGGGATGCCATTGTAACTTCCCCGATGTTGCGGTGTTTGGCTTTCGCTGATGAGATTTCTCAAAATCTAACTGTTCCGCTTAAGATTATAGATGATTTTAAAGAAGTCGGATTTGGTGAATGGGAAGGTAAAACGAAAGAACAAGTTCAGATGCAATTTGCAGAAGAATATAAAGCCTTTAATATTGATCCAGTATTGAATCGCCCGAGCGGTGCAGAAGTGTTACAAGATTTCTATGATCGAGTTACGTTAGCAATTGAATCAGTGATGTCCACTTATCAATCTGAAAAGCGAATTTTAATTATTACCCATGCAGGCGTTATACGTGCTGCTATTGCATTGTTTACCAATATGCCACTTGCATCTATGTATAAGCTTGAGGTGAGTAATGCAGGTTTGACCAGTGTTCTGGTCAAACCTGATGGGATTAAATTGTTTTATGTGAATCGGTAAATATATTGACGAATTTTTCTATATAACTTTACGATTGGAATGGGATGGTAAATGGTGTTATCGATCCTCTTGGAGTCGTAACTGTTATTGTGACTACACCAGATTCACTTTCGTCAATTGCGGTGTCAATGATGGTGAAATTAATATAGTGACCACCTCTGAGAGTTATTTCGTTTCCAGTTGATGAGCGTAGACTTGTCGATCTACCTCTTGTACTGCTTACCTCAAAATTAGTTATTCCTGCAATTTTTCCTACACTTGTTGTGACTTGGATTACTGTACCTGCAGGCATAACTTGACCAGCATAATCTTCAATATAAGCAGTGAGTGAAATAGATTTACCAAAGGAAATATCAATTGATGCACCAGAAGTTGTATTAACATATGGTATTGTACTTCGATAAATAATATCTTGGCTAAAGCTATTAAAAATTGCTCCACGTGCAAAAGAGCTAGACATTATTAAGACATTGCTTGCACTGATATGTAACATTGATTTTGAAGAACAATTGTTTCCAGAAATACATAATATTCCATTATATTGTCCATCTCCTGTTGCTTCAAATGTGCCATTATTGTTAGAGTCAACGTAGGGTTCATCTACATTACGCATATGATCTTCATTTATATCAAGATACGGTTCACCTAAATCCGCAAACCCGGGACCGTCAAAAGCGCTGTTGCCATTGTAATCAGCATAGGATTCGCCTGCGGCTAGTGTACCGGAGCCATCGTATAAACCATTTCCGTTGTTAGAGTCAGTAAAGGTGGTTTCACCAGCAGGGTTGTTACCTGCTCCTTGGTATATTCCATCTCCATTATAATCAACAAAAATATCGGTTAGGTCGTATTTTGCATCGGCCGCATCAGTAAAGGATTCGTTAGAGTCCCAGTGTAAATTAGGTATATCGTAAAAGAATTCGCCTTCGTTCCACTTGCCATCTCCAAGGTCCGTAAATGAATCACCGGGATCATAAGCGCCATTGCCATTTGCATCGGTATATACTTCGCCCGCGTCAAAAATCCCATCATTATCCGCGTCTTCAAAAACTTCTTTAGCGTCATAAACGCCATTTCCATTTAAATCCACTGTAATGGGTTCACCTATATCATACTCTCCATTGCCGAGATCAATAAATTGTTCGTTTGAATCATAAACTCCATTTGCAACATTTACGAATGACTCGCCTAGGCCACTTTCATAGATACCGTTATTGTTTGCGTCTACAAAAGGTTCATCAGAATCGCGTATACCATCGCCGTCTGTATCCGTAAACGTTTCAGAATACGATGGTTCAATTACGTCATATTGCCCGTTATTATTCGTATCAACATATGGTTCGCCATCCATAGTGCCGTCATTGTCTTCATCTTTAAACTGGTCTCCTGAGTCAAAGAATCCATTTCCATTACTATCAACAAAGGCTTCTCCAAAGTCATATTTGTTATCGCCATCTGCATCAGTAAATGTTTCAGCCGCATCAAAGCTGCCGTTTCCGTTAATATCTGTGTAGGATTCCCCGCCATCATGTACACCGTCGGCATCGAGGTCATCAAAGGGCTCTGCTAAATCAAATTTTCCATTTCGATTGCTATCAGTATAAACAAGTGGTGGATCATACGTGTTGTTTGTTTGCACAACAAATGGTTCATCAAAGAGAAGGTTTGAATTTGTGTCAGTAAATGGTTCGTCATAAACATTATTACCATTGATGTCTGTAAAAGGTTCGCCATCTACTGTGGAATATTTTCCGTCACTATTTGTATCTACAAAGCTTTCATTGCCTAATGTTGTTGCTAGTATTGTTACACGGTGATCACTTGGCCGAGGATCTTGGCTAATCCATTTTACAGAACAGGCGCCGTTTTCTGTTTGGCAACTTGGTTCAATTGAGCCGCCTTCGGTTGTAAAATACACTGTTGTTCCATCAGGCACCCAATTGTTAAAATGATCAGCTACACGAGCAGTGACATCTACTTCCTCTCCATCAATATTTGCGGCTTCTGGATTTAAAACCGAGAGCGCAAGAGATAAGCTGTTTTGGTCGGGAATGCCTGTGCTAACAGCAAGCTTATCTGAAGGTGTAGATACATCTTGTTCGACATTGCTAGTATTAATAATTTTTGTTGTCGCAGTAACCCGTATTGAAGTAGGGACGCTACCTGCTTGAACGGTAGTGGAAACGATTCCTTCGGAATTGGTAAGAGCGCTACGCGGATCAAGATTAATTCCGCCAATATCAGAGTTTAATGAGAAGGTGACGTTTTGATTTAATTTTGGTAATCCATCAGTACCGATTACTCTAAATGTCACTGTAGAAAATTCTGATAGACCTGCACCCCCGGTTCCGCGTAATGCGATAGTGCTTGGCGTGGCATCCACGAACTCAATTGAGCCAGAAACAGAATTTGAAACCGCGCCAGTGTCTGGTTCGGGCTCTGGATCTGGTTCAGGCTCGGTTGTATCCACAACTGTGCCTCCAATAGCAAAACCATATGTAACAGTTAAGGTTTCACCGCCGATTTCGGCGGAAGCGGTAACCGTACCCGCACCAATGTCACCACCCTCATTGAGGGTGATAGTCGCTTGTCCATTATCTCCAGTTAGGGAAGTTCCAGTGTCTGGGTCTAGACTGGATAATGTGGTTTCAAATTGAACAACAACGCCGGAAATGGCAGAGCCGGATTTAGTTTCAAGTGTTGCCACTATTGTCGCGGTGTCATTTCGATCAATGTTTCGAATGCTCGCTCCGCTTGAGTCTGTAATTTTAAGGCAAAGCTGCGATTCTTCGCTGGTTTTTGCGCATGATCCGTCTAAAATTTCATCTGTTTTACTGCAGCTAACAATAAAAAGAAAAGACATTATTAGAAGTGGAATCATCGTTACGCGTGTTAATTGCGTTTTCAATATCCGTATTTTTTTAAGATTCATTTCTTGAAACATAAAATCATCACCACGCTATGTAATCCATTACTCGATGCAAACTGGGAATTAGAGTTCCTGTATTCGGCAATCTAATGGGAACCTTTAATGTATTACGCGATTGTAGACAAATGCATGCAACTATAGCAAGTAATTGAATTTCTATCGTTATTTTCGTTTAAATGTGCTTCAAACGTGAAATTCGAATTGATTATTTCGGGAGTGATTTGATCGTCCATTTATTACATGTCTTGGCGGATGTTTATTTGATGGTTTGGCGATGGCGGTAATGTAGTCAGGATGAAAGTTAATCTCTTTTCTGTCACTTTGTGGCCAGTTAAATTTAGGATTGATTTAGCGTTTTATTAAATCTGATATTGCACATTCTTTTATAAAGATCTGGCGTTGGCATCGGTTGTTCTAATAAAATGTAACTTTAGGGGTGTCGTTAGGAATAAATATGATATTGATTTATGACAAAAAAGGTTTTGATGTGCTCTATGAAACAGAGGCAACTAAGTTGAGGGGAGGAGATTTCTCAGGCATTAACTTAAAAGATGCCAATATGGTCCAATTTGATTTGCGTGGCGCAAATTTTCGTGGCGCAAATTTGGAAGGGGCCGATTTGCGTTTAGCGGATTTGACCGGTGCGGATTTAAGAGATGCAAAATTAACCGGAACTGATTTGCAAGGTGCAATATTGATCGACACAAAGATGAATCGCAAAAATTTATCCATTCCTATAGTTGAAATCAAAGAGTAAGTTTTCGCTGACAAAAGCTGTAGACGAAATGCGTAAAAAATAACCTAATTTCTGGTATATTTTTAATGCAACTTCTGAGTGAGAAAATATATTGCCAAATTGGCTGGGAAACTCTATTTATAAGGTTTTTTCTCATCTTGAATCAACCTATAATAGACAGAATATAAAAAGAACTTTTCTGTTGTTTGCCTCCATTATGACAGCAGATATCGGGGAGGGAATTGATCCAGTATTGAAATTCCCCAATGAAAACGAATGAAAAAAGAACAGCATTTGCCGCTTCTAATGCCTTGCGTTGTGGTTTGACGAAAGAAGAAAGTGGCCAAATGACATGTAAGTGTTTTGGGGTGAAATGTGGGCATTGGACGTCCAGAGTTGTGCCGAATGAATTCCCGTTATTTTGGGTGCTTTGATACATGCTTTAGTGCATATGTGTTATCTCCCACTTCGATCTTATTTTTTTGCATTTTAACCCTCTTATTAACTCCCGCTGCTTTCGCGTTTGATCACACAGATACAAAAATCGAAAACCAAGTTTGCGTGACATGTCACGATAGTCAGGCTACACGGGGTAAGTCGGTTCAACACATTGCTTCCACAGACTGGTGTGCAAGCTGTCATTCGTTTCAAAGTTGGCAAGTGAGTCCTGCTTCTAATGTTGATCATCTGGAAGTGATGGGATTATGTGAATCTTGCCACAATAATCAATTGGCGCCAGGTCCTTCCATTCAACATGAAATTGTAAAGGAAGCGTGTGACATTTGTCATTCCACACTCGACTGGGAATTTGTCAAAGTTGACTCAAATGTTTCGCTAGCGAGTGCTACTCGGCAGAAGTCTTTAGCACGTATTACCGCATTATTCGATCATACCGGGATAACGTCCAATTGTATTTCTTGTCACAATGGAGTCGATGCAACTGGTAAAGCCTCAACACACTTACCTAGCAGTAATGCTTGCGAAGCGTGTCATGCTGTGTCGAGATGGTTGCCAGTTACTTACGTTGATCACAGTCAGCTCTCTGGTAGCTGTGAAAGTTGTCACAATGGTTTAGTTGCAATTGGAAAACCACAAAGCCATATTCCGGCGGAAAGTGATTGTAGTGCTTGTCATTCCACTGTTTCGTTTACGCCCATTAAACGTGTGGACCATACCCAAGTGGTTGGTTCATGTGTTAGCTGCCACAATGGTTCTATTGCATCAGGTAAATCTGCGTTACATGTCTTGAGCACAGACAATTGTCAGTCATGCCACTCATTACTTGCCTGGTTGCCAATTCAAAAAACGGATCATGTTGAATTGGTTGGTGAGTGTATCAGTTGCCATAATGGTACTGCCTATTCCGGTAAGTCACCGACACACATTCCAGCAACAGATAGCTGTGGTGATTGTCATTCTACTTTTTTATGGCAAGGCGGTATCAATTTAGATCATGGACAGGTATTGGGGCAGTGTTCAGATTGCCACAACAATGTTGTTGCTGCGGGTAAATCATCTTTCCACATTGAGACTACCGATGTGTGTGATGGTTGTCATGTGCCTGGTGCAACTTGGACACCCGTTGTCAGTGTGGATCATGATCAAGTATTAACAAATTGTTATCGTTGTCATAATTCAAATTCACCGAATGGGAAAACGTCAAACCATATTACATCATCTGATGTATGCAGCTCTTGTCATGCTACGGTGGCATGGGTGCCAGCAATTTTAGTTGATCACAACGAGGTGATTGGGGTTTGTTCTGATTGCCATAACGGTAGTGTTGCACCTGGTAAAAGTGCGGCACATGTGCCAACAAGTAATGAATGTAATGCGTGTCATGCGTCCACTATGTGGTCGCCGGTGATTGTGGTGAATCACGTTGCTGTTGCTGCACCTTGTATTGATTGCCATGATGGAAATTCAGCCCCAGGCAAACCAGCTGTGCCTAACCACATTAGTACGACAGATGATTGTGGTGGATGCCATTCTGAAGTGGCTTGGATTCCAACTATTATTGTTGATCATGCGCATGTTGTTGGATTATGCGAAGATTGTCACACAGATTCTAATCTGGCACCGACTAAAACGTTTACACATATTAGTTCTACCGATGCTTGTGGTACTTGCCATTTAACAACACTTTGGTCACCTGTAATAGGAGTCGATCACTCTCAAGTTAATGGTATTTGTTCAGCGTGTCACAATGGCTTAATTGCTCGAGGCAAGACAGCTGCTCACATCGCAACAACAGATAGTTGTGATTCTTGTCATACGCCAGATGGATGGATCAGTATATTGCTAGTTGATCATAGTCAAATTGTTGGTCCATGTGCCAATTGTCACAATGGTTTTATTGCAACGGGTAAATCCACTAGTCATGTTTCAACATCAGATGAGTGTGAGCTGTGTCATCAAACAGCAGCATGGTTTCCAGCGGTAACGGTTGATCACTCAGCGGTTATTGGCAATTGTGCCAATTGTCATGCAACACCGTTAGGTCATATTAATGCATCCCTAGCCTGTGAATCCTGTCACCAACCCGGTGCATGGATGCCAGTTGTGGCTGTGGATCATAATGAAGTGCTAGGAAGTTGTGTCAATTGTCATGATGGTAATACGGCAATTGGGAAGTCGGTAAATCATGTTCAGAGTAGCAATGTTTGCCAAGCCTGTCATTCTACTACTGCCTGGCAACCAATTGTAACAGTGGATCATAATCATGTTAGAGGCGGTTGTGAGAATTGTCACAATGGTGTGATTGCTATGGGCAAACCAGCTAATCATATTCAGACAGGTAGTGTCTGTGATGTTTGTCATACTACCAAGGGCTGGTTGCCTGTATTAGCAATGGATCATTCTCAAGTCATTGGTGACTGTGGAACTTGTCATAATGGCGTTGTTGCAACGGGTAAGCATGCAACACATATTCAGACGAGTAATCAATGTAATGTTTGTCATGGCACCGCTGGATGGCTTCCGGTGCTTTTCGTTGATCATGCTCAAGTGACCGGAAATTGTGTCACTTGTCACAATGGTGTTGTTGCAACAGGTAAGTCTGTGTCACACATTCAATCTACTGACGCTTGCGATGGATGTCATTTAAGTTCTGGTTGGGTACCTGTTCTAGCAGTTGATCATACGCAAATATTTGGTTCCTGTAGTGCTTGTCATAACTCTGTAACGGCCCCTGGCAAGTCTGTTAATCATATACAATCTTCCGAATTTTGTGATACCTGCCATTCGACAACACGATGGATTCCTGTTGTCCAAGTCGACCATTCTCAAGTTTTTGGGACTTGTGTGGTTTGTCATGATGGTAGGATAGCTGAAGGAAAAAATCCAAATCATATTGCTTCCACGGATGTTTGCGAAGCCTGTCATATTACGACGGACTTTGGAAATGTACCCAACGTTGATCATACCGAAGTCATAGGTAGTTGCTCACAGTGTCATAATGGCATTACTGCAAGAGGAAAATCTCCGACGCATATATTGTCAACTGATATATGTGAAGCTTGTCATAATACAGGGTCTTGGATTGGCGTCAGAGCTGTTGATCACAATGAGGTGTTAGGGACTTGTGAAACTTGTCATCCAGCTCCAGGAGACCATGTCGCTGTTAATGTAACGACGGGTTGTCTTGATTGTCATACCACGAGAACTTTTGGTAATCCAACGCGAAATTTACCACCATAATATGAGGCTCCCTGAAGATATTGTTGTGAAGTTGTAGAGAAAAAATTAGAATGTTGATCTTGAGGTAGTCTTGGTAAGCAAGTTTATATAGTTGTATTTGTGTAGCGCTTCTTAACGTTTTGTTCTAACTTCACTAAAAAATACTAGGTCTCTATTTTATTTCGCTGTGGTTTTTTCTCTTGGTAGCTGGCAACATTAATTATGTGCGAAATTTGCCTCACAAGTAATTCATTTTTGATTCTTCCACGTTCGTCGATTTAAAACATATTTCGACACTTTTCCTAGAAAAGGTTGAGCCAACATCCAGGGTAATGTTAAGAACTTGGTATCTCTAAACTCATCTATGCCAATCGTCATTTCTTTATGGCCTTTTTCAGGGTTTTCCAAGTAAGTGCCAAAAATTCTATCCCAGATGGAGAGGCTAAATCCAAAATTTGAATTGGTTTCATGCTCAAGTACAGAATGATGAATGCGGTGCATGTCAGGCGTGACGATCAATCTGCGCAAGATACGGTCAATTGATTTTGGTATTGACACATTGCTGTGGTTAAACATGGCAGATCCATTGAGTACAATCTCAAAAATCAAAACTGCGACTGCGGGTGCACCTAGCATTACAATAACGGCAAACTTATATAGCATAGATAAAATGATTTCAATTGGGTGAAATCGTGAGCCAGTTGTAACATCAAAGTCCATGTCTGTATGATGCATTCTGTGTAGTAACCAAAAGCCGGGAATGGCGTGCATTAATACATGTTGAAAATAAATCGCTCCGTCTAATAATATGATACATATTAGAATACTCAGGAACATTGGGATTTCAAAATAATTGAAAAATCCCCAACCATGTTGTTGGGCAAACACTGCCATACCGACCGCTGCTGCGGGAAAAAGAAGTCTTACAAATATGCTATTGAGTGCTACCAATCCCAAATTGTTTAACCAGCGAATGGTTTTGCTATTGGTAAGCGATCTTTTTGGAAAGCGTATTTCACACCAAGCCATAGTGGCAAAAATTACAACAAAAAAAGCGAGTCGAATACTTGGTTCATTGGCGAGCAAAAAATCGATCATAAAATTGCCAGAATATAAAAAAAGGTTAAATGAAATCTAAATGGTAGTGCTGCTAGAATATAAAAGCAAATAAACACTAAATAGACTACGTTTAGACCATTCAATAAAAATTATTTTAAGCAGATTTTTTTGCAGATATGTGTGGGGTGATAATGTTAGTTGTTAAATCCAATAGCGACACAGGTTTGCTCATATAAAATCCTTGTGCATGGTCGCACCCATATTTTTCTAGTTGTGTCCATGTGTTCTTATCTTCAACACCTTCTGCTGTGACTTTTAATCCTAGATCGTGAGCCATATCTATTGTAGCTCTAACGATAACATTATCGTTTTCATTCATGTTCATGTCGGTGACAAAGGATTTATCAATTTTAATTTCTTGTACAGGTAGTTTTTTAATATAGGTTAGGGATGAATACCCAGTGCCAAAATCATCTATGGAAACTTGAATCCCCATTTCTGCAATTTGATTCAACGTTCGCAATGCATTTTTGGGATCCGACATTATGGCACTTTCTGTGATTTCAATGATTAAATTATTTGGGCTGATGTTCCAGGCGTCTAGTAGAGTTTTAATTCGTATCGGTAAGTTTAAGTCATGCAAACTTTTTGAGGAAACATTTATTGCGATGCCTAAAGGCGCTTCTTTTTTACTTATTGTTGATATCTGATTGAGAGATATATTAAATATTAATCCCGTTAATGGATGAATTAATCCCGAGTTTTCAGCTAAAGGAATAAATTGATCAGGTGATATATTTCCAAGCTCTGGATGATTCCATCTTGCGAGCGCTTCAACACTTGTAATTGATTGAGTTTTAATATCATACTTTGGTTGAAACGCTACGGTTAATTCACCATTTTCAATTGCGAGTCGTAAATCGCTGCGAAGTTTAAGTCTATTTCTTTTATAAGGATCAATATGTGGTGTGTAAGTTACGATATTTCGACCTGTGCGTTTTGCTAACTGTAATGCGGCATCTGCATTGCGTATTAATTCTAAAATTGTTTTTCCATGCGGAGGATAAATTGCAATTCCTGTATTGGCACTGACATCTATGCTGCCATCATCTAAAACCAACGGAGTGTTGGTGGTTTTTAAAATATTATTCGCATGAAATATTGCAGCACTAGTTTGATCAACTTCCTGTAATAAAATACAAAACTTATCGCCATTTAGTCTGCAAATTAATGAGGATGATGGTAGAATTTTTTGGATTCGTCCGGCAAATAATTTTAATATGGTGTCGCCGACGTCATATCCAAGTGATTCATTTACATCTTGAAATTTTACTAAGTTAACTATCAGTATTGCAAAGGATATGTGTTTGCCATTTTTTGAAATTAATTCTGATACAATATGTTCGAATTGTGGTCTAGTTGGTAAATCGGTAAGTTGATCATGAGAAACCAGATGCTGAATAGTTTGATTTGCATCTTCAATCTTGAGTTCAGCTGATCGCGTTTTGTTATTCGCTAGAATTAATTTTTCATTGGAATCTTCAACTATTCGTTTATTTAACTGGGTTTGTTTTTCTAGTTTTCGATTTAAATAATGCAGTGCGATGTAAATAAAAGTGTGGCTGACAATAAAAAATACGATGCTCATAATAATCATCATTTTCGGATATAACGATGTAGATATTAAAGCTGTTGTTTGATTGTTCTGTGCAATTGCTAAGTTTGAAGAGATTGTAAATAAACTATCAGAGTAATTTTGAGAGTTGTAATTGATTTCTTGATTGTTGAGAGTTTGAATTCTTATGGGAAAATTGAATTGTGTAAAGAGTTCGTTTTTCTTATCTTCAATAATGATTGGCCAATTATTTGGGTTTGTGTTGATATATTGTGTGATTGAGCTTTTTACAAGCAAATTTTGCAAATCTATTACTTTATGTTTTTCTGAAACATTGTAGGCTAGGAAAATACATGTGATCACAGTTGACAAAATAAAACAAATTATAGAGTTTCGAAATTTATGAATTCGATAGTAAAAAAGAATAAATAAATTGCTTATTCGCATGTTTTCTTAATCGCTGTAATACAAAGTTTTACTTAAAATCACAGTAGATATTAATTCCATTATTTTTGATTTATTAAATCAATTCTCAATACACACATTAAATAAAAAAGCCGGCGCAACAAAATTTGCCCCGGCCAGGAAACGCAGAACGGATTGAGGGAGGGAGGAGGGATCCGTCCTGTAATTCTTTTATCGGCCGCAAAAACACTTACTTTAGGGTCGGTTTTGAATGGGAAGCTGACTAACAGTCCCTTATTGATTAAAATTGCAAATCCAAAAATAACTTGTTGTATTTTAAGGTAAATTTACATTTTTGGATCGAATTTATAACTCAGTTCAGGGATGGGAGATTGTAGATAATTACCTTGAATATAGTCTACACCTTCTCGCCACAGAATCGCCAAGCTATCCGCATCTTGAACAAAACATGCGATGGATTTCGTGCTTGTTTTCGCAGTTGTTTTTATAACACTGTGAATAATGGATTGATGTTTTCGATTTGTTGATAGGTGATTTATAAAAGCACCATCAATCTTGATATAGTCTGCATTTATCTCAACCAGTTCATTAATAGCATCTGGTTGGTTGCCAAACCGATCTATGCAAATTTGCCCGCCCATGTTATGTATTTCCCGACTAAAACGTATAACATCCGATTGAGCATCTAGCGCCAATTTTTCCGTAAACTCAAATACCATTTGAGGTAATTCTTGTTTGTAATTATTTTTCAACCATTCCAGAAAGTCTATATCTTTAACAGAAGAATCCGAAATGTTTAAAAACAAAATAAGCTTGGGTTGATTGCTTTTTTTTGCAGTTTCAGACGCATTCCCAATTACCCATTTATCAATTTGTTGTTCTAAGTTGGATAATTTTGCATTATGTAAAAACTGACCAGGCAAAATATCAGACCCGCTACTGCTTTTCATGCGAAGTAGTGCTTCGTAAATTGGCGTAGGTTCTGTTTTTAGGTGAATTATGGGTTGGAAGACAAGTTTAAAATTATCGTTTTTAATGGCATCTTTAATTCGCTCCGACCAATTTGAATCAATACTTTCAACAGTCGAACGGTCTTTTATCGGGTTGTAAACGTGTATTTCATGATTCTTTTTACTTCGTGATACTGTGCAAGCCACATCAGCTAATGATAGTGCCTGGTCTGGGTTATGAATTGTGTTGGTTATATATACGAATCCAATATTTGTTTCAATATTGATTTCCTGATCGGCTACGGAAAATGTTTTTTGGTTAATGCTATTTTGTAAAGATTCAATTTCACTATAACATTCTGAGCTTGTGCTTTTGTTTATTAAAATCGTAATAATTTCTGTGCCCAATTTCGACATTATGATATCGGGTTTTATAAATTCTCTCACAAAGTTATGGATGTCTTGAAATAAGGATTCATTACGCGTGATACCAATTCGATGTTTAAACTTGGTATATCCATCTAATTCAATCATTACTAACGCGTATTGTATGTCAGTATCAATATTCTGAATTGCTTGATTTAGCAGTTGTAAAAAATATTCTGAACTTAAAAATTGTTTATCGTCTTTTTTTGTTGAAACCAAGGAGGAGGGCGTTTCTTTTTTCTTGATAATTAATTGCAGTCCTTGTTCGTTGTTGATGTTTGTTCTGGCAAATAGAAAATCAACAGTATGATTATTATTGTTAAAGTCAATGACTGTTATTGCATCTAATGTTTTAGTCTCTAAGTCTATGTTATTAGAAAATTCGCTAAAAATATTCTTCACTTTTGATTGATCTTTTTTTGCAATCAAATCTAAAAAAGATAAATCAGGAATATCAGATGCATTTTTAATGGCAAAAAACTGTTGAAATTCTGGGTTTACATTGATGAAAGCACCCTCATGTAAAAACGCAATTGCCATTGGTGTCTGAGTTGTCAATGACCTAAATCTATCATGTGCTTCTTGAAGTGCTTGTCTTTGCCGGTGTAGTGTATTTTTCAACTGCTCAATTTGCGTGTGTTTTAAATATGATGTTGCAAGGTAATTTAATTCTGATTTTGCAATAACATCGCTTACACCCTGTGTTAAATAATTTAAGGCAACACTTCTGTTGTATTCATTAACTATCACAATTATTGGTGTATCCCTATTTCTTTCAGGCATTGAGTCGATTAATTGCGGTAGTTCAATGGGAATATTTTCAATTGTTAATATGATGCTTTGCCATGTTTTTTCTGAAAGATTGGATATTATTTGAGAGGTTTTTTTTGCTAATGTAATTTCAACTAAAACGCTATGGGATGTAAACGCGTTTTGGATGATTTCTAGGTCTACGTCTGAGTTGTCTATAAGCAGAATGTTGGAACTAATGATTGTTGAATTCACAATTTTGTATGAATGATTTTGTTGGAGTTTTTTATATTGACGACCAAATCGAATCAAAATTCTTTATTCTATCGTTTTTGTCAGTTGGTGTGGGTTTTTTCACAGTCTTGATTATTGAAAATTCAAATTGAGCAAAAGTACTGGTGTTTTCCAGTAATTTAGTCAACGTAACTTTGATGGATTGACCGTGAACATCTAATGCTAATTTGTCCCCGACATGATACAGCGATTGTGTAATTAAGGTTTGAGGTTGTTTAACAGATCTGAGCTCAGGCAGTAACAAGGCACGAGTATAATCAAACGTTTTGCTTTGACTGGTTATATTCTTTGATGCGATAGCTTGAGCTGATGGAGAAAGCAATTCAATACCAATGTATAAATATTCTTTTTCTATTGCTTTAATCCAACGAATTACGCCAATACTCCATTCTTCTTGGCCTTCCTCTTCTGGATTAAACAAGCTTATTAATGAGCCAACAACGGTTTTTGTGGCAATATCGTTTTTCCAGGTTATGCAATATCCGCCAGCGCTTTCGTTTAACAAATTACATTTGTAAACGTCATAAATATCGTTTTGTGTTTTTAACAGTGGGCTCGAATTTCCCTCGTTTGTAAATTGCGTAAATGCAGGGAAGTTCAATTCATCTTTTGATTGTATTGTGGGATTTTGCGCAATATCCCACACGTCAGGGTGGGAAAGTGGTTCACCGACGTTGTCAATCAAATCACTTTGATAAACTGCTTTTGTATCAAATTCAATTTCACTATCGCGAAATTCATTGTCAGGTGCGACTTTGCGCTGTTTGTCTTCGTATGCTTTTTGAATAAAGCAATGTGACGCGCTAAGGCCAAGGGCCACCTTAACTTCTGTTTGTTTGCCTTTACGGGAGAAGTTTCTTTTTGGAACGGCCCCCCAAGCTAATATCAAACGTTTTAGTGTCTTTTGAGAAACATCTAACGTGTTTTGCATCTTGCCTTTTTGGTTGCCAGATTTTTTTTCCGATGTTTCAATTTGGTCACGTAAGATTCGCGTTAACTCACTCGTATCTAAAATTCGAATAAAATTGGAATTTGATTGCTTTTGTGCAGTATTGTAATAACTCGGTGGCGCATTACTTTCCAAGTCTATTGCAAATAGGCCAATTGGATTATTCGGATCATCTAACATATGTAAGTGACTGTATTTGGACCATCCAAATAATGCGGTATTGACTTTTTGAATTTCTGATTGCGGAAGTCGATATGGATTGGCAAGTGATAACAAAATTATGTGTTTATATTGGGTGCCAATGGTCGAGTTGTTATTTTCGGGAAACAAATTATCTTTTACGGATTCAGAAATTAATCCATTGTGTTCCGCGAATAAATATAAATGATGAATTTCAATCCACGTTTGATTATTTTGAGGTGTGTAAACTAAATAGGATTTTAATAAGCACTCACCAAGATAATACAAAGCACGATTAATTGACGTGAGTAATGTTTTATCCACTCTGCCAAAATGCCCAGATAAACTGGAGTTGATTATAATTTTGTAGCCGATTGCTATTTCCCATTGCAACTCTCTAATGAGTTCAGAAATTTTTTGATTTTTTCCAGATAATGGAAATGCTTGTCCAATGATATGCTTTATTAAAGCTTGCGTAACATAGTCAAATGGTTGTCTAAATAATTCCAAGAGCTTAAAGCGCTGGTGTGGTGGAATTTCAACACGATTGATTTCTGACATCGCTTTAAATATTAAGCGCGCAGTTTCCCCAATGTGAGCAGTAGGGAGATTCGCAATCCAGCGTTCGGCATCGCGTGGCTTAATATAAGGTGCCTTGGCAAACTCTATTGTTTGTGGCGGTATATATAAACCCAATGGGTTACTTTCATTTGACACGTTGCATCCTATCTTTTTTTTATGTCCATGATTTCAAATCGTTTTAGCATAATATTGCCAGTTATAATATCTCAATTAGAAGTAAAATGGCCAAAATTACTCGATTTACCTTTCAATTTTCGGATTGCCAGCGGAATTCTTTAAGACATTATTTACATAATGAAATTTTGTGGAAATTAAATTGAATATAAAAAGCAAATTTGGCAGCTTGATCTGAAGTATAGTCAGGCTTCCCTTTATTTTTGATAGAAAAAATAGACATAAAACACTTTCATGAAATGAAAAGTGTTTATTTTTCGAGTCAAATTACATTGGTCTTGTGTGTTTCTCCTGGTATCTCCTCAACCAATTTTGGAACCAAGTAACCAGGTAGTCGACTCTGTAAATCAGTGATTAATTTTTTTGCACGCTCCTTATTGACGTCGAAATGGGATACGCCTTGTGTTTTATCCAGTAAATGTAAATAGTAAGGAAGTACGTTATTTTGAATGAGTTTCCTTGAAAGTTGGTGCAAGGTATCGAGGTCATCATTTATGCCTGAAAGCAATACACTTTGATTAAGCAATTGAATATTATGGTTATTTAATGTGTACAACATGTCTGAAACTTGTTCGTCAATTTCATTGCTGTGATTAATGTGTAGTACTAGGATGATTTTCAGGCGACTATTTGTTGTCCATTTCAAAAATTCCTTATTGATCCTGCTTGGTGAAATGATGGGTTGTCGGCTGTGGATGCGTAACAATTCGATGTGAGGTATGGATTCAATGTCTGAGGCAATTGTTGATAATTTATCATCTGATAAAGATAGCGGGTCTCCTCCGCTGAGGATGACTTCAAATAACTGCTTTTCCTGATTTATATATTCTATGCATTTATGCCAATTCGTAGACAGTGGATTGGAAGCACGATAGTCAAAGTGGCGACGAAAACAATAACGGCAATGAACGCCACATGCACCAGTCAGTGTGAGAAGTACTCGACCATGATATTTCTGTAATAAACCAGGGATAATCTCTGCCGCTTTATCGCCCACCGGATCGGATGAGTAGTTATCATTCTGATCTAGTTCTTTTAAGCTAGGAAGTACTTGCAGCAAAAGTGGATCAAAGGGATTATTTTTTTCTATTCGGCTAAGATAACTTTTTGTCACTCTTATGGGGAATAATTTATGCGCTAGTTCAATTTCTGACAACATTGATTCTGGCAGTTTTAAGTAATTCAAAAGTGAGCGAGGGTCGCGAATAGAATCATTTTGTTCTTTTTTCCAGCGCTTGGTTTCGTTATTAAGCGTAATTGAATGTATCATAACGTCAGTGGTGTCATCATCATTGGGATTTGATTACAATTGATGGTTGCTATAGATATGAGATGAGTTGATGTTAACACTTATTCATATTGGGATAGTTATATTTCGAAAGATTAACAGATGTGATTAGATTGAAGATAGTAATTGGATTAGCAACTCTCGGTATAAAATTTTAAAGAAAAAGAGGTCAGAATGGCAAGTTATAGTACAAATGAATTCAAGTCAGGATTGAAAATAATGATGGATAATTATCCCTGTACCATTGTTGAAAACGAATTTGTTAAACCAGGAAAAGGCCAAGCTTTTAATCGAGTGAAGATCCGTAATTTGAAAACCGGCAGAGTGGTCGAAAAAACCTTTAAGAGTGGTGAGTCCGTTGAAGCCGCTGATGTGGTAGAAACGGATTTACAGTATTTGTATACAGATGGCGAATTTTGGAATTTTATGGATCCAGAAAGTTTTGAACAAATTGCCGCTGATGAAAAAGCAGTTGGTGAAACGATTAAGTGGTTAAAAGAGCAGGACATATGCACCGTCACCTTGTGGAATGGAGAGCCTATTTCAGTTACACCGCCCAATTTTGTGGTTTTGCAAATAACTGAAACAGACCCAGGTGTACGGGGTGATACTGCAAGCGGTGGTGGAAAGCCGGCAACATTGGAGACGGGTGCTGTTGTTAGAGTGCCCTTGTTCATAGAGACAAGTGAAATAATTAAGGTGGACACTCGCAGTGGTGAATATGTTGGTCGTGCAAAAGACGAATAGTTTATAAATGTTACATGTATGTTCCAAATGAACCCACTAAGATTTCTAGAATTGAGATTAGTAAAGCTCGCGCAAAACTTTATTCTGATATTCGTTGTTTTTTTCTAGCTAGAGAAATTTTAGAAGTAGAAACACCGATATTTTCTCATTTCGCTAATACCGACCCATCGATTTGTTCGCTTCAAACTGATATTAGTTTGAGTGCGAACAAGCAAGAGTTGCTTTACGCACATACCTCTCCAGAAATTCAAATGAAACGTCTATTGGTGGAAGAGTTTGGTTCGATTTTTCAAATTTGCAAAGTGTTTCGATTGAATGAAGATGGTCGACTTCATAATCCTGAATTTACGATGTTGGAGTGGTATCGACAGGATTATTCCTATTATCAGCTCATGGATGAACTCACAGAGTTATTAGTTATTCTGAATTTGTGTTCTGAATGCCAAACAATTTCCTACGCGTCTTTATTTGAAGATGTTTTGGAGGTGGACATATTTAATTCGAGCACTGAAACGTTAATTCGGTGTGCTGAGGATAATAAGCTAGATGTTCGAGGCTTGTCAGACGATTTTAATTCCTGGTGCGATCTTCTGATGAGTCATCTTATTGAGCCAAATTTAGGGCATTCAAATCCAGTTTTTGTTGTTGATTATCCGCCCAGTCAATCCGCGTTATCAAAAATAACATCTATAGAACCCAAAGTCGCTCAACGCTTTGAGCTGTATATCAGAGGTGTAGAAATGGCTAACGGGTATCAAGAATTGACCACCCAAAGTGATTATGAACGTTGTTTCAAAAACGAAAATAAAATACGCCAGGAAAGACACCTGCCTCAAATGCCATACAATGTCGAATTTCTTCAATCTATGACGAAGGATCTTAACGAATACGCCGGAGTTGCAGTGGGATTAGACCGCTTACTTATGCATCTTCTAAGAGTAAATAATATTCAAGATGTATTGTTGTTTCCTGTAGGATCGGCGTAGACGTTTAAGTGAACATAAACTTCACCTAAAAAATGTATTTTGTCAGTGTCAATTAAATGAATCTAAGGCGCTATTTTGCTGTCTCAATTGAACGACACTAGTTATTTAAGTATTTGAGATATATCAAAATTTTCGTCGATGTATTTTACAAATTGTGAAATTTTTCAAGCCAGATTTTCATGTGATTTAGGATGGACTCAGTTTAACTTATTGTTTTCAAGCAAATAAAAGTAGAGTGGTTTGTAAATTGCAATTTACTAGTATCGGTTTACATAATTATTACATTATGTTTATGCCGACAAGAAATATTTTTTATTAGCCAATACATATTGTTAATTTACGTTAAGGAACTGAGTGTATTGTTTAATTTTAGGGACAATCGAGTAATTATAAAAAGGATTGTAATAGTTTGACTATGGTAACAATGAGGTGGGGTACAGGCCATGGGAGCTGCAAGTATAATTGAACAACGTTGGAGTCAACGACGCGGATTGAGTCTTGACATAGAAGTTTTTGAACACGGAACTTTTTTGTCGATGGCTAAAAGCCAAAATGTCGGTCTAGGTGGCGTTTTTATTGAGTTAGATGATGGTGTATCAAAGTTGATGCAAGATCAGGAATTAATTCTCTATTTTTCACTTGGCAACGAAGGCTCGACCAAATATAAGCTAAAGGCGAAAGTCGTTCGTGTATCTCCAAAAGGTACCGGATTAATGTTTAAAGATTTCGATACGAATTCTTTTCGTGCCTTGCAGGAAATCATGCGAAATGCAGATTCGACAGTTTTAGCGAATTAATATAATAATCTCTATTTGATTGAGATTATTGTTTTATTACTGGACTTTCTGAAAAGTCAAATCTGCTCGCCAATTAATTCTCCCATTTTTACGCTTCTTCCGGCGATTTGCGCATTTTCCCAATTCATTTTATTAGTTTCGAATAATATTATTGCCGTTGATCCCATATTAAATCTTCCTAATTCATCTCCTTTATTGAGAAAAAATGGCTGATCATCATATTGCCATGTTCTAATCGATTTTCCCGAAGGTGGAGTAACTTCCCCTGCCCAAACTGTTTCTATACTTGATACAAATATTGCTCCCACTAAGATAACTGCCATTAAGCCAACGTCCGTTTCGAACAGGGATATAACTCGTTCGTTTCTCGCAAATAAATTGGGCACATTCGCCGTGGTAATGGTGTTAACGCTAAATAATTGTCCAGGCACATGAATCATCCGAATGAGTTTTCCAGAGATAGGATTATGAATACGATGATAATCGCGGGGTGATAAGTAAATAGTCGCAAAATTGCCTTCAATGAATTTGCTACAATAAGCGTCATTCGCTAACAATTCTTGTAGTGAATATTGGTGACCTTTCGCTTGAAAAATTTGATCATGATTGATTTTACCAATTTGACTTATGGTGCCGTCTACTGGGCTAACAATACTTTTTGTCATGTGGTTTATGGGTCTTGCATCAGCCTTTAGCGCACGTGTGAAAAAGTGATTAAAGGTTTGGAAGTTTGATGGGTCGCTTTCAACCGCATCATCCATATTTACCCTAAAGTGTTTGATCACTTGATTAATTGCAAAGTTTTTAAACAGTGTTGACCTGCTACGTGTCACTTTATGCATGATTGAGGATAAGAAATGTTGTGGTAAAAGGTACTGGGGATAAATCTTTAAGGCATCAAAAATTTTCATATAATGATAAGCTCGCGATCTTTTGTAATTAATTCTATGGGTGCGTGTTAAAAATATGACGGAATTATATCATATGTCGCGGATAGCAAATGAATAACGAAATGCAAGCTATTGTGGTTAAGTCATCGTCACTCTTGCAATCAAACAAACGCATATTGGGCGTTGCAGAGTCATGTACGGGTGGGTTGTTGGCTAAATTGGTTACTGATTTGCCGGGTAGTTCTCAATGGTTTGATTGTGGATTTATCACCTATTCCAATGCGGCAAAAATTCGCGCTATTGGTGTGATGGAAAATACGTTGCTTGAAAATGGCGCTGTTAGTGAATCAGTTGTTATTGAAATGGCTCAAGGTGTACTTGCCAATAGCGATGCTAATGTTAGCCTTAGTATTAGCGGTATTGCAGGCCCTGACGGTGGGACGAATGATAAGCCTGTCGGAACGGTTTACATTGCATGTTGCGTGTCTGGTGATCATTGTGTTGCACATAGATACAGTTTTTCAGGTGATCGGAATACTGTGCGCAAACAAGCGGCTATGGAAGCACTAAAGTTGCTCAATGCAGAGCTTGAGAAAATGAAGTAGTGATGAGAGTTGGGCGTTATATGGTCAGGTTTGTTCTAGCGGCTTTCTAGGTTGGCTGTTCAAGCTTCAAAATTTGTCGCTGTATCTTTTTAACGACACTATTCTTTTTTGACGTAATCAATAAAAATTGAAATAAATGGGTGAAATTTGTTTGAATACTGTAAATAAATACAGTATATTTAAACTGTGCATGTGAAAGTAAAAGAGTCTTTTTCAGCCTATTGCATTGAGCAAATTGATTGACACACATTGTAGTTCAAATAAATGAGCAGTTCGTGTTCACTGCCCTAAATTTCGGAGATTGTAACAAATGGCAAAAAATACCGATGACCAAAAGTCTAAAGCACTAAGTAGCGCTTTGGCACAAATTGACAAGCAGTTTGGAAAAGGGTCAATAATGAAAATGGGCGATCAGCCCGTAAATAAAGTGCCCACTGTCAGTACCGGTTCATTGGGATTGGATATTGCTCTAGGTGTGGGCGGTTTGCCATATGGTAGGATTGTTGAAATTTATGGGCCAGAGTCATCTGGTAAAACAACATTAACCTTATCCGCAATTGCAGAGGCTCAAAAACAAGGAAAAACCTGTGCCTTCATCGATGCTGAGCACGCATTAGATCCTATATATGCTGAAAAGTTGGGTGTGAATATTAGTGATCTTTTGGTTTCACAACCTGATACCGGTGAACAGGCACTGGAAATTTGCGATATGTTAGTGAGAAGTGGCGCTGTGGAATTAATAGTTATTGATTCTGTTGCCGCGCTCGTGCCACGGGCAGAGATTGAGGGAGATATGGGTGATTCTCACATGGGCTTGGCTGCTCGATTGATGAGTCAAGCGTTGAGAAAACTGACAGGCAACATTAAACGCGCAAATTGTTGTGTTGTATTTATTAATCAAATTCGCATGAAAATTGGCGTAATGTTTGGCAGCCCAGAAACGACGACAGGTGGAAACGCGTTAAAGTTTTATTCATCTGTACGTTTAGATATACGACGAACAGGGGCTATAAAAAAGGGTGATGAGGTTGTCGGGAATGAAACTCGCGTTAAGGTAGTTAAGAACAAAGTTGCCCCGCCGTTTAAAAATGCAGAATTCGATATATTGTACGGGCAAGGGATTTCCAGAGAGGGTGAAATTATTACCTTAGGCGTCCAGCATGATTTGATCGCTAAAGCTGGAGCATGGTATAGCTACGGTGGAGACCGTATAGGCCAAGGAAAAGATAATGTTCGGAACTATCTACGAGAAAATCCTCAAATTGCCCAGGAAATAGAAGCAAAAATTAGAGAGATCGTTTTGCCATCTGATACAGAACAAGTAGACGTAACAGAGTTAGAAGAGCAACCAGACTTAGCTGAAATTTGATTTAGAACATATTGTATTTAGATTGACAAACTTGCGTGGGAAATTAATACAATTTCCACGCATTCATAAGATGTCAAATGTTGATGCGTACTAAAAGCACAAGCTGATTCTTAATTCATTACTTTATTGGGTGGATTTGTAACTAACGTACCATTAATAAAACTGAAATAATGGCAATTTAGATAATATTTACAATAAATATTAACTAAACTTCTTTCCATGAAAAACTCTTTTTGTCATTTGATTGGTTTGTGTTTTGTGTTGTTTTTAATTGTTTGTAATGGAGCAGTTAGTGCAAATGATCGATCCTTGTATCAAAAAGCCCTCGCTCACTATGATTTGTTATTGCAGGCCTCAGTAAAGAATGCAAAAGTGGATTACAATCATCTCATTAAAAATCAAGACACGTTAGATCATTATATGTATGCAGTGAATCATGTTAATTATGAAAATCTGCAAAGAAATGAAAAGATTGCTTTACTAGTCAACGCTTATAATGCATTTACTTTGCGATTGATAATGGATTATTGGCCAAAAATTCGAAGCATTAAAGAGATTCCTGAATTTCCTCTTGCAAGGCGATGGAAAGATAAGCGATGGATGTTGGCTGGAAAGCGTGTCAGTCTGAACGATATAAAGCAGCAATATTTACGTCGATTACAAATTCCAATTACACATATGGTTTTAGTTTGCGCAACCAAATCTTGCCCAGATTTAAAATCAAATGCCTTTCGAGCTGGCATAATTAACAAAGAGCTTAAGGAAGCTGCGCAATTGTTTCTATCGCAACCAAAGGGATTAACGTGGAAAATGCAGAAGCAATTATTTGGTGAAGATAAACCAACATTGTATGTGTCGAGTATTTTTAAGTGGGAGGAAGATGATTTTTTGGCGAATGGGTTTAGTATTGTTAGTTTTGTAGAAGAGTATGCGCCACTTGAAGCCAAAAACTTTATCAAAAAATATCGAGATAATTTGCAAGTTAAATATTTGTCGTATGACTGGAGTTTGAATAAACTGTAATTCCACAAGTGTTTGGTAGATTACGTTCCATTGATGTTATAAATTTCAATTGTTAGTTACTATTCAGTTAACTAACAAAATTTGGATTTAAAAATGCGTTATTAATATGTCGAAGTTAGCACATTCCAGAAGTGATGTTGTCCTTTCAAATGAATTAGAAAATCAAACAAATTTAGTGGTTTTGAAAGCAACTCAATACTTAGCCAGGAGAGAATATGCCTATTATGAGTTGTTTGATAAATTAAGGAGAGCTGGATTTGATAGTGCTGTGGTCACTGATGTTTTGGAGAATCTTAAAAAATCAAATTTACAAAGTGATAATCGATATGTAAAAGACGTCATCACAAGCAAAATGAGAAAGGGTTATGGACCTAATCATATTTATATTAAAATAAATCAATTTAAAATTAACAAAGAATTAGTTTCAGAAATTTTAGAAGCGGAAAATATTGATTGGCATGAATTGCTAAAAAAAGTTCATGCAAAAAAATATCGTGATAACAGAATAGATAATAACTTAGAGAAACAAAAGCGAATTCAATTCTTACTGTATCGAGGATTTACCCACGACCAGATTCATTATTTTTTTAAAACGTTGCCAAATGAAAGGCAATGATTAGTTCAATATGTGCCCAATGTTTGTATAATATTGATTTTCCGCAGCACCATATCTCACTCATGTTGTATACGTTTCCTTCACAGCTAGTTGTTTGTGTTAACAATGTGGCCAGGTATAACTTAATGAAAGTCAAAAAGTATCGTAAGCAGATTTGATCTGATAAATAATTAACCTAAAAACCGCAGTTGAACACGGCAGAGTGTGCAGATTTCAAGGTACAGGACAAGGCGCAGCGAGGCGGAATAGTTATTCTATTCCAAGGAGTTGCAACGCTGTCATGTGCCTTGAAATCTGTGCAATCTGGCGTGTAGCGTTGAGCCACCAAATGGGTGATTTCAATTTGTGGGAAAATCAATTGAGTTTCCATAAGTTATACTCTTATGGAGCGGTCAACTGCGGTTTTTAGTTAATCGAGATTATTGATTAAATGATTTTTCAACGACTATGAGGGGCGTTATTTACATTTTTGTGGTTAGGTAACGAGAGGTTATTAATAAGGATTAATTTTTCTAATTTTGGCATTATTTAATCACTTAGAAAATTGTTATCAGCGTATTTCAAAAATTAGAACGCATGGTACAATATCGCACCAATTTGTATGGCAATGGTATGAGAATTAGGTGCAGCATAAAAACGAAGAAAATAACCACAAATTAACAGTGCAGGCGTAATATGAAAACATCAGAAATTCGAGCAAAATTTCTCGAGTATTTTAAAAAAAATGGACATGAATGTGTTGCAAGTAGCTCACTCGTGCCTGGCAATGACCCGACCTTATTATTTACCAACGCGGGAATGGTACCATTTAAGGATGTTTTTCTTGGAAAAGAGACTCGAAACTATACTCGCGCGACAAGTTCGCAGCGCTGTGTTCGTGCAGGGGGGAAGCACAACGATTTAGAGAATGTAGGTTATACCGCTCGCCACCATACCTTTTTTGAGATGTTAGGAAACTTTAGTTTTGGTGATTATTTTAAATCTGAGGCAATTCAATTCGCTTGGCAATTTTTAACAGAAGAATTGCAGTTGCCAGAAGAAAAATTATGGGTAACAGTTTTTGAAGAAGATATTGAGACAAAAAACATTTGGTTAAATGATATTGGCGTTAATCCGAAACAATTTTCTTTAATAGGAGCAAAAGATAATTTTTGGTCGATGGGTGATACGGGCCCGTGTGGACCATGTTCTGAAATATTTTATGATCATGGGCCTGAAGTGACAGGTGGTCCACCAGGTACACCCGATGAAGACGGCGACCGTTACGTTGAGATTTGGAATTTAGTCTTCATGCAATACGATCGGAAATCCAATGGCGAATTGACCTCACTGCCCAAACCCTCGGTTGATACAGGAATGGGCTTGGAGCGCTTGGCGGCAGTGATGCAAAATGTGCATAGCAATTACGAAATTGATTTGTTTCAAAATCTCATTAAGGCAGCAGCCAAACTTACAAATACAAATGATGAATCCCATAACTCTTTACGCGTAATTGCGGACCATATTCGTTCCTGCGCATTTCTAATTGTTGATGGTGTTGTACCATCAAATGAGGGTCGAGGATATGTGCTGCGGCGAATCATTCGTCGGGCAGCGCGCCATGGTTTTGAGCTAGGCATGAAGCAACCATTTTTTTATAAATTGCTTAATACATTGTGCCAGGAAATGGGGCAGGCATTTCCCGAGCTTGAAAGCTCAAGAGAGCGTGTTTCTCAAGTATTATTGAATGAAGAGGAAAGATTTGCTGAAACCCTTGAGCACGGCATGAAATTGTTAAATGAAGCAATTGACAACCTAACGGACGATGTTATTCCTGGTGATACGGTGTTTAAACTATATGATACATATGGTTTTCCATTTGATTTAACAATGGATATTGCACTAAACAAAGGGTTGAAAATTGACGAATCAGGTTATGACGCAGCAATGGAATTGCAGCGAAAAATGGCTAGATCCGCCAGCAATTTTTCTATTGATTATGGAAATGATTTGGAAGTTGATGCCAATACTGTATTCACCGGATACGAATCGTTATCGGGAGAAGCAAAAGTTTTATTTTTATTTAAAGATAATGAGAGTTGTCAGGCATTGTCGAATGGCGATAGTGGATTAATCGTTTTGGATAAAACCCCCTTTTATGCAGAATCCGGTGGACAAGTGGGTGATGTTGGCATTTTATCGAATAATAACGTTAGGATAAAAGTTGAAACAACGCAGAAGCAAGCCGAGAATGTGTTTCTTCATTCAGTTAGGGTGATGTCTGGTGAAGTAAAACCCGGCGATCAGATTAAGGTGGAAGTCGATGAGACAATTCGAAAAAATACAGAAAAAAATCATTCCGCAACGCACCTTTTGCACGCAGCTTTAAGACAAATTTTGGGAGAACATGTAACACAAAAAGGATCATTAGTTGATGCAGAAAGATTGCGTTTTGATTTTTCACATCATGAGCCATTAACTCGCGATCAACTGCAAGAAGTTGAGAAATTAGTAAATCAAGAAATCCAACTAAACTCTCCGGTTGAAGCAAATGTAATGGAAATGGATAAAGCAATGGAAAGCGGTGCTATGGCATTATTTGGAGAAAAATATGGGGCAGAAGTTAGAGTGCTTCGTATGGGAGATTTTTCGACTGAACTGTGTGGTGGAACCCATGTTTCGCGAACTGGCGATATTGGAATTTTTAAAATCACATCTGAAACCGGTGTCGCGGCAGGTGTGAGGCGAATTGAAGCGGTAACTGGGTTAAAAGCAGTAGAATATGTTCAATCCTTGTCAAATTCTGTGAATGTTATAGCAAGTTCATTAAAATCTAAACCGGAAGATGCGTTAGAAAAATTGAATGGGCTATTGGAAAGAAATAGAAAACTGGAAAAGGAAATCGAGCAATTTAAATCTAAATTGGCTAGTGCAGCGGGTAGTGACTTAACACAAAGTGCAATTGACATTAATGGTGTTAAATTAGTGGCAGCAAAATTGGATACCGATGTGAAAAATCTTCGCGATACCATGGATCAATTGAAAAACAAGCTAGGTAAAGCTGTCATTGTATTGAGTGCAATTAATGGTGAAAAAGTCAGTTTGATCGCTGGTGTCACTAAGGATATGGTAAAACAAGTCAAAGCAGGTGAATTAGTCAATATGGTTGCTGAGCAAGTTGGCGGAAAAGGTGGGGGACGACCAGATATGGCCCAAGCTGGTGGAAATCAACCGCAAAATATTGAAAAAGCACTCGCATCTGTAGAATCATGGGTCCGTGAAAAGTTGCAATAGTTTAAAAAAAATTACGAAAACGGATTATTTTTTATGATTTTGTTCAAATATCACGAAATTTCATAAATATAACTTTAAATTTTAATCAATTTGAGTTTTAATTCATCACCTTTAATAAAAATCCTATTTCAAAATGTCTTTGATCATACAAAAATTTGGTGGAACCTCTGTTGGTAGTGTTGAGAGGATTCAAAAAATTGCTGAAAAAATATCTGCGTTTAATACGAAAGAGCAAGGTGTTGTTGTAGTTGTTTCTGCTATGAGTGGAGAAACGAATCGCTTAACATCGTTAGCACACGAAATTAGTAAAAATCCACTTGCAAGGGAGTTGGACGTGCTGCTGTCAACAGGTGAGCAAGTCACAATTGCGCTTTTATGCATAGCATTAAATGAAATGGGAATATCGGCTGTTTCATACACGGGATCTCAAGTGCATATTCGAACGGATAGTGCACATAATAAAGCACGAATAAAAGATATAGATCACAGCAGAATCGAAAATGATTTAAAAGACGGCAAAGTGGTCGTGGTAGCTGGATTTCAAGGTGTTGATGAGGATGGCAACATTACAACATTGGGTCGAGGTGGCTCAGATACAACAGCAGTCGCACTCGCAGCAGCATTGAAAGCTGATGAATGTCAGATTTACACTGATGTGGATGGTGTTTATACAACTGATCCACGAGTTGTCGCAAATGCGCGTCGGTTAAAACGCGTAACGTATGAAGAAATGCTGGAGATGGCAAGTCTTGGTGCCAAAGTGCTGCAAATACGCTCTGTTGAGTTTGCCAGCAAGTACAATGTTCCATTGAGAGTATTATCATCCTTCGAAGATGGCCCAGGAACAATTATTTCTGCAGAGGAAAATTCTATGGAACAAGCACTAATTTCGGGAATAGCGTTTAATAAGGATGAAGCTAAGCTCACAGTTGTTGGTGTGCCAGACCAGCCAGGAGTAGCACATCGAATATTAGGTCCAATTAGTAAAGCAAATATTGAAGTAGATATGATCATTCAAAATGTGGGAGAAGACAACGCAACAGATTTCACATTTACGGTACATCGTAATGATTATGAAAAAGCGATGGAAATATTGCGGAAGGTGTCGAAACAGCTCGGGGCGAGAAATGTGACAGGTGATTCAAGCATCGTAAAGCTGTCGTTAGTGGGGGTAGGTATGAGATCTCATGCTGGAATCGCAAGTACGATGTTTGAAACGTTGGCGGAAGAAGGGATAAATATACGTATGATATCAACATCGGAAATTAAGGTTTCGGTGGTTATAGATGAGAAGTATCTGGAATTAGGTGTAAGAACATTGCATGATGCGTTTAATTTGCAATCAATTGATGAATAAAGATATATTAGGATATTTATTTAAAACGTATAAAAACAAATAGTTACTACTTTCTTAGTTTATCAATAATTATTACCAGTATTGGGTGTATCGATTAAATTTAGCCCGATATTTGTAAAGTTAACTGCATGGTGGACGATACTATGCGGTAACGGCCATAAATGGATGTGCATACAAAATTAAGTAAAGCGCATGGCCTACTAAAAAAGGAGATTGTAGTAATGTTAATACTCACAAGACGTGTGGGCGAGACTTTGATCATCGGGGATGATGTCACAGTGACAGTGCTTGGTGTGAAAGGAAATCAAGTCAGAATCGGGGTAAATGCACCAAAGGAAGTGAGCGTGCATCGAGAAGAAATATATAATCGTATTCAGGAAGAAAAAGATGATGATGACCAACCTTCATCCAAAAAGGATGCTGTGGGTTAATTTCTAATTTAGCTTGTTTGCTTTAAATTAACTTTTCCATTGATGAGCTTTTAGTAGCGTTGTGTTTATTTATTACATCAATCAGAAAAGTTTGTATCGAATTGATTTTCATTCTTCTTATTTATAGACATAACCTTGTCTATCTCAAAAAATTAATTAACCTTTTATTTAAAAAAAGGTTTCCTAATTGATTTGATTTTGGGAAAATACCGACGCAACGAAAATGTAGGTTTATTTTTTATTCTAAACCTAATTGGAGAGATGGCCGAGCGGCTGAAGGCGCTCCCCTGCTAAGGGAGTATGGGGTTTATAGCTTCATCGAGGGTTCGAATCCCTCTCTCTCCGCCATATTTTGATTTATGGTAATGTAATACGGCTTGACCTTAGTTAAGAGTTTAGCCATAATCCCGCGTTCTTTTTTGCGCCTGTAGCTCAGCTGGATAGAGTACCTGGCTACGAACCAGGCGGTCGGGCGTTCGAATCGCTCCAGGCGCGCCATTCATTGTTAAACCTCCTGCATGGAGGTTTTTTCTCTCTAAAATCATGTCCGTGTGCTTAAGGATATCCTGTTAATTGTGGAAATTACGAAACAGGGTAAAACAACTACATATTAGCCACTAGGTTCAACTGATGTTTTTAGAAATATACTGCTAGAACCGTAGCGCCAAATAAGAAAGCCAATACCCCAATGATGAGACTAAGCCAATGTTCCTTATTTATCCCTGGGGTTGCAGTAGCACATGACGGATTTTTCGGGTCATAATATACAGGTAGATGGGAATTTAGGTCTTCGGGTTTTGCATTACTTGTTAAATTGAACTGATACTCTTTTCCACTAACGTGATATGAATAACAGTACGTTGGAGTAGTGGCGATATTGTTAAACTCAGATTTGTTTTGTTGAACCAGATTGGCCTCAACTTGTGGCCAATTTAGCGACTGTTTTGACCGATATAATTTTAACAAGCTCCAAGCAGTGAGTAGAAGACCCGCAATAGAAAATAGACTTAATGTGATTGAGTATAGATTAAACATTATTTGAGGAAGTTTTTGTATAATATTTATTTGGTTTAATTCGTAAATTGTTTCAAATTGGATTGATATTGACAACGGTTATTTTACTAAATTAATCGATTAAAGTTGAAAATAGAAAATCTAAATTAATTTTAATGAGCGATTAAATTTTAATAGTCTGAATGAGGAAGAATTTTAGTGACATTAGTAAAAGACATTATGACACCTGTTGTGTCGACTATTCCACATGACACATTGGTGTGTGAAGTGGAAGGGCTATTAGTCGCAAATAACATAAGTGGTGCGCCGCTAGTGGATAGTGAAAATAATTTGGTGGGAATAATCACTAAATCTGACATTGTGCAATTTGATTTTACCGGTGGAGATCCATACGCAGCGGCAGCATGGGAAATTTCAACACCGAATATTGTAAGCGTCTCTCCAGAATCAACATTGCAAAACGCTGCAAAAATAATGGTTGAAAAAAATGTGCATCGTTTGATAGTGGTGGAAGATGGCGTAATGCAGGGAGTCATCTCATCACTTGATTATGTGAAATTAATCGCGTCTGGCGTGCTATGTTAACACTACAATAAATTAACTAGAAATTTCTTAATATGAAACGACAACTATTAAATCAAGCGCAGAATAACTTTAATCAACAACAATATGAATTGATTAATTTAATATTGCAAAATACGCCAAAACAGGAAAACCAATTTTGTAATGATTTAGCAAGGACTTCAATTGCGGAAGTATTGATACATATAAACGTAGATTTCGAAACCATTATTGCCGCAATTTTATTGCTAGATTTAGAATATGGAGATGTCGAAATCTCGACTTTTAATTTATCGATTGATCAGCCAATTCTTGAATTGGCAAAAGATGCCCAATCCTTAGTAAATGAAGAACGAAAATGGTTGTCTACGTTAGATGTTGAACTAACTGAAGAGGTTGGTCAATCGCATCACATGATGTTGTTGAGTTTAATGAAGGATGTTCGCGTTGTATTTATATTATTAGCACACCAAGTGTTAAAAATGCGTAATCTTGCTGGCGAACATGAAGCGGAGCAAATCAAAGTTGCCCAAGAAACACAAACAATTTTTTCTCCATTAGCCAATCGTTTGGGAATAGGCCAATTAAAATGGGAGTTGGAAGATCTATCTTTTCGTTATTTGAATGCTAGCGAATATAAGCATATTGCAAATGCATTGGAAGAGAGACGAATTGATCGCGAATCTTATATGGAAAATATTGTAAAAACGTTAACAGATGCATTATCTCGCATAGGGATAGACGCTAACGTTTATGGTAGACCCAAGCATATATTTAGCATATGGAAAAAAATGCAGAAAAAACAATTGCAATTTTCAGATTTATACGATGTGAGAGCTGTTCGTATAATTGTTAAAGATATTCCCACCTGTTATTCATGTTTGAGTATCGTTCACGATATGTGGGAATTTATCCCGAGTGAATATGATGATTACATTGCAGCACCGAAACAAAATAACTACCAAAGTTTGCATACAGCAGTCATTGCAGATGAGGGCAAAGCGGTAGAAATTCAAATTCGAACAGCAGAAATGCATGCTCATGCTGAGCTTGGAGTTGCAGCACATTGGCAGTATAAAGAAGGTGGTAAGCGAGATGTTAGCTTAGAGTATCACATAGAATCAATGCGCAATTTATTGGAAAGCGGCACAAATTCCAAAATCAAACTAAATCAAAATTCACGAATATATGTATTATCGCCAAAAGGGCATGTTGTCGAGTTACCGTATTTAGCCACACCATTGGATTTTGCATATCACATTCACACGGACGTTGGGCATCGATGCAGAGGTGCGAAAGTGGACGGGAAAATGGTTCAGCTAACCTATCAGTTAACAAGTGGGCAAACGGTAGAAGTCATTACGGCTAAAGAAGCAAAGCCAAGTAGAGACTGGTTGGTTCCACATTTTGGTTATTTGAAATCGACTCGCGCGAGAGCGAAAGTCAAGCACTGGTTTAAACGGGAATTTAGAAGCGAATATATAGCGACAGGTAAGTCGATGTTGGCAAAACAAGTCAGCATTTTACCCTCAAATGATACGTTAGTGAGTTTATCCAATAGTTTTAATATGGAACAGATTGATGATTTATATGCCGCAATTGGGCGAGGTGAGTTGGGGATAAATCAAGTACTAAATGCATTAAAGGCAACGGAAGAAAAATCAAAAGAAAAGCAGTTTGTTATCCAAAACAGAGCCTTAAGTTCGGCGGTTAAATCAGATATCGTTATAGATGGTGTTGACGCCTTACTCACAAATTTGGCGCGCTGTTGTAAGCCCATGCAAGGTGATAATGTTGTGGGTTTTATTACTAATGGGCGTGGAGTAACAATACACAGGCAAGATTGCCAGAATGTGATTAATCTGCGTGAGCGCTATCCTGATCGAATAGTCGATGTAAATTGGGGATCACAAGACCAAAAGCAGTTTGAAGTCGATATTGAAGTGGTAGCACTCGATCGCTCTGGTTTGTTAAGAGACGTTACCTCTGTTTTATCAAGTGAACAGGTGAGTGTGTTAGCTGCAAACACATATACTGATCGAAAATCTTTAGAAGCTAAAATGCGATTAACACTTGAAGTAAACGACCCGGAAAAATTAAAAAAGGTATTGCACAATTTATTGAAATTAAGGGGCGTGATTGAAGCGTTAAGAGTTAAATGAAGAATAAAAAAATAAGTGACTTGCTAAATATCATGTCAACTTTGCGTGATCCAGAAAAGGGCTGTATTTGGGATAAGCAACAGACCTTCCGATCTATAATCCCTTATACCATTGATGAAGTTTATGAAGTCGCTGAAGCCATTGAAATGAATGATTTCACTGAGTTAAAGAATGAGCTCGGTGATTTGTTATTTCAAGTTGTGTTTCTATCTCAAATTGCGAAAGAGGAAAAACAATTTGATTTTGATTCGGTTGTGGACGCGATTTCTGAAAAATTGATCAGACGTCACCCTCATGTGTTTTCAAATGTAGAAGTAAATAGTGTTGAAGAGCAAAGTTTACTATGGGAAGAAATTAAAAAACAAGAAAAGAAAAGCGAATCAAATGATGACAGTATATTACAAGGAATCAATCATTTTAAGCCAGGCATAACAGTGGCTAAGGAGCTGCAAATAAAAGCTGCTCACGTTGGATTCGATTGGGATAATCATGAGGGACCGCTAGAGAAAGTCTTGGAAGAGCACAATGAAGTTGTGGATGCGATTGAAGAAAATGACAAATCTCATATCGAAGAAGAAATGGGGGATTTACTTTTCGCTTGTGTGAATTTGGCGCGGCATTTGTCAATTGACCCGGATCAAGCGCTAAAAAAGTCTAACATAAAATTTGAAAAAAGGTTTAGAATTTTAGAGGAAGAATGTCAAAAAAGCGATGTCAAATTGCAAGATATGTCTTTGAGTGAGTTGAATGTTTTGTGGCACGAAGCGAAAAAGGCTGCTAGAAATTATTAGATTATATAGTAGAAATAGGATGCTGTGAGTAAAAAAGAATTAGAAAAGTTATTAAAAAATTGTTTGATTAAAGATACATTTTTATTAAGCAATAAGATAAAACAAAAGATTTCTGCCAATCAACTTGATGCTATTCAAAAGCGAATAACGGAATCAATGCATAATGTTGAAGCAAGGCAACAAAAATTCCCCAATGTTAGTTTTCCCGAAAACCTGCCCATCGTTGAAAAGCGCGACGAAATCAAAAAATTAATCCAGGAACATCAAATCATTATTGTGAGTGGTGAGACGGGCTCTGGTAAGACAACTCAGTTACCAAAAATATGTTTAGAAATGGGTTTTGGTGCAAGAGGCTATATTGGTCACTCACAACCAAGGCGGATTGCAGCAAGGTCAGTTGCAAGTCGAATAGCGGAAGAGTTGAAGGTTAATCTTGGGGAATGTGTCGGATTTAAAATCCGTTTTAGTGACCATACCAACAATATGAGTTTAATTAAACTTATGACAGATGGAATATTGTTGGCTGAAATTCAAAGTGATCGCTATTTTTTAGATTATGAAGTTCTTATTATTGATGAAGCCCATGAGCGAAGTTTAAATATTGATTTTTTATTAGGATATTTAAAACTGATTTGTAAAAAACGACCTGATTTAAAAATTATAATTACCTCAGCTACCATCGATACGAAACAATTTTCTAAACATTTTTTTGATGCGCCAATTGTCGAAGTTTCAGGTAGGACGTATCCTGTTGATATACGATATCAACCCATAGAAGATAATGATGTGGATTCTCCGTTAATGCAAGGTATTTCCGACGCAATAATTGAGCTAAGCGCTGAGAAAAAAGGTGATACATTGGTGTTTCTCCCTGGGGAGAGAGAAATTAGAGAGGCTGCCGAATATTTAAGAAAGCATCACCCACCTAATACAGAAGTGTTACCATTATTTTCCCGGTTATCCACTAAAGATCAAGAAAAAATATTTAAATCACACAATAAAAACAGAATTGTTTTGGCGACAAATGTTGCAGAAACATCATTAACTGTTCCGGGTATTCGATACGTTGTTGATGCTGGATTAGCAAGAATGAATCGATATAGTGTCAGAAGTCGAATTCAACGCTTGCCTATAGAGCCAATTTCCCAAGCAGCTGCAAATCAACGTGCAGGTAGATGTGGACGGATTTCCGAAGGTATTTGTGTGCGCTTGTACTCCGAAAGCGATTACCTAAGTCGTGATGAATTTACAGAGCCAGAAATACTTCGTGTTAATCTAGCGAGTGTAATTTTACAATTGGCTTATCTTAAAATAGGCAGTATTGAAGACTTTCCTTTTGTTAATCGACCAGAATTTAAAAACATAAACGAAGGAAAAAAGCTGTTACTTGAGCTTGGTGCGATAAATGAGAATGGAGGAATAACAGAAACTGGTAAAACGATTTTAAAGATACCAGTTGATCCGAGATTAGGGAAAATGATATTGCAAGCTAATTGTGAATCCTGTGTTTCAGAATTGCTAGTCATTATTTCTTTTTTATCAATTCGTGATCCGAGGGAACGCCCTTTTGATCAACAACAGAAGGCGGATTCAAGTCATGCTCGATTTCATGATGATCAATCAGATTTCATGAGTATATTGAAGTTATGGAATTATATACAGAATAACTCGGCGAAGTTATCGCACAATAAATTTCGAAAGCAATGTCAAAAAGAGTTTTTATCGTTTATGCGAATAAGGGAATGGAAAGATATTTTCCAGCAGATAAAGGCGCAAGTTTTAGAGGTGGGTTTTAAAATTAATTCCACCGAGGCAAGTTATGACGCGATTCATCGCTCAATTTTGTCAGGTATTTTCAGTAATGTAGGAAATATTGATAGTGACAATAATTATTTGGGTACAAAACAAGTAAAATTTCAAATTTTTCCTGGATCCATGGTTCAGAAGAAACCTAAATGGATAATGGCAGTAGAAATTGTGCAAACATCGCGAAATTTCGCTAGAAACGTAGCGAAAATTGATCCGGTTTGGATAGTGGAATTGGCTGATAAATTATTGACACGAAATTATTTTTCACCCTATTGGCAAAAGAACAATGGCCAAGTTTCAGCATATGAAAAAATTAGCCTATATGGGCTGGTATTAATTGCAAAGAGAACAATAAATTACGGGGCTATAGATAAAAGTGAATCTCGAAATATTTTTATTCGGGAAGCCTTAATCGAGGGAAATTTAATAAGCAATGAGCCGTTTTTAAAGCATAATTTGCAAAAGATGAATGAAGTTTCACTATTGGAGCAAAAGTCCAGGCGATTAGACATTTTGGTGGATGACACTATTTTATTCGAATTTTATGATCAGTTGATTCCTGATGATATATATTCCAGTAAAAGTTTTCATCAATGGATTAAAAAGGAGAAGCGAAATAATCCCAAAATTCTGTACTTGGAGCGAGAAAAGTTACTCAATAAAAGCAACGCATTGAAGATTGAATCAACGCCAGATTATTTTCCTATTGAGAAGTTTAAAATTAAGCTGACCTATTGTTTTGACTTGGGAAGTGATAAGGATGGAGTAACAGCGAAAATACCACTAGAGATTTTACCGCAAATTGATCCAATATGGTTTGAATGGGTTATTCCTGGATTGTTAAAAGAAAAGATAATTTCATTAATTAAATCACTGCCAAAAAAAATTCGAAAAAATTTTGTGCCCGTCCCAGATTTTGCAGATGCGTTGGTGTCTTCAATGGTACCCTATAAAAAATGCTTACTTGACTCGATAATTTTAGGTCTTAATAAAATGACGGGTATTTCAGTTATTTCAAATCAATTTGACTTAACAAGGATGCCAAATTATCTATTTTTCCGATTCGAAATATTCGATAGAAATAAAAATGTCATCGCAGAAGGAAAAGACCTATTAGAAATTAAGAAGCAATTGTCAGATTTAGTAAAAGAATTTGATAAGTCATCTGAATTGGTTGATGATAGCATTGATAATATTTGTAGTTGGGATTTTGGTTCGATTCCAGAAGAAAAATTTATTGAAGCGCCCTATGCAAAATATCATGTTTATCCCGCAATAGTTGATAAAACGAATTCAGTTAGTTTGATATATGTTTCGACGAAACAAGAGGCAAGTGAAAAAAGTCGCTGGGGCATATTAAGGTTAATTAAATTGTCTCGGCCAAATATATTTTCTGAATTGAAGAAGCAAGCGGAAAATATCAAACGAAATTATCTCGCCTATTCTACAATAGGCCCCGTGTCTGAGTTAATTAGTGAAACAATAGATTTTATTCTGTTGAATCAGTTTATATCTAACCGAGAAATGATGTACAGTAAAAATGAATTTGATGAGAGAATAGATGATGGCTTGAAATCGTTGCATGATGTTGCAACTACTATATTTTCCTTACAGAAAGAAATTCTTGTTCTTATGCAGGAAATTAGTAAAAAGATAAGAAGCCTAAATGCGATTAGTTATCTTGACTCATTACATGATGTAAATGAGCAATTGAAAAACTTAATTTATCGGCATTATATAAAGGATTTTGATATTGATGAAATTAAACAATTTCCTCGTTATCTCAAGGCTGTGTTACGTCGATTAGACAAACTTGAAGTCAATGCAAGCGCAGATAAAAAGTCCATGTTGTTAGTTCAAAAATATTGGCATGAATATAAACTATTGTTAGATCAAAACAAAAAATCCTCTGATCTAGTCTTGATGAGATGGATGATTGAAGAATATCGTATCTCACTATTTGCACAGGAAATAAAAACTCGCGTCCCAGTATCCTCTCAAAGGCTCGATAAGCTGGTTAAAAAATGTCGGCAAGGATCAGCTTGAATTGAAATATTTAGTAATTTCAACGCTGTAGCTATGAAAACTTCTCGTATTTGAAAATCTAGAAAAGCTACAAATCCTCAGTTATTGGCCGCTATAAGAAACTGAGAACTAGCCAGCATTTCTCACAGGATTCGCGGATTCTCACTTGATCCTTGATTCCACAAGAAATTTTCTTCCGTCGGAAATACAGTTCGTATTCCGCTCAGTCAGAAAATCCCTTGTGGGATCAATTCTCTGCGCGATCCTGTGAGAAATATAGGCTAATTACTAAAATATCATTAATATTTGAGAACCATTGGGCGGTCGTCATTTGTGCAATTTTTAGTTGCAATAGGTAGGCTATGACATTTCGGGTTAAATTGATTACCGGATTACTGTTTTTTGAGTTTTGCGTATTAGCATTACTCAGTGTTAATGGTATTGAATTGGTTCGCAATTTGTCGGTTAAAACCTTGCACGATAGCGCAAATCGTGTAAATAGTGTAATTGCATCAGCAGCGAAACAAGCCATTATCGATGGTGATTTTATAAAATTTAGTAAAGAATTGGACCTACTTGCATCTTCCAACACAGTGACATCACTTACAATAATTGATAATAATAGTACTCGTGTCTTTACAAAATTATTATCCACTATCGATGATGAGACACCAGCTAATAAGGGATTTGACACTATGTCATTTCGTTATCCCATCGAAGAAAACGGTCAGCAGTTAGGTGAATTGATTTTACAATTTACGACTACTGTCATTGGTGACGCGGTGAGTCAAGCGGAATCACTCGTATATAAAGTTGGTGGTGGTGGTTTACTGCTGTTAATTATTGTTTCAAATTTGTTTGGTTATTATATTTCTTCCTTTCTAAATAAAATCAATTACGCTGCGTCAAAAGTGCAAGGAGGAGATTTAATGCATCGAATTCAAGTCAAAGGAAATGATGAATTAGCCGAGGTAGGAAAAAACTTTAATCAGATGATTGAATTTTTACAAATGACAGAAAATATGAATGCTGGAATTGTAAAAACTGCGTTGGATGCAATTGTAACGACTGATCGCAATGGAAAAGTCATAGATTTTAATCCTGCTGCTGAGCGAATATTTGGTTATACATGCAATGACATTATTGGTACATCAATTCTAGAAACCATTATTCTCGAAGAGGATAATGAAAAATTTGTCAATATGCTGCATCAGAATTCAGAATCACAGAATACAATATCTGTTAACAAACAATTTGAAAAAGAATTTAGAGACAAGTTTAATAATCGAATTCTTGGCGTGGTGTATATTACGATAATTGATATTGGCAATAGTATTCAATATGTAATTTATTTTAAGGATTTACGTGGACTTAAAAAAACAGAAGATAGATTAACCTATTTATCCTATAACGATGAACTAACTGATTTGCCAAATATTCATGTTCTGAGAGAACATATTCGAAATGCCAGTTTTGATTGTGATGAAACAAATAGACGATTGATTGTCCTTAAATTCGGTCTTGATCGGTTTAAACATATAAACGAATCATTGGGTCATTTAGTTGGTGATAAGCTTATTCATGCCATCGCTCAACGATTGAAAAAATCGTTAAGACGGGGTGATTTAGTTTCTCGTGTTAATGGGGATCAATTTGTTATTTGCTTGATTGACGTCGCATCTGATACGGATTTGGACTTGCTGATTCAAAAATACCTAGATTGCTTTCTGGAACCATTTAAAGTTGAAGGCTCTATATTACATATAAATGTGAGTATGGGAGCAACAATCTATCCGAATGATGATACTTCAGTCGAAGGTTTGTTGCGAAATGCAGAATCTGCCATGTTTCGAGCTAAGGAAAAAGGTGGGAACCATTATCAGTTTTTTTCAAGAGAAATGAGCGAGCGGTCTAAAGAACGATTATTTTTAGAGAATGAATTGCGTAATGCGGTACCCAATGAGCAATTCGAATTACATTATCAGCCGCAAGTTGAATTGGCATCTGGACAAATAGTTGGAACAGAAGCATTGATTCGATGGATTCACCCGGAGATGGGGTTGGTTTCCCCTTTAAAATTTATTTATCTTGCGGAAGAAACTGGGTTGATAGTGGATATTGGTAAGTGGGTTATTCAAGAGGCTTGTCGTCATAATAGTGAATTGATGGAAGAGCGTCATGAGCGGTTGAATTTAGCCATTAATTTGTCAGCGAGACAATTTACCGATAGAAATTTGGTCACTATTATCGCAGATGCATTGAATGAAACCGGCCATCCCCCAGAATTATTGGAATTGGAAATTACAGAATCCTTATTTATGGAGAACATGGATGAGGTTGCAGTTACATTGCAAACCTTGAGTGATCAGGGAATCAGGGTATCAATGGATGATTTTGGGACTGGGTATTCATCTTTGAGTTACTTGAAACGTTTTCCAATTAGTACCTTAAAAATCGATCGGTCTTTTATTCAAGATATTACAAATAATGCAGATAACGCGGCAATTGTTGCAGCGACGATTCAAATGGCACATAGCCTAAATATTGATGTTGTTGCTGAAGGCGTTGAAACACCAGAAGAATTGGAATTTTTGTGGCATAAACAATGTGATAAAATTCAAGGTTTTTATTTTAGTCGACCTTTGCAGTCCTTAGATTTGAAAAAAATGTTAAATGATAATCGACAAATTGCACTTTATAGTGACAAGATAAAATTAATTTCAGGCGAATCATAATAAAAAATTTCAATCACACTCTGATTGAAACTTCATCGAAACCCTTTCAATTTAAATAAGCGCAATTTCGTATTAATATCATTGTCCAACAACCAAGATTTTAATGAGTAAAATTACGGGCATTTATGTTTAATTTCAAATTTTTAATATTAGCAATATGGTTGATTATTGTTCTTCCGGCATTTGCAGGGCCGCCAGAAATACCCGCCGATTTAAATCTAAATGACTATTCCCGAGCTAATTCAGTTATGAATGATATAACGCGTTATTGGCAGGATGAAGAGGAACTTGCCGGAATTGCTGTGGCAATATTTGATGATAAAAAAGTTATCTGGAAAAAAAATTTGGGCAAAGCAGATACTAATAAAAATATAAATATATCAGATGGAACCAAATTTCGTGTAGGTGCCGTGACTACAGTGCTTACATCTGCATTAGTTCTTAAGTTACAAGAACTCGGATTGCTCAATATTAATGATGACATACGAGACTATATACCGGAATTTGATATTAAGTATCATGATAACAAGCAGCATAAAATAACGATTAAAAATTTGTTAACCCATCATGCGGGATTACCCATTAGTATCTTAAAAGATAGTTGGGTTGAGCGAGCGATACCCGTTAAATCAATATTGCCAAAGCTAAAACGCACCTATGCTGCTAATCCACCAGATTTGGTATATGGATATTCTAATCTGGGGTATTCACTAATCGGGATTGCAATTGAAAATATAACAAAAAAACCGTTTAACCAGATAATGCGACAATATCTACTTGATCCAATTCAGTTGCATAACACTTTCATGCTTGATGAAAAAGCAGACAAAGCTCAGTTGGCGGTGGGATATAAAGAGGAAAAAATGCGATCTGGATTGATTCCTAGGGATGTCGCATCATTGGGTTTGGTATCAAATATGGGAGACTTGGTGACATTTTTTCAAAATATGATGTCTCGTAATTCAGGACGTATTCTGAAAAATGATAGCGTGAATAAATATTTTTCTTCTCACAATAATTCAATATTGCTTGATGTTGATAAACGTGTCGGTTTTGGTTGGAATGTTGGAGGTCTTAATGTTAAAAACGCAGGAAAAATTGTTTGGCGGACGGGATCAACATTAGGATTTCGGTCACGAGTTGCAATATTACCAGATAAAAAGCTGGGTATAATTGTATTATCAAATGATGCTGGTGCTTGGAAAGCGGCAGAAGGAATTGTTGAGTCAGGTCTTCAAATATATTTAAATATTAGGGAGGAGTTGTCAGATCAGAACAAAATAAATCGGCCTTTAAATGAAAAACGCTTTCATGTGGACAAGTTTCTGACTTCTTACAATAGTATGCTTGGGTATATTCCGATAAAAGATGAAATAGACTATTTTCAGGCTAATGTTTTGGGTTGGGATGTGCAATTGGTACGAGATACTTCACCCTGGTACAAAATTGAATACAGTTTGTTTGGCTTACTGCCTATTAATATTAGTTGGATTGCTGATACTGCAGTACGACCAGTCAAAATTGCGACGCATGATGGCGTTATTGCCAAATACAAAAATCGTCAATATTTATTTGCAGTAAATAAATCGTTAAATGAGCCTGATCATGATTGGAAAAGTCGTTTGGGAGAATATCGAATCATAAATTCAGACAAGTTGTTGGAGGAAATGGAGATTTCTACTGGAGAATTAGTATTAAAAAATAATTACTTATTTTTTAAATATGAATTTCCAAACTTTCTTGGTTTTAAAGTTGATATTCCACTAAATCCTATTTCAAAAGATGTTGCGATTATTCCTGGCCTCGGCACGGGATTAAATGAATCAATTCAGGTTGTATATCAAGGTAGTAAGCAATATCTAGAATATTCTGGCTATCTATTGGAAAAACTTGAAAAAAAAGATTCTGTGTTTAATTTTGATTTTTAAATAAATAATTATTAGAAAGCCAACTCTTGTTTTTTTATTTTAATAGACTTAAATAAAAATAAAGTCATTAATGTAAGCTGGATAAATTCTGGTATGCAGGGTGCACATCTTAAAATACTGTTTCTTTCTAAAGAAAGAATATTGTTGTGTTGAGCGCCTATTATACAGTCAAGGATGCGCATGGGAGTAGAGTCATATGCGAAAATATATTAGACATCCCTCAGATATCCCCATTGAAATTTGCTTAAATCAGTCTCAAGAGTTAGCGACAGAAAATTTAATGAACGTTAGTTTTGGTGGATTATCTTTTCATTCCAAAGATCCGTTTGAAATGAACCAAATTTTAAATATCAAAATACCATTTGTCGATCCACCTTTTGAAACGTCAGCAAAAGTCGTCTGGGTGGAAGATAACATTACGTCATTTTACATTGGCGTTGAATTACTGCAGCACGATGATGCGTATCGAACAAGAATGGTAGAGCAGGTATGCCATATTGAACATTATAAACGAGAAGTTTTAATCCAGGAGGGGCGTCAAATTTCTGGTGCTGACGCTGCGATGGAATGGATTAATAAATACGCTAGCACATTTCCTAAAATAGAAGAGATTGAATCAGATTAATTGGAGAAGGTGAATTAGCTAATCCACCTTCTATCTTTTCATGTAAATAAATAGATTTATACTTGCGCGCGATTCCATGGCATTTTTGCCATGCTCGTCGCTAATGCGCAAAATCCAGTGGAGCCGGCGACAAATACACCAATGCCCATGGCTAGTGTTAAATAAATGAAAGCAGGATTGACTAAAGCGCTTAATAGGGAAAATAAAATAATCAGCGCACCTATTGTGATTTGCACTTGGCGTAACAATGGTAATGTTTTACTAATATTGAGAAAACTATTTGTTGGATTTCCACCTTTCTTCCATTGTAATAATCCTCCATCAAAAATTTGAAAATCAATTGTTAAATTAGGGAAAGTTTTTTCCGCAATTGATTTTGCTTGTGTTGCACGAGCGCCGCTTTGGCAAATAAAAACAATTTTACGATCTTTCACTTGCGTCATAATGCCGGGTGCCATTGTGTTAAAGGATGACAATGGGATATTTATTGAATGTTCAATGTGTTCATGAATAAATTCATCTTTTTCTCTTACATCTATATAAAGTGTGTCCATAATGTGTGCCCAATATTGAAATTAAAATAAGTATATTATAAATATCTAATATATGGCAATTTTATCCGCTAGCCTTGATGAGTTCAATGTTTAAAAACGTAAAAAAACTGATTTGCATATTAGATTAATTTAACTACTCGAGGTTTGGGCAGGATGCAGATTAATTACCAAGCAGTCGAATAGATTTTGGTATTTTCGCTAAACTCAATTGAAGTTTTATCTTATCTAATTAAAAGGCTGAGGAATGAAAGTCTGACGATTAATTAGAAAATAATAAATAAGTAATATAGTTATAAGCGATTAAAATAAACAATGTAATATTGAGGTGATTTAGAGCAAAACTGACAAAATTTGTCATTTCTCTAGAGGTTGTCTAAAAATATTTTTAGAAAATTTTTATACCATTGAAATATAACAGGTTTATTGTAATTCCCGAGTGACAATAAATGGCATATATGACATATTTTGTCTATAATTATAATTCAACATACTCGCTGCCATGTGAATATGTTGTTTTTTAACCATTCATTAACCAATTTAAACCCGAAGGAGTATTGCTATGGGAATGGGCGGTGGAATGGGTGGTGGAATGGGCGGCGGTATGGGCGGCGGAATGGGTGGTATGGGTGGCATGTAAGTCATCTAGATCACTAACCGTCTCTCAGGTGCTTGCTCATCAAATGGCATAAGTAAGGTAACTTACTAAATAAATGCCATACACCACGATAGACCAGGGGGGTACTCTTCGGAGTACCCCTTTTTAATTGGATTAAAATATTAGATTTACCTACCTTACTTTCTTTTCAAAATATCGTTTCTTAACCTCAAAAACACAATTTAATGTCACCAAGATTATTGAGATTTGGTGTACATGTCAGCAAGGATATTTTTTTAAATAAATTAAAATTCGATAAATCTTAAATTGTGTTGTTTATTTGCTTTCTATACTTAGGCAAAATGCATAGATTGTTTGGAGCAAGGGTGTGCGGGATCTTTTATGTTAAGTAGTCAGATTGATTTATTTCGACAAGTCAAAATTGCGTATCAAGGTTATTTTAGTTTTTTAAAAAATGACTTACGCATTTACATCGGATTATTTTTTATAGTACTCGGCGTTGCTGTAACAAATACGTTAATGATTTGGTTGTTTGGTAAGCCATTTAATTTTCTTGTCGCTCAAGACTTTAATGCCCTTGCGAGTGTATTACTGGTATTGATCATTGTTATTGCCATAAATCAGCTTTGTCATTTTTTTGCTGCATATGGAGCGAGTGTATTAGGGTTGCGCTTCGTTGGAATACTGCGTACCGCAATTTTGGAAAAAATACTTTTTTTGCCCTATGAAAAACGTAATGAAATACCAAAAGGTGATTTGCTTTCACGCTTAAGTTACGATATTGACAAAATACAACGTATAATGGTTGAGACACCATTGTATCTTTCGTCCCATATCTTTACTGCTGTATTTTATTGTGTAATGCTATTCTATATCGATTTTTATCTCGCATTTGTGGCACTTTTATTAACCCCGCTTTTCTATTTTCATCAAAAGTTATTTGCTAAGAAAAAACGCTTTGCAGCAAAGCGTTTTTTTGATGCGAATGGCGCATTATTGGCAAATGAAGATGAGTCGTTGACAAACGCTGTAGTGATCTCTGCATTTAATGCACAATCAAAAATACTGCAGCAACATAAGTCGCGATTTAAAAATGCGTTTAATTGGGCGGTAAGAGAGCGTTATCTCGACAATAGTTTTTTTGCCTCACTTTCATTTATTGTGTATTTCTGTGGACTGTTGATTGTGTATTTAGGTGTGGAGCGGTTTCAATCGGACGAAATAACAATAGCGCATCTAGTGAGTTTTTTGTTGTATATGGGATATATGTCCGTCCCCATTAGGGGAGTAGTTGAATTGTTTTTTCAAAGCCAATCCGATTTAATGGCAAGTGACCGAATTCAATCAATATTGCAACAGGAGAAAAACGTTAAAGTACTTCCTGCCATTTCGGTCAAAAAAGGTGACATTGTTTTTTCTGGTGTTGGCCTTACTCGAGGCGATAAAAAAATATTTTCAAATCTAAATATTAAGCTAGAAGCAGGAAAATCTTACGGCTTAGTTGGGCCAAGTGGTGTTGGAAAATCCACTCTTGCATATTTGTTAATGAAAAATTTACATCCGGATAGTGGAGCGATATTAATAGATGGGCAAGACATCAGCCAAATTAGCACTGAATCTTTATTAGATCAAATTACAATGATCTGGCAATTACCATTTATATTTAATTTGTCCATAAAAGAAAATTTGTTACTAGCGAAAAATGATTCTAGCGATGAAAAATTGGAAGAAGTCTGTGAGAAAAGTGGTGCATTAGATTATATAAATAAATTGCCAGATAAATTCGATACCATAATAGGTTCGCAAGGAGTGAATTTGTCAGTTGGGCAAATTCAAAAATTAAACATCGCGCAAGCTTTATTGCGTGACTCAAAAATATTAATTCTGGATGAGGCTAGTTCAGCCTTAGATAGTCAGTCAGAAGAGCAATTAATTGCGACCTTAAAATCAATTCGTCAGGATAAGACCACCATATTTATCACGCATCGCTATTCTGCAATTCAATATGTGGATTTGGTTATTTACATGGATAGTAATTTTAATGTTACCACAGGTTCACATGAAAAATTATATCAAGAGAACGCGGCTTATCGACACGCATTGGAATGGCAACAAGGACAAATGTGATGCATAAAATATCATTGATATTGGTAGTAATTATAATTAATGCATTATCAGCTTTTACATTTGCTGAAACTACCGTTTCAAATGCCGCCTCTCCCTATATTTCAATGCATGCAAGCGATGCCATTAAGTGGCATGCATGGGATTCAAATGCTATTCAGAAAGCAAAAAAGGAAAATAAACCGATATATTTAACGATAGGTTATTTTTCTTGTTACTGGTGTCATGTATTGCAACGAGAAAGTTTTAATAGCCACAAAATTGCGGATATAGTCAATAAGTCATTTATACCCGTGGTGGTTGATAGGGAATTGAATCCAGTGCTAGATTCCTATTTGACAAAATTTGCTGAAGAAACAATTGGTCGCGGAGGATGGCCTTTAAACGTGATATTAACACCAGACGGTTATCCTTTTATGGCGACGATTTATCTACCCGAAGACAAGATGAATGTTTGGTTTCATAAAGCACAGGATTTATGGAACACCGATCCAGATTATATCCGAACAATCGCTCAGGACGCAGCGATGGATATGAATATGCAATTCACACTTAAAAAGGAAAAAATAAACAGTGAAAAAACGAAGCAGATTGTAGCTCAATATTCTGCAGAAATATTGTCAGCACGGGACGAATTTGATGGTGGATTTGGCGATCAAGCAAAATTCCCATTGCCTTCTGTTTTAAGTGCTGTGTTAGACCTCTATCAGATATCAAAACGACCGGAATTGATGGCATTTATCCAAACAACGCTAGATAGTATGATTGAACACAATTTGTATGATCAACTAGAAGGTGGTTTTTTTAGATATACAACTGATCCGGGTTGGCAGATTCCGCATTTTGAGAAAATGTTATATGACAACGCTCAATTGGTTTCGCTATATATTAAAGCGGGTAAAGTAATAAATGAGCCTCGATACACAAAAATTGGTTTGGATATCATGGATTTTATATTGGCACATTTTCAAAATGAGGATGGCGCCTTTATAAGTAGTTTTTCTGCGGTTGATGAAAGTGGGAATGAGGGTGGATATTATCTATGGAAAAAAGACGAAACAGATTTGATATTGACGGATCAGGAAAAGAAGTTTGTTAACGTTGTATGGGATTGGCAAAAGCCAGCGATGATAGAAGGTAGCTACTTACCAGGTAATTCAATATTCTCAAAGCAACTTGGTGAGTCGTTAGGGTTAACTAAAAAACAATACAGAAAGCTACTGCAAAATATAAAATCAAAATTATTAACAAAACGTAAAACAAGAAAGTTGCCAATTGATAAAAAGGTGATTACTGCATGGAATGCTTTAACCTTAATTGCACTAATTGATGCGTATCAAATATCTGGGAAAACTACGTATTTCAATGCTGCTAAGACGTTAGTCGAATTTATCTCAACAAAATTGCTGATAGATGACCAGTTATATCGTGCATTACATATGGGTGAATTGTCAGGAAACGCTGATTTAGAAGATTACGTTTACACAGCTTATGCTTTTCAAAATTGGCGAACCATTGCGAAAAACGCATTGCATAATAACGTTGAAATCACATTAGCGAAAAAAGCATGGCGCGGTTTTTTTTCAGAAAAAGGGTGGGCGAAAAGTGATGATTTGTTAATACCTTATGGTAGCCGAGAATCAATAATTGCTGATGGGCCACTTCCGTCGTCATCAAGCATGTTGATAAAAATGAGTCTTGGTTCGGGTGATAAGTATCTCGTTAATCAAGCAAAGGTTGCAATGCAGTTGGGGCATAATATTCTTTTAACGCGTCCATTTTGGTTTGGCAACCAGGTGATGCTGTTGGCTAATCAAAAATAGTCTATTTTACGTGCTTATTCAATAATCCTCATTATCTGTCCAATTAATCTACTCCATTATGTTGTTGATAGGTGACTTGTTTTAAATAACCAGTTAATCTATAGCGCGTTTTGGTTAAGCAGGCAGAATCATTTAGAATCAAATTGTGGATATAGAAAAGATTTTGAGGAGAAAATGCTCGAATCAGTTTGTTAAAACATATTACCGAATACATAGTTTTGTTTTCAACATATGATATTTACCATTTTTATTTATGTAATATATAACTGACTTTCTGCTAATTTAACGCGTAAGATGTTTTACTTTCTCAGAATTCATAACACTAAATTTGCAAAACGCTAAATTAATTTAGAGGAGAATGAGCAATGCGAATTGTTTTTATGTTATTCGCTGTATTATCAATTTCAAATGCTTTTGCCGCAACGGCATATTACACCATAGATCGAGATCATACGTTTCCACATTTTGCAATTGACCATATGGGATTTTCAACATTATATGGTCGCTTTGATTCGACTAGTGGAAAAATCATCATGGATCTAGAGAACAATAATGGATATGTTGATATAAAAATTGCAGCAGTGTCTATAACGACTGGGCATAACAAACGCGACAATCATTTACGCTCACCCGATTTTTTAAACGTAATGGAATACCCAGACATAACCTATCAATCCAGTAATGTTAAATTTCTTGGTGAAGATAGGGCGACGATTGAAGGGAAATTAACTATTCTTGGTGTTTCAAAACCAGTGACATTGAGTGTAAATAAAATTCGATGTGGTGTTAATCCCTTAAATAAAAAAGACACTTGCGGATTTGAAGCCACGGCGTCAATCAAACGATCTGATTTTGGTAGTACTTATGCCCGCCCAAATATTGGTGATAATATGCAATTGTGGTTTCAGGTTGAAGCATTTCGCGATGACTAACTTTCATTTCTTATTTTAGCTACATCATTGCTTAATTGAACAAAATCAAAAATGGATAAGGTTTCTGCTCTAGCGCTTGAGTCGATATTTAATTTTTCTATTTGTTCATCGGTGAGTGTTTGTTTCAGATTGTTTCGTAATGTTTTTCGACGTTGGGTAAAACACAACTTTACCATCTCCTGAAACGTACTTTCATCATCTGCTTCGATGGGTTTGTTTTTATAGGGTATTAAACGAATAATCGCTGAATCAACTTTTGGTGCTGGCTTGAATGACGAAGGTTTGACGTTAAATAATTGTTCAACATTAAAGTAATATTGCATTATGACACTCAATCTTCCATATGATTTTTCATTAATGGGTGAAGCAATTCGCTCAACGACTTCTTTTTGTAACATGAAATGCATATCGAAAATGGCGTTGGAAAAATGCAGTAAATGAAAAAGTAATGGAGTGGAAATATTATATGGCAGATTTCCAACTACCCGAATTAAATTCGGTTCATTAATAATGGTTGAAAAATCAAATTTCAAAACATCTGCTTGGTGTATTTTTAGCTTTTTTGGAAATCGATTTTCTAATATTGGAATCAAGTCGCGATCTAATTCAATAACATCAAGCGAATCTAATGTTTCTAGCAAGAGTTCTGTTAGAGCGCCTTTCCCCGGGCCAATTTCGACAAATTTTTGATTATTTTGTGGTGATATAGCAGAAACAATCTGATGGATGACATGCGTGTCTACCAAAAAATTTTGTCCAAACCGCTTACGCGCGCGATGACTCATCGTTATATACGTTGACTTGATTTAACAATATCGAGAGCAGTATTGATAGCTAATATCATACTTTTGGGGTTAGCCTCTTTTGTGCCTGCTAGGTCTAATGCCGTACCATGGTCTACAGATGTGCGGATGATAGGTAGTCCAAGTGTGACGTTAATTGCCTGACCGAATCCTTTGTACTTTAGTACGGGAAGACCTTGGTCATGATACATTGCCAAAACTGCATCTGTGTTATCCAAATATTTTGATGTGAATAATGTGTCGGCAGATAGAGGTCCAATGACGTTCATGCCCTGACTACGAAATTCGTCTAGTACTGGTTTTATAATTTCCGCATCTTCTGACCCAATGCAACCATCTTCACCAGCATGGGGATTTAATCCGGCTACAATAATTCTGGGTTGTGAAATATTAAACTGTTTTTGTAAATCATGATGCAATATTTTAATTGTTTCAAAAATTCGCTTTTTCGTTACTCTGCTTGCAACATCTTTTAAAGGGATATGTGTTGTTAACAATGCCACACGCAAGCCTTCAGTTGCTAACATCATTACAGGTGTTGAAGCCTGAGTTTTTTCTGCCAAATATTCAGTATGGCCTGAAAATGCTAGGGTATCTGAGTGTAAGACACTTTTATGTATGGGTCCTGTTACCATGGCATCAACTGTTTTATCGATGCATGCATTGATTGCGAGATCTAACACATCAAATACATAATTGGCATTTCTTCTATTTAATTTTCCTGGTTCACATTGATTTTCCAGGTTAGTAGGGATGACCTTGAGGTTACCTGAAAGAGTCGGTGTTTTTGCTTGATCGAAGTTGCTCAAAGTTATGTTGATGGGCAGTGACAGTGCCTTAGCGCGTTGCGTGAATAACGCAGGATCACCAATTACGAGTAAATCAGCATTGTAGTTTTGCTGTGCGGCAAGCAGCATGATATCTGGGCCGATACCCGCAGGTTCGCCGGTCGAAATGGCAAGTCTAGGAATTGACATCAATCAAAGCGATAATTTGATATCAACAAAAGCTTCCTCACGAATTTGTCGCAGAAAGGCTTCGGTCATTTCTTCAATTTTACGTTGTTGAATAAACTTGCGAGCATTGTTTTTTGCAAACTCTTCACTATTATCCAAATTTCGACGCTCCAATACTTGTACGATGTGCCAGCCGAATTGGGATTGAAAAGGTTCGCTTACATCCCCAGGATTGAGGCTATTCATAGTCATTTCAAATTGCGGAACCATTTGTCCTGGATTTACCCATCCTAAATCCCCACCTAAAACAGCGCTTGAGCGATCTTCACTATGAGATTTAGCAAGTTCCGCAAAATCTGCACCTTCAATTATTCTCTGCCTTAACTGCCGCAATCGAGTGATGATATCCAGCTCGGTATTTAATTCATTTGGGTGAAGCAAGATGTGTCGAGCATTAGTTTGTGTAATTACGTGTTTTTCGCTGATGCGTTTATCATCTAGTATAATGATATGAAAACCACTTGAGCTACGAATAAGCTCACTGTGTTCACCATTCTCCATTTGCGTCACGATGGTGGAAAATAATGTTGGCAATTGTCCAGACTTTCTCCAGCCCAAATTGCCACCTTCAAGCGCTTTTTGTCCATCTGAACTGCTTATGGCGACCTGTTGAAAGTTTTCCCCGTTTTCAATTCTCGCTAGCACAGATTCAGCACGCAATTTTATTTTATCAATTGTACTTGCGTTAGCGGCTTCAGGCACAGAAATTAGAATGTGTGAAATTTTGTATTCTTCGTTAGTATTGCCTTGAATGGCTTGTGTTGATAGAAAATTACCAATTTCCTGATCAGAAATGGTTATTCGATTGGTGACTTCACGTTGTCGTAAGCGAGCCAAAATCATTTCCGCACGCACATTATTTCGAAATTGAGTGAAACTAAAACCATCCTTTTCTAGCATTCGACGAAACTCTCGAAGCGACAACTGATTTTGGTCGGCAATTCGATTAAGCGTTGAACTTAGTTCGGAATCATCCACTCGGATTCCAGTACTTTGGGCTAATTGTAGTTGAATCTGTTTTACAATCTCGCGCTCTAAAACCTGTTTTCGTAATATTTTTTCAGGAGGTAATCGTGTTTGTTGTGTGCGCAATTGTTTTTTAATGGAATCCACTTGTTGCTCGAGTTCAATCGTCGTAATCACGTCATCGTTGACAATTGCAGCAATTTGATTGAGGGGGGTCGCGTTTAAAACGACGCTAGTTAGGATAATGCAAATAAATAAACTAATTTTTAACAATTGAATCACAAATGATTACCTTTATTAACATAGGAAAATGCTAGGGCGAATATTGTACTTGTATTGTTAATAACAATGAACTGAAATTTCGGCTTATGCAAAATTGGTTATACGTATTTCTTAAATTATCGTAGGATAATAATTGTTGAAAGTCATATTTGATGTTAATTCTCCAAGCTAATTCAGTTTCCCCTGTAAAAGCATCCGTCATTCAAGATGTGGTAAAAAAAGCAGCAAAATTGTTTGCATTTTGAAGTGATAGAAAATTAACCCATGAGCCAGCTTGAAATGTTAATTACATCTGTAAGTTTTTGAAATATAATAATAATACAGAATCGGCAAAGAATGTGAATAATCTTAATGGAGCAACATGTTAAAAGGAGAATTTGTGCACGATCAACGTTATGTTGAAATGACCGAATGGTTAAAAACTAAATTCAGTGATAAAACCTATCAAATAGAAGTGGCATCAGCGGATGCTAGCTTTCGACGGTATTTTCGCGTTTGTGGTGACACTTGGCGCTGGATAGTGATGGACGCACCACCTGACAAAGAAGATAGTTTGACCTTCGTTACAGTCGCACAAGCGTTTAAAAGTGTGGGTCTAAATGTGCCTGAAATTAAAGTGAAGGATTTAACGCGTGGTTTTTTAGTGATAACAGATTTTGGTGATCGTGCATTTTTACCACTACTGGCAGATGATAATGTTAATCAACTGTATTCTGATGCGTTACAATCATTGTTGATCTTGCAAACGAAAACGAATCAATCACTCATTAACCTACCGATGTATGATGCTGAATTATTGCTTAGAGAAATGCAATTGTTTAGTGAATGGTTTTTACCGAAATATTTAAATATACAATTAGATTCAAATCAAACAAAAGATCTTGAAAGCATTTTTCAACTTCTCATCGAAAACGCTATTGAACAACCACAAGTTTGGGTGCATCGTGATTATCATTCACGAAATTTAATGTATGTTGAAGAAAATAATCCTGGGATTATCGATTTTCAAGATGCTGTGATTGGTCCAATTACGTATGACTTGGTTTCTCTGTTAAAAGATTGCTACATAGCGTGGCCACCGCAACAAGTTAACGAGTGGGTAAGTAACTATTTACAACAGCTACAGCAATATGGATTATGTGAAAACATGACCAATGATAAATTTCAGCAATATTTTGATTTAATGGGTGTGCAGCGACATCTAAAAGCCATCGGAATTTTTTCTCGTTTAAATTATCGGGATGGAAAATCAGGGTATTTGCAGGATATTCCCAGAACGCTGGATTATGTCATTCAGGCGTGTCGAAACTATCCTGCTCTGTCGCCACTATTAGTCCTAATTGAAGAGTATGTGTTGCCAAAATTAACGCAGAAGGTTAAACAAACATGCGCGCAATGATTTTAGCCGCTGGACGTGGTGAGCGAATGCGGCCACTAACCGATAACATTCCCAAACCTCTTTTAAAAATCGCTGGTAAAGCGTTAATTGAATATCACATTGAAGCGTTAAAAAAAGCGGGTGTATCAGAAATCGTTATTAATCACGCATACCTTGGGCATAAACTGGAAGCGCATTTGGGCAATGGTGAAAAATATGGAGTGCGTATATCGTATTCTGCAGAAGGCGAAGCGCTTGAAACAGGCGGTGGCATTTTAAAGGCATTGCCGATCTTGGGAGATTCACCTTTTATCGTGGTAAATGGGGATGTTTGGTGTGACTATGATTTTTCAAAATTACCGAGTGAAATCTTAGGATTAGCGCATTTGGTAATGATTCCAAATCCTCAACATAATCTAAAAGGTGATTTTTACTATGCTAACGGGATGTTGAGCGTAAGTGGTAATACAAAATTAACCTATAGTGGAATTGGTGTTTATTCCTCGAAGTTATTTACGAATTGTCAGCAAGGGCGATTTCCATTGGCGCCTTTGCTCAGAAATGCCATTGAAGAGGGTATGATATCTGCGGAAGTTCATCAAAATCTTTGGATGGACGTAGGTACACCTGAGCGATTGGATCTATTAGATAAGCATTTTACAGCGTTAAATAATTGAATACGAAAATTTAACGTGTCAAAAGGAAAAATGATGAAGCGTAATTTGTTAACAGTTTATGTATTGATATTGCTGTTGGGAATATTGCAGAATTTTGCTATGTCCGAAGAAGAAAAATTGACATTAAAGGTTGGTGTTGTTCCGCAATTTACTGCGAGAGAAATTCGCGAAAACTGGGAGCCGATATTAAAAAATCTAGAAAATGAAACCAATATTAAATTTGTTCTTACCGGGTCGGCAAACATACCGATGTTTGAAACGCAGTTCATATCAGGGGAATTTGATTTGGTTTATATGAATCCATATCACATGTTAATTGCAAATAAAGAACAAAAATATGTGCCAATTCTGAAAGATATAGATCGATCGTTACAAGGGATTCTGGTTGTCAAAAAAAGCAGTAATATCTCAAGTTTATCTGCATTAAAAGATAATCAAATTGTTTTTCCAGCACCAAATGCGTTGGGCGCTTCGTTACTCATGAGAGCTGAGTTACAAAAAGATCACAATATTAATATTGCACCCATTTATGTGAAAAGTCATTCTTCTGTCTATCTGAATGTCGCGTTAGGACAGTCTATCGCGGGTGGTGGCGTGATGAAAACGTTAAAACAACAAGCACCAAATATTCAAGATTCGTTAAAAATAATTTACAGAACGAAAAAAGTCCCGCCACATCCCATCGCCATACATCCTCGCGTTTCAACAGAAATTTCAGAAAAAATTGTGAATAGTTTTATAAAAATGGGAGAAGATAAGAATGTTCAACCATTGTTAAGAAAAATTCCAATGAAGACAATTGGTAAAGCAAATTTGCAAGATTATATTGTGTTACAAAAACTAGGATTGGAAGAGTTTTATGTAAAATAACGAGTCGTTCACGTGTGATAATTAGTCCATCTGCTTTTCAAAGAAAGTACTTATTCAATTTCAATAAATAACATGTCAACCAATATTTTAGCTTGTATTTCATCCCATGGTTTTGGTCATCTAGGAATGACATCGCCATTATTAAATGCATTGGTCGAGCAAATGGATGTGTCTTTAATTGTTCGGTGTACTTTACCTGAGAACATTATACGGAAACGAATTCATGTCCCTTTCGAATTGATTCCCGAAAAATCAGATTTTGGTATGGTGATGACGAGTGCGATTGATATAGATTATTCGGCGAGTTTTAAATCTTATGTCAATTTTCATGATAACTGGGAAGAAAATTTAGATAAAGAGAAGGAGTCGTTGCGTAGAATATCACCTGATTTAATTATTTCAAACATTCCCTATATTACAATTGTCGCGGCTAAAGAATTGGGAATACCATGTGTTGCTTATTGTTCATTAAATTGGGCGAGTATTTTTGAGTATTGTTTCAAAGATAGGAAAGAAGCAATTCCAATATTAAAGCAAATTCGAGCAGCGTATTCCGATGCAAATTCCTTTATTTGTCCAGCCCCATCTATGGATATGCCATTTTTGAAAAACATTCATCGAATCGGACCAATCGCGGAAATAGGAGAAAGTAAAAAAAGTCAGATTTTAAATGGCTTTTTCGATTCAAATTATGAAAAACTCGTAATGATTTCACCGGGTGGGATTGATACTGAAATTAATTTGAATGAATGGCCAAAACTTCCCGGAATTGCTTGGTTAGTTTCATGGGATGATAAGTTAGATCGTGATGATATGCTGTCGACTAATCAGCTAAACGATTCATTTACAGATGTTTTGACGAGTTGTGATGCCATCATTAGCAAGCCAGGGTATGGCATAGTCTCAGAAAGTGTTTGCAATGCAGTGCCAGCGCTATTTGTAAAACGGGGCGATTGGGCAGAAGAACCTTTTTTGGTAAATTGGTGGTTGAAAAATGGTAACGCGTTAGAAGTGTCTCGAGAGGATTTTTTTCAAGGCAATGTTGCTGATCATTTGCAGAAATTATGGAAAAGAGAAAAACAAACAAAACAAGTGTCCTGTGAGACGGATGCCGTGAATAAAATTGCCGCTATGTGTAACTCAAGTAGAAATTAGTAAAGAAATTTAAGTTTAAAATAATGTTTTAACATTCAGTTGTAAAAACCTTTTCACAAGAACATATCAATGGTTTTATATCTCCCTATCAGTCGGAACTCGGCTATCTGGATGCCATCTAATTAATGCCATAAAAACAGTACTATCAAGCTACTTTGATCAATATTTAGTTTGTTTAAAAAGTTTTCTAAGCCTTGGTTAAAGAAAGGTTTAATAATGCTTGTGTTATGATCACGTGTTACATATTTCATCTGCGTTGAGATACTTATGTTGAAATTAATCTTGTGGGAAAATCGTCAGGAGTCATGTGCAGGGTAGTTTGCACAAAATATTAGTCGTGCGAAAGCAAAAAGTCGTATTCCAAATTATACAAAAAATAATGCAAAAATTTCGTTGTTTACATTCTCGAGTCTGGCTCATACTTTTTTGGCTATCTATGCCTATTCATTTTCTCAAGGCAGAAATTCTTATTAGCGGTATCATGCCTTCAAATATTGGTCAAACCGCTGTCACGCTGCAAGCAACAGTACCTGCTTCCCCTAATTCCACTAGCGTATATTTTAATTATGGTCTTAGTTTGGCAAATTTAACGCAAACTACGTTAGCGCAAAATATTCTTTCCACTAATAGTGATGTTGTCATAAGTCGATTCGTTTCCGGATTACAATGTGCGACGACATACTACTATACCGTCAATGCGTTAAATGCTGCGATAGAGTCTGTTAGTCAAGTTAATAGTTTTACAACAATTCCTTGCATCGAAAGTGATGCTGTCATCGAAACCATTTCTGCAAGTAATATTACGCTATCAAGTGCACAATTAAACGGCTCAATTGAATTGGATCACACTTATGTTGAAATTTTGTTTGGTTTTGAGTATGGGTTAACGACAGATTATGGAGTAGTGACGGAAAGAGGCCCGTTTAATGGGAGCCTTACATCTAAACGAACTGTTGAATCCAAACAAAATAATTTTGTCTGTGGAACGACATATCATTATCGATTGTTTGGGAATTTTCAAGAAGATGCCAATTCGCCTAGCGTCACTAAATATGGCAATGATGTTTCATTTGAAACATTGCCTTGTAATACGATTGATGTACACAGTGTTACTCCTATTGTTGCTGCAAACGATACTGTTAGATTACAAGCTTCAGTTCAGGTGAGTAAAGCTCAAGAGGTTGAAGTTTATTTTTCTTGGGGTTTAACCACTGATTTAGATAATTCGTCAACTCCCATCACAATTGATGATTCGATTGGAACTTTTTTCCACGAGTTAAAAGGACTGCTGTGTGATACCGAATATTTTTACAGTTTCGTTGTGGCGGGTGTGGCTACAGATGATGTTAATTCCTTTTTCACACATGCCTGTGAGGCTGCACCAGTCGTAGTTACATTAGGAGCAGCCGATATTTCAGGATCAGCTGTGAAGCTAATTGCTAATGTGGCCCCTAATGATGCAATCACGTCCGTGTATTTCGAATGGGGGTTAAGTGATTTTTATACGGATTCGACCGCGAGTGTAGATATTAGTGGTGGCTTTACTAAAAAACCTGTGGAAATGGTATTGGAGAATCTAAGTTGTGATACAACATATTTTTATCGAGCGGTAGCCAGTAATATCAATGGGGAGATCGGTGGCGAGGGAAAAAGTTTCAAGACAGAATCATGTAATCCATCGAATCCTGGCGAAGGGCCAGGTCCCAGCATTGACCCAAATTTTCAACGAGTCTTCGCAGGTGGTCAATTCGGTGTGGCTCTTGATAGAAGTGGTAGTTTAATAACTTGGGGAAATAATGAATTCGGTCAGTTAGGAGGCGAGGTAAATGACTTTAGATTTATCGATGGAGTTCAGTCGTCTCTATTTGGGGAAAATCAGGATATAACAAGAATAGTATTTAATTATATTTCGGTTGCGGCAGGTAAAAACCATGTTCTTTTACTAAATAAAGAAAGCGATCTAGCGACAGTTGTAATGTCGTTTGGCAGCAATAACAATGGGCAGCTGGGTCGTGAATCTGATGGTGCGTTTGCATATGTGCCTGATTTTGTCATCAAAAGTGGTGGTACGGCGTTGGGCGATGTAGCTCAAATTGCTGCCGGAGATGAACACAGCGTTGCATTAACAAATAATGGTGAGGTATTTGTTTGGGGTGATAACAAGCTAGGACAGTTGGCTTCGAAAGTATTAAATGAATCTAGCGAAGCCATTTCTGTTATTGGAGTAAGCAATGCCAAGGCAATTGCATCAGGATCAGGATTTGTTATCGCATTGCTGGATAATGGAAAATTAAAAGCGTGGGGGCAAAACGATAGAGGTCAACTTGCAAATGGCTCTGATGCCAATAGTTTCGATGTCGTCAACGTAGATAGAGCAGAAAATATTGTTGACATAGTTGCTGGTGGCAAGCATGCATTAGCATTAACGGAAGATGCTTCACTTATCGCATGGGGGGCAAATGATAGTGGCCAGTTAGGTATAGGGAACAATGATGACCGGAAAATAATCAGTGTCGTAAGTTATTTTACTGACAATAATCTAACGATACGCCAATTGGCTGCCGGTGAAAAACACACAATGGCTTTATTAACAGATGGGACAGTTTATGCCTGGGGAAGTAACAACAAAGGACAGTTAGGTGTCGATAATGAAAGCGCGTTTCAATTAGAGCCGGTAATTGTTGTGGACGATAATGCAGAACCGTTGAGTGATATTGTCAATATTGCTGCAGGAGAAGACTTCAGCATAGCTGTAAATCAATCAGGGCAAATATTAACTTGGGGTGACAATAGTGTTGGGCAGTTAAATGGTGTTCCAAGTGAAGCGTCAGTGCGCGATAAGTTAACATTAAAAAATAAACATGCTACGCAAATATCATTAAATCAACAAAGAATCGTTGTTGATACTACTAGCTTGATAATAGAACAAGGATCCGTAGGACGTGTTCGTATTCGCTTGGCCAGTGATCCACAAGACTCTACCCTTGTTGAGCTTTCGATTACAGAGGGTGATGATGGTTTTGTCATCGACAAGGGTGGGCAAGTATTTTTTGATGCGGCAAATTGGTTTACTCAAAAAATTGTGAATATTCAAGCGTCAAAAGAGCAAGCACTTGGTCGTAAAGTATTGCAAATAAATACAGCAGGTGCTGAGACTATTACAATTGATGTTGACATTGTGCCAGTAGATAAGCCCAAACCAAAGGAACAAGTTGTTGGGGCAAACTTTGTTGAAACGCTAATCTTCTTATTACTCTGTATAATATGTCGCAGTTTTGTCGATCGAAATCCTCGAAATTATTTCACATCTCTAGACTAGTTATGTCAATATATACCCGTAGCGTTATGAAATTAGGTGTTAATGTGCATCATTTTAGTTTCACAACAAGGCAAAATGACGCGTAATAGCCGGACTATTGCAAGGAATTTTAACGCTGTTGTGGAATTCAAATGGTGTGCAGTAAGACCTAATTTTATAACGCTACGGGTATATACCCGTAGCGTTATAGAAATCTACATATAAACCCGTAACGATACGGGTATATAACGCAACGGCTAAATAAAAATTTTCTGTTTATATTAATAAATACTGCGACTATGCGCTGTGATTAAATCGTTGGGAGAAAATAATGTCTATTGGCACACCGTTGACTGATTCAGCTCTAAAAGTGATGTTGTTAGGTGCAGGGGAATTAGGGAAAGAAGTCATTATCGCATTGCAGCGTTATGGCGTTGAAGTAATCGCTGTTGATCGATATGAAAATGCGCCCGGTCACCAAGTCGCACATAAAGCACGAATCGTTGATATGTCCGATCCTGTGGCATTGCGAAATGTCATTGATGAAATAAATCCACATATAATTGTTCCTGAAATAGAAGCGATTGCCACAGAAGTTTTGGCTGAAATTGAATCTTTAGAAAAAGCTGAAATAATTCCCAATGCACGTGCTGCACAATTGACCATGAATAGGGAAGGAATACGTAGGTTAGCTGCAGAGGAGCTAGAGTTACCCACTTCAAGATACGCTTTTGCTGAATCGCTTAATCAATTAAAAATGCAAATCGACGGTGGAATAGGTTATCCCTGTTTTGTGAAACCCGTTATGTCATCCAGTGGAAAGGGTCAATCGATAGTGAATTCATCGGACGATGTTGACAATGCATGGTTACATGCAATTGAGAGTGGACGAGTTAACCAAGGAAAGGTGATTGTCGAGGAGAAAATTGAATTTGATTTTGAAATTACTTTGTTAACTGTTCGATTTAAAAAAGCAGAAAAAATAGAAACTGACTTTTGTTTTCCCATCGGCCATGTGCAAAAGGGTGGAGATTATATAGAAAGTTGGCAGCCACAAGAAATGACATCAAAGGCATTGGAGAATGCAAAAGAGATTGCAAAAAAAGTCACAGATAACTTAGGTGGCCGCGGTATTTTTGGTGTTGAGTTATTTGTAAAGGGAGATCGAGTCTGGTTTAGCGAGGTGAGTCCTCGTCCCCATGATACTGGAATGGTAACGATGTCAACGCAATATCAAAGTGAATTCGAATTACATGCCCGAGCAATTCTTGGTTTGCCAATTAATGTTTCAATGTATTCACCGGGTGCGAGTGCAGTTATTTACGGATCAATGGACGAAAAAGCAATATCCTTTGGGGGATTGGAGCACGCATTGGCGGTATCTAATTCACAAGTCAGATTATTTGGTAAACCCGAAGCATTTAAAAAAAGGCGTATGGGTGTTGCGTTAGCATTTGCCGACAATGTTGAGCTCGCAAGAAAAAATGCAAAAGAAGCGGCGGGTAGAATCAAGCCAGAAAAATAATGACTAAGGAGAGGTGTTAATAGCAGGAGAGTCTACTTAGATATAAATTGACTGAATCAATTTAATTTGCTGTCTTCAAAGCCCCCCTGAGGAATAACAAACTATCCCCCTCCCTATACCGCGTTAACGCGGATGACAGCAAACTAGTAGACTCTCCATGTGAAACGATTAACTATTAATTGCTAAATAGGCTTAACGAAAGCCTTCTTTAGTATAAATTTTATAAGTCACATACAAACCTAAAACAGTGCCTAAAACAGAAACGATAACGATAGCGGATGTAATACCATCTGTATATTCCATGTTATTTACCTCGTAATAAATTCTAAAATTGTTTGCCGGGATATATTGCCCGATATTTGAATTTCGATCAAGTCTAGAAAAGTAAACTTTGTCATTCAATTTGATTGTTTAGTCGGCATTTGCAGATGAATATTTAGTCCAATTTTAGTGACACTTCCCATAAGATCCACGTTTTAAAAGATAGAATTTCAATAAAGGATTAGGTTGTAAAGTCGTTACTATTTACGGCTTTTGTTTGAGCGCCTAAATTTTGACTCGTTCTAAGTATTTAATTTTTAAAAGATATACTGAGTGAGGCGAGTACGAAACGCGTAGAAATTGAGTATTACTAATAATTGATGAATAGACATCTAATGGATCAGGAGTGTGACATTGGGGCGAATTAAAGCACCGAAAACACCAGAAGAAATCGTAAAAGGAGTGGATAAGCTCGTATCCCTTCCGGAGGTTTGTTTTTTGGTTAATGACCTGGTGAACGACCCGAATTCAGACATTGTTCAAATTGGAAATGTTATTAGCCAAGATCCTGATCTAACAGCGCGCTTATTAAAATTAGTTAATAGTTCATTTTATGCGTTTGACAAACCAATCGATACCGTCAGTCGTGCAATTTTGATGGTTGGACTAAACGAGCTTCAGCATATGGTATGGGCTAGTTCTGCGGTAGAAACGTTTCATAAAATTCCACCAGAAGATGCAAATATGGCGGGATTTTGGAGGCATAGTATTTTTTGTGCGGTGGTGGCAAGAATCCTTGCGCGCGAGTGCAACATATTGCATCCGGAAAGATTATTTGTCGCGGGATTGTTGCATGACATAGGGCGTCTACTTATTTATTTAAAACTCCCAAAAGGATTTGTGGAAGTCGTTATGGAAGAAAAGGTTTCACCGGACACACCCTCCACACAAATAGAAAGAGATATTATTGGCTTCGATCACGGTGAAGTTGGATTAGCATTATGCAAGTCCTGGGGACTTCCACAGAGTTTGAGTCACTCAATTGGTTATCATCATGCGCCAAATGAATCTCGTGATTTTTCGTTAGAAGCATCAATTGTTCATGTGGCCAACATTATGGCGCATGCTCTGGAAATGGGTGAAGAAGAAAATTTTCAGCAATCGGCGAATATGGAAGCTTGGGAATTATTAAATCTATCAGAATCCACTATTAAAAAAACGCTACATGAAGCAGTTCTACAATTTTTAGAAGCCCTTGAATTATTATTACCTGGCGCTAGTCAGCGGATTTAAAGTTAGAGAAAAATTATGACAAAGCAGCATAAAATGGAAACTGCAACAGAGCAAGATAAATTTAAGAATCTGGCTAGGGCTCTGATTCGATTTTGTATTAAAGATGGTGATAATGCATCAAACGAATTAAGTGAAAAACTTTGTCGGATGCAGCAGCACGTGTCAAAATTGGAGTCTCAAATAACGGAAAATACCGAAAATAAAGAAGAGTTGTATGCAAGTCTTGGTGATTTAAAGTTGGAAATAATGGAATCTGTTGTGATATTACAATTCTTTGATCGCGTTGCACAACGATTAGATCATGTATTATTGAGTATTGACGCAATTGATTCAAACGAAGAATTTCGGGCAAACATGTCTATGCATTTCACTATGGAAGATGAACGAATTATTCATAATGCATTATTAAGTGGGGATACGATCAGTGTTGCCATTGATAAAGCAAATAATAAATTAAATCAAATTATTGATAACAATGACGACATTGAGTTGTTTTGAAAATACCCCTTTTAGTTAACCAGCTGTTCGTAGTATATTGACGCCGTTTTTTTGAATTGTAAGCCGTGTTTGATCCGTTAAGTTTGTTATAAAAACTGTTCGACTTTCACTGTTTTTTACAATTTTATTCCAATTATTTCTTTTATCCAGGCCAGCTGCATAGTACAGAGAATTGGGTGGATAATAATATGCATCAACAAAATTAGAAAAAACCTTATTAATGCCTAAGCAATAAAGTTTGTTAAAGCGAAAGGGTGTTTCGTGATTATCATTAAAAATTTTAGATTTCGCGTGTGCAATATGTCGAGCTTCATCGTTTATATGTACATTAATGATGTCTACAATGCAGGGACACACGTCCGTACGATGAGCTCGAATATAACGATTTAATTTGTCAGGTATATCTTCGCCCATATACACTGCGAGCCAAAATAAAACACTATCAAATTTCGCAAACTTGGCAAACAAATTCGCAAAGTTTATTTTTCTAAAATGTTTATTATTGATAGAGATGCCAGATTTTTTAACAAGTTCGAGAAACATTAAACTATGGCCAGCTTCCTCTCTTAATTCATGTAAATGGTAACAGGCGTTTTCAATGTCAAAATGATTAAGGCGGAGATTCCGAGAAATTCTTTCCATGAATAAACTTTCTAGCCACAAACCCGCTTCGACAAAATTGATAAATTCATAATGGGATAATTTAATTTTTTGCTCACAAGAAAAGGCATCGAAATAGGGCGTTCCGTACAGTGAAATTGCAGATTCTGGTAGCCAATAAGAATCAGAGCTTAAACAATCCCAGTTAACAAGATTTAAGGGATCTAAATACGGCGTACTTTTATTGTTCAATCGCCTATTCAGTAAAAAATGATTGGATGAAATGTCTTCGTGCAAAACGGTCGTTTTAATTAAAATGTGAGAATAAGTGACATATTAGCGTATAAACATTAAAGATGCAGTGTGATAAGTAATCTATTTAATTGATTTGAAAACAAATCTAGTTTAATCTTAGCCGCCCCAAGATTTGGGAATACGGAGAGGTGTCCGAGTGGCCGAAGGAGCACGCCTGGAAAGTGTGTGTACGTCACAAGCGTACCGAGGGTTCGAATCCCTCCCTCTCCGCCAAATAAATAAGCCGCCGATGAGGCGGTTTTTGTTTGGTGGTGGATAGTAAGAAGCCATATGCGAATTCGATAAAATTGTTGGGAGTAATTTTAAGCAAGTGGCACATAGCTTGGGTTTAGTGTTTATTTCTCTGCCAAAATTGACCACTTTAAATTGTAGATTTCTTGCTTAATCAAAACGCTTCTGTTATTTATCGATCTCAGCTTTTCAGCGAAAAAATCATTCAATTCTACAAAGTAAAGCATTTGAATTCATTACCGATAATAGGTTTATGCCTAATTCTGTCAAAAAACGAGCGATTGCTGGAAGGAATCCTTATGCGAAATTCACGCGCATTAATGGCGATCATCCCTTAAAAAAAGCGGTTCCTAATATTTTTGTTGGTTATGACGTGCATGCTCGACTTGGCGGGGATGTGACGTATTTCAATTTTGAATTAGCTAAGGAGATGGGATTAATTAACGATTCTCATCCTCATAACTTAACGCAAAAACTAAAAAAACAGTTATTAGATACGTTTGCCATTCAAATCATCAACGAGTTTGACGTGTTAAATAAAACAAAAATTCCGAAACATCTCGTGAAGAAAAACCAGTATATGGCAACACGTTATTTACAACTTCAACATCCAACAAAAGATGGTATGACATCGGGTGATGGTCGTAGTGTTTGGAACGGCGTTTTTGAGAGTCGTAAAGGAATTTGGGATATTTCTAGTTGCGGTACAGGTGCAACGCGACTAAGCCCCGCTGCTGCGACTGAAAAGAAATTTTTTCGAACCGGCTCCAGGAATGTGTCATACGGATGCGGCCGAGCCGTGATGTCTGAAGGATTAATATCAGCAATATTCAGTGAAATATTGACAAAAAACGGTATCAATACTGAGCGCACTTTGGCAGTAATCAATTTTAAAAATGGTACAGCGGTGAATGTGCGTGCTGGGAAGAATTTATTAAGGCCGGCACATTTTTTTGGTTTTGTTAAACGCAATAAATATGATGCTCTGAAAAACTTAGTTAACTATCATCTCGAAAGAGAAATTGTCTCTGGAAATATGGTTGATCAAGGTAGTGCAATTAAAAATTATCAGGCTTTGCTTGCAAAAATCGCGAGAGATTTTTCGGTTGCTGCTGCCACACTCGAAAGTGAATATGTGTTTTGTTGGATGGATTGGGATGGGGATAATATTTTAATGGATGGCGGTATTATCGATTATGGCACCATTCGTCAATTTGGTTTGTTTCATCATGAGTATCGATATGATGATGTAAATAAAATGTCAACGACGATCATAGAGCAAAAAAATAAGGCTAAATATACGGTTCAAATATTTGCACAAGCAATTGATTATCTGATAACTGGTGAAAAGGAAACGATTGAGAACTATAAGCATTGTTCAGCAATTGAAATATTTGATGTTTGTTTTGAAACCACGCTATTGAAACTGTTACTGAAAAAAATTGGTTTTACAGCCGAGCAACAAGACAAAATACTAATTGATGAAAATGCCCGAAAAGACGTAATCAAATTTCAGAAAAATTATCGTTACTTTGAGAAAGCCATATCCAACAGAAGAACCTATAAAGTGGCTGATGGTATCACTCGGGATGCTATTTTTTGTATGCGAGATTTTTTGCGTGAATTTCCTGTACGCCTAAACACTGTCAAAGAAATCTATAATGCGCGAGAATTTATTGATGTGATTGCATCACGTTATGCTTCATTACGTGATAAAAATAATTATTATGTAAAAACAAGCCGAATACAATTATTACAAAAACAGTATTGTTTGTTGTTGGCGCATTGTGAGGATTTATCTGGCATTTCAAATGATAAATTACTTAGTCAACTAGTAGTACGTGCCGCCAAATTGAATCCTTATAATCGGTTAACGGGAAATGCATTGTTAACGATTGTTGATAAACTGAAAACGAGTAATGCAAAGTTGCGATTCTCAGAATTGCAAGCGTATATCTATCATGCGGTAAATGAGCATGTTTGCGATCCAGACTTTGATGCAGCTACATGGCGAAAATTTTATCGAACAACCGCACAAGTAAAAGCCTTATTAGCATGGACTGACAAGCAAGTTCGTAATTTTCGAGCGAGTATTTGACATGATAAGTCTAAATATTACTAATTTTTTCTCTTTGGCTTGTTAAATTATCCAATGCAGTTTTATATTCTGCTGCTCGTGCATTTTCTTTACTGACAACTGAATCCGGCGCACGATCAACAAATTGTTTGTTGTTGAGTTTATTTTCAACGGCGTTTAAGGTTTTTGTTATTTTTTCGATTTCTTTATTTAAACGCGCAAGTTCAGCGTCTTTGTCAATTAATCCTGCTAGGGGGATTAATAATTTCATATCTCCAACCAGTGCCGTTGCTGATTCAGGTGCGTCTCCTTGCACATAACCAATACTATCTATTTTAGCAACACGTTTAAGTACAATTTCATTGTTTTTAATGAAGGCTTGGTCGCGCAAACCTGCATCTTGAATTAATATTGGTAAAGCTTTTCCCGGTGATATATCCATTCCACTGCGGATTTTTCTGACACCGAGAATAAATTGTTTGACCCATTCCATTTCGGTTACCGCACTTTCATCTATCATTGATAAATCTTCGCCGGGATAATCTTGTAACATGATGCTACCGTCTTGCTTACCAATGAGTGGAGCGACACGTTGCCAAATTTCTTCTGTGATAAATGGCATGATTGGGTGGGCGAGGCGTAACATGGTTTCTAATACTACTACCAGAGTTTGGCGTGTGCCGCGGAGTTCAGCGTCATTACTTTCCTGGTTTTGTAAAACAGGTTTGGAAAGCTCCAAGTACCAGTCACAATATTCATTCCAAATGAAATCATATATGGCCTGAGCAGCATGATCAAAGCGGTATTTAGATAGACTGCTATTAACCTGTTGCTCGGTTTGTTGCATTTTGGAGATTATCCATCTATCTGCAACACTGAGTTGAATGTCGTTATTGTCTGCGCCGCAATCTTTACCTTCGGTATTCATTAATACATAACGCGCTGCATTCCAGATTTTATTGCAGAAATTGCGATAACCTTCTACGCGCTGCAAATCGAAGTTAATGTCTCTACCAGTGGAGGCTAATGATGCAAAGGTAAATCGGATTGCATCAGTGCCAAACGCAGGTATGCCATCGGGGAATTCTTTTTTTGTGGCTTTCGTTATTTTTTCGGCTAAGTGGGGCTGCATCATGCCGCTCGTGCGTTTTTCCAATAAATCATTCAATGAAATGCCGTCGATAAGATCAATTGGATCTAGTACATTACCTTTTGATTTTGACATTTTTTGGCCATGAGAATCGCGAACGAGTCCATGGATGTAAATTTCCTTAAATGGGATTTCACCGGTAAATTTGATACCCATCATGATCATGCGTGCAACCCAGAAAAAGATAATGTCAAAACCGGTTACTAACACACTTGTTGGGTAATGCGCTTTTAATTCTGGTGTTTGTTCAGGCCAACCCAATGTTGAAAATGGCCATAATGCAGATGAAAACCAAGTGTCAAGAACGTCCTCATCTTGTGTGAGTTTAACATCGTTCGAGAGCTTATGACGTGCTCGAATTTCGGCTTCGTTTCTACCAACGTATACGTCACCTTGTTCATCATACCAGGCGGGAATACGATGTCCCCACCAGATCTGACGGGAGATACACCAGTCTTCAATGTTTCGCATCCATTCGTAATAGGTGTTTTTCCAATTGTCCGGGACAAATTTGATATCACCATTTTCCACAGCTTGTATTGCTGGTTCGGCTAGTGGGCCTACTTTAACGTACCACTGGTCCGTTAAAAAGGGTTCAATAACGGCATTGGTGCGATCACCACGGGGTACCATAAGTTTGTGATCATCTGTTTTTTCCAATAGATCTTGCGTACCAAGTTCTTCGATAATCAGTTTCCGCGCAGCAAAGCGATCGAGTCCTCGCAAATCTTCTGGAATTAATTGACCATGCTCATCCTCTTCTGTGATGATGCTAGCGCTTGCAGTGAAAATATTTATCAGTCCATTATTCGGCAATGCTTGTATCGCTGAATTTTCTCGATGGCGTAACCAAACTTGATAGTCATTGAAATCGTGCGCTGGCGTGATTTTTACGATGCCAGTGCCAAATTCCGGATCGACATAATCATCTGAAATAATGGGAATTTTGCGATTGCATAGCGGCAGTGTAACGTGTTGCCCAACTAAGTGTTTGTAACGTTCATCTCCTGGATGTACTGCAACAGCAGCATCACCTAACATGGTTTCTGGTCGAGTTGTAGCAACAATGACAAAGCCATTGCCATCAGCGAGAGGATAGCGCATATGCCACATGTAGCCGCTTTCTTCTTGGGAAATAACTTCAAGATCAGAAACGGCAGTGTTTAAAACTGGATCCCAGTTAACTAAGCGTTTTCCGCGGTAAATTAAACCTTGTTCATGAAGTTGAATAAATACTTCCTGGACCGCTTCACTTAATCCCTCGTCCATTGTAAAGCGCTCGCGGGACCAATCTAATGATGCTCCCATGCGTCGAAGTTGTTGGGTAATACTGCCGCCGGATTCTTTTTTCCATTTCCAGACACGATCAATAAAATCATCTCTACCCAAATCGTGACGATTTTTTCCTTCAGCGTTTAATTGCCTTTCTACAACCATTTGTGTTGCGATACCCGCATGGTCGGTACCTGCTTGCCACAAGGTGTTGTCGCCTTTCATTCTATGGAAGCGAATGAGGCTATCCATGATGGTGTCTTGAAACGCATGCCCCATATGTAATCGACCGGTTACATTGGGTGGGGGAATCATTATGGTATAAGGGGAGCCACTTCCGCTGGGGGCAAATAAATTTTGCTCTTCCCAGGTTTGATACCAGCGTTGTTCGATGTCTTGAGGATTGTAGGTTTTTTCCATGCTGAATTCTTTCAATTGGTTAATAAAAAAGGGCAGGTTTTTACACCTGCCCTATAATAACATGTTGCTTTAGAATATAGACGTATTTAGATGTTATTTCATTCGTGTACTGCCGAGGACATCATTGATGATGAGTGGGAGTTGTTGTTTTACTCGAACATTGACTTCGTGACGTAATTCGTTGGCCATTTGATCGACAAGTCGCGGTAATACGGATTCGACAGCATGACCTAATAGTGACTCCAGTCGATTATTCAGTTGAGTGTGTAATTCATTAGTTAGAGATGTCGTGGCATCGATAACTAATGCATCAATTTTTCGTGATAATTGTGCGTGTAGTTCATAGGAAATGTTCAGATGAGAATTGCCAAAATTTCGTGTTTCAGGTTGTGGCGGCGTTGGTGCGCTTTTAGGCTCTTCATAATAGGAGCTTGGCATGAGTTCACTTTTTGGTATTTGACTATCATTGTCTGTTAAATCCGCAGCGAAATCGGATAATCCCATACTTGAAGATACGTCCAGTTCTTCAACTGCGGAAGATTCTTTTTCCATTTCGGAATAGCTTATAGGGATTTCATGGATGTCCATATCTGATGTGATGTTCTCACTGACAGGTTCGGAAGCGGTTACTGATGTTTCAACTTTTGTTTCAACTTTTTCTTCCGCTTTTTCTTCGACGGCACTTACGTCAAAATTCGCAGGGTCGCTGATTGTTTCGTTATTTTCTACTACTTGAGAAACTGTATCTACTGAGCTGTTTGATTCTATATCTGCAATTTCATCACTTAATTCTGATGGATTAACTTCTTCTGGCGTGGATAAGAGGTCCTCATTTGGATTTTCCAATTCATCACTTTCGTCATCTAATGCTTCAAAAGTGGTGACAACCGTGTCCATCGCATTGGGTGAGTCTCCGGTAACGGATTCTAGATCTGCTGGAGCGTCCAGTTCGGACAAGTCTGGCATAGAGAAAGTCGTTTCTTCGTGATCATTACTCGCAAGTGAATTGGATTCAGGACTTAAACCAGACGCCATCAAATCTGATTGACCTTCGTCCATTGCCTCTAAATCAATTTCTTCTAAATCCATTGAAGCTGATAAGATATCACTGTTTGCCGCTTCTTTCGATTCCACCTGAACCGATTCATTACCATCAACAGGAATTAACATTTCAGATAATATTGATGCTTGATCATTTAAGACTGGTATGTCTGAATCTTCTGTATTTTGTGCTTCGCTTTGTATTGTGCTCAATGGTTCAACCGCTTCGTCTAAAACAGGAATGTCGTCATCTTCCATTTCTGTTTTTCCATCTAGCTCTGCGTATGCCTCTTCCAAAAGGGTAATATCGCCAAGCACGTCGCTATTGTTTGTTTCATTTGAATCAACGGCGTCAGACGGTTTTTCCATTTCAGGTATAGAATTGAGTTCCGAATTCATGGCAGAAAGATCTCCAACTGAAAAGGAGGCAGGATCCGTTAATGGCTGACTTGTGAGCGGCTGGCTATCTTCAAAATCCGCTTCACTGATAGACACTTGTTGACTTGCTTTATTGGACATAATTCTCACCTGTTTACTTCGTGCGAGGTTACCAAACACCCTTGCTGCTGATATTCTCGATATCGATTTCGTGCAGCTTGGCGGTCTTGTTGGTCCGCTGAAACAATTTCCGCTACGCGGTTAAATTGCTTATAAAAAGACGGTACCTCTTGTCTTAAATTTATCAAAACATCGGTTATCAATGCTTTATCATTTTCGTGGCTAATATTGATTGGTGTTTTAGCAGATAACTCGTTTTCAAGAGTTACATGCGGCAAAAAACTCTGATCATTATATGTCCACAAAAGACTATCCATGCGCTTTGTTTGTTGGTTATCGGCAGTATTGATATGAATCTTATGCCCTTTTTTAAATGCTTTTTCTGTCAATAAGCATGTAAATTGCTCTAATTCAGTCAATTGATGGCGATTCAAAATATAAAAATCGATTTGCGTCTGGTTTGTCATGGTTGTGTTAGCCTGTCTTGCAGCAATATGTATGCCTTGACTATTTTAGTTCGATTTAGGATCGTTAACAAAGCACTTTATTTAGTAAAAATAATCACTTGTAATGAATTATGTGAGTAACGACAAAATTTTGTCATGTATAGAGGCGAGTAAAATTAGCATTGTTGCGAGTGAGAAAAAACAGTTGAATATATTTATTAAATATCAGATCAACTGTTTAATCTAGTGTGAATGATTATTGTACGTGTGAAAGTAAGTAATTCACCAACAATGGGACGGGTCTACCCGTAGCGCCTTTTTTACTACCACTTTTCCATGCAGTTCCAGAGATATCCAAATGTGCCCAACGATAATCCCGCGTATATTTGGACAAAAAACAAGCCGCAGTTATGGACCCTGCTTCTCGCCCCCCAACATTAGCCATATCCGCAAAATTACTTTTTAGCTGCTCATGGTACTCGTCCCATAATGGCATTTGCCAACAGCGATCGCCACTGACTTCTCCAGCGTGCAATAACGCGTCAGCCAATTCATCGTGATTACTGTACATGCCGCTGGCTCCACTACCTAATGCAATAACACATGCACCGGTTAATGTTGCTATATCGATAACGACTTCGGGATCGTATTTTTCACAATAGGTAAGTGCATCGCAAAGTATCAATCTGCCTTCCGCATCGGTGTTGAGAATTTCAATTGTTTGGCCAGATAGGCTTGTAACAATATCACCTGGTTTGTTTGCATCGCCATCAGGAAGATTTTCAGAGCTGGGTACGATTCCAATTACGTTTAATGGTAGTTCCAACTCACATAATGATTTCATGGCACCAAACACACTAGCGCCTCCACACATATCGTATTTCATTTCATCCATTCCAGCGGCGGGCTTTATTGAAATTCCACCTGCGTCAAAAGTCAGGCCTTTGCCAACAAGAACGATTGGTTTTTGATTTTTATCACCACCTTTATAATTCATGATAATGAATTTTGCTGGTTCTCGACTGCCTTTAGATACGGATAGTAATGCTCCCATGCCTATATTTTCCATTTTACGCTCATCTAAAATGGTAGTGTTTAATGACGTATATTGGTTATCGAGCGTTTTGGCTTGTTCCGCTAAATAGGTTGGTGTGCAAACGTTACCAGGTAAATCGCCTAGATTCTTCGCCAATGTGACGCCATTTGCAATCGCGGATCCGACATCAATGGCGGTCGATACGTCTTCACTTTGAGATTTGTCACTCAGAAGAAATGTAAATTTTAAAGGTTTGTCGGGCTCGTCATCTTTTTGGCTTTTTAGCTGGTCACACCTGTCTTGGTTAGCAGCAAATGCCAGTACCGTTTGTGTCACTTTCCAGGCTAGATCGTGGTCCGCCACATCCAAGGTATTTAAACAGTCGCTGGCATCTCGTAAATTAACTTTTTGAATTGCTTGGGCGGCAGATTCAACTATTTTTTTAAAGGCTTTTTCGGTTAGTTCCTTTTCATCACCACACCCAACTAACAATACTCTGGCAGCATTAACACCATCAATATTATGTAGCAATAAAGTTTGTCCGACTTTTCCAGAGATATCGCCTTTTTTAATGATCTTTGAAATGGCATTGCCACTTGCGGTGTTGAGTAATTTTGTGCTTTTTGGCAATTTTCCGTTAGAAAAAACACCTGTAATAACGCAGGGAGATTTGTTTTTTTCTGGACTAGAAAGCTTTTGAGTAAATTCCATACTTACCTCGGGCTTTGTAAAAAGATAATTGTATTAGAGTAACAGTTAATAATAACTCAGATTGGTAAAAATCCAGGATTTTTGCCTAAATTTTTAACTTTTGGCTCATTTAATTCAGTCACTTTAATGGTTTTTTTGTCTCGAAGATAGCTTGCAACAACATCCCAAATAGGCGTAACTTTTTCGGGTTGCTGTCGAACGCTGGCCCAACCTGCAACTTTATATTTTTTGTTAGGATCGAGTAGTTTTCCATTGAGTGTCATGTCGGTTATTCGTTTGCCAATGGTTTCGGTTGGCTCAATGCTATATTTTAATCCACCAACCCGAACCATGTCTCCACCTTGTTGGTAGTAAGGATCTTTATTAAATAGGTTGTCTGCAACATCCTCTAAGATTTCCTTTATTTGTTTTCCAGTGAAATGGTTGATGGTTGTCCCAGGGTAAGTTATTGCAGTTTGAGACATGACATCCTCAAAGGTAATGGCTTCGCCGGGCAATTTGCTGATACCCCATCGAAAACCAGGTGAAAAAGAAATTTCTGCATCATTGACTGCCATTAACGCATCAAGAATGACTTGGTCAAATGTACCATTAAAGTTTCCGCGTCTGTAAAGCAAGTTATCTGATATTGCCAGTTTTTCAGTGAGTTTATTCAAAAACGGTTTACGGACAATATTGATGTGATCACGCATTTCTGCATCGGCTTTGAGTAAATTGGAAAAAACAGGCAACATATGAAATTGATGTCCCTTGACCTTTCCATTGCGAATATCCAAATCCAATAGCGCGAGGAACTTGCCATTCGATCCAGAGTTAATAACTAATGTTGTTTCCCCGCTTGGATTCTTGACCGGAAGAGTGCCGGGCACAGCATCGTGGGTGTGTCCGCCTAATATTGCGTGAATCCCTTTTACTCGAGATGCCAGTTTATAATCTACGTCCATTCCATTGTGAGAAAGCAGTATAACGACCTGGGCTCCTTTCGAATAAACGCGGTCGACAATTTCTTGTAATTTGTCATCGCGAATACCAAAGCTCCAATCTGGTACCATATAACGCGGATTTGCTATGGGTGTGTATGGGAATGCTTGCCCGATAACGGCGACCTTTGTCCCATTCATTTCTCGAATGGTATAAGGTTTGAAAACAGGCTCTTCCCATTCATTGTCAATGACATTTTGTGCAAGGAAGTCCATTTTTCCATGGAGAGATTTATCAATAATTTGTGATACCCGCTCAGCGCCATATGTGAATTCCCAATGTGCAGTCATTGCATCAACCCCCAATATGAGGCAAGCGTCAACCATATCTTGCGCATTTGTCCATAAGGAAGTTGCAGAACCTTGCCATGTGTCCCCACCATCAAGTAACAATGAATTTGGTCGTGATGAGCGGAGTTGTTTTATTAATGTCGCGAGATGGGCAAATCCGCCCATTTTTCCATAAACCTTAGCGGCTTCAGAAAAGTCTAAAAATGTGTGGGCATGGGCATATGCTGTATTTTCGGCAAGTTTAAAATAATCTAATAAATTTTTTCCAGCTAAATGAGGTGGCCTACCTTTCATTGAGTTGACGCCAATATTAATGTTGGGTTCACGAAACCAGACCGGTAGTAGCTGTGCATGACAGTCAGTAAAATGCATTATGCTGACATTGCCGAATTTTGGAACGTCGTAAAAATTTTCCGGTGCACGTTTGAATTTGTCTGCACCAAATACAGAATTTCCGGGTAGAGCTAGTCCAGCGGCACTTGCTGCAAGCATAATTTCAAGGAATTCGCGTCGTGAAATACTCATTTAGGCTTCCTTTTTTATTCGCCAAATTATCAAATTTAGTTTATCAGTTTGTTTCTCTGAATAGTCTCAATAAAATAGTTAAGGTGGAGTATTTAATGCAAGTTTTTTTATCCATCCAATTATTGAAATATCAGCAATCAAACCTTTGCATTTTTAGTCACTTCCCAATTAAGCAGAAGGAGGCGTATAAAAATTGTTTTTTTAAGTGGTAAATTGTAATACTTTTAAATGTGTATGTTACCTGCTCTTTGGTAATAGAAGTATATTAAAAAGCAATATTTTTTTTGTAAAATGATCGCCTGTTATAAATGATAGCTTAGTCCGTATTTCTCAAATTCGCGGATTCTCACTTGATCCTAGAAACAGCAGTTGAAAACGATTTATTGCACAAGCTCTTGATCAACGAGCATTTTCGAAAAATGCTCGCTTATCCTAAGATTTTTCAAAAGCACTCTTGAATCAATTTCTTGCGCTCTAAATTTCTGTTCAACTGAGGTTGCTAGGTTGATCCCAAAAGGAATTTTCTTCCTTCGGAAATACAGTTTACATTCTGCTCAGTCAGAAAATACCTCGTGTGATCAATTCTCTGCTTGATCAACTCGCGAACCTGTGATTAATTTGGGCTCCTCACAACGCGTTTTCAGAAACTTAAAAATAATTGCCGGTGAATTCCAGTCATTTTAAATTGCGTAATAATTTATATTATTCGCATACTTAGGTCCAGTTTATTTGGTGATTAGCATTCAAAGAAATTATCCTAATGCAGAGATAACTACAAAAAACGCTTGTAGATTATGTGAACTTTAAATGTGTATGAATTGGAAAACGAAAGGGAATGATAAATTGAGTGAAAGACCGACTTCTTGTTAGAAATTGAGTCAGTATTGGATTCAATACTGACTCAATGGCGTAAATACTTATTTGCGAGCGCTGGGACCGTTTACTTCTAACCCATTACTCATATAAGTAAGAAAGTACTCTAAGTTCCGATATTGTGAACTTTGCGCTTTAAATGGCTTTGCACGGACTTGTTTATTACATCCTGCAAAACGACGATGAAGCGTACCCATCGATCCCCATTTAGATCGATATACTGGGAAACCTGAGGTATGACCCAGCGCAGGACTGAGTATGTCTGCACGGATACGTTTGCCAGAATTATCAACATGGCAATGTGCGCAGGCCATGTTTAATTGACCGCGACGGGCATAATAAAATTGTTTGCCCTTATTGTATGCGGCCATTGCAGCGTCACCATCGACCTTAATATCAATCGTTTTATTACGAGAAGTATATGTTAAATAAGCAAGGATAGACGCCATTTTACCTTTTTTGTATTTAAAAGGTTTTTCGCCATTTGCTTTACGGCAATTGTTAACAGCCAGTGCAAGGGTGACGACTTCACCTTTTTTGTCATCATACATGGGATATTTATGGGCTTCGCCTACGCCACCATTTGGAATACAATCGGCATAACTTTTGCCGTTTTTAAACGGTTTGTTGAAAATGCGTTCTCCCTCTTCGATCGCAATTTCGTAAGGCGGAAATTCTTCAATTTCTTCCCACTGCGCGCGCGAGGCGGAATCTATCGAATACACTCCATTTGTAAAATCCTGGTATTCTGTATTTGGAAATTTTGCTTTAAAGTAATTTTGAAATGCTGCCTTATCCGTGTCTGGATTAGCGTTAGCTGTATTGGCCACTACGCCAAGTATTCCCAGAGCGACGACCTGAGTTAGCAATTTACGCATTTGATTTCTCCTATCTGTAGCGCGATCGAGTGATTATTGTCCATCTACCGAGTTTTGAAAAAACGTTATTTGACCTTTGCAGACCTTGAGTCAGTATCGCCTTTATTATCTACCCAGCTAATCTTGATGCTGTCCCCTTTGGCACCGCCAGTGAACTTAAATGAAAGGTATGGATTCTTAGAAACCGCAACCCCCCAATTGGCAGTGAAAACTACGCTATCATTGTGTTCACACTTCACTTCTTTAATGTAGTGTGCGGGAATTTTCTTACCTGATTTTTTATCTTTCCGCAAACCGGTTTCCATTACATGTTTTACCAAGGCTTTAACTTCAGTTTTGCCACCTTTATTTTTTGCCTTGATCTTGATGGAGTTTTTAGCCATCGTTTATTTCTCCTAAGCTGTTCATTGCTATCTATGGTATTCGTTAATCAGATTGATATCTAATTAACCACCACATCCGCCGATTGTGACTTTAACCGTTTTCTTGGCAGTGAATGTTTTACCACCCGCTTGGACAACCGCAATAACGTCTGACGTTTTACCCATTTTTATTCGTGTTGATATGAAACCTTCACATTTGCTAGACAATTCAAAATTAGCAGCAAGTGGTTGTGGGTTTTTCTCAACCATAACACTTATTTTTTCAACACCCGAGATGGATGTGGAAACGGTAATTGGAACCACGGCACCGTTTTCTGCAATATCGGGTGCTTTGATTTTAATATCACCGCTTTCAGCCGCACCACTAGCGCCGAGTGCAGCTAGCGCATCTGCAAGTGACTTTTTACTGAACGCATCTTCTGGCCATGCGGCAAGAACGACATTGGGTTTTAATAAACCTGCACCGATGGCGACACTTAGTACACCTGTTGTGATTGAGCCCTTTAAAAATGCTCTACGCTTGATACTCACCATTTTTTCTCCTGATTAAAGCGAATAGATAAACTCGACAACTAGATCCAATTCTTTTTCATTCAAAATTTTATGCTTTCCAAAAGGGGGCATAATTGAATTTGGATTGTTTGTCGTTGCGTCCCAAATTTGTGCTTTTAACTTACTTTTGTCTGGGTAACGATCTTTCATGTTTACTAATGGAGGACCAATATTGCCAGGCAAATTTCCGCCTTCAATCGCGTGGCATGCTAGGCAGTTTCCCTTTTTACGGTGAAATGCAACTTTTTTGCCTTCACTTACTGCATTCATTTCTGCTGCTGATGCGCTGGTGGATACTAAAACGGTACCACCCAATAGAATTGATAACGCGCTTGCAGCGGAGATGACATATTTTGACATCTTCATTATTAGAGACCCTCCTAATCTAGCTGTCTGTCTAAAAGCTATCCCTTTTGGGGAAGAAAAAAGTTAACAATATAACGTAATGTTAACGGTTATTATTGTTGCAAGTTAGGGTAGATGTTTGCACATGTCAACTAGCAATGTGTTATTTTCATTAATTATTATCTGATTGTTGAGATATAGAGCATTAAAGAAAGGTTTGTGACTTAATGCGCTCACCCAATGACCTTTTTCCTTCTCGCAAACTGAGTAAGTTTTTTTAAAGCAATCCATACTATGTCATAGACTAATAGTTGATGTAACGCAGAATATTCCTATCAGGGTATAAGGGTTGTTGTTGCCTTGAGTAACGAAAAATCGTTTTCATTTTATGAAAAATTTCCCTTACAACTGTTCTTCCAATCGTGCTATCTCTTTAATTTCGCGAATGCGTTTTTTAATTTTTCTTTCATCTATTTCTGTTGTGTCTTTTTCGGTTAATGCTTGTTTTAAGTGATTTATGGCTAGACCAATTTGTGCAAACATTAGAAAGTACTCAGCAAGCATTTGATGAGAAGCACCTTTGAGTCCCGCATCATCTTCTGCTTTAGCCATTAGCTGATAATAGAGAGGGGTGGATCGATAATTGTCCATGTTAAGCAGTGTTTTTTTCGCAGTGACTGGCTGTTTGTTTGTAAGAAGTGCGTCGGCGTAATGCAACGATATCGATGGATTTCCTGGGTTGAGGGTTAAGCTTTCACGGAAAATTTTAAATCCTTCATCTAGCTTATTTTGTCCGATTTTAATATTTGCTTTTAATATCAAATAGTGAATTCGCTCACGATCCATTTTTATTAATTTGTCAATTTGCTTGCTCGCTTGATTGAATTTTTCAGTTTCAAATAATGCGAGTGCGTAGGCGTATATTTGCGCGAATTTGTTTTGATAACTTCCGGCTTTTAATTCCGCTTCAATTTTTTTAACTAAAGACGATACGTTTTTTTCAGTCATCACCCGTAGTTTTGCTTTTGAGAGGTGATAAATGAAATTGTCCGGTGCTAATTGAAACGTTATTTTTGATGCTCTGTTTCGAGATTCGGCAATTCTGTTCACGGTGACAGGGTGAGTTCTCAGAAATTCCAAGTGCAAGTCATCACTGTTGCCGGATGCTTGTTGCAGTTTTTCAAAAAAGCTTGGCATGGCATGTGGATCGAAATCTGAATTTTTCAATATTTTGATGCCAATATTATCCGCTTCCATTTCATGTATTCGGGAATGCGAAAGTTGGGATTGTGTGTTTGCTGCAAGTGCGGCGAAAATTGCAGCTTCGGTTAGATTGATATTTGCGCTACTACCTAAAACAATCGCTGCGATGATGGCGGCTGCCGTAGACAAGCTAAGTTTGTCATTGCTTTCAAATGTACGTTCAAGGTGTCTTTGTGTCACATGCGCAATTTCATGTGCGACCACTGATGCAAGTTCACTCTCATTTTCAGTTTTTAAAATCAAACCTGCGTTGATTCCTATATATCCATTTGGGCCTGCAAACGCATTGATATTGGTATCGTTTACCACAAAAAAATGAAAATGGTGACTTTGAAACTCACTATTTGCAATTAAGCGAAAGCCGAGATGTGAAATATAATCAGCTACTTCAGGATCACTACTGACCGGTAATCCTAATCTAACCTGGCGCATAAAGGCTTCGCCTAATAGTTTTTCTTCTGCTTGGGAAAAGCGATTGCTCTGGTCGTTACCAATTGCTGGGAGTGAAATGTCATCAGCAAAGGCATAATGCACTAGTAAGACCAAGAGTGTTGTTGAAAGGATTATTTTTTTAAGCATGCTTAATTTTTTCTTGTTGGGGGCAGTAGGGTATGCATTCGCCCAAACAAGATCCGTTCGCCTTGGTGAGTAAGGTTCAATGATAAAAGGATAATTTACTCCATAAGCAATGATCGATTAAGAGTCAGAAAAAATTGTCCATATGAGCGTTGTACATTAAAAGTTTGTATATTAGAAGTTGGACTACAAATGTGCGAGTGAGTTTTTGCACATGCCTTACTGTCATGACTAATAAAGCGTAACGAACGTCAGTTTGTCATTATATTTAGCACACATCTTGGTTGACCATAGCAAATTTTTGGCGATATATCATATTCTTAGTGAATCTGCTTTGTGATGTATTAATGCTAGCCAGAGTATTAGGGTATCGTGTTCATTCATTATTGGAATTTCTTGAATTAATCAATATCCCAATTAACCGCTGGTAGTCCCAGGCGGTTGTTGCATGTTTATGTTTAATATCGATAGTAATTTAAACACATACACGCGCAATAGTTGCGCCAGTTTCAATACGCACATTTTATGCATTAGCTTGATAATGTCCTGTAGGCTGCTATTCTAATCCGCAAATGATTGCATCCGTCAATTGTGGTAAATGTTATTGATTTGTAAAACTATTAAGAATAATCCAGGTAGATGATGTGATAGAATTTTAGGTTTATTGCGATAGCGTTTCATATTTGTTCAAACAGCGTTGAGTTGACCTATAGAAATAGCTTTATTGGAAAAAATGTAAGCCTGACATAAAACGGGTTGGCAAGCTTGAGGGAGCAGTTTATTCCTTAAAACACTAAAGAGTAGGGTGCTTTTTTAAGATTCGCTGGATCGACATGTTTGTGACAAGTATTTAAAAACTTTATGAATGTTATATGGAGGAGTAATTATGGCTGAATTTGATTTGGAATTGGATGCGACTGGCTTGAACTGTCCTTTGCCAATATTGCGTGCAAAAAAATCACTGGCTTCATTGGATACTGGGCAAGTTTTGCATATTATCGCAACTGACCCAGGATCAGTGAAAGATTTTGAAGCATTTTCAAAACAGACTGGACATGAACTTATGAGTTCGACAGAAGATGGCGGTAAATTTTTCTTTTTTATTAAGAAAAGCTAGGTTTCACTTTATGCCCTGCCTAGCTCACATTCTCACAGAGTCGCGATAATCCCGCGACTCTGTGAGAATGTGAGCTAGTGTCTATTATGGATTGGAGCCGTAATTGGCGAATAAAAAAAAATTAGCGATAATTGTCACTAAAGGTAGTCTGGATTGGGCCTATCCTCCTTTCATATTGGCTTCCACCGCGTCTGCACTTGGATACGAAACACAGATTTTTTTCACATTTTATGGTTTAGAGCTTTTGAAAAAGGATCTCAAGCTAAAAGTTTCTTCCCTTGGAAATCCAGCTATGCCCATGCCTGTTCCCATTCCTGTCATCATGCAAGCTCTGCCAGGCATGAGTGCCATCATGACAAGTATGATGAAGAAGAAAATTAAAAATAAGGGAATTGCGACAATTGATGAATTGCGTGATTTGTGTGTTGAAGCTGAAGTGACAATGATTGCATGTCAAATGACAGTTGATTTATTCGATATTCATCATGATCAGCTGTTAAGCACTTGTGAATATGGTGGGGCGGCAACATTTTTTGAATTTGCTGGCAAATCGGATATCAATCTTTTTATATAATCAAGTTTTATGACACCAAATATTTCGGCGGCAACGCCTTTGCATATTAATTTTAATAAAAAGCTCGTCTCAAAATATCAAATAATTATTATTCTCACGGGGTAAATTTTCAATCGTCTGCTACACTCTAATGTTGAAATAAGCACATATGCAAAATATTACCTTTGGATGCAAATGGTGTTGGTTATTTGACACTGTGCTTGTTTTAAAAAACCTAATTGTCTGTTAGGAGAGGTGTTTTGAGGTATTATATTTTTTTAGAATCATGAACTTCATTTTTCCTATAGTCATCTTGTTCAGTATCATTAATTAATTTTATGTTTTGGTTCACTAAAAAGAAACCATCAAAAACATATCAAGCCGCTGATTCTGTATTAGAACCAACAGCGTTGGTAGTGAATTTTGATTCCAAAATTTGTAGCTCAAAGCTTCAATCCATGTTAAATATGACTGAGAGTTTCGGTGGTATTGATGGATATATTAAGGCACTAAATCAAAAACACGCTGTGTTTGCTGACTCATTTTCTGTGAAATCGCCTTCATGTTTGAGTCGCACACAAGTAAAGAGTTTGTTGGCGTTGGTGTATAACGAATTAGATGTTTTACCGAATATACTAAAAACCATTCCCGACAATTTATTGCAAACACAAATTTGGCATTTGATCCACGGTAATGCTGATATTTCAAGTCGAATGAATCAATTTGTGCAATTTATTCATGCTGAAGAAGGTAAGGTTAATCGAGCTGCGTGGGATTTCGCTGCAGAAATTTTGCATTTTACTTATCCTGAAAAATATCCCTTAATGTCTAATTGGGTTTGGAATCAGAAAACCCAAATTGGTGCGTTGCGAGAATTTGTTGGGGAGCCAGTCAATCATATCGATGCTGCAATTGGGTCCACACCATCAGATTTTGAAGCGGCTCGGGTCTGGCTAGCGGAACAATTAGGACAGCAAGGATTTTATCGAGACATTCACTATTTAATTGATTTGTTATTGGCGCAAGCTTATTCCGATTACTTATTAACAATTCCAAATAAATTGTCATTATTTGATCCTGATGTAAAGCAAAGAGAAATAAATTCAGTGGATATTATAGTTAAGTTGCTTGGTATCGATCATCCAGTTAAACGCGAGCAAGCTAAACGGATTCCGGTAGTGGTTCACTAAGATTTGCGTTAATCCATTTGTTTAAAAAATCTGATAAATCTCTGGAAAAAGCGTCCAATTCCGTGTTCATTTTCTTTGAATCTGTATTCCCAGCTGCAAACTTAACTAATTGCATAATGACTGCTAAACCAATTTGAATTACATACTTTGTGGATTAGTTGTGGAAATATTTTTAGTAGTATCATATTCTCAATTTTAATTATTAGCATCATCGAAACGAAATGCGGCCAAATTTATTCTTAATTTGCTTAAATTTCCCACTTTAAATACATTGGTGTAACAGACCCATAATAGAATCCAAAAGAGCTAAATTATGTCTGACAGCAAATCGAATTTAGATAATGATGAAGAACAGCAAATACTCATTATTATGACAAGCGGTCCGAGTACACCTTCACGTTGTGCCACACCCTTTTTTCTTGGGTCATTACTGGCTGCTATGGACGCAGAGGTTCGAATCTTTTTTACTATGGAAGGTGTTCGCTTGATTCAAAAAGATGTAGCCGATGATTTGGTGGCTATGGAAGGTGGAAAAAGAATCATTGATTTTCTGAGGGATGCAAAATCAGTCGGCGTGAAAATGAGTGCATGCATGCCAGCGATGCCAGGATATGAAATTGATACAGAAAAAGATTTGATCGACGAAGTTGACGACATCGTAGGCGGAGGAGTATTGGCAGATTTGATACTAACCGCTGACAAGGTCATCTCATTCTAGAGAAATCTTTTGCTAATGTTTTTCATAGAAATATAATGCAGTAATATTTTGTGTTTGCGTCAAATTGAGGGGGCTAATGCATGGGATTGGTACGTGGCTGTAATATACCGGATGACCTATTCTATAATGTTGAAAACAATGTTTGGTTACGGAAAGAAGGGGATGGTATTGTAATAATCGGTATGACGTCTTACGCTGTTTCATTGTCTGGGCAAATTGTTTCCTATACACCAAAAAAAGTGGGCAAAAGTGTTAAGAAAGATAAATCTTGTGCGACGGTTGAGTCTGGCAAATGGGTAGGTCCAGCAAAAGCACCCGTTGCAGGAGAGGTGATTGCAATAAATGATGCGGTTGCTAGTAAGCCCTCTTTAGTAAATGAAGATCCGTATGGCGCAGGATGGTTAGTAAAAATCAATCCAGTTAACTGGGATGCTGAGTCTATAGATTTGCTAAGTGGAGATGCAGCCTTAAATGCATTTGATGAAAAAATGGAAAACGATGGTTTTGCCGGCTGTGATTGATTTTCACCACATATTATGACCACGTGGGTTGATGTGGTTAATCGGATTGAGTCATTAGAGGATGTATCCTTTAATCAGGCTTTGATTGAACAATTCGAAACATTGGCTCACCAGGAAAATTCCAATACTTCTACCTATCTCGATTTTTTCACTCCATCTTTTAAACAATATAGTACGTCAGAATTAAGTCCGTGTGGAAAAAATGCATGGCCCGCCATTTCTATTACGGGTAGTGATTGCAAATTACAGTGTGACCATTGTAAGGCAAAAATACTTGAACCCATGATTCCAGCAAAATCACCTGAATCATTGTGGTCGACAGTGAATGGTTTAGTAGAAAGCGGCGTCAATGGAATTTTGCTAACCGGCGGCTCAAATCATCGCAATGAAGTTGAATATGAAAAGTATTACTCCACCATTCGACGCATTAAAGATGTGTTTCCTGGATTTAAAGTCGCGCTTCATACTGCATTAATTAGTGCGGATGTGGCTGTTTGTATGGAGCAGTCAGGAATAGATGTGGCGATGATGGATGTTATTGGAAGCCAAAAAACCATTACGCAGGTTTACCATTTAAAACGATCTAGGGATGACTTTGAAAGCTCATTAGCAAATTTAACGAATACCAAAATGCGGGTAGTGCCACATATCGTCATTGGTTTGCATTATGGCAAGTTACTTGGCGAATGGTATGCGTTACGAATATTGCAAAGGTATAAACCGAACGCTGTGGTGTTGGTAGTTGCAATGCCTCAATATGCGACGAGAAGGAAAAAATTTGAGAATCCAGATTCGTGTGATGTGGGAAGCTTTTTCATCGATGCAAAAGTTGCGTTGCCGGATGTGCCGATTTTTTTAGGTTGTGCCAGACCGCCAGGTTTGGCGAAGACTGAAATTGATAGTTATGCGGTGATGGCAGGTATTACTGGGATTGCGCATCCCGCTGATGGTGTGATTGAACTGGCAGCTCGATTAGAGAAAAAAATTCGTGTGTCATCCAGTTGTTGTTCAATAGGGTTAACCGATGAAGTGCTTGGGTATGAAAAAGACTTAAATAGAATTGAGCTTGACTTAGATGCGGTTATTGCACATGAGAGACAATTTAGTGCGACTAAGGTTAATAATTTACTTCGAAAAATAAATGTTGAAATAGAAAATGCTTAGCGTTTCAATTAAAACGAATATTTGGAATTAGAGATATGAATGAATGGCGATTGATAGATACGGGATTGCGAAAGGCGAGTGAAAATATTGCGTTAAATCAAAGTATATTGGAGTCCCATCAAGCAAAGGAAATTCCAAACACATTACGATATTTGCAATTCTCACCAAGTGCGTTGTTAGGCTTTCACCAAAATGCTAAGCAAGAATTAAAGCTGGATTATTGTAAAGCGACTGGCATAGAAGTTCAACGGCGTTTAACAGGTGGAGGTGCAATCTATTTTGACCCGTCACAATTAGGATGGGAGTTATACGTGGAAAGGCAATTCTTTAAAAACTGCGACATGTCTGAAATATCCAAAATCATTTGTGAGACTGCTGCGAAAGGAATTAGTAACTTGGGTGTGGATGCTCGATTTCGACCAAGGAATGATATTGAAATTGGGGGGCGGAAAGTGTCAGGTACTGGTGGCGCATATAACGGTGATTCCATATTGTATCAAGGAACATTGTTGATAGATTTTGATGTGGAAAAGATGTTGAAAATTTTACATATTCCCGCAGAGAAGTTGTCTGACAAAGCAATTTCCTCGGCAAAGGACAGGATTGTGAGTTTGTCAGAGTTATTGCCTGATGTGCCGAGTTTAGCTGAAATAAAAACTGTGATGACAAGCGCATTTTCAAGTGCATTTGATTTAAATTTTTTGGAGACAAATGAATTATCTCCAGCAGAAGTGACTAGATTGGAGCAAAATATTAAAGAGATTGATTGCGATGAATGGGTTTACCAAGTTGATAATAAAACCCTAGGTGGTTATATCACCGATGCTATTTATAAGGCGAAGGGCGGCATTATACGCGCAAGTGTTTCATACGATACCAATCGAAATTTGATAAAACAGGTGCACTTAACCGGTGACTTTTTTATTACCCCGCCGAGGGCAATTAATGATCTCGAGGCCTTTTTAAAAGATACACCTTTTTCAGCACTCTCACAGCGCATTCTTGATTTTTTTCGTGAACATGACATTAAAGGATTAATGCTTTCGCCAGATGATTTTGTTGAAGCCATATCCTTAGCCATAAAAAAAGTGCCTCAATCTGAACCAGCATAAACCCATGCCTCGCAAAGAAGTGGATGTATTGATAATTGGTTTGGGGCCAGCCGGCGGTAATGCGGCATTGTGCGCCGCTAAGTCAGGTTTATCCGTGCTCGCAATTGACAGGAAAAAAGAGATTGGTTATCCCGTTCAGTGTGCTGAGTTTATTCCCCTACCACTAAGTCAATATGCAAATAATAAAACGATTCGACTGCAATCTGTTTACGAAATGGAAAGTGTTTTGCCCTCTGGCATAATAGAAAAGTCAAAATTAAATGGTTTGATGATAGATAGAGCGCAATTCGATAAATCCTTTGCAGACAATGCAAAACAATTTGGCGCAGTTATTCAGTCTGGGAAAAGATTGCTTGACCTTGATCGCGAGAATCAAGTTGCTGAAATTATGAATGACGCATCGCATAGTGAATTTGTATCCTATCGTTATTTAATAGCCGCGGATGGGCCAAATTCTACTGTGGCAGCTTGTTTGTCTTTAGATAAATTATCTGTGATTCAAACGCGTCAATATACTGTTTCACTATTGAGGAAATTAAGCAATACAAGAGTGTGGTTGTCAAATGAGTATCCTGGTGGATATGCGTGGTTGTTTCCAAAGAATGGTCAAGCTAATTTGGGTGTCGGTTTAGATAAAAATTTAGAATCCAATTTAAAGAAACCATTGGATAGCTTACACCAACAATTGATCGAAAAAAAATGGCTTGGTGACACAGTTCTTTTTAAAACGGGTGGCGTCATTCCTGTGAGTGGTTTACGGAATTGCATCGCAATGAAGAATATATTTTTTGTTGGTGATGCGGCAGGGTTGACTCATCCCATTACTGGTGCTGGTATTTCCTCAGCGATTACATCTGCTCAACTTGCGATTGAACATATTATTGAAAACGGTTCTGATTATCAAAAAGCGATGCAGAATTATCATGATGATATTCATAATCTCTATCAAGATAGTTTGCGAATAGCGAAATTAAAGCGTCAAAAATTAGCAAATCTTTGGAGAGCGCAAGCAGTAGACGATAATTTGATGAGACAAAGCTGGATAGGTTTTGATGATTATTATCAAGAAAATGTTAACCAGCCAATTTTGGAAAATGAGTATGAGTAAAGATAGTGATAATTCCTTGGAGATGCCAGTTCAATTTTATCAACCTGACTATTTTGTGCAAACACCCAATATGCGTTCGCCTGAGTATATCCAAATGTCAACGGCTGCCGCGATAACGCTGGGTTTGGTTAAAGGCAAAATGCATCGCACGCCATGTACCAATTGTCTTAATTTATTGGTGACATATCCTGAAGGTTGTCGAGCAAACTGCAGTTATTGTGGTTTGGCAAGGCACAGAGAAGAGTCAAGGGATTATGCAGATCGTAACTTTATTCGAGTAGATTGGCCAACCGTAAAATTTGATGATGTCATTGATAGAGTGTACGCAGGTGAAGACGAACAACAATTTGAAAGAATGTGTATTTCAATGATTACCCATCCAAACTCTGACATCGATACGGTTGAATTATTGAAGAAATGGATGAAAAAATTACCTCATATTCCAGTATCAATATTGTCAAACCCAACCACGATGCGTAAGCAAGATTTGCAGGTGCTAAAGGATGAGGGAGCGGATATTTTTACAGTAGCTTTAGATGCAGTTACACCTTCAATTTTTGAAAATACGCGAGGAAAAGTCGTTTCTAGTCCTCATCAATGGGAAAAATATTGGAAAGCAATAGAATGGAGCGCCGAAATATTTGGCCCGGAAAAGTTTGGCGCACATCTCATATGTGGAATGGGGGAAACTGAAAAAGAAATTTTGCAAGTGGCGCAATCGATTAAAACCATGGGTGGGCATAATCATATGTTTGCATTTTTTCCCGAACTTGGATCGATGATGGAAGATTGGCAACCTGTTGCGAAAGATCAATGGCGTCGTGTGCAATTAGCGAGATTTATTATTGATTATGCCGATGGGCATTTGCGAGATATGCGATTTAATGACTCGGAACAGGTAATTAACTTTGGGGTGGGGAAAGATGTATTGAATGATCTGATTCAATCAGGCAAGCCCTTTCAAACGTCAGGTTGCCCGGGCAAGTATGATGAAGAAGTTTCTGCGTGTAATAGACCTTTTGGCGATTCATCGCCAGGCGACATTTTATCATTTCCTTTCGCATTAGAAGGTAAGGATGTGAATATTGTAATGCGTCAGTTAAATGGAGAGCGGGTAGAAAGTATAGCTGCTGAAGAATAATATTAGGATCATCACTCGTTTTGACTCAATTTAGTTATCCTGTCTCCTTGAAATCCAAATGGCACAAAATTCGAATAGTAATAAAAATTTGATCAGCCGAATAATATTAACTCACGCTGTTTTTTTGACACAATTTGAGGGTGACATTCGCATGGTAATCCATTGAAATTAATAACTAAATAGGGATGCTGCTTTAATTCGATCGTATGGGAAAATAGAGGCTTGAAAATAAAATTAAATTGGCGTAATGTTTACTTTCTCTGTATTTAATAAAGCTAGATTTTCTTATTTCAGATTATCTTAATAAAACAAAACGAGGGTATATATTTTATGACAGCGATTTTTGTGGTGTCGTTATCTGTTTTTAGTTTGTGTGGTTTAACATTTTTTTCAAGACAAAATATAAAGCGCATGATTCGCCAACGAAAGACGCATGAAGTGCTTTTAATGATACAGCGATTTTCTAATAAACGACGCGCGTAAATATCATCTCCTCCTATCATCTGGTTTCCACCTTACAGCTAAGTTACAGGGAAAATTAGAATTAACAATATTATTTTGTTTCCTGTACCTTTCAATTCATTTATGCACTCATTCTAGTTTTCTTGTCAATTGGTTTTGCAGGATGTGTGATTGGGATCTCATATTTATTTTAAATAATGATCCGCATCTTGATATTTGTGATAACTAGTCGAAATAATAAATATTGCAAATCGCTTATACTTGAGGCAGTACATGACAAATATTATTTCCGCTCTTAAAACAAAGAGCTTAATTGAAAGTGGGGCTCAATTAGTGGATGTAAGGAGTGAGAAAGAATATCAACAAGGCGCGATACCTGGCGCATTAAACTTACCAGTAAATCAATTAGAACAACACGCATCAACTCTTGATACAAATAAACCCATTATCGTTTATTGTAGAACAGGTGGACGTAGTGCCACTGCTCAGTTACTGTTGAAAAAAATAGGATTCCAAGAAGTTCACAATGCCGGGGCGTTAGATAATGTCTTGTGTAATGATTGTGAGTATTAGTCCTCACGTTTCAGATTGATTCGGTAAAAAGTCAGTTATATTGAATTCGTTGCAACACCTAACGGTTGATACTCGATTTTTTTAGGATTGATCACTCGGAATTACAAAAAACTTGCCGACTTCAACCGATGTGACTTTTACCGCTGTACCTGCCGGGATAGTTTTTTGATTGCAATTCAAATCAATTTCAACGCTCCATGTTATGCCAGAATATCGTTTAGTGATAGGCTGCTGGGTACTGAGATCTGATTCCAATCTAAATTCAAACCCGACAAGATCACTACTATTGTCCTTTTCTGCAATTGATGTTTTCGTTTCTAAATTTTTAAATGGTCTCCACAGGGCTGCTGATATCGCAATGGAAGAAATGGCAAAGCATGCAATACTGGCTAACCAGGTTTGTGGAATAAGGTCGAGCGAAATTAGTCCGCCAGTCAGCAATGCTGCAATTCCCAAAAATAAAACAAAACCGGTTGAGAGTCCCAACACCAATAGCTCTAACGCTAACAAAGTAAATCCAGTAACATACCAGAAGGCGTAAAGGTGAGTGTTAAAATATTCAATCATATTTGTTTACTGGGTTTGGTTGGAGTTAAAAGCGTTGCTTTCATTCATAGCGCTAACGATTGCCACTGCTTCTGCGACAACTGAGCCAGTTTCATTGGATTTACCATCCATTAGCACGACGGTAGAATCTTTTGCAATGGCTTGTTTGGCTTCAATGGCCAATGTCGCCAAGTCTAATTGAACGGCTTTTTGTCCTTGGGATGTATCAGCAGCTTTACCAATGGTGCGTAATGCTTCCGCTTTTGCGGCAGCGACCATTTCAATTGCTTTAGCTTCACCTTCTGCTTTCAATATTTGTTCAGCTTTGTCAGCTTCAGCAGCTAACACTTTCGCTCGCTTATCGCCTTCAGCAACATTGATAGATGATTGTCGCTCACCTTCTGATTCTAAAATAGCAGCTCGTTTATCTCTTTCTGCTTTCATTTGCCGTTCCATTGCCTCAAGTACACTGCGCGGCGGCTCAATATCTTTAATTTCGTACCGTAACACTTGTACACCCCAAGGTTCGGCAGCTTCGTTAATAGAGTTGACGATGGCAACATTTAATGTGTCTCGTTCTTCAAATGTTTTATCTAAATCCATTTTTCCGATTTCGGATCGCATAGTCGTTTGTGCCAATTGTGTTACCGCAAATGTATAATCTTCTACGCCATAGCTGGCCTTGTATGGATCCAGTACTTTTAAATATAAAACGCCATCAACCGTTAGTCCGATATTGTCTTTTGTGATCGCTGCTTGGCTTGGGACATCAATTGCTTGTTCTTTTAGTGAACGATCGTATGCGACTTTGTCAATAAACGGCAGAATAAAATTAAGACCTGCGACAAGCGATGTGTTGTACTTTCCAAATCGTTCAATCACGAAAGCTCTATTTTGCGGCACAAACTTAATTGACGTTTTGAGTAATAAAATAACGACAATTGCAAGGCCGGTCCAAAAGCTAAATATCAAATCGAGTAGATCTTCTTGCAAAGGATCCATTTTGTTCTCCTAAATTATGAGTAACGTTCAGATAAAGCGGTCTCGAAAATTTATTGTGATCTACGGTTCAGGAAATAAGGTTAAACGTAATTTTCATCTATTGGAAGGGATAGTAAAAATATCAATGCGTAAAATATAGTCCATGTAGTGGTAATTAGCATGCGTTTTAATGAGATTATTATTTCGCTTTAGATGATATTATCCGCAGTTTTTTAATTAACCCAAGTTTTTGGTTCTGAAATGTCAAATAATTTGATTTTATGATATTAACTGATATTATCATTTTATAAAGTATCTTTTATTTAGGGTATAAAAGCGTAAACGAATAGGCTTTTTACATTCTGGCGTACGCTCATGCCCGCTAGCAGAAGAGAAGAAGAAAGTAAGCCCCTATGCCTGACAGACGCCTTCAAGTGTTCCAAACCGTTGCTTCTTTGTTAAGTTTTACCAAAGCAGCAGAATCATTGCATATGACTCAACCCGCAGTCACTTTTCAAGTTCGTCAATTAGAAGAGTATTTCAATACAAGATTGTTTGATCGAACGCATAACCGTATTAGTTTGACAGAAGCGGGTAAACGCGTTTATGAGTACGGCAATAAGATTTTTGATCTATACGGTGAGATGGAAAACGCGGTTAAAGAACTCACTGGCGAAGTGAGTGGTGTGTTAATAATAGGAGCCAGTACAACCATTGCTGAATACATGTTGCCCGCATTATTAGGTGATTTTAAAGCACAATACCCTGATGTGAACGTACGATTAAAAGTGTCGAACACGGATGGCATTGTAAAAATGGTAGAAAACAATGTCATAGACCTTGGCGTAGTAGAGGCGCCGGTTGCTAATAAAAATCTCGCTGTGGAGTTGTGTAAGCGGGATCAGCTAGTTGCAATTGTCCCGCCGAGCCATGATCTTGCGTCAGAGAGTAGCATTGATATTCGTAAAGTATTGCAGTATCCCTATATTTGTCGTGAAGAAGGATCAGGCACGCGCGAAGTTGTTGTTGAGTATTTGCAAAATATGGGATTAAGTTCTAACGAGCTTGATATCATTATGGAGTTGGGCAGTCCGGAGGCCATTAAAGGTGCAGTTGAAGCCAATATTGGTATTACAATTTTGTCTAAAGCCACATTAGCGAAAGAGATTAAGCTAGGAACGTTAATTGCCATTCCACTAGATCCTCCCATTGCTCGACCGTTTTCTTTTGTGCACCAAAAACAAAAATTCCGTCAACGTGCAATGGAAGAGTTATTAGATTTCGCTAGACAATATTGTATTGATCACCCAGAAGTTGAATAGCGTCAGTCAGTAGTTTGATTAAATGCTAGAGCTATTTTTCTTTCCTCTCTAATAAAGACAAACATACCCGTCAAAATTTGATTTTTTTATCAGTTCTGTGTGGCGGCGTTTGCACTTGATTCTTTTTTGTAAGATGTTAAAAAAGATACCTATAGTAATATGCATTATCGGGATCCTGTTGATTCAAGTTTGGAGAGATTGAATAATGAGCGAGGATTTTTATTTTTGAGTTTGTTTAGGGTTCGGTCGTTATACAGCTTTGTTAATAATTTCGGATTTTTTGGGTTTGGTTATTGACCAGGTTTATTTGATTTTGGCCTTTATTTGGATAGACTTTTTACAAATTATTTCTTGATCTAATATATCGGTTTAAATAATCATCTCTTTCGTGCTAAGTAGACTTGAATAAAATATGGAAAAAAAATTGGTCGAATTATTCAACCAGCTAAATAAAGAAGATAAGCATGCGGTTTTACGTTATGTTGAGTTTTTGAGTGATTCAAGTGTGGAAAATTCCGCATCCACAGATGAGCAAGAACCAATAAAAATCACAGCGGATGAAAACGAATCGGTTATTGGCGCGTTAAAGCGTTTGTCAGCAAGTTATCCCATGTTGGATAAATCTAAAATGTTGGATGAAACGTCACAGCTTATGGCGCAACATACTTTACAAGGACGCCCTAAAGAAGAAATAATTCGTGAATTCGAGTTGTTATTTGAAACCCATTACCAAAAACGAAAAAATGCGCTTGGCGAAACATGATTGAAATGCTGAAAAAATGGTATGAACGCCATTTTTCCAATCCACAAGTTGTCATATTAGCGATACTCCTGATCGGTGGATTTGCGACGGTAATATTTATGGGGGATATATTAGTACCCCTGCTAGCGGCAATTGTTATTGCTTACATGTTAGAAGCGTTAGTGATTAAGCTTGAAAATAAGGGGCTGGGAAGAAGAATCGCGAGTATTTTAGTTTTTGTCATTTTCATGTTGCTTTTAATTATTTCTATTGTGGGTTTTTTCCCAATATTGTTTGAGCAAATTTCCCAATTTATTACGGAATTACCCAAAATGGTTGCGCGTATTCAACAAAGTTTGTTGGAGTTACCAGAAAATTACCCGCAAGTTGTGACACAATCCCAAATATTGGAGATTATGTCTGTCGTTAAGTCTGAGATTGGTCGGTTTAGCCAATTTGCCTTAACATTTTCAATTTCCTCCCTGCAAGGAATCATCACCTGGATGGTTTATCTCATTTTAATGACTTTGCTTATCTTTTTCTTTTTAAAGGATAAGGAATTAATTAAAAGTTGGATAAGTGGATATTTGCCTCGTAAACGCGTTTTAGTGCAACAGGTTTGGGGGGAGATGGACATGCAAATTGGTAATTATATTCGTGGCAAGATAGCAGAAATAATTATCGTTGGCGCTGCAACCTACGCTGCATTTGTTTTTATGGGTATGAATTACGCATTTTTATTAGGTTTGTTAGTTGGTTTGTCTGTCCTTGTTCCCTTCGTGGGAGCGACAGTTGTAACGATTCCTGTGGCGCTAACTGCGTTTTTTCAATGGGGTTGGAGTTCTGAGTTTGGTTACTTACTGTTAGTTTACGGAATAATTCAAGCAATAGATGGGAATGTGATAGTGCCGCTTTTGTTTTCTGAAGCGGTAAATTTGCATCCAGTAGCAATCATTATTGCCATAATCTTTTTTGGTGGAATGTGGGGCTTCTGGGGTGTATTTTTTGCCATACCACTAGCTACATTGGTTAAAGCAGTTTTAAACGCTTGGCCGGAAAGTTGTGAAAATGAAACCTACGATGTTTCCTAATCCGCGAATCCTGTGAGAAATGCGGGCTAGTCAGCTAACAGAAACAATTTATGTGAGCTGACTAGTTGTCCAATTAGTTACAATACTTCTGAGGCATAATCTGCCAATCGTGATCGTTCACCGCGTTGTAATGTGATGTGACCGCTGTACGACCAGTTTTTAAACCGGTCAACAACATAGGTTAAACCTGACGTTGTTTCTGTTAAATAGGGTGTGTCAATTTGCGCCACATTTCCCAGACAAACTATTTTGGTTCCCGGTCCGGCTCGTGTAATCAGTGTTTTCATTTGTTTTGAGGTGAGGTTTTGGGCTTCATCTATAATCACAAATTTGTTTAAGAATGTTCTTCCACGCATAAAATTTAAAGAACGTATTTTTATGCGCTTCTGTAATAAATCATTGGTCGCTGCACGCTCCCACTCACCAGCACCTTGTGGTGTGGTCAATACTTCCAGATTATCCATTAATGCGCCCATCCAGGGTGTCATTTTTTCTTCTTCAGTGCCAGGTAGGAAGCCAATATCCTCACCGACTGGTACGGTAACTCGGGTGACAATAATTTCTTGATAATGTTTTTGTTCCAAGGTTTGGGTTAATCCCGCTGCCAGTGTTAACAATGTTTTGCCAGATCCTGCCAATCCAAGTAGGGTAACAAAATCGATATTTGGATCCATTAGGATATTTAGCGCATAGTTTTGCTCTCGATTCCGAGCATGAATGCCCCAAACGTTATGTGTTGATTTTTCATAATCCGTTAGTATTTCAATTTTTACATCTTGTGAATTTGCTTCCCTTACGATGGCATAAAAATGGTCATCATCATTATAAATAAATTGATTTGGGTACCAACTTTCAAGGTCTTTGCCACTAATTTGATAGTATGTGCGCCCATCAACTTGCCATGACTCTATGCCTTTGCTGTGGTTCTCCCAAAAATCTTTTTCTAATTTGTATGATCCGCTATAAAGTAAATCAACATCATCAATAACCTGATCTGAGTTGTAATCTTCTGCTGAGATCCCCAGTGCAGCTGCTTTGATTCTTAAGTTAATGTCTTTTGTGACTAACGTAATAGATCGTTCTGTTAATTCTTGTTGCAATGCTAAGCATACACTGATGATCGCATTATCTGGAACGCTGCCTGGCATATCCGCAGGCAATTCGTGATGCAAATCCCGTGTTTGTAAAAATAATTTACCAATTGCTTGGTCACTGTTAGCAGGAGCTGGTAGAGCTAATCCTGATTCAATAATCTTTTGACTTGCGCCGGCAACACATTCTTCTAAAAAACGTGATGCTTGTCGTGCGCTTCTAGCAACTTCTGAATGACCGCGTTTGTTTTTGTCCAGCTCTTCCAAAACCATCATCGGGATAAAAATATCATGTTCCTGGAAGCGGAATAAACAACTAGGGTCGTGCATTAAAATGTTGGTATCTAATACAAATAGTCGAGTTTTGTTTTCTTGCAATGCTTTTAAGTTCATTTAATCGCCTTTACCGCAGCTAATACTTCTTCTACATGATCTTTCACTTTAACTTTACGCCATTCATTTCGTAGTACGCACTTTTCGTCTAATAAAAAAGTACTGCGCTCAATCCCCATATGAACTTTGCCGTAGAGTTTTTTTTCCTTAATAACGTCAAACAAATTACATAATATTTCCTCACTATCTGAAATTAAGTCAAAGGGAAATTCTTGTTTAGATTTGAAATTTTCATGGGATTTTAAACTGTCGCGAGAGACTCCTAAAATAACAGCGCCTGCGCGTTTGAATTTTGTGTGAGCGTCGCGAAAGTTTTGGCCTTCTGTTGTACACCCCGGGGTGTTATCTCTTGGGTAAAAATAAATGACAGTTTTTTTGCCTTTTAAATCTTTTAAAGCAATGTTTTTGTCACCAGTGGCTGGAACTGAAAAATTGGGTACTTTTTTGCCCAGTGAAACCTGACTCATTGTTGAACACTCCGTTTATATAATGCCTATGGAATCTGGATGTTTGGGCTTGCGTTGGGAATCCATATTTCCTATTTATTGTTTGATGCTGGTCTCTTTTAGAATATATAAAATTATAGACATGCAATTAAACATCCTAGTTTAATGAATATTTTCTTTTGAGTATAAATGGGGGCGGTATAATACCGGACTTTAATTTCTCTGCCTAGCCTGCATTTCTCACAGGATTCACGAATTTTCACTTGATCCTTGTGAGAAATACAGGCTACTCCACTCTTAATTTCAATGTGAAATTAAATGGTTTAACTTTAGTTAAAATTTATTGTTTATTCTGCTGTCAAACGGGGTTTCTCTAGGCTTTATATTGGCTTGTCCAGAAGATATCTTGCTTAATGGAATCAGTGTCAGTAGTATGCGCTTTTTTACGTATTTATTTGGAGATTTACATGTTTCAGGGCAGTATGGTTGCGTTAGTTACGCCAATGCATTCTGATGGTTCAATAGATTTTACCTCTTTGGATAAAGTGGTTGAATTTCATGTAACCGCCGGTACCGATGCCATCATTGCCGTTGGTACGACTGGTGAGTCTGCTACCCTTGATCAAGAAGAACACTGTGCTGTTGTACAGCATGTAGTAGAAAAAGTAAGCGGCCGGTTGCCTGTCATCGCTGGAACAGGATCAAACTCAACCACTGAAGCAATAGAGTTGGGAAATTGTGCAATAAAATCGGGTGCAGATGCCTGCTTGGTGGTAACACCCTATTACAATAAGCCCACACAATTAGGATTATTTGAACACTATCGAGTATTGGCAGAAAAAGTCGATTTGCCAATGATTCTATACAATGTGCCTGGACGTACAGCAGTTGATATGCAGCCAGAAACGGTTCAAAAATTATCCAATATAAAAAATATCGTCGGAATAAAAGAAGCGTCTGGTAGTTTAGAACGAATTGCAACTCTGGTGTCACTCTGTGATAAAGACTTTGTGGTGTTAAGTGGCGATGATGATTTGGCCTTGGAGGCAATAGGAGTTGGTGCGCGAGGTGTTATTTCAGTCACCGCGAATGTCGCGCCTGATTGCATGCACGGGGTGTTTTCTGAAGCACTTGCCGGAAATATGGCGCAAGCTAAAGATCTCAATTCAAAATTGACTGGATTACATGAAAGTTTATTTATTGAAGCCAATCCCATCCCAGTTAAGTGGGCATTATATGAAATGGGGCTAATTGAAAATGGCATACGTTTACCTATGACCACGTTATCAGAGACATACCATAGCAAATTGCGACAGGCAATGAAGCAAGCCAATCTTTTATAGGAAATTATATGTCCTTCAGCGTTCGAATCCTTCGTTACGGTTTTCTGTTGTGTTTATTACTGATAATTGGCTGTGGATCTAAAGGTAATAAGTTTTACCAGCATCAACCCAGCTCCCCACCACTTGAAGTTCCTCCAGATCTAACATTTTTGGATGCCAATAATGGATTTGTCGTGCCTGAGGTTGCAGAGGTTAAACGTGAAAAGATTTTTTTGAAAAATGGTGCGGAAGTAGAATTAAAAAAAGATGGAAGATTGAGATGGTTAGAAATTAAAGCCAGTCCTAATGACATTTGGGAAGAGATTAAAGACTTTTGGACGGCAAACCATGTTCAGGTCGAGTGGCAAAATGTTAGGCAAGGCCTAATGGAAACTGAATGGATTGATAATTATGATTCGGAAATTAATAAGGATCGATACCGTGTGCGACTAGAGCGGACAGATGATCGCAATGTGTTGGAGTTATATATTACGCATCGTGGAATGCAAGAAGATGTGCTTGAAGGTGAAGTTGTTCAGGGCTGGACAGAGAAATTTAATGACCCGGAATTGGAAATTGAAGTTTTAGGAAATATGTTAGCTTATTTTGGTTTGAGTGCGGAACGTAAAACGGCAATTTTAGATCAAGCTAAAGTTAAACCTGATGTTGCTTTGCTGAACTTGGAAAGTCAATTCCCCAATATTTTAATTAGAGAACCGTTTAATCGTTCTTGGCGTTTTGTAAGTCAGTCCATTGATCGCCTTGGTTATATTATTACTCAACGAGATAAGAAAGCAGGTTGGATCGAATTTCGTGTCACAACTGGATTGTTGACATCAGACTTTGAGCCTGGGTTCTCACTGACTGAAACGAATCGAGAAATACTTCGAATCCATTTGAACGCGTCTAATGAAGAAACAACAGTGACAATTTTAACCGATGATGGGCAGACAGATCAGTCATCACAAGCTGAATCTGTATTGCAGCTCATTCATGAAAATCTATAGGAATTAAAATTAGGTCAGGGTATGAAAAAACAAGATGAACTCTATGCTGGAAAGGCAAAATCGGTTTACCACACCACGGAAAAAGATAAATTAATTCTTTTTTTCAGAAATGATACCTCTGCATTTGATGGTGAAAAAGTAGATCAATTGGATCGTAAGGGTATGGTTAACAATCGATTTAATGCATTTATTATGGAAAAACTAGAGGTCGGTGGTGTTCCGACGCATCATATTGAGTTGTTATCTGACCAGGAGTCATTGGTTAAGAATTTGGATATGATTCCCATCGAATGTGTTATTCGAAATATTTCAACCGGTAGTTTATGTCGACGATTGGGCGTAGAAGATGGGCTGGATTTAAATCCTCCCACGTTTGAGTTCTTTCTGAAAAATGATGAATTACATGATCCGATGGTTAATGAGTATCATATTCTTGCTTTTGATTGGGCGACTGAAAAAGAAATTGAGCTTATGAAGACATTAACATTTAAGGTAAATGGTATTTTAAAAGAGTTGTTTAAATCTGCTGGTTTACTACTGGTGGATTATAAATTGGAATTTGGTCGACATAATGGTGAAATTATATTGGGTGATGAGTTTACGCCTGATGGATGTAGGCTGTGGGATGCAACCACACGAAAGAAAATGGATAAAGATCGGTTTCGGCAAGGATTGGGTGGAGTAGTGGAAGCTTATGAAGAAGTTGCTCACCGTTTAGGAGTGGAATTGCCAACAGGTTAATGGTTGGCTTTTCTTAAGCTTCTGAAATTATAAGTTTTTTCGTGCGGTTTAATATTTATTTTTCCAATTTCAAGATTCTCTTGTATTAATTCTAGATTTTCTCAAGTTCTACTAAAACACTACCGCTATCTCTGATTAGAAATGCGTAATTTTGAAATATAGAGATGGATTCTATAGTGTCTAATTTTTTGTCAAAAATATCAATCGGCCAAAAGATTTGGAGTGGGATTAGTATTATTTTGCTTCTTTTATTGGCTGTGGTTATGTCGGCCATGTATATCACATTCAAAAGTGAGAGTGCGGTTAATGATGTCGTTAATAAATATCAGCCCCAAGCGATGCTGTCGCTGGAGTTGTCAGATCGTGTAAATTCTACCGCTGGATCTTTAGGTTTTTATTTGTTGAGTAAAGACAAGTCTCATAAGCTAAATTATGAAAATGGTCTTAAAGAGATAAAAGCGAGTTTGGATCAGTTAGAAATATTGTTTGAAGACTCAAATAGCCAAGACGCGAATAATCATTTAGTCGCGATTCAAGCAGAAATCGAAAAGTTCTCTTCATTTAAAAATAAATTGCTTAAGTTAGCCAATAATCAACTTGAAAACTTTCCAGCAATTAAATATGCCGGTGAAAAAATCAATCCACTTTCTCGAACGTTATTGCAATCATTAAGTAATATGTTGCTTGCTGAGCAAGAGGAGGAGGCAACAGTCGAGCGTCGTGCTTATCTTATGAATATTGAGAAGTTACGTTATATATGGGCGAACGTTAACGATAATATCCGCACATACATGATTCTTGGTGATGAATCTGCGCTTGAGAATGTAAAATTATATTACAGACAATTTATGGAGACTATATCGGTTGTTGATAATCAGCAGTCCGAAATGTTGACCTTTGAACAAGAAGAGTTTTATGAAGCCGTTAAAAGTAATGCAACAAAATTTGAAGAGTTGCTGGGCGGATTCGAAGAAATATTCACGAGCGATAAGTCACGCATGGATTCATTTTTACTGAAACAAGAGCTTGGACCAATCTTGTTACAGGTAAATAAAGAATTGAGTGCATTAGTGAAATTAGAAAAACAAACCATTAATAATACAAGTGATAGTTTATTAGCAGCTTTGAGCGCAAGCAAATTATATTTAGTTGGCGCTTTGGTTATTGGTTTATCGATGGGTGTATTAATTGCTTGGGCAATATATCGAGTTACTGTTGTTCCTTTAAGAGATGCAGTTACGGTTATGCAAGATATTTCGGTAGGGCATGGCGATCTTACCCAATTAATGACTGTAAAAGGTGATGATGAAATTGCTCAAATGGCAAGTAGTTTTAATGTATTTTCCTCTACAATTCGAAACTTAATTGCAAGTAGTCGGGATATCATTTCAAATATCGATGATAAAGTTAAACGATTATGCGATGTGTCACAAGAAACACAAGAAAGAGCTGATACGCAACAATTACAGACTGAGCAAGTGCTTGCGGATATAGTCGATGTTGCGAGTAATGTGGTTTCCGTAACTAACAGTGCGAGTCAAGCAGTTGAAGCAGCGACAAGTGCACATTTAGCAACGACTGAAGGTAAAAACGTTGTTAATGAAACGATTAATAGTATTCAAGCAATGGCAACTGGAGTGGATTCCGCATCTGAAGCAATGCGTTCACTTTCCCTTCAAACAGATAAAATTGGTATGGTCGTGGATGTCATAAAAGGGATTGCGCAACAAACAAATTTACTTGCATTAAATGCAGCAATTGAAGCGGCTCGTGCAGGTGAACAGGGTCGCGGCTTTGCTGTTGTTGCGGATGAAGTGCGTACGTTGGCTTCACGCACCCAAGAGTCCACTAGTGAAATTGAAGCAATGATTCAAAACTTACAACGTGATGCGAATACTGCGGTAGACACTGTAGAGCAAGAAAGAGAACGGGCGTTGAGTAGTGTCGAGCAAGCATCAAAAACGACAGCGGCGCTAGAGTCAATTTATGAATCTGTATCAATCATAAGTTCAATGAATGCTGACATTGAAACAGCAGCACAAACACAGCAAACTAAAACAGAGAAGACGAACAAAATTGTCCATGATTTAAGAGAGTTGGCAGAGGAAAATGCCGCTGGCGCCCAGCAGACTCACTCAGCAGCGAATGAATTAATTGCATTGGAAGTTGAGTTACGTGAGCGAATGTTGAAGTTTAAAATTTAGTGTTAGACCATGTGAAAGTCTGAGGCATGAAACAGTTAAGAGATTATTTAAGTAACTTTACTCTCGCAGCAAAAATTGAAGGTGGATTCGCGATCTTTAGCGTGCTACTTGTCATTGTTGCTGGAGTTGCGTATTTCAGCATGTCTACTAATAGAGCTGTTGTAACCGACGTTGTAAAAGAATATCAGCCTGCTGTTTTAGCGAGTAATCAATTGCAAAAACGTATTTCTACTACGGCAGCTTCAATGGGATTTTATTTGCTTAGCAAAGAAGATAGCCATAAGGAAAATTATTTAAAAGGATTGGAGCTTTTAACAGAAGACATTGTGGCATTATCCGAGTTTCCGGTAATAAAAGAAGACCAAATTTCGGTAGAGCTTGTAGATAAGCTGCATTCTCAGATAGATCAGTATAAAAAATATAAGGATCAAGTTGTTCTTTACGCGACGAAAGACAGTGAGAATTTTCCTGCTATGTTTTATGGTGCAAGAAATATTAATCCGCTAAGTCAGGAGATGTTGCAACTTGTTACTATTATGATTCAATCGGAGGAAGAGGAAGAAGCTACTCCCCAACGTAAACGTTTGGTTAGAGATTTGGGTGACTTGAGATATGCCTTTTCCGGAATTATGGGAGGTATTCGTGCATATTTGGCGTTTCGTTTGGAAGCATCAAAGGATGAAGTGGAATTATATCGTGGCCAAGTCGAAACTGTGTTGGAACGACTAAGTGCATATGAAGATGTGCTCACGTTTGAACAGGAAGATGGCTTGGAGCAGTTTCTCGAAATAAAAGAACGATTCTTTAAAAATTATGATGAGCTGCTTAGAGTGCATGGTGGCGAGCAATGGCGAATGGATAGCTACGTTCTTCGAAGTGAAATTAGTCCATTGGTAGATGACATTATTGAGGGCGCAAACGCCTTAATACATCGACAAAAAGAGAGTATTGACAGTGCAAGTCATGCGTTATTTAAGGCGATGGACTTAAGTAATGTCGTAATAATTGGTGCATCAGTGATTGCTATTCTACTGGTTATATTAATTGCGTTCATCATTCGCCAAATCAGTATTAAACCAATTCGTCAAACGGTAGCAGCACTTCAAGATATTGCTGAAGGCGAGGGAGATTTGACGAGAAGATTGTCGGCCACTGGGAAGGATGAAGTTGCCCAGCTGGCGAATGCTTTTAATTTATTTGCTGATCGAATTTGTACGCTAATTTCAAAGAGTGCTACCGTGGCGTCCAATTTATCTGATGGTGTTTCCCGCTTGGAAATTGTATCAGAACAGTCAAGTAAAGGTGCAAAGGCACAACTTTCTGAAACAACGGATGTAAACGAGTCAATTTCAACAATGTTGCTAGCATCTCGTGCAATGACCCACAACGCAAAAGCAGCTGCAAACTCTGCAATTGCCGCAAGAGGAGTCGCTGAAAATGGACAAAAAACAGTTGATGAAGCCGGTGAAGTATTTGGTGAGTTAGTAGATGAAGTGGAAAGTGCCAATAAAGTGATTAAAGACTTAGAATCCAATGTGAATAATATTGGTGTCATGCTTGAGTCGATTAAGGGTATTGCTGAACAAACTAATTTATTAGCGCTGAACGCTGCTATCGAAGCAGCAAGGGCGGGTGAGCAAGGCCGCGGATTTGCAGTCGTTGCTGATGAGGTGCGTACTTTAGCATCTCGTACGCAAGATTCAGCTGCTGAGATTGATACAATCGTGACAAATTTTCAAGATAATACAAGAATTGCGGTTGATGTTATGACGAGAGGACAAGAAAAAGCGCAATTGGGTATGGGGTACACGGAATCTATGAGTAGCTCTCTTGGTGAAATCACCAATTCTGTGAATACTATCGTTGGTATGAATGAATTAATATCATCTGAAACGGAAGAGCAGCAACGTGTTTCTAGTGTTATTCAGGAAAATATCGGTACATTATCTGAAATTGGGGAGCAAAGCGCACAAGGCTCTGAGCAAACTCGTTTGACAGCAGTTGAGTTGGCCAAATTTCGTGATCAACTGCAGTCTCTTATGCAACAATTTAAAGTCAAATAATTTCTTTTTTCACTTTCTGGTTATAAAATAACTCTTTCAGTTCTGGTGGTTTTTTATACGTTGATACGCTGGTTTGGTGCTATCGATTCGCGTATTATATTGTTTTTTGCTACCTAATTGTGAGATACATGTTAGTCATACTTGGAAACGCCGCATTTTCCCCATTTCGATTAAATAAATTATCCGATCAACTTAAATCGTCGTCTGATTCAGTTTGTAAAATCGAGTCCTCGTCTGTTTATTTTTTAGATTGTCTGGAGCCACTGACTGAGGAAGAAATTCAAAAATTACTGGTTTTGTTGTCGTCAAGCAGCTCGGAAGTGACTGCTGAGCTTGAATTGTCTGACAATCAATTTTTGGTGGTTCCGAGGATCGGTACTGTTTCACCGTGGTCAAGTAAAGCCACTGATATTTTTCACCACTGTGGATTAGAAAAAATTAAACGTGTTGAGAAGGGTGTGCTTTTTAGTCTTAGTGGTTTGGCCATAGATAGTCACTTTCACGAGAATAATTTAGTGAATGCCTTTTATGATCAAATGACGCAATCGGTTTGTTTTAATTTTTCAGATGTTTCTAACTTATTCACTCAGTTAAAACCCAAAAAACTAAAAACAGTGGATGTTTTAGGATCGGGCATTAATGCCTTACATTCGGCTAATCGGGAATTAGGTCTTGCACTGGCTGATGATGAAATCGAATACTTGTATTCAAACTTTACTGATTTAGTTCGTAATCCAACAGATGTAGAGTTAATGATGTTTGCTCAGGCTAACTCCGAACATTGTCGACATAAAATTTTTAATGCGGATTGGATTATTGATGGAGTTGAACAAGATCAGTCACTTTTCCAAATGATAAAAAATACCTACGAATGTCATTCAGAAAATGTTCTTTCTGCTTATTCTGATAATTCCGCAGTTATCAATGGGCAAGCGAAAGGTTGGTTTTTTCCGGATTCGCTATCAAAAGAATATCGGTACCTTGATGATCCAAATCATATATTAATGAAAGTTGAAACCCATAACCATCCAACCGCTATTTCTCCTTTTCCTGGTGCTGCAACTGGCTCGGGGGGAGAGATACGAGATGAAGGTGCGACCGGGCGTGGTTCAAAACCGAAAGCAGGATTGTGTGGATTTTCGGTATCCAATTTAAAAATTCCAGGTGCGATACAGGAGTGGGAAAAAGATTACGGTAAGCCAGATCGTATTGTCTCAGCATTGGATATTATGATTGAAGGACCGATTGGCGCAGCGTCTTTTAACAATGAATTTGGACGGCCAAATATTTGTGGTTATTTTCGTACTTATGAGCAGGCGGTGAATTATTCAGAGTCAGAGGAAATTCGTGGTTATCATAAACCAATAATGTTGGCTGGTGGTGTTGGCAATATTAAGCATGAATCTGTGGAAAAAGGGCAAATTCAAGAGGGAAATAAATTAATTGTTTTGGGTGGTCCAGCAATGCTGATTGGTTTGGGTGGTGGCGCAGCATCATCTATGACAACCGGTAGCAGTCATGCCGATTTGGATTTCGCCTCTGTACAGCGTGGCAATCCGGAAATTGAGCGCCGTTGTCAAGAAGTGATTGATGTGTGTTGGCGAATGGGGAAAAATAATCCGGTGGTCAGTATTCATGATGTTGGTGCTGGCGGTTTATCAAATGCGATGCCCGAGCTTGTGGATGATAGTGATTGTGGCGGAAAATTTGAGTTGAGAAAAATACACATTGATGATCACGGTATGTCACCTTCTGAGATTTGGTCCAATGAATCTCAGGAGAGATACGTTCTTGCTATATCGGATAATAGGCTGACTGAATTTGAAGAAATTTGTGAGCGAGAGCGTTGCCCATTTGCAATCATAGGTGAAGCAACAAAAGAAAAACAACTCATCGTTCATGATGAATTATTTGACAATGATTCTGTTAACATCCCAATGGATGTTTTGTTAGGTAAGCCGCCTAAAATGTTGCGTGAAGCAACGTCCCGAATGTTAAATCATGAGGATGTGAGTTTTTCAGATATTGACCTTAAAGAAGCCTCTTATCGAGTATTAAAGTTACCTACTGTTGCGGATAAGTCATTTTTAATTACCATTGGAGATAGGTCAGTCACCGGTTTGGTTGCTCGAGACCAAATGGTTGGGCCATGGCAGGTTCCAGTTGCTGACGTGGCAGTTACGATGTCGAGTTTTTTGGAAACCACTGGTGAAGCCATGGCGATAGGTGAGAGAACCCCTTTGGCATTAATTAATTATGCTGCATCAGCTCGCATGGCTGTTGCGGAAGCGTTAACAAATATTGCAGCGGCTGATATAACAAATATTAGTAATATTGTAATGTCAGCTAATTGGATGGCTGCAACAGGGCATGATGGTGAAGATGCCGGGTTATATGAAGCGGTAAAAGCGGTTGGAATTGAGTTGTGTCCTAAGTTGGGTATAACGATTCCTGTGGGTAAAGATTCGATGTCCATGAAAACAGTTTGGCAGGATGAAAACAAAGAAAAATCCGTTAGTGCACCTTTATCTTTAATATGTTCTGCATTTTCGCCAGTCGGAGATGTTACGAAAACATTAACGCCTCAACTGTCGATGGATTCCGCTGAAACAGTTTTAATATTAGTAGATTTGGGTAATGGTAAAAATCGGCTCGGTGGAAGTTGTCTGTCGCAAGTGTATAACCAACTAGGGAATGATTGTCCGGATTTGGATGATGTTGATCAATTTCTGAATTTTTTCAATGCCATTCAGCTGTTGAATCATGAGAAATATTTGTTGGCTTATCATGATCGATCTGATGGTGGGCTCTTTGTGACATTGAGTGAAATGGCATTTGCGAGCCAATCCGGTTTGCATATAGAGCTAGATGATTTAGGTGAGTCGCCATTACCAATATTGTTTTCTGAAGAGCTTGGTGCAGTTCTTCAGGTGTCGAAAAAGCATTTACAAGAAGTCGAAACGATTTTGGAAAAATTTTCTTTGGATTCGTGTAGCTGGCGGATAGGTGTCCCAGTCTCTGATAAAAAACTCTCTTTTTATTACAAGAAAAAATTAGTGATTGAAGACGAAATTGTTAATCTTCGAAGAGCTTGGTCTGAGGTGTCTTTTCATATTCAAAATATTCGTGACAATCCCGTTTGTGCTGACGAATGGTATGAATCAATTCAGAATTTAGAAGATCCTGGATTGAGTTGTAAACTTAGTTTTGAGATAAATGAGAAAGTGGATGCTCCATATGTCTCGATTGGGGCTCGGCCAAAAATTGCAATTTTGAGAGAGCAAGGAGTCAATGGGCATATTGAAATGGCTGCTGCATTCAATGCTGCAAATTTTTCTGCCATTGATGTGCATATGACTGATGTAATTAATGGATTTATATCATTATCTGACTTTAATGGAATTGTCGCTTGTGGAGGCTTTTCTTATGGTGATGTGCTTGGTGCAGGTCGAGGCTGGGCAAATGCCATATTGCACAATTCAAAAACGAGAGATGTGTTTGCCGAATTTTTTGCTCGTACCGATACTTTTGCATTGGGCGTTTGTAATGGATGCCAAATGTTGTCGCAAATTAAAGAAATAATTCCAGGTGCAGATCATTGGCCTCAATTTGTTAAAAATAAGTCTGAACAGTTTGAAGCGCGTTTAAGTTTGGTTGAGGTATTAGACTCACCTTCAATATTTTTTAACGGAATGGTAGGGTCAATTATTCCTATTGTGGTGTCTCACGGGGAAGGTCAAGTTTATTTTGGTGTAGATAAAGAAAAACATTTATCAGTGGATAGAAGCTTGAGTTGTTTACGATACGTTGATAACAATTTCCAACAAGCCGATACTTACCCATCAAATCCCAATGGTTCATCGTTAGGATTGACAGGATTTTCAAATACAGATGGTCGTTTTTCGATCATGATGCCCCACCCAGAACGGGTATTTCTAACTAAGCAAATGTCTTGGCATCCTTCTGATTGGCCTGAAAAAAGTGCATGGATGCGAATGTTTCATAACGCTAGAGACTGGTTAAAGTAATTTATTGTAGAGGTCGATATTCTGGATAACCTATACTAGCGAAGGATTCGTTATGCCAGCTAAAGAACTAACTAAAATATTGTACGTTGAGGATGAGCCGGATATTTCTCAAGTGGCAAGACTAGCCCTAGAAACCGTTGGTGGTTTTACTATTGAGTCTTGTGAAAATGGACGAGTCGCTTTGGAAAAAGGGCCGAGTTTTGAGCCGGATCTGGTTTTAATGGATGTCATGATGCCCGAAATGGATGGCCCTACAGCGTTAGTTGAAATGAGAAATATTGCTTCACTTTCCAACGTGCCTGTCATATTTATGACTGCGAAGGTTCAGCCGTCAGAAATTGTGGAATATAAAACTATGGGTGCAGTTGATGTTATTCCAAAGCCATTTGATCCGATGACGTTA